>VYLR01000001.1_pt1 | contig 498111 bp, 446 predicted proteins | sample 5114291 | NCBI WGS metagenome assembly VYLR01 (sample SAMN12291774, study PRJNA351875) | freshwater metagenome | isolation source: freshwater lake | place: USA: Michigan, Lansing Lake | collected 2013-08-14 | reverse complement strand
GAACCAAGCAACACAAATAAGAACTCTGGTTTCAGCAGACTTTATTTTTTTAGTGATATGATAATCAATTTCTTCAAAATATGCTTCCATTGTCTCAATTGGGCATAACGGTTTCGGGCTTTGCGTTGGTGGGCTTTTGAAACCGAAAACTGTCTGCTTGCACCAACGTTTATTAATTGCTCAAATGTTTCTATTCGCACTGTCCGCCCACTAACGCAAAACCCGTGTTATGCGGTCGGCTATTTTGTCCGCTTATATTTTTACTCTTCACCAAAATAGTCGCTGTCGATTTTTTTAAGTTCATATGTCTGCTGTGGTGTGCAACCAAGATTGTAGTCAATCATTAGTTGAGCTAATTGTTCACCATCTATGAGAACAATTTTGGTTTCATTTCGTGGAGTATATTCTAATGCTTCCTTTGTAAAATTAGATGTCGTAATGAAAATTCCTTTTTTCGCACCTTGTCCGGCAAGTGCACCAACAAATTTTTGTAGTTCTGGTCGACCAACTACATTTCCTGGTTTCCAACGTTTGGCTTGAATGTAAATTATATCAAGTCCGAGTTTGTCCTCCTTTATTGTGCCGTCAATTCCTTCGTCACCGCTTTTACCCATTGCTTTTCCAGCGTCTTTGATTGAACCACCGTAACCCATTTTTACTAAAAGTTCAACTACAAGTCGTTCGAAAAAGGCTGGTGATAAGTCAACCACTTTATTTAAAAGTTCGGAAGCCAAAGCTTTTCTTATTCTTTGATACGCTTTATCTAAACTTTCTTCAGGTGTCTGTTCGTTGATTGCAACTGTCGTGATTTCTTCTTCAGTTTCATTGTCGTTGCGAGATGCGTTTTGAAATTCCAAAAAAGCAGGGAATTGTCGTAAATATTTTGCGTCAATACGGTTGGGCTTTTTAGCTAATGTTTGTCGGCCAAGGTCTGTAATTACAAAGGTTGCACGTTTTGGAGAGTCAAGTAGTCCAGCCTTTTTTAAATAAGTCTTTGCCCAACCAACACGATTGTCAAAAATTGCTTGGTTGCCGCTTGCCAAAAGTTCTTTGCGTTCTTCGTCTGTAACTTGAAATTCGATTGCTAATTTTTCAATGAGGTCACGATATTTATGTTCCTGTCCGTCTGAAACAAGTTTCATTAAAGGAAGCATTAACGATTGGTAGTCTGGTATCATATTTTTTGTCTATTCGTTTTTATTTGTTCGGTCGACCTAAGCTGCCGCATAACTACCTTATAGCATTACCTTTTTAAAGCAAAGTTGGTAATTTTTACCAACTTTGCTTATGTTTTTTGTGCTTTCGGCTTTACCAAATTTATTCATTTTTTACAAACTATCAAAGGGTGAACTCACATTTTGTATGCTCTTTGTACTTACATGTGTGTAAATTTCGGTTGTGGTACTTCGGCTATGGCCTAATATCTCTTGTATATATCTCAAATCTGTTCCGGATTCTAATAAATGTGTCGCGTAACTATGTCTTAACCAATGTAAAGTTACCGGTTTATTTATTTTAGCTTTTACCACTGCTGTTTTTAATACTGCAGCTAAACTACTTTCATCATATTGAACAATTTCTTTGCTCTGCCCTTCAAATAACCAAATTTTAGGTTTATATGCCGTGTAATAGTGTCGAAGCATTTCCAATATTTTTTAAACTTAATGGTACTATTCTATCTTTTTTGCCTTTGGCTTGCCTTATTACTAAAAGGTTGCGCCTACTATCTATATCTGTAATTTTTAAATTTAATAATTCACCACGCCGTAATCCGCAACTATAAACTAAACTTAACATACTTTTATGTTTTATGTTCGAAACAGAGTTTAATATTAATTTAATCTCTTCCTTGCTTAATACATTTGGTAATTTATGCTCTCGCTTTGGGCGGTAAATTTTTTCCAATTCAATTTTTCTTTCGTGTATGGTAGCAAAATATAATTTAACTGCGTTTATTATTTGGTTTTGATAAGAGCTTGATAATTTATTTTTTAGTATATATTCATTATTAAAGTCAATTAAATGTTGGTTACTTATCTCGTTTGGGTTAAGGCTTCCAAAATATCCCAAAAATACGGTTAGCGCCTCTGTATATGTATTAATAGTGTTGCTGCTATACCTCCTGCTAACCATCCATTTTTTTAGTTTTTCTTTTTGCTCAATTACATGTTGTGGTAGTAAAATATTATTGGCTTTATTCTCATCTTCAGTATTACTTGCTGCCTCATTAACTAGGTTAAACAATAATTTGTTTTCAGCTGAACCAGGCACATGCCAAGCGCTTAAAGTTTTACTCCATTGCCTTCCGTTTATATTTCTCACTTGCTCTTCCAGCTTCGAATTTTTTTCGCAAAAAACAACAATTCTGTTTTCGCCTTTGTGATTTACTAATTTAGCTTCCATTGTATGCTAAAGTAATATATTTTATAGCAGTGTATTGCTATGTTTTGTAGATTTATAGCGCCAGGGATGTGTAGGGTTTAGCTCTTTTTTAAGCAGCGCAGCGGAGTAAAAAAAGCCGTAACGAAGTGAAGCCCGCAGCAGCCCGGCTGCCCCCAAGGCAGGGCGCCCACCTCTAATTTTAGTTAAAGCTTCGCCAATTCAGTCACAGTCGCGCACTGAGTTTTTAGCTCCTTAAATTTAAAAAATTAATTAAATAAAAGCAAGATAAATGAATGCTAGTTTTACAAATTTCCTCAAAAAATAAAACTTTGTCGGCGAAATACGACCCTCGTATAAGAAATTCTTATACCTATTTTTAATCAGAAGGCAATTTTTTTTAATTTTTTTATGGAATTCAAAAGTTTATGCATCTAAACAATAAATAAAACTTATGAAAAAATTTAACCTCCTTTTATTAATTGTCGCTTTCTGCTCTGCCAAAGCGCAAACAAACGGCAGTATTACCGGTAAAGTTACCGATAAGTCCAACAAACAAAGTCTGCCATACGTTACTGTGGTATTGTTTAATGATAGCTCAACTAAAATACAAGCTACTAAACAAACAGATGGAAATGGTAATTACAGCTTTACCAATTTAACTAAAGGAAGCTATTCACTCAAATTCTCATTAGTAGGTTATGGTACCAAAGAGTATAAAAAAATTCATGTTAAGGCAAATTCTACGCTTACCATTTCTCCACAATTGGATGCTGCCGAAGTAAAACTATCTGAGGTAGTAATTCAAAAGCATGTGGATGATGGGAAACACATTCAACGGGAAGTTTGCAAAAAAGATAAAGCCGCATACTATCCATCCGTATCAACAGGTGCTGTGATATTTAACGCCGATTTTAATACAGAAAACTATGCCAAAATAAATGATAACGAATTTAAAGAAGTAAAAAACAATCCACTATCTACCTTAAGTATTGATGTGGATAAAGCGTCTTACAGCAACGTGCGCAGAATTTTAAATGAAGGCAGATTGCCACAACCTGATGCCGTTAGAGTAGAGGAGTTGATTAATTATTTTGATTACAAATATCCACAGCCAAGCGGCAAAGATCCTTTTTCAATTACAACCGAGTATACAGAGTGCCCATGGAATAAGGAACATCAATTAATTCACATTGGTTTACAAGGCAAGGCCATTAAAACGGATAAAATGCCGCCAAGTAACCTTGTGTTTTTATTGGACGTATCGGGCTCCATGATGAGTGCAAATAAACTTCCGTTAGTTAAATCATCTATGCGTTTGTTGGTTGATCAAATGAGAGAACAGGATCATATTTCAATAGTAGTTTATGCCGGTGCTGCCGGATTAGTATTGCCTAGTACCAACGGAACTGAAAAAGATAAGATATTAAGTGCAATTGAAGCATTAGAGGCAGGTGGCTCTACAGCCGGAGGTGCAGGTATTCAACTGGCTTATAAAACTGCCTTGGAAAATTTTAAAACCAAAGGGAACAACCGTGTAATTTTAGCTACAGACGGTGATTTTAATGTAGGTGTTAGCGGCGATGGCGAATTGGTTAACTTAATTGAAAAGGAGCGCGAAAAAGGTATTTATTTAACTGTTTTAGGATTTGGTACCGGTAATTATAAGGATTCAAAAATGGAACAATTGGCAGATAAAGGAAATGGTAACTATGCATACATTGATAATTTAATGGAAGCAAAAAAAGTATTGGTGAACGAAATGGGTGGTACCTTATTAACAATTGCCAAGGATGTAAAAATTCAAATTGAATTTAATCCGCTTAAGGTAAAAGGATACAGACTGGTTGGTTACGAAAACCGCTTGTTAAACAACGAAGATTTTAACGACGATAAAAAAGATGCCGGTGAATTAGGCTCAGGACATACCGTTACAGCCATTTATGAAATTGTACCTGCTGCCAGTAACGAGTTAATGGCTTCTGTTGATCCTTTAAAATATCAAAACGTATCGGTTAAAACCAACAACGTTTCAAACGAGGTTATGACAATTAAATTCAGATATAAAGAGCCAACAGAATCTACATCCAATTTAATTACAAAGGTTGTTGATGATAAGGTAAAAAAATTCAGCAATGCTTCGGAGAATTGTATGTTTGCATGCAGCGTTGCGCAGTTCGGTATGTTATTACGTGATTCAAAATTTAAAGGTAGCTCTGATTTTGATTCTGTAATTACCTTAGCAAAACAATCTAAAGGTACAGATGAGGCTGGTTACAGAGCTGAGTTTATCCGCTTAGCAGAAATGGCACAATTATTAAAAAAGAGTGAAGCGGTGAAGTAGGGGAATTATTTTGTGAGTTTAAGGCCACCTTGTGTGGCCTTTTTTATTTTTCGTGCCAGTCAAAATGCTCAGTTACGATTTCATTTTTACGGTTTTTAATACTCTCTAAAAAAGCCTCTGCAACAGGTGAATGTTTTTTTCTTTTTAGCCATATTAAACTCCAGGTTGTTTTTAATGGCAAACCTTTCGTTGGAATAATTGTGAGTTCCTTGTTAAGCAATTCATTTTTAATACCAATTAATGGCATAATAGAATAACCTAAACCGGCTAAAATAGCTTGTTTTACAGCTTCATTTGAGGTTAGTTCCATTTTATTGGTAACTGAAATGTTTTGCTTTTCAATAAAAGCTTCCATTACAGAGCGAGTGCCCGAACCTTTCTCTCTGAAGATTAAAGGTATTTCTTTGAAAAAAGATTTATCGACGTTGCTTTTTATTAATTTATCCTTACTGCTTCCAACCAAATAAAGTTTATTGGATAATAAATCCAGTTTGGCTATATCAAGGTTTTTTGGAAGTATCGATACCAGTGCAAAGTCTATTTCGTTGTTTTCAAGGCTAGCCAATACCTTTGTTTTGTTTGTTACATCCATAAAAAGTTCTACACCATTGTGCTTTTTCATGAAGTCACTTAAAAAGTAAGGCATTACATATTTACCTGTTGAAACAATAGCTATTTTTAACTTACCGGTTAATTGACCTTTATAAGCCAATGTTTTATAATTAATAGCATAAGCCTGATTTAAAATATTTTCAGCGCATTCAGCAATTTCCAACCCAAAGTCTGTTACATATAATTGTCGTCCGATGACTTCTGTTAAAGGTATTTTAAATTGATCCTGAAAATTCTTTAATTGAATTGAAACAGCAGGCTGTGTAAGGTGTAGCTCTTCTGCTGCTCTCGTAATACTTTTTGTTTCAACTACTTTTTGAAAGATTTGAAGTTGGTTTAAAGTGTAATTCATAAAAATAATTTATGTTAAGTATTACAAATATAAATAAAAATATATGAATTATAGCATCTAAATTTGTACCGTAATTAAAAACAAAAGAGATGAAAAATAGCAGATTAACCTTAATTAAAACAAGCTACATAACCGTAAAGGTTTTGGCAGTATTTATTATTATACTAAGCGCAATAGCTTACTATACACCAATAACGATATTAAATGAAGTTTATGATTTTGAAAGACACCATTTTTTCATTTTCAGTTTTATTTCGCTTGTTGTGTTTTTTATGTTCCTTAAGTTTTACCTCTCCTTAACAAAAAAAGAGGGGTTGCTTAACAAGAAAATTACAAGTATTAAAAAGACAATCATTGAGCGTGAACTAGCTACCGATAAGAAAGTGCTTAAGCAGGACTTGGATATATTGAATGCAACTGTTATTGCTAAAGAAGAAATTCCGGCTTTAACTTTTGATAAAAATGATTTACCAATTCGCCCTGATGAGTTAATGGAAATTGAAAGCAATCTTAAGAAAGCGATGGTTCTTGGTAATTCATACAAACAAAAGGTTAGAGTGTTCTTTAAGGATGTTGTATCATTAAGATACGTGGAAACCACCGTTTGGTTTGTTGGCGATAAACACGTTACACTTAAGGAAGGAATTCTGTTACCAAAAAATAAAATTTATAAAGTAATTATCTAACGTAAACATAAAACAAAAATCATGACAAAAATCACAGTAGCAAAAGGAGACGGGATTGGTCCGGAAATTATGGACGCAACGCTCGAAATTATTAAAGCAGCAGGTGCTAAAATTGAAATTGAGGAAATTGAGGTAGGTGAGAAGGTTTACCTTGCCGGTAACACTTCCGGTATCTCTCAGGAATCATGGGATGTAATTAGAAGAAACAAAGTTTTTTTGAAAGCACCAATAACTACACCTCAGGGTGGAGGTTATAAAAGTTTAAATGTAACAACCAGAAAATTTTTAGGCTTGTATTCTAATGTTCGCCCTTGCAGAAGTTTACATCCATTTGTAAGCACTAAACACCCGGTAATGGACATTGTAATTGTTCGCGAGAATGAAGAAGATTTATATGCCGGAATTGAGCATCAACAAACAGATGAAGTTGTTCAATGTTTGAAATTAATTAGCCGCCCCGGTTGTGAAAAAATTGTTCGTTATGCATTTGAATATGCAAAGCAACAAAACAGAAAAAAGGTTACTTGTTTCACCAAGGATAACATCATGAAGCAAACCGATGGTCTCTTTCACCAGGTGTTTGACGAGATTGCAAAAGAATATCCGGAAATTGAAAATGAGCATTGGATTATTGATATTGGAGCAGCTAAAATGGCTGATACGCCTGAGGCTTTTGATGTAATTGTAATGCCTAATTTATACGGAGATGTTTTAAGTGATGTTGCTGCGCAAATTACAGGCTCTGTTGGGTTAGCAGGTTCAGCTAACATTGGTGAAGAATGTTCGATGTTTGAAGCTATTCATGGTTCAGCTCCAAGAAGAGCAGGTCAAAATTTAGCAAACCCTTCGGGTTTATTGCAAGGAGCAATTTTGATGTTAAACCACATCGGTCAAACCGAAGTTGCGGAAAAAGTACAAAATGCCTGGTTAAAAACCTTAGAAGATGGTATCCATACCTATGATATTTATAAGGAAGGAACTAGTAAACAAAAAGTTGGTACAAAAGAATTTGCTCAAGCAGTAATAAACAACTTAGGTAAAAAGCCTGCCATCCTAAAACCTGTATCTTATTCTAACAATTCTGCACTTCGTTTACCAAAGTATAAACGTAAGCCATCTGCTAAAAAAGAGTTATTAGGTGTTGATTTATTTGTGCACTGGCCTGGTTTAGATCCTAATGAGTTAGCTGAAAAAGTAAAGAAAATTGAAGCAAATGGTATTAAACTGACCATGATTACTAACCGAGGTATTAAGGTTTGGCCTGATGGTTTTAAAGAAACATTTTGCACAGACCATTGGAGATGCAGATTTAAACCTGAAGAAGGATCAGCAATCAACAATACCAACATCATTCAATTATTAAATAATGCTATTAACGAGAACGTTGACACTATTAAAACGGAGAATTTATATGCTTTTGATGGCAAGGCTTCGTATTCATTGGGTCAGGGTCAATAAAAACTAATGTTATGAATATAAAATTAATAGAAGGTCACTTTAATTCAAACGATGCATTGGATTTGATAGTGAAGTTAATTCACTCAAAAATATCTTATCATGAAGGTAAAATAGCTAATGATTCAAGTGAAGAAGATATAAAATACAGAGAATCAAAAATAAAATATCTTCAAAAGGAACTGTTTGATGTTCGTAAGCATTTTGAAAGTACAAAAGGTAATTTAAAAATCTCAGCCGACATTGTTGTTCAATAATTATAAATTAAAGTCATCCCTTTACCAATTTATTTAGGGATGACTTTTTGTTTGTTTTAAAACAATTACAGATACGTAGTAAAAATGTTTGAAGGAAGAGATTTATTGATTGTAACTAAACACAATAAAGAACAGGTGCTTAAGCCTTTGTTTGAAAAGCAGCTTTCTGTGAATGTTAGCGCAACAACTAATTTTGATACTGATCAATTTGGGACATTTAGCGGCGAAATAAAGCGTGAAGATGATCCAATAGAAACATTAAAAAAGAAATGTTTGTTTGCAATGGCAGAATTAAATGCTGATTTGGCAGTTGCAAGTGAAGGTTCTTTTGGTCCGCACCCTTACATACCTTTTTTAACTGCTGATGATGAGTTGATGATACTCATCGATAAAAAAAATCAATTGGAAATAATATCATGCGAAATCAGCACTGAAACTAATTTTACAGGAAGAGAAATTAAAACGACTGAAGAACTGGTTGAATTTGCTAATCAGGTTAATTATCCGAGTCATGGCATTATATTAAAAAATCAATCAAAACAAACAGATGCTCCGATAAAAGACATCAAAAGTTTAAATCTTCTTATTGAAGCATTTGAAGAACTGATTAAAAATGGAAACACTTGCTTTGCAGAAACTGACATGCGCGCAATGAATAATCCAACTCGTATGAAGGTTATTGAAAAAGCAGGTAAAAAACTCGTAAAAAAATTACTATCTAAATGTCCTGATTGCAGCACACCCGGTTATGACGTTATTAAGGTTAATTCGGGATTGCCATGCGGACAGTGTGGTTTCCCAACAAAATCCACGTTGAGCCATCTTTTAGGTTGCCTCAAATGTGGTTATACTGAAACAAAATTTAAACCAAACTCAAAAGAAATTGAAGATCCAATGTATTGCGATCGTTGTAATCCCTAAAAATTAACCCCATGAATTTTAATTTATTAATTGAAAATTTAACGAATCCCGCCTTATTGTTTTTTGTGCTGGGCATTATTGCAGTTTACTTAAAAAGTGATTTAGAAATTCCGCCTAACTCCTCTAAATTTATTTCATTGTATTTATTGTTTGCAATTGGTTTTAAAGGAGGTCAGGAGTTATCACACGAGCACTTTGATTCAGAAATTGCATTATCCATGGCATTCGGAATTTTGATTTCCTTACTAATTCCGATTTATACTTTTTTTCTGTTAAAACGAAAACTTGGCGTTTTTAACGCAGGTGCTATTGCAGCTGCTTATGGATCCGTTAGTGCTGTAACATTTGTAACAGCGGTTAGCTATCTCGAATCACATCAGTTGCACTTGCATGGACACATGGTAGCCATCATGGCCTTAATGGAGTCGCCTGCAATTATTATGGGTTTGTTATTAATATCGATTTTCAATAAAAATTCGAGTGAAAAAATTGAGAAAGGAGACGCAATTAAACACTCCTTTACAAATGGTAGCGTGCTCCTAATTTTGGGAAGTTTAATTATTGGATATTTTGCAAATGCTAAGCAGGCAGAAGGTATAAAGCCTTTTACAAACGATTTGTTTAAGGGTTTTCTTGCCATATTTTTATTAGACATGGGTATTACAAGTGGTAAAAAATTAAAAGACTTTTTTGCCTATGGTTGGTTTCCTGTTGTTTTTGCATTAGTGGTTCCAATTATTAACGGCAGTATAGTAGCTTTGGTAAGTACTATTATTACAGAGGATATAACAAACCGCTTTATCTTTGCTGTGTTAGCAGCAAGTGCATCCTATATCGCAGTTCCGGCAGCAATGAAAATTTCTGTTCCTAAATCTAATCCCGGACTATATCTGCCAATGGCACTTGCAATTACTTTCCCAATAAATATTACAATAGGTATGCCACTCTATTTTTCAATTGTTCAGAATTTCTAATAAAGGATTTAATAACTTCTTAGTGCTTCTATTGGATGAATTTTGGCAGCTTTAATAGCAGGCACCAATCCTGCAATAGCTCCTGCAACAATAATTAGAAGTGTTGCAAAAATGGCAACTTCCATGTCAACATGTGGTTGCCTAAAAAAATCACTGTCAATCCCAATGGAGTTAACTAAATAAAGAATGCCCGAAGCCACAACCAATCCTGTGAAGCCGGCAAGGGAAGTAATTAATACACTTTCTTGCAAAATAAGTCCAACAATAGATTGCGGGCTCGCACCAATTGCTTTTCTGATACCAATCTCTCTGGTTCTTTCCTTTACAACAATTATCATGATGTTGCTCACACCAACAATGCCTGCTATTAAAGTCATTATACCGATAATCAAAACGAATAGTTTTATGCCACTTAATAAATTCATGATTTTTTTGTACTCAGCATACAGGTTGTTTACAAACAAAGCGTTTCTATCGCTTCGGCTGAAATTATATTTTTTAGCCAGTATTTTTCTTATTTCTTCTGATACTTGTTCGCTTTCCTCTAAAGTTAAATCACCTAAGCCTAACCACATTAAATCAATGTTGTTTTTATAGTTAAATACTCTTTGTGCTGTAGTTAGCGGCAAGTAGGCTCTCAGCATTTCACTTCTGTTTACATCTTTAAATGTACCAACAACTTTAAAAAAGGTGCCATCAATGTTTAAATATTTGCCAATTGGGTTTTCCTTTTTGAAAAAAACTTCTGCCATCGAAAGTCCAACAACACAAACTTTACGATAGTCACTTAAATCGGTTTCATTTAAAAATCTTCCGCTAACCATGCTTGCATTTTCAAGAAAATAATTACCGGGTAAACATGGTCTGCATAAATAATTACCTTTTTCTTTTCCGTAAATAACATTGTGCATTTGATTACGCGTGTGGTTAGCAGTTTTATAACCTAAGGCAGGTATTCGTTTAGCAATGAGTTCAAAATCTTCGTTGGTTAATTTGATTTCTCTCCCCACTTTATAGCCGTTTTGCGCAATAGTTGTTTTACCTGCTTCCACAAAAATGGAATTAACGGCATCTCCTGCAAACTGAGCTTGTGCACCATTTGTTAAACCATTACCGGCACCCAGTAAAATGATTAAAATGAAAATACCCCAACCTACGCTAAAGGCAGTTAAAAAAGTTCTTAATTTATTTTGTTTGATGGCGGCAAAGATTTCTAACCACGCGTCTTTTTCAAACATCTTTTAGAAAATATGTTTTTCAGCATGGTAGCTGGATCTCACAAGTGGACCACTTTCTACAAATCGAAAGCCTTTTGTTAAAGCGTATTCTTTGTATTTATCAAAATCACTTGGCGGTACAAATCGAGCAACCGGCAAATGTTTTGGAGTAGGCTGCAGGTATTGCCCCATCGTTAATACATTGCAATTTACCTTTGATAGGTCATCAATGGTTTCGTAAATTTCATCTTCCGTCTCGCCAAGTCCAAGCATCAAACCACTTTTAGTTTTTACATTCTGTTGATTCAGTCTTAACAAAACCTCCATGCTTCTATCGTACTTAGCTTGTATTCTAACTTGCGCTGTTAAGCGTCTAACGGTTTCAATATTATGCGATACAATATCCGGATTTACATCAATAATGCGTTGTAAATTATCCCATTTGCCTGCAAAATCAGGGATCAAACATTCGAATTTTGTTTCAGGACTAATTTCTCTAATGGCTTTAATTGTTTCAGCCCAAATAATCGAACCACCGTCTTTCAAATCATCTCTGTCTACACTGGTTATTACACAATGTTTAACGCCCATTAACTTAACTGAATTCGCTACACGTTTTGGTTCATCCCAGTCAGCCGGTTTTGGTTTACCTGTTGCAACAGCACAAAATCCACAACTTCTTGTACAAATGTTACCTAAAATCATAAAGGTGGCTGTACCTGCTCCCCAGCATTCACCCATATTTGGGCAATTACCACTTTCACAAATGGTGTGTAGTTTATGTTTACTAACTATATTTCTAACGTTAACGTATTCTGCCCCGGTAGGCAGTTTAACACGTAACCAATCAGGTTTCTTAATTTTCTTTTCTTCTGTAAGTTCCATTTTTTAAAACCATTTGTTACCAATCACAAACCCAAGGTGTATGGTTAAAATAAAATTTTCAGTTGGATTTCGGGCCATGATAGGAAGCGCCTTTGGCAATACATCCAAAGTAACTCCTGTTTCAATAGCTCTGATTAAATTTGTATAACTGGCGTATTCAAAACTTAAATTGAATTTAGTGGTGATGGCAGGATAGAATTTAGTTTTTTCTAAACCGGATGCAAATGCACCACGCCCGGCAATGGAGTCAATTGTAAAGCGTTCAGTATTAAAAGGAACTTCTTCAGTTTGATTAATCTCTGTTCGACGAGGGTTATAAATTTGATAATAGTAAGGTTTTGCAATAGCGATTGTTGGTCCTATTGAGAAAAGATATCTTACTTCAACAGCTTTATTATCCGCTTTACCAAAAATAACATTTTGATAACCAAAGGCCGCACGCACCATGTAAACAGAATTTAGTTTACCATACACAAAACGTTTTCTTTCTTGTGCTTGGCCAATACTATTAATTTGTTTAGGATGTCTAAGTGATTGAATTTCTCCTTCATAAAAATACCTGCTTTTACCGGTAATGTGTTTTCCTCTGCGGATAGCAAAACCAAGTCCTCTGGAATCTACTGTGAATTTTGCACAAAGATCGTTACGGTACAAAACGTTTAAATCCTTCCCATTTCCTTCGCCAAAATCATAAATTGATTGCGCTTTTGAAAGAGAGGAAAGCATCAAAAATCCAACAATTATGATAAAACGTATCAACATCCTAACAAATTTACTTAATTTTATCTTAAATTCTACAGAATAAACAAATTTTATGGCAACTAGTTTAGTTAAATATACATCCGGCCTTCGAACCGAATCAACTCATTTACAAAGCAATACAACAATAATGACCGATGCGCCGGTAGATAATCATGGCAAAGGAGAGGCTTTTTCGCCAACAGATCTAATGGCTACAAGCTTGGCAAATTGCATGTTAACTATAATGGGAATTAAGGCAAATACCGAAGGAATGACCAGCATTGATGGCGCTACGGCAGAAGTTACAAAAGTGATGGCATCTGAGCCAAGACGAGTAAGCGAAATCCACATCCACTTAAAATTCCCTAAAAACGGGTACACCGAGAAGGAAAAGAAAATTTACGAGAATGTTGCCCATACCTGCCCGGTTGCTAAAAGTCTGCATCCTGATTTAAAGCAGGTTATTACTTTGGAGTGGTAAATTAAAATAAATTTTTATCATTGGATTCCTGCTAAAAATTATGAAAAAGATTTTAACTTAGCAGGCTCATGGCTTTCAAAGCAAACTTATCGTTAATTCTTGCATTTGTTTTTACATGTCAATTAATTTCATTCTCGCAAAATGGTTCGTTTCTTCAACAAATTAAATCATTGCCAATTGAATTACGTAAAGAATTCATTAGAGAGAAATCATTAGAATTATTTAAGCTTGATTCAGTTAAAGCAAAACTTGAATTAAAAAGAACTTTAAATGGATTCACAAAAAACACAATAGAACATGCCTATTTACTTGAGGCAGAAGCGAATTATTATTTAGAGCAAAAGAACTATCAATACGCTTTGACTATTCTGCAATCTGTAAACATGATTTACAATGCTTTGAATGATTTCGAATCTGAGATGACTGTAATACAAAAGGTTTGTGATATTTACATTAAACAAAATGAGGCCAATAAAGCCATTCAGATTTTATTTAATAAACTTAAAAGTGTTGAAGGGTCTGATGATAAAGCTTTTTATATTTTATCAAAAATTGGGGTTAGTTTCAAGGAATTAAAGAATTACCCAAAGGCAATGGAATATTTATTGCTTGCTGAAGATAAAATGGATCGTGTTTCAACCCAATCCGAAAAATTTACAGTAGCTAAATTAAGTGTATTAAAAAATTTAGGTGTGTTATATCGCGAAAAAAATAATTTTGAAAAGGCTTTTTATTACTTCAATAAAGGTTACGCATTGGCCGAACAAAGTGATAATAATAAATATAAAGGAATAATTTTGAATAGCTTGGGGATACTTTATAAAGAAACGAAACAATTCGAAAAGGCAATTTTAACTTATGAAGAATCAATTCAGTATAAAAAATTGGATAAGAACTTATCTGGTGTTAGTAATACCTATAGTAATTTGGGAGAGTTATATTTATTATTAAAGAATTTAAGAAAAGCCAAAGAAAATTATTGGTTATCTTACAATATTGCCATTGAATCTAAAAGCAAAAAAGCAATATTTGATGCTTGTCAAGGTCTTTATCAATTTTATGATTATACAGGAGACATAAATTCAGGTTATCCGTATTTAAAAAGAGCTTATCAGTTACAGGACAGCATTTATAGTTTAAACAGTGCCGAGGAAAGTGCTCGGTTAGAATCAATCTATAATAACGAAAAAAAACAAAAGGAAATTGAAATCAGTAAAATTAAAAACCAAAATCTTGAAAGAAGTATTGCCGCAAAAAATAAAGAAAGAAATTTGTTTGTTTTTAGTGCAATTGTTTTAGCCTTACTCCTAATGATTTCTGTAAGAAGTTACCTGCAAAAAAGAAAAGTGAATGAATTGCTATCAATTAATAATAAATTAGTCAACGATCAAAAATTATTGGTAGAAGAAAAGCAAAAGGAAATTTTAGACAGTATTCAATATGCCAAAAAGATTCAAAGCTCTCAATTGGCTAATGATACATACATTGCCAAAACATTAGATAGGTTAATGAAAAAGAATAATTAAATTTTTACTTTAAATTTGCGACTCTAATTGCTTGAGTTCATTCACCTTATCCATGTAGCCAAGTTTTTCATATGAATAAACAAGGTTGTTAATGCAACGTTTAATAATTTCAACATTACTGCAAGGTAAATAGTACTTGGTTTCAGGTTCCAGATTTAACTGTTTTAAGAAATTATCAATGTCCTTTTGATTAAAAATTAAACCTTTGCTAAACGGGTTAATGTAAAACAAAATATTATCTGATAAGGTTTTATGCGTTGCATCAAATAAATTAGTGTAATCATTGATATAAGCAAGCACAAAATGTTGTGGTAAATTAATGCCGTAAACCGGAATGTTTAATTCCTTGCATATTAAAGAATAAACAACGCTTAACATTAATGGATTACCTTTTTTACTCTCTAATACATTATTGATGAACGAGTTTTGTGGAGCATGGTAATTGGTAATGTTGCCGCTAAAATTGTGAACTTCAAAAAGTATGTGATTAATTATTTTTACTTTTTCAAGTGCAGTTAAATCATCATGCAATTCCAACCAAACATCTTGTTTAATCTGATGTAGTTGTTTTTTTATTTTTGTTTCATCAAAATCAGGATACTGGTAACGGGATAATATTAAGATACCTTTTAGTAAATCATCTTGATCTGTTTTAGCCCAGTCCTTCAATCCTTTTTTAATCGCATCAAAATTGATATCATGAATAATCGTTTCGATGCGTTTTTGCATTATTGCATCAAAACTGTTTTCCCAGGCTGTTTCTAAATGCGGAATGGCAGGTGGTCCCAAAATCATAAAACGATCTTTCACCTGTGTGAAAATTTGATCGTCTGGGTCATCTAAAAGCGTAATCAATGCAATTACTTCTTTTAAACTCATCTCATTTTTTCGTTTTGGAGCCATATACGCACAAATGTATACAGCCTTCGAATGCTTTTTGTTTGTATTTGTTATAATTTTTAACAAAAATCATGTTTAAACATTTTAACACTAATTTTTTAATAACTGCTTTAAGTGGTTTTTTGTAAAATGTTGATAATGAGTTTCTTGCAATTTTTAGAATTAAAGTGGTTTCTCAACCCATTTACTTTTAAAAGTATAACTCAATACTGTTGCACGTTGTTTGGCCATTTCGGCTTTCTCTCCTTCAAATAATTTATCCACGCTAGAGGTAAAAACTTCTAACCATGTATCAAAATCCGGCTTAAGAATAGGTAGGTGTACATGTTTATCGTAAACATTGGTTTTATAACCTTCTTCATCCAACAACACAAAACTCCAAAAGTGTACAATTTTTGGTACGTGATTTTCAAAATTAATGTTTTTAAAAATCTCTTTCATCCGTTCAATTTTTAATAACTCACCGTAAAATTCATAAATGAGTTCTTCAATGTCTTTTTTTGTTTGAATATCTCGTTTCATGCATTTATTCTATTAAGCCATTAGTTCCTTTTTTAAAAACGGAGCGGTATAACTCTTTTTGTTTTTAATAAGTTCCTCAGGTAATCCTTCAAATAAAATCTGGCCACCGCCTTTACCGCCTTCGGGTCCCAAATCAATAATCCAGTCAGCAACTTTAATTACATCCAAATTATGTTCAATTACTAATACGGTATTTCCGTTTTCAACCAATTTGTTTAATACACCTAATAAAATGCGTATGTCTTCAAAGTGCAAACCTGTAGTTGGTTCATCTAATATATAAAAGGTATTACCAGTATCGCGTTTACTTAATTCTGTTGCTAATTTAACGCGTTGAGCTTCGCCACCACTTAAGGTAGTTGCTTGTTGGCCGAGTGTAATATAGCCTAATCCTACATCCTGTAAGGTTTTTATTTGGCGATAAATGTTTGGGTTGTTCTGAAAAAATTCACACGCTACATCAATCGTCATGTTTAAAACATCACTTATGGATTTGCCCTTATATCTTATTTCAAGTGTTTCGCGATTATAGCGTTTGCCATTACAAGCATCGCAATGCACATAAACATCAGGCAAAAAATTCATTTCAATTGTTTTAACACCGGCACCTCCACATGTTTCGCAGCGCCCTCCTTTTACGTTAAACGAAAATCTTCCGGGCTTGTATCCTCTGATTTTTGATTCCGGAATTTCTGCAAATAAATTTCTGATGTCATCAAATACTTTGGTATAGGTGGCAGGATTACTGCGTGGTGTTCTTCCAATAGGACTTTGATCAATATCAATCACCTTGTCAATGTGTTCCAGGCCACTAATGCTTTTGTATGGTAATGGCTTTTTTTCGCTATTATAAAAATGCGCTGATAAAATTGGATAAAGTGTTTCATTAATTAAACTGCTTTTCCCACTTCCGCTTACACCGGTAACACAAATAAAAGTACCCAGTGGAAATTTTACGTCGACATTTTTTAAATTATGTCCGCTGCAATTTTTTAATTGAATATTCTTTCCATTTCCTTTTCTTCGTTTTTCAGGCACCTCAATGTTAAGTTTTCCGGTAATGTATTTTGCAGTAACTGTATCAAACTTCAACATGTTTTTTGGTGTATCAGCAGCAACTATTTTACCTCCATGCACGCCTGCACCCGGACCAATATCAATCACATAATCGCTTTCTACAATCATGTCTTTGTCGTGCTCCACAACCAGAATACTGTTACCTACATCTCTTAAATTTTTAAGTGCTTCAATAAGTTTAACATTATCACGTTGATGTAAACCAATACTTGGTTCATCTAAAATATATAGTACACCTACTAATTGCGAACCAATTTGCGTTGCTAATCGGATACGTTGAGCCTCGCCACCGCTTAGTGTTTTACTGCTTCTGTTTAAGGTAACGTAATCCAAACCAACCTCCATTAAAAATTGTATTCTGCTTCTAATTTCTTTTACAATTTCTTTGGCAATAACTAATTGTTTTTTATCTAACTTTTTTTCGATGTTAGAAAACCATTCCTGCAGCACCGATATATCTAACTCAGCAAGTTCTGCTATGTTTTTTTCTGCAATTTTAAAATATAAACTCTCTTTTTTTAATCGTGTACCATTGCAGGTAGTACATGTTTTTTTATTGGTAAAGTTTTGTACCCATCTTTGAATGCCCGGGTTACTCTCATCTTCAGCTTGCTTTGTAATAAAAGTCACTATGCCTTCAAAGTTTGAATTGTAGGTTCCGTTTTCAGTACTAATTTTAAATAATTCTTCGTTGCCATTCAATAATATATTTACAGCTTCATCATCAATTTCCTCAAAGGGTGTATCTAAATCAAAATTATAAACTTTACCTATGGCTTCAATCTGTTTAAAAATCCAGGCGCCTTTACCGGCACCAATCGCCGCAAAGGCTCCCTTTGCGATTGATAGTTTTTTATTGGGAATTATTTTATTAATGTCAATTTCAGAAACAACGCCTAAGCCATTGCAGCTAGGGCAGGCACCGTAAGGCGAATTAAACGAAAATAAATTTGGTGCAGGCTCATCGTAACTAATGCCTGTTGTTGGACACATTAACAATCTGCTGAAAAATTGCACTTTCCCAAATCCAAAACTTTGTACCTTTTTACCTGTTTTTTGTTTTGTTTCCTCAGTAACAGGCATCACCATTATGGTGCCCTTGCCATGTTTCATGGCTGTTTGTAAACTTTGGTTTAATCGTTGTTTAATTGAGTTGGTGATTTCAAGTCTATCAATCACAATTTCAATGTCATGCACCTTATAGCGATCTACTTGCATTTTGGAGGTGATGTCAACAATCGCTCCGTCTACTCTTACTTTTGTAAACCCTTTTTTTCGAATGTCTTCAAACAATTCGCGGTAATGCCCCTTACGGCCTTTGATTACCGGAGCTAAGAGATTTATTTTTTCGGTATTGTATTTTTTTAAAATAAGTTCAATGATTTGGTCGTCAGAATACCTTACCATTTTTTCGCCGGTATTATAACTGTATGCTTCTCCGGCACGGGCAAATAAGAGACGTAAAAAATCGTAAATCTCGGTAATCGTTCCAACTGTAGAACGAGGGTTCTTGTTAACTGTTTTTTGTTCAATGGAAATTACCGGGCTAAGTCCTGAAATTTTATCAACGTCAGGTCGCTCTAAATTGCCTAAAAATTGTCTGGCATAGCTGCTAAAACTTTCAATGTATCTTCGTTGGCCTTCTGCGTATATCGTGTCAAAAGCTAAGCTGGATTTACCTGAGCCTGAAAGGCCGGTAACAACAACTAATTTGTTTCGTGGAATGGTGACGTCAATGTTTTTTAAATTATGAGAACGCGCACCGATTACTTCAATTAGTTCTTCTTCACTTGAATTGTTTTTCATTTCAAGCTTTAAATTACAATTAAAATAAAAACTTAAAATCGAAAAGCTTTCAATAGTTTTCAATAAAAAAGCTATCTCGGTTTGAGATAGCTTTTAACAACTGTATTTAAAATTAATTAGTTAATAATTAATTTTTTTCCAATGCTTCTGTCGCCTATTTGAAGTTTAGTAAAATAAATACCTTTAGGTAAATTAGCTAATGATATTTCTTTTTCGATAGTACCATTTTCTCCTAACTGCTCAACTTGAACAATGTCTCCTAGTCCGTTTAAAATGTATAAAACACTTTTAGTTGTACTTTGTGTATTTAAACGAATAGTTAAGGCATCTGTTGCTGGGTTTGGATATAACTGAAAATCAGCATCTATGGTTTTATCCTTTAATCCTGCAATCATTAAGCTATTTATGCGTATTGTAGCTGAATTTGTTACTGTTGGTCCGGTAATTGAACTTAGAGTTTGTTTTTGATATTCTACTTCAGCAACAGGAAACTTACTGCTGCTATGATAATAAGAATAATTAGTTGCCTGCAAGTTAAGCGTAAATCCTAATGGGGCTGTCCCTAAGATAGCATTTACTGTTTGGGTTATTCGGGTTTGAAGTACGTTTGTTAAGTTAACTGAACCAGGCAAATTAAGACTTCCTGTTCCTGTTGCTTGAGAATTCATAGTTCCTGTAACAGGACCATTTCCTAAAAAGGAAGTTGCTGTACCAGCAAAATTATCGGTTTGATTATAGCCAAAAGCTACCGGCCAAATAGCTGCAACAGCAGTGTTACTAAAATTGAAACTAACAACTGTTCCATTTTGAATGCCAATAAGTTCCATTTGAGCGGTAGGTGTAGTAGATGTTTTAATGAAATTATAGTTTCCACTGCCTTGATCTTCAACCAAATTACAACCAGCATAGGCTGTTGAAGCTGGAACGGCAGCTGTTGTGCTGTAGGTTCTCACTAAAGTAACGGTGTTTTGTGTAAAAGCGCTAAAGTTCCAGGTTTGGTTGGTCCCGGTGTTTTTTGGAACTGTTCCTGCCGAATCAAAGCCTTTTCTGCTGTAAATATCACCCAAAGCCGGTTGATTCGCTGCTTGCGTTAGTGTAAGTTGCGCGTTCATAACGAATGATGTAGTTAGGAGCGCAAAAATTGTTGAATAGATTTTTTTCATGGGTTTTTAATTTAGCTTATCAAATATAGTAACTAAACTGACATTTGCAATGTTAAAAATGTGTTTTTAGGCCTATAGGGCTTATTGAACCTTTTATAGCCCCAAATATTTATTTTTAGCAATTAAATTATTAAATTTATGACTTCATTTAAAGAGAATCGATATGAAAACGGTAGAATTTAGAGAAGCCCTTCGTGAGGCAATGAGCGAAGAAATGAGAAGAGATCCCAATATTTTTTTAATGGGTGAAGAAGTGGCTGAATATAACGGAGCCTACAAGGTTAGCAAAGGGATGTTAGCTGAATTTGGCCCAAAACGTATTATTGATACTCCAATTGCTGAATTAGGTTTTGCAGGTATTGGCGTTGGGGCAGCTTGCAATGGCCTTCGTCCGATTATAGAGTTTATGACCTTTAATTTTAGTTTGGTTGCAATAGATCAAGTTATTAATAGTGCAGCTAAAATTTATAGCATGAGTGGTGGCCAATATAATTGCCCAATTGTTTTCCGTGGACCTACAGCCAGCGCAGGTATGTTAAGTTCACAGCACTCACAAGCTTTTGAAAACTGGTATGCAAATTGCCCGGGTTTGAAAGTGGTTGTGCCAAGCAATCCATACGATGCTAAAGGATTATTGAAGTCAGCTATACGCGATAACGATCCGGTTATTTTTATGGAAAGTGAGCAAATGTATGGTGATAAAGGTGAAATACCTGAGGATGAATATCTCATTCCACTTGGCGTGGCAGATGTAAAACGTGTTGGAACTGATGTTACAATTGTAAGTTTCGGTAAAATATTAAAAGTAGCCAATGCAGCTGCAATAGAATTAGAAAAAGAAGGTATTAACGTTGAATTAATTGATTTAAGAACAGTTAGACCTATAGATTACCAAACAGTTATTGATTCTGTAAAGAAAACAAACAGATTAGTGGTTGTTGAAGAAGCTTGGCCTTTAGCAAGCATAAGCAGCGAAATTGCGTTTATGGTTCAGAAAAAAGCCTTTGATTATTTAGACGCTCCGGTTACAAGAATTACAACTGCAGATACGCCATTACCTTACGCACCAACTTTAATTGAAGCAAGTTTACCTAACGTGTCAAAAGTTGTGAAAGCAGTTAAGGAAGTAATGTACATTAAAAAATAACATTTTTGAAAATTGCGCTCATAACTGACGGTATTTGGCCATACGTCATGGGCGGTATGCAAAAGCACTCTTATTATTTATGTAAGTATTTAGCTCAAAACAAGGTTCATGTTGATTTAATTCATTTTAACCATAGTAAGTTAGATATTAACGAACTAGCTGTTTTTTCAGAAGAAGAAAAAAAATACATTCGTTCAATAATTGTAAATTTCCCAAAAGCAGGCTGGTTACCAGGGCATTATTTAAAAGCCTCTTATATTCATTCAAAAGAAATTTTTGAAATAATTAAAGATCAAATTGACACCTACGATTTTATTTATACAAAAGGTTTCACTGGCTGGTACTTAATGGAACAAAAAGCCGCTAAGAAAATTAATTGCGCAAAAATTGCCGTTAAATTTCACGGCTACGAAATGTTTCAAAAGGCGCCTAATTATAAAATTTTGATTCAGCAAAGACTTTTACTTAGAAAGCCTGTAGTTAGGTTAAGTAAAATGGCAGATGTTGTTTTTAGCTATGGCGGAAAAATTACAGAAATAATTAAAAGAATTGGTGTTGAAGAACAAAAAATAGTTGTATTACCCAGCGGTGTTGAGCAGGATGTACGTGCATCGGGCATTAAGGTTACTCAAAAACCAATTCGGTTTTTATACCTGGGAAGATATGAACGAAGAAAAGGAATCGAAGAGATTAACGCAGCCATTCATAAACTAGGCGAAGGTTTTTCAGATGAAGCGATTTTTAATTTTATCGGAAACATTCCAACTAACAAAAGACTCAGTTTAAGCCATGTTCATTACCATGGAGAAATTAGAGATAAACTGATTCTAAAAGAGTTAATACATCAAAATGATGTTTTGCTTTGTCCAAGTTACAGTGAGGGTATGCCTAATGTTATACTTGAAGCAATGGCCAATGGGTTAACTGTTATAGCAACAGATGTAGGGGCTACAAATGTATTGGTTAATAATCAAAATGGTTACTTACTTCAAAACGGTAGTAGTGAACAATTAGTTAAAACGATAAAAGAGATATGCTCTTCTGACCTAACAGATATTGACCTAAGAAAAATGAAAAGTCTGGAACTGATTCAAAAAGATTTTGTTTGGCAGCACCTAGGCGAAAAACTTTTGAAGGAGATTAAGAAGCAGCTTTAGAATTATGACTGATACTCCATTATGGCAATAATAATTGGAACTACAATTAAGCTGATGTAAATTAACAAGGAAAGTAGTTTGTAAATACCTGTGATGTTATAAATAACTTTGGTTTGTAAAATGCTTCTAATGTGATTCACTAATACCGGTTCAATAATACTATATTCGTAAATGCCCGGCTCAGCAATGTTGTATTTTTTTCGGAATTGGTATAAAATACAATCTCGTATTAACCAATAGTCTTTATCATTTAAGTCATTGTAATCTACTTTATAATCTATGTTTTCTGTTCTTAAATAACTTCTAACCTTTTCATTTTTACTCTCGTTGTAAATTTCTAAACCAATTAATACCGGAATTACAAACAGCATAAAACTCTGCGTTAAAATCCCAATACCTAGTAAACAAATTATAGATATGATACCAAATACAGTTCGTATGATAAAATTGTCTTTAGAAAATAAAGTGTCTATAATTCTACCGCCATCTAAGGGATAAAAGGGTAGGAGGTTAAAATAGTTAATTGCTATAAATGTAGTACTAAGCATTTTTACTGACTCGTTATTTAAGTCTTTATTCCAAAAATACAATGCTCCCCCAATAATTAAACCAGGCAGAGGACCGGCAATTAAAATTAATAGGAGTTGAAATTGAGAAACAACTTGTTTTTTACCACTAGTGTATGCCCCTAGTAAAGGAATAAAAAAGATTTTCAGATTTTGATAACTAAAGGCTTTCATCATCAAAAAATGTCCAAGCTCATGTATAATGATGATTAGCAAAAGAGCTGCGATGTATGCTAAATCCTGAGAAAAAATGAAATAGAATAATAAAGCATACAATAATAAACTAGTTAACGATTTTCTTAACTGATTTCTTGACTCATCTTCCAAAACAGGTTTTGGCGGAAAGCCGTTTGTTTGGTAACTTGTGCTATTATCAAAATAATCTTCCAGTTTAGTCTTTATTTATTGGTTTAAAAATATGAAAAATTAAGTAAACCGAGGCTCCAAATAAGAAAAATGCTCCAGACTGATGCAGAACCCCAAGTATAACCGGAACCTGATAAATTAAAGTAAACACACCCAAAATGAATTGAATAGTAATACCATAAATAATTAAACTAACTCCAGTAGTTTGCTTTGAATTTAATTTAAGTTGGTTTGATTTATGCCAAATGTAAAGTACAAACGCTACTAAAATTAATGCTAATGTTCTATGTACAAACTGTATGCCACTCGGATTAGTTAAGATGTTTTGTAAAAAACCTTCTTTCATGTAAACCTGCTCAGCAATCCATGAGTCGCCCATTTTTGGCCAGGTATTAAAAATGTGGCCCGGTCTTATTTTGGTAGAATCTCCTTCAACAAAACCTGCAGTAAATGCACCATAAATTATTTGCAGAATTAAAACAACAAAATAGATAACGGATATGGTTTTCAATTTAAAGCCTTCATTTTCATTTTCAATAACTAATGGTTTATTTATTAGTTTAAGAGCAAACCAAAATGTAAAAGCAAACAATGTAAAAGCACTCATTAAATGTGTTGCAAGTCTATAGTGACTCACAGCGGGTTGTTTTTGCAATCCACTGTATACCATCCACCAGCCAATTACTGCCTGCATGGCGCCCATAAAAAATAAAATAATCATGGGCACTATCATATCCTTTGAAAATCTTTTTTTAAACAAAAAATATAAAAACCCGCCTAAAAAAACATAACCGATTGTTCTTCCAATAAGGCGGTGTATATACTCCCATAAAAAAATAGGTTTAAATTCTGCTAAGGTCATTGTGTAGTTTATTTTAATAAACTCTGGACTCTGCTGATACTTTTCAAAACGTTCCTGCCACATTTCTTCATTTAATGGTGGCACACTACCCATAAAACTCCAGTCTGTTATCGATAATCCTGAGTGAGTTAACCTCGTTAAACAACCTACCACTACCATAATGTAGATTAAGAAACAGCCGGTTAATAACCAATTAATTACAGCTTTGTTAGATGATAGTTGGTGCGTTGACATTTAAGAAACAAAGGTAAGGTCTCCAATTTTATAAAACAATAAAATAGGCTTTAAGTTTATAAAATTAAAAAAGGATATTTTGCAATTAGATCTTGTTTAAGTGACTCAATTCTTTTCAAATGTAAATCTTTGCCGGCAGGGTTTAAAATCTTGTGTTGACTTAGTTTAGAGAATATAAGCACCTCTTTTGCAATTTTAAGAGTTTCTGTAGAGCAGTAAGTGGATTTAAATTTAGTGTAAACGTAGTCAATAGCCTGTTCATTCGGATGTGCCAGATCTTCTTTATAGAATCGGTAATCCCTTAAATCGCTATTTACAAGTTCATAAGAAGGGAAATAGTGGCAAAAGGCAGGGAACTTATTAATCAACATTTCAATCAAGAGTCTTAGTGTGCTTTTAGATAGAAAATTTTCTTCTAAACCATCTTTTAAATGTAGAACAGGGGAAACAGTAAATATGATTCTTAAATTCGGATTAAAATCCTTGATAGAAGAAATTATAGAAGAAATTTTTGTTAAGTCATTTAAATTAAAAAGCTCCTTTTTAAAGTTCTTGGATGGTTGTTTGTGACAATTGGCAACAACACTATTATTAAGTGAATAGTAAAATGCGCTACCAAGGGTGATTATTAAACAATCCGTAGTTTTTAATTTTTGATGAAAATTGTTAACTTTTTCTTTAAGAATAGAAGAGAGTTTTTCTAGATTTTCACCTTGAATGGCAGAATGGGCTTGATAGTGGTAGTAACCTTCTGCTGAGTTTAAATATAAATTTGGGTTGAATTCGCTATTATCAACGATGCATTGAAGTTGTTCAAAGATACTCAAGGGATTATAGGTTATACCAAAAGGGTTTGCATCAACCTTAAAACCTTCTTCTAACAACAAGGTGGATATGTTTGTACTAAAGCATGATCCAATTAAAAGTAACTGGCTTTGATGTGATAAATCAAAATCAGGTTTTTTTGGTTCATAATTTAAATGGAAATTCATAGCGTTAAAATACAATAAAAAAAGCGCAGTGAAAACTGCGCTTTTTTTGAATTTATATTTTAATTATTCCTTAACAATTTTACCTTCTTTAATAACTGCTTTTTCAGCAGATTTTACTTTGTAGGTATATAAACCATTAGCAAAATCTTTTAAATCTAGGCTAGATTGAGCTTGGCTAATTAAAGCAGATTTAACTAATCTTCCGGTTACATCAAAGATTTCAATTGTACAGTTATTCATACCTGCAACTAAACTAACATGAATTAAACCATTAGTAGGATTAGGATAAATTAATGTGTTGTCAGCAATTGATTTTTCATTTACACTAGCACAGTTTTGTACTGTTAAAGTTGTTGTAACAGTTGTGCGACATCCTTGAGGATGTGTAGCTGTAACACTGTAAATAGTTGTAGTGCTTGGTGTTGGTACAACAATTGTAGAATTGTTAGAGTTACCAGGGCTCCAGGTAAATGTATTACCTGTACTTGCAGTAGTTAAAGTCACTACACCTAAAGTTCCGGCACAAATTGTTTGAGATGGTGAAACAGCAACACTAGGACTTGGATTAACAGTTAAAGCTTGAACTGCTGTTCCAGTACAGCTACCAGAGCCACCTAAAACCGTGTATGTAGTAGCAACAGTAGGGCTAACAACAACAACAGAACCTGTTAAATTACCTGGGTTCCAAGTATAAGACGTAGCACCATTTGCTGTTAAAGTTGAAGAACTACCTGCACACACCGCTGTGTTAGAAGCAACTGCAGATACAGAAGCACTTGGTGTAACAGTAAACACAACTGGTGTAACTGGAGATGTACAACCTTGTGTCATTACTTGCCAGTTATAGCAGAAATAATAGAAAGTATTACCAGCGGCACTATTCGTAATTGTTATTACCCCAGGTAAAGTTAAAGGATAGATGTTTGAAGCTGCAGAAGTACGGTACATTGAAACGCTTCCTGCACCTTGACCTAAACGGTAACCATTACCTACAGGTACTGAGAAGTTGATTGGTAAAACAGTTGAGCTAACAGCTCCAACTGAGAATGTGGCTGTAGTAATTAATGCGCCAACGTTGTCTCTTAAATCAATTACAACGTTTCCAGCTGCTCCAGGATAAACTTCTACATTTTGGATTACACAAGGAGTTAACACATCAAATATATTGTAATTAGTACTAGTTTGTTGGCCACCACCTGAAACAACAGCTGTGTTTGTTAATCCAACAAAACCAATAGATTGAGAGGTTGCTTGTGCATAAACTGTAGTAGTTGATGGTGAACTTAAAGTGTATGTATTACCACTTGATAGTGGGGTACCAGTAGGCGTAGAAGTAGCATACCAATTTACAGTTGAAGTAGCGAACGCGTTAGCTGTTAGTGTTCCGTTTGCAGGAGCGCCACAACCTGTTGATCCAACAGTGTTGATTGTTGGGTTAATTACTGCTACAGTAAACGTATTAGTTGCAGAACAGCTTAAAGAGTTAGTACCAATTACCGAATAAGAAGTTGTAACAGTTGGGCTAATTGAAATTGAGTTGGTAGTTGCACCTGTATTCCAAGTGTAGCTAGATGCAGTACCACTTGTGTTTAAGGTAATACTGCTTCCAATACAAGAAACTGTGCTACCTACAATGCTCACAACTGGGTTAGCAGTTACAAAAGTTGAAATATTTGTATTGTTTAGGTTGTTACCATCACCACCAAGGTTTGTGGAAGATGTTAGGGTATAAGTACCACCGGCACTAAAATTACCCGATCCAACAGTGTAGTTAACAGAAGCACCAACCGCTAAAGTACCTGTGTATGTTGATGAAATTGTTTGAGTTGCAGCTCCTGAAAGAACAACACTTACAGGTATATTTGAAATTGGACCTAAACCATAATTTGTAATTGTTACAACAACCGGTTGACTGGCTGAAGTACAAGTACTAGTACCTGGAGTAACTAAAGCAGAAACTCCACCATCAATCGCCGATAAGTTGAACAGATTAATATTATCTACATCAATATAGTAGTCTGCAGTAGAAGACGGGGTTTTGGTTGCTGTAATTCTTAAAACCACATTACTTCCGGCATAAGCACCTAAAGAATAAGTTTTATTTGCAAAACCAGTTGAAGCAATGTGATTAGTTCCGCTAATAGAAGCAAGCACACTGTAAGTTAATCCACAATTAGTAGAAACTCTTACTGCTAATGTATCATAAATTAAAGAAGCAGTTGGTGTAGCAGGCGAAGACGGGAAACCTGACCAGTCCTGATAACGGTAATCAAAGCTTAAAGCTGTACTCGCTGTAACAAGGCCTAATGGCATCAAGGTAGTTTCAGCTTTGATTTGAGTAGAATATAAATTTCTTGTTAATCCTTCACTTCCACCTGTTCCATGGTTCATTTGAACAAACCAAGGATTTGCTACACTTGTATTCCAAGCAGCAGGAGGAGCAGTTAAACCTGTAAATGGTTCGCTGTAAGGTAAAGTTCCAGTTGGAACTACTGTTCTTGTAATAACAGGTAATAAAGTATCGTTTGCAAAAGTTGGATCACCTAAAATCTTAGTGAAAGCCTTTAAACTATATGTTCCAGCGGCACTCATGTTAATTGAACCAACGTTAAAAGTGGCAGTACCACTCGGAGGAATAGATCCTGTAAATGTTCCATTAATCGTGTTAGTTAATGCACCACTTACATTTACTTGTACAGGCACGGAAGTTAATGTTGCGGTTCCAAAATTACTGATAGTAACTACAACAGGCTGTGATGAACCATAACATGGCTGGCCTGCAGCCGGCTGGCTTAAAGCAGTAATACCACCATCTAAAGGAACAACATTTGAAATGTTAATATTGTCAATATCTATATAATAATCAGTTGGAGCAGCTAATTCACGATTTGCTCTGAAACGTATGATAGCACTGCTGCCTGCATAAGGCGCAAGGTTGTATGATTTTGATGTGAATGCTGTTGTAGGAATATGATTAGCAGCATTAATTGAACCTAATAGAGTAAAGGTTGCTCCACAGTTGGTAGAAATGTAAATGTTTAACGAGTCATTAACTAAATTGGTTGTAGGCGTGGCAGTTGATGGAAAACCACTGTATTCTACGTAACGATAGTCAAATTTAAGAGTAGTTGAACTGGTTATAACACCAGTATTCGGTGTCTGCGCGTCGGCTAATACAATTGTACTAAATAAATTTCTTGTCATACCATTACTTCCTGCTGTTCCGTGGTTGGCTTGAACAAAATATGGGTTTGTAGAACTATTAATCCATGACAAAGGAAAAGTTGTAGAAGCATTAAAATCCTCAATTAATGGCACAGTTGTACTTTGAATGACAGTTAGCATTGCAGCTGAAGAACTAACGCCACTTACACTGTTAGTTGCAACTAATTGGTAATAGGTAGCATTTAAAGTGTTGTTTGTAGGACTAATTGTTAATGTTTGTGTGTTGGCTCCAGAAAATGGTGGAGTATTAACCACGTTTGTCCATGGTCCTGTTGGAGAAGTTGAACTTTGCCATTGAAGTGTGCTGGCTCCGGTTGCAGAAGCTGTGAATACAGCAGGTGAGCCGGAACAAACCATTGTGTTAGAGGGGCTTGTGATTACTGTTGGAGAACCTGGCATAGCAGTGTTGCTATAGCTAGTTGTTTGACAAAGTGAATTAGTTCCACAAGTACTACTTATAGCAACATGTAAATAATATGTACCGGGAGTTAATGTAACAGTTATCGGCGCCAAACCCGCAGTTACTGAGCCTGAGGCTGGAGCTGTTGAAAGAGTTAAATAATTCGCCGGATTAGTTACTGAAAAGGTATAAATACCACCAACTGTAATGTTAAGTGTGTTATACTCTCCTGCATAAGTACAAGTGTTGATGTTTGTCATTACGCCTGTAAATGCACTAATATTTGCAGTTCCGAATGAGGATGGTGAATAACAAGGCTGAGCGATTGCTTTTCCGAAAACCAGAGTAAGCGCAAGCAAGCTTAATTTGATTGTTTTGTAGAATTTTGTCATCTTCTTTTTTTTGCAAATCTACGAAAAAAAGAAAGTAGTTTATTAACAGAAAACTAACAAAAAATTGATTTAAGCTTAATTTTAACTTTTATGAATGACGTATTCATGCAAATAGGTCGATTTTTTAACATCTAAACTTTTACTAAAATTTAGTAAAGTCGAAATTAACTGGTTATTGGGCTCCGAAAATTCAGGCAGGGCTGATTCTTTTTGAGGTGTTGCTTTTTCTGTAAGAGGTTTAAGCGTAGAGGTTTTGATCATAGGCTAGTGTTAGTTATTTTACTTAATAACGTAGATGTTTTTTATTTATTGTGTAGCCCACTTTTTTTCGGTTTTAAACACTGTTCCCTTGAATATAGCCACTATTTGCTTTTTACAAGTCAATTTCACTTCAAAATAACCAAACTTTGATGTTTCTGAAACAAGTAAAGCCTCAGCAGTAACCAAATCACCTTCTGCTAATTTGCGTGTATGTGAAATAATGGTTTCTACACTTAAACATTGATTACCGGATGAATTAGCAGCAAAGGCCAAAGCACTGTCGGCTATTGAATAGGTAAAGCCTCCATGCGCTATGCCAAATCCGTTTAATACATCACGTTTTACACTGCATTTTAACTTACAATAACCTGGAGAAACTTTAATTACTTGAATGCCAAGCCACTTGCTGAAATGGTCAGATGCCATCATTTTATTTACAATCTCTTTTGCTCTCATTACAACCTCGAAACTATGTTTTTTTTAGGTCAAAAATAATTTTTTATGGATGGTTGTAATTCCAAAAAATCACTTAAATTTGCGTTCCATTAAAATTGGTGAGGTGCCTGAGAGGCCGAAAGGAACAGTTTGCTAAACTGTCGTACGGGTAACCGTACCGCGGGTTCGAATCCCGCCCTCACCGCTGATAAAACCAAAAAGTCCGCCAATGGCGGACTTTTTAGTTTTACGGATCGTTGAAAGCAAGCTTCCATAAAGTAGGAAAATTAAAAAATGTCCTAAAGACACTTTTTGTATTGTGATTCCGGGAGATAAAGGGATCATGAAAGTAATCCCGACCTCACCGCTGATAAACATAAAAAAGCGCTATAAGTTGCTTCTTTCATTCTCAAAGCTTTGAACCTTAATTTTCAAAGGTGAAGAAAATGAAAAAAAAGATTAATTAGAAACGTATTTTAAATTATGACTATACGAGCAAGAGGGGTTAATAAATAATTCTTATTCAAAGCTTTAAAGTACTTCAATCTAAACTTTTTTATTTATAGCCACTTCAATTATAGATAATTTTTGGTGTTTAATGGAAAGTTTTTGCGGTGCTCTTCTAAGTGATGTTAGTTAGGTGGATTTAGTTTATGAACTCACTGAATAAATATTCAGTTAATTCGCACTCTTTAAATTAATCCAAGTTTTTTGGTTTAGAGAGCCATTTTAAAATTGGTTGATTAAAGTTTTGAGACAACATGTTTTACTTGTCATTGTAAATTAGAATGGAAATCAGAAATCGCAGATTAAAATTAAGGTTATTTCAACTACACTCTAATTTTTGATTCCGATAAGTTTTTTCTTTTAATTAGTTTAAGTATTTCGTACCATCCAACAGAAATTAAAGAAATTGTTAGCGCACTTATCAATTGACATGCGTTCAGCTGTTCAAAAGAAAAGAAATTCGAAATTGGTTGAATATACAATAGAGTAGTTGCAATTATGATGGTTAGAATTATGATGATGGGAATTAAGTTGTTTTTATATTTGAATGTAACAAAAACTGAGTAATCGGTTGATCGATTTACAAGTGTAAGAAATAAATTAGATGAAATAAGAACGATAAAAATCATCGTTCTGGTTATCGATTCATTGTTGTAAAGAAACTTTGAATATTGATAAATAAATAATGTTCCAAGAGTAATTATGGTGCCTTGTAATATGCTTAAAATAAACTGTTGATGAGTTAAGAAACTAGTTGATGCTTTTCTGGGTTTTTTTAGCATTGTGTTTTTTTCTAGAGGTTCATTTTCGTAGATAATGGAACATGTAGGCCCCATAATTAGCTCAAGAAGTATAATGTGTGCTGGTAAAAGCAGATTAGAATAAGTCCAGTTAAAAACTAACGGGACAAATACAGTTAAAATAATTGGAATATGAATTGAAATGATATATCGAATGGCTTTAATAAGGTTTGTGTGAATTTTTCTTCCTGCCGCAATAGCGTCAATCAACTTGATTAAATCGTCTTCAACTAAAATTAGCGAAGCTGCTTGTTTGGCAATCTCAGTTCCTTTATTGCCCATTGCAATACCTATATGGGCTGCTTTAAGTGCCGGACCATCATTAACGCCATCTCCAGTCATTGCAACTATATCATTTTCATCTTTTAGTACATTAATGATTTTTAGTTTAGCCTCAGGAAACATTCTCGTAAATAAATTGAAGTTTTTAACCTTTTTCTTTAACTCTTGATCATTTAATTTCATTAAATCTTCACCTGAGATTGTTTGATTATAATCTTTAAAACCGATTTGTTTTGCAATTGCTGAGGTTGTTATAGCATTATCACCAGTTAAGATTTTCACATTAATTCCTGCCTTGTTTAAAACTTGAAGAACTGAACGTATATTCTTTTTTGGTGGGTCGTAAAAAGCAATTAATCCTTTGAATTTGAATTTGAAAGCTTGTTGTTCTTTTGGGAAATTTCTTCCGGTATAACTTGTTTCTCCAACGGCAAGCACTCTGTATCCTTCTTGTGCCATTGATGTGAGTGCTTCGTCAATGCATTCCCTTTCAGAAACAGAAATCTCAGCTACGTTAATAATGGCTTCTGGTGAACCTTTTGCGGCGATAATTCTCTGCCCAATACTATTTTCAAAAATATGTGTCATCATTGGTGGTTTGCCCTTAAGCGGATATTCGTATATTAACTTGTAATTAAAACGCTCATCAGTACCTCCTAGTTTTGAATACGTATCATGCAAAGCAATTTCCATTGCATCAAATGGATGGGGCTCACTAGCCCACATGGATAGAGCGATTAGTTCTTTTTCTGGCAAACTCAATAAACCTTTAGGTTCAGAAATTTTTAAAGTGTCCAAAACGAAAAGCTTAGCAAGGCTCATTCTGTTTTCCGTAATGGTTCCAGTTTTGTCTAAACAAATAACAGTTGCACTGCCCAATGTTTCAATTGTTTTCATTTGCTTCACAATAACTCCTAATTTCATTAATCTCCATGAACCAATAGCCATAAAGGAAGTAAATGCAACCGGGATCTCTTCAGGCAGAATACTCATTGCGAGTGTAAGCGCTTTTAAAAGACTGTTTAATATTTCACCCGACCGGAAATAGTTAATCATCCAAACGACACTAAAAACAGTGAATCCGGCAATGACCATTCTTCTGACAAATCTGTTAATTTTAAGTTCTAGTTGAGTTTTTTCTTCTACAATTGAATCCATACTCCTTCCAATTTTCCCTAGTTTTGTTTGGTTACCGATAGCAATGATTTTAGCAATTGCTGAACCACCTGAAACGGTTGTACCTTGAAAAATCAGGTTATCTTGTTTTGTTTCATCTTTATAGACTGCAAAAGACTCACCGGTAAGAATAGATTCATTAACTGAAAAATCGTGAGATTGGATTATCTTTCCGTCTGCAGAAATTAATTGACCTTCTTCAACTAGTAAACTATCACCAATTACAATTTCTTCACTTTTAATTTCCACGATTTCACCTTCTCTAATGACTTTAGATTTCGGTTGGGTTAAATCCTTTAATTTGTTTAACGCTTTTGTGCTTCTTAAATTTTGATAAATAGAAATTCCAGCAACCAGCAGAATTGCCATTGACATAAAAATGCCATCACCTATTTTCCCACTTACAAAGTAAATTAAAGAAGCTATCAACAAAAGGATAATCATTGGTTCTTTTGTAATTGCCTTCAATACATGAAATAATGCGCTCTCAGAATAATAGTTTAATTTGTTTGAGCCGTATTTTTGTCTTGACAACAAAACGTCACTTGTGTTTAATCCTTTTACTTGGAAGTTGTTTTGAGTCATTGTTTTTGATCTATAAGTAATTATTATAGAGAGCGATTCTCATTAAAAGCAAGGTTTTGACCCTCGTTTAATACAAGTTCTTTAATTGCATTTATGACAGCCTTGTTAGAAGATAATAATTCTCTATTGAAATTGATAATTGTTGTTAAATCTATATCCTGTAGGAATGCAGTTTGCGGATTCCTATAAAGTTCGCTTAATGCGTGACTATAATTATTTTCGATAGTAAAATGAGCTTCTTGGAGCTTTAGCCATGTCGGATTTTCTTTGTTGTGGTGTAAGAAAATTAAAAAATGATATAAGGTTTCAGTTTGATGTTTAGTGGATAACAGTATGTTGAATTTTATCTCTTTAGAAGAATGCTCTAAGTTAGAAATGTTACTTTTTATGTCTTTCATACTTTTAGCGGAGTACATAGAATGTCTTACGGCTGATATCATTTGATTTAATTCTGTTAGTTGTTCGTTCGAAAGCTTTTGTCTTAATAAAAAGTAAAACGCTTGAAGCTCGCCTTGTAACAATTTTAAAAATTCGTATTTCTCTTCCGTGTTTTTTTCAATAAATTTTTTTCTTTCATTTATCGTCTTAAACAAGTTGTTTCCTTGCATGAAATTAGAGTTGATGTCAAGTTGTTCTAAATTTAAGAGCATACTGTTATGGATAAAATACTTTGTTTCTAGTTTGAATAAATCTAAGGCTGTTTGTGGCTCGGCTTCACTAGCATTGCCAATAAATGCGGCAAAGGAAGCATCATCATTTCTGAAGAATTTTTCTAATAAAGTTACAAATGGATTGAGTAGTGGAATAAATAATAAAAGCCCCATTAAATTGACAAAACTAGAAAATGTAACAAGTTTTATAAGTGGTTCTTTAATTGTAATAACATTGGTAATTAGGTAAATAATTGGATTAATGAAGGCAAATGCAACAATTGTTAGAAACAAATTAAACAATAAGTTGCCAAGTACTACACGCTTTTTTGCTGCAGTTCCTCCAATACCACTTAGTAACAATTTAATTGTTGTGCCGGTTTCAGAGCCAAGAATCAAAGCCGCAGCACAAGGGAAATTAATAGCCCCAACATGTATGGCTGTTAAAGTTAACGCCATTGTTGCAGAACTAGATTGAACTAAAATTGTAATAAAAAACCCGAATATCAAGAAAAATCCTAAAGGCATATATTTATAAATTGAAAAATCTATAGTATTCAAACTGGAGATCATTGCTGTTTTCATGAATGACAGACTTATTAATAAAAGCCCGAAGCCAAATAAAAAATATGCAATATGTTTAACAATTGCTCGTTTATTAAACAAAATCTGTAAAAATCCTCCAATAAATGTCAAAGGGTAAGCGGCTAACTCAATGTTTGATTTAAATCCAATAGTAGCAACTAACCAACTATCTATGGTTGTACCCAGGTTAGCACCTAAAATGATTGCCAACGCATTTTTCATTGTAAAGACACCAGCACCAACAAATGCGAGTACAATTAAAGATACCATGGAGCTGCTTTGAAGTACAGCGGTAACAATTGCTCCTCCTGCAACAGCACCCAATGTGTTCTTAGTTATGTTTTGAAGAAATAATTTAAAATTACGCCCTGCTAAGTTTTTTAATGACTCCTCAATTAGGTAATTAGAAAAGAGAAATAAACCGATTCCGGAACATAATTTTAATATTTGAACAATATTATACAAGCTTAATGTACATAATTTAAGTTATCTCATTTATTTATTGACTTATGTTTTATGTAAGTATAATATGAATCAATTAAGCAAGTTATTTAAGGTTGTTGGTTAAAATTAATTTTAGATATGTTAAATTGTTTTGAAATGTAACAAGAGTTTTAGAATCACAACTACTTAACCATATTTAATTTATATATTAATAACTAATGTTGGGATTTGTTCTTTTGAAAATTAAGATTCTAATGAGAAAAGACTAATGTTTTTATACCTTATTAAGAAAAAAAAAATTAACTCTGAAAATAAATTATTTTGAAACTGAAGTTTAATCAAATAATTATTGCTTTTTTATTGTTTTGTTAGGGGGCATCTTTCTGGTTTTTTTAACAATCTGTTTGATAGCCTTGTTAATGGCCTTGATCGTTTTACTTTCAAGTTCATTTTTATTGTCTTTAAGAACTTTTGTTACAGAAACAAGTAGTTTTTTTTTGAGTGTGTTTTTTTCCGTTTTTTTCATGTTTTGTTTTGTTTTTTTTTTTTTGAATTTGAATTCAAATGATAACGTACTGATTTGCTTTAAAGAAAGTTTATGTGTGAAAAACTTCTCTTAATTAAACAAACTATATTAGTGTTCGCTTACTAGTAGATTAAATAATCGAGATTTTGAAGTATAATTTTCTTTCTAACTTTTACTTAACTGCTTGGTTTAGGTTTATTATTTTTTGAATTTAAAAAAAACGGGGTCTCCCTTAAGTGGTTCTATATCTTTTTTAAATCTATCAATTAATTTATTTTCTTCCTTAGTTACCGGCGGAAATGCTTTCGCAATTTTTTCAAGAACTTTAATAAAAGTTTCTTTTAATTTAGGACTTAAATAATGACTGTTTGTTTTAATCTGTTTAATGGACCAGTCGTATGCATCAGATGTGGAGGTTTTATCTTTATTTAATATGTTGAAAATAATTTCAGAAATATCAAAATCATAGTCTTTACATCTTAGTTCAGCTTCAACTATGTTTTTGAATTTTATACGCTCTTCTTTTTGCACTTCACCGTCTGACCTAGCAATGGCATATGCAATTTCTCCTATTGCATAATGTAAATTTTCTATTGGATTCATATTTATTTTATTTATTGATTAATTAATTTTGAGAGGCTATTTTATATAATTAATCTGTAAAAGATTGTTTCCGTTTTTTTTTGGTTGAATTGCCTTCATACTATTTCAGTTGAATTAATGGTTAATTAGCTTTAATTATCAGGTCATCAATTTAGGACTTAATGTTATTTAAGGTTGTTGTATTTAATTAATGAGTGATTTGATTGTTTAATAACATGGGTGTATAAAAGCTTTTATTAGTTATTGATCATGGTAAAAAAATTGTTCAACTATTCTAATTAATCAACTAACGAATAGTCATATTCCACGATTAGTTTGTTTTCTACACTCCAAATACCGGGCGTATTCCATGCAATACGTTCAGCTTCATCTTTTTGATACCAAGAATTAACTGAACCAGATAAGGTTACCTTTGTCCCATTCACATTTACATCTATATTCTTAGTATTGATTGACCAATTTCGATTTAAAGCTTCAATTATCTTAGTTTTCTCAATTTTATCACGCGACTCGGCTTTAATCGTTATATTATTTGTAACACCTGTTACACCTAATAAATCTTTCACACTTCTTTCAAGAGCTTCTTTTTGAAAATTCCACGTTAATTCTCCATACAATGTAATCCATCCATTCTCAACTTTTAATTTAATTTTGTCATTAGGAATTTTCCAATTCCAGTGTATAGCATTAAGAACTTCGTTAGCTATTTCGTTGTCGTCTTTTTTTACCCAATCAGTAGCAAATTTTAATTCTATTTTTTCAACAACTGCTTTTACACCAACTACATTTTTTGCTGCCATTTCTGCTTCCGCTTTTTTCGCAAAGCTATTAACGACCCCTGTTAATGTTACGACACCATCTTTCGCTGTTACTCCAATTTCGGCAGCATTCAATAATGGTTCCCATTTAATTGCATCTTGGACTTCTCTTTGTAATTCTTCATTTGTTTTCATATTAATTTAATTTATACCAAGAAAGTATTTTCTTGATAGTCTAAAGTTCTTAAGTTTAGACTTATTAGCAGTTACATTTCGCTTTAAATAAGTTACACTCTTTACTTATTTATATTACTTTGTAAAATATTAATCATGAATTGTACTGATAAATCAGTATATTTCGCTTTTATCAGGATTATTAACGAACTTTGGATTTCAAATTGCATTGTGTTTTTCTTCGCATTATTACATATTTGTATTTTTATTTTGTATTATTTACTGTTTTTGGTTGAATGTAACATACTCAAAGCATAGTCTTTCATTGTAAAAATGATTGTTGTCATAATTAGCAGCCAACTATTAACTTATTGGAATTATAACTGTAACTTAGTGCTAGAAATTTCTGGCACTCTTTTTTCCATTTTGATTTCCTTTCTTAAGATAAGTATTAATAAGAATTTAAACATTTATAGAATGAAACTTTATATCAAGTATATGGTAAGTTTAAGGTGTAAAATGATTGTTGCGCAGGAATTACATAAGTTGAATTTACACGAGATATGCATTGATTTGGGAATGGTTGATATTCGAGAAGAAATTACCAGAGTACAGTTTAATGATTTAAAAAGTAGTTTAAATAATTGGGGACTGGACCTGTTAGATGACAAGAAAGCGATTTTAATAGAGAAGATTAAAGGTGTTATTGTCGAAATGATTCATTACACGGATGACATACCTAAAACCAATTTTTCGGATTATTTGAGTGAGAAATTACATTATGATTATAATTATTTGTCAAACGTATTTATGGAAGTTAAAGGAATTACAATACAGCAGTATATAATTATAAATAAGATAGAAAAGGTGAAGGAGCTATTGCTTTATGATGATTTAAATCTGACAGAAATTGCATATAAACTTCACTATAGCAGTGTTGCACATCTTTCGAATCAATTTAAAAAAATTACGGGTATGAACCCATCACTTTATGTTAAATTAAAGAAGAAACGAGAAGATAATCTTGAAAACATGTAAAAGATGTAATTTAAAAGCTTAGATGTGTAATTAGTTTTATTTTATTATTTACAATTTTGTTGCTCACAATTAATATTATTAAAAATGATTACAACAGCTAACAATCTTAAGGTATTAACACCTTCTGAAAACAAAAAGGGGATTGAAAACCACAAAATTATTGCTGCACACTTAGAAGCTGCAGCCAAAAATCATCTTGAAGCGGCAAAACATCATTCTGAAGAGAATCATGAAAAAGCAGCAAGAAGTACAATAATTGCTCAGGGTCATTTAGCAATTGCTAATGAGGCTCAGAAAGAGGATGCTAAGCATCATGCTAATATTGTTTAGTACTGAATAATTAGTTTAAAGGCACCCTGCAGTTGTATGGTGCCTTTAACTTTTAAGTTAATTAAATATGAAAAGTTTGTCGAAATTAGGAATATGCATGGACCATGCAACAGCAGAATTAATGGAATTAAAAGATGATATCATCACATCTAAAATTATCAGTTTGAATTTTACTCATAAACAAAAAGAGGATAGTTTAAGAAGAAGCGAACATATTATGCATAATAAACAACAAAGAGAGCAGTCAATTTACTATCAGCAATTGGCTGATGAGATAAAAAATTATGATCATGTGGTTATTTTCGGTCCTACAGAAGCTAAGCAGGAATTCTATAATACAATTAAGCTGGATCAATCTTTTGATAAGGTTAAGATTGAATTAGTTAATTCTGATAAGCTAACGCAATCGCAAAGGCACACTTTCGTGAAAAACTATTTTGTGTTAAAACAATTATAAATAAAATTGAATAATTCTTTAAATGGAAAACGATGTTGTTGAAAAGGGCAAAGTTATTATAGTTGTCGAAATATTGGAGTATGTTCCTAATTCTGTTGTTATTAAAACTATTATTAAAAAAACAACTGGTAGTGTAACGGTAGTTTCTTTTGATTCGGGAGAAGCACTAACCAGCAAAGTATCACCTTTTGACACATTCATTCAAATAATAGAGGGGAAAGCAGAAATAATTATTGACGGTGTCTCCAATTTATTAGAGACCGGACAATCTATTATTATTCCTGCTAATTCAGATAATACTATGAAAGCAAATGTTAGATTTAAAATGATCTCCACCATAATTAAAAGTGGTTATGAGGAATTCATATAGTAGAATGCTGAATTATTTTGTCTTATTAAAATATAAAGAGTAGAATGTGTAAGAAAAATTTTTAAATCTGTAACTATATTAGTTTTTATCTTCTCAATTTTGCCTTTGAAATAATCATTTAACAATTATAAAATTATGAACGCAACTAATTCAAACAATAAAGAAGCCAAATCACCAGAAAATCAATTTATGGAGATAGGCAATCAAATCACCGAATTTTACACAAAGCAGTTAGGTTTAGTAACTGATTTCTATAAAAAACTTATTAATACGGATTTAACGGCGAATGGTGCTTTAACCAATCATGTATTTTATCCTAACAGTTTATTTGGATATGAGATGCCAAAATTATTGCTCGGGCCATTAGCTAATATAAATAGTGGTTTTGCAAATCCCTTCCTGTTATCTCTCGATAAACTAAATAAACAAATTATTGATAATAATTCGACTATGATGTCAAGTATTACTCATGGGTTAAAAAATAGTTCTGAAGTTTCAGAATTTGCTTTAAAGTATCATGATTTATTGATTTTACGTTTGCAGTCCATCCAGCATTTAATTAAGATGATGACAGATGCTAGTAAAAAAATGATGGATGTTTCAACGGAAAACAATTTGAGTCTTGTTGACGAACTAAATAATCAATTCGTCTCCTTGACAAAGTTAAATCTTAAATTTTGGTCTGAAGCATTAAACTCACAAGGTACATCAGTTAGTGAAGGAGCAAAGGGTGTTAAGGACCCAACTGGATTTGAAACTAAAAAGCGTTCAACAGGTTCACCAGCCGAATTTACAGAACATAAAGTTTAATCAGTTTAAACCTTACAATGAAACCAGGTAAGCAAGAAGGCGTATACCTAAATTGATTTGTAAATTGTGATTGCATTTAATGTAAATATGCAGCTAACAACTAAGGAATGTAATTACTTATGCTTCCTCCATTTTACGGAAAAGCATTTCGGATGATTTTTGAATTTTACTTGTGGGAAAATACTAACAAAAATTATTTTTAAATTGATGAAAAGTAATTGTTTTATAAACTAACAGCTTGTTCTGCCAATAAATAAGAGAGTAATCTTATCTGCAAATTCTTCTACAACTATGCTATTTCTTTTGGTGTGTAAACTGTATAAGCTAATAAAATTAGAATTTACCCATCTTAATCTTATTTTTTAAACGAATAATTATACTAAAAATTTAATCAACAAATGAAATGAAGAATGCTGCTATTGAAGTAAAATTATTAAAAGAGGGAATTCTGCATATTCACTTATTAGAAAATTCTATAGTTACACTAAATGATGCCGTTCTTGCTGTTGTGAAGATGGGAGAATTAACTAATGGGAAAAAGTTTCCTGTTTTTATTGATGCTGGTGAGTTTTGCACAATTGATAGTGAGGCGAGAATATTTTCGGCGAGCAAAGATGGAAATATCTATACATTAGCTGATGCAATTGCTTATAGTAATTTAGGACAAAAGTTGATTGCTGATTTTTATCTAAATCATAATCATCCTTTAGTTCCAACAAAAGTCTTTTCAAAAATGGAGGATGCCATTGCATGGTTAAAAACATATTTGTTGTAGCCATCTATTTTAACCAAGATTCAATTTAATATATCAATTCTAATATTAATTATATGCAAGATATGGCTCCTTTTAATTTTACTTCATTTAATATTAATATTATGAAGATGAATGAACGGATCCTGAGTAATTATTTAAAAAACTATTCAGGGTATCATCATGATATTAGAGATATCATAAATACTTATATTGATTATTTATCTAGATTAATTTTAGATCCAATTCAGTTAACTCAAGTAATAAATTATTGGCTTAATTATTATTCGGATCAAATATTTCTTTTCAAAAGAATAGTTTTAGAACTTGAGTTGAATATTGATTCAGAAAGGACTTTATCTTACAAAAATGACAAGCGTTTTAGAGATATTGAATGGACTAAATATCCTTATTTTTCTCTACTCGCAGAAAGTCATATTTTGCTTGAGAAATTAAATAATTTAATTATTAATCAAACCGACATAGATAATAAATTAAGAAAAAAATTACGCTTTTACTCTTTGCAATATCTGTCTTTATTAGCCCCTTCAAATTTTCTAATAACGAATCCAACTGTCTTAAGATTGGCTATGGAAAGTAACGGCAAAAGCTTGTGGGCTGGGTTTAATTATTTAGTTGAAGATTTAGAGCGAGGGAAAATAAGTCAAACTGATTTTTCGGCTTTTGAGGTTGGTGTTAATCTGGCAGTAACGCCTGGGGCAGTTGTTTTTGAAAATGAAATAATGCAATTAATTCAATATATGCCAACTAAAAATACTGTGTTTCAAATACCAATGCTTATTGTGCCGCCATGGATAAACAAATATTATATTCTAGACCTCCAGCCGAAAAATTCTTTTATAAATTATTTGGTTAGTAATGGCTTTAATGTTTTTATAATCTCATGGCGTAATCCTCAACCAGGAATGGCTAATATTGAATTTGAGGATTATGTTAGTAAGGGAGCATTAAAAGCAATTGAAGTTACAAAAGGTATAACTGGAACTAAGAAAGTAAATACGCTAGGATATTGTCTTGGAGGTACGCTTTTGAGTATTGCATGCTCAATTTTATCTAAAAATAAAGGCGACAATCCTGTTAATTCTGTGACGTTTTTAGCAAGTATGATAGATTTTTCAGATATAGGTACTATGGGAGATATAATTAATTCAGCTCTTGTTTCAAAATTAGAGAGAGGTGAGTTAATAGAGGACGGACTTATGAAGGGAGAAGATATGGAAACTGCATTTAATTTAATAAGACCTAATGACCTAATCTGGAAATATATTGTTTCTAACTATTTAATGGGCATTAAACCTCCTGCATTGGACGTGATGTATTGGACAAATGATAATACAAATTTGCCTGCAGCCATGTATATATACTATATGCGAAACATGATATTGGAGAATAAACTTAGTCGTAAGAATAAATTAAAGTTTAATGATGTTACAATAGATGTTTCGGAGATAAAATGTCCTGTAATCGTAATAGGTTTGAAGGATGACCTTATTTCACCGGCTATTACCACATTTACCACCACAAAATTAGTTTCTGGTTCTATAGAATTTATTTTGGGTGAATCTGGTCACGTAATGGGTACAATTAATCCCCCTGAAATAAATAAATATGGCTATTTAATCCAGGGCACTTTAGGTAATGGATTTGATGAGTGGGTAAAGACAGCCAAATACAAGCGGGGTAGTTGGTGGCAATATTGGATTGAACGGATTGCTGAGCATTCTGGGTTTCGAAAAGAAGCGTCTCAAAGTCTTGGGAGCAAAGACTTCAAGGTCATTGAAGCAGCCCCAGGAAAATATGTTAAAGAGAAGTGTTAAAAATCAAACCGGATAAAGTTTAAGAAATTATAATGTCAATTATCTTTTTGAATAGTTCAATAATTTATGATCTGTTAATCACAATTTAAACTATATAAGTAAGTAATTGAAAAACAGTTTCCTAATTCATTATACATGATTGATTGCCGTGTGAAATTGTGTGTGAGAACCGTTAAATTGGAATGATAGAATTTAACTAAACCCGCTTGGTAAGTATTTTATAAAGTTATTATTGCTTGAATTATTTACCCTCCTGTAGCTTTATAAACATTACAAATTTTATTTTAATTGGCATTTTTATGGAATACTTAAGTATGAAAATTGAACCTAACGAGAAAAGAGAGATCCCTGCCCTAATAAGAACCAATCAAGAGAAGGCAATTCCTCCGGAAATTATTTCGGAGCCTAAAAAGCACAATACTATTTTATCTCCTGAAAAAGAGCGGGAACGGGCGGAACCTGATACCATTCCGAGACCAAGCTAGTTAAAATCGGTGTTGTTTTGAAATAGAATTTCTTTTCTATGAACTGATATTAGAGATTGTTTTCGTCTACTAATTTGTTCTTTCTAATAAGTGATTTCGTTTGAAATCACTTATTTATTAAACTTATTTATTTTTTTATTAAAGATGAATTAAATGGTTTGTTATTGGAAGTGTTAAAAACACCTGATTTTGTATTAGTTTCATTAATTTATCGTATATTTACGATAAATTATAAGATGGGATCAACAAAAAACGAAGAGTTTACGGTAAAAGATAATAAAATTGCCAAATATGCTAAAGCCATGGCTCATCCTGCTCGTATCGCAATTCTTCAATTGTTAATCAAAAATCAAGCTTGTATTTGTGGTGATATAGTTGACGAACTTCCCTTGTCGCAGAGCACTGTATCCCAACATTTAAAAGAATTAAAAGAAGCAGGCCTTATTAAAGGCGATATTGAAGGAGTTAAAGTTTGTTATTGTATTGATGAGAAAGAATGGGAGATCGCAAGGACTTATATAAATACTTTATTTTCCCAATATACTCCAAAAAATAGATGTTGCTAAAAAACCAAACAATTTATCGTTAAATGACGATTAAAAATAAAATTAAAGGGTATGAGATTATCAGAATTTAAAAAACAACTAAATGAGGTTTCGGTATTAAACTTCATTTTGCCTGATGGAAGTAAAATTCCGGAACATTTTCATGTAACAGAAGTTGGTCAAGTAACAAAGCTTTTTATAGACTGTGGAGGTACAATAAGAAATGAAAAGGTGGTGAGTTTTCAGCTTTGGGAAGCAAATGATTTCGATCACCGATTAGCGCCGGAAAAATTAATGTCAATTATTGAGTTGAGCGAGAAAAAATTAGGCATTGAGGATGCTGAAATTGAGGTTGAATATCAGGGTAGTACAATTGGTAAATATGGTATTGAATTTAATGGTAAAGGGTTTAATCTTGTAAATAAATTCACAAATTGTTTAGCAAGTGATAAGTGTGGTATACCACAAGAGAAATTAAAAGTTAAATTAAGTGATTTAACTTCCAATGTTAAAGGATCCTGCTCTCCGGGGTCAGGTTGCTGTTAATCTTATGTATATTTCCATTAAAAAATATTGTAATCAGCTTACATCTGAATTTAGCTCAATCCCCGAGGATAGAAAGGAAATTTTGCATAAAATTTCCCAATATATTATCTTAAAAAGAAGAGATAATAAGCCAATCAATTTGGTGTACATATGCACCCACAATTCCAGAAGAAGTCATTTTGGACAAGTGTGGGCGCATGTCTCAGCAAGTTATTATGGAATTAACAATGTTCAATCATTTTCCGGAGGTACTGAGGCGACAGCATTCAATATCAATGCTATCAATGCATTAAATAGAGTTGGTTTTAAAGTAAAACCAATTAACATTGAAAAAAACAGTACTTATCACGTGTTTCATGATGATAATGAAGCCCCGAGCGTTTGCTTTTCAAAAACTTACAATGATCCAAAAAATCCTCAAAAAGAATTTGCTGCAATAATGACATGCAGTGATGCTGAAGAAAATTGTCCTTTTATACCAGGAGTTGAGTTACGAATAGGAACAACCTACGATGACCCAAAAGCTTTTGATAACACTAATCTCCAAGATGATAAGTACGATGAGCGCTGTAAACAAATAGCATTGGAGACACTTTATGTTTTTTCAAAATTATAATTTTAAATGAGGGGGCTTTGGTTTGTTAAAATTATAATGTTCTTGTTGTGTGTTACAAAATTAAAAACACAAAACATTAATGTTAGCGGTGTATTCCCAACAATTGATCATTCCGGTAGTATTAATCATAAACTTGATTATAGCCTATATTATTTCGCGGCATTTCCCTTAGTTAATTTTAAAAATCCAGATTTTTCAAATGATGCGTATTTCAACTTACTTTATGCAGAACATGCTTTGAGTTATAATGTGAGTAATAAATTTTCTGTAACGGGTAGTTATGTCTTCCAGAGAGAAAATGTAGTTTACAATAATTATATTAACGAAAACAGGTTTTATTTTCAAGCTAAATATAAGCATACTGTAAAAAAAATAAATGTAATTCATCGTTTTAGATTCGATGGAAGATTCGTTGAAAATCGTTTTACAAACAAAACTCCATTCTCTCACCGATTAAGATATTTAATTGGTGTAGATGTTTCAATAAATGAAAAGCTTTATTTTACAGGATATGAAGAAGCTTTTGCTAATACATTTAAAAATGCAGGAACAGTTTACGGGGAAAATTGGGCTTATGCAGCATTGGGAAAAAAATTAAATAAAAAGAATAAAATTGAAACAGGAATTTTGTACGTTACTTGGAACATAGGAAGAAAAAGTTGGTTTAACCAATATTATTTCCAGTTAACATGGATTAGTCAAGTAGATTTTAGAAAGTAAAAAGAGCATCATGAAAAATTATATTGCAGAATTAATTGGAACATTTGCCCTTATCTTTTGTGGTACAGGGGCGATGGTGATAAATGCAGAAACTGGTGGCGTTATTACCCATGCGGGCGTAGCGGCAACTTGGGGCTTAATAGTGGCAGCGATGATTTATACAGTTGGAGATATTTCCGGCGCACACTTGAACCCAGCAGTAACAGTAGCATTTTGGGCTGCAAAAGTTTTCCCCGCTAAGGAAATTCTTCCATATATTCTTAGTCAAAGTATTGGCGCATTTTTGGCGAGCTCAACTATACATTTTCTGTTTCCATCTAATGATACACTTGGTTCTACCTTACCTTCAGGAACAGCCTCCCAAGCATTTATCTTGGAATTGATACTAATGTTTCTGTTAATGTTTACAATAATTCATTTAGCCAAGGGTAGTAAAGAACAAGGTATGTTTGCAGGAATAGCCATTGGTTCGGTAGTTTTATTGGAGGCAATGTTTGCCGGTCCAATTTGCGGTGCTTCTATGAATCCTATTCGGTCTCTAAGTCCTGCTATTTTATCCGGGCATACAGAGCATTTATGGGTTTATATCATTGCACCCTTTTTAGGCGCTTTAATGGCTGTATATACATGGAACTTAATGAATATGTTGGATAAGAAAACGAAATAAGAATTGAATTTTATTTGTTATTTTACCACAACATTCTAATTTTCTTATAATGTTCATTTCTCCTATTAATTGTTGATTCTAAATTGCTTATTTTTTAAATGGATCAACTACCTTTATAGCTTCGCAAATTATACAAAATGATTCATTTTTTCGAAAATAAACACAATGCAATTTATGCTTTGCACTCAAGCGCAACATTAAGTGATAAAGATATTGATAAACTAAACTGGTTATTTGGTGATTCGATTAAAATTAATGCGCAAACCTTATCTGGTATTTTTATTGGGCCGCGCGCTACAATGATTACGCCGTGGAGTACAAATGCGGTTGAAATCACCCAAAATATGGGTATTGCAGGTGTTATTAGAATAGAGGAGTTTTGGAAGGTAGATGATTCGTCCAATGATTTTGACCCCATGCTGTCTCAAAAATATGCTTCACTAAACCAAGAAATTTTTACAATTAATATTAAACCCGAACCTATTTTGGAAATCTCTGATATTGCTGCTTATAATGCAAACGAGGGATTAGCTTTAAGTGATGAGGAAGTAGATTATTTAAATAAGCTCTCTCAAAAAATAGGAAGGAGACTAACAGATTCGGAAATTTTCGCTTTTTCGCAAGCTAATTCTGAACATTGTCGCCATAAGATTTTTAACGGTACCTTTGTCATTAATGGCGATACCAAGCCAACCTCTTTATTTAAATTAATTAAAAAAACATCTGAGTTAAACCCTAATGATATTGTTTCTGCTTACAAGGATAATGTTGCTTTTCTAAAAGGACCTAAAGTCGTTCAATTTGCACCGTTAACCGCAGATAAACCTGATTATTATGCTGAAAAAGAGTTTGATTCAGTAATTTCTTTAAAGGCAGAAACACATAATTTTCCTACTACTGTTGAACCTTTTAATGGTGCTGCAACAGGTTCCGGAGGCGAAATACGCGATCGACTTGCAGGTGGCCAGGGGTCTTTGCCTTTGGCGGGTACTGCGGTTTATATGACATCCTATTCTCGCTTAGAAAAAAGCAGAGCTTGGGAAAAAGGCATGAATGAGCGACCTTGGCTTTACCAAACACCAATGGATATTCTGATTAAAGCCTCTAATGGTGCCTCTGATTTTGGAAATAAGTTTGGTCAACCATTGATATCAGGCTCCATTCTGACATTTGAACACGAAGAAACTAACTCGAATAAAAAAAGAAAGTTAGGTTTTGATAAGGTTATCATGCTGGCGGGAGGAATTGGATACGGGAAACTAAATCAAGCCATTAAGCTAAAGCCATCTGCCGGGGATAAGATAGTAGTGTTGGGTGGTGAGAATTATCGAATAGGAATGGGTGGAGCTGCTGTATCTTCTGCTGATACCGGTTCGTTTGGAAGTGGCATTGAATTGAATGCGATTCAACGCTCAAACCCTGAAATGCAAAAACGTGCAGCCAATGCCATTCGTGCTTTTGTTGAGAGTGATGAAAATCCGATCATTTCTATACATGATCACGGTGCCGGAGGGCATTTAAATTGTTTGTCGGAATTAGTTGAAGCTACCGGTGGATTAATTGATCTAGATAAATTACCTGTAGGTGATCCCACTTTATCTGCTAAAGAAATTATTGGTAACGAATCTCAAGAGAGAATGGGTTTAGTGATTGGTGAAAAAGATATTGAAACCTTAAAGCGAATTGCCAAGAGGGAACGTTCACCAATGTATGAAGTAGGTGAGGTAACAAATAATCATCGTTTCACTTTTATTTCAAAATCTACCGGATTAAAACCCATGGATTATGCACTTGAGGATTTTTTTGGAAGTTCACCAAAAACAATTCTGCAAGATATAGTTTTGGAAAAAGAGCATGAACCGCTTCAATATTCAAAGGATAAAATAAATTTTTATTTAGAACAATTATTACAATTGGAGGCCGTTGCATGTAAAGATTGGTTAACCAACAAAGTTGACCGTTGTGTTGGAGGTAGAGTAGCCAAACAACAGTGTGCCGGCGAAATTCAGTTACCATTAAATAATGTGGGCGTAATGGCTCTTGATTTTAAAGGTAAAGAAGGTATAGCCACATCTATTGGACATTCTCCATTAACAGGATTAATCGATGCTACAATTGGGTCGCGAAATGCAATAAGCGAAGCCTTATCTAACATTGTATGGGCACCTTTAAAGGATGGCTTGAAATCAGTTTCTTTATCAGCTAACTGGATGTGGCCATGTAAAAATGAAGGTGAGGATGCTCGCTTGTATGATGCAGTTCAAGCTTGTTCAGATTTTGCTATTGCCTTAGGCATCAATATCCCAACAGGAAAAGATTCTTTATCTATGAAGCAAAAATACAAAGATGAGGAGGTAATTGCACCCGGAACCGTTATTATTTCTGCTGCCGCAAATTGTTCTGATATTACTAAAGTTGTAGAGCCAATTTTGAAAATAAACGGAGGTTCGATTTATTATCTTAATTTGTCTCAGGATGCTTTAAAATTAGGAGGCTCATCGTTTGCACAGGTTTTAAATTCTATTGGAAACGAAACACCTGATGTCATAGATCCGCTTTATTTAAAAACAGCTTTCAATGTTATTCAAGTATTAATAAAAGAAGGTAAAATTGTTGCCGGGCATGATGTTGGAAGTGGTGGTTTGATTACAACTTTGTTGGAAATGTGTTTTGCAAGTGCTGAGGTTGGTGCTGAAATAGATTTGACTTCTTTAAACGAAACAGATTCAGTTAAGGTGTTATTTAACGAAAATATATCTATTGTTTTTCAAGCTGATGAGTCTGTTGAATCAGTTTTCTTGAATCATCAGATTCAAGTTCATAAAATTGGGAAGGTTGTTAAAGGTTCAAACGTTACTATAAAGAATTACTCGGATAATTTTGAATTTAATGTTCCTCAGTTAAGAGATGTTTGGTATAAGACATCATATTTGTTAGATCAAAAGCAAACTAAAAATGGAATGGCAGATGAACGATTTGCAAATTACAAATCGCAGCCACTTCAATTTAATTTTCCAAAACAATTTAACGGTTCAATACCTGCTAACGAACATAACAGTAAACGACCGAAAGCAGCTATTATCAGAGAAAAAGGAAGTAATTCGGAACGAGAGATGGCAAATGCAATGTACATGGCAGGTTTTGATGTGAAAGATGTGCACATGACAGATTTGATTTCAGGAAGAGAGACGTTGGAAGATATTCAGTTTATTGGCGCAGTTGGTGGTTTCTCTAATTCAGATGTATTAGGTTCTGCTAAAGGTTGGGCCGGTGCGTTTCTATACAACGAAAAAGCGAATACAGCATTGAAAAAATTCTTTCAACGAGAAGATACTTTATCAGTTGGTATTTGTAACGGTTGCCAGTTATTCATGGAATTAAATTTGATTAATCCTGAACATGAAGTTCATGGAAAAATGCACTACAACACCTCCCAAAAACACGAAAGTGGATTTACATCTGTAACGATTCAAAAAAATAATTCAATCATGTTAAGTAGTTTAGAAGGAAGTACTTTAGGTGTTTGGATATCTCATGGTGAAGGGAAATTTAAGTTGCCTCAGGAAGAGAAGAATTATCAAATTGTAGGTAAATATGGTTATTCAGCTTATCCTGCTAATCCAAACGGTTCTGACTTTAACACAGCAATGATGTGTGATAAAACAGGTCGTCATTTAGTAATGATGCCGCACATAGAACGTTCAATCTTTCCTTGGAATTGGGCAAATTATCCGGATAACAGAAAGACAGACAAGGTTTCACCTTGGTTAGAAGCCTTTATAAATGCAAGAAACTGGATTGTTAAGAAAGGATAAGAATTTAAGCTGCATTTTGGGAATTAATTTTCTCAGAAAATGCACCCATAATTTGCTTTATTAAGCAACAAGCCTTAAGTTTGTGCCCCAATTCAATGTAAGGGTATTTGTAACTAAAATAATCTTACAATCAAAAATGCCTCGATGGCGGAATTGGTAGACGCGATGGTCTCAAACACCATTGTCTTCACTGACATGCCGGTTCGAGTCCGGCTCGGGGTACAAAAAATCAGAGCGAGAAACAGATCGTAAGATGTGTTTCTAAAGCTCTGATTTTTTCTTCATTATCACACCATTTATTATTCTGAAGCGATATAGACAGGTTGTAGCCTGTTAATTATCCACCATCAGTATAAAATCGAATAAAATTAGTTATGCCTCTGAAGTGTAATTAATTGGTTTTATTTAAGTAGCATTGATAATGTTTGTTGCAACAATTCCTTTTGGACCGTGCGCCATTTCAAAGTTAACGGCATCTCCTTCTTTAACTTCGTAATTTGCCTCGGAAATATGAAAAAATATTTTTTCGTGTGTTTGACCGTCTTTTATAAAACCAAAATTGCGGTCTCTATTGTAAATTGCAATTCTACCTGATCTAGTCACATTTGTTTGTTCTCGCATGATGGTTTGCGGACCTAGTAATATTTCATCAACTGATATTTCAACTTTTGTTCGAGGGTCTGGTGGCGTGCTGCTTAATTGACCATTGTGATCTACGTAAGCCATCATACTTTCTGCACCTTTACCCTTGGTTGAATTAACTTTTCTTAATTCTCGCTTTTCTAATTTCTCCTTTTGTTTTTGCTTTTTCTTTTTTTCTTTTTCGTTTTTTTGAAACGTTTGTTTTGATTTTGACATTGAAATGTAAATCTGTGATAAGCAGATTTATGAAGTTAAACCAACTCAGATTTTGTTCAAAGATAATCAAACGCTTGTCACCTTCTAAATTTTGTTCTCACCAATTTCATTCAATAATTGAATGGCTTTTATTGTTTAAAAGAAACAAATTAGGTTTATTGAATTATTCTAATTACATTTGCTTATCCTTTTGAGGATTGTATCACAATCTGAATGTCGTAATCGGCAAATAATTCAATTTAACTTTACAATTTTTGAGGCAAATAAGGTGTAGTCACACTCAAATGACCCTGCCTATTCAAAAACATTTTTTATAAATGACATTTAAAGAACTGAGCTTGATAGAGCCATTATTGGCAGCTCTTAATTCTATCGGTTATCAACAACCAACGCCTATTCAAGAAAAGGCAATTTCTCCTATACTTAATAATCAAGATGTTTTTGGATGCGCGCAAACAGGCACCGGGAAAACGGCTGCTTTTATGTTGCCAATTTTGCAACAATTAAGTTTAAAACCAGCATCAAAATCCATAAGAGCCTTGGTTTTGGCTCCTACCCGTGAATTAGCTATTCAGATAGGAGAAAATGTGAAAGCATTAAGTGTTAATTTAAAAATAAAGCACACGGTTATTTTTGGCGGCGTCTCACAAAAAAATCAAGAAATAGCGCTTAGAGAAGGGGTAGATGTTCTAATTGCAACACCCGGTAGGTTGCTTGATTTAATGCAACAAGGACTTATTAAATTAGATTCAATCGATCACTTTGTTTTAGACGAAGCTGACCGAATGTTAGACATGGGGTTTATACATGATATAAAAAAAATCATAGTGAAGTTGCCACTAAAGCGCCAAACCCTTTTCTTTTCTGCAACTGCGGCTCCGGAAATTATGAAACTTGCTACTTCGCTTCTTAAAAATCCTGTTCATATTCAGGTAGCTCCTGTTTCATCAACAGCATCGTTGGTAGAACAAAGTTTATATTATGTAGCAAAAGAAAATAAACGTTCATTACTTAAACATTTATTGCAAAATGAAAATGTTGAGCATGCTTTGGTATTTACGCGCACGAAAAGAGGCGCAGATAGAGTGGCAAAAGAATTGAATAAATATGGAATTACCTCTGAGTCGATACATGGAGATAAATCTCAAGGAGCAAGAGTTAGAGCTTTAAACGGATTCAAAAACAGAATAGTGAGAGTTTTGGTAGCAACAGATATTGCAGCAAGAGGTATTGATGTGGATAAACTAACGCACGTTATCAATTACGAAATACCTGAAGTAGCAGAAACCTATGTTCACAGGATTGGACGAACTGGCAGAGCCGGATCAGAAGGAAAAGCATTTTCTTTTTGCGATAGTGATGAGTTAGCATACATGAAAGATATAACCAAATTAATCAAGCAAAACATAAGTGTTGTTTCATCACATCCATTTACAAACTAAATTAATCATAAACAATAAAAACAAAATCAAATGAACAAAGGAACAGTAAAATTTTTCAACGAAGCAAAAGGATTTGGCTTCATTAAATCAGAAAATGGCGAAGAAATTTTCGTGCACGCAACAGGGCTTAAAAATGACGTACGTGAAAATGATGAAGTGGTTTTTGACATCGAAAACGGTAAAAAAGGACTTAATGCCGTAAACGTAAAGTTAGCCTAAATTAACATAAGCTAATGAGGCAATTAAAAATTGGTAAGTCTATTACCAATAGAGACGCATCATCTCTGGATAAATATCTTCAAGATATTTCTAAATTGCCAATGGTTACTGTTGAAGAAGAAATAGTTTTGGCTTCAAGAATTCGTCATGGGGATCAACAAGCTTTGAACGAGCTGGTGTCTGCAAATTTAAGGTTTGTTGTTTCCGTTGCAAAGCAATACCAAAATCAAGGAATTAGCTTACAAGATTTAATTAATGAAGGGAATACTGGTTTAATTAAGGCAGCTTCCAGATTTGATGAAACAAGAGGATTTAAATTTATATCCTATGCTGTTTGGTGGATTAGACAATGCATCATACAAGCTATTTCTGAACAATCGAGGATTGTAAGATTGCCCTTGAACAAAATAGGTGCACTTAATAAGATAAGGAAAGTAAAAGGTAAACTTGAGCAACAGCTCGAACGAAATCCTACTAACGCGGAGATTGCAATTTCTATGGAGATAAAAGAATCGGAAGTAACTGCTACAAGGTCTAATTCACCATGGCACCTTTCCATCGATGCAACTCTGCCTGGGCAGGAACAGCTCACATTGATGGATGTTATGTTTAATTCTGATGATCTTAAACCAGACCATGATTTGATGATGGATTCTTTAAGAATTGAAATCCAGAGAGTATTATCAAAACTAACTGAGAAGGAACAAGATGTTGTTAAACTGTATTTCGGAGTGGCTGGTTGCCAGGCTTTAACATTAGATGAGATCGCCTTGAAATTTAATCTTACACGCGAAAGAGTCCGACAGATTAAAGAGAAGGCTATCAGAAAACTTAGATTCAAGTCGCAAAGTCAAAATTTAACCGGGTATTTTTCATAGTCTTTTTAAACAAAATCAAATCAATGCAGAAAGTTCAATTTATCACTAAGGATCGAAACAAAACTATTTTCTATGCTACCCTCAGAAATAGAGTAGAAATGTATTTCAAAGAAAATAACATCTCCAAACATTTTAATTCTTCTATGGTGATTAAAACTGTTGTGTTGCTAACTGGCTACATAGTGCCTTATTTGTTTATTTTACTTTTTAATTTTCCTCAGGTCGTTAATTTTAGCTTATGGCTAATGATGGGATTATTTAAAGCAGGTATTGGAATGTCTGTTATGCATGATGCCAATCATGGAGCGTACGCCAGGAGTCATAAAGTAAACTATTTGCTTGGACATACTTTAAATTTGGTTGGTGGATCAGTTTTTAATTGGAAATTGCAGCATAATCAACAACATCATACTTATACAAATGTTATTGATTTAGATGATGACATTGAAGATAAATTAATTTTAAGATTTTCGCCACATACTAAAGTTAAATGGTATCATAAGTTTCAGTTTATCTATGCATTTTTATTTTACGGTTTGCTTACATTATATTGGGCGCTTATCAAAGATTTTGTTCAGTTCCGTAAATATATTCAAACTGGTGTTAATAAAGAAAGTGCGACTAAAAATCGATCAATCTTTGTTAAGATTTTAATTTTTAAATTAGTATATATATTCGTGTTTATTTTAGCACCTATATTCATTTTAAAGCTTAGTGCCATTCATCACATACTCGGATTTTTGCTTATGCATTTTGTTGCAGGTGTTTTATTAACAGTCATATTTCAATTGGCGCATACCGTCGAGAACACATCGCATCCTTTGCCTAATGCTGATGGTCAAATAGATAACAATTGGGCTATTCATCAGTTAAATACAACTGTAAATTTTTCTAAAAACAGTAAGTTTTTAACATGGTATTTGGGAGGATTGAATTTTCAGGTAGAGCACCATTTATTCCCTAATATTTGTCACATACATTATCCATCCATAGCCCCTATAGTTAAACAAACTGCTAAAGAATTTGGTGTGCCTTATTTAGAAAACAAAAATTTCCATGAAGCAATCCGCTCTCACATTCGTATGCTTAAATTATATGGAACTTAAAATTTTTAATTTTTAGGCCTTGTATTAACTAATAATGGTGACGCTAAATTAAAACGAAAAATAGTTTAGTTTATAATAGTTGAGAAAACTGCATAACGTTTTTCTTTGATTTGTTTTAACTAATTATATTTCTAAGGTGCCAATTAAAGGGCTAATTTCTTTTTAATTAAAATACCTTTTTTATAAAATAAAATTTTTGTTTATTTTCGTGGAATATTAAACAGGAAATGGTGTCTTCCTGACCCAACTGTAAGGAGAAAATCCTAACTAATGGCGCCTACAAAAAGTGTAATTACTTAAGAATTAACCTTTGTAGGATATGAATAGTTTTAGTTTTTTTAATCAGCCTTTAAATCTTAAATATAGTTTGCGTTGGATATTTATTCTGCTTGCGCTTTCCATTTTAATTGGACTTTCGGTTGCATTGTTTTTGTATTTACTTGATTGGGTTACAATAACACGCCAAAATAACAATTGGTTAATCTATTTACTTCCAATTGCAGGGTTGTTTATTTATTGGTTATATCATCGTTGGTGCGAGTCATGCTCCAATGGAAACTTACTTATATTAAAAGAATTACAATCTCCTAAAACAGGAGTTTCAACACTGCTTACTCCATTAACACTTATTTCGACGCTTGTAACCCATTTGGTTGGAGGATCAGCAGGAAGAGAAGGTACTGCCATTCAAATGGGTGGAGGAATTTCAGGATTGTTAACCGGATTTTTTAAATTGACTGATTCAGAGAAACAAACTTTGCTGCGTAGCAGTATTTCTGCCGGATTTGGCGCTGTATTTGGAACGCCGCTTGCCGGTTCTGTTTTTGCGTTTGAGATTCAGAAGCCAACTCAAGTGAAATTAAGTACAGTTTTGTCTTGTCTGTTTTCGGCCTACTCAGCTCACGGTATATGTCTTTTGGTTGGCGTTGAACATACTAATTATCAAATCAACTCAATTCTTCCTCAATCAATAACTCAAGCTAATTTTAATTTAGTTGGAAAAGTTCTTTTGTTTGGTTTTCTGGCCGGACTGGCTGCTTTTTTGTTTTGTTTCTTAACCGATTTTATTAAAGAGAAAAGTAAGAGGTACTTAGTTTATCCGCAATTAATTCCTGTAGTAGGTTCAGTTTTAATAATTGGTATTGCAGCTTTATTAGGAACCACTGATTATTTAGGCTTGGGGGTAAACACAAATAATCCTCAAGGCGTAAGTATTGTTAATGCATTTACACTTAATAATCAAAGTTATATGGCATGGTTTTACAAATTACTTTTAACGGCTATTACATTAGGAATGGGATTTAAAGGAGGCGAGGTAACACCTTTGTTTTTTATTGGAGCTACGTTAGGAAATACCTTTGCTGTAATATTTGGATGCCCACTAGATTTATTTGCAGCCTTTGGATTTATTGCTGTTTTTGCCGCAGCAAGTAATGCGCCTTTAGCATCTGCTTTTGTTGGTGTCGAATTATTTGGGTACCAATTCGGGTTTTATTTTATGCTTGTATGCTTTGTGGCATACCTTTTTAGCGATACCAAGGGTATCTATTATTCATCTGAATTTGACAGTAAAAGTAAAATAAAGTTAATAAATTGGTTTAGAGGTTAATTGTTCTTGTTCAATGAGGTTAAATCTAATTTGTTTTGTAAATTAGAGGTTGAAATTGTAGAGACTAGTTAATGAACAAAAGACATCATAGAATTTTTATAATTATATGCAGCATTCATTTTTTAATGAATTGTCTTTACGGCCAAAAGTTTGAGCCTGCGCACATATACATCTACAGGTCAGATAAGTTCATTTGTAATTCATTTAATTTTGATGTCGAAATGAATAAACAGATTGTTCATACGCTTAAACCGGTGTTAAAAAAGAATGTCGGGTTAGAATATCTGGTTATAAGTGAGGGAATATTAAATGTATCAATTAAAAATTGGGTTAATGAATGGGCTGCGTCCACTGTAATTAATGTACGACATGGTAAATCTTATTATATAGGTATAGATTGTTCGATATCCGGAATAACACTAAATACAGATGAAGCAATAGGTAAGGCAGAATGGCCAAATGCATCAAAAGGATTTATATCAACAATTGCTGAAGATCCAAATAAACCTTTAATTGAAAAGCCAGAATTGGCTAAGAGTAGTGAAAATAATACTAATGTAAGAACTGTTGTTAGAGTAGATACGGTTAAACAAACTGTTTATGTTAAAGAATCAAATAAATTTAGTTTTGAGCCTTTTGCAGATGTTGACGTAAACATTCCAACCACTGGTAAACAAAATGAATTAACATTTGCTTTAATAATTGGTAATGAAGACTACAAAAGTTTTCAAACAGATTTAGCAGCAGAGGCCAATGTTAAGTATGCGAGAAATGATGCCTCTGCAATGAAAGAGTATGCAATCAAAAGTTTAGGTGTTCCGGAAAAAAACATACAGCTTTTATTGGATGGAACATATGGACAGATTAGCCAAGCCATTTCAAAAATTAATTTAATTGCTAAAACAATGGGTGGAAAGGCAACTATTTTATTTTATTATGCCGGACACGGTATGCCGGATGATGCTACGAAAGAGCCTTACCTGATTCCGGTTGATATTAGTGGATCGAATGTAACAAGTGGAATCAAATTGAAAGATGTGTATTCTAAATTGACAGAATTTCCAACTGAACGTGTTTATGTTTTTCTTGACGCTTGTTTTACCGGGGGATCTCGAGAAGAAGGTTTATTAGCCGGAAGAAGTATATCAATCAAACCAAAGGAACAGCTTCTTAAGGGTAATATTGTTGTATTTAGTGCAAGTAGCGGTAATCAGGCATCCTTGTCTTTTCCTGATAAGCGACATGGAATGTTTACTTACTTTTTGTTAAAGAAGATTCAGGAAACAAATGCAGAGGTGAGTTTAAAAGAATTGTCTGCTTTTTTAAAGGAGAAGGTAGCGCTAGAAAGTTTACTTATTAATCACAAGGAACAAAATCCTCAAACTAATACGAGTAACAGTATAACAGAGTCATGGGGTAAGTGGAAACTCTACAGCAAATAAATGAAAACAAGTGGCTATATCATTTTTTTATTATTACTAGCAATCAGTGTTTATTCACAGAAGTCAATTGATGTAGAAAAAATTAAGGGTGAATGCGTTATTGCTGGCGACGTTAGTCCGAATATGGCAAAGGAGCGTGCTTTAAACGATGCTAAGGTTAATGCGTTAAAAACGGCCGGAATTGACGAAACAGTAAACTCTTATCAACTTCTGTTTACCAGTCAAGCTAAAAACGATTATTCCCAGTTTTTTAGTTCAGATATCCAATCTGAAATGCAGGGAGCTGTAAAATCGGTAAAAGTACTAAGCGAAAAAATTTATTGCAGCAATGATAATAGGATAATTTGTGAAGTGATCATTAATGCTGTTGTGGTTAAATACACAACTAAGGCAGATGCCGGTTTCAAATCTAATATTGATGGCATTAAAGGTGCCTATAATCATGGAGATAATTTAACCTTTAATTTAAAGGTTACTCAAAACTGCTATCTGACTATTTTTAATATAACAGATTCTGAAGCTGGTGTTCTTTTTCCTAATGAATATGAAAAGGAAAACGCTTTAAAAAAGCAGGATGTCTATAATTTCCCAATGGCTAAAATAGATTATAGTCTTGGAAATAATTCAAAAAACCAGGAAATCAACCGTTTGATTTTTGTATTTACAAAAAAGGAAATTCCGTTTATAAAAATGAATAAAGAACAAAACACCACTTCTGAAACCATTTTTAGCTGGATTTATTCTATTCCGCCTGACGAACGCTACATGGAATATTTTACCTTAAGTATAAATAAGTAAGGCTTAGTACAAACATTCGTTAAATTACAGATAAAATACATTTTACTGGATTGAAGGTGTATCTTTGTTGTCTCGTTTCAGATGAAAATTCTTTTTAATTATATCAAACAACACAAAAAGTATTTGTTTCTTGCCTTAATTCTGGCTACAATTAATCAATGCTTTAGTTTGTGTGATTCAATCATAACCGGAAAATTAATTAATTACTTTGGCAACGCGCAAGAAACGTATCAGAATAACTTTGAACTTTTTTTTAAGGAAATAATTTTTTGGCTCGGATTGTCTGTTGGAGCTGCAATGGTTTCTCGATTAGCTAAAAACTTTCAGGATTACAATACAAACATTATCATTCAACGCACCGGTGCGGCAATGTACACAGATGGTATTAAAAAAGTATTATCTCTCCCGTATAAAGAGTTTGAAGATCAAAGAAGTGGCGAAACGCTCGGCAAACTTCAAAAGGTTAAGACAGATACTGAGAAATTTGTGACGCTATCAATCTCTTTGATTTTTCAATCAATCATTGGAATCATTTTTGTGTTTGTTTATGCGCTTAAAATTGATGTGTTAATTGGACCATTATTCCTCGCAACAGTTCCTGTGATTGGTTTTGTAAGTTCTTTTTTAGGTAAAAAAATAAAAGTGATATCAAAACAAATTTTGGGAGAAACAACTGCCTTAGCGGGCGCTACAACCGAGTCTTTAAGAAATATTGAATTGGTTAAAAGTTTAGGTTTAATTAATCAGGAGGAAAAAAGGTTAAATGAAACTACGTTCAAAATTTTGGGTCTGGAGTTAAAAAAGGTGAGATACATTCGTAGTTTGTCTTTTATACAAGGTACCACAGTTCATTTAGTAAGAACAATTTTGGTGTTTGCTTTATATTATTTTGTGTTTAAAGGCATGATAAAGGTTGGTGATTTAATTACCTTGATGTTTTTCTCATTCTTTATTTTCAATCCTTTGCAGGAATTAGGCAATGTTATAACAACCTACAACGAAACAAAAATTAGCATGGATAATTTTTCCAAGTTAATTTCTACAGAAAGTGAAGTTGTTCCTGTGCATCCTGATAGTCTTGGAGAAATTAACCGTATTCAGTTTAGCAATGTTTCATTCAAACATAATTCTAAAAGATCTTATGCAGTTAAGGGTGTTAATTTGACAATAGAAAAAGGAAGAACGATAGCCTTTGTTGGACCAAGTGGAAGCGGCAAAACAACTATTGTAAAACTGTTGTTAGGTCTATATCAACCAATGGAAGGCCAGGTAGCTTATAACGCCATTAACTCGGATAAAATTAACCTGAATGAATTACGGATGCAACTTGGATTGGTTAGTCAGGATGCTCAGCTATTTAGTGGAACTATTAAAGACAATTTACAATTTGTAAAACCTAGCGCCAGTGAAAGCGAAATTTTAGCCGTATTAGATAAAGCAGCTTGCAGCGGTATTTTGAATAGAACTAAAGATGGTATAAACTCAACCATTGGAGAAGGAGGGATTAAACTAAGTGGAGGTGAAAAGCAAAGACTTGCCATTGCCAGAGCCTTGTTAAGGCAACCCAAATTGTTAATTTTTGATGAAGCCACTAGCGCATTGGATTCAATTACGGAAGAGGAAATTTCAGAAACAATACGCGCAATTAGTAAGGATAAGGAACAAATTATCATATTAATTGCACACAGATTAAGTACAATTATGCATGCTGATGAAATTTTTGTATTGGAACACGGCAGTATTGTTGAACAAGGAAAACACGAAGAACTTATAGATAAAAAAGGACTTTATTATGCCATGTGGAGGCAACAGATTGGTGAGCGTAAAGGATAAAAATTAGTTCTCCTTTTTAAAGCCAAGCCCAATAAATATCCATCCAAGCATAAACAATAATCCTCCAATTGGTGTAATAGGCCCTAAAAAACTCAGCCAACTCATGTGGAGTAAATCTTTTGTGCTTAGTAAATAAAGTGATCCGCTAAAAAAGAGTATCCCTAAGCAGAAAGACAAAAAAGCATACGCGTAGTATTTAGTATTTAATTTATGACTTAAAGCAATTAACAGGAGCAATGCAATGCTATGGTATATCTGGTAACGAGCACCTGTATCAAAAGCGTTTAATTGGTTAAGTGTTATTAAACCATTGTCATATTTTTGTTTTAAACCATGAGCCCCAAATGCACCAATTGCAATGGCAGTTGCTCCAAAAATTGATGCAACAAGTGCATGTGTTTTTTGTTTTTTCATTGCTGTAAAATTAATAGTTTCAAGTGAATAACTATTCAGTATTTTTTAAATCATTTTATAATTATTAATTAATTTGGTGCTATGCAAGTATTCAAATTTGGAGGAGCTTCCGTAAAAGATGCATCAGCAATAAAAAACGTGGCAAAAATTTTGCAAACCTATGTCACAGAAAAAACAATTGTAGTTATTTCTGCAATGGGTAAAACAACCAATAAACTGGAATTGCTGGCTCAAGCCTATTTTAAAGGAACGGATGAGATGCAGTTGGTTTTGGATGATCTTAAACAATTTCATTTTAGCATTTTGGAAGAACTATTTCAGGATCGGAGCGATAAAGTGTTTGATGAGATTGAAAATTTATTTACGGAGATAACATGGTGTCTGGAGGAGCCGGTGTCAGATAATTACAACTACCATTACGACCAAATGGTTTGTATGGGAGAACTACTCTCAACAAAAATAATTTCCGCTTACCTTAATCATTCCGGAGTTAATAACCGTTGGGAAGACGCTCGGAATTTTATTCAAACAGATAATAACTACAGAGAAGGAAAGGTAGATTATGAATTGAGTCAGCAATTGGTTTATTCTCATTTAATGCCATTATTTTCTTCTATTTCCTTAATTGTAACACAAGGATTTATTGGAGGCACAAGCGAAAATTACACTACAACACTTGGCAGAGAGGGTAGTGATTACACTGCGGCTTTATTAGCCTATTTCACAAATGCTAAACAAGTAACCATTTGGAAGGATGTTGATGGGGTGTTGAATGCAGATCCTAAATATTTTAAAAACACTTCTAAAATTGACGAACTCACGTATCACGATGCTATTGAGTTAACTTATTTTGGAACATCTGTTATTCATCCAAAAACAATTAAGCCGCTTCAAAACAAAAATATTCCTTTATATGTAAAGTCATTTATTCATCCACAAGCGCCCGGTACGGTTATTAAGCATAGTGTGAACAGGGTCAATGTAACAAGCTACATATTTAAAGAAAATCAAATTTTAATCTCCATTCAACCTAAAGATTTTAGTTTTATTGCTGAGGATAACATGGGCGAAATTTTTAATTCCCTAAGTAAATTCAAAGTGCATGCCAATATGATACAGAATTCGGCTATTAGCTTGAGTATCTGTGTTGATAACGATCCATTTAAGCTAGATCCTTTAATTAATGCACTTCAGCAGAGTTTTAAGGTACTTTATAACAAAAACGTGCAATTGATGACCATCCGTAACTACAATCAGGACATTATTAATAGCTTAAGTGAGGGTAAACTTGTTTTGCTTGAGCAAAGAACCCGTAATACGCATCAAATGGTGCTTCAGGACGATAACTCAAATTAATTGGCTTGAGTCTAAAAAATCCTCCTAAACTGTAATTTTTTTATTAAAAATTTAGCCTATTAATTATACTTGGTTATATTTGTAGCTCACTAAACAAAGAATTAATCACCATGAGTAAAATTAAAGTAGCTAACCCAGTAGTTGAATTAGATGGGGACGAAATGACCCGTATTATTTGGAAATTTATTAAGGACAAATTAATTGTTCCTTATTTGGATATTGATATTAAGTATTATGACTTAGGAATTGAACACCGTGATGCAACTAATGATCAGGTTACAATTGATTCTGCTGAAGCTATTAAAAAATATCAGGTAGGTATTAAATGTGCTACCATCACACCTGATGAGGCTCGTGTAAAAGAATTTAATTTAAAACAAATGTGGAAATCACCTAACGGAACTATCCGCAACATCCTAGATGGTACAGTTTTCCGTGAGCCTATCGTTTGCAAAAATGTCCCTCGTTTAGTTACAAATTGGACATCTCCAATCATTGTTGGTCGTCATGCGTTCGGTGATCAGTATCGCGCAACTGATTTTGTGGTGCCCGGAAAAGGTAAGTTAACCATGAAATTTGAAGGTGAAGATGGTAAAACACAAGAGTTTGAAATTTTTAATTTTAAAGGTGCTGGTGTTGCAATGGGTATGTATAACACTGAAGATAGTATTCGTGGTTTTGCCCATTCTTGCTTCAACGTAGCGTTAACTAAAAAATGGCCACTTTATCTTTCTACAAAAAACACCATTCTTAAAAAATATGATGGTCGTTTCAAAGATATTTTCGAAGAAATCTATCAGGCAGATTATAAATCAAAATTTGAGGCTGCAGGTATAGTTTACGAACACCGTTTAATTGATGATATGGTTGCAAGTGCTTTAAAATGGAACGGTAGTTTTGTTTGGGCTTGTAAAAATTATGATGGTGACGTTCAGTCAGACTCAGTAGCACAAGGTTTTGGTAGTTTAGGATTAATGACTTCAGTTTTAGTTACACCGGATGGTAAAGTAATGGAAGCTGAAGCAGCTCATGGAACCGTAACCCGTCACTACCGTGATCATCAAGCTGGTAAACCAACCAGTACTAATCCAATTGCAAGTATTTTTGCTTGGACAAGAGGTTTGGAATTCCGCGGTAAATTAGATGGAAATCAAGAATTAATCAGATTTGCACAAACTTTAGAAAAAGTATGTGTTGAAACTGTTGAAAGTGGTAAAATGACTAAAGATTTAGCAGTTTGCGCTTATGGTAACAAAGTAAACCATGGCGAACACTACTTATATACCGAAGAATTTTTAGCAGCAATTGATGCTAATTTAAAAGCTGCTTTGGCTAAATAAAAATTTGTTTCTTTCGAAAACCCATGATGATATTACATCGTGGGTTTTTTATTTCCTAAATTTTGCATAAAAATTCAGGAAATTGGGTTAGCTGAAAATAGATTTGAAATTATTGGGCAAAAAAAACATCAGAAAACTTTCTGAGGTTTGTGGTCCAACTTGGGCTCGTCCGCTGCGGCGTACAAGGACCCAATAAGCAAATTGTTTTAGAATACAACAACAAATAAAAAAACCTCAGAACGTTATTCCGAGGTTTGTGGTCCAACTTGGGCTCGAACCAAGGACCCCCTGATTATGAGTCAGGTGCTCTAACCAGCTGAGCTATAAGACCAAACCGTATTAACTAAAAATACGGACGGCAAATTTATGTATAAATCAACAACTTTACAATAAAATTCACGTTTTTTTAATATGAAGCCTGTAATTGTAAAGTGCTAATTACCAAAAAAATACTATCTTTGCGCCCTTAAAAATTTATAATGTCTAATATTCGAAACATTGCCATCATTGCGCACGTTGACCACGGTAAAACTACCTTGGTTGATAAAATTCTACACACATGTAACCTTTTTCGTGAAAACCAAGCTACAGGTGAATTAATACTTGATAATAATGATCTTGAACGTGAACGCGGTATCACTATTCTGGCTAAAAACGTGTCTGTTACATACAAGGGCACCAAAATTAACATTATTGATACTCCAGGTCACGCCGATTTTGGCGGAGAAGTGGAGCGTGTGATGAACATGGCTGATGGCGTAATTTTGTTAGTGGATGCGTTTGAAGGTCCAATGCCTCAAACTCGTTTTGTAACGCAAAAAGCAATTGCAGCAGGTAAAAAAGCTATTTTGGTTATCAATAAAGTTGACAAACCAAATTGCCGCCCAGACGAAGTACACGATGCTGTTTTTGATTTGTTTTTTAACCTTGAAGCATCCGAAGAGCAATTAGACTTTAAAACTGTTTACGGAAGTAGTAAACAAGGATGGATGGGGCCGGATTATAAAACGCCTACTTCAGACATCACATATTTATTAGACACGATTATTGCGAATATTCCTGAAGCTCCAAAAAGAGAAGGAACTTTGCAAATTCAAATCACGTCTCTTGATTACTCATCTTTTATTGGTCGTATAGCTGTAGGACGTGTTTACCGCGGAACCATCAAAGAAAATATGCCGGTGAGTGTTGTGAAACGTAATGGTAGCATTCAAAAAAGCAGAGTTAAAGAACTATTTATTTTCGATGGTTTAGGTAAAGTAAAGGTACAAGAAGTACAAGCAGGAGATATCTGTGCATTTACGGGTATTGAAGGGTTTGAGATTGGAGATACCATTGCAGATTTCGATAATCCGGAAGGTTTACCAAATATTGCAATTGATGAGCCTACAATGAGTATGTTGTTCACTATTAACAACTCACCGTTTTTTGGAAAAGATGGAAAATTTGTTACTTCTCGTCACTTGCGTGACCGTTTAATGAAGGAACTTGAAAAGAACCTTGCTTTACGTGTAGAAGAAACAGGTAGTCCTGATTCTTATTTAGTGTATGGTCGTGGTATTTTACATTTGTCAGTATTAATTGAAACGATGCGTCGTGAGGGGTATGAATTACAAGTAGGTCAGCCACAAGTTATTGTGAAGGAGATTGACGGTGTTAAATGCGAACCTGTTGAGGTTTTAACAGTTGACACTCCAGAAGAAACTAGTAGTAAGGTTATTGATTTAGTAACACAGCGAAAGGGTGATATGTTAATGATGCAACCAAAAGGAGATTTAATTCACATGGAGTTTCAAATCCCAAGCCGTGGTATTATTGGTTTAAGAAATAACATTTTAACTGCAACTGCAGGTGAAGCTATCATGGCTCATCGTTTTAAGGCTTTTGAACCGTGGAAAGGTGCAATTCCTAGCAGAATAGCAGGTGTATTATTAAGTAAAGAAAAGGGAACTGCAGTAGCTTACAGTATTGATAAATTGCAAGATAGAGGAAAGTATTTCATTGAGCCGGGTGAAGAAATTTATCCAGGTATGATTGTAGGAGAGCATATTCGTCCGGATGATTTAGTGATTAATTTATGCGGCGAAAAAAAATTAACCAACATGCGTGCAAGCGGTAGTGATGAAAAAATGCGTATTGCTCCAAAAATCAGATTTAGTTTAGAGGAAGCAATGGAGTACATCCAATCTGATGAGTACGTGGAGATAACACCTCAAAACATCCGTATGCGTAAAATTATTCTGGATGAGAATGAGCGTAAACGTGTGAGTAAACAGCAAGCAGAGGCTTAATTCATAATTACCCTAAGTAAAAGGTTGTCAACAAAATGGCAACCTTTTTTTATGATATGATTTTTTCACATTAATGTTGAATTTGAATTTTAGCTTTAAGGATTTAAATAAATGGCACAAAATTAATCCAGAATTAACAAAGCCCTAACGCATTAGGTTTAGTTTTGATATGCTCTATTAAAATGCTAAGGCGACACTATATTAAGATAATTGGTTCTGGGATAACTGCGGCTATATTGAATGCATGCACAAAAGATACAGGTGTTCATTTGCTTGAAAAACATTTGAGTTTAAGAGGGAATTATCCTCTGAAAGTTTATTCAGGGGAATCATTTAGGCTTTCATGGGAAGCTAAAAACATTGACAGGCTTTCACTTTATCTGAGGTATGGGGTTAATGATTGGCAGCTTTATTCGACAGATATTGAAGCTGCTGTCGGAAGTTATGATTTTATCCTGCCATCCAAGTTTACATCAACATCCGTGAGTCTTAAACTGGTTGGAGAGGACAAAGAGGCGCAGCTAATCAATTTGATTGCTCAAAATGCTGTAAAGATTAATCTTAATAATTATCCCGACTTAAGCAGTATTGGCGGTATAACTGGTATCCAAATTAATCAGGAAACTGCATTTTTGAAACGTGCAACAATTAATTCTGTAGTTTGTTTTAATAGTGCATGCACACATGCAGGATGCCCAATTTCTTATTTTAAGCCCCAAAACAAATTTAACTGCTCATGTCATGGCTCTCAATATGATAATAATGGAGATGTTTTGCAAGGCCCAGCCTCAAGTGCTTTAATTCAATATTCTTGCGAGGCGATTATAGATAACGCTGTCAGAATTCTTTTTTAATAAAATAAGTTATCCTAAGATAACTTTAATAAACTTAGTGAAAAAGTTTGATGTTTTATAAGGAAACTAATCACAGTGTAATTTAAATTTCAATTCGTGAAATTGTTAGATGGTAATTATGAAATTATACATTATTAATACCCCTAAAACTTATATTCAATTATTAATTTATTCTTCTAAACCTGTTATTTTGATTGGAAATGAATTAATAATTCATTTTAGTAAGGAGATCATTTTTCTTACTTGGCTTCATGTTCAAAAATGACACGTAATTTTTTGTAAATCCTCGTTCCAATCAATATCTTTATACTTTAAAATCCAAACATGCAACCCTTGTTTATTTACAATACAGTTACTAGAAAAAAAGAAGAATTTAAACCGCTAAATCCGCCATTTGTTGGATTTTATGTTTGTGGTCCTACACTATACAGTGATGTTCACATAGGAAATTGCAGAACGTTTACTTCATTTGATATCATGTACCGCTACCTACTTCATTTAGGTTATAAAGTACGTTACGTTAGAAATATAACCGATGTTGGACATCTGGAAGATGAAGTAGCAGGGGAAGGTGAAGATAGAATTGGTAAACAAGCTCGATTAAAACAATTAGAGCCAATGGAAATCGTACAACGTTATTCATTCGGTTTTAGAGAAGTAATGGCACTTTTAAATACCTTACCGCCAAGTGTTGAACCAACTGCATCCGGACATATACCAGAACAAATTGAGATGATTGAGAAAATTATCGAAAATGGGTATGCATACATAGAAGATGGTAATGTATATTTTAATGTCGAGAAATTTGCTGAACACAACAATTATGGTGTTTTGTCGGGCAGAAGCATAGAGGATCAACTCAATAACACCCGTGATTTAGACGGGCAACAGGAGAAGAAAGGAAGACTCGATTTTGCTTTGTGGAAAAAAGCAAAGCCGGAACATATTATGAGATGGAATTCACCTTGGAGTGTTGGTTTTCCGGGCTGGCATATTGAGTGTAGTGCTATGAGCCAGAAATATTTAGGGAATACATTTGATATACATGGAGGAGGAATGGATTTAATTCCAACTCACCACACCAATGAAATTGCACAAAGTGTTGGATGTTGTGGTCAAGTGCCTGTTAATTATTGGGTACATACGAATATGTTAACTTTGAACGGGCAAAAAATGTCTCGTTCATTAGGTAATGTTTTTTTACCGGTTGAATTATTTACCGGAAAAAAGCTTTCTCCTAACTCGCCATCTGCAACGCCATCTCAAGCATTGTTAGAGGGTAAACATCCTTTATTTGATAAAGCATTCAGTCCAATGGCGGTTCGTTTTTTCATGATGCAAACACATTACCGAAGCACTTTGGATTTCAGTAACGAGGCCTTAACGGCCAGTGAAAAGGGATTTGAGCGTTTAATGGATGCATACAAAACCTTACAATCTTTAACACCATCAGATAAGAGTTCAGAAGACATGAGAGCATTGCTTCAAAAATGTTACGATGCAATGAACGATGATTTCAATACGCCGGTATTAATTGCTAATTTGTTTGATTGTGTTAGAATCATTAATTCGTGTAATGATAAAAAATTAAGTTTGACCCAACAGGATTTAGCAACCTTGAATACAATTTATAATGATTTTGTATTTAAGGTGATGGGATTAAAACTTGAAGATGAACAAAGCAAAGCAACTGAGGTCCTTGAGAACGTAGTTAATTTATTGCTTGAAATGCGCACAAAAGCTAAGGCTGATAAGAATTTTGCTTTGAGTGACGAAATCAGAAATAAATTGTCTGAGGCAGGTGTGCAAATAAAAGACAGCAAAGAAGGAAGTACTTGGAAGCTTGGAAATAATTAAGAAGTAAAAACATGAGAAATAATAAATTGAAAGGTACAGGAGTAGCAATTATTACGCCGTTTAATAAAAAGGGAGAAGTTGATGTTACTGCTCTTAAAAAGTTAGTAAAACATTTACATGATGGAAAAGTAGAGTATCTTGTAGTATTAGGAACTACGGGAGAAACAGCAACATTAAGCAAAGAAGAAAAGGCCTTAGTTGTTGATACGGTTATAAAAGCCAACAACAAAAAACTGCCACTTGTAATTGGAATTGGAGGGAATAATACCGCTGAGGTAATTAAACAGATTAAATCAACAGATTTAGCCCCGTTTGAGGCAATTTTATCTGTTGCACCATACTATAACAAACCTTCACAAGAGGGTTATTATCAGCATTACAAAGCCTTATCTCAAGCCACTAAAAAAGATATTATTTTATACAATGTGCCCGGCAGAACAGGTAGTAATGTAACCTGGGAAACACAGATAAGAATTGCTAAAGATTTTAAAAACATCGTTGCAACGAAAGAAGCCAGTGGAAGTGTTGAACAGATAATGAAAGTTATTAAAAACAAACCAAAGGATTTTATGGTTTTAAGTGGTGATGATGCTTTAACATTACCTTTAGTTGCTGCAGGTGCACATGGTGTGATTTCTGTTGTTGCAAATGCTTACCCTAAAAAATACAGTAATATGGTAAGATTAGCATTAAAGTTTAAATTCGCTGAAGCGCAGGAATTACATTATTCACTTATTGATATTACCGATCAGTTATTCGCTGATGGTAATCCTGGCGGCGTAAAGTATTTATTAAGTAAATTAGGTATTTGTGAATCTTTTGTAAGGCTTCCATTAGTTGAACCAAAACAAGAGGTTAAGTCTAAAATTGATGCATTAATAAAAACACTTAAATAGTTTAGCTATTTTATAATTAATTAATACTAGGTAAAATGAGCAAAGTAAAGATTTTAAATACCCTTCAAATTCAGCAAAAAATAAACCGCATTGCCTTTGAAATTTATGAAAATAATTTTTCAGAAAAGGAAATTGTGGTTGTTGGTATTGAAGGTAATGGATACAAGTTTGCAGGTGTTTTAGTCTCTAAGTTGAAGGAGATTTCTAAAATTAAGATTACCTATTCCAAATTAATTATTAATAAGCAACAGCCTTGGAATAATGAAGTTAATTTGGACTTAGATCATAAAAAACTAGCTAACAAAACAATTATTTTAGTTGACGACGTACTGAATAGTGGAAAAACGCTTATGTACGCAGTAAAGCTATTTTTGAACCAGCCACTTAAAAAGCTAAATACAGTAGTGCTAGTTGATCGCAGTCACACTAATTTTCCGGTAAAAGCAGATTATGTAGGTTTACGATTAAGCACAACGCTACAAAACCATATCGAAGCTGATTTTGGTAAATCAGGGAAAGAAGCTGTATACTTGGTTTAAGTTATCTGATTGAACGCACTTCTGCTATTTTCAGAGTTACTTTTTCTTTTTGAACTTCGAAAATAAAGCCTCAAATCCATCCAGCACTTTCTTAAATACATCAAAGTAAAGAGTGATGATTAACGAAAGACTCATTAACCAAATCACTATTATATTAACCCAGAAAGTAGAATAATAAGTCCCGAATACTTTTTTGCGTGGTGCGTAAAAATGAGCTCTACCAATATTCGATTCAGTTGGATCACAGAAAATAGGATCATTGATTTGAATTAAACGACCATCTTTTTCTAAGCAATTCTCACCGGTTAGGTTGGTAGCATTTTTAACTAATTGACTTAAGTTTTCGTTTTCGTAATCATCTCTTAATTGTACAATGTCAACTTGATTTTTTAATTTGCTTGTTAACTCATCACTTTCCTTACGAGCTTTATTTTCAATAGCAATATACTTATCGTTAACCAATTTTAAATAATTAAATATGCCTTTAATAACTTCAGCGTTAAACTGCTGTACATCTATTTTTGGTAAAACATCACATTTAATTGATTTTAAGATTTTTTGCTCTTTTGTTATTTCATCTCTTAAAAGAATGATGTCGTTTTCAAAATCTTTATTGGTTTTACCTTCTTTGTAACCAGTTTCAATTTTACTAAGCTTATTCTGTATTTTGGCCTTCCAGAAGTTCTTTTTGTAACTGGCTACACTTATGCTTTTATCATACTTATAGAACTGTTTTTGAAATTTATTGTCTTTAAATTGATTAACTGCAAGTGCTTCGTAGGCCCAACGGCTCGCCATAGCTTCACCAACCATAGGTACAGCACCCTGTTTAGCTAAAACAGGATTTAATTTATCAAATTTTACAACAACACCTGCAAGTAAAAGTTGAGGAATGATTAGGAAAGGAATCAAAATGTAAATGGTTACGGCGCTATTAAATGCACTCGAAATGTTTAATCCTAACATGTTGGCAAAACAACTTGTTGTGAATAACACTAACCAATAATCACTGTACATGCCTTTTAAGCCAAGTACTGAATTTCCAACTAAAACAAACGTTATAGTTTGTATAGCTGAAAGCACAAACATGATGATTATTTTACTCCATAAATAACTTCCTTTACTTAAGTTTAAAAAAGATTCGCGTTTTCGTATTTTTCTGTCACGAATAATTTCTTCAGCACTAACAGTTAAGCCAATAAACAAGGCAACAACAACCGACATGAAAATATAAGCAGGAACGTTTTCATTTTCTCGGAAAATATATCCTTTTGAAGTATCAACATCAGTATTGAAGTATCGAACTAAAAAAGCAAGAATAAAGGCTAATAGGGGAGCCTCAATAAAGTTAATTAAGAGATACTGGGTATTGGTTAATTTGCTTTTTACGTCACGTGTTAAGAATACCTTAAACTGTTTTATTTTATTTGGTATTTTAAAAATAGCTTCTGGAATGCTGGTGTGCTTTTTTTCTGAGTGAATATTCTTTTCAATCAACTCCTTGTAGTGTGCATTCCATTCAACTGGAGTGTTTTTACGTGTGTAAGTTAAATTACCGTATTCATCTAATACTTTACTTTCAATGATGTTGAATATTTGTTCCGGATTAACGTTACCACAATTCCAACATTCAGCTTCTTCTGAATTTACATGATTAACTAAACGTTTAAAGTAACTAACAGCATCAACCGGGTTGCCATAATAAATAGGGTATCCACCCACATCTAATATCATCAACTTGTCAAACATTTTGTAAATGTCGCTGGAAGGTTGGTGGATTACCACAAAAATCAATTTTCCTTTGAGAGCTAGTTCTTTCAAAAGGTCCATGATATTTTCAGAATCTCTACTTGATAAACCGGATGTAGGTTCATCCACAAATAAAACGGAAGGTTCTCTGATTAACTCAAGTGAAATATTTAAACGTTTACGCTGACCGCCGGAAATAGTTTTTTCTAATGGTGAACCAACTTTTAGATGACGTGTTTCACTTAAACCAATATCTGCTAATAAGGAATTACATCTTTTTTCAATTTCTTCGTCCGGTAAATTTCCAAAACATAATTTAGCGTTGTAAAACAAGTTTTGAAAAACCGTTAATTCTTCAATAAGTAAGTCATCCTGACTAACGTGCCCAACAACACCCTCAATTAAATTTCTTTCGGTATGGATGTTTTTACCATTAATGGTTACTGCACCACCACTTGGGGTTTCGTTACCATTTAGTACATTTAATAAGGTTGATTTTCCGGCACCGGAACCACCCATGATCCCAATAAGTTTACCGCTTTCTTCGTTGATGTTAACATCTCGTAAACCTAATTTACCACCCTTAAATTTATATTCGAGGTGCTTGGCTTCAAATGTAATTTTTAATTGACTTTCATCACTTAAAAAACGACCAATAACATCACTGTAATAAATAGGTTTTATTTTGCTATTACGTATTGATGAGCCGGGTGTAAAAATATGCACGCGTTCTTTGGAAATGATCTGTCCGTTTAACTGTAATTCAGTGTTTCCGTATATTCTTAAAACATACATGCCAACACTTTGAACCTGGATTACCCGAACATCATTTGCAAGTGCATCACAGAAAATATGTTTACAAGCGTTGTTATAACCGTTTTCGGTGTTATTAATTACTAAAATATTTGGGCTGTTTGGAATTATTTCCTGTTTGTCTTCAATGAATGATTTTAAAGCAAGAAATTCTTCATGAGGAATGTTAAACGTGTCGGCAACTGTTAAAACGAATTCATTTTCTTGTTCGCTAATTTCATTACTAGAATAAATAAATTCAAGTAAACGCACCAGCACAATCACCTTTTGTGTTTGTTCTAATTCCTGGTTAATTTGGGTACAAATTTTTAATACTTTAACAGAGTTTAATGAAGTTCTTTTAGCAGCGCCTTCCTTCTTTTTACTTGCAGCCTGGCTCGATTCAAGATATTCATCAAAAATCTTAAGATAGGTTGCTACCTGCTCCGCACTTAATTGTTGTTTCAAAAAAGATTCTACAATTTGACGCCCAGTGTTATTAATGCCATCAACTTTGGCAATAATTGAAAACATCTGCATCAGGGCTCGTAATATTCGTTCACTCATTTCGTTTATTTTTTAATGTTTATTTCTTGATAAAAACAATCTGCTATTTGTTTTACCAGTTTACTTTCACTTGGATAAAATTTAGTTTTCGCTTTACTAAACGTTAGAGAAGATAAGCCGTCATCTTTTAGTGTTACAATGTAATTTTTCCAAATTTCAACAACATACAAGCCAGTGTATTTATCATACTTCTGATGCAGTACATTTTTAAAGAGAATACTTCTCCCGTCTGATTCAATTTCTAAATTATCTCGTTTATCAAAATATAAATTTTCTGTAACCAAAAAATGGAGATATAATTTACCATTATCAGCCTTAAATAATTTCAACTCACCATGCTTTTTTAGTTTGGCCTCTATGCTCACACCATATATTGACGTTTTTGTTTCTTCAAGTATCAATGTGTCCGGCATAAATGCACAGTTAGTTTGAGCACAAATGGATCGCGCAAAAAATAGAGTGCTTATAAAGATAAGTGCTACTAATTTTTTCATAATAGTTAACTAATATAAGAAAATTTATTCATTTAGGTAAAGCGAGACTTTCCTTTTAAGCATCTGATAATCAGTAAATTAATAAATTTTAATAAGATTTAATTATTAAAGATCTTCCAATATTTGAACGAGCTCCTTAGTGAGAGATTGGCGACTGTATTTTTCAATTACTGAATTTAAAGAAAGGGAGGTTGATTGTTGAAACAGATTTAGTAGGCTGTTTTCTAATTGTTGCGTGTTATTGAAGCCGCAGATTTTGCCGGCATTTGTTTCATTTAATAAGTCAGCAAGTTCTCCATCTTCTGGGCCAATTGCTAATATTGGAGACCCTGCCATCATGTATTCAAATATTTTTCCTGTTAAAATTCCTTTTGAGTTAGGTGTATTATTAACGAGGAGCAAGAGTACTTTGCTTTTTTGTTGTTCAATAATTACTTCGTTGTGTGGCAAGTAATCAATCTTCTTGATATATTTTTCAAGCTTATACTTGTTTAGTTCCTGTAATACAAATGCGTCTACCTTACCAACTAATTTAATTTCGAGTTGTTTTTCAAATTCAGAATTTTCCTTTGTGAGCTTTGATAAAACTTGCCATAATACATCAGGATTTCTGTCCTTAACGAGCGTTCCGATATGTGCTATACTGAATTTTTCGTCTTTTGTAACTTGTAGTTTTGGTAAGTCATCTCGGTCAAACCCATTGGTAATAACTTTAAATTTAGCTGCATTTTTTCCACCACATTGTATATGCATTTGTGCAAATTCCTCTGACATAAATCGGCCAACACTGATTACAGAGTCGGCAGTATTAATAACACTTTTCTCTAAAGTGTGATGTTTTTTATCTGCACTTTTTGATAACATTAATTGATTGTAAAAATCAATATTTGTCCACGGGTCTCTAAAATCTGCAATCCACTTTAATTGTGGATTTTGTTGTTTTAACTTTAAAGCTATAACATGCATGCTATGGGGTGGTCCGGAACTTATGATGTATTTGATGTTTTGTTCCTTTATATATGCATTCAAAAATTTAACGCTTGGATTAATCCAGAAACGGCGAGCATCCGGAATAAAAAAATTACCTCGAATCCAAACACTCAAATTCTGAAATAAGCCTTTTTTCTTTCCTTCATTTAAAAACGCTGCGTTAATTTTTTCAGATTTTTTCTTACCATTTATTCTTTTATAAATAGAGTAGGGTTCCCATATTGGTTTTTTAATTATGACTGCTTCTGCAGGAATGTCTTTTTCCAAACTAGTATCAATAACCGGCATTTCTCCGTTTAAAGCAGTGTACACATGGGGTTGCCAATTAAAAGATGGTAAATACTTTACAAATTTAAGCCAGCGTTGTACCCCGGCACCTCCGCTTGGTGGCCAATAATAGGATATAATTAAAACTTTATTCAAGGTAAAGGATGGTTAAAACTAATAAAAAAGCCCTTCAATTTTTTTTGAAGGGCTTTGTGTTATAAACACAATTTAGTTACTAATGCTTATTTTTTTCTCTAATTCTTCAATGTATGCTTTGAAGCGTTTATCGGTATCCATTAAATTATTTACCGTACGGCAAGCATGTAAAACTGTTGCGTGATCTTTACCACCGCAATGCATACCAATTGTAGCTAAGCTAGACTTGGTCATGCTCTTAGCAAAGAACATTGCAATTTGACGAGCCTGAACCACTTCACGTTTTCTGGTTTTTGATTTCATAGTATCTATTTGTAAATCAAAATAATCGCAAACCACTTTTTGGATATAATCGATAGAAACTTCGCGAGCAGTGCTTTTCACGAACTTGTCAATCATTGTTTTTGCAAGTTCAAGTGTAATTACTTTTTTGTTAAGACTACTTTGAGCTAAAAGGGAAATTAATGCACCTTCTAATTCTCTAACATTGGTAGTAATACTATATGCAAGATATTCATTAACCTCTTTTGGAAGCTCAATACCTTCGTTGTATACTTTTTTATCTAGGATAGCAATTCTGGTTTCAAGCGCCGGAGCCTGCAAATCAGCGCTTAAGCCCCATTTGAAACGAGAAAGTAAACGTTGCTCGATACCTTGAATATCTACAGGAGCTCTATCAGCTGTTAAAATAATTTGTTTACCTAACTGATGAAGGTGGTTAAAAATGTGGAAAAATACATCCTGCGTTTTTTCCTTACCTGCAAAATATTGAACATCATCAATAATTAACACATCAATCATTTGATAGAAATGAATGAAATCATTGGTGTTGTTGTTTTTAGTAGCTTCTACAAATTGTGTAATGAATTTTTCTGACTGTACGTATAAAACTGTTTTGTTAGGAAAGTTCTTTTTTACTTCAATTCCGATAGCCTGAGCTAAATGCGTTTTTCCTAATCCTACACCACCATATAATAATAATGGGTTAAATGCATTTCCACCTGGTTTTTGAGAAACTGCATAACCAGCACTTCTTGCTAATCGGTTGCAGTCACCCTCAACAAAATTATCAAAGCTGTAGTTAGGGTTTAATTGTGATTCAACCTGTACCTTTTTTAAGCCCGGAATTACGAATGGGTTTTTTATACCACTTGCATTTACATCAATAGGCATTTGAACCGGAGAATTTTTTACATTAGAGTTAATGCTAGGTACTTTAAAAGTAATTGGACTTTCTGTTTTACCAGAAGCACTATCCATAATAATATTATATTCCAATTTTCCTTCTGCACCTAATTCCTTTTTAATTACCTTTTTTAATAAAGTAATATAATGTTCTTCTAGCCATTCGTAAAAAAACTGCGAAGGAACTTGTATGGTTAAAATGTAATTTGATAATTTGATTGCTTTTATGGGTTGAAACCAAGTTGCGAAATTTTGTTGGTTTACATTATCCTTTATTATTTCTAAGCAATCTTTCCATACCTGCTCTGCTGTTTTCTCCTTCATCATCTTATTAATTTTTTTTGAATATATAGTTGTTTATATAGATTAACACGTTTCTGTTTGTAAATATAATGCGATTATTTGTTTTTGCAATACCAAAAAGCAAAAAAAAAGGCCAAAAAAAATTATTTTTTTATTTGGTAGTTAAGTTTTTTTTACAATTCTCTAAAAAACTTTGTGGGAGGTATTGTTTTGTAAAAAAATTTTTTTATTAGAGGTAAAGGTTATTTTGATCGAACCTAACCATATTCCTGCCCAGCCTACCTGAGTGATGTACGTGATATTTTTTGAATTATTTTCTATTTCAACAAGATTTTCGAGAAATGTATGTGTGTGTCCACCAATTATAAGATTCGTGTGATTTACACGTTTAGCAAGCTCAATATCACTAACTTTTGCTGAATCGTATTTATAACCAAGGTGCGATAAACAAATTATGTAATCGCATTTTTCTTCGTTTTTTAAATGACTTTCTGTTTTCAACGCTTGTGAAATTGGTTCATTATAAATTACGCCTTTAATGCATTTCTGATTTACCAAACCGTCTAATTCTATTCCTAAACCATAGATGCCAATTTTTACGTTACCCTTTTTGTATGTTTTATACCGGTGTATTTTTTTATGATTTGCTAGTACTGTATCTGATAAGTCGTAGTTGCAGTTTATAAAATCAAAACCAGCATGTTTTGACTGTTTTAAAATATTTTCTGTGCCTAAGTCAAAATCATGATTTCCAAAGGTTGTTGCATCATAATTCATTATCGTCATTAGCTTATATTCCAGTTCACCTTCAAAGAAATTAAAGTATGGCGTTCCTTGAAAAATATCACCAGCATCCAATAGTAATATGTTGTCAAATTGTTTACGGTATTCTTCAATTACTTTCGCTCGTTTTGCAAAGCCTCCTTCGTTAGGATACTTAGGATCATTTGCCGGAAAGGGTTCAATGCGGCTATGTTGATCATTCGTGTAAAGTAAATGAATTTCAGTAAGATCTTTTTTTTGCAAAAAATTCGAATGCGCATCAACATCTAAACCAAGTAGCATTAATCCACTGGTAGCAGCATATTTAATAAACTCTCTTCGTTTAGTTGATTGAAAATCGATCATCAGTGTACGGTTTTATTTTTTGTTTTGCAGCATTTACTTTTTTGCAGTATATAATTAAAGCATCTCTAATTTTGAGATCTAAATATTTAGATTGCTTGGCTGATTTTAAAAACTCATAATTGTCGCCTCCTGTTGCCAAATAATCTGATGTCAAAATGGTGTAATTTGAATCCGGATGCAATTGGTTTTGTCTGATGTTAATGGTGTACTTTTCAGTGCTACCATAAATTTTCATTCCTCTAAATACTGCTTTTTTTTCTATGATGCGTTTACTTCCTTCCATTAGTTGTTTGCCTGAAATAGATAGGATGACCAATTCATTTTCAAATGGCATTAATTCAAAAAGATTTGAAATCTTGATTTCACCTTGTGGTAAATTAGCTCTTAAACCTCCTTTGTTTAAAAGCACTGCATCTATATCCAAATTAAAAGAATCTTTTACTACAGAATAAACTGCATCACATGAAAAATTCCCTAAACTATTATTATTACCATCCTTGGTGAAGATACCTTCTGATTCAACAACCACGCTATTCGTTATGGAATCAACTTTGTGTTTAAAAGGCGCTATAATTTTTTCTGTTTGCTTATCTGATTGTTGCTTTGTAAAGTCTTCCTTTGAATGAGTTGTTGATACAATATAGTGGGTACGCGTACAAGCAATTGTAGCAAGAATAAATACAAATACTATTTTAAATCTCAAACGCACGATTGTATAAAATTATTAAATTCTATTTTACATTTCAGTTTTTTAAAATTAATATTGTATTAAATTTTCAGAATGCTGATTTCAGAAACTAAAATAAGAGTACGATACGGTGAAACCGATCAGATGGGTTACGCATATTATGGAGTATACGCTCAGTATTATGAAGTGGGTAGGGTTGAGGCAATTAGACAACTTGGGTTTAGTTATAAAGACGTTGAATCAAAAGGTATTTTGTTACCGGTTAGCGATTTTTCAATCAATTATAAACGTCCTGCTTTTTATGATGATGAGCTAACTATTAAAACCATAATTAAAGAAAAAGTGCAAGGAGTGAGATTGAATTTTGATTATGAAGTTTACAATCAGCATAGTCAGTTACTAAATACCGGAAGAGTTACACTTATTTGTGTTGACAAACAAACCAATAAACCGTGTAAATTACCGCCTTGGTTTGAAGCGGCTTTAGCTCCTTTTTTTGAATAGTTTAAATTTCGATTTGCTAAGCCAGTTCAGCCTTGCCGGCTTCTTTTTGTATAGGGAAATGTCATTTGGTGAAATGGTTTTAAAACCTTACTTTTAAGCTTTATTTGATGTCCCTCCTAATGAGTAAAAAAATCCAAATGGTTGACCTTAAAGGTCAATATGAAAAAATTAAAACTGAAGTTGATTCCGGTATACAAGAGGTAATTAATACAACTACTTTTATTAATGGTCCTGCAGTTAAAGAATTTCAAGCTAATTTAGAAAACTATCTTCAGGTAAAACACGTTATTCCGTGTGCGAATGGAACTGATGCACTTCAAATTGCCATGATGGCCTTAGATCTGAAACCTGGCGATGAAGTTATTACAGCTAGTTTTACTTATGTAGCTACTGCAGAAGTAATTGGTTTATTGGGTTTAACTCCTGTATTAGTAGATGTTGAACCGGATACGTTCGACATTGACGTTAAAGCAATTGAAAAAGCCATCACTCCTAAAACGAAGGCCATTGTTCCTGTTCATCTATTTGGTCAATGTGCCAACATGGAAAAAATAATGGACATTGCGGCAAAACACAAATTATATGTTATTGAAGATGTGGCACAGGCAATAGGTGCTGATTACTATTTTGCCAATGGAACCAAGGCGAAGGCTGGTACAATAGGAACCATAGGCTGTACTTCTTTTTTTCCAAGTAAGAATTTAGGATGTTATGGTGATGGTGGTGCCTTGTATACAAACAACGATGAACTTGCAAAAAAAATAAAAATGATTACACACCATGGACAAAGTGTACAATACGTGCACGATGTGCTTGGAGTTAATTCGCGTTTAGATACTATTCAGGCAGTTGTTTTAAAAGCTAAGCTAAAACATTTAGATGAGTATGCTGCTGCTAGAAATTATGCAGCAAGTTATTATGACAAGGCATTAGCGAATCATCCGAAACTAAAAATACCGGCTAGATCAAAAAATTCTTCTCATGTTTTTCATCAGTATACAGTTCAGTTAGTTGGAGTTGACAGAACAAAACTTAGAGAGCAATTACAGGAGAAAGGCATTCCTGCAATGATTTATTATCCTATTCCATTGCATGAGCAAAATGCTTACAAAAGCGACCGTTACAAGTCGGGAGATTTTCCGGTAACAGAAGCTTTATGTAAATCGGTGCTATCTCTCCCAATGCATACTGAATTGGATGAAGAAACTTTAAAATACATAACAGATACTTTATTAGACTTATTAAAATAAAATGAAGATTACAGTAATTGGAACCGGGTATGTTGGTTTGGTAACAGGTACTTGCTTTGCAGAGGTAGGTGTTGATGTGACCTGTGTTGATATTGATAAAACTAAAATAGAAAATTTAAAAAAAGGCATTTTACCAATTTACGAACCTGGTTTGGAAGAATTGGTTCTGAGAAATTCAAGTAAAGGAAGATTACACTTTTCAACTTCACTAAAAGATAGTATTGCGGAATCAGAAGTGGCCTTTATCGCTGTGGGAACACCACCGGGTGAAGATGGCTCTGCTGATTTAAAATATGTATTGGCGGTTGCGGCTGAAATCGGTCAGCACATGACAAATACAATGGTTGTTGTAACAAAGTCTACGGTTCCGGTTGGCACAGCAAAAAAAGTTACAGCCGCAGTTAAGGAACAATTAACAAAAAGACAATCTGGCTTAGAATTTTTTGTTTCTTCTAATCCTGAATTTCTTAAAGAGGGAGCAGCTATTGAAGATTTCATGAAGCCTGATAGAATTGTTGTAGGTACTGATAATGTTAAGGCTGAAGAGATCATGAAGAGATTGTATAAACCATTTTTAATGAATGGTCACCCAATTATTTTCATGGATATTCCAAGTGCAGAGATGACTAAATATGCCGCCAACGCAATGCTTGCTACTAAAATTAGTTTTATGAATGATGTGGCTAATTTATGTGAGATTATGGGTGCAGATGTTAACATGGTAAGAAAGGGAATTGGAACTGATACACGAATAGGACCCAAATTTATTTATCCGGGAGTAGGTTATGGTGGAAGTTGTTTTCCTAAAGATGTAAAAGCATTAATTAAAACGGCCAAGGAAAATAATTACAACATGCGCATTTTAAATGCAGTAGAGGAGGTAAATGAATTACAAAAGGAAGTATTGTTTAATAAGGTTCGTACACATTATAATAATAACCTAAAAGGTAAAACGTTTGCATTGTGGGGTTTATCATTTAAGCCAAAAACAGACGATATGCGTGAAGCACCAAGTTTAGTTATTATCGAAAAACTATTAAAGGCCGGTGCTAGTGTAGTAGCCTACGATCCTGTGGCGCAACATGAAGCACAAAAAATATTAGGTGATACTATTTCTTATTCAACTAATATGTATGATGTTTTAAACAACACCGACGCTTTGTTGATAGTTACTGAATGGCCTGAATTTAGAGTACCTGATTTTGAAGATATATCAAAACGTTTAACAAGTAAAGTGATTTTTGATGGCAGAAATGTTTTTGATTCTGCAGACATGAAAAATTTAGGTTATGAATATTATTGTATTGGAATAAAAACAAAATAAATAGTAGATCTATTAATTGAATTAAACAGAAAACATAAGGTTTCACCTGATAAAGTTTTCACTAAAATAAAAATGGCAAAAAGAGTTTTAATTACAGGAGCAGCGGGTTTTTTAGGCTCGCATTTATGCGATAGATTTATAAAGGAAGGTTATTCTGTTGTTGGTATGGACAATTTAATAACCGGTGATTTAAAAAACATTGAACACTTATTCAAGTTGAAGGAGTTTGAATTTTATCATCACGATGTTTCTAAATTTATTCATGTACCCGGTGAGTTAGATTATATTCTCCATTTTGCTTCACCTGCCAGCCCTATTGATTATTTAAAAATTCCTATTCAGACTTTAAAAGTTTCATCTCTAGGGACGCATAATGTATTGGGTTTAGCTCGAGTTAAAAAAGCCAGAGTATTAGTTGCCTCTACAAGCGAGGTATATGGTGATCCACATGTACATCCTCAAAATGAAGAGTATTGGGGCAATGTTAATCCTGTTGGTCCACGTGGATGTTATGATGAGGCTAAGCGTTTTATGGAAGCTATAACCATGGCCTATCATGATGCTCATGGTCTTGAAACAAGAATAGTAAGAATATTTAATACCTATGGCCCACGTATGCGTCTTAATGATGGTCGTGTGTTACCTGCTTTTATAGGTCAGGCTTTAAGAGGGGAGGATTTAACGATGTTTGGCGACGGAAGTCAAACGCGTAGTTTTTGTTATGTTGACGATTTAGTGGAAGGGATATACAGACTCTTGTTAAGTGACTATCATATGCCGGTTAATGTAGGTAACCCTGATGAGATTACGATTAAAGAATTTGGAGAGGAAATATTAAAGTTAACCGGTGCTAATCAAAAATTAATCAGTAAGCCATTGCCTAAGGACGATCCAAAACAACGCCGACCGGATATTACAAAAGCCAAAGAAATATTAAATTGGGAACCAAAGGTAAACCGAGCACAAGGATTAAAAATAACTTACGAGTATTTTAAATCCCTGAGCCTTGAGGAGCTTAACAAAGTGGAGCACCGTAAATTTTAATTACTAAAGGTAAACTGATTATTTTTCAGGCCCACAACAATTTCTTTATCCTTATTTACATTACCTGAAAGTAATTGCTTACTCAGTTCATTAAGAATTTGTTTTTGAATGACACGTTTAACAGGGCGAGCTCCAAACTGTGGATCATAGCCCAGTTGTGCTAACCATTCCATTGCTTCAGGCGTTATGTTAAGTTTAACATGTTGTTCCAATAAACGTTGTTTAATTCCTTTAAACTGAATTTCAACAATTCTTAAGATATCTTCTCTTTGAAGTGGTTCAAACATAATAACTTCATCAATTCGATTTAGAAACTCCGGTCTAACAGATTTTTTAAGTAATTCAAAAACTTCGTTTTTAGTTTTGGCAACTACTTCTTCTTTGTTATCAGTGTTTAACTTGGTGAAATTATCTTGTATGATGTGGGAGCCAATGTTGCTCGTCATAATAACAATGGTATTTTTGAAATTAACCACACGTCCTTTGTTATCTGTAAGCCTTCCGTCATCTAAAACCTGCAACAGAATATTGAACACATCCGGATGCGCTTTTTCAATCTCATCCAAAAGAATAACACTATATGGTTTTCTTCTTACCGCCTCTGTTAACTGTCCACCTTCCTCAAAGCCAACATAACCTGGAGGCGCACCAATTAAACGACTTACAGTATGTTTTTCCTGATATTCGCTCATGTCAATTCTAGTCATTGAATTTTCATTGTTAAATAAAAATTCAGCCAAAGCTTTTGCTAATTCTGTTTTACCAACACCTGTAGTTCCAAGGAAAATAAAAGAACCAATTGGTTTTTTAACGTCCTGCAAACCGGCTCTGCTTCTTCTTACTGCATCAGAAATACTCTCAATTGCTTCGTGTTGACCAACAACTCTGTTTTGTAGTTCCTTTTCTAAATGAAGTAGTTTTTCTTTTTCGCTTTGTAACATTCTATTCAAAGGAATTCCTGTCCATGCGCTGATAACAGCAGCAATATCTTCACTGTCAACTTCTTCCTTTACTAATTGAGAACCACTTTCTTTTGCTTCAGTTAATTTAGATTCAAAATCATTAAGTTGTTGTTCAGCTTCTTTTACTTTTCCATAGCGTATTTCGGCAACTTTACCATAATCGCCTTGTTTTTCATAGTTAGCAGCTAGTTGTTTTAATTCCTCTATTTGAAGTTTAATTTTTTGTACACCTTCTATTACTTCTTTTTCACTCTGCCATTTGGCTTTTAATGATTTACTGGTATCCTGTAAATTTGCAATTTCTTTATTGAGACTTTCCACTTTAGAAGATTCGTTTTCTCGCTTCATCGCCTCTCTTTCAATTTCCAATTGCATAATTTTTCTTTCCACCTCGTCTAACTCAATTGGCATGCTGTTGATTTGCATCCTTAATTTACTTGCAGCCTCATCCATTAAGTCAATTGCTTTATCTGGTAAGAAACGGTCATTAATGTAACGTTGACTTAATTCAACAGCTGCAATAATTGCCTCATCTTTAATTCGGACTTTATGATGTGTTTCATATTTTTCTTTAATACCTCTTAGTATTGAAATGGCATCATCAGCTTCAGGTTCATCAACCATCACTTTTTGGAAACGTCTTTCTAATGCTTTATCCTTTTCAAAATATTTTTGGAATTCGTTTAAGGTAGTAGCACCTATCGACCTTAATTCACCTCTGGCTAATGCAGGTTTAAGAATGTTCGCAGCATCCATGGCGCCTTCTCCGCCACCGCCGGCTCCAACTAATGTGTGAATCTCATCAATGAATAGAATAATTTCACCATCTGCACTAACAACCTCTTTAACAACAGATTTTAAGCGTTCTTCAAACTCACCTTTGTATTTGGCACCGGCAATTAAAGCACCCATGTCTAAACTAAACACTTGTTTGCTTTTTAAATTTTCAGGTACATCTCCATTATTAATTCTATGTGCTAAACCTTCAGCAATAGCTGTTTTACCAACGCCGGGTTCACCAACTAATATAGGATTGTTTTTGGTCCTTCGAGATAAAATTTGCAGAACACGTCTGATTTCTTCATCCCTACCTATAACCGGATCAAGTTTACCTGCTTTTGCTTGAGCATTTAAGTTGATGGCATATTTATTCAATGCATTATAAGTTTCTTCCTGGGATTGTGAGGTTACTCGGTTACCTTTGCGTAAATCGGCAATTGCAGTTTTAGCACCTTTTTCGGTTAAACCTGCATTTTGTAGGATAGTAGCAGCAGGATCTTTTCCGGCTAAAATACCTAATACCATGTGTTCTATTGAAACAAACTCATCACCATATTCTTTTAGTAATGTATTCGCTTTGGTAAAAACTGCATTGGCTTCACCCGATAAATAAGGTTGTTGTGAACCACTGCTGCTGGTTGGTAAAGATTTTAGTTGTGCATCAATAAGTTTTTGCACATTGGTTAAATTAATGTTTGCCTTCTTAAGCAAATAGGGTATAACGTTTTCATCTACGGAAAGTATACCTTTAAGTAAATGGATTGGTTCGATAGTTGAATTTTTATTTTCAGAAGCAATTTGTAAAGCTTGTTGAACTGCTTCTTGTGCTTTGATTGTATAATTATTAAAATTCATGGTTTTGTATTTTACTTCCAGAGTAACACAAAATATTCCAATTTCTTAAATCTGATGTTTAGTCAGTAGAAATATACTTTAAAAGACTTTTTGTCTTAAAAAACTAGATTTTTAGGTCATTTGGTCATGTATTTTTGAACATTTTTTTGTCATTTAAATCTTCATTTTATCAAAAATAAGTCGAGAAAAAATGGTATATTTAATGCTGAATTTAAATTAAACTAGCATGTGTGGAATTGTTGGATACATTGGTAAACGTGAAGCTTACCCAATATTAATAAAAGGTTTACAAAGATTGGAATACCGGGGTTACGATAGCGCCGGTGTTGCCATGATTGATGGGACTAATCAACTCAACGTGTTTAAAAAGAAAGGAAAAGTGGCTGAACTGGTTGCTTTTGCAAAAGATCAAAATACAAAAGGAACAATAGGGATTGGTCATACCAGATGGGCAACTCACGGCGAGCCAAACGACGTTAATTCACACCCTCATTATTCAATGAGTAAAAACATGGTGATGATTCACAATGGAATTATTGAGAATTATTCATCGATAAAAGAAAATTTAAAGAAACGTGGGCATGAGTTCTTAAGCCAAACTGATACAGAAGTTTTGGTGCATTTGATAGAGGAAATCCAACAACACGAAAAATGTAAATTAAGTGCAGCAGTCCAAATTGCATTGAAGCAGGTTATTGGCGCTTATGCAATTGTGGTGATGGATAAAAATGATCCAAATGTATTGGTGGCGGCTAAAAAGGGCAGCCCGATGGTAATAGGAGTTGGTAATGATGAATTCTTTATTGCTTCTGATGCTTCTCCAATTGTTGAGTATACAAAGAATGTTGTTTATCTTGAGGATGAGCAAGTAGCTTCTTTAAGAAGGGGAGAGGAACTTAAAATTAGAAATTTAAAAGATAAAGAGGTTACTCCTTTTATTCAGGAATTATCGTTAGAGTTAGAATCAATTGAAAAAGGTGGCTACGACCACTTTATGTTGAAGGAAATTTATGAGCAACCTCGCTCTGTTTTGGATAGTATGCGTGGGAGATTAAATGCCGCTAATGCCGAAATCAAATTAGGAGGAATAGAAGATCATCGCAAAAAATTTGAAAAAGCTAAACGAATTATTTTTGTAGCATGTGGTACCAGCTGGCATGCTTGTTTGGTTGGAGAGTATATTTTTGAGGAGATGGGAAGAATACCGGTTGAGGTAGAATATGCTTCAGAATTCAGATACAGGAATCCGGTTATTTATGAGGACGATATCATTATTGCGATTTCTCAGAGTGGTGAAACCGCAGATACGTTAGCTGCTATTGAATTAGCAAAAAGTAAAGGTGCAACTGTTTTTGGTATTTGTAATGTGGTTGGAAGTAGTATTGCCCGTGCAACACATTGTGGCAGCTATACTCACGCAGGCCCTGAAATTGGCGTGGCAAGTACCAAAGCGTTTACAGCACAGATAACTGTATTAACACTTATGGCATTAGAACTTGCAAAAGTAAGAGGAACCTTACCTGAGAGCAGATTCAGACAATTGCTTTATGAATTAGAATCAGTACCATCTAAAATTGAAGAAGTTTTGAAATTGAATGACTTAATCAGATCCATTGCTTTTAAGTATAAAGACAGTAGTAATGCCTTATACCTTGGTCGTGGTGTATCATTCCCAGTTGCATTGGAAGGTGCCTTAAAATTGAAAGAGATTAGTTACATACATGCAGAAGGCTATCCAGCTGCCGAAATGAAACATGGCCCAATAGCATTGATTGATGAAGAAATGCCTGTTTTTGTAATTGCAACAAAAGGAGCCAACTACGAAAAGGTAGTAAGTAACATTCAAGAGGTAAAAGCCAGAAAAGGACAAATTATAGCAGTTGTAACAGAAGGAGATCATGAGGTGAAGGGTATGGCAGACCACACGATTGAAATTCCTGAAACCGACGAATTATTAGTTCCTTTAATTTCTGTTATTCCGTTGCAATTACTTTCTTATCATATTGCTGTAATGCGTGGCTGTAATGTTGATCAGCCAAGGAATTTGGCAAAGAGCGTTACTGTGGAATAGGTAGCCATATTCTTGATTTTTTGGTTATTGGTTTTTAACAGGCTTTGTTCAATAAATATGTATTTTCAATATAAAGTGGCTTAACATCTGCCGTAATTTTAAGCGTGTTAGTTTTAATATTCGTTGAACGGAAATCAAGTAGGCTGCAATATTCCTTAACTACACTTTTAACTAAATCCCTTGGCTTAGATTTTCAACTAACAACTGATGTTGAATTTTTTAAAGCATCTAACCAAACAAAGATTAATTATTCGCCTTTAAATCTTCCATCAACACTGCAGATTGTTCCGCATGGAATTTTGTTTGAATACGGCATAAAGGACTATCCTGTTGAAGTGCAATCAAACGAAAAATTCGGGAAATGTTTTTTCAATACTTCTAAGTTACCCGTTCCATTTGATTTGTTTGGCGCTGCTTTCTGGTTGCTTACGAGATATGAAGAATACCTTCCTCATAAAATTGATAAGTATCAACGTTTTAGTTACCAATCTTCTTTAGCCTACCAACATAATTTTATTGAACAACCAATAATAAACAAATGGCTAGATGAACTGGCCAACCTGACTGGAGTTAAATCAAATCCTGATTATGTTATTCCAAACCGTTATCAATTTTTAAGTAGTATAGATATTGACAATGCCTACAAATACCAGAACAAGGGATTTGTAAGATCTCTCGCGGGTGTTGCATCTGATCTTCTTAATAAAGAAGGAATATTAAAACGCTTCCGAGTTTTGTTAAGTAAAGAAAAAGATCCATATGATGCTTACGATTTTTTGATTGAAACACACAAAAAGAGTAACATTAAAACTATTTATTTCATTTTGATAGGTGACTACGGAACAAATGATAAGAACCATGCGGCAACCAATTTAAAATTTCAATCTTTAATTAAGCGCCTTGCTGATTATTCCATGATAGGTGTGCACCCATCTTACGGTTCCAAAAATAAGTTACAGCAATTAAAGGTGGAGATTAGCAGACTTTCAAACATAACACATAAAACAATTCGTAAAAGCAGACAGCATTTTTCAATATTAAATTTTCCATCAACATATAATCAATTGCTTCAGGCCTCTATTAGTGAGGATTTCAGCATGGGTTATACTAATTGTAATGGTTTCAGGGCCAGTTATTGTTTACCGTTTAAGTGGTACAATTTAATGGAGGAAAAAATAACAGATTTAGTTGTCCATCCTTATTGTATCTCAGAAATAACTTTGATTAAAAAAGCTACTAAATCTAGTTTTAAAGAAGTTTATGAACCAATTATCAATGAGATAAAAAAATACAATGGATTTAATTGCATCATTTTTCACAATGATAATTTTAATGAAGAGGTTAAAAAGTTATACATTGAAATGTTGACTTATTGCAAGGAGTAGAAGAATTTAAAGGTCAATAGCGTATTGCATTCCAAAGCTTAAGCCAAAGCCGGGAGATCCTTTCCATTTAGAGATGATGTAATAATTAATATCTTCATTATTCGTTGTCATCTTTGTATAATTAACAAATGGCGCATAAAATTTAAAGTTAATCCCAAATTTTCCGAAGTAGATTCTTGGATTAAGATAAACGCTCGCAAATGTTCCATTTCCTTTAAGAATTAAATTGCTTTTATCATTTGCTTTATAGTTTAGGTTAGAGTATCCAAATTCACCACCAATCAGCAAATCAAATTTTCTAACGCTTACTGCATGGAAATTGGCAGCAGCTGCTATGTCAAATGAATTGGCTGTTGGTCTGGTTTTGGTTGCTGTATCTTCTGAGGTGAAAAAACTGTTTCTTTTAAAATTAAGACCTACGCCAAAAAACTTATGTAAACCATATTCGGCACCAAAATTAAAATTACCGTTACCTGCTTTATCAGTTTCGTTGGCATTTGCAGGTAAAGTTGTGTTTTTGGTTTTATATGAATAGGTGGTGTTGTAAATTTCTAATCCACCATTAGCTTGAATAACCAAGGTGTTTTTATCAAAAGATTGAGCTTGCGTTAATAATGAAGCAAGGCAAAAAAGGCAAATAAGAAGAGAATTTTTTTTCATAAATTAAAGATAGAGAAATTTAAAACACAAACTCTATTTCTTTGTTATCAAATAAGAATACGTTCTTTTTTTCGTCTAAAAGCACCAGTTTGCCATCTTCATTAACGGTGTCTAAAAAATAATTTGCTTGTTGACCGTTTAACTTAAATGGAATTAGTTGTTTATACCCATAAAGGTGATTAAAATATAATTCGTTCAGTAAATCTAATTTTCTTTGTTTGAGTTGTAACAGGTACTTTTCAAAGTAGCTGCAGAATATTTTTAATGCTTCGTTGAGGTTAACTTCACCTTTAAGTTTAGCAATGGAAGTCGCGTTAGCTAATTCATCAAAATTAAGTTGATTAATGTTTAAGCCAATGCCTAATACGCTGTATTGTAATTTTTGCCCATTGTACACATTTTCAATCAAGATACCACCGGCTTTTTTACTGTTAATCAATATGTCATTAGGCCATTTTATTTTAATGTCAAATTGGCTAGTATTCAAATAATGCGCCATTAAGTCATAACAGGCTAATGCCGCTACTTTTGACAGGTAAAATTGGTTGGAAGTGCCAACAAAATCACTAGTTAAAATCACGCTAAAGGTCAAGTTACGGGCGTTTTCAGACACCCAGGTGTTACCCCTTTGCCCACGACCTTTGGTTTGATTGAGAGTGTGAACAACGGTCCCGTTAATCACCTTAACGTTCTTTAACAGCTCAATGGCATAAGAATTGGTGCTCTCTGTTTCAGATAAAAAAATCACATTTGTACCAATAAAAAGTGTTTCCATTTAAGCAAAAAAGTTAAATTTGTTGTTTAGTGTAAACTTAGTAAAAATTAATTTCTGTAAGCAACAAATATGGCAAAAACACCGGGTAAAAAACCTGTAGGAAAAGTAAGAAAAGCAGCACCGAAAAAGGCTGCTAAAAAAGCTGCAAAAAAATCGTCACCAAAAAAAGTAATCACGGAAAAGGAAAGAGCACTTAGAGCTGCCAACCTGATTGCCAATAGTGAGAAGAAAGGAAGCCTAAAAGCAACCAAACGACCTAAAAAAACAGCTACAAAGGCGCAGACAACCGGTTTGTTGGAGTCTATTATTGAAGGAATGCAGGAAAAGAAAGCAAAAAACATTACCGTACTTAATTTAAGTGGTCTTGAAAACCGAGTGTGCGATTACTTTGTTATTTGTGATGCAGACAGTAAAACACATGTGAACTCTATTGCAGATAGCGTAGAGGATAATGTATTAAAATTAACTAAAGAAAAAGCCTTCCATAGTGAAGGTCATCAAAACGGCGAATGGATATTAATTGATTACATTAACATCGTAGCGCATGTTTTTTTGAAAGAAATGAGAGATTATTACAACATCGAAGCTTTATGGGGCGACGCTGAATTTAAAATTATTGAAGATTAAAATAGAATATGAGTAACGAACAATCTAACGACCCAAACCAAAAGCAAAATTCTGAAGAAGAACGCAAGAAGCAGTTTGATAGAATGAGAGACCGTTTTAATAAAAACAACGGTCCGATGGGTGGAAATAAAAATAGCGGCAATAACTTTTACTGGATATATGCAGCCATTGTGGCTGTGCTGTTGATTATTATTTTTTACGGCCAAAATTCATTTTCACCGCGTGTGATAGAAATAAGTCAGGGTAAATTTTTTAATGAAATGCTTGCAAAGGGCGATGTAGTTGATGTGGTGATAGTGAATAAAACTATAGCCCGTATTAGCGTTAACCCTGATAGTGCTTTAAAACTGGACAGGTATAAAAACTCTAAAGGACAAACAATTTTTACGGATAGAAATTACAAAGGTCCTCATTTTGCATTAACTGTTCCTTCTATTGATAATTTTTTGGAGGAAATGCAAAAGGTTCAAACAGAATCTGGCATTCCAAAAAGTAAGCAAATTTTCGCGAGAAATTCTGAAGAAACCAACTGGATGACAGATACCTTGCCTTGGATGTTACCTGTAATTGTAATGGTGGTATTATGGATTGTGATGATGCGCCGAATGGGTGGTGGAAGCAGCGGTGGCGGACCGGGACAAATATTTAACATTGGAAAAAGCAGAGCTACCTTGTTTGATAAAAACACGAACGTGAATGTTACATTTAATGATGTAGCAGGTTTGGATGGAGCGAAAATAGAAATTATGGAGATCGTTGATTTCCTTAAGAATCCGAAAAAGTACACTGATTTGGGAGCTAAAATCCCGAAAGGTGCTTTATTGGTTGGTCCTCCGGGAACAGGTAAAACCTTATTGGCTAAGGCTGTTGCCGGTGAAGCTAAGGTTCCTTTTTTCTCGTTAAGCGGAAGTGACTTTGTGGAGATGTTTGTAGGTGTTGGTGCCAGCAGGGTTAGAGATTTGTTCAGGCAAGCCAAAGAAAAAGCGCCTTGTATTATTTTTATTGATGAGATTGATGCCATTGGTAGAGCGAGAGGTAAAAATGCTGCTACAGGTGGTAATGATGAACGCGAAAATACATTGAACCAATTATTGACTGAAATGGATGGTTTTGGTACAAACAGTGGTGTAATTATTTTAGCTGCCACTAACCGTGCAGATATTTTAGACAGAGCGTTGATGCGTGCCGGCCGTTTTGACCGTCAGATATATGTAGATATGCCTGATTTAAATGAGCGTAAGGAAATTTTTAAAGTACATTTAAAGAAAATTAAAATTGATGCGTCGGTTGAGATTGAATTTTTATCAAAACAAACACCTGGATTTAGTGGAGCAGATATTGCAAATATTTGTAACGAGGCGGCTTTAATTGCAGCACGTTCCGATAAAAAAACAGTTACGAAGCAAGATTTTCTGGATGCAGTTGATAGAATTATTGCAGGTTTAGAAAAGAAAAACAAAATCATTACACCACAGGAAAAACGTGTAATTGCTTTTCACGAAGCAGGGCATGCAACTGTAAGCTGGATGTTAGAACACGCCAGTCCGTTAGTAAAAGTAACAATCGTGCCAAGAGGCCGAAGCTTGGGTGCAGCATGGTATTTGCCTGAAGAAAGACAAATTACAACCACCGATCAAATTATGGATGAAATGTGTGCAGCACTGGGAGGAAGAGCTGCAGAAGAGGTCATCTTTGGAAAGGTTAGCACGGGAGCTTTGAGTGATCTTGAAAAAATAACAAGACAAGCTTATGCCAGCATTGTGTATTATGGTTTAAATGATAAAATAGGTAACATAAGTTACTACGATAGTACAGGTCAAAGTGAATACAGTTTAACTAAGCCGTATAGCGAAGAAACTGCCAAAACCATTGATAGTGAAGTTAAAAAAATGGTAGATGTTGCTTACGCAAAAACAAAACAAATTTTGCAGACAAATAAGGAAAAATTAACCTTACTTGCGGAAAAATTGTTAGATAAAGAGGTTATTTTTAAAGAAGATTTGGAAGAAATTTTTGGTAAACGTCCGTTTGATAAAGAAGAAGTGAAAGTTGATGTTAGCAGTCAATCAACTACCAATCCGGATTTAACCATTAACAACTAAATAATAAATAAGATGAAACGTTTTGCAATAGTATTAGCAATAATGCTTTTTATGCAGGTTAAATCTCAGGGTCAGCCACCGGAGATGTTTAATGGAAAACCATTTATAGAGGTAACCGGCACGAGCGAAACAGAGATTACACCTGATGAAATTTATGTTGTTATTACCTTACAGGAACGTGCCGAGAATAAGGAAAAATTGAACATTGAAAAGCAGGAAGAAACTTTGAAAAGTAGCATTAAAGAACTGGGAATTGATTTAACTAACTTAACGCTTAATAATGCCAATTCCGATTACAGAAAAGTTAAAACCTTGGGTAGAGATGTGATTATTTCTAAATCTTACACGCTAAAAATTGGCCAAGCTGAAATGTTAAGTAAAGTATACGAGAAGCTGGATAAGATGAATGCTTTTGATGCATATATTTCTAAATTAAGTCATTCAAAAATAACGGAGTTCCAAAAGGAAAATCGTTTGAAAGCGATTAAAGCTGCAAAGGATAAGGCAGAATATTTATTAGTGGCAATTGGTAAACAAGCCGGGCAGCCGCTTCAAGTAATAGAGTCTGATAATTCTGTTCAAAACACGCCTTATAATTATTACAATAATTATTATTACCGCGGTGGCAGAGCAGGCAACGCAGTTCAGTCTTACAATTCGGTTAATTCGGTTTCTGAATCCGGAACAACCGGTGATGATATTTCCATCAAAAAAATTAAGGTGGTAAGCAGTTTCTTGGTTAAATACGAAATCAAGTAGTTAGTATTCTGAATCGTTATTTTTAAATGTGTTTTTAAATTCTTTTAAAGGTAATTCTTGTCCCTGGTAATTAAAGGTTTGATTAAACGGATTAATTTCTGCTTCGTAAATTTTAGCACCATTCGGAAAAATTTTGAATTTTATGTTTAGTGTTTGAGTTGTTTCTTCGAATTGCATTAAATCAAAAGCACTTAAAAATGGAAGTAGTTCGTTTCCCATTTGATCACCTAGTCCAAAACCCTTTACCCATAAACTCATTCTGAATTCTTGGTCTTCTGTAGTTAACTTAAATGCGCCATTAAAAATGTTTATTTCTTCTTTAAAGGGATTTACCATAAGAATTAATTATGTTGTGGGTTATTTGATTCATATTATTCAGTATCTGGAGCCAGTTTATTTTGCGAATAAAGATAGCTTAAATCAATTTGAAATCTAAATAGATTAGAAACTTAATAAGAGAGATGTGATTATTTTGGCTTGTTATAGCAAAAGCTATTTTTCGCAACACTTAAAGCAAGCAAATATTAATCCTTTGGTGTGGTCGGCCGGGCTAATGTCTCCCGAGGCCTATACAATCCATGACGCCATTGTGGGCTATACAAATGGCGAATCAAATGAAAGTATCCGATCTCGTGCAGCCTTGGCTTATTCTAAGTATCAAAAATGCAGTGAAAAAGCAGCTCGGAATTTATTAAGAACAGGCTGGTAGCAATGAAACAAATGGTAAGAATATAAGTTTGTGATATACCTATTGTGGTATTTTCTTGTTAAATTCACAAAAAACTTATATGATTATTTATAATCCTAAAGATTGGTTTAAACTTATTTTTCAATTTCATAAAAGCGATACGTTTCGCCGATTATTACCTGTGCTGTTGTTTATTGGTGTTTATGCCAGTGCCGTAGTATATACGGAGTTGCATTATATCCGCATCATCAGTAAAAACTCAACTGTGATGCATTCCATTTTGGGTTTCGTATTATCCATGCTCTTAGTATTTAGAACAAACTCTGCCTATGACCGTTGGTGGGAAGGGCGTAAATTATGGGGGAGTTTTGTAAACAATACCAGAAATTTAGGTTTGAAGCTAACTTCATTAGTTAAGGATGAAAAAGAAAAACAAGAATTCAGGATACTGATTACCAATTATGTTTACGCTACTAAAAATCATTTACGTCAGAAATTTATTCCACAGGAATTTGAAACATCAAAAGAAATAAGCGACGCTACTATTGCTGAAGCCGTTCATAAGCCAAACATAATTGCTAAGGCCATTTATGAAAAGGTGTTTAAATTAAATTCAGAAGGTAAAATACACGATATGCATTTAAATGTGTTGAATGAGGAGATTAAATCATTAACCGATAATTGCGGTGCATGTGAGCGTATTCATACTACGCCAATACCTTATTCGTACAACATATTTTTAAAGAAAATAATATTCATTTACATCATTTCGCTACCTGTATTTTTTGGGTCTGAATTTGGATATACTACTGTGCCTATAACCATAATTGTATTGTACGTATTTGCAAGTATTGAGTTAATTGCAGAAGAGATTGAAGATCCTTTTGGAGAGGACGATAACGATTTGCCATTAGATGATATTTGTGGCAGAATAAGAGCTAATCTTCAGGAGATAATGAAATAGTAATTCCTTGAATTTACTTAAATTAGATTTTAAAATTGTTTAGTGTATTAAGCTGGAGAAAAATGATCAAAGTAAACTGAAACAAGAAGTAAATAATAAATATTAAATGAGTAACATTCCTTTTCAAACAATAAACTGGACTTCAATCGAAAAAACAGAACACAAAGGCGAAAGCGGTGTAGCCTATTGGCAAACAAAACAGTTTGAAGGGCTTAGAGTTCGGATGGTAGAATATTCGAACGGTTATTTGGCTGATCATTGGTGCCAGAAAGGACATATTGTACATTGTTTGGAAGGAGAATTTATCAGTGAATTAAGCACTGGCGAAAAAATTAAACTATGTAAGGGAGAAACCTATGTTGTGTCTGATGAGCTAAGTTCGCATCGTTCAGAATCTTTAAGTGGTGTTAAGCTTTTAATTATTGATGGTGATTTTTTAAAACTGGACTAGTAGATTTAAATTAAAGCGAGATTTAAGTAAATATAATGCAACTATGAAGCTCAAGAAGTTCCTGATTAAATCCTTAAAAGTAGTAGCAGTTATTTATCTGCTGGTTTGTGTATTCTTGTTCTTCTATCAAGAAAAAATGATTTTCTTTCCTCACAAATTAGAGAAAACGCATCAATTTCATTTTGACCAGCCCTTTGAAGAAAAAAATATAAAAACTGAAGATGGAGTTATGTTAAGTGGGCTTTTGTTTAAAACAGATTCTGCCAAGGGCTTAGTATTTTATATGCATGGTAATGCAGGTTCGCTTGATACCTGGGGTGATATTGCCAAAATATATACTGACTTAAAGTATGATATTTTTATGTTAGACTACCGAGGATTTGGTAAAAGTGAAGGAAGTATAAGTGGGCAAGAGGAACTTTATAAAGACCTGCAAACAGCCTACAATGAGCTAAAAAAACTTTATACCGAAGACAAACTAATACTATTAGGATATTCTATTGGAACTGGACTGGCAACTAAAATAGCTTCTGAAAATAATCCTAAACTACTTATTTTGCAGGCACCCTATTATAGTTTAACCGATATGATGAGGCAGTCCTATCCAATTATACCAACTTTTCTTTTAAAATATAAATTCAAAACAAACGAATACATACAAAAGTGTAAAATGCCTGTTATGATTTTTCATGGGAATAAGGATGAAGTCATTTATTATGAGTCTTCACTAAAATTAAGAGACCATTTTAAAAAACAGGATAGTCTTTTTACGCTGAATGGCCAGGGGCATGGAGGCATTAACGACAACGATGATTACAAACGTTTACTAAAACAACTACTATCTGATAATTAGCAAAATATATTGATAGACTATTTTGCTTAATTGACAATAAAAATAGAATTATTTCGTTTTTGAATGAATTATAAATGAATTCTAATAAGTCAATTTCTACAACAAGCCAAGCGTATATTTCTATATCTATCATAATTTTGCTTTCTTGTGTTATTCTTTTTTCAATAGATAAGGATACACATAGCTATGCAGATTTGCTTAAAACAGGCAACTTATTCGCATTAATTATTTATTTCTTGCCTACTTTTATAATTAGTTCGATATTATTCAAATTCTTCCTTAGAAAAAACAACTTATCGAGAAGTAGAGCCTTATCGCTGGTAATTGGGATCCCATTTAGTTTCACCCTTATAATTTATGTTTTACTTCAAGTAAAACACTAAATCTATTTCAGGAAGCCTCTTTTTATTTTGAATATATGACCCGTGCGATTTTAAATTTGTTAAAGAGTTTATTCGAAGAATAAAACAAGCAATAAATATTAATATTTTACGTTTAATATGGTAAGTGAAAACAAATCGAACAAATTTATTCGCGGAGCATATGAAAAAGCTATTCATGGTATTACTTATTGTTTCAACAACTGTCAGTTGCAATAAATCTAAGGTCAAGAAAGGCACGCCTGATTGTGTAAAGGATAAAATCACTGAGTTTGATAAATCATCAGCGTGTAATAATGCAAAAGTTGACCAATATACTTTTCAGGGGAATACGGTTTATGCCTTTGAGCCTGGCAGCTGTGGTGCAGATATGGCAACAGAGGTAATAAGCTCCGATTGCAAAACACTTGGTTACTTAGGTGGTTTTTCAGGAAACACAAAAATTAACGGAAGCGAGTTTTCAACTGCAAAATTTGAAAATACGGTTTGGAAGAAATAAGGTAAGTAAAATCCTGTGCAACAAGAGTAGTGTCGTTCAAAAGATCATACTAGGAAACAATATAAGCCGACATTCCAATAATAACCAAAGCATGCAAGAATTGATCAAAACCAAATAAAATCCAATGCCATTTATTAGTTGGAGATTGAAGCGAAGGGAACCATCCATTCATCCTTCCTTTTAACACATCAATTAAAAAATGTGTGATTAATTGAAATAAAAAAAGCTTCCAGATTTTATCACTCAATCCAATAAACGGTATTAACACCAGAAACATGAGCGTTGCGTGAACCAATGCGTGAACTAAAATGGGGTGTAGTGGTTTACCTAATCGTTTTGCATTAAGCATCCAATCAGTTGATAAGTGTGTGTAATCTGCCAGCCAATGACAGATAAACAACCCGATTAAAACTTGTGTTTGCATTGATTTTGTATTTAAAATTACGAAATCTTTTAACTTTACCTGTAACTTTTTGTACATTTATACGTCTGAGATTCAAACAACCATAATATTGTCATGAAAAACATCATTTTTTTATTCGCATTTATCCAATTTGTTCATGCCCAAACCATTATTAAAGGAACTGTTATTGATAAAAAAACAAATGAACCAATTCCTTTTTCCAGTATTGGTATTAAAGGTAAAACCATGGGCACCGTAAGTAATGAAAACGGTTATTTTGAAATGGCCTTAAAAGAAATTAACGATGCCGATTCACTTAAAATTTCTGCAATTGGCTACCAAAGTAAAAGTTACGCTGTTAAAGTGGCTAAAAACTTTACCGCAGAAAAAATATATTTAAGTGAAAGTGCTGTACTATTAAATGAAGTTGTTATAAAACCAAGCAAAACCATTACCAAAGTATTAGGAAATAAAAATTACAATAAGAATGTATCATGTACGTTTCAGGGAGTTGATAACAATTACAAAGGTGTGCAGGCTGCTATTAAAGCAAACAATAAAAAAGGTCGTGTAGTATGGATTGAGAATTTTAATTTTTTTATTTCTAAGAATGACATTGCGGACTCGGCTATTTTTCGCTTAAACTTTTATAAGGAAGATAAGGATGGTATGCCAGGAGATAATATTTTACGTCAACCAATTGTATTTAAAACCAATGTTAAGAAAGGGGAAGTGTCAGTAGATCTTAAAAAGTATAACATTAACACCAACGATGATTTTTTTATAAGCCTCGAGTGTTTAAGTGAGAACATTAATTCTAAAAATCTTTCCTTCTCAGGTGCTTTGCTTGGACCATCTTACTTTAAGATGGCTACCTTTTCATCTTGGGAAAAAATTATACCAATGGGTATAGATTTTAATGTGACTGTAACCTATCAGAAATAAAGAAGAATAATTTTAAGATTTTAAAAATGAATTGATAATTTAGATCTAAGAGAGATTTTCTTTAAATGAAGACAGCACGCCCAATTCATAAGGACTTTGAAAAAATTTTAAATTTAAAAGACCAAGAGCTCGTTAATATTTTCTATGACTTGCGAAACTACATTTTGGAACTTCATCCTGAAAGTAATGAATTGATTTACCACACGCATGCCTTGACGTCTGTTTTTTCAATATCGGATAGGCTGTCTGACGCATTTTGCATGATACCAATTTACACCAAGCACTTAAATTTAGGATTCAATAAAGGTACATTGCTTAACGATTCCAATAAACTGTTAACCGGAACCGGTAATTTAATCAGACATATTAATGTTAATCAAATAAAAGACTACCGAAACCCAAAAGTAAAAGCGCTGATAAAAGAAGCCATCGATTTCGCAGTTAACAACATGGATAAACCAAGTAAGGTTTCTGGGACAACCATTTCCAAAGTAAAGAAAAAATGAATTCGAATTTACTAAATAAGCGTTTGTTAGATTGATAATAACACTCAAACGTATGCGAAATAGAGCGATTTATTCTCCTTTAAGTCCAATTCTCATACCCCAAAAGTTATTTTAAACTAAATTATTTTTTCGAAAATTAGAATTTACTTCCACTATATTGAAAATCGTTTAACTTTGCGCTGAATGGTAGTTGATTTTTTTTTCAGAGAATATTTCGCTAAGAAATCTAGCCTACTATGCTTATTCTTTTTTCTTCTTTGCTTTTCAGTAAAGGCAAATTTTTACACCGATAGTTTAAAAAAGGTTGCGGTTAAGCAAACAGATTCCGTTTTAGTCGACACATATGTTTCTCTATTTAAGTACTACTATAAAAAGGATCATAATACGGACTCTATGTTGAAATTTGCTCAACTTGCTTATAAAACTGCCGAAAGTTATAAGTTAAATGGTCGACAACTTAGAGCAAAAAGAGGTATTGTGTTATCCTTTATGGAATTCAAAAAGAATGAGTTAGCAAAGGAACATCTGACTGAGGGTTTGAATCTTGCAAAAAAATTCAACAACACTAATGAAATCATTGAAATGAATAACCTATTCGGTTTTATTTATGGCAAAGAAAACAAACTGGATAAATCTGCCTTCTACTATCTTAATTCGGCGAAAGAATTCGAAAAACTTAATGATTATGCAAATTTAGCTTTTACTTACAAAAACGTAATCGTAATATTCACACTATTAGATCAATTCCCCAAAATAATATTCTACACGCAAAAATCCCTTGATTTAATTCCCAAAATTAACCAAAAAAATAATTCGGAAATTGTTGCAGATATTTATTCAAGCGCAGCTCAACATTACTTTTACGTAGCTGAAAAAAGTAATAATAAAAAAAGCCTGATTGATAGTGCTTTAATTTTTGCTGACTCCTGCTTAAAGGTTGCATCAAGGTATGGGGTAAAGGAAGGACTATCCGATGCCTATTATATTTTTGCATACGATCAATTAAAGAAGAGAGAGTTTGATATATCAGAAATTAATTTTTTCAAAGCCTTAGAAGACAAAAGAAATTTACCTGAACGAACCGTGTTTAACATTTATAGTGGTATTGTAACTTTAAATTTAGAAAAATTGAATTATAACAAAGCAAAGTTGTATTTAGACTCTTGTAAATTATTACCGGCAAGCAAAGAATTGGACGGGCCGCTTTTGGTTTCCGAGTTGGAATACAAATTCTATAAAAAGACTAAGGACTTTGAAAAGGCTTTAATTGCCTATGAAAACTTAACGTCTCAATCAAAAAGTAATTTTGAGCTTAAGCGTAATAAAGTGATAAATGATCTTGAAACAAAATATCAAACGGAGCTTAAAGAAGAAAAAATTGCTAAGTTAAACCAGCAACAAGAAATTAATACCCTACAGATACGATCACTGCTAAGCTTTATTGCAGTTGCCGTGTTAGCGATAGTTGTTATCGTTTTCTTTTATCGTCAGTCAGTTGCTAGAAATAGACTAAAAACGATAGAAACAGAACAACGACTTAACAGAGCACGAATGGACCCGCATTTCTTTTTTAATATTTTATCATCATTAAGGGCCTTTACATTAAAAGAAAAAGATGTTGTAAAAACAGCTGACTACTTAACAAAGTATTCCAAAATTATGCGTCAGTCGCTCGAAAGTAGTTATAATGAATTAATTACTGTTGAAACTGAGTTGGACTTTCTAAACAACTACATTGAAATACAAAAGCTTCGCTATCCCGGAAGATTTAAATATACTATCAATATTCACAATGAAAATGAGTTGATGGAGTTATTAATTCCTTCTATGATTATACAGCCTTTTGTTGAAAATGCAATTGAGCATGGGTTTAAGGATTTGAATCAACTTGGAGAAATAGTATTAGATTTTGAGATTATAAACGGTCATTTAAAAATTAGTATTTCAGATAATGGTGTTGGAATTCAAAATAACAATAAGTCGGAAAAAGCATACCCATCAAGAGCGACACAAATCGTGAAGGACAGGTTGTTTTTGTTAAACAAACAACACAAATCAAATGCGCGTTTCGAGTTTGTAGAAAAAAGCCAATTTGCAGTGTCTGTAAATATTTTCTTGCCGGTAATCTCCTAAAAAAGGAATTTCTTTCGGGTAATGCTTTTTAATTATATTTGTTTTTGATGAGAGCCTTAATAATAGACAACGAAGAACCGATAAGAAAGGAGTTAAGAAACCTGATTATTGAAAACTGTCCAATTATTGAATCAGTTGAAGAAGCTACTGGTGTTGAAACGGGTATACAATCAATCGCTAAAGCTAATCCTGACATTGTTTTTTTGGATGTTGAGATGGATGATGGAACAGGCACGGACCTCGTCAGGCAATTAAAAGGCGAAATCAATTTTCAGCTCGTTTTTATTACCGCTCACAACAAATATGCTATTGATGCATTTAAGCTAAGCGCTATCGATTTTTTGTTGAAACCAATTGAATTAACGGAGCTGATTGAGAGTATAAGCCGGGCGGAAAAAAATATAAAGGCTAAATCACTTGACAAACAGCTTCAGATTATGCAGGAGAGTTTAAGTGAAATTAAAAACAGCGATAAAAAAATAGTTTTAAAGGATAGTGATTCCATCTATTTCGTGAAGGTTTCCGATATTATTCGATGCGAAGCTTCAGGGGCTTACACCATTTTCCATATTCAAAATCACAAAAATGTCCTAATGTCAAAAGGTATTAAGGAGTTTGAAGATTTATTGCAAAATTTCGGTTTCTTCAGAACACACCATTCACATTTGGTCAATCTCAAAAAAATTGTCAGGTTTGATAAGGCGGATGGTGGAATTTTGGTCCTTGATAACAATGAAAAAGTTGCTGTTTCTCAGCGAAAGAAAGACAACCTCCTAACATTGCTTGAGAAACTGTTATAGCCGCGGTTACACTTCTCAAATTGAACATAACACGGGTAAACCCAAACCCATCAGTTGTAAAAGCCTCCAAAAGATAAGATTTAACTAGGGTAATTTAGCCTGATAAATCTATATCTTATGAAAAGACTAGTTACAAAAACAACTTTTGCAGTATCTATTATTGCACTACAAATTGTTTCTGCCCAAAATTTTGAAAAAGCATCAAGCATTGCCTTTAAAGAAAATAAAGGGCAGGTGTGCGATCAATTTTACAATCCTAGACCAGATGTTTTGTTTAGCGGACAAAGCAAAGATTTAACGTACCACCTTCTGAGCAACGGAATTTCCTATCAAATTACAAAAATTGACAATTGGAAAATGGAGGAGAATCCTAAAACACTGACCAAAAATAAAGTTATTGATCATTATTCTATTTATCGAACCGATATCCGTTGGGTAAATTCAAATACGAATGCTATAATTCAAAAAGGCGACGCGATTGAAGGACATGATAATTACTATTTGAAACAATGTCCCAATGGTGCAACGAATGTTTTAAGTTATAAAAACATAACCTACAAAAACATTTATAATGGCATTGATTTAAAGTGGTATGAGAAAGATGGACAATTAGAGTATGATTTTATTGTTAGTCCTTATGCAGATGTAGATCAAATAAAACTTGAGATAAATGGCGCTAAAAAACTTGGGATTTCTAAACGAGGTGATTTGCAGATAATTACTCCTTATGGCACAATTATAGAAAAAGCGCCAATTGCATTTCAATCTGGAAAAAAAATAGAAGCACAATGGGCCATTAAAAACAATACTGCTTATTTTAAAATTGGAAATTATGATCATCACCTTCCATTAATTATTGACCCTGCTGCTCGCTTATGGGGAACCTACTACGGCAGCGCGGGAACGGTAGCCGAAGAATCAAATTTTTGTACATCCGATTTAAATGGTAATGTATTCATTGGTGGTAGAACTGGTTCTAATGCACAAATAGCAACAGTGGGAAGTCATCAAACCACCTTAAACGGAGCTAATGATGCCTTTATTACTTTATTTAACAACAGTGGTGTAAGATTATGGGGAACATACTATGGTGGAGCAACCACTGAGAATGGACTAGCATGCGCAACTTTTTCTAACACATTTGTTTATCTATCTGGACAAACAAATTCTACAGGAACTGTTTTGGCAACGGTTGGCAGTCATCAACTAAATCAAGGAGGTTCTTTTGATGCATTTTTAGTAAAACTAAATAGCGCAAATGGAACACGTGTTTGGGGAACTTATTATGGGGGAAGTGGTTTAGATAGAACATATGGCTGTGTTACAGACGCAAGCGATAATGTATACATCTGCGGTGAAACAGCAAGTCTTAGCGGTACCGTTATTGCTACATCTTCGGCTCATCAGCCAACTCTAACTGCTGCAGGAGCTTTTCTTGCTAAGTTCAACAGCAGTGGAGTTCGTCAGTGGGGCACTTATTATGGAAATTCCGGCGAAGTGGCTTCATGTCTTACCATCGACAACTTTGGAGACGTGTATATGGGTGGATACAGCAATGCAACTAGCACATTAATTAGCACTTCGGGTTGTCATCAGTCGTTATCCGGCGGCGCAAATGATGGTTTCTTGGTGAAATTTACCAGCGCGGGTGTTAGGCAATGGGGTACCTATTATGGGGGGACTTTTAATGATAGAATACTGACGTGCGCATTTGGATTAGGAGGAGTATACATAGGAGGGTTTGCAGACTCTAATACCGGTACTGTTATTGCTACTCCTGGTTCACATCAAAGTTTTGGAAATAACCAAAATGGATTTCTGGCAAATTTTACGCCATCTGGTACCCGCGTATTTGGTACTTATTATAGTGGAACAAACGGTGGTGATGTAGTTAATTCAATAAGCACAAGTGGCGGTGGCACCAACATTTTCATTGCGGGTACAACAGGTGCTATGCTGGGCACCGTGATAGCAACCCCATTTAGTCACCAAGATTATTTTGGTGGTCCGTTTACAACATCAGATGCTTTTTTGGCAAAGTTTGATTGGACTGGAGTTAGGCAATGGGGGACTTACTATGGAGGTATTGGTAACGAGTTAGGTTATTGTGCTGCTGGTTTAAATGGTGAAGTATATTTAGCGGGCCGCACAACAACACCAACCAATACATTAATTGCTACACCAGGAAGCCATCAATCTGGCTTTGGTGGTGGGACAGATGATGCTTTTGTTGCTAAATTATACGATTGCCAAACTATAGCCTCAACAATTACTGGGTCAACTACTATTTGTGCAGGACAATCAACCACACTTACCTATAGTGGCTCTGGCTTTACATCCTATACATGGACGGCGGGGCCAAATGCAAGTTCAATTGTAGTTTCGCCAACAACTACCACCAATTATACTGTTACAGCTAGTACATCAACCGCTCAGTGTAAGTATCCTTTTGTAGTTACAGTTTCGGTGAATCCAGTCCCTTCAACTACATTAACGGCTAGTTCAACAAGTATTTGTTCAGGCAATACTGTTTCTCTAACAGCATCTGGAGCAACAACCTATTCATGGAGCACTGCATCAACATTAGCGACAATAAATGTAACTCCAACTACAACATCAGTTTACACAGTAACTGGGTACAACGGAATTTGCGCGAATTCTAAAACAGTTTCAATTATCGTTACACCAACGCCAACTGTATTCATAAGTTCAACTCATTATACTTTGTGTTCGGGCACAACAGCGTCGTTACTGGCGTCGGGCGCATCAACTTATTCTTGGATAAATGGACCAGCTACTGCAAACTATACGGTAGCCCCAACAGCAGCATCAATTTATACTGTTATCGGGACAGCTTCTTTGTGTTCATCTACAAGTACATTATCAATTGGGTATATTGCTACACCATCAATAACTATTAACAGTAGTGCTGGTACAATTTGTCCTGGTGGAACTGCTACTTTGTCAATCGTAGGAGCAGCTAATTCATATACTTGGAATACTGGACCAACAACAACAGTGATTGTTGTTTCACCAACAGCAAACACAACTTACACCGCGGCTGGATTTAATAGTTTTTGTTATGGCTTAGCTACTACTAGCATAGTTGTTTCAAATAGTATTACAGTTTTGGCTAGCGCAAGTTCACCAACAATATGTTCTGGTGAATCGACTACCTTAACAGCAAATGGAGCTGCAACTTACACTTGGGATACGGGTGCAAATTCTACATCTATTGTTGTTAGCCCAACTATAACAAGTACATATAGTGTTAATGGACTAAATGCATCCTGCTCGGGTACCGCAAATGTTATTGTAAACGTGAGTCCATGTACGGGCATTGAAGAAAATACAAATGCTATTTACTTTTCAATTTTTCCGAATCCAAGCAATAGTATAATTAATGTCGAATTAAAAAATAGTTCTGATTTACAAATTATGGATGTGTTAGGGAAAATTCTTTTAGAAAGTAAATTGCAAAACGGAAATAATTCTGTAAATATTTTCCATTTAAGCAATGGAGTTTATTATTTTAAAATAAAACAAGGCGAAGCAATGTCGATTAAAAAAATAATTAAACACTAATACCATGAAAAAATTATTTTTATCAATGCGCATCGCGCTGTGTTTTGCTGCACTGAATACAAATGCACAGGCTACTTACGATTGGGCACTCAATTTTGGAGGGACAGTAAATATTGGTTCGCAAGCCGACGATGCAAGAACAGTTAAAACAGATAACAGTGGAAATGTATTTATTGGCGGGACTTTTTATGGTAGCACCGATTTTGACCCAGGACCAGGAAATCAAATCCGGACATCCGCTGGCTCGGGTGATGGGTATATAGCTAAATATGATGCCAATGGAAATTTTTTAGCAGTATATACGTTTACTAATAATTTAGATTGTAGACTGATAGCATTAGAAATTGACAATCTAGGAAACATTATAGCAACAGGTCATTTTGTAGGTTCCGTGGATTTTGATCCGGGCGCAGGAACCTATAACTTAAGTTCACCGGTTGGGTACGATTTTTTTGTGTTAAAATTAAATGCAAGTGGCACATTGGCATGGGCTGTAGACATAGGGTCAACTTCTGACGATTTTGGAATTGATATCTCTGCAGATGCGAATAATAATGTTTTGGTAACTGGCTATTTTCAAGGCACAACAGATTTTGACCCAGGCTCTGGCTTAGTAAATTTATCAGCAACAACAGGTGGCGATGCCTTTGTTTTAAAACTTTCTCCAGTTGGCGTTTATTCATGGGCGTTTAATATTGGTAATTCTCCTAATTCAAATGATCGTGGTACAAGCATTCATACAGATGCGTTGAATAATGTTTTTGTTGGTGGAAATTTTCAAGGAATTTGTGATTTTGATCCTTCAGCGTCTACCACTACCTTATCAGCCACTGGAACGCAAAGTGGGTTTCTTGTAAAATTTACTTCTGGAGGTAGTTTTACCTACGCCAAGAAATTTGATGGCTCGGGAAAAAGTACAGTCAACGATTTTAATGTAAACGCGTCTAATGAAATTTATGTAGCATGTACTTTTTCAGGTACCATAGATGCCGATCCGGGTGCAGGTGTTGCCGCAGTATCAACCGGAACTGTAGTCTGGACAGATTGTCTTATTGTTAAGTTAGATGCCCTCGGAAACTTTATTTGGGTAAATCAAGTGGGAGGAATTTTTGATGATGGGGTAGATTGCATTGTTAGCGAAGGGAACGATATTTATTTCAGCGGATTTTTCTTTGGTAATGTGGATTTTGATTCCGGCGCAGGAACTAATACTATTACCGCTAATGGTGTGAGAGACTACTTTGTTTCAAAGATAGACATGAACGGAAATCATTTGTATACGTATTCAGGTGGGGACGCTTTCGGTGATGATAGAGCCTTCGCAATTACCACTCCATCTTTAAATACTATTTATTTGGCTGGTACTTTTTTTGGGACCACTGATTTTAATCCAAGTGCCTACGCAACAAATAGCTTAGTTTCTAATGGTGGCAATGATGCCTTTTTATTAAAGTTAAAAAACTGCACTCAAACCCCTACAATTAGTTCTAGCTCTCCTACCATTTGTGCAGGAACTAACGCTAGCTTAACAGCAGTAGGTTCTAATACATTACTATGGAACGCTAGCTCAACATCCTCTTTAATTGTCGTTTCGCCCACTATATCCACTAATTATTCGGTAACCGCAACTTTTACCACGGGTTGTGTGGGCACATCCACACTAGCTTTACAAGTAATTGTTTGTACTGATCTAAATGAAGAAGAAGATCTCCAAACCTTTATGATTGTGTTCCCGAATCCGAACAACGGCGAATTTACCTTGAATACAGAGCATCACGGTATTTATTGCATAAGAAATACTTTAGGAAACGTTGAATATATTATAGAAGTTAAAAACCAATCAACTACAATAAACATAACCAACCTAAAACCCGGTATTTATTTTATCAATTACAAAAATTTAAACAAAAAAATCATTATCCATTAATGCATAAAGGTGCTATGTTATGATATAGATTTTATAGCATCTTTTAAAAGAGGGGAACGCAAAATTCCCCTCTAATTTAAAAAGTTAAACACTTTACTATGAAAACACTACAAATATTACTCTTCACTCTAACATTTAACTTTAGTATGATATCACAGGACGACAATTACAAAGGCCCAGCCAAAATGGACGTAAAAACTTTTTGGAGACAAGCCGATATGTTTAAGAATGGCAAAGGCAGTGATGCCACAATTGAAAATATGAAAAAAGCGCTGACGAATATAAAGGAAAAAGATCCTTCGTACAGCACTTCCGGTATGGAGGAGGAACTTAAGAAATGGGCTGAAAAATCAAATTCAGATAAGAATAATGCATTAGGGGAAGAGCAAAAAAAGAAACAAGAAACGGATAAAAAGCAGGATCTCTTAAGAAAGAAGGTCAAAATATCAAACATACTCGACGAAATTTATAAGTTTGGTAGTTTAACCATTGCCGGCAATGATAATAAGGGCGACGTTTGGAGAGCTAAAATTGCCGATTTTAAAATGAAAGCAGATGAAGCCGTAATGTATAAAAACGATGGTGGAACAATTGAAGGGTCTTATATTGATTATATTAAAAAGGAAACACTTACAACTGACAAATTTATTAAGCAAAAAAGAGATGCGCTTAAACAGGCAACGGAAAGTTTAGCTGGCGTCTATTATCAAGTTCAGTTGCACCTTGTTTATTGGGAATATGCGCTAAAACTATTCCCTGGAGTTCAAGAATTTACTGATGCACAAAGTAAAACTGGCAAACTTGCTGATGAAATAGGAAGCTTGGACGACGTAAATGGGAGAGTAAATGCAAATAAACAAGAGGCAATAAAGAACACAAAACTTCCTAATCCAGTTGTGAAAGACGCCGCTTTAGAAAAAGTTTTAATAGACGGCTTCAACAAAACGTTTGCTTCTAAGGGAGTCACAGCTTTAAAAGCAGTATTAACACAAGATGGTTGGACAACCCTCCGCAATCCTTTGACTTCGGTTATAGTTGGTCGTGAACGCAGTGCCAGATTGGCGTACAAAGGAAGCGACGGAAAGTGTTATCTTTTAGAAGACTATGTTTTTATTCGCGAAGAATATTTAGGAGGGTCATTTACTAACAGAAAAGCGGTTTACAATGGTTTGTTTGGTTCTGAAATGCTATGTGAAAATGTTAAATAAAATTTAACTATGAAAATTTTAATAATTATTGTTGCCGAAATTTTAAGTGTATGCTCTTGTGATTCAAAGCAAACGGCTATAAGCGATACCTTTAATCCAAGTATAGAACTTACTGAGACAGATGTATCATTAATTGGAATTTCTATAGGACTGCCAAAGAATTGGGAAATCAAATACTGTTGTGTTGCTAATCGTGACTCTTCTTTCGAAATATTAAGGGCCGGAGTACGTGTGATGGATTTAAAGTTAGATTCCGAAAATAAAAAACCGCCAATGAGCGTCATTTCAAATGGTTTCGAAAACGAATCTGTTCTGAAGGAAGAAGTCGGAGATGAGAATATGAAAAGATCCGGAGCAATTGGTAAATCGCAAATGTTTGCCGACACCGAATTAGTAACCACATTTTACTACCGTTTTTATTGGCAAAAGTATAATAAGAAACCAATTGTAGTTGAACCGTCTGGAAATTACACAGGAAGAATAAGTGATACTTGTTTGGCTATTGTAAAACCTATTAAACATTAAAACCATTAAAAATAAATCTATACTTGGTTTGCTATGTGCACTAGTTGTTACTATAAGTTTAGGATGCTCATCACCTGAAACAATTAGTATAAATGATGTTAGTATTATGGAAGAGAAAACTACTACTTTAGAAGATTTTGGGTTGTCAATTGATTTGCCGAAAGGCTGGACAATTAATTATTGTTGCGTTCAAGAAGGAGACTCTACATTTAAAATTTATCGGAATAAAACTCCCATGATGAATTTAAGGTTAGACTCAAAAATGCTCGAACTTTCCATCAACAGCATTCTGCAAAAGTTTGACTTTGAAGCTGCAAAAGATGAGCCTTCACAAGAAGTTGATTGTAAAATTGGCTCTCTAAAACGAACGGGAGCTATCGGTACAAATAATAACTACTCTGAAACAGGGCCAACAGTTTACTTCTATTACCAGTTTATTTGGGATAGTCATTATAAAAAACCAATTATTATTGAGCCAGAAAATGATAGGATTGAAAATTCGAAAGACACTTGCTTCAAAATTATCAATTCGATAAAAGCAATAAAATAACAACGTGCATTCCAACCTGCTTATATGAAAATACTAGATACCGTCATAATTTATCTTACGCTTGCATTGCTTATTCTTTGCTCCTATCTGGCTTTTGCTAATACATGGATTGCCGCTGATATAAACAATTGGCAAATGACCGTGTTGAAGCAACCAAAATTTTATCCCATTTTAACTATAGCAATAATGTTTATACCCCCAATGTTAGTTGTACTTCCGCTCAAACTATACTTAAGTAAAAAGCTAAATCAAGAAAAGAGAAAATTTAAATAAATGGAAAAAAACACTAAAACTATCATCATCGGTACAGCCTTTGTAATAATATCAATATCCGCCGTATTTCTTATAGATTATGTTCAAACGAAAAATTTACTAAAAAACGGAACTCGTGAAAAAGCTGTTGTTATGGCGAGATATTATGAAGTAAATTCAAAAGGTGACACAACCAGTTATTCTATGAAGCTAAGAGCTGTACCTGACACAAGTACGTGTAAAGGCAGCTTTTTGAACGGTGCGCAGTTGAAAGCTTTTGTTAAAAAAGAAAGCTTTTACAAATGTAATGAAGGTAGTATTGTTAAGGTTGTGTATTATAAAGACGATTTAGAACGTGCAAAACTAATTGAAGAAATTGAGTAGAAAAAATGGAAAAATACGAAAAGCCTCCGGGAGCAAAAAAAATTGAGCGAATTGCCTTTATCAGCTTTGCAGTTATAGCTGTATTTGTAATTGTAGTTATTATTATCGCCCAACTTAAGGACAGAAAATTCTTAAAAGAAGGCATCCGTGTCGAGGCAATTGTAGACGGGCTTTACGAGAGCGGGACTACAAAAAACAAATCGCATACTATGACCATCTCCATGTTTACCAAAGGCGCTGAAAAGCAGAAATCTAAAATTGATACCGCTGGCAAAACTGAAAGTCAGAAGAAAATGGACGCTATTCTAGACAAACTTACCATAAACTCTAACATGGGTAATTATTTGCGCTTAACTATTGATTGCAGTTACGACAGCTATAACAAATACAAACCTGGCGATAAAATTACAGTGGTATATCTGAAAGAAGACTCCACGGACGTAAGAGTTTTAAGTGAACTTGAATAATGCAGACTAACTTCGTTTCATACGTAACCCTAAGCATTCTGTCTTTATTATTCAGTTGTTGCGCTAAAAGCGTTATTAATTCAGCTACCGTTAAAAATAGCGCTAAATCATTAGCCTCGTCCAACTGGGTTTTATATCAGTATCAAACTACAACTATGGTGAACCCACAACAGAGAAACGACACCTTGATCTTTACGACCGATAAAATCTATTCCTGGAATCATTCTTCCGCATCCTATTCCCTTATCGATAATCAATCCGGAGTACTTCACCTGACACTTGAAAACACGCCTTTCGGAAATTTATCCGGAACCATGCCAAATAATTTCACAAGTGCCAAAGAAATAATTGGAGCGCCATTCTCTCCACTATTGGCGGGCAATACACAAACTTATAATCTCTGGTTTAAACAAATTAATTAAAATAAATTAAACAAAAAGCAGAAAACTTAACATGAAAAAATTAATTTACACGATTATCTTTGTATGCTCTTTAATAATAGCTAATGCTCAATTTACTGTAACTCTTAACGGTAAAAAAGTAACTGCCGGTCAAGAATTTAACTATGCAGATATTAAAAACTTAACGATTAGTTTTTCAAATCCTCAGAAGCTACCAACATATTCCGATGGCTATGTCACATTATCGTGTGGTTTTTTTGATGAATCTGGCGTAAAGAAAAACACCAAATACGTTTCCAAAAAAATAGAAGGTGCTGCAAGTATAAATTCATTTTTAAACCAAAAAGTTCCAAAAATTTATACATTGTACCCTAAAAGCGAAGAGCCTGAATTCTTTCATTATTTATATAATTATTCAGGTAATCCAAAAGTGCAATTTTATGATATATGCGAAGGTTATAAATCTAGTCCATATGGTGGCAAAGTAAAACTTAAATTTGAAATAGAATATCATGAACTTACCGGTTGGCATTATGGGTCAGATAATTTCACTAAATTTAATGATTATGGTGAACCCGTTGAATTGATTGATCCATTTGAAATAATCTTAAAAATTGCCGATAAAAATGCCCTAATTGATATTAGCACTTTAAACACCAAGTTTAGCTTATCTGATTTCAATAAACTTACTTTTGAGAAAATTGATTCACTTTATCGTTGGGACGATATTGGAAATATTACAGGTACTGGAAATACCAAACCCAAAAAAACCTCTTTTAAATTTAAAGGCAACTTTTATGTTTATTCTTTGAAGCTCACTTATTCTTCTAGCGATTCAAAAGCAAACATAAATGATTTTATGGCTAAGTGCAATAAAACTGCCTATTTTTTAGCTAACAATTGTACTAATAAACTTAATTATTTTAATGTGGGTAAGTTTAATAAAAGAAATAATGAGCGAAACGAAACCAATAGTTGGGGGCTTAAGTCGCTTCTTTCAAGTTCTTACGACAAAACTCTGAGAATTTTTGATGAAAGTCTTAATAAAAACGGTGAAAAAGAAAGTATGTGGAAACCCTTTAGCCTAGGTAACATTTCTGGTTTCAAAGCCATAAATAAATATGAATCCAACACCTGTTACAACAAAAATGATGAAACGGGTAGGATAGTAATTTATGCCTTTACTCATCCAAATGATCCTAAATCTATTATGGTCTTTACCATTGAAGATTATACATTTGAAAATTCTAATTTTTTGACTTCAACGGATGGGTTTATGGAAAAATTTATTTCTGCATTACATTTTTCAAAATAAGGCCTATTTAACAAGAAATATTTTTTCAATAAATTAAAATAATGCTTTAATTGAATTTCTTTTCACTTATAAACTTTATAAGCCCACTTGCATGCTAAAAAGCATCAGTTATAGATTTCACTTAAAATAAAATTAAATACTACTTAATTTAATACTCTAAAACTACTATTATGGAAAAAAGAAATTTCACTCACAAAACAATTACCTTTTGTGTTTTTGTATTACTAGGTTTAAATGTTCATAGTCAAATAAATATTCCCGGTCATACAAAAAATACAGTTAAAAGAATGGAGCGAAAAGCGGAAAGAAAAACAGAGAAAGAAGCTACAAAAAAAATGGACAAGGGAATTGAAAACACTATTAACGGTAAAAAAGAAGAAGAAACTAAAGCTGATACTACAAAAACAAAATAAAATTTATGAAAAATAAATATACATTTATAGCGGTAACAACTATATTATTACTTTCTGCTAAACTTAATTCACAAGTTATTATTTCCCAGGACTTTGAAGGTCCTTTGACAGGATGGACTAATCAAGGTTCTCTGGTAAGTACACAAAATAGTATTACAGCGCATTCCGGTGGTGGCATGTTGGCATTAAGTACCGGTAGTGCATTAACAAGTCCAACATTTGCATTACCCGGTGTCGCAAAAAATCTAACATTTTGGTTAAATAGTTTTAATGATACGCCATTTGGATACTCTTTTACTGCTGATTTATTACAGAATGGGTCTACAGTTTTGGCGCTAGGAAGCTGGCAAAGCGATATTTATAGCGCAATCAACCCATGGAGTCAAAAAGCCATTAACATTCCATCAGGATTTAACGGAAGCAACTACAGTCTCAGGTTTAGTGTGCAATCTTTTACAAATCCTAACCTAAGGTTTTACCTAGATGATATAAGCCTTGGGTTTGGAGCAGTTAGTGTAACCAAACACAGTGATTTTAAAAATAACTTCAATATCATTAATAATCAAACTGATCATGTTGTTCAAATTTTCTCAAGTACGAACAACAATGGAATTAATGTTTCTATTTATTCGATAGATGGTGCTTTGGTTTATTTAAAGAATGACTTAACAGTTTTAAAATCTAGTCCAATCCAAATAAATACTTCCAGTTTAAGAAGCGGAATTTATTTAATAAAACTGAGCGGAACAAACGGAGAGTATACACAAAAAATTTTATTTTAGTTCAAGCCAAGTGTGAAGCATTTTCATAGTTTCATGCGATAGTCGTTCAAGCAGTTCGTTAATGCCATCCTATTAGTTCACTATGTGCTCCCAAATGGCAATTGCTGATTCTTTGGAAGAGAAGCCTAATTTTGAGAAAGTAGAATGAGCAACCTTAAAAATGAGTGCGCATTCCGCATCATTCAAATCATTATTGTTTAGCTTCATTAAAGAATTAAATTCATCCTTTGATTAACGTTCAAGCTACTTAAAAAGCCAAATCTAGGTGAATCCAACTAATGCTTGTCCTCTAAAAGAATTTACATTTGTGCAATTCACTTTTTTATTATAGCTTAGATCTAATATCAAAATTTCGTTCATGAAAAAAAATTACATCTGGATTGTTCTGCCTTTATTATTTTGGGTTTCATTGAATGCTTTCGCTCAAACTGCTCAACAGGCTGCTGTTGAGTTATGGGCAACTGTTCAAACGGGGCCGCCGACTGTTACGCTAAACTGGGTGGGAATGCCTGGCGCAACTTCATACGCAATTTCAAAAAAATTAAAAACAAGCGGCACTTGGAGTACGGTTGCTAGTGGCCTATCAGGCACCCTTACTTCTTTTATAGATAACAACGTTACAATTGGTACAAACTACGAATATGCAGTTATACGAACTGCTCCAACATTATCATACAATGCTTATGGTTATATCAATACAGGTATTGAGGTGCCGGCAATTGAAGATAGAGGCAAATTAATTTTATTAATAGAAACAACATTTAGCACAAGTTTGGCACCAGAAATTACACGTTTGCAAACTGACTTAGAAGGTGATGGTTGGACGATAATTACTAATTATGTTGCTCCAACAGCATCAGTAACCGCTGTTAAAGCTATTATAACCAACATATATAATCAAGATCCAACTAATACAAAGGCTTTATTTTTACTAGGACACATTCCGGTTCCTTACAGTGGTAGTTTTGGTCCGGATGCTCATACAGATCATCAAGGCGCTTGGCCGGCAGATACTTATTATGGGGATATGGATGGGACTTGGACAGATAATGCTGTGAACGTAACTTCGGGTTTACCTGCCAGAACTCAAAATATTCCGTTTGATGGAAAGTTTGATCAGAATACGGTTTCAACCGGTGTTGAATTACAGGTTGGGAGGGTAGATTTAAGCAATATGCCAACTTTTACTTTAAGCACATTACAGTTAATGAAGAATTATTTAGATAAAGATCATAACTACCGTAAAAAAGTATTCACACCAATTAAGAGAGCGGTTATTGATGATAACTTCGGTTATTTTAATGGTGAAGCCTTCGCGTCGAGCGGGTACAAAAATTTTGGACCATTGGTTCACCCGTCAAATGTGATCGCGGGAGATTACTTCACAACTATGCAAAATGGAACGAGTTACCTCTGGTCATATGGTTGTGGCGGCGGTAGTTTTACAAGTTCCGGTGGGATAGGTAACACCGCTAATTTTGCAAGCTCCAATTTAGGAGGTGTGTTCACTATTTTGTTTGGTAGTTATTTTGGAGATTGGGATATTGCCAATAATTTTTTGAGAGCCCCCCTTTGTCAAGGGAGTACTTTAGCGAATTTTTGGTCGGGTAGGCCACATTGGGTAACTCATCACATGGGGCTTGGTGAAACCATTGGTTATAGCACGCGTGTTACACAAAATAACACCGGCCTCTATTATTTTAGTTATGCTCAAAATTTTATAGGAATTTCATTAATGGGTGATCCAACTCTACGCAACGATGTTGTTGCGCCTGTTTCCAATGTAGTAGCAACAAAGGTTGGTAATCATGGTATCATTAATTGGACAGCTTCAACTCAAACTAATGTGATTGGTTATAATATTTACATGAAAAATGACACTAATGTAACCTACGTCAAAGTGAATAGTACGCCAATTACGTCTACTAGTTATACCAACCAGTGTTTGATGTATCCGGGTATATACAAATACATGGTAAGGGCTGTGGTTCTCGAAAATACGCCAAGCGGAACGTATTATAATTTAAGTGAAGGCATAAGTGATACTTTACTAAATAACGCTAATTTGAATATTTACGGTAATGCAGGCGCTGTGTACACAACTACCAGTAGTGTCGTTAACTTTTCAAGTGCTGCATCTGCTGCCACATCTTACTTTTGGAGCTTTGGTGATGGTACAAGCAGCATGTTGCAGAATCCTAATCACACCTATAGTTTAAGTACAGCTTATGTGGCTACTGTTACCATCTCTAATGGTTGTTCCTCCAAAAACTACACTGTTGCAGTTTCAATAACTACAGGGTATTCTGAGATTGATCAGTCACAAGATATTTTTATCTATCCAAATCCAACAAAAGGTAATTTGATTGTTGCATTAAGTCATGAAACAAAGGTTGGTGTTTTTGTTTATTCCATGGATGGCAAGTTAGTGCATCATGAGGAATTAAAACAAAAAGAAACAATGTTGAATTTAACACAATTAAGTAAAGGAATTTATTTTATAAAGGCTATTAATAAAGAACAAAACACAACTTATTTTAAAAAGTTAATTATCGAATAAATTAAAATGTAATTTTACAGAGTCTGACTTTGTAAAAATTAGGTACATATGATAAAAATTACTGAATGTCCAAGAGACGCTATGCAAGGAATAAAAGAATTTATTCCAACAGAACTGAAAGTTAATTACCTTAACCAACTTTTAAAAGTAGGTTTTGATGTGTTAGATTTTGGAAGTTTTGTTTCTCCAAAAGCTATTCCTCAAATGCAGGATACTGCTGATGTTTTAAGAAAGTTGGATTTAACGGACACCAAAACTCAATTACTCTCGATTGTTGCAAATGTTAAAGGAGCTACCGACGCTTGTTCGTTTGATGAAATAACTTACCTGGGTTTTCCTTTTTCCATTTCTGAAACGTTTCAAATGCGTAACACAAATTCAAGCATTGAAGAAAGTTTAAAACGCGTAGAAGAAATACAGAACCTGTGTGTAAAATCGAATAAGAAGTTAGTGGTATACATCTCTATGGCTTTTGGTAATCCTTATGGTGATGTTTGGAGTCCTCAGGTAGCAATAGATTGGTGTAGAAAATTATCGCATTTAAATATCGAGTATTTACCATTGGCAGATACAATTGGTTGTTCAACAAAAGAAAATATTACCGAGTTATTTGGAGCCTTAATACCTGAACTTAAAAAAGTTGAGTTTGGCGCACATTTACATTCAACCCAAGATAAAAGTTTTGAGAAAATAAATGCTGCATATAAGGCTGGATGCAGAAGTTTTGATGTTGCCATTCATGGTTTAGGAGGCTGCCCAATGGCTAAAGATGATTTAACCGGAAATATTGCTACTGAGGATTTAATTGCATTTATTCAAAAAGAATCAATTCAACATCAATTGAATATGGAACAATTAGAGCTTTGTTATCGTACTAGTTGGGATATTTTTAATAAATACCATTAAGCAGTTATTCGCCTAGGTAAGGCAGTTCACGTTCTTCTTTTCCCTTTAAAGCATTTTCATAATCAGGTTTTTGGAGTAAATTTTTTATTTCGTTGTTATTAGTCATCACTCCAAATGCTTTAATATAGCTTTCATAGGTCATGCTATCATAGTGAATGATATTGAACTTAGCTTGTGTGGTTTGAAAAAGGTTAAGTAAGATAAGCCCACTGATAACAGTTATCCATATTTGTTTTGGAAATTTTTTTAAATCGGAAACGTAATGCAAAAATGCAGCGAGTGGTAAGGCAAGTACCGGATAAATATCAATCATTACGCGTTGGCCATATGAGCCGCCATACCACCAACACCACCAGGAGAAGGCAACGTAGATATAGATAATAGTAAAAATAAGTATTGAGAAAAAATATGATTTTTTTGTTTTATAAATGAACCAAAGTCCAATTAATGAAAATATCATTATTGGAGTGTATATAAGCCAACCTTTTCTAAAGCCAAAAAGGGCCTTAATAATATGAGGTTTATTAAAATAAAAACCTTCTTCTACGTATGAGTTAAATAAGTAATGACCTGTTGCATAATGCCAATATAGTAATTGTGGCAGAACAACAAGTAATGCAGTTAATCCAATAATTAAGAGATTAATTTTTTGATTCAGAAATAAAGTTAGTTGACTTTTTATGCTTTTTAAATTGTTAACATTATACAGTATAAATGGCAATACAGCCAATAAATTAATTGGCCTTACTAATGTTAAAAAGCCAATTAATAAACCAATTTTTAAACTAGTGAAGTAGGATGGACGCTGATGCCATTGAGCTAAGCAGTACATTAAAATAGCCATGGCACTAAATCCAATAATGTGAGATAAAGCAGCTCTAAAGGTTAAATAGAAAAATACATTCGTGCCAAAACAGATGAGTATAATTGTAAGTGTACTTATTAATTCTGAGTAATGCAACAAGAGGAATTTCCAGAGAAAATATAGCCCTATTAAAAAGTAAAAGAGTGTAGAAAATTGTAAAGCAAAATGATATGGCGGCGAAAAACCATTTACTTCTTCGCCGCTGTATTTTGCATAAACGTGAGCTAATCCGAAAAATGGCAAATAACTAACTGCCATACCCATACTCATTTTTATCACATAACGATTATCAGGTGTTTTTTTAGGACTATAATACCTGCCTTCAGTTACTAAATTATTAGTGTCGTTTAAAAAATTAAGTTTTAAATCTTTTTCATAAAAAAAAGCCGGCAAATAAGAATAGTAATGCTTTACATCGTGATTGATTACACCTTGATTGACCCAAAAAATATGATTGAAATTAACCCAGGTCACAGAAATTATTACCAACGAGAGTAAAAGTTTGAATTGGTAATTTTTTTTCAGGTATGAGAGCATTTCTAACTTGGTTAATTTAAATAGCTGATTATTTTTATTAATCACCTTTCGATTCTACTTCCTTAAGGGTGATGCCACTATACTTCTTTTCTCATTCTACCTACCGGAATGTCCATCATTTCTCTGTACTTTGCTACTGTGCGTCTTGCAATGTTATAACCTTTTTTAGTCAGTTCCGTGCACAACTCTTCATCCGTATAAGGATTTTTTTTATCCTCCACCTCAATCAAATCCTTTAGTATTTTTTTAATTTCTCTGCTGCTTACTTCTTCTCCGGAATCAGTACTCATGCTTTCGCTAAAGAAGGTTTTTAATAAAAATGTACCATAAGGTGTTTGTACATATTTACTGTTTGCTACCCTTGATACTGTAGACAAGTCTAAATTAACTCTACTTGCAATATCTTTTAATACCATCGGTTTTATCTTACTCTCATCTCCCGTTACAAAATAGTCGCTTTGTAATTCAAGTATACAATTCATGCATAAGGTCATTGTTGCATAGCGCTGCTGTAAAGCTTCAATAAACCATTCAGCATTTTCTATTTTATTTTTGATAAAGCCTGTTGCTTCCTTGGCGTCTTTATTTTTACTTTTACTGTACTCTTTAAGCATTTCAATGTAATCCTTACTGATTTTTAGATCAGGTAAGTTACGCCCGTTAATACTTAATTCTGGCTTTCCATCATTTACTGCAACAATAAAGTCAGGTATAACTTCACTTGATTGATTTTCTTTGCTATCAAAGTTTCCCGGACGTGGATTTAAATGTTTAATTACATTAATAACGTCTTTCAATTCTTCTTCTGAAATATCCAGTCGTTTCATTATTTTATCATAATGTTTACGACTAAATTCTTCCATGTGTTCTTTAATAATCTCAATTGCCTGCGAAATTTCTTTCGTTTTTTCACTCTTTCTGTTTAATTGAATTATTAAGCATTCTTGTAAATTTCTTGCTCCTACGCCGGCAGGGTCAAGACTTTGAATAATTCTTAGTACATTTTCTACATCTTTTAAAGTGCAGTTGAGGTTGTAATTAAAGGCTAAATCATCAACAATTAAATCTAGTTCTCTTCTGATGTATCCGTCTTCATCTATACAGCCAATTAAGTAGGTGCCAATTACATAATCTGTTTCAGATATGTCTCTTAATCCAAGTTGTTGTTCTAATAATTCCTGAAATCCCGGACCTTCAACAACTACAAATTCTCTAGTTTCATCATCAGCGCCCTTGTTACTAACTTCATACTTGTAGGAGTCGAGTTCTTCATCGTCCATGTAGTCTTCCATTTCCACATCGTTAGTGGAAAGGGATTCTTCATTTTCTTTTAAATCTCCGTTTTCATCAAATTGTTCTTCGTTATTGATATCAACTTCTTCGTAATTTTCTTCTTCTTGTGTTGTTTCGGTTTCTTCTTCTAGTGCCGGATTGGCTTCTAATTCTTCTTTTATTCTTTCTTCGAGAGCAATTGTAGGTAGCTGCAACAATTTCATTAACAGAATCTGCTGCGGTAAAAGCTTTTGTGCAAGTTTTAAATTTTGTGTTTGCTTTAGTGCCATTTTAATTTACAACTACCAGGTAATTGTTTTTTTTGCCTTTAGATATTAATATGTATTTATTGTTAATTAAAAGTTCTTCACTTAGTTTTAATTCCAAGTCGACTAGTTTTGCTTTATTTATGCTAATTCCACCGCCTGTAATTAATTTTCGTGTTTCACCTCTGCTTGGTAAAATTCCTGTTTTATCTGAGAGCAACTCAACTATCGGCATTGAGTTTTTCAAATCGTTTTTGTCTAGTCTATATTGAGGCACGCCATCAAATAATTCTAAAAAGGTGCTCTCTTCAAGTTTTGCCAAATCCTCAATACTTCCCTTAAAAAGTACTTCACTTGTTTCTAAAGCTGCGTTATACTCATCTTCTCCATGCACCATGCAAGTTACTAACTTGGCAAGTTCTTTTTGCAGGATGCGTTTACCTTTGTCTTTATTATGCTCTTCGGTTAAACTGTTTATTTCAGCTTCCGATAAAAAGGTAAAAAGTTTAATAAAATTTTCTACGTCAGCATCAGAGGTGTTAATCCAATACTGGTAAAATTTAAATGGACTTGTTTTGGTTTTATCAAGCCAAATATTGCCACCTTCTGATTTTCCAAATTTTGAACCATCGGCTTTTTTTAATAATTGTGTTGTTAAAGCAAATGCTTCATTGCCACTTTTTCTTCTGATTAGTTCTGTTCCACTTGTAATATTGCCCCATTGATCACTACCACCCATTTGTAATTTGCACTTCTCCTTGTTAAAGAGATAATAGAAGTCATAACCTTGGAGTAATTGATAACTGAACTCTGTAAAACTCATACCTGACTCCAATCGATTTTTAACGGAATCTTTAGCCATCATATAATTAACCGTAAGGTGTTTGCCAATGTCTCTTATGAAATGAATAAAGGAGTAATCTTTCATCCAGTCATAATTATTAAGTAATAGTGCAGCATTTGGTTGTGATTGTTCAAAATTTAAAAACTTGGAGAGTTGATTTTTTAAACCTTCCACATTTTTGTTTAATGAATTCTCATCCAATAAATTTCTTTCTGCGCTTTTACCGCTTGGGTCACCAACCATACCTGTAGCGCCGCCAACTAAAGCAATGGGTTTGTGTCCGGCTTTTTGAAAACGCATGAGCGTTATAATTTGAAGCAAACTGCCAATGTGAAGGGAATCGGAGGTTGGATCAAATCCAATATAACCCACTACCATTTCTTTGGCTAATAATTCTTCCGTGCCTGGCATTAAATCATGAATGGCACCTCTCCATCTTAATTCATTTACAAATGATTGAAACATACTTGGCTATAAATTTACTTTTTTTAATGCAAATTTGTAGCAAAATCGGTGACTTTATTTAACTTTTAAGGATTAGATTAGTTCACCTTTGCAATGGGATTTGCAAGGTTGATGGCTTTGGTTACTTCCATTTTAATGCTGCCAATTAATACATCGGCTTGTGCTTTTAAAACGATGTGATTATCATCATCACTTATCCAAACATTAAGGTCTTCTTCTTTTTTAAACACACGACCTTTTTGTACAATAGGTCTAAACTTTAAGGCTTTAACTTTTCCAAGGTCTGTTTCAATTGTTTCTCTACCAATAAATTTGATTTTAAGTGGCCAGATTTCCTTATCCAAAAAGCAGTTTAAAGTAAAAATATCACCGTCTTTTGCATTGTTTAAATCAAGATTACGAGCACTATAAAATGCGCTCACCATATCCTGTACACCAGCAGGCACATCAAATTTTTCGCCACCACCAACATCAACTTTTTTTGTGTAATGGTTAAATGTATAATTCTGCGAAAACTTATATCCGCCTTCATTCACATTTCTAACAAACATCCAAGGTAAAAGCGCATCTTTATCCATGTAGGTCTCGTATTTATCTCTTACCTTAAAAAACCAATCTGTTGTACCTGTGGTAAAACCGGTACCAACTATATGATAAACTTTTCTTCCGCTTACTTCAATTAAATCGGGTTTAACTTCCAGAATTGCAACACCTGCATTTACCGGACCGTAATGCATACGATAACTTAAAACCTCACCTTCTTTAAAGGCTATGTTTTCTTTTTGTGGTAAAAAATCGGGTGGCAATTGTTTGTCAATTGTACTTTCGAGTTGTTGAGTTGATTGGGGCATTAATCCCGCCGAACATAAAGCAATTGCGATAACGCCTGTAGCAGATTTTAATGCAAATTGTTTTAGTGATTTCATTGTTTATTAAGTTTAGTACTATTAACTCAAAACTTGTGCCAAAGTTATGCTAATTCAATAGCTAAATTTCGTTAAATAAAGATAGTAAATTTGTTCTAGAAACTTCTAGGTCTTTAATTTTTGACCCTAATTGAAAGTAATATAGCTGACTTTTCCAAATTTTAAAGGTTTTTACAATGTAATGGGTAAGATACCCACAAATCATACTTATTACAACACAGCCAAGTGAAGCCAATCCTGAATTAAGGATTGAACTCATTGTTAGGTAGATGGCAATATAATAAATAAGAAAAAAAACAATGCTAAAAGCAATAAATAACGAGGAGTAAAACTCACGGTTACCTTTTATGAGTTTTTTTGCTAACCCTTTGGAGGCATAAAAAGGTGCTGCATTACCAATGATTGAAATGAGAAGAATAGGGAGACTTATCATCAAAATACATGTGCGTACTAGGTAACTCGGCACCCCTTTTTTGATAGATTTTGAAGGATTAATTAGCCAATCCTTCAGTTTAAGTTTGTCAACTGCTTTAAAATAATCTTTAGATTGTTTAGTTAATTCTGCTAATAACTCCGGTTGATCCACTTCAGCTTTATTTATTTTATTGGCAATTTTTTGAGAGATATTAAATTGTTTTTCCAACACCTTTTCAGACTTAACCCGCTTGTTAGTTTCATGAGGCAGCAATAATTCTTCAAGTTGTTCTACCAACTCATCGTACTTTTTATTGTTGATTTGAACAATGAGTTCTTTCATTCTTGGTTCCAAATCTTGCAATAATTTATTGTAGGTTTTAGCAGGGTTATTACTATAATCTATCTCATAATCTGAAATTAAAATAGGCTTGCCTACATTGTAAAAAATGGTGCTGCCATGCTGGTCCGGTTGGCTGTAATTAACACCAACAGGAATTACTTGTAAATCTTTTGATTTTAAAAAGTCGTATGCTCCGAAAACCATTCTGGAGACGCCTTTTTTGAGAGGTCTTAACCGCCTTTCCTGAATACATAAACCTTCTGCAAAAATGATTATTTTGTTGTTTTTTTTTAATAATTCATTTACACGTTTATAACTCTCATCATTCTTTTTTAAGCCATCTTTACCACCATCTTGCATTCTAAAAATAGGTACAATTCCAAATTGTTCTAAAAAAAAGCTGGTTATACCGGGTTTAAATGCATCACCTCTGGCAAGGTATTTAAGGCCTTGTTTTGGGCGGGTTAACATGTTAATGGCGATTGGATCGGTAAAAGCGTTGGGATGATTCATGGCAATTATGACCGGTTTTTTGGTCTGTAAATAATGAATGTTTTTTCCCTGTATTTTTTTGTAAAATATTGGAATAGAAAAACTAAGAAGGAAACCTGTAATTCGATTAACAATATCAAACATATTCACAAAAATATGCTTTTTTTTATGAACTTTTTAATCTAATTTGTTAGTAATTTTTGTCGTTTTAAACGGCTTAGATTCCTTTATTTTCAGTATCTTTAAAAGATTAACGATTTTCACGAAACAAATAATTATGTCAGAAATTACTGAAGAAAAAAAGAACTACGGAGCGGACAATATCCAGGTATTAGAAGGTTTAGAGGCTGTAAGAAAAAGACCGGCCATGTATATTGGCGATATTGGAATGAAAGGGTTACATCATTTAGTGTATGAGGTAGTTGACAACTCCATTGATGAGGCATTGGCAGGATACTGCAAAAATATTACAGTTACTATTCTCGAAAATAATTCTATTCGTGTAAAAGACGACGGAAGGGGAATTCCTACAGACATTCACCCTAAAATGGGCATTAGTGCTTTGGAAGTTGTAATGACGGTTTTACACGCCGGAGGTAAATTTGATAAAGATACCTACAAAGTATCGGGTGGTTTACATGGTGTAGGTGTAAGTTGCGTGAATGCACTTTCTACTTTAATGATTACAGAAGTACACAGAGATGGTAAAATTGTAAAACAAGAGTTTAGTTGCGGAAAGCCGCTTTATCCGGCTAAGCAAGTTGGAGAGACAACTTACCGAGGCACTATTCAAACATTTACGCCTGATTTAAGCATTTTTACGGTTGGTGAGTATAATTATACCACTTTGGCAAATAGAATGCGTGAATTAGCCTATTTAAATAAAGGCATCAATATTATTTTAGAGGACGAGCGTCAGAAAGATGAAAACGGACAACCTTATTCTGAAACTTTTTTCAGTGAAGGCGGTTTAAAAGAGTTTGTGTTGTATTTAGATGGCGCCAAAGAAAAATTAATAGAGGAACCTATCTACATTGAAAACAATAATACCTCTATTCCGGTTGAGGTGGCCATGCTATATAATAATTCCTTTAGCGAAAATATTTTAAGTTATGTTAATAACATTAATACCCACGAAGGAGGAACACATTTAAGCGGATTCAGAAGAGGTTTAACACGTACACTTAAAAATTACGCGGAGAAAAACGGTTTGTTAGCCAAAGTGAAATTCGAAATTAGTGGTGATGATTTTAGAGAAGGTTTAACTGCTATTATTTCTGTTAAGGTTCAAGAGCCTCAATTTGAAGGTCAAACTAAAACAAAATTAGGAAATAACGAAGCTATTGGTGCAGTTGATCAAGCAATTAGTGAAGCGCTCCAAAATTATTTGGAAGAACATCCAAAACAAGCCAGAACAATTGTAGATAAAGTTATTTTAGCTGCTACCGCGCGTCACGCTGCCCGCAAAGCACGCGAAATGGTGCAACGTAAAAATGTAATGACCGGAAGTGGTTTACCGGGTAAATTGGCAGATTGTGCCAGTGGCGATCCGGAAGCATGTGAGTTGTTTTTAGTTGAGGGGGATAGTGCCGGTGGAACTGCTAAACAAGGTCGTAACAGAGAGTTTCAAGCAATTTTACCGTTGAGAGGTAAAATTTTAAATGTAGAAAAAGCATTAGAATACAAGATTTACGAAAATCAGGAAATTAAAAATATTTTCACTGCATTAGGTGTCTTCAGAGGAACACGTGAAGATGAACGCGCTTTGAATTTAGAAAAACTGCGTTACCATAAAATTGTAATCATGTGTGATGCCGACGTTGACGGTTCTCACATCACTACTTTAATCCTTACATTCTTTTTCAGACATATGAGAGAGTTAGTCGAAAAAGGACACGTTTACATTGCTGCACCACCGCTTTATCTAGTGAAAAAAGGTAAAGATCAACGTTATTGCTGGAATGAAGAGCAACGCCAGGCTGCTGTTAAAGAAATGGGTGGCGAAAAATCAGACTCAGTGAATGTACAACGTTATAAAGGTTTAGGGGAAATGAATGCAGAGCAGTTATGGGAAACAACTTTAAATCCTGAAAACAGAACCTTGCGTCAGGTGAGTATTGATAGTGCAGCTGAAGCTGATCGTATTTTTAGTATGTTGATGGGTGACGATGTGCCGCCACGCAGAGATTTTATTGAGAAAAATGCTAAATACGCTAAGGTTGATGCGTAATAAAAAAACACAATAAGTTTAAAAGCATCTTTTTTAAGATGCTTTTTTTATATAAACAAATTGATACCAGCTTATTCAAATAAAACTATTTTAATTGCTCCTTTAGATTGGGGCTTGGGTCATGCTGCCAGATGTGTTCCATTAATTCAACACTATGCCTTAAACAACTCGATAATTGTTGGATACACAAGCTTAACAAAATCATTTTTGGAAAAAGAGTTAAAGAACCTTTCAGTTAAATGGGTTGAATTACCAAGTTACAACATTACTTACAGTCGTTATTGGCCGGCTTGGTTAACAGTTCTTTCAGAAGCTCTTAGAATTAAAAAAGTTATTCGAAAGGAAAATTTATGGTTGCAAAATAGTGTTGTTGAGCATCAAATCGATTTAATTATTAGCGACAATCGTTTTGGACTTTATCATCCGCAAATTGAGTCTGTTATTATCACGCATCAATTGAACATACAAGCACCTTTTTTTAAAAATCAAGCTACTAATATTAATTTGGCTTATATAAGAAAGTTCAAGCAAGTATGGATTCCTGACGAATCAAATCATTTGTTGTCGGGCAATCTTAGTAAAGTTAGCAGTCAACTTAACCATTGGTTTATCGGTCCTTTGAGTAGATTTACAAAACAAAATTTATCAAGTAACGAAGAAAATATCCTTATTCTTTTAAGTGGTCCAGAGCCTCAGCGCTCGATTTTGGAAAAAAAGTTAATACAACGCTATGCTAACCAACCAAATGTTGTTTTGATTCGTGGTACAGAAAAGGAAATGACTCATGATGTTGGTCAAATAAAAATACTTAATGTGGCAGACAAGGCAGAAGTTTTGAAGTTTGTGGTTGGCGCAAAAAAAATAATTTGCAGAAGTGGTTATTCTACCTTAATGGATTTGTATGCAATAGGAGTAGATTTAAAGAATGTCACCTTAATTCCTACACCGGGGCAAACCGAACAAGAATACCTTGCGAATTATTGGAAACAAAAATTTGGTTGCGAGGTTTTGAAGCAGAATGAAATTTAAAGACTAAAAATCTGAATCTAGTTTAAAATCGAATGTTGTTTAGATAAAATGAGAAGTGGATTAAATCACTTTTTTAATCACTCTTAAAGTATGCGAGTATTTTTTTGTAACGCTGTTAAAAATACCGTAATGGTCAAACTTGTCAATTTTTACAAATCCGCTAGCGTGGATGATGCGTTCGTTGTCTAACAAAATGCCAACGTGCACTATTTTACCTTCTTCATTATCAAAAAAAGCCAGGTCGCCTGCTTCGGCTTCTTCTACAAAATTTAAAGGAATACCCAATTCAACCTGTTGTGAGGCATCGCGTGGTAATTTTATGCCGTGTATTTTAAAAACAAGCTGTGTAAAACCACTGCAATCAATCCCCATTGGTGTTTTACCTCCCCACAAATAAGGACTATTTAAAAACAAGTGGGCTGTTTGTAACAGTTTCTTAATACTTAGTTCTTTATCGTAATCTGCATTGGTAGAGCCTTCAAACTGAAAACTTTTATTGTTGATATTGAGTTGTTGGTTTGTAAAAAAAGGCAAGGTAGCGCCAATGCTTAAAGGAAAGCTCAGGTCGTTTTGTGTGAGTGAAGAAAATAAATTAGTCGAACAAATTAATTTTTGGTTTTGTAATTGATTAAAAATGGCTGAGGTGATTGGTTGGTGCTGCTTGGCGTTAATCCAGCACTCATAATGGTCATAAGCCGTTTTAATTTTTAACCATTCCTCTTTGGTTTCAATAATGCTGTACTGTTCTCCAAATAAGAGTTGGGTTACCATTTCACTGGTGTTAGCGGCCTCTTTGCGGCAAGGTACTGCGCTAAGTATACAAATACCATGTTGCATCGAGGTAAAAATAAGCATAAATTCTTCTGATTTACCTTGGCTAGTTAATTAATATTAAAAGCACTTTGTTAGAAAGCATGAACCAAAAAAAATAGTAAATTTAGGGTATTCTTATGAGTCAGGAAACCAAGGATGCAGTTGCCAAAATTCTAACCGATTATCTGGAGTTACACAAACACAGAAAAACATCGGAGCGTTTTGCTATTTTGAGCGAAATTTATTCGCATGATGGGCATTTTGATATTGAGCAATTGTATCTCATGATGAAGAATAAAAAGTACCGGGTTAGTCGCGCAACACTCTATAACAATATTGAAATTTTATTGGATGCAGGTCTGGTTATTAAACATCAGTTCGGCAAAAACATTGCTCAATTTGTAAAGGCTTATAAATACAAACAACACGATCATTTAATTTGTACAAATTGCGAGAGAGTAGTTGAGTTTTGTGATCCAAGAATTATGCAGATTCAAAAAACGGCAGAAGAAATGCTTGGCTTTAAGATTATGCATCATTCATTAAATTTCTTTGGTAAATGCCAAAAGCTAGAAAAAGGCTTACCTTGCGAACATTATAAAAAACCATAACAACGATGATTTTTAACCATAGCATAAACATTGAAAACGGCATCGCAATAATTAGTATTGATGGTGAGTTGATTGAAAAAAATCAGGCAGTTGAATTAATTAGTTCGGTTGAAGAGCTTAATTCCAAAGGCATTTTTAAGTTAGCCCTTAACATGGAGAATTTAAAATACATGAACAGTAGTGGTTTAAACACGTTCATTCAAATTTTAACCAAAGCTAGAGTAGGAGGGGGAGAAGCAGTATTATACAGTTTAAATAAAAAAATTAATGAGTTAATATTAATTACTAAGCTTAATACGCTTTTTAAAATTGCCGCAAGTAAAGAAGAGGCTTTAAAAATGTTGGAATAATAAATGAAAATGAAACCAAATCATATTAGTGTTCTTTTAATCTTATTTTGTTTGATGTTTACGAAGGTTTATTCGCAAACCAATCCTGCAAAATCAACCCAAACAGTTATTACAAAAAAAAGTGCCAACAACCTAATTCAGTTTTCTGGTGTTGTATTGGATAAGGATAGCTTAACACCGGTTCCGTTAGTGGCTATTATTGTATCAGGCACAAGTCATGGGACTAAAACTGATTTTTACGGTTTTTTTAATTTAATTGTAAATCCTGGTGATGAGTTAGAGTTTATTTCCATTCAATATAAAAATGCTTACTACAAAGTACCCGATACTTTGAATAATAGATATTACAGCGCTATTCAAATTTTAGTAAAGGACACTGTAAAATTACCAGCAATTGAAGTGTATCCTTGGCCAAGTAAGGATGAATTTAAAAAGGCTTTCTTAACATTAAATTTAAATGATACAGATTTGGATCGCGCGGATAAAAATTTACAACGTGATGCTTTAACTTATCTGGAGCGTAATCAAACTGCAAGTGCTAGTGAAAATTACCGTTATGTTATGCAGGCATATTATACCAAGGTATACTCTGCGGGACAACAACCAAGTATTTCACTATTGAATCCAATTGCATGGGCTCAATTTATTGACGCCTGGCGCAAAGGAAAGTACAAAAAGAAAAAGGATACTAAGTAATCGTATTACTACTTAGTAGCAGTCGCCTTATCCAATTTTAGAAAATTTAGTAATTTGACTTTAACGCTTGATTAGTGTTTGATTTAGTACACTAAGATTTTACGCTTCAAAAAGAAAAGCGCTTCAAATAATTTAGCCTTTAATTTATCACTACTGTAGGCATTTAAACCGGCCTTTTCAAGGCTATTAGCATAACCGTAAATTTCGTTGGCCTGATTATTATAAATAACTTGATTGTCGATAGGATTGATAAGTTGAAGTTTAATGGTTAACTCTGCTAACTCCGCCTGATAATTTAATTTTAATATTTCACTGCTAACATCCTTTTGGGTATCAGCAAACGCATCAATTGCATAATCCGCTTCGTTTTTATTGGTTACAATTCTTGTCTCATTAGAGCTTAGCTTTTGTTCGATAAATGCTTTTATTACTGAATTGTTAGTTGGTTTGCCAAAATTATTTTCTACGCAATTAATGTACAGCTGTATAGGGCGCACAGTTGCATTTACTTTCAAACTTTGTGTATTAATAAATTGAGATAGAACACGAATTGCAGATTTGCTCACAGAATCAGAGCCCATAAGTGCATTGATATCAGGACTTAAAGAAAAAACAACTGTTTGGTTTAAAGGCTCTATTGAAGTTGCTTTTACTTGCATTTCACCTAAAGCATTTGTAGTTGATTTTTCTATTATTTTAAGTTTATCCTCTTCACTTTTAATTGCTACCGGAAAGTCGGCAAGAGCAGTTTTACCATTAATAAATAATGTGTAATTAATTGGCGCATAACTTTTTTGATGAGGTAGTAATTGTGTTAAGTTTTTTGGTTGTACAACTGTAATGTTTTGCAGTTGTTTTTGAATAAGTCCGGTTAAATCAAAAACTGTTCTAACACCGCCTGCTTTTGCAGGGTCAAAGTTTATTTCTTCGCTCAAGTATGGCGTTAACACTCCAAATGCTTGAATGCGTTTTTTTAATGCTGTTGAAAAGTTACCGCTATTTTCATCACCATTACTTGAATTGATTAATGCAGCAGCTTTATTAACGATTTGTTGTTTTTTTTCAGCTTTTTGTTTGGCGTACTCTTCCTTATCTAATGAATAGTAGATCCAATATTGTTTATCATTTTCGTAACTATCTATTAATTGATAACCTTCAATGTTTTCGTTATTAGAAAGTTTAATCATTGAATTAAAACTTTCATTAAATGAATTATTGTTTTGAACAGTATATAAAACCGAGTTGGAATTAATATCTACTTTAATTTCTGAAACTAAATCATATAAGGCATTTTTCTTAGCCTCCATCTGATAATTGTCCCCTTTAGCTTTATCTGCAAAACCTATCCCTACATATTTAAAACCATTATTAGGGCGGCTGCTTACCCAAATAGGCGCAGGCTTTGATTCCTGAACTGTAGGTGTGTTTTGAGCTACCTGTTGTTTGCTTTTACAAGCAATTAAAAGTACAGTAAATATGAGGAGTAGTTTTTTCAAAATTAATTTACAATGTTGGTTAAGCTTGAATTAAAGGATTGGATAACCTTGTTATTAATTTCAGTTTGTAATTCACTTGTGCTTTTTAAATTTCGTTGATTTGAAAAACTAGAACGCCAATTTCTTGGATTAAATTGATTAGCCTGCGCTGTCATTGCGGGATTGTATGGATACAATGAATTAATATTCATGTTGTTTTTATTGGCAAATTGGTTGTAATCAATTGCATCGTTGGCTGAAAAAGTTTGCGTGTTAGATTTAATGATCTGGTTTGTATAAGCATTAATCAATTTAAAGTGATATTGTATACTAAGACTTTTAGACTGTTTTACTGTGTAATAACTAAATTCTTTATAATCAGTCTTAGTTAAGGTGTCATTAACCTTTGTTTTAACTTCCTGGTAGCCTTTTTGTAAAAGCTTTTGTCCTCCATTATCATTTTCTTTATAGTCGGCTACGTCGAATATAAAGAAAAGATCTGCATTAGAAGCTTTACGAATGGCTTGAATTAAATCAATGTTACCAGAATTGTTAATGTCGGTTGCGTTACTGATTTTAGTGAAAGGAGTATTATTGATGATGTTTAAATTCTTATTTTTTTGTTGAGCTGACGAACTAAATTGGTTGAAATAGTATTCTTCCAGTTCTTTTTCGGTTTTATTTGTAGTATTGGTTGGTGTAAAAAACAACATGTTTTTACTTAAAGTTGATTTTGTAAGTTCTATTAAATCTTTTGAGTCTTTATAATCTTCTGATTTATTAGCTATAGAACTAAGTAAATTAGCGGCACTTTGGTAATTTTTGTTTTCGATGGCAGAAACCGCATTTTGATAGAGTGGTTCGCATACAGAAATAATATCAAGATTAGCAATGTCTCTGTAATTAGGATTGTATTTTTTTACATTGTTAATGTGTTTTCTGGAATTAGTAAAGCTCTTAATATTAACTAAGTTATATGCTTGGTTGTAATTTCTTTCGCAGAATTTTTCAATGTTTTCTTTATAGTCATCATCGTAAGCCTTAGGATAGTCTAGTTTAACTTCCAATGCTTTTGTTTTTTGAGTGAAGTCCAGCATTCTTTCGTAACTTTCCAAGGCAGATTCAACTTGCTGTGTACTGTGATTACGAAAAAATTCAGAGGCCATATTGTTCACGTATTTTTGTCCAACCTGGCTTAGCTTCATCCTTGCTTCTACATTGCTGTTTTTACGTTGCAATGATTCAAGATAGTAGTTAGCAGCATCGTTCACAAGCCCCTGTTTTTCAAGCTTTTCGGCTGCTTTAAAATACTTTTTAGAGCCGGAACAAGCTAGTAAAAGAACCGAGGCAAATACGAATATGTAGTGTTTAAGTTTCAAGATTGTATAAAAAAAGAGCATCGTTATCCGATGCTCTTTTATTTTAGATGAGATTATTTACCTTCGTCAGCTAATTTTTTCATTTCAGCATCAAAAATTTGTTGGAATTTTTGTTTGTCGTAGTCAAGTTTTAATGAAGCATTGCTTGAGATTTTAGCATCTAACTTGTCAAATACTTCTTTTTTACCTGCTTCGATAGCGATCCAGTAGCTGAAAGAACCGTTTGGCTCTTTAAATATTTTTTCGCCGATTTCTTTCACGTTACTCATTTCTAAGTTAACTACTTCACGTGCTAGTTCTTCAAATTTATTTTCGAATTCTTGCGTGTTACCTACTGTACGTTGATTAGTATACTGATCTGTTACACGTTTTACCATCGAATTAATGTTTCCAGCCATTTCTGAACGAGCATTTTGGAAAGCAATTTTCTTAGCAGTTGCTAAATCCGGAGATTTACCTACTTGTTTAGCGCGAAATGCTTCGTTATCAGAACGGTATTTGCTTTCGCTAAATGGAACTGTGATTTCAACAGCACCTGTTTCTTTTTGAATAGGTTGTTTTTTTGATTTACAAGCAGTCAACATTGCAATGGCAACTGCAGGTATTAAAATTAGTTGTGTTGTTTTCATTTTTTTTGGTTTTATTGTTAATTGTTAATTTACAGTTTCTATGCCAAAGATATAAATATATTTCACTTTAACGGATTTTAACGAGATTTGTTAAATTACTTTAACATTTCTTCTTCTACATCCTTCTCAACCCTTAAATTATCAATTATAAACTCCTGTCTATCAGGTGTATTCTTGCCCATATAGTAATTAAGTAATTCCTGAATACTGGCTTTTTGATCTAATAATACAGGCTCTAACCTGATATCTTTACCAATAAAGTGCTTAAACTCATCAGGACTAATTTCACCCAAACCTTTAAATCGAGTAATCTCCGGTTTTGGTCCAAGTTTAGCAATTGCAGCTTTGCGTTCCTCATCACTATAACAATAAACTGTTTCCTTTTTATTTCTAACTCTGAATAAAGGCGTTTGTAAAATCTTAACATGATTGTTCTTTACTAAATCAGGAAAGAATTGCAAAAAGAAGGTTAATAATAAAAGTCGAATGTGCATACCGTCAACATCCGCATCGGTGGCAATTACAACATTATTATATCGTAAATCATCTAAGCCATCTTCAATATTTAATGCGGCTTGTAACAAATTAAACTCTTCGTTTTCGTAAACTACCTTTTTACCTAATCCAAAGCAATTAAGCGGTTTACCTTTTAAACTAAAAACGGCCTGTGTGTTTACATCCCGTGTTTTTGTAATTGAACCGCTCGCACTGTCTCCCTCACAAATAAACAAGGTTGTATCCAACCTTTTTTGATCTTTAAGATCATCTAAGTGCACACGACAATCTCTTAATTTCTTATTGTGAAGAGAAGATTTTTTGGCTCTTTCTCTTGCCAATTTTTGGATGCCGGATAGTTCTTTGCGCTCTCGTTCATTTGCAACAATTTTTGCTTCAATGGCTTTTGCCACTTCAGGATTCTTGTGTAAATAATTATCAAGTTGCTCTTTTACGAAATCACCAATAAAGGTTCTGATGCTTTGGCCACCCGGTGCTATTTCATGCGAACCTAATTTTGTTTTGGTTTGAGATTCAAAAACAGGTTCCTGAACTTTAACCGATACAGCTGCTATAATTGACTTTCTTACGTCTAAAGGTTCGTAATCTTTTTTGAAAAACTCACGTATTGTTTTTACAACTGCTTCTCTGAATGCACCTAAATGTGTACCGCCCTGAGTTGTATACTGACCGTTTACGTAACTGTAATATTCCTCGCTAAAATGCTCATTGCTATGAGTCATTGCAATTTCAATATCTTCACCTTTTAAATGAATTATTTGATATAAGGTTTCACCGGAAATATTTTTTTCCAATAAATCTCTTAACCCATTTTTAGATGCATATTCTTGCCCATTTAAAGTGAGTGTTAAGCCGGTATTCAAGAAGGCGTAATTCCAAACCATTTTATCAATGTACTCATGCACGTAATGGTATTTTTTAAAAATGGTATCATCTGGCTTAAACTCAACCATTGTTCCATTTTTTTCATTTGGCGCAGCTGTTAGTTTGTATTCTTTCGTTAATAAACCTTTGCTGAATTCTGCAGCCTTACATTGCCCATCTCTAAATGAAGTAACTTTAAAATTAATAGATAATGCATTAACAGCTTTTGTACCAACACCATTTAAGCCAATTGATTTTTTAAAGGCTTCGCTGTCGTATTTTCCACCTGTATTCATTTTAGAAACTACATCAACAACTTTACCTAAAGGAATACCACGTCCAAAATCTCGGATTGCAACTACGCCATCTTTAACGGTGATGTCAATTTTTTTTCCTTCACCCATCATAAACTCATCTATTGAGTTATCCATCACCTCTTTTAACAACACGTAAATTCCATCATCAAATGCACTGCCATCTCCAAGTTTGCCAATATACATACCAGGTCTGGTTCTGATATGTTCTTGCCAATCTAGTGATCGTATGTTGTCTTCGGTATAATTTGATTTTGCCACCTTAAAATCGTTTTTAATTTTTAATTTCTTTTTTCAATTTTCTTAAGTTCTATGTGCGTTTTTTTTAACGAAACACATAGATCTCAATGTTTATTTAATCTCCGTCTAATAAGTTCCCAATGCCACCTAGGATACTACCCTCTTCTTTTCTGCTGCCTGTTCCAAATGATAAAATTCTGCCTGCTAATCTGCTGATCGGTAAGGTTTGTATCCATACTTTACCCGGACCTCTTAATAACGCATAAAACATACCTTCGCCGCCAAATAATGTATTTTTTACACCACCAACAAATTGAATGTCGTAGTTAACAGAACTTGTAAATGCAACAATACAACCTGTGTCAACTTTTAAAATTTCACCCGGTTGTAAATCTCTTTCAATTACGTGCCCACCACTATGAACAAAGGCCATTCCGTCTCCCTCAAGCTTTTGCATTATAAATCCTTCGCCTCCAAATAAACCTGTACCAAGCTTTTTTTGAAATTCAATTCCCACAGCTACACCTTTTGCAGCACATAGAAAACTATCTTTCTGGCAGATTACTTTTTCTCCTAATTTAGATAAATCAAGAGGAATAATTTTGCCTGTATAAGGCGCTGCAAATGTAACTCTCCTTTTATCATTTACTGTATTGGTGTAAACCGTCATGAATAAATTTTCACCTGTTAGTAAACGTTTACCGGCAGAGAATAATTTGCTCATGAATCCTTTCTCATTCCCATCACCAAATAATGTTTGCATTTGAATGCCATCGTTCATCATCATAAAACTGCCCGGTTCTGCAATTACGGCTTCCTGCGGGTCAAGTTCTATTTCAACGCACTGCATTTCCTCTCCAAAAAGTTTGAAATCGATTTCGTGATTTTTCATAGATAATTGTTTTTTTAAATATTGTTTTTAGTGAATGTTAAACATTAAATCTAAAGTGCATAACATCTCCGTCATTTACAACGTATTCTTTTCCTTCAATCTTAAGCTTTCCTGCGTCTCTGCATGCTGCTTCCGAACCCAAGGTTGTAAAATCATTATAGCTCATTACTTCAGCTTTAATAAAACCTTTTTCAAAATCTGTGTGAATAACACCTGCAGCTTGAGGAGCTTTCCAACCTTTTTCAATTGTCCAGGCTCTCACTTCTTTTTCGCCTGCGGTGAAATAAGTTTGAAGATTCAATAATTTGTAAGCAGCTTTTATCAGTTTATTAACCCCAGGTTCATCAAGACCCATCTCCTGTAAGAAAAGTTGTTTTTCTTCATAAGTCTCAAGAGCAGCAATTTCACTTTCCATTTGTGCAGTAATCATAATTAATTCTGCGTTTTCATTTTTAATGGCTTCTTTAACTGCATCTACATGTTTGTTACCTGATTTTGCACTAGCTTCATCAACATTACAAACATATAATACCGGTTTAATTGTAAGTAAATGAAGGTCAGAAACGAATTCTAGTTCGTTTTCATCCAAATTAGCAGCGCGTGCTGATTGACCACTTTCTAAAACTTCTTTTACTTTAGTTAAAACAGCAAAGGTTTTTACAGCTTCTTTATCGTTACCTGACTTAGCTGCCTTTTCAAATTTTTTAAGTTTTGCATCAACACTTTCCAAATCCTTTAATTGTAATTCAGCATCAATAATTTCTTTATCTGCAACCGGATTTACTTTGCCATCCACATGAATTACATTATCGTTATCAAAACATCTAAGAACATGTAAAATAGCGTTACATTCACGGATATTTCCTAAAAATTTATTTCCTAATCCTTCACCTTTGCTTGCTCCTTTAACTAACCCTGCAATATCAACTATTTCTACAGTTGTTGGGATTATGTTTTGTGGTTTCACTATATCAGAAAGTTTGTTAAGCCTTTCATCCGGCACAGTTATAGTGCCTACGTTAGGGTCAATTGTACAGAAAGGAAAGTTAGCCGCCTGCGCTTTTGCATTACTTAAACAATTAAATAAGGTTGATTTTCCTACATTGGGCAAGCCCACTATTCCACATTTTAATGCCATAATTTTTTATTAATTCCAGTTTTTTGTTAGTTGTTTTGTTCCGGGATATACTTCGTTTTCGCCCAATAGAATGTTTGAGTTAAACACGCTGCTATAGGCATCGCCATATGTCACAGGAATAATTGAAATGTATAATTTACCATTTAAAGGCAGTGCAGCCAGCGAAGACTTTAGTTCAGGAAGCCCTGCAATGTTGTATAGTGTAACAACATGGTTATTGATAATAAAATAATCTGCTTTGGTAAAATTATGTGAGCTTATTCCGCTATTTGTGCTTGAGATAACTGCTAGTTTAACTGTTTGACCACTTACAATTGGACGGTGCAGATTGAAATTGGTTAAAATGGAGTCTTTATTAATAACAGTAACACCTAAGTTTTGTAATTTATAAGTAGATATTTTAGCTAATGGAATTGTAATTGATTTGTTTAAGCCACTTGAATTTATGGAGACGCTTGAAGGGAGGTATTCATACCCCAATTTATTTACAATTGGAACATAAACTGACTGATTTAAATTCGGAAAGCTACATGTACCGTTTGTTCCGGTAGTGCAACTAACATTTGTAGTAACAGTTATTAACGCACCGGACAAATTAGACTCTAAGGTACCCAGACTGTCGTAAGATTGAATTGTAACATTTATGGAACCTTTTGGCTTATCAGTTTCTTGCTCAACTGCAGGCTGATTATCTTCCTTTTTGCATGAAAGCAGGCTAAGGAAAATAAAAATAAATGCCGGTAAAGTATACTTAAACATAATTTACAAATATACGTATAAAAAATTCTATTAAAGTCCTTTGAAGGCTCGATGTTTCTGTAGTTTTTAACATCTGTAATAGTTTTTAAACAATGTGGTTAGCTCCTGATTATTTACTTAATTTTATCCCAATTTATGAAAGATATTGGCGAATTAAATAAACTCTCTACTCAAGTTAGACGAGATATAGTAAGAATGGTACATGCTGTAAATTCAGGACATCCGGGTGGCTCCTTGGGCTGCGTTGAGTATTTTGTTGCGCTTTACCAGGCAGTTTTAAAACATCAACCAGCTAAATTCAGCATGGATGGTAAAAATGAAGATTTGTTTTTCCTAAGTAACGGTCACATTAGCCCTGTATACTATAGTGTTTTAGCTAGATCAGGCTACTTTCCTGTTTCTGAGCTTAGTACTTTCAGAAAATTGAACTCACGTTTACAAGGTCACCCAACTACACACGAGGCTCTGCCAGGTGTGAGAATTGCCAGCGGCTCTTTAGGGCAGGGTATGAGTGTGGCAATTGGCGCAGCTTTAGCTAAAAAATTAAATAAAGATTCTTCGCTTGTTTATAGTTTACATGGAGATGGCGAGTTACAGGAAGGGCAAATTTGGGAAGCAGCCATGTACGCTGCAGCAAACAAGGTTGATAATTACATTGCTACGGTTGACTATAATGGAAGGCAGATTGATGGTGATGTGGAAAATGTGTTAAGTTTAGGTAACTTAAAAGCAAAGTTTGAAGCTTTTGGTTTTATTGTGATTGAAAACCATTCCGGTAATGATTTGGCTAATGTGATAGAGAGTTTAAATACAGCCAAGGCACAAACTGGTAAAGGTAAACCAATTGTAATTTTAATGAAAACCGAAATGGGGCAGGGTGTAGATTATATGATGGGAACACATAAATGGCATGGTTCAGCCCCTAATGATGAGCAACTTAAAAAAGCACTTGATCAACTTCCGGAAACCATAGGTGATTATTAAACACACTTAAACCAGGTTGATATCTAAAAAACTAATACTTCTCTTTTTTGTTTTTATAAGCATAAACAAAGCTACTTCACAGGTAACTAATCGCATATTGTTCATTTTTGACGATAGCTACAGCATGTACGCACCATGGAACAGTAACATTAAAATTGAAGTTGCTAAAAAAGTAATGGGCGAGTTTTTAGATAGTTTAAAAACAATGCCTAATCTGGAGCTTGCTCTGAGATGCTATGGTCACACAACATTCTTTAAACCGGATCGTAACTGCAAAGACACTAAGCTGGAAGTACCTTTTGATGATGCCAAAATTAATGGGGATAAAATAAAACAACGCATAAAAAAATTAGAGCCTATGGGTACAACACCCATTGCCTTTTCGTTAGGAGAATGTGTTGCTGATTTTACACCCAAACCTAATGTACGTAACATTGTGATATTAATTACAGATGGGATTGAGGAATGTGGCGGTAATCCATGTCAGGTTAGTATTGACCTCCAAAAAAAGGGAATTTTTATAAGGCCATTTGTAATTGGTATTGGATTGGATGTGAAATTTGCAGATGTGTTTGGTTGCATGGGCAAGTTTTATGACGTTAGTAACGAAGCCAATTTTAAGGATGTGTTAAACCTTGTTCTAACTGAAGCTATTAATCAAACTACTGTTCAGGTTGATTTACTGGATATCTTGAAAAAGCCAACTGAAACGGATGTAAACATGACGTTTTACGAGGCAGGTACAAGTAATATTAAATATAATTATTTACACACTATTAATCATCGAGGAAACTCCGACACCTTGGTATTGAATCCAAATCTTAAATATGATTTAGTGGTTCACACTTTACCAACCTGCGAAAAAAAAGACATCAGTATTATAAAAGGAAAACACAATATAATTAAAGTTGATGCGCCACAGGGATTTTTAAAATTAGAGTTAGATGGTACTATTGATCGCTATTTTCCTACAACAATTGTGCGTAAGGCAGGTGATTATAAAACACTGAATGTTCAGGATTTTGGTAAAACAGATAAGTACATTGTAGGAAAGTATGACCTTGAAATATTAACCTTGCCTCGAATTAAAATGAGCAATGTTGAAATAAAACAAAGTACCACAAATACAATTAAAGTACCTGCAAGTGGAGCAGTTTCATTTACAAAACTTGGTACAGGCTATGGAAGTGTTTATCTGGACGATGGTCAAAATTTAACCTGGGTATGTAATCTTAATTCTACTCTTCAAAACGAAGTTATTTATTTACAACCAGGAAAATATAAAGCAGTTTTCAGATACGAGTTTGCAAAAGAATCTATCAAAACCGCTGAAAGAAACTTCATCGTTAACACCGGAAGTGCTTTAAAAGTGAACTTAAATTAAGAACCCAAAAAAGGGTTTAATCCATCTTTTTTCTGTTAAACTTAAGGGCTTTAAGCATCCAAGTTGGTAGTGCTTTTTCAGGTGGTCTTTTGGTAAGATCTAAATACCAGTTTAGTTTTTTAAGTATCGGCATTTTTTTGGTCTCAACAAATTCTATCAATGCTCCATCCGGATCCTCTATGTAAGTAAAATGTCCGGCTGCTTCACCCATTTCAAATCCGGCGCCACCATCAACGGTAAAAGGGTGTCCAGCATCAGTGCAAGCTTTTTGTAACGCACTCATGTTCTTAATATCAAAACATAAATGAATAAAGCCTAAATCGCCCCAAAATCTGTTTTCAAATATTTTTCTTGGCGTATAATTTTGTGCTTGTACCAATTCAATGTAACTATTTCCAAATAGTTCACTAAAAGGCCCAACACGTTTTTTAGAATGTGTTAGAATTGCTCTTTTGAATTTATTGGTGCCTTGAGGAAGAACCGATAAATCCGAATAGGTACCTTCATTATTGTACAAAACTTTATCATATCCTAAAATGGAACTGTAAAATTTAATGGATTTTTCTATGTCACTAACGCCAATAATCATTCCAACAGGGCCACCTGTAATTTTTAAACCTTTACCAAACCATACATCATCTTCGATGATTTCGAATAAATTATCGAAACCGTCTTTAATGAAAAAGTGTTTCTTACCAATTGGGTTCAACTGAATATCTCCAAGTAGCGTAACCTTTTTTGATTTAAAAAATTCATAGGATTGTTCAATATTTTCTGATTTAATTTTAGCACAGTAGAGTCCTAAGTCGCCTAATTGTGGGTTAAATTTAGGAGCTTCCGGTACACGACTTGTGTATTGCCAAATTTCAAATCCGCCACCACCTTTTAAGTTAATTGCAAGGATCGCATGTCGTTGATGAGGTTTGCCTCCGGTGTATGGCAACATTAAATTTGCTTCAGCAGCTTCTTCAAAAACCGGAATATCCATTCCAAAATTTTTATTGTACCACTCAAAACCTTTGTGAACGTTGGCAACCCCAATACCAACTTGTTGTATGCCAGATATAATATAGCTCATGTGTTATTTGTAAATTAAAGTTACTTTTTTGCTTAAAATGGTTAATTCTGCCTTCTTCCCTAAAATTAAGGCCATGTTATTATCAATGTGTCCTGCCGGAAAACCAAAACAAACAGGGTAATTAAATTCTTTAACCGCATCCAAAATAATTTCTTCTGCTGTTTTGCCATATGGTACAGCATTATCTTTCATGTCACTCATCCCCCCAACTATTAAACCTTTTAAATGATTTAATTTTCCGCTGCGTTTAAGTTGTAAAATCATTCTGTCAATATGATAAAGCTGTTCATCTAAATCTTCAAAGAACAGAATTTTATTTTTAGTTACAAGATCATCTTTGCTTCCGCTAAGTGCATAAATTAGACTTAAATTACCTCCAACAATTTCACCTGTGACTTTACCAAGTCTGTTAAGCTTATTTGTTGGAACATCATAATTACACGTTTGCTTGAATAATAATTCTTTAATGCTGTTTGTGGCATTTTCGTTTTTTGTGAATTGAAAAGCCATTGTGCCATGTATACAGCTTATTTTATTTTTTAATAACCTTGCGTGTAATACAGTGGTATCGCTGTAGCCAATAAACCACTTTGGGTATTTCTTTAAAGCATCAAAATTAATTCCATCTATTATTCTTAAGGTACCATAACCGCCTCCGGCAATTAATACTGCTTTTGCTGTTGGATGATTAACTGCCCATTGTAAATCATGTGAACGTTCTTTATCGGTTCCTGCAAATTGATGGTGTTTCTTGTAAAGGTTTTTACCTTTAATTACCTTTAATCCCCATGATTTTAGTATTTCAATGGAAGGGGCAATTTGTTCTTTTGTTCTGGCACGCGCAGTTCCGATAAGTAAAATAGTATCTCCTTTGATTAATGAATTTGGCAACATTACTATTTGTTTTTTTTAGAACTTTTGTGCTTAATGTAAGTCAAATATTTAAGGGTATCAGGCTCGTTTTTTACTTTCACATGAAACCAAATCTCACCACGCTTAATTCTATAAATCTGCATTTCACTTACTCCGTATTTAGCCGCTAACTCCTTTAAGCTTTTCTTTCTTTTTTTAGCCCAGATTTGTTCCTTTAATGCAATTACTTCTTTTGTTTTTAAAACTAAACCTTTCTTTTTCTTGTCGTAATTCTTTTTCAAACGAGCCTTAACATTATTAGGACTGTTTTTAACAAAATTTCGGTGTTCTTCCAGTGTAGCCCATTTGAGATTAGAAACTATGCAATTTGAATAGTTATAATCCTTACATATAACAAATTTTTGTTTGCTGTTTTTCTTTGGTAAAAAGGCAGTTGCAACAATTTTGGAAAGCGCAATACTCAGGTCGTTGTTTCCAAACCTAATTCTTATTCTGGCTCCCTTTTTAGTAGGAGCATATTTTTTAGCAATTAGTTTTGGTCCGTCTAAAATAGCAATGTTACCAAAGTTAGAAACTCTGTAAGGGACATTACTTTTTTTTCCATTAAACAGAATGGGTTTCCAAATTTCCTTAACCGCTTTCATTGCCTTATTTTAAGTATATTTGTACAAATTTAAAATTAATTTCCACATCAGTTTAAATTGAATTATTTATTGATGTGCATGAGTTCAAATATGAGTAAAAAGTTTAATAGAACATTAGTTACTGCAGCATTACCCTATGCTAATGGCCCTGTACATATTGGTCATTTGGCTGGTTGTTACTTGCCTGCAGATATTTATGTTAGGTACTTAAGGAGTAGTGGACATGACGTGAAGTTTATTTGCGGAAGTGATGAGCATGGCGTACCAATTACAATTAAAGCTAAAAAAGAAGGCATTACACCACAGCAAGTGGTAGATAAATATCATAAAATAATGGGTGATGCGTTTCAAGAATTTGGAATTTCATTTGATGTTTATTCCCGTACTTCCTCTAAAACTCATCACCAAACTGCTGCAGACTTTTTTAAAGTAATGCATCAAAAAAATGCTTTTACAGAACAAGTAACCGAGCAATATTATGATGAAGAGGCTAAACAGTTTTTAGCAGATCGATACATTGTTGGAACTTGTCCGAAGTGTGGAAATGAAAATGCCTATGGAGACCAGTGCGAAAAATGCGGTTCAAGTTTAAATCCAACAGATTTAATTAATCCAAAATCTACTTTAAGTGGCAGCAAACCTGTTTTAAAACAAACAAAAAACTGGTTTTTACCTTTAGATAAATTACAGCCAAAAATAAAAGCTTATCTAGAGCAACATACAGACTGGAAACCGAATGTATATGGGCAATGTAAAAGTTGGCTCGAAAGTGGAGACGGATTGCAACCCAGAGCAATGACGAGAGATTTGGATTGGGGTGTACCTGTTCCGGTTGAGGGTGGAGAAGGTAAGGTTTTATATGTTTGGTTTGATGCGCCAATTGGATACATTAGCGCAACCAAGGAGTTATTGCCTGATACTTGGAGTGATTATTGGAAAAAAGATGATAGCCGTTTAATACACTTTATTGGAAAAGATAATATCGTATTTCATTGCATTATTTTTCCTGCCATGTTAATGGAGCATGGTGATTTTGTTTTGGCGGACAACGTTCCTGCTAACGAATTTTTAAACCTCGAAGGTGATAAGATTTCTACAAGTCGTAATTGGGCTGTTTGGTTGCATGAGTACTTATTAGATTTTAAAAATCAACAGGATGTTTTAAGATATACCCTTTGCAGTAATGCACCTGAAAACAAAGACAATGATTTCACCTGGAAAGATTTTCAATTAAAAAACAACAGTGAACTTGTTGCCATTTTTGGTAATTTTGTTAATCGCACACTGGTGTTAACACACAAGTTTTATGATGGTGTTGTACCTAACGCTGAAACTTATACCAAGGAAGATTTATTGGTGTTAGAAGAATTAGCACAAGCACCGGATAAAATTTCAAAAGCCATTGAGCAATTTAAGTTCAGGGAAGCGGTTAATGAATGGATGAATGTAGCGCGCTTGGGCAATAAATACCTAGCAGATACTGAGCCTTGGAAGTTAGTAAAAACAGATGAAAATCGAGTAAAAACGATTATGAATATTGCACTTCAGATTTCTAACAACTTAGCAATCTTAGCAGAGCCATTTTTGCCGTTTACATCTAAAAAATTGTTTAATCTGTTGAATAAACAGCCGCAGAATTGGCCTCTTTCAAAGCAAACTAATAACGTTGCTTCCGGACATAAAACAAATAAGGATGAATTGTTGTTTGCAAAAGTAGAGGATGCAGATATTCAAAAGCAACTTGAAAAATTAGAGCAAAGTAAACAGCTTAATATTGCAAACAACGCAAGTATTAAAGAAATTAAATCTGAAACTACGTTTGACGATTTTAGTAAAATGGATATAAGAACTGCTACTATTTTGGAAGCAGAAAGAGTACCAAAAACCGAGAAGCTAATGAAATTAACAGTTGATACAGGTGTTGATGTACGTACAATTGTTAGTGGTATAGCCCAGTTTTATGATCCTGAAAAAATAATTGGTCAAAAAGTATGTATGCTTGCTAATTTAGCTCCACGCAAGATTAAAGGAATCGAAAGTAAGGGCATGATTTTAATGGCTGAGAATAAATCTGGCGAATTGTGTTTTGTGTCACCAACCAATTTAGATTTTAATAATGGCAGCGAAGTTAAATAAGGTACTTTTTTGTTGTATTGTTTTTGTTTCTATAATTAAGGCACAAAAAGGAGTTGATTATTCGGATTATAAAAATCAGAGCGATCACCAGAAATTTTTTAAAACGAGAAAAGCAGTTGCTGCATGCCAGATAGAAAAACTAAATAAAGGTGCTTTAGTTGTTATTCTTAAGGATAATCAGTTATTAATTAATGGTCTAGTAAAGGCAAATAATCAAGCTTTGGCTCAGGAAAAATTTCTGAGTCAATATGTAATTAACAAAAATATTCTGGTTGCCTTTAAAAACTCTTTTACATTTAGTAAAGTATATTTTATTTACAGTAGTAGTTTAGATAGTTTAAATAAAGGAGTTAGAAAAAATATTTTTTTGGACACAACCTTAACAGTTAATTATGAAATTGAGTTAAAAGAAAACGATTACTTTTTATGCTTCAGAGATTATGTATATAATTCCAGCATTGGTTTTGTTAAAGAAGACTCTGCAAGATTCGTTTCTGAAAATGGTAACCCTGGTGGAACCGAATATTTTGTGATAAAGAATAAATACGGACATCAACTTAAAAAACCTTTTCCGTTTTATAATGATGGCATTAAAAACATGTATGCAGGAATTAAAGGTAAAATATTTGAGTTCCAGACTTATTTTGAATCACAATTAACTTTAAAAGGAACTAATTACGTTCCAAATTCTAATTATTTAGCCGAGCTTAAAGAAATTAAGGAAGGTAAACGTAAACCAGTGAAGTATATCAATAATTCCAATGCACAATCAATAAAAGTAAGTAAAGACTTGTTGTTTGAAATATTTTTATCCTCTGTTGCAAATTTGAATGAGGATCTGAAAAACTTTTACGTTGAGTCTAAGGCTGATAGTGATAAAACTAAAAGTAAAGAATTTGATAAATACTGTTATTAGTTTTGTTATTCCGTTTAAATCCAAACAACATCAATAGTCAAACTGTTGATCAAATTGTAAAGCTTTTACAAAGTGGTGGAGTTATTATTTATCCTACAGATACTGTTTATGCTTTAGGAGGTGATATTACAAAACCAAATGCATTTGAGCGGATCTGCCGATTAAAAAATATTAAGCCGGAGAAAAGTAATTTTAGTTTTGTGTGCAGTGACTTGAGTCATTTAAGTCAATACACAAAACCCATAAGTAATTCTGTTTTTAGAATTATGAAAAAGGCCTTGCCCGGCCCTTATACATTTATTTTAGAAGCCAACTCAAATGTGCCCAAATTATTGAAGCAAACTAAAAAAACAGTAGGTATAAGGGTGCCAGATAATTCTATTTGCAAAGCCATTATTGAGCAGTTAGGTAATCCGCTAATTAGTACGAGTTTGCATGATAATTCCGATGATATTTTGGAATATTTTAGCGATCCTGAGGTAATTTATCGTCAATACCAGACACAAGTTGATGCAGTTGTGGACGGAGGTTTTGGAAATATTTACACAAGTACGGTTATTGATTGTAGCAATGATGAGCCAATTGTGATTAGAGAAGGACTTGGAGACTTGAATGTCTTAAATTGAGCCAATTTCTCTAAAAAATGATTATAGTTAGGTTCTGTTTTTGATACAGTAAATTCTTAAAAAAAACGTAAATTTACGCTTTAATAAAAAAATAAGATGGCTCGTTTTCATTCCTTAAAAGTTAAAGATATTAAAAGAGAAACTGCAGAAGCTGTTTCCGTTGCTTTTGAAATTCCACCCTTACAACTACCTGAGTACCAGTTTAAGCAAGGGCAATACATCACGCTTAAATTAACTGTTGATGGGGAAGAAATCAGAAGAAGTTACAGTATTTGTACCTCTCCATACAGTGAAAAGGAATTGCGTGTAGCTATTAAGGAAGTGTCAGGAGGAAAAGCCAGTACATACATTAATCGCAAATTAAAGGTTGGAGATCAGTTGGATGTAATGACGCCAATGGGGAATTTTTATTCTTCATTAAGCGGAGGAAACAAAAAAAATTACGTGTTGTTTGCTGGTGGAAGTGGAATCACACCAATGTTGAGCATTTTAAAAAGTGTATTGTATGTAGAAAAGGGTAGTTCTGTTACACTTTTATATGCAAATAAGGATGAGGCAAGTACTATTTTTAAAAAGGAAATTGATGAGATTGCGAAATCCAATCCTAATCTGAAGCTAGTATACATTTTCGATCAACCTTCGGAACCAATATCTGACCTACAAAAAGGTATTGTGACTAAAGAAAAAACTAAAAGTCTACTTGAAAATTTTGGAGGCGTAAATGCTGATGAGTATTTTATTTGTGGTCCTGGACCAATGATGGAAAATGTGAAGTCGGCACTTGATGATCTTAAGATTTCAAAAGAGAAAATAAAAATAGAATATTTTAGTAGCGTAATTGAAGCAGTAAAGCAGGCAGAATCAGGTGGAGAAAATACAGGTTCTGTTAATGCGGCTGTAACAGTTATTCAATATGGCATCGAAACTAATTTTGATCTTGAAACAGGTGGTATAAGCATTTTAGATGCAAGTATCGAGGCTGGTGTAGACGCACCTTTTAGTTGCAAAGGAGCGGTATGTTGTACATGCAGAGCTAAAGTAATTGAAGGGAAAGTTAAAATGGATGCAAACTTTGCTTTAACAGATGCTGAGGTAGAGGAAGGTTTTATATTAACTTGCCAAGCACATCCATTAACTGAAAAAGTGGTGGTTGATTTTGATGCGATTTAAGATTATTTCAACCCCAAAATATTAGGAACTCTTTCTTTTCCCTTTACTTCTTTTTTAAGATTGTTGATGAATAGCCATGCGCGTTCCGCTCTTAGCTGCTGACTTTTTATTTTGGATGTGTAATAGATAATGTTTCTTTGCTTTCCTGGTGATAAAAGATCAAATCGTGTTTTACCTTCAGGGTCTTGTTTCAGCACTTCTTCTAATTCTTCAGGCATTGGCATACCATACTCACTTTCGTCTTTAGTTAATTCAATGCGATAAATATCATCGTAATTCAACTTAAATTTTTTGAATTTTTCTTTGGAAAGCATGATGTAGTTACTTCCATTGCCATGTGGCATAACCGCACATGGGAAACTATCTAGTTGGTTGATTTTACAAATCAAACGCGTTTTGTGACCGCCAATTTTTTTTAATTGTTGCGGTGTAACAGGTATGTATGCCGAACCAAACATGCTTTCATGTTTGCCTATGGCTGTTTGAAATTTTAGCAACTTAATAGTTTAATAATTTTTCAATGGCAGCTTCAACTTTATCTGCATTTGGCAGCATCGTTTTTTCAAGTATGCTGTTTAACGGAATGGCAGGTAAGTTTTCAGCTCCAAGTACTTTAACTGGGGCATCTAAATATTCAAAACAATTTTCGCTAATTCTTGATGCAATACTTTGAGCAAAACCATTAAATGCCGGTTCTTCTGTAACTACTAATATTTTTCCATGCTTTTTAGCAGCTTCAAATAATCCTTGTTCATCAATTGGTGCGAGTGTTCTCAAGTCAATAATTTCAACACGACCTTCGAATTTTTTAGCAGCTGCTTTTGCCCAATAAACTCCCATTCCATAAGTTACAACAGCCATTGAATGGCCTTTGGTAATTGCATCTTCATTTGCTGATTGAACAACTCTTAGTTTTCCAAATGGAATCACATAGTCTTCATCCGGCTCAATTGTTTTAGCGTCTTCTGTTCCTTTAATTTTACTCCAGTATAAACCTTTATGCTCTAACATTACTACCGGATTAGGGTCGTAATAAGCAGCTTTCATTAATCCTTTTAAATCTGCCCCGGTACTTGGATAAGCGATTTTAATACCTCTGATGTTAGCTAAAACACTTTCTACAGAACTTGAATGATAAGGACCACCACTTCCATAAGCACCAATAGGTACACGTAATATCATGCTAACCGGCCATTTACCGTTACTTAAAAAACAACTTCTGCTTACTTCAGTAAATAATTGGTTTAAGCCCGGCCAAATGTAATCGGCAAATTGTACTTCAACAATTGGTTTTAATCCAACAGCACTCATACCAACAGTTGACCCTACAATAAAGGCTTCCTGAATTGGTGTGTTAAATACACGATGGTCACCAAATTGTTGAGCTAATGTAGCAGCTTCTCTAAATACACCACCAAGTCTTGCGCCAACATCTTGTCCGTAAAGCAAACATTCAGGGTGTTTGGTCATTAACTCTCTTATTGCAAATAAGGCACTATCTACCATAACAGTAGGTTGTTTTCCTGCAGGTGCTCGTTCTCCTTTTTCTTCTTTAATAGGCGTTTCAGCAAATTCATGTAAGAATAAATCTTCCGGTCTTGGATCTTCTTCCAACAAGGCTTTCTGATAGTCTTCTTCAACATTTTGTTTTGCCTTTGTTTCAATATCCTTTATTTGTAAGGCTTCTACACCTGTAATAATTAATTGATTTCTTAAGCGGGGCAGTGGATCACGTTTTTCTGCTTCCGCCAAATCATCTCTGTACCATTCTTTTCTTACACCACTTGTATGATGATTCAAGAGCGGAACTTTTGCATGAATTAAAAACGGCCTTCTTTCTGTTCTTATTTTTTCAAGTACTTCTTTAATTGTATTATAACTTAAAATAAAGTCTGTACCATCAATCGTGCGGGTTTCTATTCCTTTAAAGCCTTTGGCAAAATCAGAGATATCCTGAGAGCGTATTTCTCTTGCGTGCGCACTTATATCCCATTCGTTATCCTGTACAAAAAATAAAATCGGTAGTTGTTTTAGAGCAGCCATTTGAAAAGCTTCTGAAACTTCACCTTCGGTGCAACTGGCATCACCAAGCGAGCAAACAGCAATGGCACTGTTTTCTTCGTTTTGTAACATCTTATTTTTTTCGAAGTACTGAAGTCCCATGGCAACTCCGGTTGTTGGAATAGCTTGCATGCCGGTGGCGCTACTTTGATGCGGAATTTTTGGCATGTCGTTCCTTTTTAAACTCGGATGAGAATAATAAGTTCGTCCACCACTAAAAGGATCGTTACGTTTTGCCAATAATTGAAGCATTAAGTCAAAAGGCTTTAATCCAATGGCCAATAAAATACTATCGTCGCGGTAATATGCACTAAGGTAGTCCTTTGGTAAAAGTTGTAAACCTAAAGCAATTTGAACGGCTTCATGCCCACGACTGGTTGCATGAACATACTTAGCGGTTATCTCCTTGTTAGCTTCATAAAGTTCGGCCATACTTTTGGCTGTACACATTAGTTCGTATGCTTTTACAAGGGTTTCCTGAGGTATTTTTGTTTTCAATGAAGTGGTTTTAGTTGTAATATCTTCCATTAAAGTAAGCGCTAAACGCTAAAGATATTAATTTATTTAATTTTTATCAAGTAATATTAATCCGTAGGTTGTTAACATTTACTTGTCTAAAATTGAGATTAACTGACTAATTATTAAGGAAATACATTGTCTAACTTTAAGCTATAAAGTTAGCTATAAAATATGCGTTTTTAATTGTGTTTGTTTTCATCACCGGGTGTAAACATAAAAAGAAAACGCAGTCAACGGGCAGCACAAAAGATCATACGAAGGAGCATAAACTGAGCTCATCTAATTTGACTATTGTTCAGGAAAAATTGAGTGTTGACAAACATGAAATTGAAAAAAGTAAACTCTACTCATTTATTACTGACTGGTATGGCACACCATACAGATACGGAGGATGTGATAAGAGCGGTACAGATTGCAGTTGTTTTACTCATATGTTATTTAAGCAGGTTTATAACAAAACAATTGAGCGTAGTTCCGGAGATATTTACAAGTCTTGCGAAAAGATTAAACGTTCTCATTTAAAAGAAGGTGATTTAGTTTTTTTTGTTACAAACGGAAAAGGAGTTTCACATGTTGGTGTTTTTTTAAAGGATGAAAAATTTGTGCATGCTAGCACCAGTAAAGGCGTTATGATTAGTAGCTTGTCAGAAGCATATTTTGAAAAAACATATTATGGGGCCGGGAGGCACAATTGAATTAATTTATGAAAGAATCGTTTACAATACCTCAGAGATTAAAATTACTTAAAACAATAATTGTTTTGAGTTTAATAATTTCATTCTGTTTAAGCTACAGGCTTTGGCTTAGTGATCGGTTTTTTCCGGCTGCACCCTTGATTAATTTTGATTTGGGATTTAAACCTGATGGTGTATTAACCTTGTTGAGTTGTTTGTGTTTGGGACTTTCGCTGTTTTTTAAATTTGAAAGGGCTTTATTAAGCATTAGCTTAGTTTTAAATGTTCTTTTAATACTATTAGATGTAAACCGTTTGCAGGCTTGGTTTTTAACGTATAATGCTTTGTTGTTTCTGTTGGTTTTATTTAACGGAAGAATTGATAATCCGAACAGAAACACAGTTATTTTTATTTGCTTGCAATTACTAATTATATCAATTTATTGTTGCAATGCCTTGAATAATTTTAATATGTTTTTCGGTTCAGATGTTCTAAATCCTTTTCTTAATAAATACAGTTCTTCATTAAGTATAAGGCAGATGGCATTTTTCACAACGGTTGGTAAACTTTTACCATTACTTGTTTTTTTAATTGGCATTGCTTTGATGTTTCCGGTTGCACGATATTTAGCGATAAGTTTAGCTTTAATTGTACACTTATGTCTTTTCATTTTACTTTTTCCTTCAGCAAGCAATTTAAACTACGCCGCCTGGTTTGTTAACATTGCCTATTTGTTTATACTGCCTTTGCTATTCTTAGGCGAAACGAAGCAGCGTTATTTTAGCTGGAGTGTGTTATTCCAAAAACCACTTTTTTATTTGTGTGTCACTGTATTTTTCGTATTTCCGATTCTAAATGTTTTTAATCGCGAAGCAAATTTGGTAACAATTAATTTTGTTAATTATACAGAATCTCAGAAACTTTCTTTTGATTTTAATGTGAAAGATAATTTGCCATTATTTGTAAAGGCTTTTTTAAATGAAGAAAATGAAAAGTCAGAATTAAAGCACAAACAATGGTGCTTAACGGAGTTAAATTCTTCACTTGTTAATCATCCCAAAGTCTTGATAGCGCTTCATAATTACGTTCAAAACCAACAGTTTAGCTCTGTTAAAGAATTACAATTTAATCAATAAAGTTACAGCTGGAGTTTTTATAAACTCTAAACTGCTTATATTTGTATTAAAATTGTTGTAATGAATAAAATTCTACTTTCTGTTAATGCATTATTGGTTGTTGCTGTTGCTTATTTATTTTACAAAGTGAGCGATTCAGGTAATAACCCAAACTGTTCTGGAAAAGTAATAAACACCGATAGTATTGCCAATAAGGTTGATTTAAAACCTAAAAAAGTTGAACAAATTGGGACCACCCCAACAGGTAAGGTTGCGTTTATTAATTTAGACATATTAAACGAAGAATCTCAGGAAGTTTTGGATTTAGAAAAAGAAGCTAAGAACAGACGTTCTGCAATTGAAGCTAGCTTAATGGCCTTGCAAAATAATTATGAGAAAAAAGTAATGGATTATCAAAATTCGGCTAAAGCTGGTATCGCATCAGAAGCTGAATTAAATGCAAAAGCAAAAGAGATTCAGCAGATTGAAAAAGATGCTCAAAATAAGCAGTTGCAAATTGATAATCTAACAATGGACATTGCGCAAAAGAACGATAACTTTCAAAAAAACATTAAAGCGTTTTTGGTTAAGTGGAATGCCGGAAAATATGATTATATTTTATCATACAGCGAATCTGTGCCAACCATGCTTTTAGGTAATGCTACATTAGATATAACCAAGGAGGTATTACCTTTAATTAATGAGGAGTATTCGAGTAAAAAACCTTCAAAACCAACAAAATGACAACTTTAAAGGACAAAATAAATGCAGTAGCATTATTTCATGATACATTTCAGATAGGTAATGCTAATGAAGTTACCTTAGTTGATGAAGCTACTTATCAATTACGATATGCTTTAATTAAGGAAGAGAATGAAGAATATTTGGAAGCCTGCAAAAAAGGTGATATAGTTGAAATAGCAGATGCATTAGGAGATCAACTTTACATATTATTTGGCACCATTTTAAAGCATGGTCTTGAGCATAAAATAGCTGAGATATTTGATGAGATTCAGCGAAGTAATATGAGCAAATTAGATGCCAACGGCCAGCCAATTTTCAGAGAGGATGGCAAAATCCTTAAATCAGATTTGTATTTTAAGCCAAATATTAAGGATATTTTGGATTCAAAATAATTTTCTTTTTTTACCAAAAAACATACTTTATTTCCAATCATTTGCTATCTTAACGCTTTATTTAAATCGTTATGAGTAGCACGCCCGAAGGAAGACAAATTATCTTTAGCATGGTGAATGTAAGCAAGATTCACCCACCACAAAAGCAAGTTTTAAAAGACATATACATTTCATTTTATTATGGCGCTAAAATCGGCGTTTTAGGTCTTAACGGTTCCGGCAAATCTTCACTGTTAAGAATTATGGCCGGTATTGATAAGGATTACATTGGAGAAATTCATCAGTCACCCGGATACAGTATTGGGATGCTTGAGCAGGAACCAAAACTGGATGAATCCAAAACAGTAATTCAAATCGTTCGTGAAGGTGTTCAAAAGCAAGTTGATATTCTTAATGAGTTTGAAGAGGTGAATAATAAATTCATGGATGAAGAAATTATCAATGATCCTGATAAAATGGATAAGTTAATTAATCGTCAGGCTCAATTGCAAGAATTAATTGATCAACAAGATTTGTGGAATTTGGATAACCGATTAGAACGAGCAATGGATGCTCTTCGTTGTCCGGAAAGTGATACGCCAATCAATATTTTATCTGGTGGAGAGAGACGTCGAGTGGCTTTATGCCGTCTGTTACTTCAAGAACCGGATATTTTATTATTGGATGAGCCTACCAATCACTTGGACGCTGAGAGTGTTGATTGGTTAGAACAACATTTACAACAATATAAAGGAACTATTATTGCTGTTACCCACGATAGATATTTCTTGGATAATGTTGCAGGTTGGATATTAGAATTAGATCGTGGAGAAGGAATTCCTTGGAAAGGAAATTACAGTAGCTGGTTAGAGCAAAAACGTGAGCGTTTAAAACAAGAAGAGAAATCGGAGAGTAAACGTCAGAAAAATTTAGCACGAGAGTTAGAATGGGTAAGAGCAGGGGTAAAAGGACGTGGAGTTAAACAAAAAGCTCGTTTAAGCAACTATGAAAAAATGCTAAATGAGGATGTGAAAACGAAAGAAGAAAATTTGGAAATCTTTATTCCAAATGGACCTCGTTTAGGTTCAGAAGTAATTGAAGCTATTAATGTTTCAAAAGGTTTTGGAGATCGCTTACTTTATGAAAAATTGAATTTTAAATTGCCACCGGCAGGTATCGTTGGTATTATTGGTCCAAATGGTGCCGGTAAAACAACTTTATTTAAAATGATAATGGGTCTTGAAAAACCAAATGAAGGTGAGTTTAAGGTTGGGCCAACCGTTAAGATTAGTTATGTAGATCAAACACATAAAGACATTGATCCTAACAAAACCGTGTATGATGTTTTGAGTGGAGGAACTGAAAGTTTAGTATTTGAAGGAAAATCAATTAATAGCCGTGCATACATCAGCCGATTTAATTTCAGTGGAAACGACCAAAGTAAAAAATGTGGTGTATTATCAGGTGGTGAAAGAAATCGTTTGCATTTAGCCATGGCTTTAAAAGAAGGTGGTAACGTATTGTTATTAGATGAGCCTACCAATGATTTAGATGTAAATACACTTCGTGCTTTAGAAGAAGGTTTAGAAAATTTTGCGGGATGTGCAGTTATCATTAGTCACGATAGATGGTTCCTTGACAGGGTTTGTACACACATCTTAGCTTTTGAAGGCGATAGTAGTGTTTATTATTTCGAAGGAGGTTACAGTGAGTATGAAGAGAATCGCAAGAAACGCCTTGGGAATATTGAACCTAAACGACCACGTTATAAAAAGTTAGCAGTTTAAAATGAAAAAGGTATTAGTTGTTTTATTATTAGTGATTGGCTTTGGCATGAAAGCACAAATCTTAAATGAAGGCGATATTACTCTGTCTCCTAACATTGGTGTTCCTCATGTTTCAGCAGCTATACTAAAAACAGCACTAAAAGTTTACTATAAATCAAATCTTGAAAACAAATACGAAATTGGTGTTAAGAATACACCAGTGTTTAATTTTAAGGGAGAGTATTCAGCTCAGAATGACTTAAGCATTGGACTAGCCGCTTCCTACTGGAGAATGGATGTTGATATAACCGATTTATATTCACAATTGAATGCAACTACTTCAGTAGTTGAGGCACAGATTGATAATACTACAATTAGCATTAAGGCCATGGCACTTGGGTTTAGAGGTACTTATCATTTTATGGCTGATGATAATGATACTAAATGGGATCCATACATTGGCGGAACTTTAGGTTTAACACGGTACGAAACTAATATCATATTTAAGTCAACAGTTTTAGGAAAACAGCTTCCTGATGGAATATTCAAATTTAAATCAGGTATTGGTACCTATTTTTCTTCTACAGTAGGCGTAAGATACTATTTTGTTAAAAATTTTGGTATAAACGCCGAATTTGGGTGGGATAGAGGTGCACTATTATTTGGTGGTATCGTAATCAAATTCCCAACAAAAAGTAATACAGTAAAAACAGAAACAAACAATAAATAACAAATAATTAAAAAACAACACTATGGGACAATTTAATCCTTCAAAAATTTTAATTCCGGTTGATTTTAGTGCAACCTCTTTATTAGCGATTGAACATGGCGCATTTACTGCTCAACTTGGTAAAGCAGATGTAGTTTTATTGCATGTAATTAATTCGCAGTTTAATTCTGTAAACATGTTTTTACCAATTGTGAAATTAACTGATCAGGAAAATTTCGAAAAAGAAATTGAGGTAAAAATGAACGAATTGGCTTCAGATATTAATAAGAAATATGGAGTACGAGTTGAATGTATTACTAAAAGTGGTAGTCCAAGTCATGTTATCAATGAAACAGCCAGAGAGATTAAAGCTTCTCTAATTGTAATGGGCACACATGGTTATTCTCCATTAGAAGAATTAGTTATTGGTAGCATTGCTATGAAAGTTTTAACGAAATCTCCTTGTCCAACCATGGTTATGAGTAGCAAAGCTGATCATAAAGGATACTCAAATATTTTAATTCCAATTGACTCCAGTGCAAACTCTCGCCAGAAGGTAAACTATGCTATTGGCTTTGCGAAGTGTTTTAGCGCGCAATTACACGCTGTTGCACTTTTACATTCAGATGAAGAAGAATTAATTGAAGAGATGCATTTAATTTTGAAACAAATTGGTGAGCTGGCAACAGAAAATGGTGTAGTTTATACAGGTGAAGTTTTAAAGGATGTAAAAAATAAAGCGAATGCTACAATTAAAACTGCAGAGAAAAAAGGTTCTGATATGGTAATTATCATGACTGACCAGGATGCTGAGTTAAGCGGATTATTTTTAGGTGCTTATTCTCAACAAATTATTCATTTAAATAAAGTGCCGACAATTGCAATTAAACCGAAAGATCTTTCAGGAGCTGATGCATCAATATTAGGTGGCACAAGCGGTGGATTTTAAGCTGTTACAGTAATTGTTGGAAATAGGAACCTAACTTTTAATTAAATAATACAAATGAAAAAAATCAGTTTTATTCTTGTTTTTCTTTCGGGCTTAATCCTCAATGCTCAAAAGTTAGCTGAGGTGAGTTTAGATTTATTAGATGGAAATCAAATAAAGGGAACAACTACATTAAATGATGTTGAGTTAATAACAGCTTATGGTAAACTTTCTATCCCAATTACTAAAATTAGTAGCGTTAAAATTGGTTACGGTAAGGATGCAGCTTTAGGTGATAAAGCTAAAAGTTATTGCAAAATTCTTGCCGGTGCAGGTACAGAGGATACCCGAAAAGCAGCCTATTCTGATTTAGTAAAATTAGGAGCAAAAAGTATTTATGCTATTGAAGAATTCCTGAACGATCCTAAGACAGTTATTTCAGACGATGTTCAAGGAGATTTTACAATTGACAATGCATTAGCGGAAATAAAATCCAATGCTGGTATTAGTAGTGATGCCGGTTTTGATGACGTTATCACAATTGACAATCAATACAACATGGGCGGTATTTACACATTTACTAAGTTGGATGTGAAAACTGAATATGGAAATCTTTCTGTGCCAAAAGAAAAAATTAAAAGCATTGAAGTTTTTATCCCAACACCGGGAGGTAAAGATGCAAGTAGTTTTAAATTAAATGCTAATAAGCATATTAGTGGAAACAACAATGGTGGTTGGTTTAAAACAGGAATTACGGTAAAGGCAGGACAAAAAATTACAATGACTGCTTCAGGTGAAATTACGTTGGCAAGTTTAAGCAATAACAAATACAAGCCGGATGGAAGCAGCAAGGCGGCATCTGCAAGTAGTTGGACCCCTCCATATACTTCAGAGGCAGGTGAAGAAGGTGATGGGTACAGTTATCCAAGCTATGGACAAATTGTTTTTAAGGTTGGAGAAACAGGTGAAATGAAAAAGGCAAATGTAAAAGGTACAAATAAGGCAAAAACATCTGGCTTATTATATATTTCAATTTACGAAACAGTTTATAATGCAGCTAACTCTGGTAGTTATCAGGTTAACATTAAGCTAAACTAAAACTAAAGGAATCCCTTTCAGGTTGTGCCTCACGCCTTCAACGGTAGTGCCGAGTAATATATCTTTTATTGTTTTGTGACCATGAGTACCCATTACTAACATGTCGCATGCTTCGCGTAAAACAATTTCAGGAATAGCTGTCTTTGGATTACCAAAGCCTAATCGGTAATCGCAGATAATCTGTTTATCATTTAACTGCAATTGGTAATTTATCAAGTGTTCTAAATCTTCTTCTCGTTCCAAATCGCTGGTTTGCTCACCATATACAAATGCGCCCGCACTTTCTAATACGTGAACTAATATAATTTTTGTCCCACTGCCGCCAAGTTGTAAAGCCTTATTTATGGCTTTGTTGTCAGCCTCACTAAAGTCTACTGCAACGGCAATCGTATTAAGTTGGTTGCTAGGATTTATTTCCAATTGGGTTGGCGTAGCGTGAAACTTGTTTGCTTTAATAGATTGTTTAGATAAAAAAGGAACAAAGGTTACATATAATAATACAATAATGCAGAGTATACACGTTGGAACAAGCGTGAAACTAACTAAAAGAGTGTATTCACTGTTAAGTAATAAATCTTTTAATTCAACGTAAACTAATTTAATATTTAAAATTATAATTATTGATGCTGCCAACCATGCAAATAGTTTTTGCCAAGTAGGAATCACAAACTGCCCCATTTTGCTTTTGTTGCTTACGAAGTGAATTAACGGAATAACAGCAAAGCCTAATTGTAAACTTAAAATAACCTGACTTAAAATAAGGAGTTTTCCGGTAGAATCTTCTCCAAATACGATAATGGTAATAAGAGCAGGTACAATTGCAATTAACCGCGTCAATAATCTCCTAATCCACGGTTGCAAGCGAAGGTTGAGGTAGCCTTCCATTACAACTTGACCTGCTAATGTTCCTGTAACGGTACTGCTTTGTCCGGCAGCTATCAACGATAAAGCAAATAAAACCGGTGCCAAGGTGTTTCCTAACATGGGAGCAAGCAATTGGTGTGCATCCTTTATTTCGGTAACTTCATTTTGTCCATTTTTAAAAAATGCCGCCGCCGCTAATATTAAAATAGCAGCATTTACAAATAATGCAAGGTTAAGGGCAATTGCACTGTCTATCGTATTATAACGAATTGCTTTTTTGATGTCTGTTGGTGTTCGTTCAAATTTTCGTGATTGAACAAGGGAGCTATGTAAATACAGGTTGTGAGGCATTACAGTTGCGCCAATAATTCCTATCGCAATTAGCAAGGCCTCATTGTTTTTAATACTTGGAATTAAGCCTGACACGATTTCATGTGGAACAGGTTTTGCAATAATGAGCTGTATCAAAAATGAAACGCCAATCATGGCTACTAAGCTAATAATGAAGGCTTCTAATTTTTTAATGCCCTTGTTAAGTAAAAAAAGCAAAATAAAACTATCAAGCACTGTAATGCAAACACCGGTGAGCACGCTAACCTGAGGAAACAACAAATTAATACCAATAGCCATACCAAGTACTTCCGCTAAGTCACAAGCCGCAATTGCAATTTCGGCTAAAATGTATAAAAACAGATTAACAAATTTAGGGTAAAACTCTCGAGAGGCTTGCGCTAAATCCTGACCACGAACAACGCCAAGTCTTACGCAAAAACTTTGTAAAAGCAAAGCAATTAAGTTGCTCATCACCAACACCCAAATCAAACTGTAACCAAATTTACTACCGCCTGCAATATCAGTTGCCCAGTTTCCAGGGTCCATATAACCAACACTAATCAAATAAGCAGGGCCAAGAAAAGCCAGTATTTTCTTGTAACCTGATTTATGACTGGTGTTAACACTGGAGTTAACTTCTTCAAGTGATTTGTTCATTTTATACTTTTGATACTAATAAATGAGTTGCTACTTGATTCGTTAATAAAACTGCAGAGCTGTTATTTAGTTTGATGCGAAAGCTTCCGTCAAAGGAACTTCTTTCCGTAATTCTAAAAGTGTTTCCAATATTTAGTTTAAGTTTGGTTAAATGTTGTAGAAAATCATTTGCATGGTAGTTAACGGCAACTAATTTATAAGTGCCCGGATACACTACTTGATTCAGTTGGATCGCCTGTCTTTTTGGTAATAAGCCATTTTTATTTGGGATAGGATCTCCATGTGGATCAAATTTCGGATGATCCAAGTATTTTTCTAAACGCTGAACTAGCTCTTCACTTTTAATATGCTCTAACTGCTCAGCAATTTCGTGTACTTCATTCCATTTAAAGTTTAGTTTTTCCACCAAAAACACTTCCCATAATCGGTGTTTTCGAACAATAGAAAGTGCCAGTTTATTGCCACTTTTTGTCAGATAAACGGGTTTATACTTTTGATAATCAATTAATTTTTTATCACTTAATCGCTTAAGCATTTCGGTTACTGAAGCCGCCTTCAATCCAAAATGCTGCGAGAGCATGGTTGTATTAACCTTGCCAACCTGCTGAAAGTGAAAAATGGCTTTAACGTAATTTTCTTCCGTAAACGAAATAATCATTCAACAAAAATACTAAATTTTTAGGTTAACCTAAAATTTAATACTAAGTCCACCTAAAAAGTAGGTTGGTGCTGCCGGGGATAGAAAGTTTTTGGTTGTTAAAACGTTGTCCACATAGTAACTGTATGTATAACCATTCGTTTCGTATTGCGCATTCAATATATTAAACACAGTAGCCATTAAAGTCAGTTCCTTTATTGATTTAATTGGTAATGTATAGGTAAATCTTAAATCGAAAGTATTATAGGGGTTAATACTGCGTTTAATATTACTGGTATTATCTAAATACTGGCGACCAACATACTTCTGAATTACGGCAATTTCTAATTTTTTAATTGGCGTAATTATTAATTGGGCACTACTTACCATGCTTGGAGAGAATGAAATATCAGTAAGATTATAGTTATTAACCTGTGGCGCAAGTCCGTTAAAACTTGCATCATAACGGCTAATGACCTCCTTAAAATTGGTTATTTTATTTTGAGATAAACTTATGTTACCTAGTAATCCAATTTGTTTAATTGGTTGGTAACTTAATTCTAGTTCAATTCCTCTCCTATAGCTGTTGCTAACATTCAATCTTTTTGGATTTCCAACATTATCAATTTCGCCATTTAATACTAATTGTTTTAAGTATTGCATGTAGTACAAATTGGCATTGACATTGATTTTGTTTTTAGTATAGCGGTAACCAACTTCAGTGTTGTACATAGTTTCGGCACCAGGTCGGTTAATGGGATAGTTTTTGGTTAAATCATCGCCATTTGGTTCTTTATTACCAATAGCAAAACTGGCATATACATTTGAGCTTGAATTAACATTGTAACTTGCTCCTATTTTAGGATTGAAAAAGTTAAAGTTCGCATCTTGCATTTTTGACACTGCGCTGTCAACTAATCCAAAGTAACGATAATCAACTTTTCGGTATTGTAAATCCAAAAATAAATTAAGTTGCTGAATAGGTTTGTAGTTTGTTTTTAAATAAATATTACCGTCGTTTTTATTGGTATTGTAACCGGCGTATTGGTAATCAATCTCAGATGTTGAAGTGTATTGCATCCAGCGTAATCTACTAAAATGTTTTCCAAAATAGGTATTGTAACCACCACCTAAACTGAAATTTAGTTTTGACGAACTCGTATAGTTGAAATTAAATAAACCTCCAATAAAATCATTATCTAACCAAAGTCTTCTAATTAAATCAGTTGAGGTTACAGTGTCTTTTGGTGTTACTGCGTTAGGTAAATTATAATCACTAAATGATTGGCCTTGCTTGTATTGTTCGTAATAACCTTTGCCTTTGGTGTAATGTCCGGTAACATTTAAGTTTAGTTTCGAATTAAATTGGTGAATAAAATGCAATTGAAAATTATTTTGCTTGTAATTATCCGTTTCATTATCGTAATACTTTAATTTCCCCTTGTTGTCATAGTATATTCCTGCAGAATTATCTGTGCGGTTTCCTTTTTTAATGGAATCTTCATCTACATAATACCAGGCTTGATAAGTTTTTTCCTGTCCTAAAAAATTAATGAATTTAATAACTGATTTTTTACCATAATAACCTCCGGCTAAATAGTAAGACTGGAGATTGCTGGAGGCTCTGTCAATATAGCCGTTACTTGTAATGCGACTGGCTCTTGCATCAACTGTAAACTTATTATCAATTAAACCGGTACCCGCCATTATTGTGTTTCTAAAGGTGTTAAAGCTACCGGCAGTGCTGATCACGTGAGCATAAGCACTATCATTTAATTGATTTGTCTGAAAATTAATTGAGGCGCCAAATGCTCCGGCTCCGTTACTGCTGGCACCAACTCCACGCTGCACCTGGATGTTGTTTACGCTTGATGTAAAGTCAGGCATGTTTACAAAAAATACGCCTTGGCTCTCAGCATCATTTACCGGAACGCCATTAATGGTTACATTAATTCGGGTAATATCGCTACCTCTTATTTTTATTCCGGTATAGCCTACACCATTTCCGGCATCACTGTTAACTACCACATTTGGTAACTGATTCAGAATAAATGGAGCATCCTGTCCTAGGTTATTTTTCTTTATTTCTTCACCAGAAAGATTACTAAAGGCCATGCCTTTGTCGTTATTTACACGTGTTGTATTTACAACTACTTCATCCAGGTTAGCATTGTTTTTCTTCATTACAAAATTCATGTCAGCATTTCCTGATACCATGAAAGTTGTTGTAATAGCTGAATAACCGAGCGACTGAACGTTTAGCTCTATTATACCGCTTTTAACATTACCAAATTCAAATTCCCCATTGCTATTACATTGAGTTGCAAGTAATGTGTTTTTAATTTGGACATTTGCAAATGGAATTGGTTCGTTGTTTTCGGTAAAAACTTTACCATTTAGTTGGTTTTGTGCGTTTAGTGAACTACCTATTGTTAGTAGGATACCAAACAATTTTAATTTGTTCATTTTTTTCTTTTTTTTAATTAAACATAATAACACTAGGGGCGTGTATTATTTTAATTTTTCCCTACGCAGGCATTACCCTGTTCAGGTGCGCAACAATTTGTATTTGGGTACAAAATTGTTACTGGGTATAATCTCAGCCTCGTAAAAATTGAAGTTTGGAAGGTAGAATTTAGAATTTGCAATACTTCTTAATTCTCATTTCTTAAATTTAACTTTTACAAAGCACCCCTTAAGACAGCGCAAATATAAGTATTGATGAATTATTATGCAAAAGCCAAAAATATTGTGCAACTTAGAGGCATTGAATTTTAAATGAACAAAAAAAGAATAGCAGTAATTGGATCAACCGGAAGCATTGGCACGCAAGCCCTCGACGTTATCCGGGCAAATCCGGATTTATTTGAAGCAGAGGTTTTAGTGGCTAATTCAAATGCAGAATTATTGATTAAACAAGCTTTAGAGTTTGAACCAAATGCAGTAGTTATTGCGAACGAAGCTAATTATTTAAAGGTCAAAGAGGCCCTGGCTTCTCATCCAATAAAAGTGTATTCAGGTGTAAAGGCAGTTGAACAAATTGTTGAAATGGATTCAATTGACCTTGTGCTTGCCGCAATCGTTGGTTACGCAGGTTTAGCAAGTACTTTAAATGCAATTAAAAATAAAAAACCAATCGCATTAGCTAATAAGGAAACTCTTGTTGTTGCCGGTGAATTGGTAACCGCTTTAGCTTTGGAAAATAACGTGAACATTTATCCGGTGGATAGTGAGCATTCTGCCATTTTTCAATGTCTTGCGGGTGAATGGCATAATCCAATCGAAAAAATTATTTTAACAGCAAGTGGCGGTCCTTTTAGAGGAAAAAAGAGAAATGATTTATTGCAAATAACTAAAAAGGAGGCTTTAAAGCACCCTAATTGGGTAATGGGCGCAAAAATAACCATAGATAGTGCCAGTTTAATGAATAAAGGTCTGGAGGTGATTGAGGCAAAATGGTTGTTTAATTTAAAACCTTCCCAAATAGAGGTTGTAGTGCATCCGCAAAGTATCGTTCACAGTTTAGTACAATTTGAAGATGGCAGTTTGAAGGCTCAGTTAGGGTTACCGGATATGAAATTACCGATACAGTATGCAATGGCTTATCCTAACAGAATTGTTAACTCGTTTGAACGATTTTCTTTCAATCAATATAGTAATTTAACATTTGAATCGCCGGATTTAGATACGTTCAGGAACTTAAAACTGGCATTTAACGCTTTGGAGCAAGGAGGTAATAAGCCTTGCATTTTAAATGCGGCCAATGAAATTGCTGTAGGGGCTTTTTTAAACGATGAAATCGGCTTTCTTCAAATGAGTGATTTAGTGGAAGAAACGCTTAATTCATTGCCGTTTAAAGATAAGCTTACTTACTCGGATTATATAGCCTGCGATGCAGAAGCTCGCGCAACCGCATCGCAGCTCATTAAATCCAGGAAGTTTTAGGCTGATTTTTTAACCACATGGCGGTGGTGGTGATGTCTGTTTCTGCCTTTGTTAAATGCTTTTACCTGTTCGTTTTCTTTTTCCTCGGCTTTACCGCTGAAATAAGAGTAAATAACGTAAAACACCAAACTTCCAGTAACGATGGTACCAATAATGATTAAACCGCTGTATTCTTTAATGCTTTCACTTGTTGAAATACTTGCCTTGGCGGTTAAATTTAACATTAACAATCCTATGATTAATGTTAACACTGTTTTGATTTTTTTCGCTTCCATAACCAAAGTTTTTTAAAGGTTAATAATTTGTTTTCTTACTTATTATAACGCACAAGGGGCTCGTTTGGTTGGCATTTAATTGTCTTAAAATTTGCAAAAACTAAAATTAATCATTTAAAAAAATTTGGTGGTTCCATTAATTTGCACTACCTTTACAATCGCAAAATATAGGAATAATGAAAGGGGGACAAAAGTCCCCCTTCGTTTTGAACAAAAATGATAAATAAAACTTACATAACACAGTTAGCTGAAGAGCATCTTGGGAATGGGAGTATTTTTTTAACTGCCGTAAAGGTGAGTGCCGATAATCAAATCCAATTATTTATTGATGGAGATAATGGCGTTACCATTGCGGATTGTGTTGCCCTTAGCAGACACATTGAAAAGAAATTAAATGAAGGCAATGAGGATTTTAGTTTAGACGTAAGTTCTCACGGTGCAACATCGCCAATTGAGTTACCACGCCAATATTTGAAACACGTTGGCAGAGATTTTGAAATTAAATTAACCAACGGTGAAAAATTAAGCGGACAATTAACCGAATTTGGCAATAATGAATTAACTATTAGTTACCAGGTAAGAGAAAATAAAGCAATAGGTAAAGGAAAAGTTACCGTAAATAAACAACATAAAATTAACCTTAACGAAATAAAAGAATCAAAAATTAAACTTAAATTTTAATCATAAAAAATCATGGAAAGTGCAGCAAATCTGATAGAATCGTTTTCATTGTTTAAAGAAGATAAAAACATTGATAAAGCGACGTTAATGAGTATTATTGAGGATGTTTTCAGAAACATGCTTATTAAGAAGTTTGGATCGGATAAAAATTTTGACATCATTGTTAACCCGGATAAAGGTGACGTAGAGATTTACAAAAACCGTAGAATTGTAGACGATGAGTTTGCAGAAGATTCTTTTGATTTTGATGAAAATAAACACATCAGTTTTAGTGATGCTCAAAAAATTGAACCTGATTTCGAGATTGGCGAAGATTTATCAGAGCGTGTTAAGTTAGAAGACTTTGGTCGTCGTGCCGTTTTATCGGTTCGTCAAAACTTGGTTCAAAAAATTCTTGAATTGCAAAAAAGCGAAATCTACAACAAGTACAAAGAAAAGGTTGGAGATGTTGTTACTGCTGAAGTATATCAGGTATGGAAAAAGGAAATCATGTTAATGGATGATGAAGGTAATGAGTTATTGTTGCCTAAAACAGAACAAATTCCTTCCGATTTCTTTAAGAAAGGCGATACTGTGAAAGCTGTTGTTAGTAAGGTAGATTTAAAAAATGGTTCTCCTTCTATTATCGTTTCACGTACTTCACCAGTGTTTTTAGAGCGTTTATTTGAAACAGAAGTTCCAGAAATTTTTGACGGATTAATTACAATTAAAAAGATTGTACGTGAACCGGGTGAGCGCGCTAAAGTAGCTGTAGAGAGTTATGACGACAGAATTGATCCGGTTGGTGCGTGTGTGGGGATGAAAGGTTCTCGTATCCACGGAATTGTTAGAGAGTTGAAAAACGAAAACATTGACGTTATTAATTATACAACTAACGCACAATTATTAATTCAACGTTCGTTAAGCCCTGCTAAAATCACAACAATTAAATTAGATGAAGCTAATAAGCGTGCTGAGGTGTTTTTAAAACCTGATCAAATTAGTTTAGCAATTGGTAAAGGTGGTTATAACATTAAATTAGCCGGTAAATTAACCGGTTACGAAATTGATGTTTATCGTGATACTGATACTGATATTGATACTGAAGACGTTGACTTAGATGAATTTGCAGATGAAATCAATGATGAGGTAATTGATAAATTAAAAGCAATTGGTTGCGATACTGCAAAATCAGTACTTGAATTAAGTGTTGCCGAATTAACTCGCCGTACAGGAATCGAAGAAGAAACGATTGAAGAGGTACGCGAAATATTGGCTGCTGAATTTGAAGATTAATATTTTTGACTGCATTGGTTGGCGCTTTTCCAAAATAAGGCGCAATTTTTTAAAAATTTAAAGTACAGGAAATTAAAATATGTCAGAAGGAATATCACTTCGTTTAAGCAAAGCCGCTAAGGAATTCAACCTTACTACTACTAGGATTGTGGAGTTTTTAGCTTCTAAGGGAGTTAAAATTGATGCCAATCCAAATGGTAAAATTGGCGATGCAGAGTATAAAATGTTGCTGAAAGAATTTTCAAGCGATAAGTCTGCACGCGAAGAAGCTGAGCACGTTTCGCATACCATTACAAAGGTGAAGCGCGAAACCATTGTTTTAGACGATGTAAAAGCAAAAAAAGAGAAGGAGAGGGAAACTGAAATGGAAGAGGTCATTATTAAAGATCTAACCATTCCAAAGGTTAAAGCTGAGGAAGCTGAAACAACTACGCCTGTTAAGAAAGCCAGCGAGGAAGCAGAAAATAAGGAACAAAGTGGCCCCAAAGTACTAGGTAAATTGGATTTAGATTCAATGAATTTAAAAACCAAGCCTGGCAAGAAAACGAAAGAAGCGGAGGAAGTAAAAGAGGAAAAATCTAAAAAAGGTAAGGGTGCCAAGAAAACGGAAGATGTTGTTGATGAGCCGGTAGTAAAGGAAGAAGAAAAACAAAAAGTTGAAGAAGTTAAGGAAGAGTTTATTGAAACCAAGTATGAGAAGTTGGAAGGACCTAAAATTCTTGGTAAGGTTGAATTACCTGTTGAGAAAGCACCAACTCCTAAAAATCCCATTGAAAAAGGAAAACGTAAACGTATTCGCAAAGGTGGTTTAAGCCAGGAAGAAATTAAAAAGGTGGCAACCGAACAAAGCAAAATTGCCGATGAGCGTAAAAAAGAAAAATACGGTACACCGCGTACTAATCAATTTAATAAGAATAAGGGAACCGGACCTGCTCCAAAACAACGTATTGAATTAACCGAAGAAGAAATTCAGGCGCAAATTAAAGAAACGCTTGCGCGTTTAAGTTCAAAAGGCGGTAAATCAAAAACATCTAAATACCGTCGTGATAAACGCGATGATGTTCGTGAGAAAATGGCTGAGCAAGCGGAATTGGATGAAGCAGAAAAGAAAATTTTAACGGTTGCAGAATTTGTGAGTGCTAATCAATTGGCTACCATGATGAATGTACCTGTTACAAACATTATTTCTACGTGCATGAGCTTAGGCTTGTTTGTGAGTATTAATCAACGTTTGGATGCAGAGACAATTAGTATAGTTGCTGAGGAATTTGGATACAAAGTTCATTTTGCAAGCGCTGAGGATGTTGAAACGGTTAAGGAAGACACAGATCAACCTGAAGATTTGGTGCATCGTCCTCCAATTGTGACAGTGATGGGTCACGTAGATCACGGTAAAACATCTTTACTTGACTTTGTTCGTAAAACAACGGTTGTGGCCGGTGAAGCGGGTGGTATCACTCAGCACATTGGAGCTTACAATGTAACTTTACCTTCAGGCAAAAGTATTACGTTTTTAGATACACCTGGTCACGAGGCATTTACTGCGATGCGTGCCCGTGGTGCTAAAGTAACCGATATTGCAATTATTGTAGTAGCTGCGGATGATAGTGTGATGCCTCAAACCAAAGAAGCAATTAACCATGCACAAGCTGCAGGTGTGCCTATGATATTTGCAATTAATAAAATTGATAAACCGGGTGCAAATCCTGATAAAATCAGAGAAGCACTATCTGCCATGAATATTTTGGTTGAAGAGTGGGGTGGTAAATACCAATGTCAGGAAGTTTCGGCCAAGCAAGGTAAAAACATTGATTTGTTATTGGAAAAAGTATTGTTGGAAGCTGAAATGATGGATTTAAAAGCCAATCCGGATAAGAATGCGCAAGGTAGCGTTATTGAAGCCAGTATGGAAGAGGGTAGAGGTTATGTTTCTACAATACTTGTTCAATCGGGTACATTAAAGGTTGGAGACATTATGTTGGCCGGTAGTTATAGCGGGCGTGTAAGAGCCATGTTTAATGAGCGCGGACTAAAAGTAAACTCGGCAGGTCCTTCGCATCCGGTAAAAGTATTAGGTTTAACCGGTGCACCAACAGCAGGTGACCGTTTTAATGTAATGGATGACGAACGAGAAGCAAGAGAAATTGCGGCTAAACGTTTACAGTTACAACGTGAACAAGGAATTCGTACACACAAACACATTACTTTAGATGAAATCGGACGTCGTTTAGCGATAGGAGATTTTAAAGAGTTGAATGTAATTGTGAAAGGTGATGTAGATGGTTCAATTGAGGCTTTGGCGGATTCATTATTGAAACTAAGCACTGAAAAAATTGCCATTAACATCATACATAAATCGGTTGGTGCAATTAGCGAAAGTGATGTGTTGTTGGCATCTGCCTCTAATGCAATCATTGTTGGTTTCCAGGTAAGACCAACAACCAGTGCACGTAAGTTAGCCGAAACAGAAGAGATTGACATTAGATTGTATTCGATTATTTACGATGCCATTAACGAATTAAAAGCAGCAATGGAAGGAATGTTAGCTCCTGAATTTGTTGAGAAGGTTTCCTGTAACATTGAAATAAGAGATGTATTTAACATCACTAAAGTTGGTACAATTGCCGGATGTTATGTGTTAGACGGGAAAGTAAATCGTAATACCAAGGTGAGGGTTATTCGTGATGGAATTGTAATTCACACAGGTTCTTTAGGTTCATTAAAGCGTTTTAAAGACGATGTAAAAGAAGTTGCAACCGGTTACGAATGCGGTTTAAACATTGATGGTTTTAACGACATTAAAATTGGTGATATTATAGAAGGCTACGAAATGGTGGAAGTAAAAGCCAAATTGTAAACTGAATTAAATTATTTAAAAAAGCTGCTTTGTTTAAGGCAGCTTTTTTTATTTATGTTTTTTTAGTAGTTTTATTTTAGCAATGGTTTAAAGGTTTTCCTAAAAACCAAACGTTTGTAATTATAAATGAACAAGGAGAGAAAACAGTTAAAAAATTGGTGGTTGCAAATTAGTTTTAATAAGCCTCAAAACATCAGAATCCTATTGTTTTTTTGTTTTGGTTTCATACAGCAATTAACTTATAAAGCGCAAATTGCTAACTACATATCAAATGGCAGTTTTGAAGAAAAGTATTCGTGTATTCCACCTTTTACTGCTAGTATCGCTAAAAGTTGGATGTCGATAGATTCGAACATTAGTATAAGTGGTGGATATTACTCAACTTGCTATGGTGCCATACCATACCCAAATGGCGGATTTCAGATTCCAAGAACTGGAGATGCTTTATTGTTGGGAACGTGGTATTGTTCTCAATCTGTGTGCGGACAAATTACCAGAAACTATCCGAAAAACAGACTTAAAGCTACTTTAATAAACGGTAAAACATATTGCGTTAAATTTCATGTAAACATTCAAAATCAATCACCTTTTGGTATAGATGGCTTTGGAGCATATTTTGGAGACAATACCATTGACACCATAACCAAATGTACCATTCCATTGACTTATTTAACCCCTCAAGTACAAAACCCAAATGGTAATGTTATAACAGACACTTTAAATTGGGTGCCGATTACAGGTACTTTTGTTGCCACTGGTATTGAGAAGTATTGTGTACTTGGTAACTTTAAAAGCCATGCTGCTACAAATACGGCAACTCTAAATCCACTCTATTTACCGCAACAATGGAGTGATATTTTAATCGACGACGTCTCCTGCATCCCTTTAGATTTACCTGCCTATGCAGGGCCGGATGTATTTGGCATATCGGGCAATACGGTTTATTTAGGCAGGCCGCAGGATGTTGGCATAGATGAAGCTTGTACATGGTATAATTTAAGTAACACAACAACCCCCATTGCCAACGCCGCAGGCTTTACACACACCATTGCAGCCATCACACAAACCTACATGGTAAAACAAGATATTTGCGGTGTAATAAAATATGATACGGTGGTGGTATACGCCAGCGCGGTGGGTGTAGAGAATGTCACGCTGAGCGAAGTCGAAGCGTGGTTAAGAGTATTTCCGAATCCTGCAAATTCAGTTATTAATGTTGAGTTTTTAGTTTTTAATAAAGAGGCTTATAAAGTTGAAGTAATAAATGGTTTGGGTGAAGTTTTGATCAGCGAAACAAGTAAAACTAAAAACTTAACACTCAACACTAATAATTTAAACAGTGGCGTTTATACAATTTTAATTAAAACCGAGGTTGGCACTTTAAGCAGGAAAGTTGTGATTGAAAGATGATAACATTACAAGCACATATAGGCAGCGCAGGGATTACGCATTTTCATGATGACATCATAAAATTTTGCGTTAATAAATTAAGTTTAATTTTAAGCAGATGCTTGTGTGAAGGCGGGGCGTTGCCTCTCGCTTTGCGCTCAGCACCGTCAGCAAAATTAAACTTAATTTTAGCTAAATTTTATGAAGTCTTGATTTTTGCCCAACTTTGTATCAAGACAAAGTTGGAGAGAGAAATTACTCAGTTACTTCGATACAGCGAATAAAAAAATTAAGAGCGGGCAGGCGTTAGCAGCGAATTGTCTTGTCTCAGCACAACCTGGCTCTAATGTGTACCACACATTCGCCCTTTGCCGACTAAAGAAAAGTAACAAGAAAATAGTTAACCTTAGGCCTTTCCGGTTGGTCCGGTAAACTGCATGGCCATGTTTTGATCCAAATCCTTAATCTTACCATTCATCGTCTCATACTTGTTTAAGTTATCTATTAATGCTTTTGCTAAACGTTTTGCGTGTTGTGGCGTTAAAATAATTCTGGATTTTACTCTAGCTTTTGGTACTCCCGGCAATAACTTTATAAAATCAATAACAAATTCACTGTTAGAGTGGGTAATAATTGCTAAGTTTGAATAAATGCCTTCCGCAATTTCTTCACTTAGTTCGATATCGAGTTGTTGTGGTTGCTGTTCTTCCATTTGAATTAATTTTAAAAATAAGTTTTCATTTCATTGTTTAACTTTCTGGCTTCAATTGCTGCCAGCTCGTCAAAATTTTCTCCGTTACCTGCGTAAATAATAGATCTGCTGGCATTAATTAATAACCCAATGTCTTGATTAAGCCCGTATTTGGTAACTTCTTCTAAACTGCCACCTTGTGCACCTACACCAGGTACAAGTAAAAAATGATTTGGTATAATTTTTCTGATTTCTCCCAACATACTTGCTTTAGTTGCTCCAACAACAAACATCATGTTATTGGCTGTTCCCCAAGAAGCACAAGTTTCAATTACTTTTAAATAAAGTTCTTTATCGTTTAATTTTAATTGCTGAAAATCTGCTGAGCCTTCATTGCTTGTTAAGCCTAACACAATTGCCCATTTGTTTTCAAATTGAAGAAATGGCTTAACGGAATCGCTTCCCATGTATGGAGCAATAGTAATAGCATCTGCATTTAAGCGATTAAAGAACGCTTTGGCATACATGGTACTGGTATTACCTATGTCACCTCTTTTAGCATCTGCAATTAAAAAATGATCGGGATAATTTATTTTAATGTATTTAATGGTTTTTTCCAGACTCTCCATACCGCTTAATCCATAGGCTTCATAAAAAGCCGTATTTGGTTTAAACGCTACACAATATGGAGCTGTCGCATCTATAATTAAACGGTTAAATAAGTATATAGTATCCTCATCGTGATCAATAATGTGCTTTGGAATTTTACTTATATCCGGATCAAGCCCAACACACAAAAACGATTTCTTTTCTCTTATTTGTTTAATTAATTGTTCTCTGTTCATGTTTTAAAGCGTTAACTTGTTTAAGCAATTTTCAATAAGTATTTCCACACTTTTTTTATAATCGCTTGTAAATTCTTTTCTTACTCTGTTGGCTATAATCACACATACAGTAAGGCAATTATGATTTAGTAATTTACCTAAGCCGTATAAGGCGCTGGTTTCCATTTCAAAATTGGTGATTTTTAAACCGTTCAAATTGAAATTAGTAAGATTATCGTTTAAAGTAGGTAGAGCACTCTTTAGTTTAATTTGGCGACCTTGCGGACCATAAAATCCCGGTGCAGTAGCTGTTATACCAACGAAATTGCCGTCTTTGAATTTTTTTAATAAATCATCAGATGCAGCAACGCAATAAGGGTATGGCATGTTAGGTAACCAGCCTGTTTGTTTAATAAAGGCATCGCTGATGTTGTTTTCGCAAACGGATTGCCATCCGTCGTAAAAATTTAAAAGGCCGTCTAATCCGATGCCATGAGAACTCACAACAAGTCCATTTACCGGAATTTCAGCCTGAAGGGCGCCACTGGTTCCTAAGCGAATGATATTGAGTTTCCTGTGTGTTGAATTTAAGGTGCGTGTTTTAGGATTAATGTTAACTGCCGCATCTAACTCATTCATTACAATATCAATGTTATCTGTCCCAATACCTGTACTCAAAACAGTGACGCGTTTGCCATTATATAGACCGGTATGGGTTACAAATTCTCGGTGTTCGGTTTTAAAATCAATTGATGAAAAAAAGGAAGAAATTTGTGCTACTCTGTTTTGATCACCAACCACAAGAACATTGTCTGCAATGTCTTCGGCAAGCAAATTAATATGGTAAACCCTGTTTTCGTTAGTTAGGATTAATTCTGTTTCAGCAAACTGACTCATAAATGGTATTATTGGAAAGAAGGTTAGTCTACTTTTTGAGGTTTAAACACTCCCATTTTCACTAAGTCTTCTAATAATGTTCGTTTGTTTTGGTAAATAGCAGTTATAAATGCATCTTTTTGTCCGGCTTCAATTACCTTTTTGTTATGTTTCAAAGCTTCATTTAAAGTAGTAAATTTTCCTCCTATTGTAACACGCGTTATGCCATCAGCTAATAATAGAGATTCTATTTTACCACAATTTTTTAAGTAAGGAAAGCTCATGGCTTTAGGGTATTTAAGCGCAGCAATTTGAACTCTAAACTGAATGCCTTGAGCGCTAACATCTATATTTCCATTTTCTTTCGCAAAACTTAAACTGGTTGCTTGTGCTATATTATTCGGAATAAAGGTGGTTGTTGCAGCACTGTTAGTTTTAACTGTATTAGTGGCTATGGCAACAACTGTGTTAGTAGTTGCGACGGTAGGTGTGTTGTTAGCAATACTCATGGCATCAAAGTTAACATCCAAATTTTCTTCTTTGTAGGTAGACAAAGTGGTTAAGTCATAATCGAATTCTTTAAAATTACCAAACTCATCCTTAAAAACAATCTTATATTTTTCTCCTGCTGGTACTGAAACCATGAATTCTCCGGTTGAGCTATTAGAAGTAAATACTTTATAGATCTTTCCACTTTGCGAAATAATTTTTATTTCATTTTTGGATCCAACCGGTATATTCTTGCGTTTGGTTGTTCCTTTTACGAGCATTAAGGCAGGTTTAAGTCCTTCAAATTTTGTGTCAATCATGTAAATGTCTTTTAAACCTTGCCCATCTTGTTTGGCACTACTATAATAGGCACGTTCGCCATTGGCAGCAACCACAAAGTAAATATCATCATCTGTACTGTTAATGGGATAACCTAAATGCTGTACATTTTTAAAAGTGCTATCTTTCGCATTCATGGTTGATCTAAAAATATCATATCCACCCATGCTATTTCTTCCTTTAGAACTATAGAATAAGCTTCTACCATCCGGGTGAATAAAGGGCGCATCCTCATCGTAAGGGGTATTGACACTGTCGCCAAGGTTAACAATATTTCCCCAGGTACTATCTGGTAATAAAGTAGCTTTATAAATATCAATCCCTCCGTAACCACCGCTTCTATCACTTGTAAAGTAAAGGGTATTGCCGTCAGGGCTCAATGAACAATGGCCTTCGTATGCATAACTATTTACATAACCTTTAAGTTTTTTAGGCTTGGAAAAACCTTGTCCGCTAACTTGTACTTGATATAAATCCCCATGATCATCGGCGGTATTTCTGTAGAAATAAAGTATTTGTCCGTCTAAACTAAGCGATACACAGGCATCATGGGCGGTTGTGTTAATCTCCTCAAGCGGTTCAGGAGCGGTAAATTTTCCTTTTTCTTTTTTAGAAAAATATAAATCTTCTGTATATGCACCTTGTGGGTCTGGAGTTAAAAATGAGTTCATTTTACCACCCTTACTTTTTACACCTTTATAAGTAAATACCATAAGGTCTTCAGTAGCATTTATAGCAGGTACGTACTCTTCGTCGGATGAATTGAGCGGCTTGCCCATATTGATAATTTTAGCATTGGTTGGTTTACTTACATGGTATTTGGCATTGCTTATATATCGTTGTAGAAGTAAACCGTTTTTTTTGTCATCCAAATTCATTTTGGATGGAGCAAGGTATTCTTTAATTAAGGCTTCTGCTTCATCTAAGTGATTAGTGTAATGGGCAGCACGGGCTAAATCATATTTAATGTTTTCAATTTTTTTGTTTTTGGCATAAAGTTCAGAGAGGTATTCGTAGGCTTTATGGTGCTTGTCGGAGCGGCTTAGTGCGCAAATGCCGCAAGCGTATTTTAAATAACTTTCCTTAGGGTGTTGATTTAAAAGGTTTTCAAAAGTAGGGTATGCCAATAGGTAATTCTTTTCTTCATATAAAAGTAAAGCATTATCCAGACTGTCTTTTTCAGATTTACGCCACTTCCGTGTATTAAGGTCTTGAGCAACAATTGTTGTGCTAAGCAATAGAAAAAATAGGTTAATTTTTAACATAACAAATTATGATACTAATATAATGATTAATTTAGACTAAGATTATAGATTTCGATAAAAATATTCCTTTGAAATGGAGATTCTTTGATTTTTAAAGAGTGCTTTTGTTAATTGTTGGTGTGTGATTTTTTAGAATTGAAATCCGTTGTTTTTTACTAAGGCAAAATTGATTAATGATTATGATTAAAAGATCATTACCTGATGTGTAAAACTTGTTGGTAAAAACAAAGTATTTATTAATATAAAATATTGAATCTAATATAATATCGCTAAGTGTTAAAGAAACTATTTATTACGTTAGTTTGCGTGTTTATTATTTACGACACTTTTCGTTCGTTTAATCAGCATTTGCATATGACCTTGGATGGTGACTTAGCCTTTAATGTATTGCCGGCTGATGAATTTAAAAAAGCAATGAAAGATCCATTTGCTTTTTCTGCGGTTTTTAATGATGAACATTACCTAGCTACAAATAGAGCATTTGCACATTGGACAATGTACATTTATTTCCAATCTGTGCCATTTGTTTTTCAAGAATTTTGTACCCCATTAGATAGCATATATTTATCATCAGCATTGGCTAAAATTCTTTTCCAGTTATTAATTGCTTATATGCTTGTAATTTATGCTAAACCAAAAATAGTCCGTCCAATTAACCTTTTATTAGGGCTCTCAATAATATTGCCTATGTTCCAAACTGGAGGCTTTAACTCGCAAATGGGCATTATTGACCAATCAATAACCTACTCATTTTTTTACGCACTTCCAGTAGGCTTACTATTAGTGTTTTTCTATCCCTTCTATCGTTATTTTGTTTTCGGAGAAGACTTCAAATTCACTTTTAGCAAACATTTTATATGGTGTGCACTTGTTGTTTTGCTTTCCTTTAATGGTCCTTTAACTGCAGCAATAGTAATCACCTTGATCCCCATTATTTTTGGATTGCATTTTTTTAATCGATTAAAGGGAAAGAAATCTGAAAAGATTGATATAACGGCTAAATTTTATCTCATTGCATTCGGTCTTTTATCGTTATATTCCATTTATGCAGGAACCTTTAACTCAGCCAACACATCAGGAATGTCGCTTGAGCTTAGGTATCTAAAACTTGCAAATGGTTTAAGCGAAATGTTTATTGGCAGTATGGCGTTTCCTCTTATTATAGGTTTTATTTCGATTAATTATATCATCATGTGGAGGCATAACTCTAACTTAAATATTAACAATGTTCTCCTCCCAATTCTTATTTTTTGTGTTTTTTATATATTGTTACTTCCACTTGGAGGTTATAGAGTTTATAGACCGAACGTACTTCGAAATGATACTGGGCTCCCTATTATCATCAGTATTCTTTACTTGTTTTTAAACTCTACACTTGCTGTCTTGACTTTAATGCAAAAACATTTGCGTTATTACTCCATTTTACTTATTTCCATCCTTTTGTTTTTTCATTTTTCGGATGGGCACATTTCTTCACGAAACACCTCCGAAAAGAAAGCCATTATGCAAATTGCTACCTCCGAAAACAATACAGTTGTAATAAATGATTACTGCACAATTATGTCTTTCAAGCCAATAACTGATAGTCTTCAATCCGCTGTTAATACCCAAATGTTGCAAAAATGGGGCGTTTTGGATAGACCAAAATTGTATTATCAGAAGTATTAAGCTTTGAACAGCTAATTCTAATGGGAATTTTTAAGTGGGCGATTTTTTGCAATTTTTATTTTTTAGATGCTCAAAGATTTTTTCTCCCTACCTATAAATCCTTTGAAATAATTCTTTAGCTGATTATTGTTTGAAACTGGTTGGACTGTATATTGAACAATTTAAATGATTGATTGTTTCTGCGTTGTATTATAGATAATTCCTAACTAATATTAAAAGAACAAGATAGGTTGTTTTAAAAAGTTAATTTCGTATTCGTATTAGAATAATTGAATTTATGTTCAAGGTTAAGGAAAGCTCAAATAGATATTTAATTTTCTAGAAACACCTTTTTATGAATAAGTTGATTATCTTTTGTTAAAGCTTCAATAATAAAGACATTTTCTTTTGAATATAGACTCCTTTTTAGAATACTAATGTATTTGTCATTATGAGTTTCTGATTTAAAAATTGTTTGGCCAATTAGATTTATTATTCTAATATTTTTAATAATGTGAGATGATTTAATTATAATTTCATCATCGGAATTATTGACAATTAATGAATTATCATATAAGTTGATCCCAAATTCTTTTAAGCTTGTTATATTATCAGAATCAACCATTATAATATTAGAATCTTGCTTAAGCACATAAATATCATCGTTAATAGCTCCAAAACTAGTAGTTTTTCCGACATTTATTGCTCCACCATCTATTGTGGATTCCATACCATATACAAATTCATTTCCTGTCCCACCATTTTCGTTTATTTTGTAATAGTCTCCATAGTTTTTTAACAGATTGGAAGAAACTTGATAGTTAAAAAAAGGCAAGTTAACATTTCTTACGCTATTAGTTATATTCGGATTAAATTTCATAACCGCATTAGCATAAAAATTTTCATTATTTGTATTAACTGTATAATAATAGTTGACTTCTTTAAAAGCAGCACCTAAACCATTCATGCATAGGATATGTGAGGTGGTTGAAGAAGAAGTTGTTGTTTTAGCTCCACATATTTCATAAGTTAAATCTGCTTTTTGTAATAAATCTGAAAAATAATCTATTCCACTCCCTCCAAACTTTTTAGTGAAAATTGTATCTCCATTTAAATCAAGTTTAACAAAATAGCTATCTCCATTTGGTTCACCAAAGCTTTTTGTCTGTCCACATGTAGCAAGCATATTATCGTTAGTTTTTATAATAGCATTTAATTCATCATCTAAAGTTCCTCCAAACTGTTTATGCCAAAGCAAATTGCCATTTAAATCATATTTAATAACCAATCCGTCTTTACTTCCAAATCCATAACTATATGTGCTGCCACAAACTACTATATTACCATCCGGCCCAATTATAACATCATTTCCGAAATCCCAATCTAAACCACCAAAACTTTTCAGCCAAAGTTGATTCCCAAATTTATCTGTTCTAATGGTTATTACATCATACCCTCCTGCGCCGTAAGATGAACTGTAACCTGTAATTACAAATCCACCATCCGGTAATAAGGCAATTGATTTACCTACATCCTGATTAAAACCACCAAAGGTTTTATGCCACATAAATTGCCCCATACTATCAATTTTTAGTAGATAAATATCGCTACTACCCGAACCGTAGCTAGTGGTGCTTCCGACAATAATATAATTTGTATCCAAACATTGTTTTACACCATAACCTACATCAACTCCATTTCCTCCATATCTACAATAAAATTTACGGGGAGGTTGTGCATTTAATTTAATACACAAAAGACATAAAATAAGGTATGAAATTATTTTTCTCATGTTATTTTAATTTTTTAGCTAAACTTAAAAATACCCCTTGGCCACTTGTATATTTTGGTAGAAGCAAGCCTTGTAAATGATTACTTCCTATTTTTAAGAACCATCCATTGCTTTCGTATGCAATTGAAGCACCAAAACCTGCTCTAACATAACCACCATAACCTACATGAAAGCAAACTGTAACTTTACCCTTGGTTAATTCAGGTTCAATAAAAACATATGGTTTGTAGTTTGCATTAAAAATATGTCTGAACCCAAAATTGGTTACAAACCGCTTGCTCCATACAATTTTATTAATTATTACCAAGTTGGTTGGAATGTTAACATTAAAATTTTCACGTCGTGCATTTGTTAAACTAAGTACAATACTATCCGAATTAATTTTATTTAAAGTACTGTCTTTTAAATCGAAAATATTATCTACTGTGTATCCACTAAATCTGTATGAACTATCGCTGCTGTATTGCACACTGTTATTGCGCCAGTGTATAAAACCAATGTTGTTAGCATTAACTATTAATATACTTTGTTTACCGAATTTACTTTTATAAGGTGTTTCAAAAAAGATATCTGCGCTGGCGCCAACACCGTTAAAACTCATTAAATCTTTATTATTGGTATCGCTTATTGCTAAATTAAATTTTGAATTAAAAATAAGTTCGCTACCATCTGCAGAGGTAAATAAACTAGAATTTTTGTTGGTTTTAATGTAAAAAAGCTGCTCGCCTTTAATGAAAGATAATGATACACCAATTTTTGCAACCGAATCAACACTATGTAAGATAGCCCCAAATTTTACTTCCTGAAAACGCAAAGCGTTTACGTTGCAATATGCTAAATCGGCTGTTTTTCCTTTGAAAGCTTGGTTACCATAAAACATTAGGTTGAAAAAGTCCTTGGTGTAGGTTGCATTTAATATTTCCTGGTTTTTGAATCCAATTAAAAAGTCATGTTTTTTGCCTCCCTTTATAAATGCATTGACTCCATAGTTTAGGTTAACACCAAAATTATTATAACCTCTTAAATACTTTGAGCTTTGAGCTTTATCATCTTCCGAGATATAGCCTCCTAATAATAGTTTGTTAATTAAAATCTGATTTGTACCATTGCTTCCAGCATCGTACTCTGCATTAACAGAAATGCTACGTCGAGTGTTTCTGTAATTAATAAACTCAGTGTTATACTGCGACTTAACAGAAACAGTGCAAGATATTGCAAATAAAAATATTAGTAGATGCTTAGCCAAATTAATTCCGTTTTATTTTGTAGTTAATTTCTGCTATAATGTTCACGTCTATTTCGTACGAGTCAAAGAATTTGATGTCTGGAGGATTAGGAGGCATTATAAAAGTAGTAACAACCTTTATTTTTTTGGTCGCTCTTAATTTTTCTATTTTTTCTTTTGATAATAGCACATTGATTTTTGAATTAACCGGCTGTGTAACGATGTTTTGAGAATTAAGCACTCCTCCGGAAAGTGTATTTGCATTATGTTCCATTAATGAATCAACTACCTGATTAGCGCTATTAAGCATGTAGGCTTGGATTTTAGCTTTGAATGGATAGCCATTTAAAGCGGAAACAATAATGTTTGCCGAATTTACATTATCCAATTGTTTTGTTTTACTGAAGTCAACATCTGACGTTGATTGTAAGTGAAAGGCAGTGGCCTTAAACTGCAATGGAATATCAATATCTGCAATAACTGTAAGACCGTTTCCATATTGGGCAAAGTCTTTAAAGCCGGTTATATTGCCAAGAGGGTTGACGTTAACCTTACCCTCATAGACTAACTTTTTAGGAAGGAGGGAAATAAAGGGTAAAATATTGCTGTTACCAGGATTTAACGAAACTGTTTTTACAGTTGAGTATACATTAGGGCCAATTTTAACAGCTCGATTGATATTGATGTTGTTTAATTGACTAGTTATAAGAGGGACTACAGAATTACCATTAATTGATTGAATGTTTTGCAAACTACCACTAAACTCTGTTCCAAATCCATTAAGTATTTTAAAATTAAGCTTAGCATCACTAAGCATTAAATTACTTGCAGAAAAAGTGTTGAAAATATCCAAATCTGCTGTGTCTTTTGGGATGTTAACTGTTTGTTGGCCAAAATATCCTTCCGCATATTCAGGAATAATATCATCATAGCTGATATTGAGTTTTACACCTTGGCCAAATGTGGCTGTAACTGTACTGGCATTTGGGTTAACAATAACAGTATAAGCTTGCACAATGGTATTGTAAGCCAAACCGTTAAGGCCACGCATATTAAAGTTATAGCCATTAAGGTCGTAGGTTTTTATAAGCGAGTTTTGTCCGGGTGGCACTGTTTCGGCGATAGAGTAAGCCTGACCATTTTTTGTTACGCCCGGCAAACGATATACAAGGTCAAGCGGTTGAGATAAATCATTACTGTATTTGATTTTAATTATTCCTTTTCTTACATCAAATGTGCTGATTTTCACATCATTACCAATATTAAACTGTAATTCGGTAGGTGGAAAAAAAGTTAGCGATTGGCCCGGAGTTAAAGTGGTCGGGAATATGACACTAAAGGTCTGTACAATAGTTGTATCAGGTAATTTAATTACAGAATCGAGTTGAAGCGCTGTTAATGTTCTGGATGCGATAATATGAATTAGACCATTATTATCGCTTTTAAAAATAGTATCTCCCAAAAAGTTCTTAATATTTAACTTACTGTTAACAACCGGTAAAATTATATCAGAGTCCCAGTTGGCTGAAGTTGGCTTTCGGCAACCTAAAAATAAATTAATGGCAATTAAAACTAAGATTATACCTAAACGAAGCCTCATGTTTTACAAATATAGTACATTAATCTGCCTCATGTATCTAAAAGTATAAAATAACTCTTTGTTTAAAGCAAAATTATTTGTCGAAATACCGTTTAAAAAACTTGAATTTGACGTTCAAATTTGTACCTTTGTAGAGGATTTATATGAATTTAGGAATTAGATTCTTTTTATCGTGGATTCTCACCTCAGTTACAATGTTTTCATTGTTTTACTACTGGCACGGCATCATTCTTAACGATTTCATGAGGCTTAACTTTCCTCTTTTTTGGTTTATTGTATTCGCATCCATCACTTACCTTTTGTTGGGGGCTGGAATGTATTTTTTGTTCGAGTCAAGTTTACTTAAATACTTTCATAACTTTTTCATAAGAGGGATTATAACCGGCTTAATTGGCGGAATCTCGTTGTTTATGGTAGTTACTGTTGTAAATATTAGCTTAACAAAGCATTTGAGTTTTAGGCATTTAATGGTAGATTGTTCATGGCAGATTGCAGAACAAACTATTGGTGCAATTATTTTAGTTGTACTAAAAGTCTTTATTCAGGATAAACAAGCAATTGAAGATTAATTCAAGTTTATGATAAAAGCCACTACGCAAAGCATTGAAGTAATAGTAGAATGTAAGTATTTGGCTAATCAAAGCAGTCCTAAAGAAAATTTATATTTTTTTGTTTATTTCATTACTATTGTCAACAATAGTCAAAATACAGTTCAGCTACTGAATAGACATTGGGATATTACAGACTCCAATGGTGACAAAAGAACTGTTGATGGCGAAGGCGTTGTTGGTGAAACGCCTGTTTTAGAGCCAGGTGAGAGCTTTGAATACAATAGCGGATGTAATTTTTTAACTGAAATAGGTTACATGAAGGGTTATTATACTATGAAACGCTTAATGGATGGTGTTGAATTTAAAATAGAAATTCCAAAGTTTGATTTAATAGTGCCTGCCAAACTTAATTAATGCATTCCTTTACAGTGTTTTTCAAGCATTTGAAGAGCTAACTCATTACCTAAACCATCTGCCTTCACCAAATCATCACAAGCTCCTTGCTTATCTTTAATTGCCATTTTAATAGCAGCTCGGTTTACATAAGCAGTTCCATAATCAAATTTTAGTTTAATTGCTTGATCAAGATCCTTAATTCCTTCTGTAAATGCTTTGTTGCCTCCTTTAGCAACTCCTCTGTAACAGTAACTAACAGCATTGTTTTTATTAACGGCAATGGCGGCATCTAAATCAGCTATAGCTCCTGTATTATCGTTAATGTTAATCTTGGAGGCAGCTCTTGAAATTAAGGCCTCTTCCTCCTTCGGAAAAGCCTCAATGTAAACGCTCCAGTCGGTTACAGCTCCTTTAAAATCTCTTAATTCAAATTTGCTTTTTGCTCTGATTTTATATGCCTTATAGTCTGGCTTTTCAGCCTTACATAGTTTAATCGCCTCTGTTAATTCTTTTATAGCATAATTATATTCCTTCATTAAAAATCTTGCTTCACCTTTTAAAGAAAGCACTTCTTGGTATTTTGGGTTAATTTCAAGTGCTGCATCGCAGGCGCCTATTACTTCTTTATAGCCCTTACCTTTAAACATAAGCTGTGCTCTGTAAAAATGTAATTCGGCATCATCAATTTTTTCCTCCAGAGCAACAACAACTGCTGAATCAAACGAACCTTTACTGTCTTTAAATTTGTTATTCAAAAAAAAGTTGATTCCTTTTAATTTAAGGGTTTCAAAGTTTTGTGGTAGTATAAGTTCAGATTTAATAAGGTTTTTTTCTGCGTCTTTGTAGTCCATTTGCTGAATTTGGACAAAAGCGAGTTTGTTAAACGCTTGCCAATAATCAGGTTTGGTTTTAATTATCTTTTTCAGCATAGGAATTGCTTCCTTGTATTTGGCTGAATCGACCAACTTAGCTGCTTTTTCAAATAGTTTAACATGTTCAGGAACAGTGTCAGTATGTAATGCACCTTCCTCATTTTGTGAAAAACATGGAAAGGCAAAACAACCAAATGTTAAAACTAGCAAACAAATACGCAGTTGGTTCATAATGAGATTTAAATATTAGGAAATTTACGATTTATTTTATAATTTTATCCAAATATAAGATACTTTTTTATGCCTTTAATTACCTTACTTGTTATTTTCCTTGTTGTTATTTTATTTTCAATTACAACTGTTCAGCAAGGCACTGTTACCATCACTACTGTGTTTGGTAAATTCAGAAGAATTCTTCGTCCCGGTTTAAATTTCAAAATCCCTTTTATTGAAAGAAATTTTAAAAAAGTTTCTGTTCAGAATAGAAGCGCTGAGCTTGGTTTTCAGGCTGTTACAGTTGATCAGGCTAATGTAAATTTTACAGCTATGTTGCTTTATGCTGTTATCAATAGCGAAGAAGAAACAATTAAAAATGTTGCTTTTAAATTTGTTGATGAACGTAATTTTATGCAAGCTTTGGTTCGTTCTGTTGAAGGCTCTGTTCGTGCGTTTGTAGCAACTAAAAAACAAGCTGAGGTTTTAATTTTAAGGCGTGAAATAGTAGAAGCGGTTAAAGATCATTTGGATAATACTTTAGAAGAGTGGGGATATCATTTAATAGATTTACAATTAAACGACATCACCTTTGATGAAGAGGTTATGCGCAGTATGGCAAAGGTTGTGGCTAGTAATAACTTAAAAGCTGCTGCTGAAAACGAAGGACAGGCTTTATTAATTACAAAAACAAAAGCTGCAGAAGCAGAGGGTAATGCAATAAAAATTTCTGCTCAGGCGGAGAAGGAGGCTTCTCAACTAAAAGGTCAAGGTATAGCTTTATTCAGACATGAGGTTGCTAAAGGTATGGCTGAAGCTGCCAAAGAAATGCATGATGCAAACCTAGATTCAAGCTTGATTTTATTTAGTATGTGGACAGAAGCCGTTAAAAACTTCGCACAGGAAGGTACCGGAAATGTTATTTTCCTGGATGGAAGTATTGAGGGTATGGAGAAAAATATTCATCAGATGATGGCAATGAATCAATTAACAACAACATCAAAATCAAACAAAAAATAATAAACTAAAACACACAAATATGAAGAAACAGTTACAAAAAATATCACTACTCGCTGCGATGCTGGGAGCTTTTGGTAGTTTTGCGCAAACAAACAATGGCGTTCAGCCATGTGCTACTTTTGAAAGTATGGAGATGCACTTCAAAGGAAATCCTGCTGCAAAAAGTAATTATGAAAACGTTCAGCGCATTTTAGATGAACAAAGAAAGCAATATGAGCAGGATAAATTAGCTGGCAAAATGTTGGCTCCTCCTGTTTATACTATTCCCGTTGTTTTTCATGTATTACACCAAGGTGGTGCTGAGAATATTAGCGATGCTGTTATACATCAAGCATTAAGTTGGGTAAACAAAGATTACGAGAGAACTAATTCTGATGCTAACACCACAGCTGCACCTTTTAATGCATCTTATATTAATTCTGAGATTGTATTTAAATTAGCCACATTAGATCCTAATGGAAATTGTACCAATGGTATTGTTCGTAGAGTAGATTCAAGGACTATGTGGGATAGAAATCCTCCAACAGCATTTAGTTATTTATACAATGGTATTACTTGGAATCCGCAAAAGTATTTAAATATCATTATTGTAAAGGATATTGTTGCAGCTTCTGGTCAGGTAGGTACAGTTGTGGGTTACACGTTTAAGCCTGGCACATGGCCTACAGGCGCTGTGCAGGATGCTATTGTTTACAATGCTTCATTTATGGGGAATATGATTGATGCTCGTAGTATATCGCATGAAATTGGTCACTGGTTAAACTTATCTCATACATGGGGTAATACTAACAATCCAGGTGTTGCTTGTGGCGATGATGGAATTACTGATACACCAGTTACGCTAGGTGAATTCGGTGGATGTCCAAGTAGCTCAATACAAACTTGTTCACAAACTAATACTGCTATGGTTGGTTTTAATAACGTACAAAACATTATGAATTATTCAGGTTGCCCAAGAAATTTCACTACGGGTCAAACCAATGCTATGCGCGCAGCTTTAGTTTCAGGTACATCGGGAAGAAATAATTTATGGACTACAGGCAATTTAGCTTCAACAGGAGTTAACAGTACACCTAATTGCGCTCCAATCGCAGAATTTATTTCTACTACTAATGTTTATACAGTATGTTCTGGTGGAACTTTAGTTTTAAAAGATGTATCTTATAATGGAACTGTTACTTCAGTAAGTTGGGCTTCAAGTGGTAATGTTGCAATTAGCAACACAACAGCAACTTCTCCAACTGCTACATTTAACACTGTTGGTGTAGAAACAATTACTTTAACAGCAACGAATGGCGTTGGTTCTTCCGTAGTAACTAAAACTGTTTTAGTTCGTGATGGTACTCCTCAAATTACCGGAGTTTATGGCGAAAGTTTTGAAAGTGGCTATCCTTCTAACTGGTCAATCGTAAACAATCAAGGTGTTACATGGGCTACAACTAATTTAGCATCATATGATGGTGGTACTTCAATGTTTATTGATGGAGCCAATTCAGGTATTGGTCAGGTAGATGGAATGCAAATGCCGGTGATTGATGGAGATGTGTATAACTTCTTAGCAACACCGCAATATAGTTTAACATTTGCCTACGCTTATGCGCGCAAAACAGCAACACACAATGATATTCTAAGAATTGAAGGAAGTAAAGATTGTGGTGCTACATGGACTACTCTTCAGAGTTTATCAGCTTCTTCTATGGCATCGGGTTCAGGTGGTGTTACTGCTTCTTCATTTGTTCCTACGCTAGCTCAATGGAAGATTCATGATATCTCTCAAGCTCCGGCATGGGTAACTTTTAGCGCTGCTAAGAGTATAACTTTGAGATTTACATTTATTGAAGATGCTACAAGTGGTTTTGGTAACAACATATATATTGATGCCTTAAACTTTACTGCACAAGGTGTTGGTTTTAATGAGTTAGCAAAAAAATTAAAATATGCTGTTTATCCAAATCCTGCTAACGGTGCAACTAATGTAAGATTTAGCATTAGTGATGCATCATCTGTAGGTGCAGAAGTAGTAGATGTATTAGGTAAAGTTGTAATTCCCTCAACTGTTAAAACATTTAGTCCGGGTGAGCACGTTATTGCAATTAACCAAAGCAATATATTATCAAAAGGTATTTACTTTGTTAACCTAACCGTTAATGGAGCTAAGGTTTCTACAAAACTAGTGATAGAATAAATAACCTTATTGTAATATTAAAAAATCCTGCTTAACTTGTTAAGCAGGATTTTTTGTTTTAGGACATGTATCAATTTAAAAAAATACCGTTTTTTAAATTACTCATACCACTTGTAATTGGCATTATACTTGGCGCAGAAGTTTCTGTATTTACTACCAATTATCCATTAATTATTGCTTTAGTACTTTCTGTTTTTATCTTGTTTTTGGTCCAATATCAAAAAGCTGAAAAATATAAGTTCTATTATCTAATAGCTGTTGATTTGTTTTTAATTTGTTTAGGCTTTTCAACTGTTTCTTTTCAACAGTATAATTTAAAGCCTGATCATTATTCATCAAATATCTCAGTTGATAGTAGCTATACAGTTATAGCTAAATTATCAGACGTTATAACAGAAAAAACTAAAACCTATAAGTGCCCAATTGTTATTGAAAAAATCAAAATTAACAATGAGTATAAATCAATTAATGAGAAAAGTTTTTGTTACGTAAAAAAATCAGCGCTTGTTTTGCCAGAATTGGGTAAATATTTTGTTTTTAAGGCAAAGCCTTCACCTATTACTCAGCCATTAAACCCTAATGAATTTGATTATCATAAGTATTTGGAAAGAAAAACTATTTATTACCAGTTTTTTGTTGATAGTGCGTGTTTGCAGAAAGTTGATGTGGAATCAGGATTTGACTTAGTAGACTATTCCTTAAAAGCAAAACAATGGGTTATTGATTGTTTTAGATATGAATTGAAGCCTAAGCATGCAGCTATTTGTGTTGCTTTAATAACCGGATACGATGATGAAATCAGCCGCACAACCATGACCGAGTTTGCCAATACCGGAACCTTACATGTTTTATCTGTAAGTGGTTTGCATACCGGCTTGTTGTATTTATTGATAAATTTTATTTTTTCGATCATTGACAAGAACAACCGATTTAAGATAATTAGATTGATTGTTTCAATTATTTTGCTTTGGGCTTTTGCCCTTTTAACGGGCTTTAGTGCTCCGGTGTTAAGAGCAGTTATTATGTTTAATGTTGTTTCTGTTGGTAGATTGTTTTTTAGGCATACCACCCAAAATCAATTAAACGTTCTTTGTTTTTCAGGATTTATATTACTTCTTGCAAACCCGTTTTTATTCTACGATGTAGGTTTTCAACTTAGTTACTGGGCAATGTTTGGATTAATTTATTTACAACCAAAATTGCAAGACATGTATTTACCCGAGAACTATTTTGGGAGAACAATTTTTCAAAATGCTTATAGCTCCTTGGCGGCAACCATATCAACACTTCCTATAAGTTTATATTTTTTTCATCAATTCCCTATTTGGTTTTTATTCTGTAACATCCTCATTATACCTTTAACTTTTCTGATTCTTATGCTCTGTCTTCTGTTTTTAGTCAAGATAAAGTTTGTTGGCCTGGCATTGGGAGTATTGTTGGATTTTTTACTGTGGTTTATTCATTTATTTAAATCAAATAGTACCATAGAACTAATTGATTTTAGGTTATCCGACCTACTGTTTTTAGGAATTATATTGGTATTAATTAATCAAGTACTCAGTTTTAAGCGATATTCAATAACGGTATTATGTGCATTTGTGCTAATTTCCTGGGAGTTGGTTAATCTATTTGAGGTACATTATTCTAAAAGTAAGAGTATGTTGGCAGTTTATCATCTTTCTAATAATTCAACCACCATGATTAAAAACACTACCACCGTCATTTACAATCAAGTGGATTCAGTAAATTTTGATTTTCACATTAAACCACATTTAATTTCTTTAAATAATAGCAAAGTTTTAACCCAGCCTTATAATCAAATTAAAGCAAACAAAAATTCTTTTCTGATCTTATCTAATATGGGTAGGTTGCCTGTTACTAATTACAAGACAATAAATAAATTAATCCTGCAAAATAATTATAAACTTACTGAGGAACATTTGAGGCTATTCACCAATGTTAATGAGGTGGTTATAGATGGAAGCATAAAGTATGGTAATGCCATGAGAATTGAGAAATTATGTCGTAAATTTGACGTTAAGTTATATTCAACCAAAACACAAGGTGCATTTATAACAGAATTATAATGAAATTAAGAATTGGAGATAAAGTTAGATTTTTGAATGAAGTAGGAGAGGGTGTTATTGCACGGATCAAAGATCAGGATAATGTTTATGTTGAAATGCTTGATGGATTTGAAATACCATTTCCTGTTAAGCAATTGGTTCCAATTCACACGGAATTAATTCTCAATAAAGACGCTGAGAATATTGAGTTAGATGCAGAGGCTCAGCAAGCGGACGCTGTTTATTTTATTATTGAACCTGATCATGAACTACCCTCATTGGTTAGTGAATACAAATTGTATCTATTCAACGCATCTTCATTTAATTTGGCTTTTACCTATTCTGTAAAAGACGATGCTTATTTTCAAACTCTAAAACATGGCGAAGTTGGAGCATATCAAAAAATTCTTCTTAAAAATGTTCGAATTAAATTTTTTGATGAATTTACATTTCATAAAATTGACTGCATTTTATTCAAGAACACTCATTTTAAGGCACAAATACCAATTTCGGAAGTGTTAAACGTTTCACCAAAAATTTTAGCAAATTCTACGCTTATAAAGCATGAAGAGTTTAAGTATCCGGTATTTGCTTTTATGTTAAAGGATGATTTTATTTTTAAAGAGGAGATAGCGCAGGAACTCAGTTTAATTGATATTGCTAAACTACAAAGCATTAAGGAGTTTAAGTCAAGAAGTAAAATATCTAAATCCAATAAGGAATATTTAAAATCACTTGAGTTAGAGGTTGATTTACATATTGAGGAGTTGGTTGAAAACGTTTCCGGTTTAAGCAATTTTGAAATGCTGAATATTCAGTTAGAGAAGTTTGATAAAGTATTGGATCAGGCTTTTGAAGGATCATTGAAGAAAATTGTTTTTATTCATGGAGTTGGAAACGGCAGGTTAAAGCAGGAAATTATTAATCGATTAAAACATATTAAAGGAATCACCTATCATGATGCTTCTCATAAGGAGTATGGATTTGGTGCAACCCAAGTTAACATATTATGATACCATTTTCACCACCAAGAATCGACGATAAAATTTGTAACGAAGTTATTGCCGCATTAAAAAGTGGCTGGATAACGACTGGCCCTAGAACAAAGTTATTTGAGAAAAAGATTACGGAATATTGTGGGAACAAAGCTACGCTTTGTTTAAACTCTGCCACAGCAGGCTTGGAAATTATTTTAAGATGGTATGGAGTGAAAGAAGGCGATGAGGTAATTTTACCTGCATACACCTATAGCGCAACAGCAAATGTTATTATTCATTGTGGGGCTAAACCGGTTTTTGTGGATGTTAATGCAACCGATTTTAATATCAATATAGCAGCTATAGAAAATGCAATTACGGCTAGAACAAAGGTGATTATGCCAGTTGATTTTGCCGGATTGCCTTGTGATTACGATGCAATTAATAAACTTGTAATAAAACATCAGAATTTATTCCAGGCACAAGGAAACGAACAACAGATGTTAAATAGGATTTTGGTGCTAAGTGATTCTGCTCATTCATTTGGAGCAACTTACAATAGTAAAAAAGCAGGCGCCTTAACTGATGTGAGTGTTTTTTCTTTTCATGCGGTAAAAAATTTGACAACAGCCGAAGGTGGTGCAGTTGCTTTAAATTTACCGGCACCTTTTAATAACGACGATGTTTACAAATATCTTTGTATAAAAACCTTACACGGTCAAAATAAAGATGCCTTGGCAAAAACACAAAGAGGTAATTGGAAATACGATATAATTGAAGCCGGTTACAAGTGTAATATGACCGATTTGTCGGCAGCAATTGGATTAATAGAATTAGAGCGCTACGATAACGATACGTTGTTAAAACGAAAAAAAATTGTGGAATCATACAATTCAATATTAAAGAAGGATGATAGGTTTGAACTACCAATACTGGCGGATGGGGATCGTGAAAGTTGTTATCATTTGTATCCGTTAAGAATAAGAAATATTACAGAGGCGCAAAGAGATCAAATCATGCAATATATATTTGAGGCAGATGTTAGTGTAAATGTTCACTTTATCCCGGTGCCATGCATGAGTTATTACAAAAACCTTGGTTACACAATTAATGATTACCCTGTAACATACGATAATTTCAGTAGAGAAATTACCTTACCGGTTTTCTATGATTTAACTGATGAGCAAATAACAACCATTTGCAATGCCATGGTGAATGCAGTATCAAAAGTATGCTAAAACGGTTGTTTGATATTTTTTTTTCGTTGATAGGATTGATCTGTTTGTTGCCTTTTTTTTTGGTAATTGTTTTACTGATTAGTCTTGATTCAAGAGGAGGTGTGTTTTATTTTCAAACGAGAGTAGGCCTTAACAATAAGGATTTTAAACTTTTTAAATTCAGGACCATGCATGTGAATGCTGACAAAAAGGGACTTTTAACCGTTGGTGGAAGGGATTCAAGAATTACACGCATTGGTTACTATTTAAGGAAGTACAAATTAGATGAATTACCACAGTTGTTTAACGTGTTGTTTGGTACTATGAGTTTAGTTGGTCCTCGCCCTGAGGTCAGAAAATACGTTGACTTGTATACTTCTGAACAGGCAAAAATTCTTGAGGTTAAACCCGGCATCACCGATTATGCAAGTTTAGAGTATTTTGAGGAAAATGAGTTGCTCGCAAAATCAGCTGAACCTGAGAAAACCTATATAGAGGAAGTTATGCCGGCTAAATTGAAACTCAATGCAAAATACATTACAGAGACAGGCTTAATAACAGATGTAAGAATTATTTTAAAAACGATTAAAAGAATATTGGGCGCTTAGATGATGCCTACTTCTTTAAGTTTTAACCAGCCTTCGTTACCATTTTCCAGTTTAATTAAAACCCAGTCGCCATTATTTTCAATAACCCTAACCTTTGTTCCTTCGTGAAGTGTAAACTTATTACTGCCCATAGTGTTTGGTTCATTCATAACGTTGACCTGAGCTGTTAGGATAATTGCATATTTGTTTTCTATTTTTGATTTTAATGCTGCATATCCTAAAAAATAGGTGAACAAAAAGGTAATAAATAGTACAGACCCCAAAACAAAACTTAGTCTTTTTAAACTTGATTTATTAAAGTAATAGAATAAGAAAAATAGTATTCCTGTTATTGATAATGAAACGATTGTTATCCAAGCCCAAGTTGTTGTACTTAAACTTGAAAGTACGTTGGTTTTAACCGCATTAATAAAAAAGTTTTCTTTTGTATCAATTTTATCAGTTGTTAATGAGTTAGCAATTCCTAAATTAATTCGAATATCCTCATCATTCGGGTTTAGTTTTCTTGCCAGTTCATAGTAATAAATGGCTTTCCCTATGTTTTTATTTCTAAAATAAGCATTTGCCACATTGTAATACAATTCCGGAGCTTTGTAACCTTCCTGTATTACTGTTTCATATTTTTCTATAGCCAATTTGTAATTTTTATCGTCATAGGCTTTTTCAGCTTCCGCAATATTCGTATTGGCATTTAACAAACTAAACAAACCAACAAAAAGTAATATAAACTTCGTTCTCATCACCCTTTTTTATTTAATTGTTCTTCAATAGCTGTAATAAGTTGTATGGTGTTTCCATAAACTTCATTTAATTCTCCACTAACTGCTCCTGGAGCATATTTTGCAAATTCGCAGATGTCAATTGTTTTTAGGAGAGTATTAACTTTTGTTTCATCTACATTCTTTGAAAGCAAAGTTTGTTTAATGTTTTCGCGTGTGTTTTCTGCAATTTTAATACCAAGCTTATTATTTAAATAATTGTTTAATGCTAATAGTATTTCTGTATAAAACGCATCTTTATTATTTAACTTCAATTGTTTTTCTGCCAGTGTTAATTGCTTTTTAGCTAGTTTAACAGCCTTTCTCTCATTTACAGCAAGTAAATTGCTGTTGTTCTTTACATAGTTCATACGCAACGCAAGCGCTGTAATAAATGATAATATGGTTCCTAATAATAAGGAGATATGTGTAAATGAATTAAAAAATTCATTACTTTCTTTAGTTAATGTAATTTGACCCTTTTTTATATAACGTATATCATTTTTAATTTCTTTTACTTGATTGGCAGGGTTGTAAACAGTTGCTCCGGTACTATTAGGGTCTGGTGGTAAAACAATAATGTTTAAGGGTGAAGGTTTAATTGTGTTGTATTTTTTTGTGTCTAAATTAAAATAACTGAATTCTAGGTTATCTAATGTATAAGTTCCTTCATTACGTGGGATAATTAAATAGTCAAACGTTTTTGTTGTTCCTGATTCAGTAATTTTAGGATCGTATGTTTCAAAGCTTTCAGGTAATTGGGGCTTAGGTGCATCAACTAATTTTAAGTTACCCGTTCCTGAAATAATTAATTTTAAATTGAATGCATCATTTGCCTTCACTTCAGTTCTGCTGGCCTCAACCTTAAAACTAAAATTGCCAACTGCTCCATTGTAGGAAGCTGGTTTCCCTTCATTTGGAAGATCAACAACTTCAATATTTAATGGTTTACTTTTCGTTTTAACCGGAACATCTTCGTAACCTCCACCGCCAAAAAATTGCTCCCATATATTTTTTGGCTTAGCATTTGTTTGTTTTCTTACAACAACATCTACTTCAGTTGCATCAACAGATAATTTACCGGCTTTATTGGCTGTACAAATTGTTTTAAGTAAATCATAAGTAAAATATTTTACACCATCCACATTTTCCTGCATCACCTGGCCTTGGTTATTTATATCTTGCTTCTGAACAAAAAATCCATCATAGCGTGGCGGCTCAAATTTTTGAAAACCTACAATTTGATGACGAGAATATATTTTCTGACTAATCGTTATTTGTTCACCTAAAATGCACTTTGTCTTAGTGGAGGTTGTTTTGATAAAAACATCTGCACCATCGACTTTAGATGATGAATTACCTTCGCTTTTGGGATTGTTTGGCGCACCTTTTGAACACTCTAAGGTTATTGCTTCCGTTTCAAATTTTTGATTGCCTGCCATTACAACTGCAGGTGGAATAGTTACCTTGCCTTCTTTTTTTGCAGAAAGGTACCAGGATAAGGTTAATTGTGAGGATACAGCTCCATTAACGTATTGCGTACTTTGGCTTTGGTTTGGCCCACCTAATACATCAAAGTCTTTAAAATTTGGAGGCGTGTAACCAGTAGCATTTGCTTTAATTACAATGGCATATTCAAAAGGAACACCAATTTGAACCTGTTTGGAGCTAACCTGTGCTTCAACTGATTGTGCTTTGTAATTGTTAAAAGCACATACTAATAAAATATATAAAACAAATTTTTTCATGTGTCTTTTTACCAGTCTTTTTCAGGCTTCGCTTTTAAGGCGTCCTCTTGCTTTTGTTTTCGTTTATCTTGTAACTTCTGCTCTTTATGCATTAATGCTTTTAGCAACTGTTCTGCCTGCTCTTTATTCATTTGTCCTTGCTGAGGTTGGGCATTATTTTGTTTTGGGTCTTTATTTTCTTTGTCCTCTTCCTTTTTATTTTGTTGCTGGTTTTGGCCTCCACCACCTTTTTTTTGTTTTGGAGGTCTGTTTTTTAACGCATAGGCTAAATTATATCTGGTTTCTTCATCCTTAGGGTTAAGTTTTAATGATTTCTTATAAGCATTGATTGCTTCTTCGTATTTTTTTTGATTCAAATAACAATTCCCAATGTTATGCCAGATTTGGTGTAATGTGTCTTTGTTTGAAATTGAATTAGCAACTTGAGCGAAATTATTGGCAGCTTCATCAAGCAATAAATTAGCCATTGAATCCGGAGTCATTTTTGAATTCAAGGAAGGATCCGGCTTAGATTTTTTTATTTGTTTTGCAATTTTAAACTGTGTATTTCCTAAATTATATTTTGCTTTAGCGTTCATTGGATTCTCCTTAAGAGACTCCTTGTAACGCAGTTCCGCAACAGTATAATTACTATCATAAAAGAATTTATTACCTTGATAGATTAGTTTGGCATCAGCTTGTGAATGGCCTTTAACACCAATCAAAAGAATTATGACAGCAGCTAATTTTTTTCCTTCAAACAAGTTTAGTTTTTTAAACCACTCGCTTACTCTTTCAGAAATTAAAAATTCTAAGAAGAAGAATAACAATGCCAACGCTAAGAACCATTGAAATTGGTCTTCGTAATCTGTGTACATTTTATTTTCGATTTGATTTTTTTCTAATTGTGCAATTTTGTCCATCACAGCATTAATACCAACGTCGGCCTGACTCGCTTGAACATAAACACCATTTGCGGCACCTGCAATTTCTTTTAAAGCCTCAGGATTTAATTTTGTTACTACGGTTTGCCCGCTTTTATCTTTACGGTAGCCTTTAATCACGCCATCTTCTACTAATGGAATGGGAACACCGTTTAAACTTCCGATTCCAATCGTATTAATCATTATGCCTTTAGAGTTTGCTTCTTTAGCTTTTTCTACAGCTTCCGGTTGGTGATTTTCTCCATCGGAGATAATGATAATAGCTCTGTTTTTTCCTTCATCATCCGAGAACGATTCAGATGCTTTTTCGATTGCAGCCGAAAGGTCTGTACCCTGAACTGGGACAATACCGGGATTAACAGACTCCAGGAATAATTTAGCTGCTGAGTAATCTGTAGTAATTGGTAATTGTACATAAGCTTCGCCAGCAAATACAACAAGACCTAAACGGTCACCTTGCAAATTATCAATCATTTTTTCAAGAGCGTATTTAGCTCTTGTTAAACGATTTGGACTTAAGTCTTGCGCAAGCATACTGTTACTCACGTCCAAACAAACGATAACATCTGCGCCCTCTCTTTTTACTTCTGTAAGTTTACTACCTGTTTGTAAATTACAAATAGCTAGTACTAAAGAACTAAAACCCAAACAAAAGAAGATTACTTTGAGAATTTGTTTGCGCTTACTCACGTAGGGGGTAAGTAGTTGAACTAACTTTAAATCTCCAAATTGTTTTAATTTTCTTTTTTTGCCAATAATATAAATAGTGTAAATAGTAACAAATACCGGAATAAGAATTAAGCCGTAAAAGAAAATGATATTTTGAAACTTAAACATTAAGGTATATTTTTTAATAAAGTAAATTTTAAAATAAATTCAAGTGCAAGTAAAATAGCTGCAGCAATAGCAAGTGGTAAAAAATGTTCTGATTTATTGGTAAAACTCTTCTCACTAATGATTGTTTTTTCCATTTTATCAATTTCGCCATAGGTTTCCTGCAAACTAACTCTATCAGTAGCTCTAAAATACTTTCCGCCGGTTTGTTGACTAACTTCTTTCATTACATCTTCATCAATGTCAACATCAACATAATCATATTCATATTCACCTGGTGCATACATCCCAACAGGTTGAAGTGCCTTACCTTTTGAACCAATGCCAATACAGTAAACTCTTAATCCATATGTTTTTGCCAATTCACCTGCAGTTAATGGAGATACCTCACCTGCATTACTTTTTCCGTCACTTATTAAAACAATTACTTTACTCTTAGCTTTACTTTCTTTAATTCTACTTACTGCAGTAGCTAAGCCTAAACCAATAGCTGTTCCGTTATCTAAAGAACCTGCCTTAACTTGTGGAAACATGTTTTTGAGTACTTTATGATCTGTAGTTAAAGGACATTGCGTAAATGCCTCACCACCAAATAAAACTAATCCAATTCTGTCATTTGGTCGAGAATCAATAAAATCCAGCATTACATCTTTTGCTACTTCTAAACGGTTTGGTTTAAAATCTTTTGCCAACATAGAAATTGAAACGTCCATTGTTAGAACGATGTCAATACCTTCTTTTTTATTGTCCTTCCAGCTAGATTTACTTTGAGGTCTTGCTATTGCAGTTATAATTAGCGCAGTTGAGAATAATCTTAAAATAAATAACGTGTGTCTTAACCTACCTTTTAAGGTTGGAGTAATTTGTTTGAATAAATGAAAAGATGAGTAATTAATTTCGCCATGGTGCCTTTTTAGTTTAATAAGATACCAAATAACCATTACCGGTAGGATAAGCAGTAACCAAAACCAATGCTTTTCAGCAAATTGAATATCTCTAAAGTAACTGATCATGTAGTAATTGGTTTTTGGCCTGTTGGTTCAACATCTCTCTTTGTGCCATTTACAAAATCAAATGCATTCATTAATATTTGTTCGTTCTGGTGCTCAATAGGGGTCATTTTCGCAAATTTCACCAAGTCAGAGAATTGAAGTATTTGTTGTAGTTTTTCTTTACTAACTGAATCAATAACCTGACTGCGCATTGCTAACATGATTTCATCTGTTGTACTTTCAAGAGCCGGAACCGTATAACGCTCTTCAAGGTATAAACGAATAGTGTCTGCAACGCTTGAGTAATATTCTTTGAATTTACCTTCGGTCCATATTCGTTCTTGCTTAATTTTCTCTAAGGTTTCAAGTGCCTTTATGTGGGCAGGTATTTTAGGACCTTCATCTACAATAACAATTGGTTTTCGTTTTTTAACGATGTAATTGCGTATAATAATTATGACTGCGATTAAAATGGCAATTCCAATACCAATCATAATATGATTTTTATACCAGAGCCAATTAAACTCTTCATTAAAGATTGCTTTAACATCTTTGGTTTTTGTTATGCTTGTATCAGTTGGTACGGTGTGAACTTCCAACATCAGTGTTGGTGTTAGAAATAAATTAGCAGTATCATTATTTACTTTAAACTTAAAGGACGGTATAACATGATAACCACTATCAAACGGACTAATAATAAATTGTTGATGCATTTGAATAAAACCCGGTCTGGTTTTATCAGGAATTGTTGTGTCAATTGCACTGGCGCTTACCACATCAATATTTTCTGTAATGGTATCTCCAATTTGAGGCCACTGGATATTTAATTTAGGAACAGCGTTTGCATCATAGTTAACGTATAAGTGTAGTTTAACCTGTTCACCTATTCTTATTTTGCTCGAATCCAAAACGGCATTAACGGTTAAGCTTTGAGAGCTTAACTTTGTTAAGAAGAGAAGAAAAATAATTATGTATGAAAATTGTTTTTTCATCAACGTTTTTTAAACAGGTTCATTAATGGTTTTATATAACTCTCACCAGTGTATATGTTAGCTGTGTCAACACCACTTCTGCTGAAAGTATCTTTTAGTTCTGCTTCCATTTTTAATTGAAGCGTTTTAAATTCTTTTTGAAAAACTTTGCTACTACTATCTACCCACATTGTTTTCCCACTCTCGTTATCTTTAAATTTAATTAAGCCAATTTCAGGTATGTGTTGCTCGCTTTTGTCAATTATTCTTAACCCAACAATGTCATGCTTTTTATTAGCTATTTTCAAAGCGTCTTTGTAATTGTTGTTAGCACAAAAATCACTTATTAAAAAAGCAATACTTCTTTTTTTAATAACGTTTGTTAGGTATTTTAACGGTAGTTCAATATCAGTACCGGTTTTTTCCGGTTTAAACTCAATTAACTCTCGTATAATTCTTAACACATGCGATTTGCCTTTCTTAGGAGGAATAAATTTTTCAATTTTATCTGAGAAAAAAATAACGCCAATTTTATCATTATTAGTAGATGCTGAGAAAGCAATAACTGCACACAGTTCAGTAATTAATTCTTTTTTGAGTTGTTTGTTTGTTCCAAATAGTCCGCTTGCGCTTATATCAACTAAAAGCATCACGCTTAATTCACGTTCTTCTTCAAACACTTTTACAAAGGGTGTGTTAAAACGTGCTGTTACATTCCAATCAATTGTTCTAACATCATCTCCAGGTGTATACTCTCGCACTTCAGAAAAAGCCATACCTCGTCCTTTAAACGCACTATGGTATTCGCCTGAAAAAATCTGGCTACTTAAACCACGGGTTTTAATTTCGATTTTTCTTACTTTTTTTAAAAGTTCGGAGGTTTCCATTTGTAAAGTTTTTAGTTATGAGTGTTAAGTTTTTAATGTAAAAACAGTTAATTAAAAACTAAAAGCTAAACACTAATAATTATTTATGGTACTTCAACTGTATTTAAAATCTCAGTGATAATTGTTTCTGAAGTAATATTCTCAGCTTCTGCTTCGTACGTTAAACCAACGCGGTGACGCATTACATCTAAACATACCGCTCTCACATCTTCAGGAATAACATATCCTCTGCGTTTTATAAATGCATAAGCTTTGGCAGCTAAGGCAAGATTAATACTGGCACGAGGTGAACCTCCATAAGAAATTAATCCTGTGAATTTATCTAACTTATATTCTTTTGGGAAACGTGTTGCGAAAACAATGTCAACGATGTATTTTTCAATTTTTTCATCCATATATACATCTTTCACAACTGCTCTTGCCTTAATGATGTCATCCGGTTTTAAAATGGCATTTGGTTTTGGCATACCAGCCGAAGAGATATTTGATTGGATGATTTTTCTTTCATCTTCTTTGGTTGGATAACCTATCACTACTTTTAACATGAAACGGTCCATCTGAGCTTCAGGAAGTGGGTAAGTACCTTCTTGTTCAACCGGATTTTGTGTAGCTAAAACTAAAAACGGATTAGGCAACTTAAAAGTTTCTTCGCCAATGGTAACCTGTTTTTCCTGCATCGCTTCAAGCAAAGCTGATTGAACTTTTGCCGGGGCACGGTTAATCTCATCCGCTAAAACAAAATTTGCGAAAATAGGTCCTTTACGAATTGAAAACGCTTCTTGTTTTTGGTTGTAAATCTGCGTTCCAATAACGTCGGCAGGCAATAAATCAGGTGTAAATTGCACTCTGCTGAATTGCGCATCAATACATTTAGCAAGGGTGTTAATGGCAAGGGTTTTAGCTAATCCCGGAACACCTTCCAGTAGGATATGACCATTACTTAATAAGCCTATTAGTAATCGCTCAACCATGTGTTTTTGGCCAACAATTACTTTATCCATTTCTAAAGTCAATAAATCAATAAAGGCACTTTCCTTTTGAATTCTCGCATTAATTTCATTAATATCTACCATAATTTTTTAAATTGAACAGTAGGTAAAGATAGATAGGAAGCCTGTTTTAAAGGACTTTAAGCCCGTTAAAATTTGTTAATCTAATTTTTAAAAAAGGTTATAGAAAATAACAGATTCATTTATAAAAATTGTGTTGATTAATTAATAGTTTTGGTCAATCAATATTAACAAGGAAATCTTATCTGATAGTGCAAAAAGGATAACTTCAAGCCTAAATAATATTAGCTCTATAGTTCAAAACCGAATGAGGTTTGAAGCAGATATGGTGCTCCGATAGCGAATTCAGACAGGTTAAAAAATCGTTTGTAAATTTTTGTTTTCATACCTACAAAAAGCTGAACAGTTGGAATAATTGGTGCCTGGTGAGGTTGATTTTGTTGATCTAGCCATAGGGATGCTCCAACTGCACCGCCGGCATAGCCCATAATTGGTTTATTATAGTCGCCAAAATAACTAAATAACCTTAGCCTTGCATTATGTCGGTATGAATAATTACGACCGAAATAAGTTCCTAAGTCATCAAAATTAAATTGGTCGAACGAATATCCGGCTCCAATAAAAAAACGCCTATCTACTTTTACATCTACTTGACCTTGGGCAGGAGGCAAGCTTGCACCAAATACATGAAACATTGCAACATGTGTACCTGCCGAAATAAAAACGCCATTCGACTTTTTTTCATTTTTACTCGTAGTTGTTTGCGAATAGCCTTGTGAGTTAATAGCGAGAATAAAACCTAATATGAAAATTTTTAACGGACGCATCAGTTTTCAAGATTTGAAGTTAATCTAAATAAAGAACGAAGGATATAAATATTTTAAATTGATGATTAAGATCATGCATTAATACGAATTCTTGATTAATGTCAGTTTTTTATTTGTTCTTTGCATTGAATCCAAAGCTTATGCCAAAGCGCCAACCAGTTCTGCCGGGTATGACAAAACCATTAACGGGTATGTTTAACTTACCAGATTTAAATGTTCTACCAAAAGCAATTACAAACGAGCTATTAAATGTATATTCTCCTCGGCTATCTAATCTTCGGGTAATTTTATAAGGGTTTGGTTTATTAATATTGGCACTGTCTTTCTTCCAATTGCCTTCTAATTGCCAGTTGTTGCTTGCATCATAATAACCTTGTGACTCCTGATTTAAACTAAAAGTAGGACCAAAAGCAAATTCCCAACCATTCACGTTACTTCTAACACCATGCAATATGGCAACACTTGGTATAAAATAACCCTGATCTAATCCTGTAATCATCGGGATAAACTCAAATAAGGCTTGCACTTTACCCTCATTTAAATATTGTTTTTCAAACTGGTAACCAAATTGAAACATAACCGGAAAAGCACCAAAGCCACCGGAGTTTTTATCTTCCTGAATGCGGTTGTATAAATCTCCGCTAAAACTTACTAATCCCATCCTTGGCCCATCTAGTCTTAATCTATCTTTATAAGGATTATTAATTTCGCTATCAAAATCATTCTTTACAGTTAGTTTTTTCATTAACTCCTGGTCGTTTGGTTTATTAAACATCTGTCTAACAATAACCTCCGTCATGGTTAGTATTTCATAGGAGTTATTAATGAACTTAATGGTGGTTGCTTTTTGTATACTGGCGCTTTTAACGTCAATGAGGCGCAAGGTAAAAATGATATTTTTCTCATACATCTCTACTGTACCGGTTAACATTTTATCGCTGTTAATGAGTTTCCCCAATTCGCTTAGGCAGGTTTTACCATAACAACTGTCAGGCTTAATTTTGTTTTTCTTTAATAAATAGTCAATATCATAAATATCTGTCACCTCAAAGGTGTCTAGTTTTTCAACTTCTCTTCGGATTAAGTCGCCCATGTTTTTGGAGGTAATACCTTGTGTGCGATAATGGGCATCAATTGGCAACACAGTTAAGGTTTGCTTTTTGTTTTGAGCAATGCTACAATTAATACTAACTGCAAATGCTAAGATGGATAAGAATTTAAATGTTTTCATGTTTTTTTATTTTAGTTGTTTGTGATTTAGTTAATTATATGTTAATAATGGAATTGTTTTTTTAAATTGAATCCAATAAATAGATTGCTAGGACGGTTAGGATTATAAAGTATATTTAAACTTAAGTTGGGTTCTTTAGGCGGATTTTTTGTCGATAGTCTAAGTATACTTGTTGCAATAGTTGTTAAACCAAGGCTTAAGTTTATTCCTCCTTGGATATAAACATACTTGTTATTCAATTTTAGACTATAAAATCCAAGTGCGGTTTGTGCGCATCCAGATAGGACACCGAAAACAGCATTTGATCTATATTTATCATACTTGTGTAATTTTTTTATATTAAAGTAAGTTGTAGAGGAATTGATCAGTGTAAGTGGAATAGTTCCAATCCAATAATAGGAAGCATCATTTGAGGAACCAATACCATTGATAGGTGTTATATATTGTGCCTTACTGTATAAACAGAACAATAAAAATAAATTTCTCATAGAATAAATTTTAATATTCATCATTCGCTTTTTAAAACTTCACGCCTAATGCCATCTGACAGGCGTATGGAGGACCAAGCGCCAATTCTGTATTCCAAAAAAAGTCGTTAGAAAAATTATATTGTATTCTGTAAATTAGTTGTGCAGTAGGCCATATTTTGACCGTTTTAGCACTTTCAGTTGGATAGTTACTCCACCTGGAAAAACCTGCAGACATACCAAGATATTGCTCCAAGTTTTTCTTATCTTTAATTAAGTGTAACACCCTAAATCTGGCGTTAACTCTTCTTCCCATGGATCTTTCATGTCCGGCAAAATTTCCAAAATTTTGTTCGTACAATTCATGAGATGCTGCTAAACCGATTATCAAATCATTATCGGTTTTGTAATCAAAAGTTAAATTTACAGGCACTTCATTACTGCCGCCACCGGCGTACCAAAATCCTATGTGTGTACCAATAGATATTAATACCTCATCATCTTTTTTATTCTTTGTTGTGTCTTTTTGCGCAGTTGCAATTTTACAAAGTGCTAATGCTACTATTAAGATTAAATGTTTTGTTTTCATGCTACAAAGTTATTTCGAGAAAAAGGGAGTAAATAATTGAAAAATGCCAGCGTTTTTGGCTATTGGTAGTTTTTGCTAATTAGACCGTTTGGATTTCAAATAGCTTTAGTTTTCTTGCAAAAAACACCTGTTGGAAATGCTTTTTTGCAGTTTTTGCAAAAATTACTAGCTTTAAAACGTATTAATACCAATTTTTTTATGACTCAATTAATAGAATGTGTGCCAAATTTTAGCGAGGGCATTGATTTAAACGTTATTAAACAAATAACAAATGAAGTTGAACGTGTTGAAGGTGTTAAACTATTAAACGTAGACCCTGGTAAAGCAACAAACCGCACGGTGGTTACCTTTGTAGGAACACCTGATGCAGTGGTTGAGGCAGCCTTTTTAGCTATTAAAAAGGCCGGAGAATTAATTGACATGAGCAAGCATAAAGGTGAACATCCGCGAATGGGAGCTACAGATGTGTGCCCTTTTATCCCTATTGCTAACATAACGATGGAGGAAACTGCCGGATACGCAAGGCAATTGGCTGAAAAGGTAGGAACTGAGTTAGATTTACCTGTATATTGTTATGAAGCGGCTCAACCGGATAAAAAGAGATCTAATTTATCTGTTATTAGAAACGGAGAGTACGAAGGTTTTTTTAAAAAAATTAAAGAACCTAGTTGGAAGCCCGATTTTGGTCCTTCAGAAATGGATGCAAAGCGCGGAGCAACTGTAATTGGAGCTCGCGACTTTTTAGTAGCCTATAATATTAATTTAAATACAACCAGTACACGAAGAGCCAATTCAGTGGCATTTGATGTAAGAGAAGCAGGACGCGTGATGCGTGAAGGAAATACCTTAACAGGCAAAATTATTTTAAATGAAGATGGTTCACCTAAGTCAATTCCTGGTAAGTTAAAATCAGTAAAAGCCATAGGTTGGTATATTGAAGAATATGGTGTTTGCCAAATTTCCATGAATTTAACCAACATAAGTATTACACCGGTTCACATTGCGTTTGATGAAGTTTGTAAAAGCGCAGAGAGTAGAGGATTAAGAGTTACCGGAAGTGAGCTGGTTGGTTTAATTCCTATACAAAGTTTATTGGATGCAGGAAAGTATTTTTTGCGCAAACAACAACGAAGCACAGGTGTAAGTGAGGCAGAATTAATTAAAATTGCTGTTAAATCTCTTGGTTTAGATGAATTGGCGCCTTTTAAACCCGAGGAACGCATTATTGAGTATTTATTGGCAGCAGAAAAATCAGCGCCATTAATAAAAATGAATTTAAAAGCATTTGCCAATGAAACGGCAAGTGAAAGTCCTGCTCCGGGTGGAGGAAGCATTAGTGCTTATGTTGGAGCATTAGGAGTGAGTTTAGCTACAATGGTTGCTAATTTAAGTTCTCATAAAAAAGGCTGGGATGATAGATGGGAAGAGTTTAGTGCCTGGGCAGAAAAGGGACAAGGACTTAAAGATGAGTTATTAAAATTGGTTGATGAGGATACGCATGCATTTAATCAGATAATGACCGCCTTTGCTTTACCAAAAAGTAATGAGGAAGAGAAACAATTTCGAAGCGAGGAAATCCAAAGAGCTACCAAATTTGCAATTGAAGTGCCTTTCAAAGTAATGGAATTATGTTATGAGAGTATTTTAGTTGCAAAAAGCATGGCACAATTAGGAAATCCGAATAGTGTAAGTGATGCAGGAGTTGGTGCATTGTGCGCAAGAGCTGCCGTAATGGGCGCTTTTATGAATGTTAGAATTAATGCCAGTGGATTAACCGATAAAGCTTTTGTTAACGATATATTAGCGAAAGGAAGAACCATTGAGGAAAAAACAAAGCAGATTGAGGAAGAGGTTGTTAAGTTGGTGAATAGTAAAATAGGAAGCTAGGTCAAGCCTAAAAACAAATTAATTTCAAAGTTGATAAAAATCATCTAAGTGTTAATTAAAACCCTTTAGTTCTATTGTATTGATATTCATTTAGTTGTAATATTGATTTAACCTTTTGATCTACTTGATTTAAAATACATATTTATATGGATTTTTTACTTTCATAATTACTCTTAAATTTGTCTAAATTTTAAAAATTAAACAAAAATTATGAAAAAAATCCTTACTCTGGCGGTTGCAGCAATTATGATTGCTACAACTTCATGTACAAACAAAATCAACACAAATTCAAAGAATTCAGTTCAGTTCCCTGGTATGACTGTGACTAGAGCTGATTACAAATTATCAAAAGACGTAAATGCTGAAGTTGAAGTGAAAGAGTTTATGACTCTTGGAGGTTTTATTCGCACAACAAAAACAGTTGGTGAGGAAAAAAGAAAATTACGTCAAGGTGTAGTTTCTGGTTATGGTTTAGACAAAGCTTCACAAGTTGCAGTTTACCGTTTGTTAGAAGCTAATCCTTCATTTGATTACTTAACTAACATCCGCATTGAAAAAGAATTTACTAAAAAATGGTTATTATTTTTCACTAAATACAATACCAAAGTTAAAGTAACTGCTAAAGGTATTACCTTAAACACTGAAAAATAATTATTTTACTAACCATTAAATTATTTAGAAATGAGAATATTAAAAATCATGTCTGTTATGGCAGTAGCGGCTATCATGTTTACATCATGTGGCAGCGTAACTGTTGATAAAAAGGACATTAAATACATGCCAATCAGATTTAAGCCGTTAACAAGAAATGACTTTACATTAGTTGGTAACTTAGAAAACACTGTTGTTATAACAGGTAAAGCTGGTAAACCAGATAAACAATACATCTCTAACGAAAGACAAGGTCTTTTAACTTCAAGAGATGCAAATGAGGTTATGTACTTTGCTCCAGGTCCAAACGAAGCGGTAACTGGTTCTTTGTACGAAAACTACTTATTTAATTCTGTTTATGGTCCAGGTCAAACTTATTTAGCTCAAAGACATGGTATCTTCAAAGCGTTACTTGGGTTTAAAAAGAATCTTGCCCCAAAAGATTACGGAATGAATTTAGCCTATTATGAGTTAACTAAGAAATATCCTGATATTGATTATTTTATCAATGTACGTTTTGATAGAAAAATGACTGTTACTGGTGCAAAATTCAGTGAAACTATCATCATCAAAGCTGATGGAATTAAATTAAGAGTTGATTAATTCACCAATTCAATTTAAAAAAGCGCTTGAAAAAGCGCTTTTTTTTTGTACTTTTATTAAATGAACGGTTTAAAAACAATCTTTTTTAGTTGCTTCCTTGCGTTAATTTTAACTTCATGTGCAAGCTATTCTTTTCAAAAAAGGCGTTATTCCAAGGGATTATTTGTTTCTAAAACTAATTCAAAAAGCAGAAACATGAAATTGGATGAGTCTTCATCGATTGAGGGCAAAATGGATATTGTTAAAGATAAGTCAACAAAGGTTGAAGCTTCTATCGTTTATAAATTAGATCCTGTTGCACGAATTAAGGATGTTAATGCAATCGATGAAACAGAAATCAATCGAAATATACCAAAACAAAAACAAGGAGATTACTTAAATGAAAAGCCTTCTAATCACAATGGTTTTACATCATCAAAAAGTAACTTTAAAACTTCAGAGAAAATACCTTTCCCAGTTCAACTCAATAAAAGAAATGATTTCTTCAATTTCTGGGACAATGTTGTTACCGGATATTATATATTAGGTACAATTATCGTGGTTGTGCTCTTGTTTTACTATTTATTTACTATGTTTCCTTTAACCGTAGCTTTGTTTTATGGTGCCATTATTTTAGGTGTGTTATTGCTTTTAGCTGCAATAGGAATGCTGGCTAATAGTCAGTTTTAGATAGTTAATAACCAATTAAGTTATAACAATTACCACTTATCTAATTATTTTTTCAATTGCATTAAATTAATATTACATTAGTACTTAAATGAAAGCTTTAAAATTTTCATGGTTAGTACTCATTATTTGTTTGCCTCAATTAATTAAGGCACAACAATATTATTTCAAAAATTATTCAGCTGAAAATGGTTTGCCATTCGTTCAGGTATTCTGCATGTATCAGGATAAGTTAGGTTACCTATGGAGTGGGGGATACGGAGGCTTAAGCAGATTTGACGGTAAAACATTCAAAAATTATACAAAAAAAGACGGTTTAGTAGATAACTATGTGAATGCTGTTTGCGAAGATGATAGTTCTGCATTATACGTTGCTTCAAACAAAGGTATTAACGTACTTAAGAATGGAAAGGTTCAAACAAATTTAATCTACAACCTAAATGGGCTTGCTATAACCTCGCTCTGCAAGGGTTACCATCACAGTGTTTACGTTGGCACCAATAAAGGATTGTACATTATTAGTAATGGAAAAGTAAGACCGGTTTCAAAAATTCAAAATCATAGAGTTAATTGTGTTTATAAACTAGACAGTTCAATAATCTGCGTTGGGACAGAAAATGGCCTTTACCTTTATGGTCATAAAACGTTCAAGCATTTAACCGAATTGGATGGCTTACCATCCAATAATGTTAATTGTATAACAAAATTTAATAACGAATTAGTAATAGGTACCCAAAAGGGATTATCTTTTTATAATTTAAAACTGAATCAATACAAGAATTATAAAATAGAAAATGGTTTAATCGATGAAAACATTAAAACAGTTTTGGCTGAGGGTCAAAATTTGTGGATTGGTTCAAACACCGGTTTAATTTATTTCAATCAAAATCAATTTTATTACATAGGTATTTATAATGATAATAACTCAAATTACATCAGATGTTTATTGTCTGATGCAGAAGGAAATGTTTGGATAGGAACTCATACGGGCTTGTTTAGATACAGAGATAAAGCTTTTGTGTCTTTTGATAAGATTAGTGGTCCTGGTAATGCTTTTGTATATGGAATCATTAAGGATAAACAAGGCGTATTGTGGTTAACAACAGAAAATAATGGACTATATAGTTATTACCAATCTTACTTTAAACGTTACGGTACAAAGGATGGATTAATAGGTAATGTTTGCAGAACAGTTTCTGAATTTGATAACCATCAATTGTTGTTTGGTTTTGAAAATGGGCTAATGTTATTTGATAATAATAAGTTCAAAACAGTTTCAACAGATGGTTTGACAGGGCCATTTGATTTTTCTTATAAAGCAAGGAATGGAAGCGTTTATATGGGACACAGCAATGGTGTAACTAACTATTCATTCAAAAATGGAAATTTAGTTACAAAAACCCATTACGTTCAAACTAAAAATGGCTTTAGTCCTTATGGTTTTGCAGAAGACGAACAAGGTCATTTGTGGATAGGAACCTATGGTAATGGATTGTACAGGTTAAAGAACGACTCTATTAAAAAGATGAATAAGCTAATTGGTACAAATGAAGAAAATTTCTTTTCAAACGTAATTATTTATAACACCATGTTTGCCGGTACCTTATCTGGTTTGGCAGTTTATGATTTAGCAACAAACAAATTTAAGTACTTAACAGAGGCCGATGGGTTAAATTCTGACCTGATCTATTCCTTAAAAATAAGTCGTAATAAAAAGAATTTATGGATTGGAACAAATCAGGGTGTTAACGTATTAGATCTGGAAAAGTACTTTAACAGTAATAAGGTAGAAATTAAATCTTACGGTAAGTCAGAGGGATTTACAGGAGTTGAGTGTAATTCAGGTGGGATTTATGAGGATATTGACGGAACAATTTGGTTTGGAACAGTTAGTGGTATTGTAAAACATGAACCTTTTTCGGTTAAGACTAATACTGTACAGAATTCTACTGTAATTCAAAAAATTCAAATTAATTCGCTGGATACATTATTGCAAGACGGCGCAAAATTACCATATGATTATAATAATATCACGTTTAAGTATAGAGGAATTTGTTTAACGAACCCAGATAAAGTTCTGTATATAAAAAAATTAGAAGGTTTGGATAAAGAATGGAGTTTGCCTAGTTCTGACGATGATAGTAAGTACCTCAATCTACCACCTCGCAAATATGTTTTTAAAGTTAAATCCTGTAACAACGAAGGTGTTTGGAATTCAGTTGAAACACAGTTTGCTTTTGAAATTAAAAGGCCATTTTATTTTACTATTTGGTTTATTTTACTCTGCATTACTTTTGTGGTATTAGTTATTATTGCAATATTCAGAGTAAGATTAGCCCGCATTCGTAAAAAGCAAAAACTCGAATTTGAACGCAAAGTTGAAATGAGTAAAGTTGAACTAAAGGCACTACGCTCTCAAATGAACCCACATTTTGTGTTCAACTCGTTGAACTCAATACAACACTATATTTACAGTAACGAAAGTGATGAGGCAATTAAGTACTTAAATAAATTTGCCAGATTGGTTAGGATTATCTTGAATAATAGTGAGAAACCAACAGTTACAATTGAAGAAGACTTGGAAGCTCTTAAACTTTATTTGGAATTAGAACAAATGCGTTTTGAGGGTAAATTTGAATCTGAAATTAAGGTTGATGAAAATGTAGACACTGACTATGATATTATGCCTCCTTTGTTGATGCAGCCATATGTTGAAAACGCTATCCTTCATGGATTGAATCCATTAAGCTACAAAGGAAAATTATCAATTCATTTAAGTATAAAGGATAACTTTTTGGTTTGTGTTATTGAAGATAATGGTATTGGTAGAGATAAAGCAAGGGAAATTACACATAGTATACCTGGTAAAAAACATAAATCGCTTGGAATGAAAATTACAGAAGATCGTTTACGTATTTTAAATGATTTGAATAATTCCACATTAAGCGTTAATATTATAGATTTAAAAGATGAAAAAGGTATGGCACTTGGCACTAGAGTAGAATTGTTTGTTCCACTTAATAATTAAAGTTATGATAAAAACATTGGTAGTAGAAGATGAATCGAAGAGCCGCAGTATGCTCTTAACAATGATTCAAAAAGTTAATCCTAGTCTCCAAATTGTCGGGGAGGCTCATAACGTAAAGGATGGCGTAGAAAAAATTAAAACACTAAAGCCTGATTTGGTTTTTTTGGATGTAAGTATGCCTGATGGCACTGGTTTCGATTTATTGGAACAAGTTCAGGGTCAGAAATTTGATTTGATTTTTGCCACTGCAAGTGATCAGCACGCAATTAAGGCAATAAAATACAGCGCATGCGATTATCTTTTAAAACCGATAGATATTGATGAACTAAAAACTGCTATTGACAAAGTTCTTGCAAAGAACAGTGGTTCACCGAACATGGATAATCTTAATTTTTTAATACAGCAATTAAAAAAAGCCGATGATAATTTCCAAAAAATAACCTTGCCAACAGGGAATGCCTATGAGATTGTTGCGATTAAAGACATAGTAAGATGTGAAGCAGACGCAAGTTATACAACGTTTTATCTACTGGATAAAAGAAAAATACTTGTGAGTTTTGGTTTAAAGCATTATGAAGAGCTTTTGCCTTCTAATGAATTTATCCGTGTTCATCATCAGCACTTAATTAACATGAATCATGTAGTTCGTTATTTAAAAGAAGACGGAGGCTACGCCGTAATGGTAGATGGTTCTAAAATTGAGTTATCTCGACGTAAAAAGGATCACTTCCTAGAAAAACTGGGCAATAAATAGGAATTATTTTTTGTCAGTAATACTAGTACATCAATTGCACATAGCCTTTAAATTGTCTGCCCTCAGAGTCATTTAAATATAGAATGTAAAAATAAGTTCCTGTAGGTAGTTTGGAGTTTCCAATTGTTCCTTTACTATTTGGAACTCCGTCCCAGTCATTTTTGTAGTTTTTCATTTTATATACTTCGTTACCCCATCTATTAAAAATTTGCAACTCTGCATTCGGGAAGTATTCTAAATTTTTAATTGTGAAGTATGGATTGAATAAATCGCCATTTGGTGTAAACACTTCAGGTATATCAATGTCAGTTACATTTACTTTTATAATTACATCACTAGTATCTTGACAAATACCATTAGAAACAATTAATTGAACAGTATATGTTCCTGGATTAACAAACGTGTTGTTTGGTGTGTTATTGGTTGAGGAATTTCCGTCACCAAATGTCCAATTAACCGAACTTCCTTGTGTTAAACCGGTTGATGTGTTGGTGAAATTTACAGTTAACGGTACTCCTCCACTTAATGTTGAAGAACTAATAGCAGAATTAATATTAAAATAGTTTGCAATTATTGGCGTTACACTACTTGTGCAGCCATTTGAAGTACCTTGTGCAAAAAATGTATAGGTACCGTATGAGCCAAAGGTAGGTGTAAAGGTATTTGAGTTAGTAAGCAATGTATTTGTTAATGTGGCTTCGTCATACCAGTTAACTGCAACAGAACTTCCAAAATTTGCAAATAAAACTACATTAGATCCTACACAGGTGTTTCCACCGTTACTATTAACCAAATTTGGTGTATTAAAGATAGATACTTGTGTTGTTGCTGTATTTAAACAATTGTTATTATCTAATACTGAAACGGTGTATACGCCTGCCATATTTGAGGTAATATTGGTTAATACAGGATTTTGAATCGTAGAAGTAAAAGAAAGTGGACCAGACCAATTGTAGGCTGTTCCGTTTGAAGCATTTAAATTAATCGCATTACCACTGCAAATTACACCGGATGAATTCACACTAGCGCTCGCTGGTGTTAAACTATAAACGAATACATTGACAATTCCAGCGTTTGTGCAACCATTGGCATCGGTAACACTAATGGTGTAATTTCCGGCATTAACAGCAGTTGCATTATTAATTGTTTGATTGGCGCCATTCGCATTAAAACTTGCAGGGCCAGTCCACGTGTAATTTGTAACTGCGGCCCCACCGGCAGTTAAGTTAATTGAAGCATTTGTACAAACACTCGAACTTAAGGCACTGGCAGTAAAAACTGGCGAACCAAGAACATTAACCGGTACAACGGAATTGCTGCTGCAGCCTGTAAGAGAGTTCGTAACCGTAACGGAATAGTTACCAATATTAAGAGTTGAGCTATTGGTAATAGTTGGGTTTTGTTGCAGTGAGTTAAATCCATTTGGTCCCGACCAAACATAATTACTACCACCGCTGGCATTCAAATTTATTGGATTACCTGTACATACACCTGTAGCGGTTGCAAAAGCAACAATACTTGGGTTTGCATTAATAGTTACGTTAAGGTTAGTAGAACCTACGCAGCTTTGAGTACTAATTACAATTAATGTATACAAGCCTGAATTGAAAACTGTTGCCGGTGTTATTACCGGATTTTGAAGGTTTGAATTAAAGCCTGAAGGTCCGGTCCATGTGTAACTTGCAGCAGAACTTGCAAACAAACTAAACGTTGAGCCGGCACAATAAACAGATTGTGAAGAGCTTGCTGTAGGAATAGGATTGTTGTTTACAGTAACTGTAACGTTTTGTGCAGGACCACTACATCCTGCAGAGGTTGCAAATACAGAGTAGATTCCTGACATTAAATTTGTAGCTGAAGGTATGCTTGGATTAGCTATAGAAGATGTAAAACTATTAGGGCCACTCCAGGTGAAGGTGGCGCCAAAAGTTGGTGAGCTTGCATTTAGATTAATTGTACCACCAGCACATAAACTAGTAGCTGCAGCACTTGCACTTGGAGCAGCTGGAGCACCAGGATTGATAATTGAATAAGGACCAAAACTTGCAATACATCCTTGATTATCCTTTATCTGTAAATTATATGTGCCCGCCGGTTGATTTCCTAATGTAGCTGTATTAGCAACTACTGCGCTGGATGAATTTGTCCAGGTATAAGTAAATGGTGCCGTACCAGATGCAATGACATTTGTAATGGAACCTGTACTTGCTGAACAATTACTTGGAGAAACACTTGGTACTGATGATAAATTAGGTATTGCGAAAACTGTTACCTGACTTATTGCTGAGTTTGTACAGCCGGTTGTAGCCAAACCGGTAACAGTATAATTAGTTGAAGTGGTAGGGCTGATAACAATATTTGGTCCGCTTGCACCCGTACTCCAATTATAGGTGTTAGCTCCTCCTGCTGTTAGTGTTAAAGATTGATTAGAACATAACGTAGATGAATTAACAGATACAGGTGGTAATGCATTTACGCTTACAGTTGTAATTGCAGAATTTCTACAACCATTACTTCCGGTACCGGTTACGGTATAGTTTGTTGTAGTGCTTGGATTAACTGCAATACTCGATGAAATAGGACCAGTATTCCAAGTATAGCTCGTAGCTCCACCTGCAGTTAAAGTTCCGGTATTTCCATTACAAATTGTAACAGAATTTGAGGTAACCGTTGGTAAGCCATTTACACCTATGTTTGTAGTAAAGCTAGCTGTACAGCCAACTAAATTAGTTCCGGTAAGTGTATAAATTGTTGCAGAGGCTGGAGAAACTATAATTGAAGATGAATTTGATGAGTTGGACCACGTATAAGTAGAAGCACCACTGGCTGTTAAGGTTGCAGATGAACCAGAACAAATTGTGTTTGAAGATGCAGTAATACTTGTGTTTGGAACAGCATTAACTGTAACAGTTGTAACCGTTGAATTAACACAACCTTGTGCACTTGTTCCGGTTAAAGTATAGCTTGTTGTTGACGAAGGAGAGACATTAATGGTTGAGGTATTTGGTCCTGTATTCCATGTGTAGGTACTTGCTCCACTACCTGTTAATAATGTTGTAGCAGTACCGCAGGTACTCAAAGGACTTCCACCATTAATGAGAACACTTGGTAATGGGTTAACAGTAATGAATTTTGTTAGTGTTTGTTTGTAACCACAAACGCCACCTGCAATCAAAGTGTAGTTAATTGAACTTCCGGGTGTAGCTAAAAAGGTATTGGTATTAACTCCCGATGGTAACCATGTATAACTGCTTGCACCGGCAGGACCTGTTAAAAGAACTGAACCTCCGGGACAAACACTATTGGTTGGTGAACTAATATTTGCAAATGAAACGCCGGTTAAGGCAGTTATCGTATAGTTGCATATATCTCCGGCAAATCCATCAATCATTAAATAATAATTATTACCTACGGTTAAGCTATTTGCGTTAATAGTAAAAGTTGAACTACCTTCTTTAAAGTCACTAACCGGCGCAAAACTACAACAAGCTGCAGCTGCGCTAAAAATTTGCATTTGTAAACCACCACTTGGATAAGATCCAACCCAGCAATTAGCAACATCTATTTTAAATGAAGCTGTGCTTGATGCAGCAGTAAATCTTATCCAGGAATTATTATTAATATTTACATCAAAAAATGGAGAACCAACTCCCCAAGGCCCACCTTGTCCAAAAGGACCTCCAGTGTTTACTCCATTAGGCTGATCTACTCCTGCATTGGTTTCATTATTACCAAACATATTACAAGGACGATCAGCAGTGTAAGCGGCGCTGGTAGAACCAGAGTAACCATTTATATCACAAATATTAAGAGCACTACTGCAATTATCATTAGTAGGTGATTGAACGCAAATACCAAAGCTTCCTGTAGAAGTAGCATAACCCCAATATCTTATATAAATTGTTGCCCCGGGAGTTAAGCCGGTAGCTGCTATGTATGGTAATAAATCATTGGCACCACCCGGGTATGCTGTATAATCATCGCTACATGCAATTTGGGTTAAACTACTACAAGTTGCTCCGGAGTATATTGCCATTACACCATCTGTTATAAAGCCTGCGCCTAAATTTGGTTGAGGTGTTATATAAATATTACCGCTTGCTGGCACTGTTACTTTAAACCATACATCAGCCGTTGATGCTGAAAAACCACCCATAAACGGAGAGCTTCCGCCTGCACAGCTTGCAGGAGCAGGCGCCAAAGCAGCCCCAGTAGAGGTTGCTCCGATTGTACTAAATTGTAAATAATTACAATTAGAATTAACTGCAGGTAATTGAATAGCACCACAAGGATTATCGTTTGGTTGGCCGCTCACAATTGCATTACCACTTACGCAAACACTAAAAGTAGAGCCATTCCCGGCATAATAATCAAATACTCTGAAAAAGTAAGTTGTACCTGGAACTAAACCAACAACTGTAACTGATTCTGTTCCGCCACTAAAGGTATTGTCAACGCAGGTAAAAGAAGTCAAAGCTCCACAAGAGCCATTAAAAACTTGAAGAACAGCATCAAAAGAGGCTGAGCCGGTGGTTTGAATAGTTTGAGTATAATTGTTTGCAACAAAACTAAACCAAACATCATCATTTGCAGTACCCGCACAACCAGCCAAAGATTGTGTTGCTCCGTATGAATTGCCCGTTGTATTAACACAACCTGCATTAACTGTTAACGGAATTGCACCTGAACACGCATCGTTGCTCGGAGGTGTTGGCGCATTTGATACACAGATATTAAAGGTTCCTGAGCCACTGCCAATAGCATAATGGTAAATTCTTATGTAGTAGGTGTTTCCAATTGTTAATCCGGTTAACACCGTGCTTTCAGTTCCGCCATTAAACGTTGCATCAACGCAATTCAGAGAGATTAGCGTAGAGCAAGTACCTGAAAAAATTTCTAAAACAGCATCGTAACTTACAGAACCAACAACTGTTATGGAATGTGAAGTTGCTGTTGCCGTAAAACGATACCAAACATCATCATCAGCGTTTCCGGCACAACCAGGTATAGTTTGTGTTGCACCAGTTGATGTACCGCCAATAAAGCTACAGCTGACATTTACCGGAAGTAATGGCGCAGCAGAACAATTATCAGTTTGAGCAGTTGTTTGATTTAATGATAAAACTGCAAGTAGGATATAAAAAAGTTTTATAAATTTCATTTTAAATGAATTAGTTGGTAATTTCTAGTTCCTTAATTTCGATAGGGGATAGATTGTACTGTTGAAGGAGTTTTTTCACCTCGCTTAAACTAAAGGCTTTGTATTCTTCGCCACTAGTTGGTTGTGGAATTACAATAAATATTAGTTCACCCATTTCTTTTTCGGGCTTATATTTGATTTTAGCTTCAGTTACTTCAGGATTTCTTAACAAATGTTGCTCAATGGCGCTTTTAGTTTCAGGTAATAATGTTCCTGAAAAGATGTATTGATACTTTTTGCTGCTTTGTTGAGCAAAAAAGTAATTTCCAGTTAAAAGGAAAACAAGAATTATAAGATATTTCATTTAAAAAATTTAGAGGATCAAATATACGATTTAAAGGCAGATTTCATAGGGAATCGGCCTATAATGCGAATAAAAAACCAAAAAAACCAACTAAAACGATTAAGTTATTGCTTTAAATTAGCTTTGAAAAAATTCCAAACAGGATCATTTGAAATAGGAAAGCAAAATAAATGAATTGGTTCATTTTTAATTGGATGAATAAAACTAAGCTCGGCACTGTGCAGATGAATGTATCCTCCGGGATTACTTCTTTCAGCGCCATATTTTAAATCACCTTTAATTGAAGAACCAATTGAACCAAGTTGACAACGAATCTGATGATGCCTACCTGTTATCAAGTTTATTTTAAGTAAATGATAAGTGGAACTTGAGCCCAGAAATTTATATTCAAGACTAGATTCTAAGGCATTCTGTGTTGGTTTTGAAAAAGCTTTACTTGTGTTTGTTTTTTCGTTTTTAATTAACCAATGTTTTAAAATACCTTGTTCTGCTGCCGGTTTATTTTTTACAACAGCTAAATAATTTTTTTGGATTTTACGATCACGCACTAGTTCATTAAATCTGCTTAGTGCTTTACTTGTTTTAGCAAAGATTACCAATCCGCTAACAGGCCTGTCAATTCTATGAATTACACCACAAAAAACATTTCCGGGTTTGTTATCTCTTTTTTTTATGAATTCTTTTATTAGTTCACTTAAAGGGATATCTCCGGTTTTATCTCCTTGAACTATTTGCCCGGCTAATTTATTTACAACCAATATATGATTGTCTTCGTATACAATTTGTTCCTGATTAAAAATATTCGTAGAAAGATTCACTATCGGATTCCGGTTTTAGTTGTTTTTGTTTTTACTTTAAATATAGAATTCAACTTATATTCAATACCTGCGCTTGGTGATAGAGCAGGTGATTGGGCTAAGTAACCTGTATTATTGATTAAATAATAACTTTCGGTTCCAACAACAGAGTATAATTCCTTGGCTGTTATTGTAAATTGTTGATTGTAGTTGTACCAAATAGGCCAATCGAATTTGGGGTTTTGTTTAATGTAGTTAAGGTAGTTTTTCAAACTATCGTCAACACAAACACTCAGGAAAACTAGCTTATCGCCGTACTTCTTTTTTAATGTGCTAATTTTCATCATCTCCTTTAAGCTGTTTTCGTTTTTAGTAGAAAAAAAGTTTAAATAGACCCAACGGTTTTTGTAGTTTGTTAATGTTCCAATTGTACCATCTTTACTTCGTGCCTGAAATACCGGGGCAGGGGAACCTGGCTGCATTTTTTTCAGATAGACTAAAATCGTTTGTGTTAAAGTTTTGTGGAGATTGATTTTTGTTTGGTCATTTAGTTGCGCTATTAGAACCTCAATGGCATCAGGATTAAATTCAGACGAATAATAAAAATCAAGAAGGTTGGTAATTGCCACCAATTCACGAATGGTATCGTTAGAAAGTTTTGTGTCTGATTTTAGAAACGTATTTAAGCTCTGCCAATTAGCTTGAGTATTAATGATATTATGTACAGTTTGTCCTTTTTTCTTGGAGGCCAACGCCTGAATATATCCCTTAAAATAAATTTTAAAAAAATTCATATACTCATCATGCGTATATTGAATGGGCTTGTTTTTGATGTAATATTCGTATAGGTAATTTTCTCCACGTGAAATGGATGTATTTAACTCGGCTATTTTGTAATAGTAATAATTTTTAAAATAGGCGTTATTTACTTTTTCATAGTGTTTAATACATTTAAGGGATAATGAATCTAATACTTGCTTAATAGCTCCTTTCCCAATAAAAGCGCCATTAGATTTCACTAAAGCATTGGCTTGTAATTCTTCGTAATCAATAATCAAATTATTTAATTCTAAACTATCAGCTCCTATTATGGTCGGACTTATTTCAAGGCGCCCACCATTTGAGTAGTCTAAAGATTTATCTAATTCGGGTAACGTGATGCCGTATACATAATTAGGTTGAATAAAAAGTTTACTCTCAACGTTATTAATTTTTAAAATAACTGGTTGTGTAAATTCTGTTTGAATTTTGAGTTCAAAAAAACCATCTGATTGGATTGTGTCTCTGTCTTCTTCTAAAGGATAGTTAGTAACAAAATCATTTAACTTAATTAATTGAATGATTTTTTTTGAATAACTGGTGTGCGCTTTTCCTCGAATGGTAACATTTTGACCCATGCAAAGGACGCATGTTAAGGTGCATAAGTATGTGAAGAGCTTTTTAATGGTAAAATAATTCGAAAAAACAAAAAGGTTACGGATTTAGTATACTTATAATTGTAAACATATCTCCGTAATTATCAGCAATTATTTTTGCTTCACTGGCTGACACAGCGATAGCGATGTTTGGTAAATCCAATTGCTGTGGGTTAATAAATATTTCATCAAGGTTTAGCTCCATATTGATGATTGTTTTTTGGTTTGCTTTAATTTTTAGGTCTAAATCATTAAATATTATTTCCTTTAAAGAGTTATTTTTTCCTTCAAAACCTCCAATATGCATAGCCACAGGGCTCAATGATGTGCTTGCAACCGTTTTATACTCACCTTCTAATTTAAAAAATATGTAACCGGTATTCCAATCCCAAAACATGCCATTTAAAGGGTCAAGGGCTCCGCTTTGTGCCCCGCTGGTATTTCTTTCCGCATCAACGCCAAGTAACATTTTAAATTTTTTGTGATTGCCTTCATTGATATTATTTAATGTGAAGCTTATTGTACTGCCGAAATGTTCATTCAGAATATACTCATTGATTTTTTTTTCAGAGTTTTCGTTAGTTGTTAGGTAAAAGTTACTTAAATAGTATTTGAGTAGGCTAACTTTAAAACTATCAGTGCCAGTGCTTTTATAAAAAGCAGTTTCCCTTATTAGGTTTTTGTTGTTTGCTTTAGCGGTGATATTAACCACTATACTTCCTTGAGTTGTAGGAGAGGGATTTTCGGTAGTGGTTTTTACTATTTTGCTGTCTTTTTTACATGCAACCAAGGCTAGCACTAAAAACAGAGTTGTGAACGCTTTAAACATGTAAGCAAATATACGAAATTATGGCACAGGATCATAACCATTTCCGCCCCATGGATGGCAACGGCAAATCCGTTTAAAACCTAGCCAACTGCCTTTAAATGCGCCGTATTTGTTAATAGCATCAATGCTATATTGACTGCATGATGGCGTGTATCTGCAGGCATTTGGAAGTAATGGCCTAATGCAGTATTGATAAAACTTTACAAAAAGTATGGCAAGTTTTTTTAGCAATTTATAAGTTTAATTTTTGTTAAAGTTACATCAATTTAAGTAATTTCATCATGTTTTAGAATGGAATCCTTGTGATTTTTATTGATTATATAAAGAAAAAAATAAGGGAGAATAAGATTAAATTTTCTGTCTCGTTGATTTTACTTATTGCTTATTGGCTATGGTTACCATCCACTCTGTTTAATAAAAGTTATAGTACTGTTTTGGTTGATGAAAACAATCAACTCTTGTGTGCGCAGATTGCAGCCGATGGTCAGTGGCGTTTTCCCATAAGTGATAGTGTTCCAACTAAATTTAAGCAATGTATTTTAACTTTCGAAGACGAATATTTTCCTTATCATTTTGGAGTTAATCCGATTTCCATTTTCAAATCGATATCACGAAATGTTTCAGCAGGGAAAGTAAAAAGTGGTGGGAGTACTTTAACCATGCAGGTTGCAAGGATGATGAGAGGTAGTAAAAACAGAACCTACTTTCAAAAAATCATTGAAATATTATTGGCTGTAAGAATTGAGTGCAGTTATTCTAAAAAAAGTATTCTGAATCTTTATTGTAGCAATGCTCCCTTTGGAAGTAATGTAGTTGGTTTGTCAGCTGCCAGTTGGCGGTATTATGGTCGTGATCCTAATAATTTGAGTTGGGCCGAAAGTGCTTTGTTAGCTGTTTTACCAAATGCGCCATCGTTAATATATCCAGGTAAGAACTCAAAGAACTTATTAGTTAAACGTAATAGACTTTTAGCGAAATTATTTCAAAAGAAAATTATTTCTAAGGATGATTACGTACTTGCTCTATCTGAGTCAATTCCTACTAAACCATATTCTATTCCGCAGTTTGCTCCACATTTAATGGAGTTCGCCATTAAAAATAATGGAAAGGGTAAATTAATAAAAACAAGTCTTAAATTAACGTTACAACTACAGGCAATTGAGTTATTAAAGAAACAGGTAAACCTTTTAAAAGCTAATCATATTTATAATGCGGGCTTGCTTATTGCCGATAATAAAACCGGGCAGATTCTTGCATATGTTGGTAATTCAACTGATCCTAAAAACGAGCATCAGAATTTTGTTGATGTAATTCAAGCACCTAGAAGTACAGGAAGTATCTTAAAACCTTTTCTGTATGCCTTTATGTTGAATGAGAACAAGATTCTTCCGAAATCACTGTTGGAAGATGTTCCCACTCAAATAGGGAATTATGCTCCTAAGAATTTTAATTTAACTTATGATGGTTTGGTGCCTGCCAACGAGGCTATTGCTCGTTCCTTGAATATTCCTTCTGTAAAAATGCTTCAGGATTATGGTGCCTCTAAGTTTCATTACAGATTAAAAGAATTAGGTTTTAAAACATTTACTAAATCATCGCAACACTATGGTTTATCATTAATTTTAGGTGGGGGAGAAGCTACATTGGCAGATGTGGCAAGTGCATATAGCGGAATGGCCAGAAGTTTATCAACTTACAATAACGTTAGAGATCGTTACACATCATCAAATTATGTTCCACTTAGTTTTATTAAGAAACCTTCCGCAGAAAATAAAATAGCGGCGCAGCATGCCGATTTGTTGAATGCAGGTACCATTTGGCAAACTTTTGGAGCTATGACGGAATTATTGCGTCCACAGGATTACATTGGTTGGATGCAGTTTATTAATAAGAATAAAATTGCCTGGAAAACCGGAACGAGTTTTGGATTCAGAGATGCATGGGCAGTTGGTGTAAATGCTAATTATTGTGTTGCCGTTTGGGTAGGGAATGCAGATGGTGAAGGTAGACCAGAGTTAACTGGTACCTCATGCGCCGCACCTTTATTATTTGCAGCATTTAATATATTACCTTCAAGAATCTGGTTTCCTAAGCCGACATCTTGTTTAACAAAAATAAAAGTGTGTAAGCAAAGTGGATTTAGAATTAATGAATATTGCCCTGATATTGTTTTGCAAGAGGCTGTTAAAGGTTATGAAAATACCAAATCGTGTCCATTCCATAAACAAATCTTCCTGGATGAAACCGAACGGTTTAGGGTTAATAGTAATTGTTACGAGGTTAGTAAGATGAAGAAGGCGGTATATTTTGTTGCCAGTCCAATTCAGGAATTTTATTTTAAACAAAAAAGCTTGTTCTACAAAGTGTTGCCACCTTATGCAGAAAATTGTAACAGTGAATTTGTTATTCATCAAATAGGATTAATTTACCCCAAAGAGAATTACAAAATTTATGTTCCTGTTGATGAAAGCGGACAACGCAGTAAATGTATTTTTAAAGCCACACATAAAAATCCTCAAATGGCCTTGTTTTGGCATTTAGATGGTGAGTATGTTGGCACAACGCATAAGTTTCATCAAATTTCAACATTGCCTTCTCCAGGGAATCACCAATTGGTAATTACCGATGAAGAAGGGGAGACTGTTACATGTAACTTCTTTGTATTAGATAAGGCTAGTAAGTAAGTTTGTTATAATAACTCAACTTCATCATTTGCCACGCAAACAAATAATTTATTTGAAAGTATTAATTCTTTTTCTTCCTTAATGGTGTTAAGGTTAAAGTAACCTACTACAAATTTATACTGCGCACTTTCATATTTTTCTTCTATCGAAATTGGCTTTAGTTTTTTTAACTCCTCTTCCGTATTATAACGCAGATATAACTTAACTGAAATTTGGTTTTCAGGTTGGTTGGATTTGTTCTGCGTTATTTTTTTATAACCGTATTTATATCCATACGATAAAGCTGAAATATCTGAAAGCACTGCTGCACCCGTTGGATGACCACCTGCACCCCGCCCTTTTAAAAACTGCTCACCACTAAATTCGCCTTCAACTATTACACCATTAAATTCGTTGTCTGTAAAAAACAATGGTGTATGCTGTTGTATAAATTTAGGCAGAACAAAAATAGCTACCTTATCAGGTGCAACTTGTTTAATTGTAGGCACTAATTTTATTTTGTAATTTTTTTCATTGGCATAGTTGATGTCGTGTTCATGCAAAGTAGTGATTCCAATGTTAAGAACATTTTCAGGTAGGGAGAACACACCAAAGCTATGTAGTGCAATAATTATTGCTTTAAATTTTGCATCAAAGCCTTCTACATCATTAGTTGGATCACTTTCAGCAAATCCCTTTTCTTGAGCTTGTTTAAGGGCATCTGCATAACTCAGTTTTTCTAAAATGGTTTTAGTGAGAATGTAATTGGTAGTTCCATTAAATATTCCTGAAACTTTTGTTAATTGTTCATTATCAAAATATTCTTCAAGTGTTCTGATGATTGGAATACTGCCACAACTGCTTGCTTCGTATAGGAGAGAAACATTATTTTCTTCCTGTAATTTTACAAGCTCTTTTAAATGAGTTGCAACCATTTTTTTATTGGCCGTTACTACATGCTTGCCATGTTGTAAGGCGTATTTAACAATCTGGTATGCTTCATCAGCATCATCAATTAACTCAACTATAAGGTTAATAGATGGATTGTTTAAAATTTCAAATTTGTCATAAGTAAAAAGTTCCTGTGGTAAGGTTCTTTTTTTATTTCTGTTTTTAACTGCAATTTTTGTAATGTTCGAAGTAAATCCTTTACTGTTGTTTAATACGTGGTACAGACCTTGTCCTACACATCCAAAGCCAAAAAGGCCTATATTCAATTGGTTGCTCATGATTTAGTAATTAATTTATTTTTTTTAGTGGATTGATAAAAGTTTGTGATGAGTTGAGTCAGTTGTTTGGTTTCTAAAAGAAAACCATCATGACCATAATTGGAATCAATGATTTTTAATTCACTTTGTTTTATTCCATCAGCGAGTTCAAATTGTTCCGGTGGTGGAAATAGTAAATCACTGCTGATGCCAATGATTAGTGTCTGAGCTTTTACTTTCGATAACACGTCTTTTAAGTTTGTTCTGCCACGCACAACATTGTGACTATCCATCGCATTTAAAAGGGTAATGTAGCTATATGCATTAAAGCGGTTAACCAGTTTTTTACCTTGGTATCTTTGGTAACTAGAGGCATTAAATTCATTTAGTTTTGAATTATCCTTTTCTGATTGAGTTGATTTGTAAGGTAAATAATTTCTGTAGCTAAGTAGTGCAATGCTTCTTGCTGCAGCTAAACCTTTTATACCACCATCAATTGTGTTACCATAAAAGGTACGATCTGCTTTAATGGCCATTCTTTGACTTTCATTAAACGCGATGCCCCAAGGTGAATGCTGTGCATTAGTTGCAATTAAAATGGTGTTTTCAAACAAATTTGGATCACTTATATTCCATTCTAAAATCTGTTGCGCACCTTGTGAACCTCCAATAATTGTGTGGATTTTGTTTATTCCTAAATGTTCTCGCAAAAGGTTGTGTGCAGAAACCATATCTCTGATTGTTACAAACGGAAAATAAGAGAAGAAGGGTTGACCTGAGTATTTATTCGTACTTGCCGGTCCTGTTGTTCCATAGCACGAACCAAGGTTGTTAGCACAAACGATAAAGTAATCGTTCGGATTATAAAGATCGGTTTCACCAAATAATCCAGGCCACCATTCAAATGGGTTGCTATTAGCGGTTAAGGCATGACAAACCCAAACAACATTGCTGGCATCTTTATTTAATTTGCCAAATGTGTGGTACGTAATTTCCAATTCAGGCAGTTGTTCACCGCTCTCTAAATTAAATGCTTGCTTGTATTGAAATGTAGATAACATAAATGTAAATTATTAATGTGCTTTAATTTTGACTGATAAAAAATGTTTTGGCAAGTGATTTGTTTTCTTCTTTTGTATTAAGATTAATGTTATGCCCTAGACGTTTTACGGCCTTTAAACGAAGGTAAACAGGCGAATGTCCGCCACTTAGTTTAGCGTCAAAATCAGAGTAGATTTTTAAATTTGACTTAAATGACGCGTTATTTAATAAGTTTTGCTGAGTTATATTTGATTTTTGCATGATAAATTTTTGTTTGAATTAATAATTAAGTTCAGGGCTTGTTAGTAAGAATTACTAACCGGTAATTGGTAAAGAAAATTTCTAGAAGAGAAGAATTCTTAACACATACAACAACAACAGCACATGCAAAAACTGTTGAGCGCAAAGGTGAGAACTTGAACTTGTGTTTGATGATTTTGTGTAGTTTTCATTTTTTTCCTTTTTTAATTTATTTTTCCCCTTACTCTCATCAGGGGTAGGATTTAGCACCTGTTTTCCAATTTCGAATTAACGAAACTTTTAGTTGGTTGCTTGCGGGTTTCAGAGCCTATTCTCTCGCCGCATCTTAATAAACTAACTACACATTAGGTAATTAATTCGGGAACAAAACTAATGTATTATAAAATTGGTTGTTGCTTTTTTTTTAAAAATAGGTCTATTTACCTGTAAATCAATTCAATAAATTTTTACGATAGAACTATTTCTTTTGACTTAAGTTCATCTAATACTTCAAAAATAGATTGGCTATCGTTTAAGGTAACCAATTTAGTTCGGTATTCTTTGAAGTTTGGAATTCCCTTGAAATAGTTTGCATAATGATTTCTCATTTCTAAAACACCAAGCTTTTCTCCTTTCCATTCAACTGATTTTTTAAGATGAGTTTCGCAAACTTCTATTCTGTTGTTAAGTTTTGGTTTGTCTAGTATTTCACCGTTCTTAAGAAAAGCTTTAATTTCATTAAATATCCATGGATAACCGATGGCTGCTCTGCCAATCATTATACCATCAATACCATATTTATTTTTATATTCAAGTGCTTTCTGCGGACTGTCAATGTCTCCATTTCCAAAAATCGGAATTTTAATTCTTGCATTATTTTTAACCTCGGCAATTGGTTCCCAATTTGCATGGCCTTTATACATTTGAGCTCGTGTTCTACCGTGAATTGTTAAAGCTGCTATTCCAACATCTTGTAAACGTTCAGCCACTTCCATAATATTAATGCTGCTTTCATCCCATCCTAAACGTGTTTTAACGGTAACCGGTTTATTCGTGCCCTTAACAACTGCTTTTGTTAATCTTACCATTAAGTCAACATCTTTTAGAACGCCGGCTCCCGCACCTTTACAAACTACCTTTTTAACAGGACAGCCAAAATTAATATCTACTAAATCAGGATTAGTTGCATCCACAATTTTTGCACTCATTTCCATTGCATCTTCATCACCGCCAAAAATTTGAATTCCAATAGGTCTTTCGTAATCGAAGATGTCAAGTTTTTGTCTGCTCTTAATCGCATCTCTAATTAATCCTTCGCTACTTATAAATTCTGTATACATCAAATCTGCTCCATATTCTTTGCAAACGTATCTAAATGGTGGATCAGACACGTCTTCCATTGGAGCGAGTAGGAGCGGGAATTCGGGTAATTGGATGGATCCGATTTTAGGCATCTTACAAAGTTAATTAATTTCTATCTCGTTTTTATGTTTAATAATTCCAACTTCGTATCCCTTTTCGGATAGTAACTTAATTGCATTAATGCCAATATCACCAAGGTCAATACTAAACTCGTTCACATAAAGTTGTATGTGTTGCTTAATAACCTTATCATCCATTTCCTGAGCATTTTCTTTTACATATGCTGTGCTTTCGTTTGGATTATCAAAGGCAAACTGTACACTTTCTTTTATTAATCTGCTTATTTCTTTTCTTAGTTTTAAATCTAACTTTTTGCTTGCTGCAATGCCACCTAGTGGAATTGGTGCGTGTATCAAGCTGTCCCAGAACTCTCCAAGATCCATAATTTTTTGCAAGCCTTTTTCAGCATATGTGAAGCGGCTTTCATGAATGATCAATCCGGCGTCAACCTCACCTTTTAAAACTGCATTTTCTATGTTACTGAATAGCATTTCTTTTTTTGCAGTTAAGTTTGGATAGGCTATAGAGAGTAATAAGTTGGCGGTTGTGTTTTTACCTGGAATCGCAACAGAACTTATGGGTTGATTGTTGTTTTTTGTAATTAATAGTGGCCCACAGTTAAAACCCAATGCACTTCCGCTACGGAGTAATGCATAGTTATTAGATACATTTAAAAAAGCATGATAACTAAGTTTTGTAACCGGCAATTCGTGTGAAAGCGCCCACTGATTAAGTGTTTCAACATCCTCAAGAATTGGTTTAAATACCAAGCCATTCGTATTAATTTTTTGATGCACTAATGCATCAAAAATGAAACAATCGTTTGGGCAAGGTGAGTAGCCGATTTTAATTTCCATTTAAAGTTGTGTTACAAGTTGGATAAGTTCATTATTCAGGTTTTGAATAGCAAGCGGTAAATTCCATTTAGATTTATCTCGTTTTTCAACGTAGTTAGAAATAGCTCTCATTTGAATGTAATCAGCTTTAAAACCATCGCAACCGGCAAAAAATGCTGCGCCTTCCATACTTTCAACGTCTGGGGAAAACAAATTCACTACTTTATTTATTGTTTCGTTATTTCCATGCACAGTATTTACGGTAATACCGGAAACAGTTGGCAGTTTTGAATTAACAAGACATTTTGGTAAATTGTTTAGTTCAAATTTAGTTTGACCCGGTAACTGTAATTTTTCGAAGGTTAAAAAATCCGGACCTTCTTCAGCGCCCATTTCACTTAGAATGTCTTTTGTCACCAATAAAACTTCTCCAAGTGATCTGTTTTTGTTAAAAGCTCCACAAACGCCGGCATTAATTGCTAAATCAATAGTTGTGTTCATGTGCTTCCCCATCATTAAAGCAGTATTGACCATTCCGACGCCGGAGATAAGTACTTTTATATCCTGATTGTTAAGTGCTTTATAGCTACGATTAATTCCTATTGTCGGATTTTTAATTTCCAGAAAGTCAAGCAATGGCTTTACTTCTAAAACAGTTGCCGAAACGATAAGAATATTCATGATAAATTTTGTAATTTTGCAAGCGTTAAATTACTATGATTTACTTAACCCGCAAAGAACATTTTAACGCTGCTCACAAATTATACAATCCTAATTGGAGTGAGGAGAAGAATAAGGAAGTATTTGGTAAATGTGCCAATGCTAATTGGCATGGACATAATTACGAGTTAATTGTAACCGTAAAAGGTGAGGTTAATCCGGATACTGGTTTTTTAATGGATGTTAAAAAGCTAAGTGAACTGATTACTAAGCGTGTTTGTGATGAGTTAGATCATAAGAATCTGAACATGGACGTTGAATTTTTGAAAGGGACATTGGCTAGTACTGAAAACCTTGCAATTGCCATTTGGGGCAGGTTAGCGTCTTATTTACCTGAAGGTGTTCAATTACATTGTATAAAACTATATGAGACCCCTAGGATTTACGTGGAGTATTTTGGCTAATAAATGCTAAAAAAGGACTTATCGCCTCACTTTTGCCGGAAAGATTTCTTCTGAATTAAACCTTTTTTCTTTATCTTTGTTTATCATTTTATAACAGCCACTTGATCGGCAAACTTCCGACGCAGTGCTGTAAAAAGAAACTACTTAGTCTAACCAACTAAAAATACGATTAAACAAATGAACAGAAAGGTTGCTGTATATAGAAAAGAACATTTTAATGCTGCGCACCGTTTGCATAATCCGGATTTAAGCGATTCAGAGAATGAACAGATTTTTGGTAAATGCAACTCAGTAAATTATCATGGACATAACTATGAGCTGATTGTGAAAGTGGTTGGTGAAGTAAATCCAAAAACAGGCTATGTTATTGATATGAAAGACTTGAGTTCTATTATACAAACCGAAATTATCGAGCGCTTTGATCATAAAAATTTGAATTTAGATACAGTTGAATTTAAAGACCTAAACCCAACTGCAGAGAATATTGTATATGTTATATATACATTAATTAAGGCTAAGCTTAGCCCCTTACATGAATTAAATATTAGATTATATGAAACAGAAAGAAATTTTGTTGAATACCCTGCTTAAAAACAATAAAATTGTTTTAAGTGAATTGTCTGAAGATGAAATAGGAGATGAGCACTTAAGCACAGGAATTGAAACGCCGATGCGTACAGATGCTTTTAAATTATCTGATGAAGAGAAAATCTCTAAAATTGAGGAACATTTTAAGTCCATCATGGAGGTTTTGGGATTAGATTTGACTGATGATAGCTTAAATGGTACGCCAAAGAGAGTTGCAAAAATGTATGTTAAAGAAATTTTTAGCGGATTAAATCCTGAAAATAAGCCAAAAGTTGCGCTATTTGAGAATAAGTATAAATACAACCAAATGCTGGTTGAAAAGGAGATTACTTTTTTTAGCAATTGTGAGCATCATTTTGTGCCTATTTTTGGAAAAGCCCATGTTGCATACATTAGCAATGGTTCAGTAATTGGTTTATCAAAACTTAACCGGATTGTTCAATATTTTGCCAAACGCCCGCAAGTTCAAGAGCGTTTAACAGTACAGATTGCAAATGAGTTAAAAAAAGTATTAAAAACTGACGATGTAGCGGTTATTATTGATGCTAAACATTTATGTGTTTCAAGTAGAGGGGTGCAAGATATTAACTCAGCAACTGTTACATCCTATTACAGTGGTAAGTTTGAGAATGAGCATACAAAGCAGGAGTTTTTAAAGTATATTGATATGAAGTCCTGAGATTAGCTTGTAAAAAATGGTCTACGATTTTTCAGAAAAAATTTTTTTTCTATTCGAAAAAATAGTATATTTGCCAACTCTTTTTTAAAGAGCCTTCGGGGTGTAGCGTAGTCCGGTATCGCGCCACATTTGGGATGTGGAGGTCGTCAGTTCGAATCTGGCCACCCCGACGAATAAAAACCTTTGCATTGCAAAGGTTTTTATTTTTTCCGCCATTTTTTCTGGTGTTATTATGTCGTCTAACTTATCTGTTAGGCAGAATTAAACAAATTAATTATTAGGGAAAACAGATGTAAGTTATTGAAAAATATACACATACAATGTTTGTTTTGATTATAAACTTAAACTTTACGAGATGAGCTTAAATAGCTTTGTTAGCCAGGTAAATCAAGTAATTCGAGACGCACAAATAAATTGGTTGAAATAAGTTGACCTTAAGCAAATAATTCAATACATCAGCTAAGTCAAGACATTATTACATCTTACATAATTTAACGTGATGCGTATTTTCTCCAACACTTATAGCAAGCGTATAAATACCGGTTGGAAATTCAGCTAAACTAACATTAGTGAAAAAATCATTGGATCGTGTACCAAATTTACTTTGCTTAATTACTTTGCCACTGATGTCAAAAATTTTGTAACTAACATCTGTGTTCGATAATTGAGATATTTCTATATTATAAATTCCTTCACTAGGGTTTGGGTACACAGAAATTTCTTTACCGAAAGAATTACTTTTAGTAATATCCGTTACTGTTAATGGGCAAGAGAACGTACCTGGTGATTTCTTAATAGCAATTGCTCTTCTTCCAACAGCAGATTGCGGGCCTCTTGCTCTTACGCTAAACCAATGTGTTTGGGTGCTTGGTGTATTTTGAATTACAAATGATGTTGAAGAAGATGTGCCAACAGAGTCCATAAATAAGGTTCCTAATTTAAAAATATCATAGGATGTAGCTCCTGCAGCAGCATTCCAATTTAATTGTACAGAATCAGGACAAGCCCAAGCAACAGTTAAATTACTTGGAAGGTTGATGATTGAAAAGGTAGTATCGCTTGTTGCTGAGAAACTTCCGCGAGAAATTCGAACTTTACATTGCCCGGAAATTGTATTTGGTACTGCCCAATTTAAGTACCGTTGTGAGCCTGGTATCGAGTTAGAAATTGTTGTCCAGCTTGTTCCGTTGTCAGTTGTATATTCTAAAGTTTGTGTACCAACACTTTCAATGTTGTCCCATCTAATTACTTCAAATTCATTTGGCACAAAACCTTCGCCACCAATTGGGTAAGTAATTGTGTAACCATCCATTTCAAAAATCCATGTTGAATAATAAGTTTGAGGACCCATCGGAACAGAAGCCCCGCTTACATTTAATGTGTAAATACCACTTGCTGGTAAATCAATCGTTATTTGTTCGTGATTATTTCTTACATCAACTCCAGGAATAGCATTTGAATTTAATGCAGTTGCATTAGGCGTAAAATCTAAAATTAATGGATTAAAAACAACTGATGAAGGATTAACTAAAGTAGTGTTTAAATTATTAACTAATGCAATACTTGCGTTAATAGCTGCTTGATAATCATGCCAGTAGGTCATTACTTTCATTTGTTTAACACCTGCCGGTACATTAATCGTATGAGTTGTTAAGCCACCGTTTGAAATTGATCCGGAAAGATAACTAACTTGTTCAATTGCTTTCACTGCTTTTAAGGCATTTACTCTTCCATAACCATGTCTAAAATCAGGGCCTGGATTTCCGATATCATCAGCTGTGTTAAGAATAATAGCTTTCATTAAGGCGCTTGGCGGATTATTGTTGCTGTTATAAACTTTATAAGCTTGGTACATTTGTGCAAATATTCCGGCAATTGCAGGGCAAGACATTGAAGTACCTGTTTGACTTACATAGTTGTCGGTATTTATGGTAGAGTATACATTTGTCCCAACAGCACTGATTTCAGGTTTTAATCTACCATCGTGCGCAGGACCTTTACTTGAAGAAGAATTAACCACATCTAAGTGCGTTAAATTTGCAACAGCAATTGAGTTTTTTGAATGTTTATGTCCTCCGGTAACGTTACCCCATCCGGCACCGGCACCATAATTACAATTAGAAGTACCGGAATTACCTCCTGAAAAAACATGAATAAGTTGTGGCATCATTTGATTTTGGATATCTAGTTGTTGAGCGCGTGTTGTATAACCTGCATTGCAGCCATCAGAATAAGAAGTAGAAATAATCCTTATTCCTAAAGAACCATATTGATTATTTATACTGTCAAAACCAGGATAGGAAGGTGAGGCATTAAACGTATAAAGGCTTGCGCCCCAACCCATACCTCTTGTTAATGGATCTTTGTTTCCGGCTCCAATAATAATACCTGCGCAATGATCGCCATGCGTACCAGAATTGTTGGTCATAAACTGGTTTAAAACTCTGTTATGGTAATCAACATGCGGTCCAATGATTCCATCATCCTGAAGCATAACTTTTATGCCAGCTCCGTTAAATTTTCTTCCTCCGTTATAATCTGTAAAAAGTACATTGCTTCTATGATTGGTTCTTCCAACATTATTTTCCTCTTTAGGCAAATCGTCTACAAGTTCAGCACTGCATACAAAAGGTTTGGCTACAAAATCAAGTACTTCATTTTTGTTAACCCAAACAACAAACCAGTTCATAAATTTATTTTCATAACTGTAATTAATGTTGTTATTGTTAAGATAAGATTTTACATTTTCAAAAGAGATGTTGCTATAACATGTAAAACTAACACCCACTTTTTCACCTTTAATGGTGTATGAAGGAAAGCTGTTTTGAGTTAAAGCATCCGATAATTCCTTTAATAACTTATACTCACTTTTAATTTCATGAACTCCACTTATGTTAAAGGTGTTAAGAAGACTAAAATCACAATTTTGCTTAATAGATGCCATGTAAGTGTTGCTTGGCAAATACATTAATAATTTAACTCCTAGTTTTTCTAGGGTTGCTTTATCCTGCTCTGAAGGAAGTGAAGTAAATAGTATATAACGATAATAATTCCCGTCAAATAATTCATTTGATTCTACTTTTGCAGAGAATGCTGAGTTAAAATTTGGACTTAACTTTACAGTTCCACTTGATAGAAATAAGTCTGATGCATTATTTTTTTGAGCTGTGCAAAAAACAAAACTTAGGGTAGAAAATATTAAAATAATTTTTTTCATAACTGCATTAATTTGAGTTCGTTAATTTGTCATTAGGTATACCTATTAAAGAGTATAACCTTTCCAACAAATTTATAAAAGGAATAGTTTAATTCCTAACTATTAATATGGCTTTTTTCCCTAAATGACATTTAGTTGACAGAATAATGGACTGTTAAATGATAAATGGTCTTTTTCTGGTGTGATCTTTTTATTATTGGGAAATTTCTTAATCTATTGATTGTAGTATTGAGTTAGTAGAAGTTAAATAATACTAAGTTGACGTATAAAACATCTGAATTGAAAAACAGGAATTCTTATTTAGATTAATTTATCTTATACTTGCTGAATATTAATGGATAGTTTAACACAGATAGTTTTAGGAGCAGCCTGCGGAGAATTAACCATGGGTAAAAAAATAGGTAACAAGGCTCAGCTTATTGGGGCAATTGCTGGAACACTTCCGGATTTAGATGTATTATTTACTCAAGCAGTTCACGATTCAGTTAAATCACTCGAGATTCATCGGTCATACTCGCATGCGCTTCCTGTTCAAATAGTTTTTGCGGTACCATTTGCATACTTAACATATTTGTTATTCAAAAAGCAACATTCGTTTAAATCATTTTACTTGCTATGGATGCTGGGCTTTACAACTCATGCAATTCTAGATTCATTCACAACATACGGTACAATGTTGTTTTTACCGTTTACAAATTATTTAGTTGGCTTTAATAATATAGCCGTAGTAGATCCCTTGTACACGATTCCGTTTATGATTATTCTAATTGGATGTATGTTTATGCGGAAAAATAATCCGAGAAGATTTTTATGGGCAAAAAGGAGCGTCTATATTAGTTCTGCCTACATGCTTTTAACTTTTGGATTAAAATTTATGGCACATAAAAAATTTGAATCTGAATTATCCAGACAAAATATCAAGTATGATAAGTTAAGTACGAGCCCTACTATGTTTAACTCTGTGCTATGGGCTGGCATGGCTTATAACGATAGTACTATTTATACAAGTGAATACTCGTTTTTTCAGCATAATAAGACAATTGAATTCGCAGCTTATCCAAGAAAATTAAGTTTGCAAAATGGTTTTGAGGGTAGAAAATTGAATACGCTTTTGTGGTTTAGTCAGGAAAAATATTTATTCGATAGAAGTGGTGATACTTTAAATATTTATTTAGTTAAGTGGGGTAGAACATCATTTAAGGCTTCAACTGTAAAAGACGCATATATATTTTATCATCAACTTTATAAATCCAAAACAGGAATAGAATCAAAGGTTATTGAGCCAAAATTCACGAAAGGCGAAATAAGTGTATGGATGAACGTGTTGTTGGATAGAATTTGGGAATAGTTTAGATTTTTTTGAAATAGGTAATAGTATCCAGCCTAGCAGTTATAAATTACAACAAATGAAATGTTTATTCAAGCAACTGCTTGGTTTTCAAACTCAATGTTTTGTCATAGTGTCTAAGTACCGCTGAATATTAATTAGTATCTTTACTCTTAGTTCAGTCATGCTTAAAAAGTATATAGTCTTTTGTTTTTGTGTAATAATTAATCTTGTTAGTTCACAAACGATAGAAGGACTAAGACAAAAACTTTATTCTAACAATCCGGACACTTTAGTTAATACCCACTTGAAAATCGGATTACTTTTTTCTGATCAGTTTAGCTTAAGCGATTCGCTTTTATTTCATATCAATAAGGCAAAACTAATTTGTAATTCAGCATCTAAAAATGATACTAAATTAAAAGCAAGGTGTGAATTAACATTGGCAAAATACCATTTTAGAGAAGGTAACTTTGATACCACTTTAAAAATTCTAAATAAACTTCCGGAATTAAATGAATTACTTGGAGAATTATATCTCTTAAAGGGCATGAGTTTACATCGGAATAACGATAATAAACAGGCGCATAAGTTTTATTTAAAGGCATTAACTGAGTTTACAAAGAATAGCAACATTGATAACCTGGCTTTTACAAAATGTAAATTGGGTGGTTTATTTCTAAGTGAAAATCAATTTGAAGAAGGGTTAAGATATGCTAGGGAGACAGAAGCTCATCTACCTCAAATGAAAAATCCTATTTCAAAAGTATCTGTGTATTCCGCACTATCTGGTATATACGTGAATTTGGGAATTAATCAACGTACCTTGCTGGATAATGCTTTAGAACATGCGCTTGAAGCAATTCGGTTGGTAGAGACAAATCAATTCTATAGCAAAGGAAGTCAATTATGTAATTCATTGTCTAATATTTATTACTTAAAGGGAGATTATGCTGAAGCGCTCAAGTATGCTTTAAAAGCTTTACAATTCAGAGATTATATTCAGCAGAACGAAATCCTAAATTATTATTTAACTATTAGTGACTGTTATAATGCCTTAAAACAAAATTCATCAGCATTATTATATCTTGATTCTGCTTTTATTTATCTTCCTAAGTTAAACGATGCGTATTATTATCAAGTATACTTTGAGAGGTTATATGCGTATAATAAGGATGCTGGAAACATTCAGAAATCACTTTTAGCCCTGGAACGTTTTAAAGCAATTCAGGATAGTTTAACCAGTAATGAAAGAACGAAATCAATTAACGAGTTAGAACAAAAGTACCTCAGGTTTGAAAACGAACAAAAAATCTCTGAATTGCAAAAAACAAATGAGATCAGATCTTTACGAGAGAAATTCCTAGCGGTTGGAATAATTACAATGGTTTTAGTTGTTCTGGTGATAGTATTTTTTTACAGGCAGTATGTTCTAAAATCTAAATACCAAGCCTTGGAAACCGAGCTTAGGCTAAATAGAGCACGAATGAATCCGCATTTTGTTTTTAATGCACTAGCCGGTATTCAAACGTTGGTGCTGGAAGGTAAAGAAGCGATAAAAATAAGCGGTATGGTTTCTTCTTTGTCTAAAATAATGAGGCAAGCATTGGAAAGTACTTATGATGAAATGTTAACGCTTGATGAGGAAATTGAATTTTTGGAGAATTATTTAAAAATACAGTCACAACGTTTTGAGAGTAAGTTTGAATATCATTTTTCTATTGATGAGAATATTCATGCTAATGATGTAATGCTTCCATCTATGCTTTTGCAACCATTTATTGAAAATTCTATTGAACATGGCTTTAAAGGTTTAAATAGAAAGGGATTAATTCAAATACTATGTAAGCTTAAGGGTAATTACCTAGAAATCATATTAAATGATAACGGAATAGGTTTAGGAGCCAACTCTACTGAAAAATCAACTACATCCAGAGCAACGCAAATTGCTAAGGAACGTTTGTCCTTGTTAAATAAAAAGTACAAAGCTACTTCAAGTATCTCAATATCTAAACGTAAAGAGGGTGGGGTCGAGGTTAAAATTCTTTTGCCTCTTATTAAATTCAGTTAGTAACAGAATAACGTCATTTATTAAGCTTATTAAATCATTTATTAAACAGATTTAACTTTTAAGTTTCATTTAATGAATATTGTTAATTTTATGTTTTAAATGGATGTTTTAATTATAGACAATGAAAATGCAATCCGCTCAGGCTTAGTTAAAATGATTAGGGCGCTTTGTCCTGTTGTGAACGAGATTTGGGAAGCCAATGGAGTGGAGACAGGAATTGAGGCTATAAACAAATACAAACCTGATTTAGTGTTTTTAGATGTGGAAATGGATGATGGTACGGGCATCCAGCTGATTGAAAAGTTGGGTAAGTTTGATTTCCAATTAATATTTATTACTGCACATGATAAATACGCGGTTAATGCATTTAAATTAAGCGCAATTGACTTTCTGCTTAAGCCTATTGATTCTGGAGATCTTATTAATTCAATTGAAAAAGCCAAAGAGAATTTAAAAAATAAATCCATGGAGTTTCAATTTCAAATTCTCCGGGAGAGTTTGAGTTCCATCACAATAAATGAAAAGAAAATTGTTTTGAAAGACAGTGAATCCATCTATTTCGTCAAAGTGTCCGATATTGTTCACTGTAAAGCTGAAGGACCATATACTGAATTTTATCTCATTCCGCAGCAAAAAATTACCATTTCTAAAAGTCTTAAGGAGTACGAAGAATTGCTGGAACCGTATGGTTTTGTAAGGCCCCATCATTCGCACTTGGTTAACATTAAGCGGATTGTGAGATTTGATAGGGCTGATGGAGGTACTATTGTCCTTGAAAATAAACAAACAATTCCTGTTTCGCAACGTAAGCGCGAACAGATAATGGAATTACTCAATAGAATATAGTAGATACTTTACTGCGCCTAATAAACTAAACGCATCACTTATTAAAATTACCTTTATAATGCTTAAAGTGATTCATTTTTCTAGATTCTGTAATTTAATTTCGATGCAAGAAATTAAACCATTATCGTATGAAAAAACTATCATTAACCTCTATTTTTCTTGTATTTACTCTTTTAGTAAGTTCACAAAATCGTGATAAAAGTTCTTTAGAAAAGTCAAAAATATCATTTACAGAAAATAAGGGTCAGATTTGTGATCAGTTCCTGAAGCAAAGGAATGATGTAATATTTTCAGGAAGTAATAACGGACTCAATTATCATATTAAAATTAATGGTATTAGTTATCAGCTAAACAAAATTAAAAGCACAAGGGAAGTTAATCTTGGCAAGGATGAGGGTATAAAGACAACTGCGGAAGCAATTGATTTTTACCGTATCGATTTTTCATATCTCGGCTGTAACAATAAGCCAATAATTAACGTAGGTGAATCTATTTCTGGAGTTACAAATTATTATCTGCCGCAATGTCCTTCAGGAGTATTAAATGTGAAAAGCTACAAAGATTTTACCTTAAAGGAGCTTTATAATGGGATTGATTTGAAATGGTATGGTAACAATGAAGAATTAGAATATGATTTTATTGTTGCTCCTTATGTTGATTATAGACAGATTAAAATGAAGATTGAAGGTGCTTCAAAAATTGAAATCAATAGTAAAGGTGAACTAGAGATAAGTACACCGTTTGGCATTATAATTGAAAAAGCCCCTGTAGCTTACCAAGATAATCGTGCTCTTGTAACTAAATGGGAATTGAATAATAAAAACGTGGTTTCGTTTAAGGTCCAAGGTCGCAATATTTCAAAAATATTACGAATTGATCCTGTTGTAAGAAAATGGGGTAGCTATTATGGATCCATCAACGATGAGTTTGGACGTGATTGCAAACCAGATGGATTAGGAAATATTTATTTAACTGGGTATACTGGAAGCCCAACCTCTACAAATATTGCAACCTTAGGTTCTCATCAAACAACTTTTAATGGAGGTACTTACGATGCTTTTCTTGTAAAATTCGATAATGCTGGTGTTAGACAATGGGGAACTTTCTATGGCGGAAATGCCTTAGATTACGGTTTTTCGATAGCTTTAAACTCAAACGCCGTTTATATGGCGGGTTATTCTATGAGTACTGGTACTGATGTAGCTACGCCTAGTTCCCATCAGTCAGTTAACGGTGGAAATAATGATGGACTAATTGTTAAGTTTGATGTAAATGGCGTAAGGCAATGGGCAACCTTGTATGGAGGAAGCGGAGATGATAGGATTTACAGCTGTGCTCTTAACTCAGTTGGGGATATTTATGTTTCAGGACAAACTGGTACCTCAACTTCAACTATAATCGCTACTCCAGGTTCACATCAGCCTAATTACGCTGGAAACGATGATGCATTTCTCGCTAAATTTAGTAGTTCAGGAGTTAGATTGTGGGGAACTTATTATGGTGGAGCTGATGGTGACAACAGTTTTGCTTGTGCAGTTGATGCTGGTGGTAATGTATACATTACTGGTAGAACCCAAACACAAACAGGCACAGTAATAGCAACTCCCGGTTCACATCAACCAAGTTTTTCTGGTGCATTAGGGTCCTTTGAAGCATTTCTTGTAAAATTTAATTCTTCCGGCGTGCGTCAATTTGGAACATACTATGGAAGCACTAGTGATGAGTCAGGTAATGGGGTAGCAACAGATTTAAGTAATAATGTATACATGGTTGGTCAAACGACTTCACCTACATCTACAGCCATCGCTACAGGCGCTGCTCATCAAACAACCATTGGAGGAGGAACAGCAGATGCTTTTGCCGTTAAATTTAATTCAACTGGAGCAAGGCAATGGGGCACATATCTCGGAGGTACAAATGATGACCAAGCTACGGGATGTTCTATTGACTTCTATGGAAACTTATTAATGTGCGGCTTCTCTAATAGCGCAAACGGCATTGCGTCTGTCGGAGCTTATCAGGCTACAAACCCGGGTGTTTATACAGGTTTCCTTGAAGACTTTAATCCTACCAATGGAGCTAGGTTGTGGGGTACATTTTATGGAGGTCCATCAAATGATTATGCGCGCAGTTGCAGTGGTTCAACTTCAGGACATATTTATCTTGCAGGATTTAGTTCTTCAACAAGCAGTATAAGTTCCGTTGGTTCACATCAATCTACTTTGAATGGTATTAGCGATGCTTTTCTTGCACAGCTTACCGATTGTCCTTCTAACACAATGGCAGTAGTATCGTCAACCAACAATATTTGTTCTGGGCAAAGCGTTACTCTTACTGCAACTGGCTCAGGTTTTAGTTCCTATTTATGGAATACAAGTGCTACTTCTTCAGTTATTGTTGTGAGTCCTTCACTTACTTCGGTTTATACTGTAACAGCAAACCCAGGTGGTGGCTCGGCTTGCAACGTTACTAATTCTGTGATCATTACCGCAAGTATTACACCAACTGTTGTTGTTACACCAACCAGCGCTTTAGTATGTTCTGGTAACTCAGCTACTTTAATTGCAACTGGTGCGAGTACTTATTCTTGGAGTACAGGTGCTTTAACAAATTCAATTGTTGTTACGCCAACGGCCTTGGCACAGCCAATTGTAACTGGGTACAATGGTACGTGTTCACATTCCTTAATGACAAACGTCGGTGTTTCTACAACGCCTACAATTAATATAACCGGAGCACCTAGCGCTACTTATTGTTCGGGTGGTGCACTAACTATGACGGCTAGTGGAGCTTTAAATTACACCTGGAGTAACGGACCAACTACAACAACAAATTTAGTAACTCCAACTGTTGTTACAATTTACACCGTTACTGGGGCACTTGGACCTTGTATATCAACGAATACAATTTCAGTAAATGTAATAACTACACCAACAGTTAATTTGAATTCGAGTGTATCTTCTATTTGTTTGGGAGGATCGGCAACATTAACAGCCAGTGGTGCAACAAGCTATTCGTGGAACACAAGTGCAACCACATCTGCTGTAGTTGTTTCACCAACGGTAAATACAACCTACACAGTAACAGGTTTTAATGGAGCGTGTGTCAATACAAAGACAATTGCTTTGACTATGACAACAAATATTGCAATGACAGCATCAGCAAATCCAAGTATTCTTTGCTCAATGACTCAACTCACTTTAACATCATCCGGTGCTACTAATTATACTTGGAGTACATCTGCCTTAACGAGTACCGATGTAGTAAGTCCAATAAGTTCAGATTCCTATACAGTTTACGGAACAAATGGTGCTTGTACTGGATCAGCAGTAGTTAATGTTACGGTAAATCCACTGCCAAATGTGTCTGCTTCAGCCAGTAGTTCACTTATTTGCTTAAGCGGAACCGTAGCCTTAACAGCAGGTGGAGCACAAAATTACACTTGGATGCCTGGAAGTTTGGTAGGAGCTGTCCAAACAGAAACGCCGAACATCACGACTGTTTATTCAGTAACAGGAATTGATGCACAACTTTGTTCTAAAACACAAACCGTTCTGGTAACTGTTGACCCTTGTACCGGTATAAAAGAAAATGATGGTTCTAGTGCTACAATTAGTATTTATCCAAATCCCAATAACGGTAATTTTGTGTTACGAGGAAGCAATGGGATTTATCATATTGTTAACGCACTTGGCCAGATTGTTAGCACTATTGAGTTATCAAACAATCAAACGTCAGTTACCCTAAGTAATTATTCTTCAGGTGTATATTTTATAATAGGGAATAATATAACGCAAAAGTTTATAGTGTTGGAATAGAAGTCAATTCATGAGCCAAGTGATTAAGCTCGTTTGTTTATTTAAGATGTGGTACATAATTTAAAAATAAGTAATCTAAAACAAGGTGTATATGAAAGGCTATGAATAAGTAATTATTGTTCCTTTATTACTTGTTCTATAAATCAAGAGACATTGGTTGATATAGGAAAGGGATATATTAAGCTTGATCAGATTATGGAAAAATCATGTGAAAACATAAAATAATATGACAAAGGAAAGACTAGATAAAATATTCGGTACAATAACCTTTCTTGTTATTATTGGTGCAACAATTATAACATTTACAACCAACAAAGTCTCTTTAATGATCAATCTTTGGCAAGCAAGCATGAATGATGGGAAGTATTATCCAACCTTAACGGTGTTATTAATTGTATTACCATTTTTAATCATCATGTTACCAATTAAACTTTTGCTTCTAAAAAAGGTAAAGACAAATTGTAAATATCCCAACTCATCAAAAAGTAAAATGAAATGAAAAAAAGAATTGCAATTATTGCGGCCTTATTAGTTTTTTCGAAAATTAATGCGCAAAACAAAGATGCCCAACCATATGTAGATGGCGCTAAAACTAGCATACAGAATTTGGACAAGAAATTGGAATCTCCAAACTGGAAGGATAAGAATTTTCAAACAGGAGTAAAAAGTGAAATTAACACCTTGGAAGAAAAAATTGTGAAGATCAAGCAAAAGGATGCTAATTATAACGTGTCTGAATTTGAATCTAAGTTAGCAGGGTATAAGGCTAAACGCGATGAGGCAATAAAAAATTTAAGTGAAAGTAAAGCTGCAGATAAACAGAAGAAAGATGATGCCATAAAGCAAAAGGAGCAAGATAGGATTGCTAATTTGAAAATTAAAGACGAAGGTATTACTAATCCTATTCATGAAAAGTACTTGGGTAAAATTGTATTCTCAAATTCTGAAATTAGTAAGGATAATCCTAATGAATCAAATTTTAGTAGTGATTTTAAAATAAACATGCCTATACATGCGCGTATATTTTTAAAGACTTCAATTTTCAATGAAGCTCAAATGGCCAGTACATCCGAAATATTTGATATTCATGTTGGAATGGTTTATAAGATTTATATTGACGGCAACCTTGCAGATGACGGACGTGTGAGTTTAAAAGCAGATGGTAAGCAGTACATGTCGAAAAGTGAAATAAGAACCTTAACTAGTATTGGTGCGACTCTTAATTTTAATAAAGATGCTTTGTTAAGTGAAGCATATATTGATGGGCTTGTAGCTTATGATTCCAAACTAATAGATGGAAAGCATAGATTTAGAATGGAATTATATCCAAATTATACAAGTGTAAAACCTTTAACTGAAATGCCTATAGCAAGCGGGGAATTTAACTTAAACGTTAGCAGAGGTTTTGCAAATCCATCTAATCCTTTTATTTGCATGCCTAAAGCCGTAAAAAAGGATCCGGCACTCGAGGCAAAATATAAAGATTGTGTAAAGAAATACATCGTAAATAATAATAAGGATGCTGTAATGAAAAGTTTTGTGTTGTTAAGCAGTGATTGGGAAATTAATAAAGATGATATTACCAATAAGCCATTATACAGAACCATGTACGGTGCGGCAGGCTTTACCTATAAAGATGGAAAATGCAAGTATGAAACATTTTCTTTCACTCAAAATTGGGTTGGTGGAGCTTATAGTAGTACAATTGAAACTAGCGGCACAAACCAAGATGCTGATATATTTTGTGATTGTCTTAAATAAAATTAATTATGAAAATAAAATTTAATAGGTTCGCCTTCATTTTAATATTTTGGAGTGTTATAATATTATCTTTAACTTCTTGTAAATCTGAAGTTAAAGAGCAAGTGGAAATTTCAACGGAGGTTGATGCTGAGAAAAACAGCATGGAGATGATTTATAAAGAATTAGAGAATTTTTTTGAAAAGTTTAATAACGGACTTCACATCAACGTTGAAATGGCTAAGGTTAAAGAAATTGATATAGAAGTTAAAGATTTTATTGTAGACGGTAAATCTACCGGAAATTACAAAGCAGAGGGAAGCAATGAGTATATTGAATGGGAACGATTTTATGCAAATTCAGGAGCACAAGGAGCTACAACATTATTTGAACTTCGTTTTCAAGGTGTAAATAAAACTTTAGAAACGGATGCCGGAATTAAGAATATTGATCTTACTTCTATAGCTAAAAAAATAAATAAAATAACAGGAATAACCTATGCAAAGGGTAAGCAAGGCGAATTGGATGAAAATCTTTTCTATTGGCAGGCCTCTGACTATTTTTGCTGGATGGAACCGGGAGTTGAAAATAGTTTTACCGTTTATGTAAGAAAGGAGAAGCCTTAATAACTATTAATCCTTAAAATTAATTAATATGAGAGTAACTATTAAAAGTCTATTAATATTAATATCACTAGCTTTATTAATGTCCTTTACAAATAAACATTCTTTCAGTTTTACTGGTACTTATAGTGTTTCTTTATCAGACACTTTACAAATTAAACTAATAATTAAGGCAGATGATACATTTGATTATTATGACTTTTCAAATTCAGAAAATAAAATAGTTGTAATGGGTAATTGGAAATTAAGAAATGGAAAACTGGAATTAAAAAATGATGATGAGTTAATAAAATTCCCTAATGTTTGGACTTTCGTTAAAAATGGTCAAGTGGCAAAGTCTCGCAAAGGACTCACTTTTTATAGGTTGTGCAAAATAAAATAAGAGATTGTTTCATCGAAACACAAAAACGAGCTCAAATTGACTATTTGATTATGAATATTTAGATTTTAAAAAATGAAAGGAATCTATAATCGTATTTTTAGTTTGAGAATAAGAACTATTTTAAAATTGAATAAATGAATGGCAACAAGTAAAATCGGGAAAATAATGGTCGGTGTATCGGCCGTTATTTTTGTTTTATTGATGGTAGCAGTTGCTTTAATTACTATTGAATCAAGAAAAAAGGTTAATACGCTTTTAAGTGAAGGGATAAGAGTTCAAGCAACAGTATTGTCAATGGATAAAACAGGTACACGAAAAAACAAGGGTTATACTATGGTTGTTTCTATGTTTGTAATGGGCCCGGCAGAATCAGTTGTAAAAGATACTATTTTGAAAACAGAAGCGGAGAGATTAGTTGATTCAATTTTTGATAATGCTATATCCAAAATTGGTGTTAATGATTCTTATCAATCTTTAAATATTAATGTAACTAGTTCAACCTATTATAACCATAAAGTTGGAGATAAGGTTGATGTGGTTTATTTAAAAGAGAATCCAAAAGAGGTAATGTTGCTCGAGGAGATAGATGGTAAGTAAAGCATTTGATTGCTTAAGAAAAGATCCTAATCAAAATTAGTAGACCGGTCATACGGATTTCACTTTATTCAACTTTAATAATTATATAGTTACGTTATTTAATTAAGGATAATATATTAGTAGAAATCAAAACAAATTTATATTTTAGTCAAACAATTAATCAAAAAAAACATGAAATTAGTGAATGTTACATTAGGTGTTTTGAGTTTGTTTTTACTCAATTGCTCAGAAGGAAAAAAGGATGATAAATCAACAGAAAGTAATAGTATGGATTTTAGTGATTTAACAAAGAATCTTGCTGGGAGTAAAGAATCAGCTGAGGCTAGGTATGGGTTTATTAGGTCAAATCTTGTTGTAATTTTGGCTGAAGAACTAAAAGGAGATTCAACCAGTATTAAGTTACTTGATTTTAAAGATGAATCTGGAAGCTTTATTCCGGTGTTTACGTCTAAAGAAAAATACAATGAATCGTCCCAAGGCAATAAGCTTGGAAAAGGAATTATTGAAATAAGTGGGATGTTAATGATATCAATCATGAACGACAACGATAGAATACGTTTAAACCCCGGATTAAAAGACGATGCGTTCTACGAAGTTAAGGAAATTAAGGCTCGATTTAAAAAAGAAATAGAAGCATTTAAAGCCAGCCTAAATGGTAAAAAATAGAGTAAATGATTTTGTTTTTCTGTTCCCTTTAAATAGTGCTAAACTAACTATTAACAAATGAAAAACATTATTCTTCTTCATGGAGCCATCGGGTCGCATGAGCAACTTAATCCATTAGTGCATGAATTAAAGCAATTGGGCTATAACGTGTTTAGCTTTAGTTTTAGTGGTCATGGTGAGTCTCCATTTCAAAAGGAGTTTAGCATTCCACAATTTGCAAAGGAATTATTGGAATTTATTAATCACAATAAACTTCAAAAAGTTGATGTTTTTGGATACAGTATGGGTGGTTATGTTGCCCTGTATTTGTCAACTCTTCATCCAAACACTATAGGAAAAATAATTACGTTGGGCACCAAATTTACCTGGGACCCATTAATAGCCCAAAATGAAATTAAGCAGTTACAGCCGGAATTAATTAAACTTAAGATTCCAAAATTTGCGCAAGCTCTCGAACAAAGGCATGGAAAAGATTGGGAAACACTCTTAAGTCATACCTCTAAATTAATGATTGGTTTGGGCGACTCTAATCTTTTAAATGCTGACACGTTCCAAAAGATAAAAAACAAGGTTTATATAGGCCTTGCTAATAACGATACTATGGTTAGCGATGGAGAAACGCAGTTGGTAGCCGATGCAATTGTAAATTCTGAGCGTTTTTGGGTTCAGGAGGCGAAGCACCCGATTGAAACCGTTAATCCGGTTGATCTGGCAAATGTGATAAATCAGTTTTTAAATGCTTCATAAATTATTTCAATAAAAAAGCCTCAACGAACGTTGAGGCTTTTTTATTGATTCCTAAATTAGATTAAAACATAAGTCCAATATTAATACGCATAGCTTGCAGTATGTAATTTTGTTTCACATACAAGTAAGTGTTTTTGCCATTAGCATCAACTGTGTAATTATAAAACATAACTTGTGACTGATTACGCATTTGATTAACAAAAGATCTGAAATAGTTAAGGCTAACAAATAATGAAGTAGTTCCTCCAAGACGATATTCAAAACCACCACCAACATTTAAACCAATTCTCATCGGAACTGTTGACCCTTCTGAATTTTTTAAATTAATATTGTCAATACCTTCTGGATTTTCTTTTGCCGGTAAAGGAATTCCGTTTGTGCTGTATGTCTGTGAAGTTAAATAACTATCATTAGCCACATGTTTAACTCTTATTCCTATTTCTGTACCAAAATTCATAAAATATTTCATGCCGCTGTATTCTTTTGTGCTTAACTTTAGAATAACCGGTAAAGTAACATGAGTCGTTTTAACTCTTCTTTCCTTTAAATAGTAAGCAGTGTTTTTATCATTAGTCAGTTCTTTTCCGTCTCCATCTCCATTTTTCGCAGGTACAACAAAGTCTCCTGATGAATTATTTATAAAATATACAGGTGTATATAAATTAGCAGCATCATTTCTGAAAGAGTATTTTGCACCTTCAAAATCACCACCAATACCAAATTGGATGCCTGCTACCTGAGAAAGTCTTCTTTCAATATTTAAACCAAATCCAAATCCAAAAGCAGCGCCTGCTGGTAGATTGTTTTTTTCAGTACTTGCAAACCAGGTTGGTTGTGGAGTAACTCTAATCCCAAATCTCCATTTTCTGTCAAATTCTGCTTCCTTATCGTTATTGGTATTAGCAGGTGGTGGAGTAGGTGTAGGCGTTGTGGTTTGAGCTCCAACAACAGTTAGGCTTAAAGCAAATAAAGATGTGTAGAAATACTTTTTCATAGTTAATTCATTTTTTATTCAGAAATACAATGTTATTTCTTTTAGTTTTAAATTTGTTCTACAAATATAAAAAAATACTTCATGCTTAAAAATAAACTGTTCCTTTTTTTTGGGTTAATTTTCCTCATTTCGTGTAAACATGACCTAGATGTTGATATCAGTCAAATTGAAATAAAGGAATTAAAGGCATTATCCCTTAACAAGGACTTTTTTGCCCTGAACAACAGCAACTTCGAAAAAAAGAATAAGGAACTTCAAGTAACCTATGGGCCTTTTTATAATAATTATGTTAAAAGTTTCTTAAATCCTTTAGGCGTTAATGATAGTAGTTCAAGAGACTCCATTTTACACTTTGTGGCCGACAAAACCATGCAGCAAGCGAACAATCAGGTTAACTCAATTTATACACCGGATGTGTTAAACGAAATTTCGGAGGAAGTAACAAATTGTGTTAAGCGTTATAAATACCATTTTAAAAACAAAAAAGCGCCAACTAGATTCATAACCTGTACAACAGGATTTAATTTTTATGTATCCGCTACTGATTCCGCTTTAATTGCCGGTTTAGATATGTACCTTGGAGATACGAGCGTTTTTTATTCCATGCTACAGTTACCTGATTATCAAAAACGTTGTATGCGCAAAGAATACATTTTACCTGACTTAATGCGTGGATGGATGCTTACAGAGTTTGACAATGATAATCCAATTAATAATTTATTAAACCATACTATTTTTTACGGTAAAATTTATTACGCTGTTAATGCGCTATTGCCGAATTCACCTGATAGCCTTTTAATTGGATATACAGAAAGCCAATTAAATTATTGTAAGAAATTTGAAAAAAATTTATGGGGATATTTTGCAGAAAAAAACAGGCTTTACGAAAATAATCTAAAAACAGTTCAAGAGCTTACCACGGAGGGCCCTTTTACAGCTGCAATAAGTAAGGATTGTCCGCCACGGATAGCGATGTGGGTGGGGTGGCAAATTGTAAAAAGTTACATGAAAGAAAATGAAAACGTCACATTAGAGGAACTGCTTAAAGAAAAGGATGCACAAAAAATTCTCAGTAAAAGCAAGTATAGACCATAATTTTATATATATTTAAATTATAAATCGTGTTTTAACATATTTAATTATTTTCCTGCAATTGTCAGCTTTTGGTCAAAAAACTAAGGTCAAGAGTTATGAATTGCATATAGGCGATACAATCAATAGAATTGATGAAGCAGGTAAAAAGCAGGGACGTTGGATTGTTTATGGAAGAGATAAACGTGGATGGACTCATAGGCTATTTAATAGCAAACAAATTGTTGAAGAAGGCTATTACTTGGATGATAAAAAAACGAAAACATGGAAAACCTACCATCATACCAATAAACTAAAGAGTGAAGTCAACTATAAAGAAGGTGTGCCTATGGGCAAAGCACGCTTTTATAATACAGACGGCAAAATAATGTTGGAAGGGGATTTGGAGGATACAAAATTTGTTGGCGAATACCTTTTATTTGATATTAATGGAAATAAGGTTACTCGTAAAGCCGTTACAAATCCAACAAATGCATATATTAAGTTTTCCGGAGTTGTAAAAAGGTCGCTTGGTAAATCGCTGGATGCGGTTAAGATAGTTGTTGAACGGAACGATTTTGAAATTCAGCAATTAACGTCTGATGAGAATGGGAATTTTTCTTTAAAACTTGAATTGAACTTTGAGTACACCATTAAATTTTCTAAAACAGGCTTCGGAAGTCAGTCCATCTTAATTAATGCCTACACAAATGATATTGCAGATACAACCATTTACACGGTTGATGATTGGAGAGTGACTTTGAATGACAACATTGCAAGTGGAGCAACTTCAGATTTATTCGGGTTTTTACTCAATAAACCTTCAAGCAAAATATACTATAGTAAACGCCGCAAAAAGTTCGACGCTGATGGAGCTTACGTTAACTTGTTTAAAAAGGAATTCAGTGGAATTAGTGAAACCACTAAATTAATGCTTGCAAAGGCTGCTGAGGACAATAAAAAATTGGAAATTGAGAATTTAAGAATTGAGGCAGAGAAAAAAGAAAAAGAAATCGAATTGTTGACCAAAGCTCAAATGCTGAAGGAAGCTGAACTCAAGAGCAGAGAAGCAGAAATTTTAGCTCAGAAGGTGGCTGCTGATAAGGCTGCAGCAGATGCTAAAAACGAAGCTGAGTTGAGAGAAAAGGAAAAACACATTAAAGAATTGGAACTTGAACAACAACGAGAAAAATTGGCTTTAAAGGAACTTCAGGCTGCTCAGCAAAATAAAGAATTTGAACGATTAGCTATGGCTCGAAAGTTACAGGAGTTAGAACTAATTGCCAAAAAACAACAGTTGGATAGAACAAGTAATGCATTAAATAATCAAAAGATAGAAAACGCCAATACGAATAAAGAATTGAATATTGCAAATAGAGAAAAAAAATTAAAAGATAAGGAGTTACAACAAAATTTAATTTATTTATACCTGATGCTAGGCGTAGTGGCCGTAATTGGTGTTTTCTCATTTTTTCTCGTAAAAAACATTCAGCAAAAAAAGAAAGCAAATTATTTGTTAGCCAAGCAGGCAGCAGAAATCGAAGAAAAAAGTAAAATTATTGAGATTAAAAAAGAAGAAACGGAACAAAGTATTCTTTATGCTAAAAGAATTCAATATGCAATTCTTCCTCCTGATAATGAAATTGGCAGGTATCTTAAAAACTATTTTATTTATTACAAACCAAAGGATATTGTAAGTGGTGATTTTTATTTCTTTTCGCATATTCATGCCGATGATGTACAAAAAAGTGGCTCCGTTACAATAGCCGCAGTAGATTGCACCGGACATGGCGTTCCCGGTGCATTTATGAGTATGGTTGGTAATGAAAAGTTAAAGGATGCACTTGATATAAGTAGTGAACCGGAGACTATTTTAATGGAATTAAATAAAGGAATCAAACAAGCACTCCGTCAGGAGAGTGAAGATGGTACAAAAGATGGAATGGATATAGCTCTTGTTACACTTCCTGCATTTATTAATTCAGATACAGTTACTATAAAGTACGCTGGTGCTAACCGTCCGCTTTGGATTGTAAGAAAGGGAAGTAACCAGGTTGAAGAATTTAGAGCAACTAAACACGCTATTGGTGGACACACTGAATCAACACAGGTGTTTCAGCAATTGGATATGCAATTAGCTAAAGGCGATACAATTTATTTACATAGTGATGGATATGCAGATCAATTTGGAGGTCCAACCAAGAAGAAATTAATGACGAAGAAGTTTAAAGAAATACTTTCCTCTATTCAACATTTAAGTTTAAATGAACAAAAAGATTTCTTAAAGAATTTCATGGATGACTGGTGCACAGACACCGAACAAATTGATGATATTTTAGTAATTGGGATTAAAGTTTAAAACCTAATTTTTAATAATCTTTTTACAACCTAAATTATTCTTTAAAAAATAAATTCCTTTTGCAAGGCCAGTTAAATCAATAGTGTTCTCCTTAGTTCTTAGTATGAGTATACCCTGGTAATCAAAAATTAAATTCTCGGTTATTTTACTTGAAGATTTTATTGTAATGAAACTGTTTGTTGGATTAGGGTAAAAACTGAAATCCTCAAGAGTAGTAGGTTCAATTTTTCCTACGGTACTTAAAGTATTAGTATAAGCTATTTTAGTTAAAATACCATCTTCATTGCCCTTGTGTATTGTTTGATAGGCTCCTGAAGTTACAGGATACAGTGTTGAAGTGCTTTTACCTGACATTGTTATTGTGTTTTTGCTCACTTCAAGATCACTGGTAATATCCGCGCCTGTTACACTTCCACCATAATATTTCGCCATTTGCACGGCACCTGAAAAATTTGTTGTAATAATAAAATGGTTTTGTTGATTTTGTAAAACACTATTGGTTCCTGCTGCTACAATTGGCATTGTTGGGGAGCTTGAGCTTCCAACGAAGTATATTTGATTGTTATAAGATTTACCTCTGTTGATGACATCAATTTCAGTGCCACCGTAATAAGTGCTATACAAAAGAGCACCGGTAGGGGAGAGTTTAGCCAGAATCATATCAGTAAAACCAGCTAGTATTGATTGGGTTGCAGTAGCTGTAACACTAAAATTCGTACTCTGCGTTTGACCACCTAAGTAAATGTTTCCTGCGTTATCTGTAGCAAGTCCATTACAATCGTCAGTTCCATTACCCCCAAAGTAGGTTGAAAAAATTCGATTACCGTTATTATCAAATTTAATAATGTAAATATCTGCCATGTTGCCCTTGCCAGGCTGTATGCAACCGGCCGAAGTACTTAAATTAAAACTATTGCTTTCACCTACTCCAATTACATTTCCAAAAGCATCAATATCTAAAGCATGAATATCTTCGCTCGAAGACCCTCCATAGTAGGTGCACCATTGTAGGATACCAGAACTGTTGAATTTAGCAATATACGCATCCGTTCCGCCACCGTGTGTTATTTGAAAAGCGCCTGGTGTTGCCAGATTGGTTGAGGTGCTTGTTCCTCCAATAAATATATTTCCGGCGGCATCTGTTTTAATATCATATGCAAATTCACTACCGCTTTTTCCAAAATAAGTTAGCCAAACTAAGCTTCCACTTGGAGTTATTTTACCTACAAAACAATCGTATGAACCATTGTTGGTTGGTTGCTGAGCTGCTAAAGTTGGTAATCCGGTATCGCTTGAATAACCTGTAAATACAATGTTTCCGTCGGGTGTTATCGTAATTTTTTCTCCACTTTCAAATCCGCTTGTTCCAAGATAAGTTGCCCAAATCAAATTACCGCAACTATCAAATTTATTTATGTATGTATCGTAAAAACCGCTAAAAGTAGGTGTAATAGCTGCAGAGGTTGTAATTAAACTGGCGCTATTTGTTTGATGTATGCAATAAGTGTTGTTAGCAGCATCCATAGTAATTCCTTTTATATCATCTGATCCTATGTCGCCAACATACGTAGTAAAATAAGTGTTGCATGTTTGAGATTTTGCAAGAAGAGATAAAAACAATCCAATGATTATCGCTAATTGTTTAGGCATGTTAATTTTCTTTACGTTCAAAAATAAAAAAGCTCAGGAAATATTCCTGAGCTTTAAAGTTAGTTATAAATCTTTAGCGTACCAAAGTTACGCTACCGGTAATTGTTTTAGATTTCGAATTTTTAGTTATATAAGTAATCTTATATACGTAAACATTATTTTCGGCTGGCTGACCTTTAAATGTTCCATCCCATCCTTTGTTAATGTCTGATGATTGGAATACTAATTGCCCACCTCTGTTAAAAATTTGCATTTCAAATTTTACCTGACTGCGTGAAATGGCCATAAACACATCGTTAGATCCATCATTGTTAGGTGTAAAGGCATTTGGAACGTAAATTAAGTTTTCATCATCTATTACTACTTTTTTAGTTATTGTAGATGAACAACCATGAATTGTTTTTACTGTTAAGGATACGTTGTAACTGCCTGTATCTTGATAAACGTGTGTAACACTTGGTGTTTGGTAATTAGCTGTATTGTAGAAGTTCCAGTTCCAAGAATTAACAGTGGCTCCGCTTGAAGCGTCTGTAAACTTAAGTTCTCCATTTACCCAAGTACCTCCGTTTGATTGGTTGTAGTTAAAGTCAGCAGTTGGCGTATTATAAATTTCAATAGAATTAGTAACTTTTGCTGTACAGCCATTGCTTCCGGTTGCACTAAGAACTACAGGGTAGTTGCCACCTTTATTATAACAAATACCTTTTGGATTTTGTAAGGCAGATGAGTTGCCGTTTCCAAATGTCCATTTAACATCAGTAAGATTTGTGTTTCCGGTAATATTAAATTCTAAGTCACATACAGGAGCACAAGCTGATTTAGCTTTAGATAAATCAATTGCAATACTTGGATTAGGTAAAACAACAACTGTTAATGTTCCTTTCGATACACATCCATTCATGTCACGCAAAGTTACTGTATAAGTACCTGTATGAGTTAATTGAGCATCTTGTAAAATTGTATTAGCAGTGTTTGCGTAAAAACCATTAGGTCCATTCCAAGTGTGGGATGTGCCAGCTTCTCTGGTTTCAAAACTCAACGAACCACCTTCACAGATAGTACCACTTCCAAAAGGAGTAAATACTTTTGCGCTAGGAAGAGTAATTAATGTTGTTGCAGTAGCAACACAACCTAATGAGTTGGTAGCAGTAACTGTATAAACTCCTCCGGCATTTAAACCAGGATTAGTAACAACCGGATTTTGAGAAGTTGAACTATAACCACCAGGACCGCTCCAAACAAAGCTACCAGGGCCATTTGCATAAAGGGTGAAATTATTACCTGCACAAACTGGACCAAAATGTGAAGCAGAAACAGTTGTTGAAGCCATAGTTATAGAAGCGCTGGCATTAGCTAAACAACCACCGGTTAAGGTAGCAGTTACATTGTAAATACCACCACTTAAGTTTGTTGCTGTAACCGTTGGATTTTGAACTGCAGATACGAATGAGTTTGGACCAGTCCAGTTATAAGATCCACTTCCACTTGCTGTTAAGAGAATTTGATTACCAATACAAACTGTTTGGTTATTGTTTGCCGACATTGTTGCTTGGTAAGTTGCTAGATTAACAGTGTTACTTGATTTACAACCGTTAGTTCCAGTAGCAGCAACAGTATATATACCTGCATTAGCATTCGTAATATTGGAAATAGTAGGAGAACCCGAATTTGAACTAAACAATGCAGGACCAGACCATGAATAAGTAGCTATAGAAGGATTAATCGCATTAAAGTTTGCAGTTCCGCCGATACAAACCGGCGAGTTAACTACTGGTGCAATTATTGGAGCTGGTAATACTTGAACAGTAAAGCTTGTGTTAGCAATACAAGGTCCGCAACTGCTCTTGGTTACAGTTACAGTGTAAATACCAGAGGCAGAATAAGTATGTACTACATTTGTTCCGGTTGCTGTTGGGCTGCCGTCACCAAAATTCCATACCACGTTAAAGTTACTAGGTGTTGCGCCTAATTCAGTAAAAGTAAAGTTAGGTGATGATAAGCAAGTATTAGCAGTTACAGTTGGACTAAGGCTTGGAGGTGAACTAATTACTGGAACAGTTATTACAGCCGGTTGATTGGAAAGGCAAATGCAAGGACCTGATGTTAAACATTGATTCAAAGCTTGAGTCCAAATAGCACTTGCAGGCGCAGTTGTAAAAGTAGTAGCTATGTTACTTGCACTAATAGAGCTCATCGGGAAAACAATTGGAACAGCTGATGGTGGAGTATATGTGAATGAACCAGATGGACTTAAGCACAAATAAGACATCCATAAACTAAAAGTTGTTGTTGTGGTTAGGTTTAAAACTGTTAAGGTACCAACATTAGTTGTAAAGGTATTACCTGCACCTGCAGGTGTAGTTACAGGATTAGAAGATGACCAGCTATAAGTTGGAGTTACAGTCATGTTTCTTTCGCAAGATGGAACATTACCAACACACTGACCCCAGTTTGTTCCTGTTACTACTGCAGTTAAAACAACATTCCCGCAACAAACAATTGGTGTAGGATTTGCAGTTATACTTAAGCTAAGAGTATTTGGTGGTGGAATATAAGGTGAGCCTGGAACTGTAAAAGAAGTTACAGTGGTCCAAGGTCCATTTGTACCATTTGAAATAATTTCACGTGAACGTATATAATATACTTTACCAGGGCAAAGATTAGAAAATGGAATCACGTTTGGGTGATATGGTTCAACAGCACAATTTTCCATCCAACCACTTGCGGCTGTATGTCCTGGTACATTTAATAAACTATTGTAATAAGGATAGTTTAAAAAAGATGTTGATGTTGAGGTCCAGTTTTGAAGTGTTTGTGCTAAACATGTTGGCATTGTATTTCCAACAAAGGTAGGGCTACATGAAATTTCGGTTTGTAACCAATAAGGACCGCAACCACAAGTTGCTGAACTTGAATTGGCATTAATAGTAACACCTGTTGGTCCAACTACAACATTGTAACCAACCAATGGTAAACCATGACAGGCTTTAATTAGAGTGTGAGCACTGAGTGCAATAAGAAAGGAGAGGATGATTTTTTTCATAATTGTTATTTTATATGACACAAAACTAAATCATATCAAAATACTTTTTTGACCAACTTAGTCAAGCCAGCTTTTGAATGTTTTAACCTTGTTAATTTTAGGGTGAATTTTTTTCGAGCGAGTGAACTTATTGTTTCATTGAGTTAATTCTAAAAAAATAAATTAACCATAGAAATGCCTTATAAATCTGTTAACTCAGTAGGTTATTATTAGTGTTCATAAAGCCTGATTTTTCGATTAATTATACTCAGTTAATTAAACGTTACAAATTATTTGATTCTTGATTTTGAAAAATAACTTTCGGAAATGTAAAGTTGTTCGTTTATAGAAAATACCATTGAGTTAATTAATTTTTTATAATAGAGTGCGGTTCTAAAATTTCACGAACTAATTTATGTATTTTTACCATAAAGTAACATGCCCACCTAATAACCTTGGGATGGCTATAAAATTTCAAGCCCATTCTAATAGAATAACAACGTTAGTAGGGATTTTATAGTCCTAAAGAGTCTTTTTTAGTTGGATAATGAATTGATTAGCAATTATTTAATTAATATTTGGTAGATTCAAAATCTTGTTGTATATTTGCACCCCTATTTTAGGAGAATAACAATTTAGTGTAGTAATAGTATGTCACGTATTTGTCAATTAACAGGTAAAAAAGCAATGGGAGGGAACCATGTTTCCTTTTCAAACACAAAAACTCCACGCCAGTTTAAAGTAAACTTAAAGCGTAAGCGTTTTTATGTGCCAGAAACTAACGAGTGGGTTACCTTACGCGTTTCAACCTCAGCAATAAAAAACATCAATAAAAAAGGTATTTATGCTTGTTTGCAGGATGCTAAAGCAAACGGTATTTTGCGTTAATCATTTTTAAAATTAAAGAGTCATGGCAAAAAAAGGTAATAGAGTACAGGTAATTTTAGAATGTACTGAGCATAAAGAAAGTGGTAAGCCGGGAACATCTCGTTATATCACTACTAAAAACAAAAAGAACACATCTGAGCGTATTGAATTAAAAAAATTCAATCCAATCTTAAGAAAGATGACTGTTCACAAAGAAATTAAATAATTTAAAGGCATAATACAATGGCTAAAAAAGTAGTTGCAACATTAAAAACTGGAAAAGGAAATTCTTTTACCAAGGTTATTAAAATGGTAAAGTCACCAAAAACTGGTGCTTATTCATTCAAAGAAGAAGTTGTGCATAACGATCACGTTGCTGATTTCTTAAAATCAAAATAATAGATTTTTACTAATCTTTATAAAAAAATTCTTTCCTTTGCGGGAAAGAATTTTTTAGTTTATACAAGTCTCATAGAATGGGTTTTTTCTCCAAATTATTTAGCAAAGAAGATAAGCAAAGTTTAGATTCCGGTTTGCAAAAAACCAAAGAGAGTTTTTTTGGAAAACTCTCAAAAGCTATTGCAGGTAAAAGCACTGTAGATGCTGATGTACTTGATAATTTGGAGGAAATTCTTATTTCGGGTGATGTTGGTGTTAATACTACGGTTAAAATTATACAACGCATTGAGGACCGCGTAAAACGTGATAAATACGTTTCCAGTAACGAACTAAATACCATTTTAAAGGATGAAATAACACAGTTGTTGTTAGAGAGTAATTCCAATAAAGGGATCAATTTTAATGAGGATAATTTAAAATCGCCACACGTAATAATGGTGGTGGGCGTTAACGGGGTAGGTAAAACTACTTCAATTGGCAAGTTGGCGTATCAATATAAAGCTGCAGGAAAAAAAGTCGTTTTAGGTGCAGCCGATACATTCAGGGCAGCAGCTGTTGATCAATTAAAGATTTGGAGTGAGCGGGTTGGCGTAGAAATTGTAAGCCAAGGCATGGGTGCCGACCCTGCCAGCGTTGCATTTGACACTTTAACAAGCGCTAAGGCTAAAGAAGCAGATATTGTTATTATTGACACTGCTGGTAGATTACATAACAAGGTTAATTTAATGAATGAATTAACTAAAATTAAAAATGTAATGAAGAAAGTGTTGCCGGATGCCCCTCATGAGGTACTATTAATTTTGGATGGCAGTACTGGGCAGAATGCAGTTGAACAATGTAAACAATTTACTGCAGCAACAGAGGTAACAGCATTAGCCGTTACAAAACTTGATGGAACTGCCAAAGGCGGTGTTGTTATTGGAATTAGCGACGAATTTAAAATACCTGTTAAGTTTATTGGAGTAGGGGAAAAAATGACGGATTTACAGATATTTAATTCTGCTGAATTTGTTGACAGCCTTTTTGGAAAGTAAGAATAAACTTCGTCTTCCCTTGATTTTGAATTGATAAATTGTTAGCTTGCCTTAAATTTAAAAATCAAAACACATGAAACAATCTATTAAAATTGCCATTGCTACATTGGCATTCACAACAATTTCTTCAATCGCTTCTGCTCAGTATAAAATGGATAGCGATGGTAAAACACTTCGTAATTCAAGTAATTCATCTGTAGGTAGAATTGATAGCGATGGGCGCACGATTCGTAATTCAAGCAACAGTTCTGTAGGCCATGTGGATAGTGATGGAAAAACCATCAGAAATTCTAGCAATTCTAGTGTTTTGCGTGTAGATGGAAACGATATTCGTAACTCAAGTAATAGCACAATTGCCAAAATGAGCGATGTAACTAACGATATAAAAGGTGCTAAGCCAGAAGCGGTTTATGTTGCACTTTGGTGGTTTTTGGTAAAAGGGAATAAGTAATTGCAGTCTTTATGGCATAATTTTACAATCTAAATCGATTAAGACCTTTTTTTTTGCAAAAAAGTCTTAATGTTTAATTTTCTTTAAATTCTTATTAAATAATTCGCTATTTTTACTTGTCTAATTAAAATAATTATTAAAAAAATGAAAAAATCTACATTATCAATTTTCGCGTCCTTAATGGCTTTTGGGTCTGTTGTGGCGCAACCTTTCATTGCAGTTACTGCACCTGCAACGAGCTCAGCTAACGGTACATCTGGATTAAGAGCTCCAAATGGTACCGTTGCACATACAGTGATGCGTGGTCAGTATTTTGTTCCTCCGTCTGAGTTAAGTTCTTTAAGTGCTACAGTTCAATCATTTGGTTTTGTATTAACAAATGGTGTTAATGCAGCGGCAAATGGAACTTTAACAGTGTATTTACAAAATACACCTGCAACGTCTTATACAAACGGGACTACTTGGAATACAGGTGGTATGACACAAGTTTTTAGTGGAACATATAATATTCCTGTGGTTCCAACTGCTACAACAATTGATTTTCCGCTCTCTACTACTTTTACCTACTCTCCGGGGCAAGGTATTAATGTAGCATATGAATACACTGCTGCAGTTACGAGTGCCTCTGCTGCTATTTACACAGCATATAGTGGCCCATCTACTCAAGGTGCAACAGGTGCAAGCTCTACTATTACTGCACCAACACTTGGTACAACAGCTTTCAGGCCATTGTTTAGATTTGGTGCTGTAAATACAGTTACAAATGATATTGGTGTTAATTTTATAGTAAGTCCTCAAGTTATTGCAACTCGTGTTAGTACCACTCATGCTGTTATGGCTGAAATTAGAAATAACTCTAATACTACATTAAACAACGTTGGTGTTGGTTTAGGTGTTAGTGGCGCAGTAACTCATACAGCTGCTTTAATCGTACCTTCTTTAGCTTCAGGAGCAAGTACAATGGTTACATTTACTCCATATTCTTTTGCTTCTTCATTAACAGGTGTTGCTAACATTTCAGTATCTGTGTTAGGCGATCAAAATAACACAAATAATTTAGCTTCAATTTCTCAAGCAATTAACTGTAATGGTCAAGCTGCTGGTCCAGATGTTACCGGAGGGCTATTTGGTAATGGAATTGGTTATGGTACAGGCCAAGGTATTTTAAGTAATAAAATGAGATTCCAAGCTGCTTCAACTTTAACATCGGTGGCTGTTGCAATCTCTACTGTGGCTGCTAATGCAGGAAATAATATGTATGCTGTAGTTTCTAACAGTGTTGGTACTATTTTAGCTACTAGTGGTACAATTAACATTGCTGTTGCAAATTTAGGTACTTATACTTCTTTCACTATGGCTGCTCCTTTAGCACTTAATGCTAATGAGGATTACTTTATTGGTGTTGCTCAACCTTCAAATGCTACTAGTTACTTCCCAGTAGCATCATTTACAAATGCTTCAAATCCAGTTCCTCCTCAAACATTATTCTCTCAACCAATTGCAGGTGGTACTCCAGCTGCTCAAAACTCCTCACTTGGTTTCTTAGGTATTAAGCCTATGTTCCAAGGAACTTGTACTGCTACAAGTGTTGGTTTAACTGAAGTTAAAAATAACATCGTAAACTTAAGCTTGTATCCAAATCCTGCAAAAGATTTCTTAACAGTATCTATTGCTAATGCAGATAACGCAAATATTGATGTTATTAATGCATTAGGACAAGTTGTATTAACTGTTAAAAATGCTACCGAAACCAACACAATTAATACTGCTAATTTAGTTAAAGGTGTGTATTTTGTTACAGTTAGTAACGGTCAACAAAAATCTACTCAAAAATTAGTAATCGAAAAATAAACGTTTAACTAATTGTTAAAATATAAAACGGGTGCAGAAATGTATCCGTTTTTTTTTATATTTGATAAACAAAAATCAATTTATGAAAAAAGTAATTATTTCAACTTTCGTAATTTCTGCTTTGGCTATCGGAACTATTGGTTGCGGTAAACGTAAAGCTTTTAAAAATGAAGATGGTCAGTCTTCCACGGATAATAGAACAGTTAACAGTGAAAATGATGCAGTTGTAAGCGATGTTAATACTGTTGTAGGTAATAATGCATTATTGCATGGAAGAGGAACAAGTTCAACTAATGCATTAAATTCAGTACTTGGAATCACAGCTACAGGTTACACAATTGATACAACAGGTGCTTACACTGGAACTATTAAAATAAACTATGATGGTACTGTAATTAACAATAGAAAGCGTGAAGGTTCTATTAGGTTAACCATAATGGATTATTCAACTGGTAAACGTTGGAAGCAGGCAGGTTGTGTTTTGAAAGTTGATTATTTAGATTTTAAAGTTACCCGTTCTTCCGATGGTAAATTTGTCTTAATTAATGGAACTCAAAATGTAACCAATATTTCAGGAGGAACATGGTGGGAACTATTAATTACTAAAACACAAAACAGTTTGTCTAGTTCGGTTACAGGGAGTAATTTAAATGTAACATTTGAAGATGGAAAAACAGCTGTTTATAATATCAATCGTAAGTTTACTTATACTTTACCCGGTAATATTTTAACTTGTACAGGTGAGGGCATTGGTTCTCATGATGGTATGTCGACCCTCGAAAATTTCGGTACAACCAGAGATGGAGATGCATTTACAAGTAATGTTACGACTCCAATTGTTTGGAATTTAACCTGTGGTCCTTGGGCACCGGTTCAAGGTAAAGTTGATATTAAAGTTGATGAAAAAGAATTTAACTTATTATGTACGTTTGGTGTGGATAAAGATGGTAACGAGGTAAACGTTGGTGCAAATGCTTGTCCGTATGGTTGGAAAATAGAATGGAAACACAAGAAAAAAACTAATAAAAAAATAATTGGTTACCTATAAATTACTGCTAAAGATAAAAAAACCCACTTCAAAAAAGTGGGTTTTTTTTGGTGACTTATAAGTAATAGGGTATGCTAATTTAAATTACTCTTTAAGGTTATAATTAATTTAATGGATTTTAAGGTATCTTCTCTACTCAAACCTTAAACTTTCAATTGGATCGAGTTTTGAAGCTCGTTTGGCAGGAATATAACCACTTATTAAACCTACCACAATGCAAATAATAACTCCGCTGATAATCCAGAACCAAGGAACAAAAAAGCCTGTGTCTAAACCATAACTTATAACGTTGCCAATAATTATGCCAAATAAGATTCCAATTAATCCTCCCATAATACAAATGACCACGCTTTCAATTAGAAATTGATTTTTGATTATGCGTTGAGTAGCACCTAGAGATTTTCGTATTCCAATTTCTCTGGTTCTCTCGGTAACACTCACTAACATTATATTCATTAAACCTATTGCAGCGCCAAGCAAAGTAATAAATCCAATAATTGTGGCTCCTGCTGTTACATTTTTAATATCACTAAGTAAAATATTAGCTAAATTATCTGCTTTCACAATTTCAAAATTATCATCTTGAGTAGCCGTAATTTTTCTGATTTTTCTGAATTCGCCTAAGGCTTCATATAAAAACGTGTTCACCAGATTGGCATTTTTGGATAATACATTAATTGTAAAGCTCATATCAGAACTACCAAAATATTGTCTGGCATTTGTTAAGGTTATAATGCAAATTTTATCGCCACCAAATCCTGAGCTATTTCCTTTAGATTTAAGAACACCAATTACCTTATACCTGTTAGCCCCTATTTTAATTGTTTTATTTAAAGGTTCTCGTTTGTTAGGAAAAAGCACATTAACTAAATCCTGACCAATTATTACCACCGGGGCTCCTCCCATAACTTCCATGTTACTGAAATTCCTTCCCTTTTGTAATTCATAGCCCGCGGTAAGTATATAATTTTCGTCAGCTCCAAATACCTGTATGTTCGGGTTTGTTTTTTGATTTTCAAACTTTAACCTTGCCGCCATACTTGCTAGGGTGGATACAGAGCTAATACAGTCATAGTTGAAATTGTTTTTAAATTTTATGGCTTGCTGGTAAGTAATTTTTTGAAAGGCTTTCGATTTTTTGCCTCTTCGTCCGACTCTAATGTTAACATCAGCATTTCTAATGGTGAAAGAGTTGGCCCCCATGGAAGTAAAATTGCTGTTAATTCCGTTTTTAATGGCATCAATTGCACTTAAAATACCAACCAGGGCTGTAATACCAATTGCAATAATAAGCATGGTGATAATTGCTCTTAGCTTATTTGCTTTGATAGAATCAAACGCGATAGAAATATTCTCCTTTAAGAAATTCAAATTAGTGTTTTATGGTGTTTTTAGCTTTTTCTATTGTGTCTTTTGCATTTCCAATAAAGATGTGTGTTCCATAAAGAATAACAGGTCTTTTTAAAAATGTGTAATCATCCAAAATGTATTGTTTCATCTGCTCTTCTGAAAGTTTGGCATCCTTAAGGTTTAACTCCTTGTATTTTCTGGCAACCTTACTAAATAAGGCTTCGTAACTTCCAACCTGCTTTTTTAATTGCGTTAATTCTTCTTCAGAAATATTCTTTTGTTTGATATCCTGGAATTCAAAATTTTTCGATCTCAAATCAAGTAATTGAATAATTTTTTTACAAGTGTCGCAGGTGGATAGGTAATAAATTTTTTTAAGCATTATTCGGCACTCATTAGCTTTTGGATTTCGTCTCTGTTGTAAACTTTAGTCCCATCTTTATAAACAGTAATGAAGGCATCTAACACACCTAATCTGATTATTTCATCTCTTAACTTAATGGCACTTTTAGCATTAACAAAGTTACCTACATTGTATATATAAAGTGCATTAATTTGTTTGTTTTCAATTGGCCAGTTTTTAATAGATAAGAACTTGGCAGCTACATCATTTGGAACTTGTCTGCTGTAAGCACCAATTTGTACTTTAAAACAAACTCCTTCCTGGTTGGCTTTTATCCCGTTTTCCGGAGTTGCCTCCGGATAATTGGTAACGTTATTTTTAAATGGTTCAATAGTTAAGGTAGGTACAGCATTATTTGTAACTGTAGGTAACACAGGAGCTCCTTCAGGAAAAATAATTGGATTTTCCGGTTCCATAACAATGGTTGAGTCTGCCTTTTGACGATTTTTATAATCATTAAAATCTACACGTTTTCCGTTTAAGTAAGCACTTACAAACGCATCTCTTATTCCAAGTTCATTTACTCGGCGTTTATCAGTAATAATTTTATCACCGTTGTTGTAGATACCCGCTGTATATCTGAATAATCCGTTAGCTAATTTTTCTGTGTAGATTGGTGTTAAGTTGCCTAACTGCGATTTTCTTACTTGTTTACTGTACACACCAATTTGAACTGTGTAGAATAGATTACGAATGGTTTCAATCTCTTTGGTAACTTTTACCTGCTCATTTGGTGGAGTAGGAGCAGTATTTGGGGAATTTGGAAATACAACCGAAGCTTTAGGTATATTAGTATTAGCAGTGATTCCTGCTGTTGCCGGAGCTGTGTTGTCTATCGTTTTTCCTTCACGTTCTAAAATAGCAAGCGCTTCATTTAATGCAATTCGTTTACCGTTATAGTAAACAACTACAAATGCGTCTGAGTAACCTAAGTTGCGTAAATCATTTTTTACAGCACTGGCGTTTTCAAATTTATTAAAGCTACCTGCTGTATAACGGATATAACCATTGCCAACTGTTTCACCATTAACCGGGCTTAGTCCTCTAAAAGCGTTATTTGGAAGCGCGGTTTTGAATGCACCAATTTGAACTCTGAAAACAAGTCCATCCGGTATTTTAGCATCCATCGGTATTGGGCGTGTATTGTTATAAGCATTACCGTTAATAACCTCTAAACCTTCTATTTTCACTGTGTTTCTGCCGGTGTTTTGGTTGTTACGATTAGGGTTATTATTATTCGCTAAAGTTGGGTTATTGTTAGTATTTCCAGTATTGTTAGTAGTAGTATTTCCTCCTGTATTATTTCTCACTGTATTTGTATTACCGGAGTTATTGTTTGCAGTATTAGTAGTATTGTTTTTTACAGTAGTGTTACCGTTGTTTTTATTCGTGTTGTTATTTGAAGCAACTGCTGTATTACCTGTCTTGGCGATTAATTTAAGTTGATTCAATGCCGCATTATTAGTTTTAGCAGCTTGTGCTAATAATTTGTTTTTTTGTTTTGTGTCTGTTGTTTGTGATGATTGAATTAATAATTCTTTAGCCTCCTGGTTAAGCTGATCAGCATTTTGCTTAGCTGCAATTTGGTTTTCATTTAGATTAGCAGGTAAAGAATTTTTTGAAGTTTCGTATTCAAGGCTATATCCGTTTATTAAATTAGTTAAGGCTGTATTTTGTTTTTCAATGCCTTCTTCACTCATATTAGCTGAAGGATTCGCGTTCGTTGCAACATTAATTTTGTTGGTTTTCACAACATAGTCAGGATATGTTTTTTTAAGTTCTTCAATAATCGAATTTTGTTTAGCTATCAATTCTGCTTCTTTTTCTGATACATTATTCAATTTTCCTACTTTAACTGCTGTATTATCTGTTTGCTCAGCCTCTTTTTGTAAGGCATTAATTTGATTATTAAGGTTGGTTAATTCAGCGAGTTTTGTATTCGTTTCTCCGGCAAGTGCTGGATTATCAGTTTTTAATTTGGCTACTAATTCTTCAAGGGCAACGGAGTTGCTAGCTATGCTATTTTGATTATATAATTTTGATAAGTCAAGCGCTTTAATCTTTTCAGCATTGGCCTCATCATCGAATTGTTTTGATTTTTTAAGGAGTTGATCTTTTTCATCTCCTGTTTTCATACTTGCTTCTGATTTCGTGTCAAAGGCCTTTAGTGCTAAATCATCAGCTTTACTATTTATCTCGTCTATTTTTGTTTTTAATTCTGTTGGAGTCATATCAGTACCTCCACTAGAATTAAAAGTTGTGTTTAAATCAGTAATTGATTTGTCAATAATTGCTTTTGCTTGTGGGTTTTGAGCATCAACTTTGTTTGAATTTACATAGTCGCTAGTTTGTTTGGCATTTGTATCAGGAGCGCTAAATGTGTTTTTGTTAATGATTGGAACGTTGGAAACAGCTGTTGAGTTATTAGCATTAGTTGTGTTATTGCTATTTGTATTAGCGTTGTTGTTTGTGTTTTTAGCGGTTCCGTTTGTGTTGTTGCTTGATGTATTATTGCCGTTTGTATTTTTAGCGGTAGTATTATTGTTATTACCTGATGTGTTATTTTTAACAGTGTTATTGCCATTTGTGTTGCTAGTAGTACCATTATTATTAGCATTATTATTTGAGTTTTGGTTTGAATTTGTATTGTTGCTGGTATTGCCATTATTGCTTGCAACTGAAGTTGTATTAACCTTGTTTTTAAGTTTAGATAAGCGATTAATTGCTTCTATTTGTTTTGATGTTGCGTCTTGCATTAAGCTAAGCTGATTGGTTCCAGCAGTTTCCTTAGCTTGTTGAAACTGTTCATTAGCATTAGCTGAAGAAGTGTTGGCCTTAATGAATTCTGTCTTATTAGCAGGTGTATTATTTACACTTGAATTATTTTGCAATTCACTGTTTAATTGATCAAGTTCAGCTTGATTTGCTTCGAATAATTTCTGATAAGCAGATGTTTTAAGAGCAACTAAGTTATCAAGCTCTTTGTTAACTTCAGCTAATTTTGTAGTACCTGTTTCTGATAAATTACCTGATGAGGTGTTACTGTTATTTCCATTGCTTGCAGAAGCGGTTGATTGATCCGGAACTATATTAACGAATACAGCAGATGGATTTGATTTTTTAAGAGCGTCAATTGCATTACTCAATTTTTGAAGCGCTTCATTTTCCTTTTCCTCAGCATTTGTTAAAGCACCAACCTTAGCTGCAGCGTTTGGTAAAGACATTGCTTCTTCACGCATTGCTTTTGCTTTGTTATAATCGCTAACAGCTTGACTTAATAATGCGTTTGCAAAGTTCTTGTCTGGTTCCGGTGTTTTATCAGAACTAATAAATGTCTCAACATTCTTTTTGTTGGTATTAAATTTATATTCGTTTTCTGTTTTTAGCGCTAATGCAGCTTGTAAACTTTTTTCATTTGCTTTATTCGTTAGCTCAACTGCCTCATTTCGGAGAGTTTCTTTTTCGGTGCCATTTGCAGCATTAGCTTTCTCCATTTTATCCAAAGCTTGATTATTTAAATCATCAGCTTCTTTGATTAAGTTTTTGTATGAACCTCCCGTATTAGAAGCAGTTTGATTATTAGCTGAATTATTTGAGTTTGAGGAGTTTTCAGAAAGGTTTTTAATGGTGCTGTTAACACTCTCCTTAAGCGTTTTTTGTTTTACAACCGACTCATTAATTAAAGCATCAGCCTCAACCTTTAATTTTTGTGCATTTTCATTCTCATAGGAGTTGAAGTTGAAATTCGCATTATTGTAATTATCTAAACCTGAATTAAGTTTGTTAAGTTGATTGATTGCATCATTAGAGTTATTTGCGTTAACCTTGGTAAGTTCAGGATTTTTATTAGTTGAATTTGCTGAGGCGTTTGCTGTATTAGAAGCATTATTGCCGGTGTTGCTTGTTTTACCGGAGTTGTTTTTATTTGTGGTATTAGTCGTATTGTTAGCAACCTGATTAGAGCTGGCATTATTAAGTGCTAAAGCCAGTTTATTATTTTGAATAATTTTTTGATTGTTTTCTTTCTTTAAACTTTCTAATGATTTAACCTGTGCCGCAATTACATTTTTTTCGGATTCAATCTTCGTATTAGCTAATTCGTTTTTGTTTTTGGTTATCGCAGCATCAATTTCTTTATTGAAATTTTTTAATTGACTTGTGCTTTCGTTAATGCTGTTTTTATCATTTGGATTGCTGATCTCAGTTTTGTTTTTGTAATTAATTGCTATGGACTCAGCTGTCACAACATTTTTATTAGAAGTGATAGGATCGCCTGAAGTAGTTGTTGGTTCGTTAATTTTGATCGGTTCCTTATTCGAAATAGTTTCAGTATTAACTTTTGTTGCTAAAGCTAACGGATTCTTATCCTGTGCTAATTCATTTTTAAGTTCGGCAATTTTAATTTCATTTTCTGCAATCTGTTTTTGCTTGCCGTTAGCGTCATCTTTTAATTCATTTATTCTTTCTTGTATCTCCTGTTTATTCTTTTTCTTAGCTTTTTGTAAATCTTCTTCACTTACTTTTATATCATTTTCAATTTCCTTTAAATTTTGTTTAATATTATTATTGTTGCTTTCTAATGTTACTAACTGTTTCTCTTTTTCTTCAGTGTCGTTTTTAATATCGTTAAATAGTTGATTAGACTTAGGTTTGTTTTCAGATAATTTAGTCAACTCGTTTTGATAATCTTCTAAATTTTTTAGAGAGGTTTTTGAATCCAAACTTTTTCCTGAAGCTAACTTGTCAAGTTCATTAGCATACTTTAAATTAATCTCTGTTTCTTTAGCTTTAATTTTTGCGTCATCTTCTAAGGCAATAGCATAAGCGTTTAGTTTATCAGAGGCATTCTTAAGAGCATCTGCTTCGTTTTTGATTAACTTAGCATTTGCTAAAGCTTTGTTCTTTTCATTTACGTCAGTAATAGACTGTGAATTCTTAAGTGCTTCTTCATATTCTTTTTCCTTGGCATCAGCTTCAATTTTTTTGGCATTTGCAAGGTCAAATGCATCAAAGGAATCTTTACTAAACTGTTCAGCTTCTTTTTTACTTTCTTCAGCTTCCTTTTTAGCTAGTAAACTTAATTGCTTATTATCTGTTTTGTTGGTTGTAGTATTTGTAGCAATCGCAGTGGAGTTTGTTGAAGTTGCTGTGTTAGTTTGCGTTGAATTGTTGGTTTCGGTAACCGTAGCAGTATTCGTACTCGTATTTGTGTTACTTGAGGTAGAGCTTATGTCTGGTTTATCAGGAATGGTTAATTTATTCTTTCCTTCATTTACATCTAGTTTTGCTTTTTCTTCAATTAATTTTAAATACTGAACGTAGCTGTCATCCGTTGGTGCTTCTTCAAAGTAATTGATGATTTTTAAAACACCCTTTTCATAGCTTATTTTTTGTTTTAGCGGTTTGCTCGATTGCACAAGAGGTAAACTAATACCTTGCGATTGTGTTTTTAATTCAGGTGTTTCTACTGTAAAAATTAATTTGGCACCATTAGGCAAATCAAGCAAGTAATCGCCATTGTCTGAACTTTTGAATTCCCCAATCACCTGACCGTTATCCATGTTCTTTATAGTGATTTTTGATAATAAACTTTGTTCTTTATTTTCTTTAACCACTGTGCCTTTTATTACTAAGGTTTCTATAGGCTTTCTCTCTGTGTTAATTTTTAGAACATCAATTTTACCGTAAGGAGATTGTCTTCCGGTACTGAAATAAGCTGTTTTTTCTAATGAATCGGTCACATAAAGAAAATCATCATCCGGAGAGTTAATTGGGAATTCTAAGTTAACAGGTGAGCTCCATGAGTCATTTTCTGCGTTGTATTCTGATTTGAAAATGTCGTAGCCACCCATACTATTATGCCCTTTACTTGCAAAATACAATACTCTTCCGTTTGGATGCAGAAAAGGATAATCTTCGTCGTATTCTGTATTAATAGTGTTTAAGCGTACACCTGCAGAAAAATTTCCATTAGGTAACAATGTGGCGTAATAAATATCTCTACCGTAATCATTGTTAGGTCCATAGCTACTATAAAATATTTTTTCTCCTACTTTAGGTTTGTAGATGACAGACTTATCTTTCTTTTTCTTATCTGCTGCAGTGATTAATTGCTCCGGCTTAGCTAGTAATTTACCTCCTATAGATTTTAAATCATATGTTCTGAAATAATCTGCCTCGTTAAGTTGTTTTTTACTAGTAATTGTTAAGTCACTTAAGCTACTTAATAATCGTTTTCCATAACCACAGGCAGCAATCTCACGATCTACCATGAGTTTTCTTTGCATGCTATTACTGCCAACTTTTTTATACTCGTTGTAGCATTTGATTGCTTCGTCAAATAAATAATTTATGTGATTTGCCTTACCATAAAAAAACTTAGCTTCTTTAGGTGCATCAGGATTTAAGTAGGCTGTTTTTAAATAGGGTAAACACTTTTTCTTATCAGGTTCACTGTATATCATACAAACCCCAAGTCTAAAGTTTAATTCCACATCTTTAGGAAAGTTGGAAACCAGTTGTGAGTAAAGTTTGTAAGCTATATCGTATTCCTCGTCTTCAAAATGCTTATTTGCAGTTTTTTTGGTCTCTTCAACCGTGGCTTGCCCGTATGATTGTTTGCTAAAAGTAAGGCACAACAAGACGAGGCCAATTTTAACAAATTTACCAATGGATAATAAGTTTCCAAGTAAGGTTTTTAACCTCAGTAACGTCATAAAACTTGCATTAAATATACGCATTTTTATTGAGATGCTAAATAATATCAACTTTCACACTTTGACTTGAATTAATTAATGTTAAACATCTGAAATCGTTGTATTGTAGGGATTTTCAGATTTGGAAAAAAATGACTATATTTGCACGAATTTTTAATCTAAAATTCATTTACAATGGCATCTAATTTTATGACTACCAAGTTTGTTCAGGAAGGACTTACTTACGATGATGTTTTATTGGTACCGGATTATTCAGAAATATTACCTCGCGAGGTAAATGTTTCGTCTTTTTTCACTAAAGGTATTAAAATCAATACTCCAATTGTGTCAGCCGCAATGGATACTGTTACTGAACATCAAATGGCTATTGCAATTGCGCAAGAAGGAGGTATAGGTGTATTACACAAAAACATGAGTATTGAGGATCAGGCGGCTCAGGTTCGTAAAGTTAAACGTAGCGAAAGCGGCATGATTCAAGACCCTGTTACTTTGCTTGAAAATGCTTTAATCGAGGATGCTTTAAAGATTATGGCCGAAAACAAAATAGGCGGTATCCCGGTAGTAGATAAAGGCGGTAAACTTTTAGGTATTGTTACAAACAGAGATTTAAGATTTGAGAAAAATTTAAAGCGACCTGTAAAAGAGGTTATGACCCCTAGTAATAAGGCAATTACGGCACCTCAAGGAATTACGCTTAAAAAAGCTGAAGAGGTTTTACAGGAGCATAAAATTGAAAAATTACCAATAGTAGATAAACAAAATAAATTAGTTGGTTTAATTACTTACAAGGATATAATTAAAATTAAAGTTCGTCCGAATGCATGTAAAGATGCGCAAGGAAGGCTAAGAGTAGCAGCAGCAGTTGGTGTAACGGCTGATACAATGGATAGGGTAGATGCATTAGTTGCTGCCGGAGTAGATGCTATTATTATCGACACCGCACATGGTCACAGCAAAGGAGTAATTGATAAGTTGATTGCGGTTAAAAAGAAACACAAGAATTTGCAAGTTGTTGTAGGAAACATCGCAACAGGTAAGGCCGCTTTAGCGCTTGTAAAAGCTGGTGCTGATGCAGTTAAAGTTGGAATTGGCCCAGGTTCGATCTGCACGACACGTGTTATTGCTGGTGTAGGTGTCCCTCAATTAACAGCCATTTTAGAAGTAGCTTCAGCTTTAAAAGGAACAGGTGTTCCTTTAATAGCAGATGGAGGTATACGCTTTACAGGGGATATTGTTAAGGCAATAGCTGCAGGTGCCGGAACGGTAATGATGGGTGGTATGTTTGCTGGTACTGAGGAAAGTCCTGGGGAAACTATTATTTATGAAGGTCGTAAATTTAAATCATATCGTGGAATGGGTAGTATTGAAGCCATGCAGAAAGGAAGCAAGGACCGTTATTTCCAAGATGCGGAGGATGATATTAAAAAACTTGTGCCTGAGGGTATTAGTGGTCGAGTACCATATAAAGGGCATTTAGCTGAAATTATCTATCAGGTAATTGGAGGTTTAAGAGCAGGTATGGGATATGTTGGAGCAAAGGATATTAAAACTTTACAAACAGCAAAATTTATTAGAATTACAGCTGCGGGCGTAAAAGAGAGCCATCCGCATGATGTGGTGATAACAAGAGAGGCTCCTAACTATTCAAGATAAAATGGTTTACCCTATTGTTGTATATGGCGACCCTGTTTTAAGAAAGGTAGCTCAAGATATTGATGCTGGATACGAAAATCTTCAACAACTAATCAAGGATATGTTTGAGACAATGTATCACGCTAGTGGAGTTGGTTTGGCAGCACCACAAATTGGTAAAGCTATTAGATTGTTTATCGTTGACACTGAACCGTTTGTTGAAGATGATGAAGACGATGAGGATAGTGAGTTTACAGCGGATGAAAGAAAAGAACTTAAATCCTTTAAAAAAGTTTTTATTAATGCAAGAATCCTTAACGAGGAAGGTGAAGAGTGGAAGTTTAAGGAAGGTTGTTTAAGCATTCCTAAAATTCGTGAGGAAGTTTCAAGAATGCCTGAGGTTGAGATTGAATACTGGGATGAAAACTTCAAATATCATAAGGAAAAACACCATGGATTAATTGCTCGTGTTATTCAGCATGAATATGATCACATAGAAGGAAAATTGTTTACAGACCGTATTAGCCCATTTAAGCGCAAGCTGATAGCAGGAAAATTAAATGATATTGCAAACGGTAAAATTTCTGCCGATTACAAAATTAAAGTTTATAATGGTAAGAGGTAATCTTAAATCCATTTGTCTGACGCTGCCAGTTTTCTTAATGATTGGTTGTTCTTCACCCCAAACAAAAGCAACCACCGAAGAAAATAAGTTTATTACAGTTAATACTCAGGTTAATAAATCTACAAAGGATACAGTTATTTTAGATTGTGATGCCTATAAACAACTTGCATTAAAAAGTGACAGTGTTTTGTTGGAAGCCATTGAGGTTAATGACATCCAAGCTAACAAGGCAATTAAAGATTTCACCAATTTTAGTTATTATTGCCATACAGATAGCTTAGCGCCAATTTATTTAATCAAAACTGCACAAGTAGCAAGAAGTATAAACAATCCAAGGCAAGCCGAGGTAGTTTTGGATAGATGTATTACTAATTATCCTCTATTTAAAGATAAACCGGCCGCCATGTTTTTATTAGCTCAATTATATGACGAACAAGGCGAACTAAATAATGAAGGTAGGGCAGAGGAGTTGTACACAGAAATAATAAAAGATTATCCAAAAAGTGTGTGGGCTAAAAGTGCAAAAGGTGCATTAAAATTTATCGGTAAAACCGATGAGGAGATTATTAAAGAGTTAAAGAAACGATAATCGTTTTTTAGAATAAGTGCCTTCCAAAAACCTAAACAGTAGTACCTTCTTTTCGTTAATTGTAATTTTCACAATAATTTAATCATTAGTTTGCCTTATTTATATTAAATTAGATTTCACAAAATGAAATTAAGAATAATAGCTGTTTTTATTTGTATAAGTTGTGTGCTTAAATCACAGGTTTATACCAAAACGGACAGTATTATCGATTTTGCCGCAAAACACGTTGGTGTTAAATATAAATATGCCAGTGCCAGTCCTCAAAAAGGTTTTGATTGTTCTGGTTTTGTAAATTTTGTCTTCTCTCAATTTGGTGTTCAGGTACCGCGTTCTTCCAAATTATTCGAACATTTTGGGATTCCGGTATTATTAGATTCTTGTAAAAAAGGAGATGTATTGTTGTTTAAAAAACCTGGTCATGTTGCAATTGTTACCTATCACTCAAAAGACTCATTGCGTTTTATTCATGCTTCAAGTGATAAACGACATGGTGGCGTTAAAGTTTCTGAGTTTAATAGTTTTTCAAACTATAAAAAACGTTTTGTAAAAGTTATTCGTATTCCAAGTATCTAGTTGTTTCACTAATTAAGTTTAAGAGTCATAATAATTCTCTGAACTTATTCTTTATATGTATGTTGTTGCAAAAACAAGATTTAAATTTAACTTTACAACCATTGACTCATTTAGTCATTTTTCTCCATGAATTTTAGCAACAGAAAAGACATTGTTTTTATTGTATTAGCCGGTTTTTTTGTAACCAATGCCATTGTTGCTGAGCTTATTGGTGGAAAGTTAATACAGTTTTTTGGTGTTTTCACACAAAGTGTAGGTATCATTTTATGGCCCTTCGTTTTTTTGTTAACCGATTTAATTAATGAGCATTTCGGGAAGGAAGGGGTAAAGAAACTTACCTTCATAACAATTGGTTTGATCATATATACCTATTTGTTTTTATCCTTAGCCATGAATGTACCGGCAACTAGTTTTAGTCCGGTTAGCGATGCAAATTTTAAAACTGTTTTTGGACAAAGCCAATGGATTATAATCGGAAGTATTATTGCTTTTTTTTGCAGTCAGTTGGTAGATGTGTATATATTTTGGCTATTAAGAAACAAAACAGGCAAGAAACTAATTTGGTTAAGAGCTACCGGGAGTACAGCGGTTAGTCAATTAATTGATACGTTTGTTGTTCAATTTGTAGCCTTCGTAATTCCTGGAGTTTGGAGTTATGATGAGTTACTTCATAACGCATCCTGGGGTTATCTATTTAAGTTGGCACTTGCTATTTGCATTACGCCTTTGATTTATGTTGTACACGCTTTAATTAATAAATACTTGCATAAAGACCAATAGCAAGTTGATCTATTTTTGGGATTCTATTTCTTTTACATTGATTTAATAACTAAATAGTTTTTACCTTTAATTTTAAGTAATTTTGTAGTTGCATGGTTACCTATACTTTATTGGCGGTTATTGCCATTTTTTCAATTATTTGCTTTAACGACCGAGAGGCCATGAGTAAATATTTATTTTATCCATATGGAATTAAACGTTATAAGGAGCATTATCGGTTTTTAACTCATGCCTTTATTCATGGAGACATCATCCATCTTTTATTTAACTGTTTGGCGCTTTATAGTTTTGGTTTAGCATTAGAGGAGGGTTATTTTCCTTATTTTTTTGGCGAGAAATTAGGTAAACTTTATTTTTTATTGTTGTTTACCGGTGGTATTTATGCTGCTTCAATTACTGAGTATTTAAGAAATAAGGATAATAGTAGCTACAGTAGTTTAGGAGCCAGTGGAGCAATTTCATCTGTTATGTTTTCCTATATTATTTTAAGTCCAAAATCAACAATTGGTTTGTTTTTTATTCCAATGCCGGGTTGGATTGCGGGTGTTGTGCTTTTAGGTTTAAGCGTGTTTTTAATCCAACGTAAACGTAAAGGTCTACATCAAGATACTATAAGTCACGAGTCACATTTTTGGGGAGCAATATTTGGAATTTTGTTCACAATTGTAATTAAACCCGATAGCTTAACTCAATTTATCAAACAAATTTTTTGATCGAAGTTTTAGAGCTTCATTTTCTTTAAGACGCATTGTGTTTGCATCCTTGGTCGTTTTGTCTTTATAACCGCATAAGTGCAGCACACCATGTATCATTACGCGATGCAATTCACTCGTAAAATCGGTCTCAAATTTCTGAGCATTATCCTTAACACGTTCAATACTAATAAACAGATCGCCGCTTATTTTTGAATCTACCGAATAATCAAAGGTTATAATGTCGGTAAGTGTTTTATGGTTCAAATAAGCGATGTTTTTTTTAAGTAACAATTCGTCGCTTGTGAAAATAAAATTCAGATCTCCTGTTATTTTTTTGTTTTTGGCGGCAATTAATTTGATCCAGTTTTTAAGGTCTGACTTCCGTTTTAAATTTAGTTGAATATCTTCAGTAAAAAAGGAGATTGCCATTTACAGATTTGGGTTGATGTTGCTGATTAGAGGTAACTGATTGTTGTTGCGAGCTAAAATTAGCTGTTCAATTAAGTATAAATTAGTTTTAAGTTGTTGGATATTTCTAAGATAGTTACCTAGTTCATTTCCGCTTAAACTTGTCAATTCAGCCTGGGCAGCTTTTTCTGTGTTGAGGTAATTTTCAATTTCTGAGGCTTGATTAGCATTGTTTTTAATATCAACTGATAGTTTACTTAACTGGGTTGATAGTAAGTTGGTTCTGACAATTAAGCGTTTTTTGTTTTCAGAAATGGCTTTTAAATTTTCCCCAGCAACAATAAAAGACTGTAAGGCATAGGCTTCTTCCTTGGTGAGCGTGTCTTTTATATTGCTTTTAATAAACTGCTGATATGCTTCATACTTTGAGATAGCTTTAAGAAGTTCTGCTGAATCAATTTGCTGCAAATGATTTTTATTAACCATCAACGTAGTTTGCAAACTGTCAATGGTTTTACGTTGACTTAACTGAACGTCATAATTCCCGCAAGCAGAAAAGAAGAATACTAAAAGGCCAACAAAAAGCTGATACACTGCAGAAGTGTTAGACTTTAATAGGCTATTTTTTATATTAATCAATTTTATCAAAACCACAATAAGGTATCAATACAGATGGAATTTTTATTCCATTTTCGGTTTGATTATTCTCAAGCAATGCCGCAACAATTCTTGGTAGAGCCAATGCGCTGCCATTTAAACTGTGAGCTAATTGAGTTTTTCCTGAACCATCTTTAAAACGACATTTTAAACGGTTCGTTTGAAATGTTTCAAAATTACTCACACTGCTTACTTCAAGCCAACGTTGTTGTGCAGCACTCCAAACTTCCATATCATATGTTAGTGCACTGGCAAAACTCATATCGCCACCACATAATTTTAATGTACGGAAAGGAAGCTCCAATTCTTTTAAAAGACCAGCAACGTAGTTACGCATTTCTTCAAGTACCTCGTAACTTTTTGCAGGATGCGCTATTTGTACAATTTCTACTTTATCAAATTGATGTAATCTGTTTAAGCCTCTAACATCTTTTCCGTAGCTTCCTGCTTCTCTTCTAAAGCAAGGTGTATAGCCGCAATTTTTAATCGGTAGGTCAGTTTCTTTTAAAATTACATCACGGTAAATGTTTGTTACGGGTACCTCTGCGGTAGGTATTAAATATAAATTATCAATTCCTACATGGTACATTTGTCCTTCTTTATCAGGTAATTGTCCCGTACCGTATCCACTGTCTTCGTTAACAACAATTGGTGGTTGAACTTCTAAATAACCCGCTGCAGTTGCTCTATCAAGAAAAAAATTAATTAGAGCTCTTTGCAAACGAGCGCCTTTTCCTTTATAAACCGGGAAACCTGCACCTGCAATTTTTACACCTAATTCAAAATCAATTAAATCATATTTTGTAGTTAATTCCCAGTGTGGTACTGCATTTTTTGCAAGTTGGGGTTTTTCCCCATGCTCATAAACGGTTGCGTTTTCTTCAGGGGTTTTTCCTAATGGAACAGTTAAATGAGGTGTATTAGGAATTGTAACTAAAATTGCATGAATGCTTTTTTCGATTTCAGCTAATTCCTCATCAAGTTCCTTTTCTTTTTGTTTAATTTCACTTGTACGTAGCTTAACCTTTTCCGCTTCTTCCTTTTTACCGGTTTTTATTAACTCACCAATCTGTTTGGCAATGGTATTAGCCTCTGCCTTTAGGTCATCGGTAGTTTTTTGCACAGCTCGGCGCTTTGCATCTTTTTCAAGAATTTCGTTTATGCTGTTCTCAGCATCTTTAAAGTTTTTTATTGCAAGGCGCTTTAAAACATCTTCTTTGTTTTCGCGGATATAATTTACTTGTAACATAATTTTATGGATGTAAAAATAAAAAAGCCTACCGAATTATCGACAGGCTTTTTAAAATAATTCGTAGTATACTTAAGCAGTTACAACCGAAACATACGAACGGTTGTCACGTTTCTTTTTAAATACAACGGTGCCATCAGTTAAGGCATATAAAGTATGATCTTTACCAATACCAACATTCTCGCCCGGATTATGTTTTGTACCACGTTGGCGTACAATAATATTTCCTGCAATGCAAGACTGACCACCAAAAATTTTGATTCCTAATCGTTTACTGTGTGACTCACGGCCGTTATCTGACGAACCCGCACCTTTTTTGTGTGCCATGTTTACTTTATTTTATTAATTAATCTTTTTTTGCTGTTTTTTTTGCTGCTGCTTTTTTCGCAGGAGCTTTTTTTGCTGCTGCTTTTTTCGCAGGAGCTTTTTTTGCTACCGCTTCTACATCGCTTTTTCCAGCTTTGTCGGCAGCAGGTTTAACGGTCCATACTTTTTTCTCAGCTTTTAATTCATCTTTTAATGTATCGCCTTTAGCTAATACACCTTGAATTAAAATTTGAGTAAATTGTTGACGGTGATTGTTCCATTTTTGATACGTTTTACGACGTTTTTTCTTGAAAACAATAACCTTATCACCTTTTACGTGACCAATTACTGTGGCAGCTACTTTAGCGCCATCAACGGTTGGGTTACCTACCTGAATTTTACCGGCATTATCAATTAATAATACTTTGTCAAACTCAACTTTAGCACCCTCGTTAGCCTCTAGGCGGTGAACGTAAACTTTGTTTCCACGTTCCACTTTAAACTGTTGCCCGGCTATTTCTACAATTGCGTACATCTGTTGTTTTTTAAATTGTTAATAAATTCCCTAAAAAGGGACGCAAAGATACTACTTTTCACTTATTCTGCAAATTTTTGTGGCTTATTTATCAAATAAACGCTAAAAATAATTAGTCCAATGCTTAAAAGTTGGAGTTGACTCACGTTTTCTCCGTCGATAAGCCCCCAGCCTATAGCAACAATTGGGATTAAATAGGTGCAACTACTGGCAAAAGTGGCATTGCTTAGTTTTATAAGGCGATTAAAGGCTATTACCGATAGGGCAGTGCCTAAAATGGCCAGGATTGAAACATATCCTAAACTTTCCATTGCCCCCGGTTTTTGCACATGAGAGGTAAAATCGGTTAAACCAAACAGATAAATTATTGCAATTGGTCCGATTATAAGGAACGCCCAAACCGCGGCTTTAACTGAATCAAGGTCCGAAAGATAATGTCGGATACCATTTATGCTGATGGCGTAGCATAAGGTAGCAGCTAGTACCAATAAACTAAACCAAACATTTTTACTCGTATCCGGACTATCATTAAAAACAACAAGCCCAATTGCAGCTAAAAAACCTAATAGAACGCCTGTTAGTTTGGTTTTACCGGGTTTATTCGCCAACCAAATTGTACTAATTATGATTGTAAACAAAGGTGTTAATGCGTTCAGCATCCCGGTTAAACTGCTACTGATTTGTGTTTCAGCTTTTGTAAATAAAAAGGCAGGTATTAAATTACCAAAGGCACCCATTAAAACCAGGCCGGGAAAATACTTTTTAAAATCAATTTTGGAGTGTTTGATTAACAATGGGAATAAAAATAAAAATGCAATGGAAATTCTAAGTGCTGCAACTTCATCACTTGAAAATGAGTTTAGTCCACGCTTCATTAGAATAAACGAGCTTCCCCAGGTTAAGGAAAGTGCAATTAAGATGATCCAGCTAAGCGTGTTTTTTTGCATAAAGAAAGGCCAAATGTAAGCAATAAACATTAATAGTTGTAAGTGCTTTAAGAATCGGTGTGAACTGGTTTGTGGTAGGAGTCAACTAGTATTCTAAAAATATAGAAAGAATGTATCAAAATATATTTTCGCTAACATAGATACTTTGTTACATTTGCAATTCTAATTTTAAATTCATGGAATAGCCAACTCTCTTCGTGTAAGAGTGTGATGAAGGGTCTATCCTAAAAATAAAAGATAATTATATTATATATGAAAATAGCAGTTGTAGGCGCAACAGGCCTGGTTGGTACAAAAATGTTGCAAGTTTTGGCAGAACGAAATTTTGAAGTGAGCGAATTAATACCGGTTGCTTCTGAAAAATCTGTTGGCAAGCTTATCAATTTTAAAGGAAAGGATTATAAAGTTCACAGTATGCAACAAGCCATTGATGCAAAACCGCAAATAGCTTTATTTAGTGCGGGTGGTTCTACTTCACTTGAATTTGCTGAAAAATTTGCCGCAGTTGGAACAACAGTTATTGATAACAGTAGTGCATGGCGAATGGATCCTACAAAAAAATTAGTGGTACCTGAAGTAAATGCGAAAGTTTTAACCAAAGCAGACAAGGTCATTGCTAATCCAAACTGTTCAACCATACAAATGGTGGTTGCTTTAATGCCATTGCATAAAAAATATAAAATAAAACGAGTAGTTGTAAGCACCTATCAAAGTGTAACCGGAACAGGTGTCAAAGCGGTTAATCAGTTGATGAATGAGCGCACAAAAGGTACCAGTGAAGAGATGGCTTATAAATATAAAATTGATTTAAATGCCATTCCTCAAATTGATGTTTTTTTGGATAACGGATATACCAAAGAAGAAATGAAAATGGTGAACGAAACTAAAAAAATCATGGGCGATGATCGTATACAATTAACCGCAACAACGGTAAGAATACCGGTTATGGGTGGGCACAGTGAAAGTGTTAATGTAGAATTCGAAAATGATTTTGATGTAAAAGATATTAAAACATTATTGGCAAATAGTCCGGGTATTGTTTTGCAAGATGAACCTTCAAATCAGGTTTATCCAATGCCGATGTGGGCGCATGATAAGGATGAGGTTTTTGTTGGGAGAATAAGAAGGGATGAAAGTCAGCCTAAAACACTCAATATGTGGATTGTGAGTGATAACTTAAGAAAGGGCGCTGCCACTAACGCTGTTCAAATAGCTGAATATCTGATAGTTAATAATTTAATTGACTGATTTTAGTCAGTTTTGTTAATAATTGGTTAGTTTTTTGTTAAAATAAGCTATAAACATTTGCATAGTTCAGATAAAATGCCTTATTTTGAACACAAATTTTTAAAACCAAGAAAAAATGAAAAAAATTACTATTTTAGCTGTAGCCTTAGTTGCTATTAGCTTCGCATCTTGTAAAAAAGATCGCACTTGTACTTGCAAAACTGTTACTACTCCAACTTCAGGTTCAGCAGTTACAACTGAAGAAGAAATTACAGTTAAAGACGCTAAGAAATATGATGCAACTGTTGGACAATGTGCTTCATACAGCTACCAACAAACAGCACCTGTTTCTGGTACTAAAACTGAAACAACTTGTGAATTAAAATAATAACCAATTTAAAATTAAAATTAAAATGAAAAATATATTTGTATCAGCTTTAGTTCTTGTGGCTTTAGCTTCATGTAAAAAAGATGTAACTTGTGAGTGTAAAACTACTAGTGATGCTCCGGGATTTGTTTCAAGTACAACTGTTCAAACTTGGAAAGATGTAAAAAAATCTGACGCTCGTAAACAATGTCAAAGCTACACTGCTAAGCAAACTGCTCCAGTAGCTTCTACTTATTCATATGGTCAAGATTGCGAATTAAAATAATTTAATTATTTTGATTAATAAGAAAAACCTCGTTTATACAAAACGAGGTTTTTTTTTAATGTATTTTAAAATAATAAATAAACCAACATGCAATAAAAAGCATGTTATATCGAATAACCAAAAACAAAAAAAATGAATAAAAAACTAACAATTGCAATATTTGCCTTAGCTATAAGCACAATTGCCTGTAAAAAGGAACGCACTTGCGAGTGCAAAACTACGTCTACCAGCAGCACAACTGATGTAAACGGTGTTACAACATCGTATACCGGGAACCCTACTACCAGTACAACAAAATATACAAAAGCTAAAAAATCTGATTTAAGAGTTTCTTGCGGAAATTCAAAATATGATTCTAATTATTCGTCTACTGATAATGGCGCTGCTAATGGTGGAGGTGGATACAAATCAGAAACAACCTGTGAACTGAAGTAATGTTATTTTAATAACAATTTAACTTAATCTATTTAACCTATCAAATTATGAAAACATATAAAACCTTAATACTTGCCGGTTCAATACTATCTCTTGCCCTTGTATCTTGTAAGAAAGAAAGAACCTGTACCTGTGAAACAAAAGATACAACAACAACCGTTCGTACCCCAAGAACTAAAAATGGCTATACCCCTTCAGCTACTACTGATGTATCTGTTGATGCTGGTAAAGCTTCAAATAGCTGGGATAATATTAAAAAATCGGAGATGAGAACTTTTGCAGACTGTTTAGATCAAACTAGGACTTCATCTAATACTTATACAACGGTTCAGTCAATTTCTACACCTACAACTGTGCCGCCGTCTACCTTTGTAATTAACATGTTTGTTACCTACACTGTTGATGTAACTACAACAAACGAATCAACCTTGTCTAATTGCGAGATAGAATAAGGGGTATACCCACTAAAAAAAACCCTGCTATTTTAAGCGGGGTTTTTTTATGTATTTTAGTAAATAAATTTCACTAAAAAGTGGTATAATTCAGCTAAAATTCTATCTTTGCAACCTTAATTTTTTATAAAATATGCAAAACAAAGGTGCCATTAAAATATTTGCAATACTGTTAGGTCTTGCTTGTATTTTTTATTTATCGTTCACATGGGTTACTCGTGGAGTAGAAAGCGATGCAGCTGCTTATGCCGAAGCAACTGTTAATTCTCAGAAAGTTTCAGCTGCTATCAAAGATTCAGCAAAAGGAAATGCAAATCTAGAGGCAAAGTTAAAATCATATTACCTTGGTAAATACGAGGATAATTACCTCGATTCTATGAAAAAGCAGCAGGTTTACCCGCTTTTTGGTTACACCTACGAAGAGTGTAAAAAGAATGAAATTAATTTAGGTTTGGATTTGCGTGGTGGTATGAACGTAACTTTAGAAGTTTCTGTTTACGATATCATCAAAAATTTAAGTAACGATTCTAAAGATCCAGCTTTTATTGCAGCATTGAATGAAGCGCAAAAGAATTTGGGTGTAAATAACAACGATGATTTTATCAAGTTATTCGAGAAAGCTTACAATCAAAAAAACCCTAGCGGCCGTTTAGCTCCAATTTTTCAATCAATTGAAAACAAAAGTAAAATTACTTTTAACTCTTCTAACGAAGAGGTAGTGCGTTTCATCCGTGAGCGTGTTGATGAGGCAGTAGCCAATGCAGAAAAAACATTTAGTTCACGTATTAACCGTTTTGGTGTTGCTCAACCTAATATCCAAAAATTAGAAGCTAGTGGTCGTATCTTAGTTGAATTACCTGGTGTAAAAGATAAAGAACGCGTTCGTGAATTATTACAAGGCACAGCTAACCTAGAATTCTGGGAAACATACGAAAATGGTGAAATTGCTCCATTACTTGATAAAGCTAACACAGTTATTGCTGATGAGTTAAATGGGGTAAAGCCTGCACTTGTTGACACTTTAGTAAAAGGTGATTCTACTGCTGTAAATAACGCAACAGTTGCCAACACTACTACAGCAGCTGCCACGGCAACTCCTGCAGTTGGAGATTCTGCTAAAAAAGATTCTACAAAAGTAGCTTCAACAGGAACAGTTAACCCACAAGATACTGCAATCAAAGGTTTCCAAAAACGTGTTCCTTTGTTCTCAGTGTTCCAAAATGCATTTCCTTTAGTTCCATTGAAAGGTCGTGTTACAGTAGATGAGAAAGGTAATCCTAAACAATACGCAGAAGGGCCAATTGTTGGTTTAGCTACTTCAAAAGCAGATACTGCTAAAGTAAATAAGTTATTAAAAATAGCAATTGCTAAAAACGTATTTCCTGCTCGCGTAAGATTTATGTGGAATAACAAGGAAATCGAAAGTAAAGATGCTGAAGGTAATGTTGTTGGTGGATACTTTGAACTTTATGCTGTTAAAGCAGATAGCAAAGGCCGCCCTGCGTTAAGTGGTGATATCATTACAAGTGCAAGAAAAGAATACGATCAGCAAAGTGGTGCTTCACCAAACATTGGTATGAGTATGAATAACGAAGCTGCTCAGAAATGGAAAAACATCACTGGTTCTAACAGAGGTAAATGTGTAGCAGTAGTTATGGATAACATGGTGTTTAGTGCACCTCGTGTTAATGCTGAAATTTCAGGTGGTCAATCTCAAATCTCAGGAAATTTCACTGATGCAGAGGCAGATGCTTTAGTTGCAATTTTAAGTGCCGGTAAATTACCTGCGCCTTCTCATATTGTTGAGGAGAGTGTTGTTGGTCCTACCTTAGGTCAAGAAGCCATTGATTCTGGTTTAATGAGTTTTGTTATTGCTTTATTGGTGATTTTTGTATTCATGGCATTGTATTACAGCAAGTCTGGTTTAGTAGCCAATGTTGCTTTAATTGCTAACATGTTCTTTATCATGGGTATTTTAACCTCATTAGGTGCGGTATTAACTTTACCTGGTATCGCCGGTATCGTTTTAACTATTGGTTTAGCGGTTGATGCTAACATCTTAATATTTGAGCGTGTTCGTGAAGAATTAGCAGAAGGTAAATCAACTTCTGCAGCTATTAAAGAAGGTTTCAAACATGCGATGAGTTCAATTATTGACTCAAACGTTACACTTGCTATCTTAGCTATTATCCTTTATGTTTTTGGTAGTGGTCCGGTACAAGGTTTTGCTACTACTTTATTTATTGGTATCTGTACTTCTTTATTCTCTGCAATCTTAATTACACGTGTTATTTTCGAATGGATGCTAGAGAAAAAGAAAGAAATTCCTTTTGATACTGCAGCTACTAAAAATGCATTTAAGAAATTATCTTTTGATTTTGTTGGGAAACGTAAGATTTATTATATTATCTCTTCATTAATCATTGTTTTAGGTATTGTATTTTATGTAAAAAACAAAGGCTTAAACTTAGGCGTTGATTTTAAAGGTGGTCGTACATACCAAATTCGTTTTGAAAATGATGTAAATACCGAAGATGTTAAGAAAGCTTTAGCTAATGCATTAGGTGGTGCTCCTGAGGTTAAAACGTTAGGTTCTAAAAACCAGGTAAAAGTTACAACAACTTTTAGAGTATCAGATAATAATCCTAATACAGATAAGGAAGTAGAAGCAGCTATTAAAACTAGTCTTGCGGCAGTTCCGGGTAATGGTGAAATTATGCAATCTCAAAAGGTAGGACCTACTATTGCAACTGATATCGTTTACGGTGCTTATGGTGCTATTTTATTCTCATGTTTAATGATGTTCGTATACATTGTTGTGCGATTCCGTAAGTGGCAATATGGTTTAGGTTCAGTTGTAGCCTTGTTCCATGACGTGTTAATCGTATTATCGTTCTATACTATTTTTGATGGAATTTTACCATTCTCATTAGAAATTGGACAAGATTTCATAGCAGCTATCTTAACGGTAATGGGTTATACAATGACTGAAACAGTTGTTGTGTTTGACCGTATCCGTGAGCGTTTAGCTTCTAATAGCAAATTAGATGTTGCTGGTGAAGAACGTAATAAATTAATTAACTACGCATTAAATAGTACTTTAAGTCGTACAATCCTTACTTCATTAACTGTATTCTTCGTATTACTAGTTATCTTCATTTTCGGTGGAGAAAGTATCCGCGGCTTTATTTTCGCATTGTTAATTGGACGTATCATTGGTACTTATTCATCATTATGTATTTCAACACCAATTGTTGTTGATTTTGATAAGGGTGAAGCAAAAAAATAAGTATACACGTTAAATATTAAAAGCGCAAAGTAATTTGCGCTTTTTTATTGAAATAAAATGAATTATTACATGTTCTAAAAATTAAACAAAATAAAAGATGAAATTTCATAAAGAAGGTTATGCCAGTTTAGGCCTTGTGCTTGTTTTTGGTGCTATTTTAATCGGTATTGCTCATTATTTTTTTAATGATTTTATAATTGCCAAAGCGTTTGCTTATACGTTAAGTATATTTTTACTTATTACCATTTTACAGTTTTTCAGACATCCAACAAGGCAGCATACCAAAGGAGATAATTTGGTTATATCGCCTGCCGATGGTAAAATTGTTGTTATTGAAGAAACTACAGAAGGTGAATACTTCAAAGATAAAAGGCTTCAAGTAAGTGTATTCATGAGTCCGATTAATGTTCATGTTAACCGCTATCCAATTTCAGGTGTAGTTAGTTTCTTTAAATATCATCCGGGTAAATTTTTGGCAGCCTGGGAACCTAAAAGTAGCACAGAAAATGAGCGAACTACAGTTGTTGTTAAGCATCATTCTGGTAAAGAAATTTTATTCAGACAAATAGCTGGCGCTTTAGCCAGAAGAATTGTTTGGTATTGTAAACAGGACGATGTAGCAGAACAGTGCGGAGAAATGGGATTTATAAAATTTGGTTCTCGTGTTGATTTGTTTTTTCCATTAGGAACTAAACTCAATGTTAAAATCGGAGATGTTGTAAAAGGATCTCAAACGGTTATTGCCGAAATTTAAAGGTTAAATTTTTATTCCAACCACACAAACATCATCTGTTTGTGGCTGTTCACCTTTCCATTGATGAAAGGCATTTTCAACTCCGGAACGTTGTTCCTCCATGCTTTTATTTTGAAGCGTAATTAAAAGATTTTCGAATTTCTTTTTCATATAGCGTTTGCCGTTTTCTCCACCAAATTGGTCAGGATAACCATCAGTAAACAGATAAACGCAATCATTTGGCATTAACTGATAAGAATTATGTGTAAATGAGTTAAAAACCTCACTTACATTGCCAATGGCTTGTTTGTCTGTTTTCAAAACAATAGCCGCTCCATCACGAACAACCATAATAGGGTTGTTAGCACCTGCGTAAGCCATTGTATTTGAGTTAGTATCAATGGCCACCAAAGAAATGTCCATCCCGTCTCTGATTTGGTCTTTTCCATCGCTTTGTAAGGTATTAATAATACTGCGATTCAAAAAGTCAAGCGCCTCAGCAGGACTATTCACATCTTTTTCTGAAGTTGTTTGATTTAAAAAGTTACTTCCCAAAAGGCTCATGAAGGCCCCAGGAACACCATGTCCGGTGCAATCAGCAACAGCCATAACAATATACTCTTTTTGGTTGCCATCTGGTGGGGTTGTTACTATTTTTTTCGCCCAATAAAAATCGCCACTCACGATATCTCTTGGAAGGTAGAAAACAAAATATCGGTCATTGAAGTAGTCCTTTAAAGTTTGCGCGGTAGGCAAAATGGCTTGTTGTAATCGTTTGGCATACCTCAAACTGCTTGTTATTTCAACGTTTTTCACTTCTACCTCGTGTTTTTGAGCTTCAATAATGTCTTTGCTTTCTTCAAGCTCAATTCTACTTTTAATTTCATTATAAGTTAGTCTGTATCGTTGCCTAATCATAAAAATACTGGCAATGGAAACACAAACAATAAGTAATCCACCGTTTATTAAATACTCTTCAATAGATAATGTGCTGTTTATTTTATAATAGATAATAAGTGCTGCAATTGTTGTGATAACTAATAAAATTGAGTATTTAAACTCCCAAAGAACTAACATACCGGCACAAATGAATAGGGCCATAAATGCAAACGTATGTTTTTGAAAGTGCGCAACATCCATCACGCTCCACATATAAGCATTTTGAATGGAAATACCCAAAATGAAAATGAACATGCAGTTGTATATGGATAAATTAATTTTTGATTTTAATAATAAACAAAGCAAACAAACCAAGCAAACACCTATACGAAAGAGTAGAAAGGGTATCCACATCTCTTTGAATGTGAAATAATCTCCAATACTCCAAAATAAATTTAGTCCGATACCAATCCAACATGCTAAAACGTGGAATCGCTCGGTAGATTTGTAAAACGCAGTAAGTATTTTTTGTTCTGAAGCCATTTAGTTAGTAATTAACTAAATAATAATTTATTAAAAATACTAATTAAATTGCTAAAAAGTTATGCTTACTGTGAATAATTATTGAATGAAAACCCTCAATAAATTAGTAATTTCGGGGCAATTATAAATAACGTTTATGTCATATATTAACAACATTGTAGCGCGTCAGATACTTGATTCGCGTGGTAATCCAACCATTGAAGTGGATGTAATAACTGAAACAGGTGTTTTGGGTAGGGCAGCGGTCCCAAGTGGGGCAAGCACCGGAAGTCATGAAGCTGTTGAGCTTAGAGACAACGATAAAACACAATATTTAGGTAAAAGTGTAAATAATGCGGTTAACAATGTTAACACAATTATTAGAGAGAACTTAAAAGGTGCTTATTTATTAGATCAAACCGCCATTGATTATACAATGCTTAATTTAGATGGTACTCCCAACAAAGCTCACCTTGGGGCTAATGCCATCTTAGGAGTATCTTTAGCCGTAGCAAGAGCAGCAGCTGAAGAAACACGAATGCCTTTATACAGATATGTTGGTGGTGTAAGTGCTAACTTATTGCCAATTCCAATGATGAACATTTTGAATGGCGGTGCACATGCAGACAATGGAATTGATTTCCAGGAATTCATGATTATGCCAATTGGGGCTGAGACTTTTAGCGATGGTTTAAGAATGGGTGCAGAAATTTTTCACCACTTAAAGGCTGTTTTAAAATCTCAAAAACTGGCTACCAATGTAGGCGATGAAGGTGGTTTTGCACCAGATTTTAAAAATAATGAAGAGGCTATTAAAGCAGTTATGCAAGCCATTGAAAAGGCAGGTTACAAACCTGGTGAAGATATTTACATTGCTTTAGATGCTGCCAGCACTGAGTTTTTTAATGCAGATGAAAAAATGTATCATTTTAAGAAATCAACCGGTGATAAATTAACCGTGTCACAAATGACCGATTATTGGGCTGATTGGTGTAAAAAATATCCAATTATCAGTATCGAAGATGGTTGTAGTGAGGATGATTGGGATGGTTGGGGTCAATTAACCCAAAAAATTGGAGATCGTGTTCAATTAGTTGGAGATGATTTATTTGTAACCAACGTTAACCGTTTAGCTGAAGGAATTAATACAGGTGTAGCCAATTCAATATTAGTGAAGGTGAATCAAATTGGTACATTAACAGAAACCATTTCGGCAGTTAATCTTGCACATAGTAATTCGTATACTTCGGTAATGAGCCACAGAAGCGGAGAAACCGAAGATACAACAATTGCGGATTTAGCGGTAGCATTAAGTTGTGGTCAGATTAAGACCGGTAGCGCCAGCCGTAGCGACCGGATCGCAAAATACAATCAATTATTAAGAATTGAGGAACAATTAGGTGGAACAGCCCGTTATTTAGGCAAATCTTTTAAGTTTGTTCCTTAATTGAATAAAAGCTATCATATTTTAATTAAAGGTAAAGTACAGGGCGTTGGTTTTAGAGCTAACGCCCAAGCTTTTGCAAATAAATGCCATTTAAGTGGTTTTGTAAAAAATTTACCTGATGGTTCTGTTATCATAAGGGCCGAAGGCTTGGAGGATAACATCAATAAATTAATTGAATGGTGTTATGTAGGGCCCAGATTTGCTTCAGTAGACGAAGTTAATGCCACAGAAGTTGAGGTAGAAAACTATAAGACCTTTGAGCTAAAGCGTTGAGGTAGAATTAAATAAAAACGCCGGTTAAGACCATTACTTTAACCGGCGTTTCTATTAGGGGATGAAATAGCTTTGTTATAGGTTAACTATAATAAATAGGATACTAATCACTGTACTAAGAGTAAAAAGATTAACAACCCACTTTGTAGGGGCTTGTCCAATAGCACTTACATTATTAGCCATGGCACCAGCCATAACCAAACCAAGTTGCCAAATAGGCGCATCTTGAGATAAAATTTGCATAGCCGCAAATCCACCCAAAATACTTCCAATTGTAATTGTCATAGCTATTAAGCCAAAATAACTGAATTCAAGTTTTGAAATAAAGTTTGCGTACCAACCAGTACTTACTTGTTTTGAATGACTAGCTGTTAAATTTAATGCGTTTGATTTTAATGTTGTTTCCATAATTAGTGTTTTTTGTTACAAACCTAATTCGCAAACCAAATTACATCAATGATAATTGTCAATTTATTAATTGATTATTGTCACTTTTCTAATTATATTTATAAGATGACAATTATCATGTTTTTTTCATGACAATTGTTTTTATTCAACAGAAAAACTAACTCAATATTTGCATTATGATTTTAGATCAAAACAAGTACGAAATTTTCAGCTTAATTGTAAGAGTATTTACAGGCTTGTTGTTTTTATTTCAAGGATATGATAAGGTATTTAAGGTCGGGATTAAAGGTTGCGTGGAAGCTTTTAAGGTTGAAACCGATAAGATAAGAATACCTGATTTCTTGTTAACAGCTGTAGTAGTATTTACTTCTTTTACAGAATTTTTTGGTGGCATGTTTTTAATATTAGGGTTCTTATATAAATACACGTTGGTTTTTTTAGGAATGGATTTAATAATAGTTTCTATTGCTTTTGGAATGATTCAGCCGATGTGGGATACCAAACACGCTTTTCCTAGATTTTTGCTCATCGTTTTAAACATGTTTGTACTAATTCAATTTGATAAATTCACCCTGGATCACTTATTTAATATTAACTAAAAACCATATGAGCAAACAAAAAGTAATAGTAGGTATCGATTATTCAAAATCGTGTATTAATGCCCTAAAATATGCCGAGTTATTGGCTTATCATTCGAACAGTGAATTATTACTGTTTCATTTATACGATGCGCCTGTATTTTTCTCTAATTCTGGGTTGTATTTTATCTCAAGCCAGTCGGTAGCAAAAACGAGTAAGGACAAGTTAAAACTTTTTACCGAAAAGAACTTAAAAGACAGTAGAGTAGTTTATTCAGCTCATGCCAGTAGTGGCGTTTTTGAAGACGTGGTTAAAGATTTAGCCAAGAAAAATAAGGTTCAGGCTATCGTTTTAGGATTGGAAAGCAAAACAAAAATTAATCGTTTTATCTATGGAACAAGCAGCACCAGCATTTTAGGAAAGGTTCAGTGTCCGGTAGTAATAGTACCGGAATCTTATAAAACACATAAATTATCTAAAACACTTCTTGCAGTAGATAATGCTGAAGGGTTTTCAAAGGGTTGTTTAAAAACCATTAAGAGTTTTGTTAACGGAACACAAAGTAAACTAGAAGTATATCATATTAAAACGCCGTTTGAGGTGTTTTCTGATAAGAAAGAGCAAACGCTAAAGGTTGATGCAAATTTAACCTACCCGGTAAAGGTAAAAAAAGCGAAAGAAGCTGTTGATGGAATTGTAGGGCTTTCAAAATCTCTTAAGGCAGACGCAATAATGAGTATTTCTAGGAAACACTCTTTTGTTTACCGCTTTTTTAATGAATCTAATTCTAAAGAAATTGCCTTTAGATCAAGAGTACCTGTAGTTGTTATCCACGAATAAAAATTAAATAAGAACCATGAAAAAATTTAGCGTAAAAAACATTTTAGTTCCCTACGATTTTTCCAAAACCGCAGAAGTAGCTTTAAACAAGGCTGCATTTATTGCACAACAAACAAAGGCCAGTTTGATTCTTACATATATTAGCAAAGTAGATGACTTAGTTGATTTGTTTTTGCTTGAGATTAAAGCAAGTAAAGGAAAGGCTATGAAGGAATTTTTTGACAAGAAATTGACAGAGGTTGCCGATAATATTACAGCAAAGTACAAATGCAAGGTCATTACTTATCATCAACAAGGCTCCATTGCTTCCGAGATTATTGATGCAGCTGACTTTCATCACGCTGACCTTATTATTATGGGTACAAAAGGTAAGGATTCAAACTCTGATTTGTTTTTAGGTAGTAATGCTTACCGTGTTATTACTAAAAGTGAGGTGCCTGTCATGACAATCACCGTTGATAATAAAGTAAATGGATTCAACTCAATACTTCTGCCAATTGACTTATCTGATCATACAAGACAAAAGGTGAACTATGCCATTGACTTTGCAAAAGTTTTTAATTCCAAAATTACTGCATTAGCAATATACACTGCTAATGAAAAAGAATTAAAATATAAGTTGGAAGTGATTTTGGGTCAAATTGCAAAAAAATGTGCTTCTTCAAAAGTACAGGTTGAAACGCGTATGGAAAAAACAGCTCATCGTATTTCAAAAACGTTAAGTGTAGCGAAAAGAGTTAAGGCTGATTTGATTATTTCTATGACTGATGAGAAGATGGAAGGTGCTAAAAAATGGCTTAGTACATACGATCATGAATTAGTGAATAATTCAAAAATACCTGTTATTTCAATACAACCAGAAGTGAACAGCGAATTTACCACTGAAGGCACAATGTTGCCTTACTAGATTTAAAACAAAATATAATTTAATAACCGCTTTTTAAAAAGCACAATGTAATAGTATGAAAATAGTATTGGAGGATTCTTTTACCCTAGACGAAGTGAAAAAACAATTTCACAGTGGATTTCCTTATTTAAAATTAGAATTTTTTAGTAAACGCCATAAAACATTTGAGGCATCAAAACAATCATTAATGATTAAGGACAACGTTTCGTTAAAAGAGCTTACTTCAAAAGAGGGCAGTCTGGAAGTTCGCAACGACATGACCGTTGAGGAGTTAGAAAAGAAGTTCTTAACACAGTTTGGCTTGAATGTACAAGTGTTCCGAAAGTCAGGAAAATCATGGCTTGAAACAACTATCACAGATAAGTGGACGCTTGAAAAGCAAAATGCACAGGGTGAAGAATTGGATGTTCTGAATAAATACGACGAGCAATAAAAATGGAACTGGAAGCCCCAATAGTTGTTGAAAAGGTTGAGGTTAATCAAAAGGCATGTTACCATTGTGGCGAACCGGTTCGAAACACAAATAATGTTATAGGAGAGAAACAGTTTTGCTGCAGTGGCTGTAAAACTGTTTACCAAATAATCAATAAAAACGATCTGTGTGATTATTATTCTATTGATGAAACGCCTGGTTTAAGGCAAGATAAGCAGTTTAGAAAAGGCAAATTTGATTTGCTTGAAAGTGATGAGGTTAAATCCAAGCTAATATCGTTTAAAGACGAAAATCACAGCCATGTAGTTTTTTATCTACCTCAAATACACTGTAGCTCTTGTATCTGGATTTTAGAACACTTAAACAGAATTAATCCTGCAATTATTAAATCACAGGTTAATTTTCTGAAACGTGAAATCACAGTTGTTTATAATCATCATGAAACTGACTTAAAAATAGTTGCCGAAAATCTTGCATTGATTGGCTATGAACCACATGTCAGCTTAAACGATATTGATGGTAAAAAGATTAAAAAATATGATACTTCCAAGATTTTGAAATTAGGCATTGCCGGTTTTTGTTTTGGAAACATCATGATGTTAAGTTTTCCTGAGTATTTTTCGATAGCAGAAGAGGGTGATTTAAAATTAAAATCATTGTTTGGTTATTTAAATTTAATCTTAGCACTACCTGTTTTTTTCTACTGTTCTGCAGAATTCTTTATCTCCGGTTATAAAGGACTTAAGCAATCCTTTTTAAATATTGATGCACCAATTGCCTTGGCCATTTTAATAACCTTTGGAAGGAGTGTATTTGAAATTCTTACTGATACTGGTGCTGGATATTTAGATTCGATGAGTGGGATTGTTTTTTTTATGTTGATTGGTCGTTATGTCCAAACCAGAACTTATGATACAATCTCCTTTGATCGTGATTTTAAATCCTATTTCCCGCTTGGTATTACAGTAATCGAAAAGGAACAGGAAATTCAAAAACCTGTTTCTTCGATAAAGGTTGGAGATATCATAAAAATACACAATGATGAAATAATCCCCGCTGATGGTATTCTGTTTTTAGGTAAGGCAGAGATTGATTATAGTTTTGTAACGGGTGAATCGAAACCAATTGATAAAGCTATTGGTGAATTAGTTTATGCAGGAGGGAAGCAGGTTAATGCAGCTATTCAGCTAAAGGTAGTAAAAGAGGTTACGCAAAGTTACCTAACAAAACTTTGGAATACAGAAACATTCAAAGCAAATGAAAAGGAGGATCCTAATCAATCCTTCATTCATAAATTAAGTAAATACTTCACCTATATATTGTTTTCAATTGCTATCGTTTCTGCAGTTTATTGGAGTATATATGATTCTTCACGCATTTGGTCTGCAGTTACCGCGGTGTTGATTGTTGCCTGTCCATGTGCATTGTTATTAAGTGCAACTTTTACTAATGGTAATTTTATAAGGATTTTAAACAAATATGGCCTTTATGTAAAAAACGAAAGAACGATTGAAGTGCTATCAAAAATTACTAGTGTTGTATTTGATAAAACTGGTACAATAACAGAGCAAGGTGAATCGACGGTGACTTTCATTGGTCAGGATCTGAGTCCGTATCAAAGCCGTTTATTAAAATCACTTACATACGCATCTAATCACCCCTTAAGCAGAGATATTCATAAATATTTGCCGGTAACAAAATTATTTCCAATTTATAACTATCAACAACATGTAGGAATGGGTGTTTCTGGTAAAATTGATGAGCATTTGATTGAAATGGGTTCTTCCTCTTTTATTGGAGTTCAATCAAACACGGAGTTTGATGGAAGCTTTGTTCATGTTAAAATTGACGGAGTTTATCTTGGTAGTTTTAGGATTAACAACAAATACAGATTTGGGTTACAAGGAATAATAAAAAAGCTAAGCCAAAGGTATCGACTAAAATTAGTGTCGGGTGATAACGAACTAGAAAGGCCTTATTTAGAAACCCTTTTTCCTGAGTCAACAGAATTGTTATTTAATCAGAAACCCATAGATAAATTGGAGGTTGTCAAATCTATTCAACAAACAGGGGAGAGGGTGTTGATGGTTGGAGATGGCTTAAATGATGCCGGTGCGCTGAAACAAAGTGATGTTGGGCTTGCCATAAGTGATAATAGTAATAATTTTTCACCTGCTTGTGATGCTATTTTAATGGGTTCGAATTTTAAACTTTTAGACGCTTTGATTCGATTTACTAAAAAGCAAAGATTTATTATTAATGCCAGTTTCGTGCTTTCTATCATTTATAATTTTATTGGTTTAAGTTTTGCCGTACAGGGTACGTTAATGCCTGTAATTGCTGCTATTTTAATGCCGGTAAGTTCTTTAAGTATCATTTTATTAACTACGATTTTAAGTTCATTTTTCGAAAAAAGATTAATACATGACAAAAGTCATTTTTAATCATGACTCTCGTCAAATTAACATTTTTATTGCTAATTAATTTTGTGAACGGTTTATGAGTGCAATGTTTATAATGATAGGGGCAAGTTTAGTTTTAGCTATTGGATTTTTGGTTGCCTTTATCTGGTCAGTTAAATCAAAACAATACGAAGACGATTATACACCATCAGTTAGGATGTTATTTGACCCTAAACCTTCATCTGAGTTAAACTCAGATCAATCAAACCAGAATTCACCTCAAATAGATAAAAAATAAATAAAAACAAACAAACAAACAACAAATTATGGAACTACAAAAATTTCAGTACGACAACAAAATAGTTAAAATGTTTGCTTATGCTACAATGCTTTGGAGTGTAGTAGGTATGTTGGCAGGTATGCTGGCCGCAGTACAAATGTATTTACCGGAGGCTAATTTAAATTTGCCATATACAACATTTGGCAGGGTTAGACCAATTCATACCAACGCTATTATTTTTGCATTTGTTGGTAACGGTATTTTTATGGGCGTTTATTATTCTTTACAACGCTTATTAAAAGCTCGAATGTTCAGTGATTTCTTGAGTAAGCTCCATTTTTGGGGATGGCAATTAATAATCGTTTTAGCGGCGATTACTTTAGTGCTTGGTTATTCAACCGGTAAAGAATATGCTGAATTAGAATGGCCTATCGATATTTTAATCGCTTTGGTTTGGGTTGTTTTTGGTTGGAACATGTTTGGTACTATTATCAAAAGAAGAGAGAGACATTTATATGTTGCTATTTGGTTTTACATCGCCACTTTTATTACAGTTGCAATGTTACACATTGTAAATTCAATTGAAATACCTGTTTCTTTCTGGAAATCTTATTCATGGTATGCTGGTGTTCAGGATGCATTAGTGCAATGGTGGTACGGGCATAATGCCGTTGCTTTTTTCCTTACAACGCCTTATTTAGGTTTGATGTATTATTTCTTGCCTAAAATCGCTCAACGTCCTGTTTATTCTTATCGACTTTCAATTATACACTTTTGGGCCTTGATTTTCCTATATATCTGGGCGGGTCCTCACCATTTACTATATACATCTACTCCGGATTGGGCGCAATCATTGGGTGTTGTGTTTTCCGTAATGTTAATTGCGCCTTCCTGGGGTGGTATGATAAATGGATTATTGACATTGCGTGGAGCTTGGGATAAAGTAAGAGACAATGTAGGTTTAAAGTTTTTAGTAGTAGCTGTAACGGCATACGGTATGGCAACTTTTGAAGGCCCTATGTTATCTTTAAAAGCAGTTAATAAAATCAGTCACTTTACCGATTGGACTATCGCACACGTGCATGTTGGAGCTTTAGGATGGAACGGTTTTTTAACTTTTGGGATATTATATTGGTTAATACCTCGCTTATTCCAAACTAAGTTGTATTCTGAAAAAATGGCTAATCAGCATTTCTGGATAGGCACGTTGGGTATTGTTCTTTATGCAGTGCCAATGTATTGGGCAGGTTTTATGCAATCATCAATGTGGAAAGATTTTACAGATGAAGGTCAATTGAAATACCAGTTCATGGATACGGTTACTTACATGAGACCTTTTTACATTGCACGTTCTATTGGAGGTTTATTGTTTTTAATCGGAACTATTATGATGATTATCAATTTAATTAAAACAATTAAAGTTGGTACTTTTCTTGAAGTTGAAAATGATGAAGCTCCTGCCTTAAGTGGTGAATATAAATCACATGCTACAGATCATTGGCACAGATGGATTGAGCGTAAGCCAATTCAAATGTTAATTGTTAGTTTGGTTGTTGTGGCTATTGGTGGTATCATTGAATTTGTCCCTGCATTTTTGGTTAAATCAAACATACCTACCATTCAAAGTGTAAAACCGTATACGCCTCTTGAATTGCATGGTAGAGATATTTATATCAGAGAAGGATGTTATACTTGTCACTCGCAAATGGTTCGTCCGTTTAGAGATGAAGTTGCACGTTATGGCGAATATTCAAAGGCAGGTGAGTTTGTGTATGATCATCCTTTCCAATGGGGTAGTAAGCGAACTGGTCCGGATTTAGCAAGGCTTGGTGGTAAGTATCCTGATAGTTGGCATTTTAATCACATGTACGAACCAAATTCAATGGCACCAGGTTCAATCATGCCAAGATATCCTTGGTTAATTGAAGATCAATTAAATGCAAATAATACAATGGCAAAAATAAAAGCCATGATTAGATTAGGCGTTCCTTATCCTGAAGGTTATGAGAATAAGGCATTAGCTGATATGGAATCTCAAGCTAAAGAAATTGCTGCGAATCTTAAAAAAGATGGTATCGAAACTTTACCTGACCGTGAGATTGTTGCTTTAATCGCCTACTTACAAAGATTGGGTAAAGATATTAAGGCTAATAATTTAAAAGCTGAGGCAAAATAATTAATTGTTAAACAAATAGGAATTATAATATGAAATTCATCAATTATTTAGAAAGTATAACAGGTATTGGAATTTATCCATTAACAGCCCTTATGATATTTGTGTTGTTTTTTTTAGCTGTAAGTATTTATTTAATTAAAGGAAGCAAAAATCATTTTGAAGAAGCAAGTCGTATTCCGCTTAGTTTAAAGGAAGTTGGAGAACTCGACAGCAAATCATAATTATACAAGTATAATAAAACAAACTGTCTGTCTGTTATAAAAAAAAATCTGTTCATTAAAAAATAAAAAGCAATAAAAATCTAGATATGAAAATCAGTCCAAATTTAAAATTAATTGCCTTGTTCATGGTAAGTCCATTACTCGCTTTTTGTCAGGATCAATCCGAAAAAGCAAGCCCAAGCGCTTTTTCTAATCCTTTATTCCTAGTATTATTATCAGTTATTATTGTATTACTGATTGTAATCGTTTCGTTTAGCTCTGCTTTTAAAAGCTTAGCTGATAGCGATGTGTTAACAAAAAAGAGCAATGAAAGCAATTCAAATGTTATTAAATCAGTTTTAGTGCTTTTTAGTTTGTTTTTTGCAAATGATTTATTAGCGCAATCCAGCTCAAGCAGCGCAGGTGTTTCGGGTTTAGATCCGATGACTTTTTATTTTATGATTGGAATTATCATTATCGAATTAATTGTTTTGGTTGCATTAATCGGTCAGTTCAATTTCTTGTTAAAACAACAGAAAGCAACACCTGAAAAAACTGTGAAATTTAGCGAAACAAAAATCATTCTTTCTTTAACAGATGCAGTGCCTGTTGAGGAGGAGGGAAGAATTTTATTAGATCATGATTATGATGGAATTAAGGAATTAGATAACAACTTGCCTCCTTGGTGGAAGTATGGTTTTTACGCAACAATTGTCTTTGCATTTGTTTATATCTCAATTTATCACGTAATGGGTATTGGTGATTTGCAAGACAAGGAGTTTGAAACTGAAATGAAAGTCGCTAAACAAAAAGTTGAAGAGTACATGAAGAAGTCTGCGAATAATGTAGATGAAAATTCAGTTAAGCTATTAACAGATGCAGCGGATTTAGCGGCAGGTAAAGATGTTTATATCAGTAACTGTTTAGTATGTCATGGTAAAGCCGGTGAAGGAACAGTTGGTCCGAATTTAGCGGATAATTATTGGTTACATGGCGGAAGTGTAGTAGATATTTTCAAAACAATTAAGTATGGTTGGGTTGAAAAGGGTATGAAGTCATGGAAAGAGGATTTATCGCCAATGCAAATTTCACAAGTAACTTCATTCATTAAGTCATTAGCTGGTACAAATCCTCCTAACGGAAAAGCATCACAAGGCGATTTGTATCAGGAAGCAGCAACAGCTGCACCAGCAGATTCACTTGCTTCAAATACAAGCGATACAATTAAAATCAAGTTACCTACAGATACTATTAAGCACTAATGAATTCAGAAAATTCAAATAAAGAATTTGAAGACCAGAGTTTTAGGGACAGCATAGCCACAATAGACAAAGAGGGTAAGCGTAAATGGATTTATCCTCTTAAACCCTTTGGTAAATATTATAATTTACGTACTTATTTTACCTGGGTTTATGTAATCATCTTCTTTACCTTACCGTTTATTAAGTACCATGAGGAGCCTCTTTTCTTATTGGATGTTGTAAACAAGAAGTTTATATTATTTGGCGCAATTTTTTGGCCACAGGATTTTTTCATTTTTATGATAGGTATGATTACGTTTATTGTATTCATAGCCCTTTTTACTGTTGTTTTTGGTCGCTTATTCTGCGGATGGGCTTGTCCGCAAACGGTTTTTATGGAAATGATTTTTCGTAAAATCGAATATTGGATTGATGGTGATGCAGCATATCAAAAACAACTTAAAAAGAGTGGATGGACTAAAGAAAAAATTGTTAAGCGTGTATCCAAAGCTGTTATATTTTACGTGCTTTCATTTTTAATTTCATCAACCTTCTTAAGTTACATTATTGGCTTTGATAAGGTTAAACTTATATTACTAAATCCGAGTACTAATGCAGGTTCATGGATTGGTATTTTTGTTTTCAGTTCTATTTTTTTCTTCATCTATTGGTGGTTCAGAGAACAGGCTTGTTTAATAGTGTGCCCTTATGGACGCATGCAAGGTGTATTATTAGATAAAAACTCAGTTGTTGTAGCGTATGATTATGTTAGGGGCGAACCAAGACATAAAATCAAAAAGAATGAAGAACGTACTACAGGTGACTGTGTTGATTGTGGTTTATGTGTGAAGGTTTGTCCGACCGGCATTGATATTAGACACGGTACACAATTGGAGTGTGTTAGCTGTACTGCCTGTATGGATGTTTGCGATGATATGATGAATAAAGTAGGACTTCAGCCTGGTTTAATCAGATATGACTCTGAAAATGGAGTAAAGAATAAAATCAACCTCCGTTTTACGAACAGAATGAAAGCCTATTCAATAGTATTGATGTTACTTATTGGATTAGAAGTGTTTTTATTAACTTCCCGTTCAGATTTTGATGTTACTATTTTAAGGGCTAAAGGTATGTTGTTTCAGGAGCAGGAGAATAATCAAATTAGTAATTTATACACGATAAAGCTTGTTAATAAAACACGTAAAGCGCTTCCCGTAGATATAAAATTAGAAAATATTCAAGGGTATACGGTAAAATTTATTGGTAAAGATTTAGTTCTAAAACCAGAAAGTATTTCAGAAGGGGAGTTTTTTCTTTTCTTAAACAAGGATCAAATAAAGGATAGGAAAACAAGTGTGGTGTTTACTATTACCTCCAATGGAAAATTAATTAAACGGGTAAAAACAAATTTTTTGGGGCCATTTAAAATTCAATCAAAATCTTAAAACTAGTAGTATGAAAATAAATTTTGGTGTTAAAGTCGTTATATTCTATTTAGCTTTTGTGACATTAATTTTAACGTTAGTGTTTAAATGCATTAACAATAAGTCTGAGTTAGTAACGAAGGATTATTATGCAAAAGAACTTGCCTTTCAAAACAGGTTAGATGCCAGCGCGAGACAGGCAGAATCTAATTACAATATTAATTACAGTTTTAACTCTAATCAGCTTGTTTTTGAATTAGATAGTAACTTAATTGATAAAAGAATAGAAGGAACACTGACCTTTTATAGACCATCAAATTCAAAATTGGATATTGTTAAACCATTAAGTTTTGTTGACGGGAAACAAGCAGTTCAATTAAATGAATTTAAAAAAGGATTGTATAAAGTGCAATTTGATTATAAGGTTAATAACATTTCCTACTACAAAGAGTATACTTTAGAATTTAATTAGATGCTTAGTTTAACAGCTCCACTTTTATTGGGTCTGCTCGGCAGTCTGCATTGCATCGGTATGTGTGGACCAATTGCTTTAGCTTTACCGGTTAATCAGTTTGCTCCAATGAAAAGGCATTTAGCTATCTTACTTTATAATAGTGGTCGAACCTTAGCTTATGTCGTTTTAGGGATTATTGTTGGTAATATTGGAGAGTTATTAGTTATGTCCGGTTTCCAACGTTGGCTCTCTATCATAGCAGGCACAGCGATTTTAATAGGTTTGGTTATAAAGTACACATCTTTAATTAAGATTAAATCTTTTGGACCATTTGTGAATTTCATTAATTACGTTAAATCCAAATTAAGTCATAGTTTAAGGCAAAAAAGCACTGTGTTTTTTGCAATAACAGGTTTTTTAAACGGTTTGTTGCCATGTGGTTTGGTTTATATTGCGCTAACTGCTTCTACTGCTCAAGGAAGCGTAAATGAAGCTATGTGGTTTATGTTTATTTTTGGTATGTCTACATGGCCGGTAATGGCAAGTATGCCTTATCTAATTAACCTTGCGAGTGCAAAATTCAGAAGTGGTATTAATCAGGCAATGCCGTACGTGTTAGGTTTAATGGCGGTTTTAATTCTTGTGAGAGGTTTAAATTTAGGGATACCATACCTAAGCCCTAAATTTATTGCTGAAACAAAAGAGGTTAATTGTTGTAACAAGCCAAAAACCGGTGAGGGTGACTATCACTGCAAACCAAAATAAACTACAGTAATTGTAATATATTATGAGTATAGTTAATAAATACAATCAACAAATACCAAGATATACCAGTTATCCTACTGTTCCATATTGGGATAATAATTTAAATGAATCACTTTGGAAGGAGGAGATAAAATCATCCTTCATTCAAAACAACAAAGATGGAATTAGTTTATACATCCATCTACCATATTGCGAAAGTTTGTGTACCTATTGTGCTTGCAACACTCGCATTACTGTTAATCATAAAGTAGAAACGCCGTATATTGATGGTTTAATAAAAGAATGGGAATTATATAAAGCTTTATTTACCGATAAACCCATAATTAAAGAGATACACTTAGGAGGAGGGACACCAACATTTTTTTCTCCGCAAAACCTTCACCGATTAATTGAAACAATTTTAAAGGATTGCCTTATTTCTGAGGAGCATGATTTTAGTTTTGAAGGTCATCCTGCCAATACAACAAGTGAACATCTTAAGACCTTGTATGATTTAGGGTTTAGAAGAGTAAGTTTTGGTATACAGGATTTTGACGACAAAGTTCAACAGGCTATTAATCGTTTTCAGAGTGTTGAAGAAGTACAAACTGTTGTTGAATTAGCAAGAACTATTGGTTATACTTCTATTAATTTTGACCTGGTATATGGTTTAGCTTTCCAAACGAAAGAATCAGTTTCTGAAACTATTCAAGCTGTGTTGGATTTAAAACCGGACAGAATAGCATTTTATAGCTACGCACATGTGCCTTGGATTAAGCCTGGACAAAGACGATATACAGAAAAAGATTTACCTGTAGGGGAGGATAAGAAAGCTCTTTACGACCTTGGTAAAGATTCGTTTTTAAAGGAAGGCTATACAGATATTGGTTTAGATCATTTTGCATTGCCAACTGATGAGTTGTATAAAGCAGCCCAAAACAAGAGACTTCATCGTAATTTTATGGGGTATACAACTAATACAACAAAATTATTAGTTGGATTGGGTTGTTCATCAATCAGCGACTGTTGGACAGCATATTCGCAAAACATAAAAGAAGTTGAAGCTTATTTATCTGAGGTTAATTCAGGGAAGTTTCCAATCCATAGAGGTCATATCTTAACTGAAGAGGATTTAAAGATTAAGCAACAGATACTAAACATCATGTGCAAGGGAGAGTTGGAAAAGGCTATGAATGATGGCAAACGCGAAAGTCGATTAACTGAATTAATTAACGATGGATTGTTGCAACTCTCAAACAACAAATTAGTTGTAACAGAAACGGGGAAACTGTTTTTAAGAAATATTGCTTTGGCAATAGATGAACGTTACTGGATGGCCCAGCCGGCAGAGCAGGTTTTTAGTTCCGCTGTATAATTTTCCTATAATTTACCAACAAACTGACATTAATCATATTTGATTTTTGAATTGAGTCTCTTAACTTGTGTACAAAATAACAGATGAAAATCGAAAATTTAGATTGGTACATTACAAAAGCGCTGGAATTAAATACAGCCGGTAAATCAAATTCTGAAATCGAATCGATTCTTAAAGACAATGGTGCTGATGCCATTGAAATTGAAGCTGCCATTTCAACAGTTAAAAAAAAGGTACATAAAGAACGTAGTAGTGCCGGAGTTAAAAAACTTGGGATTGCAGTGTTGTTTTTGTTGGCAGGTTTTGTTATCACCATTTTTAATTTCCATTCCAACCAATCATTTACCGTAGTGATGTATTCCTTCACCAGCATTGGATTATTGCTTTTGTTTTGGGGCCTATATGAGATTATAGGATAGGATGCGTTTGATAAATATCAGCCCTCGATACTGACAAATGTCAATACACTTCATTTGTACATTAAATAGCTTTGGACGTAAGTTTAAGAACTGAACTATAACGACTAAAATTATTTTATGAATATACAACAGGAAGTTACCAGTGATGTTTTTCAGGATAAAATCGACGGAGGTGAATACATTGAACCAAAAGATACGATGCCTGATGACTATCGAAAACATTTAATTAGACAAATGTCTCAGCATGCTCATTCCGAAGTGATAGGAATGCAGCCTGAAGGCAATTGGATTACACGTGCCCCAAGTTTAAGAGCTAAACAAATTTTGTTAGCTAAAATTCAGGATGAGGGTGGACATGGATTATATTTATATAGCGCTACGGAAACGCTTGGTATATCGAGAGCAGAAATGATTGAACAACTTCATTCCGGCAAAGCAAAATACTCAAGTATATTTAACTATCCTGCCTTAAATTGGGCTGATATTGGAGCTATTGGTTGGTTAGTTGATGGAGCTGCTATTGTTAATCAAGTGTCTTTACAACGTACTTCTTATGGGCCATATAGCAGAGCCATGGTTAGAATTTGTAAGGAAGAAAGTTTTCATCAACGCCAAGGTTATGAAATTATGACACGTATGATGAGAGGGACTAAAGAACAACAACAAATGGCACAGGATGCTATGAATCGTTGGTGGTGGCCTTCACTTATGATGTTCGGGCCTCATGACAATGATTCACCGAACAGCAATAATGCAATTAAATGGAAAATTAAACGTGAGTCTAATGATGAGTTAAGACAAAAGTTTATTGATAAAACAATTCCGCAAGCCCTATTAATCGGATTAACTATTCCTGATGATTCGTATAAATTGGACGAAAAAACAGGACATTATACAATTGGCAAAATTAATTGGGATGAATTTCATAATGTCATTAAAGGTAATGGTCCTTGCAACAAACAACGATTAAAACATCACAAAAAATATCATCAAGAGGGAGAATGGGTAAGAGAGGCAGCAGAAGCCTATAGTAAAAAACAAAAGAGTAAATTAAAATGAGCATAGTTAACGATCAATTAGAAGTTTGGGAAGTATTTATACAAAGTAAATCTGGACTTCCTCACATTCATGCAGGCAGTGTACATGCTTCTGATATTAAAATGGCATTGCAAAATGCCAGAGATATTTATACCAGAAGAGGAGAGGGGACTAGTATCTGGGTGGTTCCAACTACAGCAATTTTTGCATCTAATCCATTAGATAATGACATGTTGTTTGATCCATCTAATGATAAAATGTACAGGTTACCTACCTTTTACGTAATGCCTGAAGGCGCCAAACACATATAAACTTAGAATTTAATCGAATGAATAATTCAGAATTATACCATTATACACTTAGATTAGCGGATAACGCTTTAATACTAGGTCAACGCTTATCTGAGCTTTGCAGCAAGGGACCTTTTTTAGAAGAGGATTTGGCGCAAACAAATATTGCTTTAGATTATATTGGCCGTGCGCAGTCATTATATAATTATGCCGCACAACTATCAGGAAAACCATTATCAGAAGATGAATTGGCATACAGAAGAGCGGAAAATAATTATTACAACGTACTCTTGGTTGAGCAGCCTGATGAAGATTTTGCACACACTGTTGCACGTCAATTTTTTTATTCAGTCGCTGATTGCTTATTCTATGCTGAACTTACAAAAAGTAAAAACGAAACATTAGCATCTATTGCAAAAAAAGTAATTAAGGAATCAAAATATCATTTAAATCATAGCTCTGATTGGGTAAAGCGTTTAGGAGACGGAACAGAAGTAAGCCATGAAAAAATGCAAAATGCAGTTAATACTCTTTGGATGTATACTGATGAGTTATTTGAAATGGATGAAGTAGAACAAAAATTGATTAAAGAAGGAATTGCTGTTAATTCTGCCAATCTAAAACCTCTATGGTTGGCTGAAGTGACTGAAGTTTTTAAAGAAGCAGGCTTATCCGTTCCTGATAATAATTTTATGTTGACTGGTGGCCGTAATGGGAATCATTCAGAACATTTAGGTCACCTATTGTCTGAACTGCAATATTTACAAAGAGCTTATCCTGATGCCACATGGTAAATACAAAATTAAATAGTAATCATGTTTTTAATTTAATTTCAGAAATTCCTGATCCGGAAATTCCTGTATTAACTATTAAGGATTTGGGTATTTTAAGAGACGTTAAATGGAGGGATAATTCTTATCAGATTGATATTACTCCAACCTACACAGCATGTCCTGCAATCCCATTTATTTCTGATGAGATAAAACGAATTTTAGGTGACTACGGAATTCAGAATTACAAGCTTAGTATTGTTTATGAACCTGCATGGTCAACTGATTGGTTAACTTCAGAAGCCAAATTAAAACTTAAGCAGTATGGCATAGCTCCTCCAATGCATACAAGCTGTGCAAAAAAATTGGATTCTTCAAAACAAGTACAGTGTCCTCGATGCAATTCTCATAAAACAACGTTGTTAAGTCAGTTTGGTTCAACAGCTTGTAAGGCGCTGTACACTTGCGATTCTTGCAAGGAAGTGTTTGATTATTTTAAGTGTCACTAATTTAATAGAGTCCGTTAAAGTTCTAACTATTGTGCAGGTGGTGTTGGAGGCGTTATCGACTGATCAGTTGGGTTTACATCAGAATTAGTTGCCATTGTTTCATTCTTCTTACTCTGTGATCGATAAATTTTTACGGCCAACATTAAGATTCCTGCAAATGCAATTAGGCCTAATAGCCCCCATAACAAACCTGAACTAGATTTAATAACTACTAAAAATACAATTGCTACAAGAAATAATGTTGCCAGTTCATTAAATAGTCTGAGTTTAATAGAACTGTGCTTGTATATACCGTCGCGTTGTTGTTTGTATATGGCTTGGCATTGTAAATGATAAAGAGCAAGCAGAACAACGGAAATCAACTTCAACCACATCCATGGGAATTTGAGAAGCACAGGATTTAGTGCTATCATCCATAAACCAAAAAGAAAAGTACCAATCATTGAAGGCCAACCAATTAAAAACCAAAGTTTTTTCTGCATTATAATTAATTGATTAGTTAAAATTGGTCTGGCTATAGCATCTTTATTCTGCGCTTCGGTAGCATATATAAATAAACGTACCATGTAAAAAAGTGCGGCAAACCAACACACAACAAAAATGATATGCAAAGCTTTTACGTAATTATATTCCATTTCTAAAAAGTATGCTGTAAAGTTACTATTTTTACAAGCGCAAAGTTTATTATTTAATCAAATACTATGAAACCTAAAACGTCTGCACAATCTCTTACTATTAATACCGAAGTTGTATTGCCTAATGACACTAACCACGTAGGTAATTTGTTTGGGGGGAAATTATTACAGTGGGTTGACATCACAGCCGCAATTGCTGCGCAACGTCATTGTGGCAGGGTAGTAGTTACGGCTTCGATTAATCATGTTAGTTTTGATAATCCAATTAAACAAAATAGTGTAGTTACCTTGGAGGCCAAGGTTAGTAGAGCATTTACAAGCAGCATGGAAATTTATGTGGAAGTGTTGGTTGAAAACCCCGTAACAGGAGAAAAAACCAAGTGTAATGAAGCCATTTTAACCTTTGTTGCAATCGATCAAAATGGAGCCCCTTTACCGGTTCCACAATTAATACCGGAAACAGAACTTGAAAAAAAGCGCTATGAAGGCGCACTAAGAAGAAGGCAGCTTTCGCTTATTTTAGGTGGACGAATGAAACCTGAAGAGGCAACCGAGTTAAAAGCCTTATTTATGAAGGATTAATAACTTTTAAGTTCTTAATTGTTTTCAGGTAATCCTCATAAATCTCATTTAATATTTCAGCGGCAGGTTTAATTTCTTTAATACCTGCACTTATTTGACCTATTTCAAGTTCACCCTCCGTTAAATCTCCTTCAAACATTCCTTTTTTTGCGCGCCCGCGTCCAAGCAGATTGCTTAATTCTTCAGTAGAAGCGCCGTTTAATTCCGCTTGATTAACACGTTGAAAGAAATCGTTTTTTATTAATCTAACAGGCGTTAATTGTTTTAAAGCCAATTGTGTATCGCCTTCTCCAGCCTGAATAACAGCTTGTTTAAAGTTTTGATGTGCACTACTTTCGGGGGTAGCAACAAAGCGACTTCCGATTTGAACGGCCTCTGCTCCTAAGCAAAAAGCTGCTGCCATTTGATTACCAAAGCCAATTCCACCCGCGGCAATTAGCGGTAAATTCACACTCTTTCTAACCTCAGGAATTAATACCATAGTGGTAGTTTCCTCTCTTCCATTGTGCCCACCTGCCTCAAAACCTTCTGCTACTATGGCATCTACGCCTGCTTCTTCGCATTTTTTCGCAAACTTTACAGCACTCACTACATGAACAACAGTTATACCCTTTTCCTTCAAAAAAGCAGTGTAAGTTTTAGGGTTTCCTGCACTTGTAAAAACAATTTTAACGCCTTCTTCAATAATGATATTAAGATGATCTTGAATATTTGGGTATAAAAGCGGAACATTTACCCCAAAAGGCTTATCAGTTGCAGCTTTACACTTTTTAATCTGTTCTCTTAAAATTTCAGGATACATACTTCCGCTACCTATTAAACCTAAGCCACCGGCATTGCTTACGGCACTTGCAAGCTCCCAGCCACTGCACCAAATCATGCCTGCCTGAATAATTGGTTTTTCTATATTGAATAAAGTACAAATCCTGTTTTTCATTTGAGTTATGGTCGATTTTTGTTAATAATTCGTTTATTTCGTGAATTTAGACACAATTATACGAGTTTCGACAAAAAAACACCTCATTTAAATCTATTTTTAGTATATTTGGTATTTAAAATGTGTTTTTACAAATGAAGAAATTTACTTTATTCGTCATTATTATCATAAGTTCTCTGACAATGAATGCCCAATGGCTTTGGGATTACGGTATTAATATTGGTGCAACCAATTACCTTGGCGATATTGGTGGTAAAGAAAAAACACGTCGTGACTTTATTGCCGACATGAAGCTTTCTAAAACCCGCTGGAATGTTGGGGGGTTTGTAAGGTATAAGTGGCGCCCTAAAATATCATTACGTTTGGCTTTTGATTATATCAGAGTAGAAGGTGATGATAAATTATCTAGTAATCCTGGAAGAAATTATAGAAATTTTAATTTTAAAAATGATTTATTCGACCTTGGTTTAACGGGTCATTGGTTCTTTTACGAGGACAATGATTTAGGTAACACTTACCGATACAGAAATGGATTCAGAGCTTATCTTTTTGGTGGTGTTGGTGGTTTTTACACAAATCCTAAAAGTAAATATCAAGGTGAATGGGTTAAGATGAGAGATTATGACTCTGAAGGTTACAATTATAAATCAATTGTTTTAAATATTCCATATGGTTTTGGTTTTTATTTCACATTTGATAAAAAACACCGTCTTGGATTTGAAGCTAATGTTAGAAAAACATTTACAGATTATATTGATGATATAAGCGGTAATTATCCTGATGATCCAGGTAATGACTACGAGCGTGGTTTATTCTTAAGAACAACTGAATTACCTGCAGAGGATATCGGTGCGTATCGTTCTCACGATTGGGGAATGAAGCGTGGTGATAAAACACACAAAGATAGTTACATGAATCTTTCTATCAGTTACAGCTACGTAATTCGTGGAAAGAGTAGTTTCTACCGGACTCGTTACAAAGGTAGTTTCTTCACAAAAAAGAAACGTAAAGTGCGTAAAATCCGTGCGAAATTCTAAGAAATTGAAATCCCATTAATTTGGGATTTTTTTTGTTTGTGCCAACCTACAAAACCTCTATATTTGTATTCTTATGTTACGTTACAGTGCAGTAATTACTTTAGTTTTAGGTTTGCTTATTTCTTGTGGGACAAAAGACAATACTGAAGTAAATTCAGACTTAGTGGAAAATTCAGCTTCATCAAACGGAACTCAAAATTCAGACAAGCCCGAAATTAAATTTGATGAAGAGATATTTGATTTTGGTAAAATTAGTCAAGGTGAAAAGGTAAGCCATGCATTTTATTTCAAAAACGTTGGCGGTAAGAGTTTAGTAATAACGAGTGCTAATGGAAGTTGCGGTTGTACTATTCCTGAATGGCCAAAAGAACCAATTCCTCCTGGGCAAAACGCTAAAATAAACGTGATTTTTAATAGCGAAGGAAAATCCGGATATCAGGAAAAATCGATTACCATTGTAACTAATTGTGAACCTGCTACACGCATTATTAAAATTAAAACGGATATTGTTGTTCCAGAAACAGCAAAATAATAACTAAAAACAAATAACAAAAAACATGAACAGTACTTTATTTATTCTGATGGCTCCTCAACAAGGACAAGGTGGTATTATGAACTTTTTACCTCTTATTTTAATTGTAGTAGTATTTTACTTTTTTATGATGCGCCCGCAATTAAAGAAACAAAAAGAACAAAAGAAATACATTGAAAACTTAAAGAAGGGTGATAAAATTTTAACCATTGGTGGGATTTATGGTAAAATAGTTGAAGTGAAAGAAGATGGAACTTTAATTATGGAAGTTGAAGATGGCACTAAAATGAAGATTGCTAAAACAGCAGTTTCGAGCGAAGGATCTGTAGGATTACAAAACACCTAAAATAATTGAGCTCCTATTTAAATAGTAATAATAAGCCTGGCAAAACCAAGGCTTTTTTTATTTGTTTACTTTTTGCATTTGCTTTTTGGTTGATACATGATTTAAGTAAAACCAAAAACATCACAATCGAAATTCAGGTAGAGTATAAGAATATGCCACCGTTTTTATTACCTATGAATGAATTGCCATCCAAATTAAATTTAAATGTCAGTGGTACCGGATTGAAACTACTCCTGACTTCTTTTTACGTAAGAAAAAAAATACAGATTGATTTTAATCAAATGGTGAATTTGAAAAGTGCAAACCAAATAGTATTAAGTCAATTTTTTAATCAAAATTCACCTCTGCCATTAAAATTAAAAGTATTAAATGTAATGCCTGATACACTTTATTTTATAGAGCCTAAGGGAAATCAAAAAAATGTTGTGGTAAAAAGTAATCTGCAGATTAATTGTAAAGCGGGATACGGATTGGAATTGAAAGAGGTTAATCCAAAGTTTATTACCATTTATGGAAGCCAGCATCTATTAAAAAATATAGATACTGTGTATAGCGAAAGCATACAGCTGTTTGAAATTGATAAAAGTGATAACTATCAATTAAAATTAGTAAAGTTAAATGATAGTTTAGTTTACTCTACGGATGAATTAGTTGTTGTAACTGAGGTGCAGCGATTAATTGAACGAACTGTTGTATTGCCGGTAAAAATAAAAGATGCAAGTTCATATCGTTCCGCACATAGTTATCCAAATACAGTTAGTGTTAAATACACGATGATGCAAAACGAGGAGATTCAAAATGATACAACAAATTTTAAAGCAGAAGTAGTAATTGGTAAAAGATCAAAACATGCTGTTGTAATAACTACAAAGCCTGGCGGAGCCAATATTTTAAGCATAGTGCCTAAAGAAGTTGAGTTAGTGTTATTAAAATAAGGATGCAAGTTGGTTTAACAGGAAATATTGGAAGCGGAAAAAGCACAATTGCTAAGGCTTTTAAGGCGTTAGGTTGGGTGGTTTTTAATAGCGATGATGTTGCTAAAGCAGCTTATTTTGATGAGAACATAAAAAAGAAAGTGATTGCCTTATTAGGAAAGGATGCCTATCAAAACAACCAACTGAATAAGGCTTTTATAAGCCAATCTATTTTCAATAATAAAAGTCTTCTTGAAAACATTAACGAAATCATTCACCCTTACGTAAAGGAACAATTTGAGTTATTCGCTCAAAAACATACTCAACAACCTATTTTAAAGGAAAGCGCTCTGTTGTTTGAAACCGGAATCTACAAAGGCCTCCATAAAACAATACTTGTAACAGCCAACGATACTGAGCGTCTGAAAAGAATTCAACAAAGAGATGGGATTTCTGAAGAGCTGGCTTTGAAGAAGATGAATCATCAAATGGTACAAACAGAGAAAGTGAAATTAGCTGACTTTGTTATTGAAAACAATAATAATAGTAATGTATTGTCGGTAATTTTGGCCATCCATAAAGAGTTAGCTTCCGGTAGAATTTAAATCAGCAAAAAACTGGTTCTTTAGTCTTACTCTTATTTTCATTATCTTAGTAGTTCATGAAACAACTTCTATTATTAGTTAGTATTCTTTGTACTTTATTCCTAAATGCTCAATCATTTGAAAAAGAGTGGTTGGAATTTTCTAAAGTGATGGAATCCGGGGAAACTATTCATCCTCAAAAGTACCAGGCTTTTGAAACTAAACACGAAAAGGCTTTTGAAAAATTTCCTGATTATGGATGTAAATTCTATAGTTATTATGCTTATGCATTATTAGCACTAAACGATACAGCTAATTCTTTGAAAGGTTTGAAATATTCCTATTTCTATGCGAAAAAATCAAGCGATACTACATTAAAGCATATAGTAACTTATCGTTTTGGAGACTATTATCAGCGAATTGGAAATAATACAGAGGCTGAAAAGTATTACTATGCCAGTATGTATCCTTTATCGGTAATTCTTGGTGCATCGAGTCGTGAATACTCTATTATTTATTACGAATACACGCAACTTTTATTAAAGCTTCAAAAGTATACTGAAGCTAAACCGGCTGTTGAAGGTTTAATGTATTATTTTAAAACACTAGATGGTGAGAATAGCGAATACTATATTATGTTATTGAATTATAGAGCAGCGATCCATCAGCAATTTGGTGAATATAAACAGTGCATCGATATTTATAATCAATTGATTTCAAGCAACGCTCACCTCAATCACAAAGATACCAGCGGTCATGTTGAAAAATACGCAGACCTTGGCGATGTTTACCGTGAGGTGGGTGACTATGACAACGCATTAGTTTTTTTAAAAAAAAGTAAGCAAGAGTATTACCGCTTAAAATTGAATGATCAGTTAATATTGGCCGAGGTTGATAATAATTTAGGACTGTGTTATAAGATGTTGGGTTTAAATAACGAAGCTGAATTAGCTTTTAAATCCTCCTTGAGTGTATACGAACAATTGAAGAAAACCAAAACGGATGCCTATTGTATTACCTTAAGCAACTTTGGAGATTTTTATCGTGAATTAGGCAGGAAGGGTGAAGCATCTGAAATTTTGCTTAAGGCACTAGCCATCCGAAAAAACTATTTAAATATCTATACACGCAGTTATGCTAACCTTCTCAATAATTTAGGCTTGGTTTACATCGATGCTGAATTTTATGATGAAGCTCTAAAACGTCTGGAGGAGGCTAAAGAAGTTTATAAATCAACCGTTGGCACGCAGCATCAATATTATGGCAATTGTTTAAATAACCTCGCGTCGTGTTATTATTATTTAAATAATTACAAAAAGGCTGAAGATTATAAACTACAAGCCTTAAAAGTAGTAGAGTTATCTGTTGGTAAAAACCATTTCCGATATCCAACATTTTTAATTGCTCTTTCTTCAATTTATTTTAAAACAGGTTCTTTTCAAAAAGCAGAGGCTAATTTAAAAGAGGCACTGAGTCTTATTGAGAAAAATTTCGGAAAAGATCATGATTTGTATGCTAATGCTCAACTAAGCCTTGCTGAAGTATACTCATCTAGTAAACGTATGGAGGAGGCAGGACCATTGTATTTACAATCTCTACAACATTATTCAAAACAACTAAGTACCTATTTTGATGCAATGTCAGAAGGTCATCAAGGTGAATTTTTGGGAATGATTAACCCACTTTTTAAGAGTTATGATGTTTATTTATTGAATTATATAGCCCAGCAACCAAAAGTGGATATCAGTCAGTACATCCTAAAAGGACTTGAGAATCAACTTTTATTAAAGTCGCTAATTGGAAGAAGATCTGCAAAATTGCAACAAGCTGTTTTAAACTCTAAAAACGAAGAAGTAATTAAGTTATATGAAGATTGGGTGGCTTCAAAAAACAACATTTTAAGTAGAAGTAAGTCTTTTGATAGGGTAGAGAGCGATAATGATTTACTATTGAAAATAAACGACATTGAAGCCAAACTTAAAGCAAAAGTTAATGGATTTAGTAAAAACGAGGTTGTAACTTTAAATAAATTAAAGTCTGCTCTAAAACCAAAGGAAGCACTTGTAGAGTTCTTTAGTGCTCATGAATGGATAAACGATTCAACAAGTCGTAAAATGTATGGAGCCTATGTTGTAAAAAGCAATTCTACATATCCTGAAGTGGTTCTTTACAAAAATGGCGATGAGTTGGAAGCGCAAGCTTTTAAATTCTACTCAAAAAGTATTGATGATTTATTACTTGACACGTTAAGCTATAAGACTTATTTTATTCCATTACTAAAATCTTTGAAAGAAATTGATCGATTATATGTTTCTTCTGATGGCATATTTCAAAAGATTAATTTGAGCAGTTTATACAATCCTAAAACAAAAAAATACTTAGGCGAATCAATGGAGATAACAAATCTGATTAATGCATCTTCTTTATTAGAGAATACTGCCAAGATAGCCACAAATCAGTTAACAAGCGCCATGCTTTTTGGAAATCCTGACTTTGATTATGACTTTAAAAAGCAGATTAAAGGAAATGATAGTAAAACAAACGATTTAGTAGCTAGCAGGTATGGTTTAGTTAATCTGTCCAAATTGCCGGGTACAAAAAAAGAGGTTGAAACAATAGAGTCAGAATTAAAGGTTGGTGGCTGGAATGTTAAAACCTTTACAGATGAAAAAGCCAGTGAATCTAATATTCGTTCGGTTAATTCACCAGTTGTTTTACATATTGCAACGCACGGATATTATTTGCAGGATGTTGAAACATATGATAAGTTGTTTCTGGGTTTTGAAAACCAATCTTTAAAGGATAACAGTTTATTAAGATCAGGCTTAATTCTAGCCGGTGTTGGACCTGCCACCAATGATAGTTTAAACACGGATTCTCGAAATGATGGAGTATTAACTGCCTATGAAGCCGAATTTTTAAACTTAACCGGAACAGATCTTGTTGTGCTGTCTGCTTGTCAAACTGGTTTGGGCGATAACATGGGAAGTGAAGGAGTTGGCGGGTTGCAGAGGTCGTTAGCCATTGCAGGAGCCAAACATTTAATTATGAGTTTGTGGCCTGTTGATGACGTGGCTACTAATTATTTTATGACTATGTTTTATAAAACATTTTCCAAAACAAAAAATGTTTCATTAGCCTATAAAAATGCGCAAATAGAGACAAGGCTTAAATACCCACATCCAAATTATTGGGCTGCGTTTATTTTGATTAAAACCTTTAACTAAAGAGTGTAACTTTTGTAACCATCCATGGTTTTTTATTTTCTCAATTTTGCTGAGCAGATAAAATTATGGAATTACTTGGGTACATAGCTTCAATTTTAATTGGAGTTTCATTAGGGCTAATTGGAAGTGGTGGTAGTATATTAACGGTTCCGGTATTGGTATATCTTTTTTCAGTAGATGCGGTTGCAGCAACAGCTTATTCCTTGTTTATTGTTGGATTTACTGCTGCTATTGGTTCAGTAGGTTATTTCAGAAAGGGTTTAGTAAATATAAAAACGGCTTTAGTATTTGGAACACCATCTATTGTTGCCGTTTTTTTAACGCGTGCATATATAGTTCCTGCGATACCAAAAGAAGTTTTTACAATAGGTTCATTTATTGTTACTAAAAGTATATTAATGATGTTACTATTTGCTGTGTTAATGGTTGCTGCATCTTATAGTATGATTAAAAAGGATAAAAAGAAAAAAGAAGAAAACACAGAACCTCAAAAATTTAATTACCCTGTTATTCTATTGGAAGGCGCTGTTGTTGGTGTTGTAACCGGTTTAGTTGGAGCGGGCGGTGGTTTTTTAATTATTCCTGCTTTGGTTCTATTATCTAAATTGCCAATGAAGGAGGCTGTAGGAACTTCTCTTGTTATTATTGCCGCGAAATCTTTAATAGGTTTTTTTGGAGAAAGTGGAGAAACAACTATCAATTGGTTGTTGCTTGCGTCGGTTGCTGCATTTGCAACAGTGGGTATTTTTATAGGACTCTATCTGTCCAAAAAAATTGATGGAACAAAACTTAAACCAGTTTTTGGATGGTTCGTTTTAATAATGGGCATATATATTATCATTAAAGAAACGATTTTAAAATAGTAGGAGTCAGGAGTTAAGTGTAATGAATGTTACCGTTCAATAATAATATACACTTTACCTTTGTCAAGTAAAATAATAAAGAATTAGAATAATTAAATAATAGAAAAATGAAAATAGAACAAATTTATACAGGATGTTTAGCTCAAGGAGCCTATTACATTACTTCCAATGGTGAAGCAGCAATAATTGATCCATTAAGAGAAGTGCAACCATATTTGGAAAGAGCTGCAAAGGATGGCGTTAAAATAAAATATGTTTTTGAAACGCATTTTCATGCTGATTTTGTTTCAGGTCATTTAGACTTAAGTAACAAGACCGAAGCGCCTATTGTTTATGGTCCAAATGCTAATCCTGAATTTAAAGCAATAATTGCTGAAGATGGTGAAGAATTTAAACTTGGTAATGTAACTATTAAAGTTTTGCATACCCCTGGTCATACTATGGAAAGCACGTGTTACTTGTTGAAGGATGAAAATGGTAAAGATCATGCGCTGTTTAGTGGAGATACTTTGTTTTTAGGTGATGTTGGCAGACCGGATTTAGCCCAAAAAGCTGCATCTATGACTCAGGATGAATTAGCAGGATTATTATATGACTCATTGAACACTAAAATCATGCCTTTGGCAAATGATGTGATTGTTTATCCAGCTCATGGTGCTGGTTCAGCCTGTGGGAAGAACATGATGAAAGAAACAGTTGATACCTTGGGTAACCAAAAGAAAATGAACTATGCCTTAAATCAACCTGACAAGATGGCTTTTATTAAGGCAGTTACAGATGGATTAACGCCTCCTCCGGGATATTTTGGAATGAATGTAGCAATGAACAAGAAAGGTTACCAAAGTTTTGAAACAGTTTTAAATAATGGGATGAGAGCTTTAACTGTTAGTGAATTTGAAACTGTAGCAGAAACAACAGAAGCTTTAATGTTGGATACAAGATCAGCTGCTGAATTTGCGAAAGGCTTTATTCCACGTTCAATAAATATCGGTATTAATGGTGATTTTGCTCCTTGGGTAGGCGCATTGATTAAGGATGTTAATCAGCCAATTTTATTAATTACAGAATTAGGTCAAGAAGAAGAAACTGTAACGCGATTAAGTAGAGTAGGTTTTGATAATGTTATCGGCCACTTAAAAGGAAGTTTTAACACTTGGAAAGAAGCCGCCAAAGAGTTAGACACTGTTAATAGAATTTCGGCTACACAATTTGCAAAAGAAGTTGATGTTAAAGCAGATACGATAATTGATGTAAGAAGAGAGAGTGAATACCGTGCGGAGCATGTTGAGGAATCCTACAATAAACCATTAGATCAAATTAATGGGTGGTTTGCTGAAATGAGTGTGGCAAAACCCTTTTATATTCACTGTGCAGGTGGTTATAGAAGTATGATTGCCGCCAGTATTTTAAAATCCCGCGGAGTGCATGATTTTAAAGAGATTGATGGAGGCTTTAAAGCGATATCAGAAGCTGGGGTTGCAAAAACAGACTTTGTTTGTCAAAGTAAATTGCAAAAAGCATAAGTGACATTCAAATAGGTATTGATAAATAAAGCGCCAAGAAACAACCTAACCAATGAAAAATGTATTAGCAATCATTGCAGTAATTATAGTTGTATATGCTATTACAAATCGTAACTGTCAAACAAAAACAACAACTAATAAATTAACAACATCTAAAACAAATAAAGCCATGAAAGAAATTATTGTAGACGTTAGATCAATTGAGGAGTGGAATGAAGATGGACATGCTAATTGTTCTGTTAACTATCCATTAAATCAGTTTGCTGATAAAATTGAAGAATTAAAAAAGTATGACAAAGTAATTTTAGTTTGCCGAAGTGGAAACAGAGCCGGTATCGCTAAGGCTCAATTACAAAGCGCAGGTTATTCCAAGGAAATAGAGAATTTAGGTCCTTGGCAAAATGTGACTTGTAAAAACTAATATGATGAGTGTCTATTAGCGGAATCTGAAAGTTCTGATTAGTGCTGATAGTTGTCTCTGCGTTAGTGGGATATCTATTCGGAGTAAATGTTTAATTTTACCTTAATGAATACGAGTCATATAAGTAAGAAAGTTATTCCATTAGGGGAAGAAATATTAGCAACAGATATCAGAGAAGGTATTTTTAATCTTATTAAAATGGATCATCCAGATTTTAATAATGAGAGTTATATTACACTAACAGAGCTTAATCTGTATAGGCGACTTTACTTAACATCATTAATTATTAAAGAGAAAGGTGAGTTAGCAATCCTTGACAGAGATGTAATGGACGCGATCAAAAATAATTCTATACTCTCCGACAACGTTCAGGATGAAATAGAAGCAGAATTAACAATTGGTCAAAAAATAGCTGATAAAGTTGCTGCATTTGGTGGTAGCTGGACTTTTATAATCACTTTTTTCTCATTTATTGTTGTTTGGATGACAATATACGTTTGGTTTATGGCGACAAAACCATTTGACCCTTATCCATTTATTTTACTTAATTTAATACTATCTTGTTTAGCGGCAATACAAGCTCCAATAATTATGATGAGCCAGAATAGGCAGGAACAGAAAGATAGACAAAGAAGCGAACATGATTATAAGATCAATCTAAAAGCTGAGCTTGAAATTAAATTATTGAGCGAGAAGATGGATCACTTATTGGTTCATCAAAATAATAAATTATTAGAAATTCAGGAAGTCCAGATTGACTATCTTGAAGATCTAATGAAAGAGATTAAAAAGAAATGAAATTTGAACATCGAAAACAGATGGTAGTATTATTACTTTCCTAAACTGACAAAAATCATTTTCTTATGTCACAATAGTCACAAACCAGATTAATAATCTAAATTACTTTTGTGTCAAATACAAATTATTTATTATGAAAAAAAACATGGGTTCAGCTGATAGAATTATCAGGTTAATTATTGCGGCAGTTATTGCAGTCTTATTCTTTATGAATATTGTTTCTGGTACATTAGGAATAGTTCTTTTGGTACTGGCAGCAGTATTTGCTTTAACTAGTTTTATTAGTTTTTGTCCTTTATATCCTTTAGTGGGAATTAATACTTGTCCAAAGGATAAGTAAAAGGGTTTACTAAGTTTTAACCAGTGGTTCTACTTTTTAATTTGTGTCTTTAGTTCTTTTAAAAAGTATTAGAACCAATAGATGATAAATTATAATTATTATGAAAACCGAACTAATTTACGTTGAAAACATTAAGTGTGGTGGTTGTATGAACACCATTAAAAACAAGATTTCAGCCTTAACTGGAGTTTCAGATATTAAAATTGATAAAGAATTAGATCAGATTACAGTTTCGGGCGAAGGAATGAATAGGGAAGAAATTGTTGATGAGTTAAGTTTTTTGGGTTATCCTGAAAAAGGTAACAATACTGCATTTGCAAAGGCCAAATCATACATAAGCTGCGCGATTGGAAGAATAACTTCTGATAAATAAATATCCAGATTTAAGTTGGTTTTAAATCCACTTTGGGTTTCTTCTATCGCTTGCCGAGTCTTTAATATTGATTTGGTAAAAGGATTTTAGCTTTTCTGCTAATACAAATATTTCTTGTTTTTGTTTGCTTTCGTGTACAATTAGTTTTCTGTTTTTGTTGTAAACCAAACTTAGTTGATACACTGCTCCATGCCCGTCTTCAAAGTCTTCAGGCGTGCATCCTTCGCATTTTATATATAAGGTTTTAAACAATAAAATATAATCAAATCTGGGTAGTTTTTGCCAAGACCCTAATGTGATCCCGAAAACACGTTCGTAGTTTTTGTATAGCCCTTTCTTCAAATCTAAATAAGTGCCAAGTTTTCTGAAGATATTCGAGCTAGCTCTTTCACCTTTAATATACTGATTTTCCATGGTCGTGAACTTTAGTCAAAGATACGATGCGTATGATCCTTGCGTCAGTAACTTTAGTTACATATAAACTGAAGTTGAGGTTTTTTACCCCATAAAATGATATTTCTCAGTATTTATGTCGTTTTTCGAAACGAAATTTGTAATATAAAAAAAAGACATTTTATCAACCATTATTTTAATCATTGTACTTCTTCATTTACTAGCTGGGTTCGGTTATCTTATTTATAAAATTTCTGCTCCTAAAAAAGATAAGTGATTAGGTCAATAAAAATTTGAATTATAATATTACAAAATAAAATATGCGTAAATGTGGAAATAGATGCCCTTAACTTATTCAATTAATTGGGAATAATAAATAACATTAAAAATTAAAATTAGTATAAAATGAAAGTAGAACAAATTTATACAGGATGTATAGCGCATGCAGCGTACTATCTTGAAAGCAAAGGTGAAGCAGCAATATTTGACCCATTAAGAGAGGTGCAGCCTTATATTAATAGAGCAAAAAAGGATAATGCAAAAATAAAATATGTGTTTGAAACGCATTTTCACGCAGATTTTGTAAGCGGGCATTTAGATCTAATGAAAAATGCTGGTTCCGAGATTGTCTTTGGTCCAACGGCTAAACCTGCCTACAAAGCTACTGTTGCAGAAGATGGGCAAATATTTAGGGTTGGAGATTATACTGTGAAGGCAATTCATACCCCGGGTCATACAATGGAAAGTACCACTTATTTATTGATAGATGAGAACGGTAAGGAACATGGCATTATCAGTGGAGATACCTTGTTTATAGGTGATGTTGGTCGTCCTGATTTAGCGCAACATGTAATAGCGGATTTAACAGAAGAAAAATTAGCGGGCCATTTATACGATTCGTTACGAAATAAAATTATGCCTTTGAGTGACGATTTAATCGTTTACCCTAATCATGGAGCCGGAAGTGCCTGTGGTAAAAACATGAGTAAAGAAACTTCCGACACTCTGGGAAATCAAAAGAAAGTGAATTATGCATTAAATCCTGGTTTAACAAAGGAGCAGTTTATTAAAGAAATCTTAACAGGATTGGTGCCGCCTCCGGGTTATTTCCCGCAAAATGTATTAATGAATATCAAAGGTTACGAAAGTATTGATACAGTTATGCAAAAAGGTTCAAAAGCATTATCAGTAGTTGAATTTGAAGTTTTAGCGAATGAAACACAAGCTTTGATTATAGATACACGCAAGCCTCAGGTATTTAACAAAGGGTTTATTCCAAACTCGGTAAACATTGGTATTGATGGCAGTTTTGCAACATGGGTAGGTACACTTGTTCCAAGTGTGAAACAAGAAATACTAATTGTGGCAGATGAAGGAAGAGAGGAAGAAGTGATTACGCGTTTAGCACGCGTAGGATATGATAATGCTTTAGGATTTTTAAAAGGTGGTTTTGATGCATGGAAGTCATCAAATAAAGAGGTTGATCAAATCCAATCAATTAATGCTGATGAATTAGCTGAAATAAGTAAAAATGGAAATATCAATATTGTTGATGCCAGAAAAGCGAGTGAGTATAACAGCGAACATGTTGTAGATGCAATAAATGCTCCACTTGATTTTATTAATGACAGTATGGCCAAATTAGACAAGAGCAAAACCTATTATGTGCATTGTGCATCTGGCTATCGCTCAATGGTATTTGTTTCAATTTTAAAAGCCAGAGGTTATCGTAATTTAATTGATGTAAATGGAGGGTTTAATGCCTTAAAAGCGAGCAATTTGTTTAAGGTAACGGACTATGTTTGCCCGTCTACACTTTTATAAACGTATCTTATAATAAGAAAAGGCAGCCGTTTGGCTGCTTTTTTTGTTATGTAACAATTGTAACCATCAAAAAATGACTTAAATCATATCTTTGTAACCTAAAAAAATACAATGCTATCATTATTTAAAAATTTATTCAAAACCAATTCAGTAGATTTAGCCCAACTTATAAAAGATGGCGCTGTAGTTGTAGATGTTAGAAGCAAAGCAGAATATGCAACCGGACATGTTAAGGGTTCTGTAAACATTCCTTTGGAACAGGTAGGTTCAAATGTTGAGAAGCTTAAAGCTTATAATCACATAATTACCTGTTGCAGAAGTGGAAACAGAAGTGGAATGGCAAAACGTACTTTGGAATCAAAAGGATTAATAGGCGTAACCAATGGTGGAAGTTGGCAAAATGTAAATCAATACAAATAAAAATGGAATCATTAAAAGTATTAATCCCTACTGATTTTTCAGTCCAAGCAGAATATGCTTACCTAATGGTTAAAAAATTGGAAGAAAAGATTCCGGTTGAAACTCATTTTTTACATGTATTGAGTGTGCCTGATACTGTAACAATGGATAATAGTGGCAACATTCAAACATGCGGTGATATTAGTGTTGATTATGTTGTGTCTCAAAAAACAATTGCAGAGAGGAAGTTAAACAATTTAAAAACCTTATATGGTAACAATATTCAGGTTCATCTTGAATTGGGAAAACTTACAGAAAAAATTGTGTCTTACGCGCATGATAATAAGTTTGATTTAATTGTAATGGGTACAAAAGGCGCCTGGGGATTAAAAGAAAAATTATCAGGTTCCGAAACACAGATGATCGCTCGTCAATCTGGTATTCCACTGTTATCCTTAATGTGTGATCGATCTGATTTGGTAATTAATAATGTTTTAGTTGTTCACGATTTTTCAAAGCCTAAAAATGAAAGCTTAGGACTCTTGCATAAATTAATTAAAGCCTTTAATACTAAAGTGCATTTGCTTCAAATAACTGACAATACATCTGAGTCTAATTACAAAAGTATTACCAATTCAATGACTGAATTTGTGAGCCTGAATAATTTGCCAAACTCAGAGTTTCATGTTTTGCAAGACAGTGATGTAGAAAACGGCGTAATACATTTTAATCAAATGCATGATATGGATATTATTTGCATTGGTACACACGCAAAAGCTGGTTTGTTTAGATCAAGCATTACTGAAAAATTAATTAATCATATGTTTAAACCAATTATTTCATTTCATTTAAAATCTTAATTATATGTTAGAGTTTTTTCAGCAACCATGGACATGGTGGGTTTCAGGCTTACTAATTTCTGCCATCATGTTTTTGCTTTTATTTTTTGGACAATCCTTTGGTTTTTCCTCCAATCTAAGGACACTTTGTGCTGTATCAGGAGCAGGTAAATTGGTAAGTTTTTTTGATTTTAACTGGCGTTCTCAAATGTGGAATATTGCATTTTTGGTTGGCTCAGTGATTGGAGGATTTATTTCACATCATTATTTATCTGATGGGAATGCTGTTAAAATATCAGAATCAACCGTTAATGATTTGGCAAAACTTGGCATAGGAGCCCCAAAATCTATCCAGCCAGAAGAGCTATTCAGTATTGAATCATTATTTTCTTTAAAAGGTTTTATTATTTTGGCTCTTGGCGGTTTTCTGGTTGGTTTTGGATCAAGATATGCTGGTGGCTGCACATCAGGGCATGCAATCAGTGGCTTATCTAATTTACAATTACCTTCTTTAATCACAGTTATTGGCTTCTTTATAGGAGGTTTATTAATGACTTTTGTTTTATTACCCTTAATATTATAATTTATGAAACTATTAAAATTTTTAGTCTTAGGAACGTTGTTTGGTATTGTGATGGCAAAATCAGAAGCATTATCCTGGTATAGAATTCAGGAAATGTTCCGCTTTCAAGCCTTTCACATGTATGGTATAATTGGCACTGCAGTTACTTTAGGCGTAATAGGTGTGTTTATAATTAAAAAGTATAATTTAAGGGATATCAATGGGAATCCAATTGTTTTTTATCCAAAGGAAAAATCTATATGGCGTTATTTAATTGGTGGTATTATTTTTGGTATGGGTTGGGCACTTAGTGGTGCTTGTCCTGGACCTATGGTTGTTAATATTGGTTATGGTTTTGTATCCATGATAGTTGTTTTTTTATTTGCCATTGTTGGTACATTTACCTATGGCTTAGTTATGAAAAAACTACCCCATTAATTTAGTTATGTTTAATCAATTCTAGATTTACTGCTAAATGAAATATAGTTTAAGACAAGAATTAATAAGACTATTACATTAATGACATTGAATATTGATTAGATAAAAGAATGAAGTTAGTTGTCATATTCATTACATTTAGTCTCTCGCTCAATGTTGTATTGTCTCAAAACGCGGACGAACATCATATTTCTATACCTTCAAAAAAGAAAGATTCAACCTGTTTAAAGGACTGTATAATTGGCGCTCATTGGGAAGCACATTCAAGGTCTTTTGCCATGAGTACAATAAACGAGGGAAGTTTGAAGGATGATTATGCTATTGCTTCCGGAGCAGGCATTGGACTGTTAACAAAAAAATTAAAGGGATTTCAAATTGGGGTAAGTGGATTTTTTATTTATAATTTATACTCATCTGACCTCAAACTAAGAGATACCATAACCGGTTTGTCAAATCGGTATGAAATAGGTTTGTTTGATATTCAAAATCCTTCTAACAGAAATGATTTGGATAGATTAGAGGAATTATACCTAAAGTATAACTATTCTAAAAGTAATATTGTGATAGGTAAAATGAATTTGAATACACCATTCATTAATCCACAAGATGGTCGAATGCGACCAACTTTAAGCGAAGGCGTTTGGCTTTCGTTCAAAGAATGGGATAAATTAAACATTAATGGGGGTTGGATTTGGGATGTGTCTCCTCGTTCAACTGTAACCTGGTTTAAAGTATCAGAATCAATTGGGGTGAATCCTATGGGTCAAAATACGGATGGTACAAAATCAAATTATCATGCCAATATTGAAGCCTGTTCCGGCTTAGCGATGGCTAATATAAATTATAAGCCATCAGAAAACATTAAAATTAATCTCTGGAATGCTTTTTTAGATAATGTGATGAATACAGCATTAATTGAAATTAATCTGGAGCAATCTCATGAAAAATTCCGTACCTATCAAGGATTGATTTATCTGCATCAGGATGCTATTAACCATGGAGGAAACAGTGATCAAAGTAAAACATACATCACTAAAGGAGCACAATCAAATTCAATCAGTTCTCAACTTGGAATTAAAAATAAACGCATTAATACGTCGTTAAACTATACACACATTACAGGCGACGGTAGATACCTGATGCCAAAAGAGTGGGGGAGAGAAGTTTTTTACACATTCTTAAATCGTGAAAGAAATGAAGGTTTAGGTAACGTTCATGCCTTTATGACTAAAACATCTTGTCAGAACAAGAAACAAACTTTTGAAACTGCAATTGGGTATGGCTTTTATTTATTACCGGATGTAATGAATTATTGGTTAAATAAGTACAGCATGCCATCTTACCATCATATTAATTATTACGCCAATTACACTTTTAAAAATTATTTAAAAGGAATGGAGATTAAGTTTTTAGCAGCTTATAAAATAAGGCATGGTGAAACATATGGTAATCTTAAGTATATTTATAACAAAGTAAACATGATTAACTTAAATCTAGTTATTGATTATAAAATTTAGTGAATGAGCATTGATAATCTTAAAGATAAATTAAGTCAAATTTTTGAGCGTGAATTGGTAAACGAAATCATTTCAGCTTCTGAACTTATGACCGTTGAGGAAGGCACTGTGCTTATGGATTACGGTAAAAAAGTAAAATTTATGCCGATAGTTGTCAGCGGAACGCTCAAGGTAATGCGTAAGGACGACGAAGGAAGAGAAATTATATTGTACTACTTAACAAACAATGAGAGTTGTGCAATGGCTTATACCTGTTGCATGGAAGCCAAATTGAGTGAAGTAAAGGCAGTTGCCGAGGACACTCTTCAGATTTTAAAAATCCCACATGAGAAATTGGATGAGTGGCTAATGAAGTATCCTAGCTGGAAAAGCTATGTGTTTAATAGTTTTACTCAAAGGTTTAATGAATTGCTCCGTTCGCTGGAGAGCGTTGCTTTTCAGAAATTGGATGAACGATTAATCCGTTATTTAGCAAATAAAGCAAAGGTAAGTGGCAAAACCAGTATTCAACTTTCGCACAATCAAATTGCCGAAGAAATGGGAACTAGCCGCGTTGTCATTTCAAGATTATTAAAACAACTTGAAAATGATAAAAAGTTAGTGCTGTACCGTAACGAAATCAAGTTACTAAGCTCCTTTAGCAATGCTTAGTTTATTAGCTATTTAACCAGATAATAAATATTAGTTAACCATTTGCTTGGATCTTTTTCAACCATTGGGTCAGTAACATATTCCTCTATGCAAAGCACTTGAGTTAAGTTTTTTTCTTTCATGTACTTATCCATTGTCATATGCGCTGAACCTGTTTTGTCATATTCGCCGTAGTATTCAATTAACAATACTTTTCCTGCAGCTGTTTCCCATTTTTCAAGTCCATCTAGTTTTGCTTTTGCATCAAATTCCATTACAGCTGCAACTTCGCCTGACATTGCTTGCTCGTCAACCGAAAAATAAATGGCTTTTGGAGCTCCCACCGGTTGAGCTTTGGCCTTGCCGCATGCCGCACCAATTTTCCCATAAGATTCACCAAAAAAAGCTGATAACTTATCAAATGAGGTTTTAGTTTTAATACCATAAAATGTTTTTGCTTCCCAAGCAATTTCTTTCACTTCAAATGCTTTTTCGGCAGGCATACTTTCTAAAACAGATTTTAATTTAGCTAAACCTTTTTCAAAGTCGGCACCAACCATTTTTTCTACATCCATAAACAACATAAAAACACGGGCAAAAAATGGCACATCGTTAGCCATTACCCAAGTTACATTAGATTTTGATTCGTCTCCTTTAACAACATGGAACACTGGCCCTTCACCTTCACCTTCAAAAAATAGCGAATGCATAACAGTGTCATTACGTGTATATTTATAAGTCATTGCACCTTTACCAACATCTTTCTTATCACTTTCCCAAGATAGTTTGTGTCCAGGTTGTCCTGCAGTTCCCTCATATGATGTTTTCATGCCAGGGTCTCTCTCAGTCCATGGGCTCCATTTTTCATGGAAAAATAAGTAATCTGCAAGTTTAGCTTTTACTAATTCAGCCGGTGAATTAATATCAACACTTCTTTGTACGTTTATCTTGGCCGGACCAACTAAACATAATATTAAATAAATACCTAAGAGTGCTACGAGGATGATTAAAATTCTTTTCATTTTTATATTTTTTTGTAAACCAAATATACTATTTTTTGTCACCTATTATGCTAATTTATTGATTAATCAAAATTAAAGAGTTGTTACAATTTAGGTTTGATAATCAGTTAATTAAGCTACGAAGTACTTGAAAACATTCCGGTTAACAAGGTTTTTACGAAAGTTGATAAGTATTGCTGGCTAAATTTTATTATTCGATTGAATAAGTTTAAATTTACTTTTCATTATGGATGGCTTTATTGTTTCAGCAAGGAAATACCGCCCACAACACTTTAATACGGTTGTAGGGCAAAGCCATATTACCAACACTTTAAAAAATGCTATTACCAACAATCAATTAGCACAGGCTTATTTGTTTTGTGGTCCGCGTGGTGTTGGTAAAACAACATGTGCGCGTATTTTTGCTAAAACTATCAACTGCACTAATTTATTGGCAAATGGTGAAGCTTGCGATCAGTGCGAATCTTGTACATCCTTTAATTCCGGTGCATCTTTAAATGTTTACGAATTGGATGCTGCCAGTAACAACTCAGTTGAAGACATTAGGCATTTAGTTGATCAAGTAAGATTTGCACCACAACTCGGAGAATATAAGGTGTATATTATTGACGAGGTTCACATGCTTAGTACGGCTGCTTTTAATGCTTTCCTTAAAACATTGGAGGAGCCACCAAAGCATGCTAAATTCATTCTTGCTACTACCGAAAAACACAAAATAATCCCTACTATTCTTTCACGTTGCCAGGTTTTTAATTTTAACCGGATTAAAACGGATGACATCAGTCAACATCTGGCTTACATGGCAAACACTGAAAATGTTACGTTTGAGCAAGAAGCCTTACAGATTATTGCTCAAAAAGCAGATGGTGGCTTACGTGATGCCTGTTCTATATTTGACCAAATGGTTGCTTTTACCGGAAGCCATTTAACTTATAAACAGGTTGTAGAAAATTTACATGTATTAGATTACGATTATTATTTTGAAATTGTTGATCAAATGCTTGTTCAGGGTTTATCAAAAATCATGGTAACTTTTGATGAAATTTTGAAAAAAGGTTTTGATGGGCATAACTTTTTAATCGGCTTAGGCGAACACCTCCGTAACTTATTAGTAAGTAAAGATGCTTACACAACAACTTTATTAGAGGTTAGTGATAATCTTAAGAAACGTTATTCAGAACAGTCGGCAAAGTGTACACTACAGTTTTTATTAAAATCCCTTTCTATTATTAGTAAAACAGACGTAAACTACAAAAGCGCTAAAAATCAGCGTTTGCTTGTAGAAATAACGTTAATGCAACTTAGTTATTTAACCGCACCATTAGATGCGGAAAAAAAAAATGACCTAACTAAAAATTCTGAAGAACCAACCTATCAGGATCCAAGTTCAACCAATCAAAAAATTATTCAGAAAATAAGTGCTCTGCAAGAGCCTGAAATTAAATTTGCTAGTAAGCCAACTGTAACATTTGATAAACTAAACATCAAATCAGCCTTCAGTTTAAATGAACTTCAACAAAAGCCTGTGCAGGAAGTAACAAATCAAGTTGTTGCTAGTGTGGTGCAACAGATTGTAAATGTGGAGGTTAAGCAACAAAACGTTTTAGATGCCATTAAGAAGTTTGCTGATTTAAAAATGACCACCGGTTCTCGGCAAATAGGTACCACTTTAAACACAGCTATCATCAGTTTTGTAAATAATGTAATCACGCTTCAAATTCATAACGAGAGTCAGCGTGAGCAGCTACAAGGCATTAAGCAACAATTTTTAGACGATATTCGAAAAACCCTTCAAAATAATTTGGTGCAGTTAGAAATTGAATTATTAGAGCATTCAGCGCCAAGTAAAGCATATAAACCAATGGATATTTTCCGTGAGATGGCTGAAAAAAATCCTTCAATTCTGGAGCTTAAAAAGCAATTTGATCTTGAAGTAGACTATTGATTCAATCAATTAATTTTGTTCTTTCTTAGGAAATAATATCGTAATTTCGGGTATTATTTGTTAACCTTTCAACTCTGGTAATGAGAAAATTAATCGCCTTAAGCTTATTGGCAGTTTCAACTGTTAGTTATGCTCAAAAACAAACTGCAACCAATAATTCTAAAACTGTTAACGATGGCAAAGCTCCGACGTTAAAATACGAAGTAGCCAAAAATGACCCTTATAATACAAGGATTTATACCTTAAAAAATGGCATGAAGGTTTATCTTTCAGTATATAAAAATGCGCCTCGTATTCAAACCTACATAGCGGTAAGAGCGGGTAGTAAAAATGATCCTGCAAACGCTACCGGATTAGCACATTACCTTGAACACATGGTTTTTAAGGGTACCGATGTTTATGGGACAAAGGATTTTAATAAAGAAGGCGTTGAAATTAAAAAAATAGAAAATTTATATGAAGTTTATCGTAATACTAAAGATGAAACGAAGCGTAAACAAATTTATCATCAAATAGACAGTATAAGCGGAGTAGCAGCAAAGTATGCCATCGCGAACGAATACGATAAGATGTTAGCGGGTATCGGGGCAGATGGTACCAATGCCTTTACGTTTTTTGATCAAACAGTTTACGTAAATGATATTCCAAGTAATCAGGTAAATAATTTTTTAAAGATCGAAGCTGAGCGTTTCAGAAAACCGGTACTTAGATTATTCCATACTGAGTTGGAAGCGGTTTATGAAGAAAAAAACAGAGGTTTGGATAATGATGGTAATAAGGTGTTTGAAGCATTAATGGAAGGGTTGTTTAAAAATCACACTTATGGAACTCAAACAACTATTGGAACGATAGACCATTTAAAAAATCCGAGCATGGTGGAGATCAATAAATTTTACAACACTTATTACAAACCAAATAACATGGCTTTAATAATGAGTGGTGATTTTGATCCGGACCAAGTTATCAAAGAGGTTGAAAAGACATTGGGTAAACTAATGCCAAGTCCGTTGCCAAAATTTGTAGTTAAACCTGAAGAACCAATTACTTCTAAAGTAATTAAAAATGTTACCGGGCCAGATCCTGCTAGCATTAACTTAGCATGGAGAGTACCAGGTTACGGAACACGAGATGGTGAAATTTGTGACTTAGTAAGTGCTATGCTATACAACGGTGTTGCAGGTCTTTTAGATATCAATCTAAATCAGGCTCAAAAAGTGCTTAATTCAAACTCAATGAGTTTAAGTTTAAAAGATCACGGAATTTTAGGAATTACAGGTGAACCCAAGGAAGGTCAAACTTTAGAGGAGGTTGAAAAAAGAATTTTAGAACAAGTAGAAATGCTTCGTAAAGGCGAATTCCCGGACTGGTTGATAGAAGCTGTTGTTACTGATATTAAGTTAAAAGAAACAAAACAACTTGAACAGAATAGCTCAAGAGGAATGAGTATGGTCAATGCTTTTATCAATGATCAAAAATGGCAATACACAGTTGATTACTCTCAACGTATTAGCAGTTTTACAAAACAAGATGTAGTAAATTTCGCTAATAAGTACCTTGGACAGAATAATTATTGTGTAGTATATAAGAATACAGGTGAAGATAAAACCATCCAAAAAGTTGAAAAACCGAGTATCACGCCTGTCGAATTAGATAGAGATAATGCTTCACCTTTCGTTCAATCCATTATGACGACGTCTGTTAATACTATTCAGCCAAAATTCCTGGATTATGAAAAAGATATTGTAAAAACAAACATCAAATCTAATATCCCATTATACTACGTAAACAACAAGGAGAATAAGTTATTTGATTTATATTACAAATTTGATATGGGTAACAACAATGATAAACTGTTGCCTATTGTGGTAAAGTACTTTGATTATTTGGGAACTTCAGATTTAAGTCCAGCACAAGTGAAACAGGAGATGTACAAATTAGGTTCATCTTTACAGGTATTTAGTGATAATGAAAATGTGTGGATCAGTGTAAGCGGTTTATCTGATAACTTCCATAAAACAGTTCAATTGTTTGAAAAGTTATTTGTAAAACCAGTGGTTGATAAAACTACCTTAACAAATGTAATTGCAGATTACAAAAAGGGAAGAAATGACGAAAAACTGCAAAAAAGAATGGTGTTACAAGGTTTAACACAGTACGCTCGTTTTGGACCTGTAAATTCTTTCTCTAATAAATTTTCGGATGAAGAGTTGGATAAAATAACTGTAGACGACATTAAGTATAAAATATTACTTTTGTTATCTTATGAGCACAGTGTGTTGTTTTACGGTCCTCAAACTACCGATGATGTAAAAATGACTTTAAATACTTACCATACTGTTCCTGATGTATTGAAACCTGTTCCGGCTGCAAAAGTATTTACTGAAAGACAGTTAAAACCTGAAGTTTATGTAACTGACTTTGATATGAAACAGGCCGAGATGGTGTTTTTGAGCAATGGTAAACCTTATAACCCGGCTGAAGTTCCGGTTATCAGATTATACAATGCTTATTTTGGAGATGGTATGAGTGGTGTGGTATTTCAGGATTTACGTGAATCAAAAGCATTAGCGTATTCATGCGCATCGCGTTTTGCTTTGCCAAATAAACTTACTAAAAACGCACATAACTATTCCTACATTGGCTCGCAAGCAGATAAAATTGCAGATGCATTAAAAGGTATGACAGACTTGTTAAATGACATGCCAAAATCTGAAGTAAGTTTTAATTCTGCCAAAGAGATGTTAATGGCTGAAATGCTTACACAACGTGTTACAAAAAGCGACATTTTATTTAATTTTCTGGAAGCAAAAGATTTAGGATTAAATTATGATATCAGAAAATCGATTTACGAAAAGCTTTCTGAATTAACGTTTGATGATGTTAAGAAATTTCAAACCGAGACGATCTCCAATAAACCTACTACCATCGTTATGATTGGTAAGAAGGAAAACATCGACACGAAGGTGATTGAGAAATACGGCCCGGTTCAATTCATTACCCTAAAAGACATTTTTGGTTTCTAACTAATTGCTCTCTCTTTCTATGATAAGTTTCGAAAATACTGAAAACGCATTTAAAGCAAAAACGAACTCCGATTTAAAACGTTCTTATTGGTTGTTCAAATTAATTGGTAACCCCTTGCTTGTAAACATGGGAGCTGCTTTGGGGCCCTTGTCGCTTAAAATCGGATTTAAAGGTTTAATTAAGAATACTATTTTTAAACAGTTTGTTGGTGGAGAAAATATTAATGATTGCAGCAATGCTATCACGCAACTTTCAAAATACAACATTGGCACGATCTTAGACTATAGTGTAGAGGGCAAGGAGAGTGAAACTGATTTTGACAATTGTTTAGAAGAAACACTCACAACCATTAAAAAAGCAAAAGGAGATAAAAATATTCCTTTTTGTGTGTTTAAAGTAACCGGTTTAGCCAGATTTGATTTACTGGTTAAGGTTAGTGATGGTAAGGCATTATCCGATGATGAAAAAGCAGAATGGAAGAGTGTAGAGAACAGAGTTACTCAAATATGCGACGCTGCGGCACAAGCTAATCAGGCTTTATTTATTGATGCTGAAGAAAGTTGGATTCAACCGGCAATTGATGAATTGGCAAATAAGAACATGGCCAAACACAATAAGGAAAAAGTAATTGTTTACAACACCTATCAATTGTATCGCCATGATCGTTTGGAGTACCTAAAAGAAACACACAAAGAAGCTATTCAAAGTGGTTTTAAAGTAGGAGCAAAATTGGTTAGAGGTGCATACATGGAAAAAGAACGTAAACGTGCTGAAGAACTGAAATATCCTTCACCTATCCAGGCAACAAAGCAAAACAGTGATAAGGATTATGATGATGCTTTAACCTTTTGCGTTGAAAACATCAATGATATGGCTATTTGTGCCGGGACACACAACGAGAACAGTAGTTTACATTTAGCCAAATTAATGGATCAAAAAAATATTGCTACTAACGATAACCGTATTTATTTTTCGCAATTATATGGAATGAGTGATCACATTAGTTATAATTTATCCTTAAATAATTACAATGTGGTAAAGTATGTGCCTTATGGTCCGGTTAATGAAGTGTTACCTTACTTAATAAGAAGAGCGCAAGAGAACACAAGTGTTAAAGGGCAAACAGGACGTGAATTAAATTTGATTTTAAAAGAGAAGAAAAGAAGAGGAATCTAGTCCTTAAAATTTGATTAACTCTTCAAATAAATCTTTTACAGGTAATCCCATTACATTGTAAAAGTTACCTTCAATCTTATCAATACCAACAAAACCAATCCAGTCTTGTACACCATAGCCTCCTGCTTTATCATAAGGGCTAAAGTTGGTAAGGTAGTATTCAATTTCACTCGATTTTAATTTTTTAAAGTAAACTTTACTTTCATCAAAAAAAGTGGTTTGCTTATTAGCGCTTTTAAGGCACACAGCTGTATATACCTGATGCATTTTGCCGCTTAAGGCTTCTAACATCTTTTTTCCTTCTGCAAAATTTGCTGGTTTATTAAATACTTTTCCATCACACCAAACAATCGTGTCCGCCGTAATAAGTAATTCATCTTCTTTTAACTCATCAGGATAAGCATCTGCTTTTTTTTCTGCGAGATAAATACATATTTCTTGTTTTTCCAGGTCAACCGGCCAGCTATCCTCATTTGCATTAATTGGTTTATTCATAAATTCAAAACCAAGCCCTTTTAGTAACTCTTGTCTTCTGGGCGATGCTGAGCCTAGAATTAATTTAAACGGATATTCTGCAATGATTGTTTCTATTTTGTCCATACTTAATAATAATAAAATATTACGGTGCTTAGTAAACCTGAAAGCATTACTAATTTGAGAATAATACTACATTGGTAGTAATGACGGCTTGTGCTAGCTTTAACTAATCTTAATAATAAAAAACTTAAGGGTACAATTAATAACAAAAAGATATAGATGTTTTGAGGAGTCATGATTAATAAATTAGCTTTTATGGAATTGTATATCATAAATATCAATAGAATCATGATAATAACAATTAGAAAGAAAATAACGGTTTTACTTAGTGAAGTACCCCATTTAATAGGCATGGTGTTGCAGCCTGTCGCTCTGTCTCCTTCAATGTCTTCAATATCTTTAATAATTTCACGAGTCAGCGTTGTGAAAAATGCGAACAAGGCAAAAATAAAAGTTGCTTTAAATGCACTTAAAAACATTATGTAGTTATTTACTACAAAATCTGGATTCTGTTTTTGCATTAAGCCCATTTCAAAAATCAACGGCATAAACACTACAGATGCGGATAAAATGGAAACAACCAGATTGCCTATTAGTAATTGTTTCTTAAAATGAGTGCTGTAAAACCATAAAAGTAATGCGGATAGTATATGAAACAATGCTAATCTTAAATAGCCTGTTTTAAGAGCGCAGTACACGCCTAATAAAACACCAGTAGCAGTCAAAAGAATATGTAGTATAATTGCCCATCGTCTTTTAAGAACCTTATCTACAACCACTGTTTGAGGATGATTGATGAGATCCGTTTTTACATCAAAATAGTCATTAATAATATAACCTGCAGCAGCAATTAAAACGGTGCTTAAAACAATTAAACCAAATAGATAATGATTAATACCTAAATCAAAATCATTTGAATTTAAAATTTTACGAATAATAAAATACCTCACCAAAACCATAGTTAGAGAAATCATAACAAGGTTTTCAATTCTTATCAATTTAAGAAAAGCAAAGACTTTATTATTTAAGAGTAAATTGGTCAATCGGCTTTATGCGGTAAAATTATTAAACAATTTAAAAAGGTACTAGTTTACAATTCTTAAAGAATTGCCATCGTAAGCTGCTCCGTATCTTCTTAGAGGCCAGGAGGCGGGTCCTTCTGTTACTTCTCCATCAAATATCCTCCATTTTGAGCCGCTAATGGTATCTTTCAAATCAAAATTATTTTGCTGAACTTTCGCTCGTGCATAGGGGTTATCAGGCAAATAACTTGATGTTCTTTCCAGTACTACAAATTCCTCGTTGCTTTTTCTGTAAAGTATTATCCCATTTATACCAACGTTATTCATGTACATCCAACCTCCAATGTTTTGAATAGGGAAATAAGTTGGGTTGTTTGGATAAATCACAAAATCAATTGGAACGTATGGCACAGGATGGTTAGCCTGAGGCTGTGTTGCTTTCTTTTTTTTACATGCATTAACACTAATTATCAAACAAAATAGTGTGATAAAGGTTAATAATGACTTTAAATATTTATTTTTGTAGGACAATTAAAGACAAATTTAACGAAAAAACAGGCCATTTGCAATCCAAGCCAAAAGCATATTTACCCTTAGTTTACGCCTTGGTGTTAACCAGTGGTGTCTTTATTGGCTATTATTTTAAGCAAAAAAGCACAGGTTTTGCCGAACAGGTTAATACTGCTGCTGGTTCCAAAATAAGCAGCCTTATCAATTACATAACTAACCATTATGTTGATACGATAAATGCGAACCAATTGGAGGAAAAGTCAGTAGCCTCCATTCTCAAAAATTTAGATCCTCATAGTGATTACATCCCTGCTGCAGAGTTCGAATTAACAAACGAACCTTTGGAGGGTGAATTTGATGGAATTGGCATTGAGTTTAATATTTTAAATGATACCATTACCGTTATTAACCCAATTGTTGGGGGTCCTTCGGAAAAGATAGGATTAAAAGCAGGCGATAAAATTGTTAAGGTTAACAACAAGGTGGTTGCTAATATCAAAATCTCTAATAAGGAGGTTTTTAAATTATTAAGAGGTAAAAGTGGTACAGAGGTAAAATTGACTGTGTTAAGAAAGGGCCAGAGTAAATTGCTGGACTTTAATATTGTTAGAGGGAAAATACCGCTTTACAGTTTAGATGTGGCTTATCTTTTGTCAAAGGATGTTGGATACATTAAGATAAGTCGTTTTGCAGAAACCACTTATGATGAATATTTAAGTGCATTTAATAAGTTAACAAAGCAGGGAATGAAAAAACTGATTCTCGATTTAAGAGATAATGGAGGCGGTTATTTAAATATTGCTGTTGATTTGGCCGATGAATTCTTAATGAATGGATTACAAATTGTTTACACGGAAGGATTACATCAAAAAAAGAAAACTTACAATGCTACTACCAAAGGAGGTTTTGAAAATAACCCGCTCGTAGTTTTGATTGACGAAGGAAGCGCCAGCGCCAGTGAAATTGTAAGCGGAGCTTTACAGGATAATGATAGAGCTACCATTATCGGTAGAAGAAGTTTTGGAAAAGGCTTGGTGCAAGATCAGTTAAACTTAACAGATGGAAGCGCCATTCGCTTAACGATTGCACGATATTATACACCTACCGGTAGATGTATTCAAAAGCCTTACGATCAAGGTAATGATGCTTATTACGAGGAGGAGTTGGAGCGTTACAATCATGGTGAACTTTACAATAAGGATAGTATTAAAGTTGATAAAACAAAGAAATTCACAACACCAAAAGGGAAGGTTGTTTATGGAGGTGGTGGAATTGTGCCTGATATTTTTATAGCTGCGGATTCTGCCAAATACGATAAGTCAATTAATTTATTGGTGTATACCGGGAACTTAAATGCATTTACGTTTAATTATACAGATAACAATCGTTCTAGGCTCTTAAACGCCTATCCAACGGCGAAGGCATTTGTTGAGAAATTTACCACCGGAGATTCTGAGATTAACGCACTCAATCAGTTTTTAAAGTCTAAAAACGCAACACAAACATATTCTCTTTCTAATAAAGGTTTAGCTAATTTATTAAAGGCATTTATTGGAAGAGTTCTTTTTGATAAGGATGCCTATTATCCAATCATCAATAAAACAGATGATGCAATTATTAAAGCAATTGAAGTGCTTGATAATTCAAAAATTTAATCGCTTACTTTTATAAAATACTTTTCCGTTATTGTTTTGGTGGAATTGGCATACCGCCGGGGAATTGATTCATGAGCTGCTGCGCTTCGTCGTTGTTAGGTTTTGGAGGTGTACCTTTTTTAAAGTTACGGATATTGTACGTTAACGTGAACATGTAGTATCGTCTTAGTGCTAAGTTACTAAAGTCTTCGGAGTAATTCGCATTAAATGTACGGCCTATGTTGGCGTTTTGATTTAATAAATCGAAGGCGCTAATTTTTGCTTCGAGGTTTTTGTTTTTAAGCAATTTGTATCCAATGAATGCATTCCACAGGTTAAAATTTTGATTGAATTTTTGAGTTAAACCGCTATAAAGATTAGCGTTAAAATCGGAGTTAAATACAAGACGTTTAAAAACCAGATTAATTTTAAAGCCTACTGTTTGATTCAAAAATTGATTATCGGCTTGCACCTGCAGGGTGTTTTTTAAATCAGTATAACTGGCATTATAACTTACTGAGAAATCAACGTTTTCACTAATGTTACTTCCTACAAAAACACCTCCATTGTATCCAAAGGTGCGCGCATAATTAAGCAAATTATTTGCTTTGGATGGAGTTTGATTAAATGTAAAACCGCTGCTTAAATTAATGTTGCTTTTAAGTTTTTTAAAAGGAAAGCTGTAATTAAAAAATGTACGGCTTTGAATGTAATTATTAAGGTTGGTATAAGTGTTTAGTAAAGCTCCACGTTTAATGGTTATTCCATTAATAATTGTATCATTAACTAAGGTAGTTGAAATAGAACTGATGTTATTGTTAATGTAATTAAAGGAAGTAAAAACCATGATATTGGTTTGCTTAACAGAATTAAAGCCACCATATCTTCCAAAAATCGAATGCTCGTATGTTTGTTTTAAAGTAGGATTACCAATTTTTGGTTGCAAAGCATTCGAAATATCTAATACGTTTTGTAGCTGAGTTACGCTTGGAATGTTTGTGTTTGTGCGATAGTTTAGTCTTAGGTTATTCTTCTTGATTTTATAATTCAATCTGGCATTAGGTAATACATTGAAAAACGTATTGTTTACTTTCGCCTCAGTAGGGTAGATTTGATTGCCCACTAAATTTGCACTTTGTACATCAGTTCCAAAGTTTAGGTTCAGTGCTCTGGTTTGATAACGGTAAGAAACACCTCCTCTTTGGGTAATGTAGGTATTATTGAAAGAGTTGCTTAGTGAAACGTTCTGAAGAAGATAATCGCTTTTTAATGTATCAAAATCATTGGCAATTTTGTTATTCAGGTTAACGGCATAACCGGGCGAATAACTTAGTTGCAATTGCGAATTCTTGAACAATGGTTCCGTGTAGGTTAGGGTAGGGTTTATTCGCTTAGAGTTTGAATAGGCAATATAATTTTGATTTAAGGTTTGTTTGGCAAATACGGTTGGAATAGGTGTGCTGAATAAATTTTCTGATACATAGTCTCCATTACTTGATTTTTCGGTGAGTTGCGTATATAAATTAATAGAAAATGTTCTGAAGTTCTTTTTGAATTTGTGCATCCAAAGTATTGAATTGTTGGCATCATAACCACTAGCATTGTTGCCGGTTGCATTGTTACTCGAACTTGTCAGGAGTGTGTCGTATAATATATTGGTTGCTGCTAAATCGTTTTGTGAGTTATTCTTTTGAAATACGAATGCAGGATTTACAATAATGGTGTTGGCTGAATCCAGTTTTGATTCTATTCTAAAGTTTAAACGGTGATTTTGATTGTTCAGTTTGTCTATTGAAGTTTGGTTATACTTTAAACGATCTGCTGAAAAATAATTCCGAAAGGTCTGTGAAGAATTATCATTAGCGGACAAGTTAAAGAAGTAACTTCCGGAAACACTTGTTTTCTTTGTCCATTCATCACTGTAATTGATGCCAAGGGCTTGCGTTTCACTGATGCCGGACTGGTTACCGGTCATTAAATTGGATTGCGCATTCATAACTCCTCTCATTCCTCCTGCATTTGAATTACCTTGCCCACCTCGTCCGGAATTACCTCCCAAGCCTGTATTGCTGAGCGCCCCATTTATATCTGAAATACTAAAGTTTTGTTGATTCACATTATTGAATAACCCTAAAACAGAAATGCGTTGTTTACTTTTAAAACTGTTTATCGTAAAACCTGAATTATATCTCAGGTTTTCACTTTCATCAATACCTGCGCCCCCATAAATTTTACCAAATTGCCCAACGTTTTTACCTCGTTTTGTAACTAAGTTGATTGTTTTTTGGTTGTTATCATCACTAAATCCTGTAAAGGCAGCCTGATCACTCATTTTATCAAAAAACTCAACTTTATCAATAATTTCAGCAGGTATGTTTTTTAGCGAGGCATTGGCATCATCACCAAAAAAAGGTTTACCATCAACCAATACTTTTTGAACTGTTTCACCATTAACCTTTACTCCGTTGTTGTCACTGGTAACACCTGGCATTTTTTTGATAAGGTCTTCAGCGGTTGCATCTTTGTTTACTTTGTATGCGTCCGCATTAAACAGGGTAGTGTCTTCTTTTTGTTCACCTCTTTTTTGAAGTGCTGTAACTTCAACTTCTTTTAAAACTTTTGAATCGGGGATTAATAAAAGTGTTCCTAAATTCTGTGTTGGTATTGTGTTTGAGAGCTGTTTATAGAATGGTTTAAATCCCAGATAGGATATTTGAATGAAATTATTCTTCAGGCTATCCAGTTTAAAAGTAAAAACTCCTAATGAGTCGCTGATTTGAAAAGAAATTACACTACTGTCTTTTGAAAGAATTTTAATTGTTGCACCAACTACCGCTTGTTTTTCATTGTCAAGTATTTTACCGGAAACAACGTATTGTGCATTTAAGAAATGGAATCCGGCAAAAAGAAATATGAGTAAACTTAATTTTTTCATTTACTTCTGATATCCGAGGCCTTTCATTGTTCTGGCCACAATTAGTTTGGATAGCTTGCTGAAGTGTTTGTCAATAATTTTTTTTGGATTATTTAAGGATGAATCAAACTCTTCTTCTGCTATTCCGGAGTTAATTTCTTTTGCATCAATTGTGTAAACAGTGTAGTGTACAACTAATTTTCTATTTTCGGTACCGGTTGATATTTGACCCGGTTTGCTGTTTCCGCTGGCTTTAATGTCGAGTTGATTAATAAACACAAATACTTTGCAATTATATTTCGAGGCTAATAATGGAATTAACTTAGCATTAGTAACCTTAGCATTCATAAAGCGCTCGTCGGAATTGGTTTCAACAACTACTTGTCCCTTTACGATTTCCTTTTTATCCTTTTCTTTTTTTGGTGGCTGATAATTTTCCTGATTAGGTACTTTTTGGTATTCGTAACTTAGGTTAGAGTAAATACTATAAAGTTCAGCTTTAAATTTAGTGGTGTCGCTCATTAAATCAACAGAGATTATTTTTTCTGATTTGAAAGCAAGTCCAAGTTGTTCATTAAGTCCATCTCTAAAACTATATTTAATCGCTTTGGTGTTTAATTTTGTTTCGGCGCTTATTTTGTAATCAATTTCACTCATGTAAAGTTTTGGCTCAAACGGAATGATCATCACCTTACTTTTTGAAAGCAAATCTCTTTCAGGAGCATTGTTTTTAGAGTTAATGGTTGTTTGTTGTGCAACAACTAACTGCACACCTAAAACAAATGAAACAACTATTTGGACTGTTCTTATCAATCTCTTAAAAAATCGGTGTTTGCAAAAATCATTAAGGCCAGTACAATAAATAAACCAACCTGATTAGCATAGTAAATAAATTTATCACTTACCTTTTTACCTGTAATCATTTCAAAAAGAATGAACATGATGTAACCACCATCTAGCATTGGAATGGGTAAAAAATTCATAAACGCTAAACCAAAAGATAAAAGTGCAGTAAACATCCAGAAATGTTGCCAATCCCAGGTTGTACTCATTTGTTTAGCCATGGTGCTAAAACCACCTACTTGTTTGTAAGCATCTTTAACCGTAAACAATAAGGCCAATTCTTTACCGCGCATAGCTACTTGCTCTAATCCGTCGCGTGTACCTTGCGTTAATGCTGTTAACACGTTATAAGAATGTTTAACTGGTTCAATTTTAGTTCTGTCTTTTACCACAATGCCTAATTGTCCATCTTCATTAACTTTGCATTTTGTTCTGATTGTATCTGCATTTCTAAGAATAACCAGTTTAACTTCTCCTTTAGCATTTTTTGCTAACTGCCCTTGGAACTCATCAAAGAAGGTGATTTTTTGATCATTCACTTTTAAAATCAAATCGCCTGATTTAATATCTGCATTAGCGGCATACATAAGCTGACTAACGGAATCTACACTTGGCATTAAAATTCGTGGAGCAATAAATCCCGTTTTTTTCAATCTTTTAAGTATAATGCCCTTTTGATCGTTGGTTACTGTTATTGAGAATTTTTCTCCGTTTGCATGAACACCTTCAATAGTTTTACCACCATTTATAATTAATTCAATTGGTATTCTGTTTATTGATTTTACATACTTTCCATCAACCGAGGTAATGTAATCTCCATTTCTTAAGCCTAGTTTATAAGCAACAGAATCAACAGCTAAGCCGTATGGTAATTTTGTAACCGGTAGGGTTTGCTTTCCCCAAACTAATAAAGCCATCCAGAAAATAACAATACCCAGTAAAAAATTTACTAAAATACCTCCCATCATAACCAACAAACGTTGCCAGGCTGGTTTGCTTCTTAATTCCCATGGTTCTGCAGGTTTTTCAATAATTTCTTTATCCATTTGCTCATCTACCATTCCGGCAATTGAAACATAACCACCAAAAGGAAACCACCCTAAGCCATATTCTGTATCACCAATTTTTTTCTTAAAAAGGGCAAAGTTGGCAATGTTAGGGAATGGGAATAAAAAATCGAAAAACAGGTAAAATTTTTCCACTTTGCAGCCAAAACGTTTGGCAAACCAAAAGTGTCCAAATTCATGTAAGGTAATAAGTATGGTAAGGCTTAAGAATAACTGGGCAATTTGTACTAACATATAAAATAAGTAAGGTATAAAAATACACTTATTTTAGGTTAATCCGATAGGGTATTAGCAAAATTTAACCCTAATATTTCCAACAGAATTAGTCAGGAAATATCTCAGAATCAGGAACGCATTTGCACTTTGGCGCTAACTTTGGGTTCACATTCATTTCTTCAGGTACCAGTCCTTTTTTATCCTTGCTGTATTTAAGGGTAAATCTAACTTCTGATTTAACAGTAATGCCGTTTTTTACGGTTGGATTCCATAAGTCCATTTGTTTGATGGCATTAGTTACAAGGTCATTTAAGTCTTTATTTGTGCCGGTAACCATTGCTTTTTTAATACTTCCGTCAAAGCTTAATTGCAATCTAACCATGCTTACAAGTTGTTTAGAATGTCTTCTTTGTTTTTTGGTAAGTGCAATATTTTCAACAAAAAAATTGAATAATTCTTCATCACTGTTCCCATAACAAGCAGTTCTGCAAGCTTTTGGATCTTTTGCTTTACGTGGTTTTGAATAACCTACCTTCTTTTTTGGTTTAAAATCGGCTTCGCTGATTTCAGTCGTTGTTTCAGGGCCTTCAACTAATTCGGAGTTTTCATCTTCCTTCTTAGGATCTTCTTTTTTAACAGTCTCGTTTGTTTTAGATACTTTTTCTTCCTTTTTTGTTTCTGTTTTAGTTTCCTTTTTATCTTCTTTCTTCTCTTCCTTCTTTTCCTCTTTCTTATTATTCGCTACTTTTTTATCGTCTTCAGTCGTTTTTTTCTTTTCTTCTTTTTTCTCTTCTTTAGGCGCTTCTACAGTCTTCTTTGGGTCTTCGGTTTTTACTGCAACAGGGTCTTTTTTAGGAGCAGGCGGTGTATAATACACGTAAAACCCTTGCTTGGCTTTAAAACCAGTGGTGTCGCCTTTAAAGTTTGACTGGCAATGGTTTTTAAATACAGTACTGAATTGAAAAATTGCAGGGTAGGTTTTTAATAAATTCTCCCAACGTTCCTGGTTAGAAGTTTCACGGTCGTTAATATCTTCAGAACTGGTTTCAGAGAATACCAAAACAATTTCATTTACCGGAAAATTTGCAACTGAATCAATAGCGCTAACCTTTGCCATTGCTCCCGAACCCTTTTTAGATTTGGTAAATACATAATTTTTGGCTGGCTTATAGGGAGTGCTGGAAGAATCTAAATCAAAATTCATTTCTTCGAATGCTGGTGCTTGTGCGTTGCTAGTTAAACTGTATAAAAACAATAAGCTTAAGGCAATTTTCCGAATCATATAATGGATGTTTTACTTTGAAATGTAATATTATGCAATATTATTTTATCAATCAAGTAAAAAATGATTAAAATAGAACCAAGCTAAAAAAAGATTTTCTGTAAATTTAGCTATTGAACTAACCCAAGCGCACCTATGATTAACTATACAAAATTTAAGTTAAAAAATAACCTTACCGTAATACATCATGAGGATAAAAGCACACCCATGGTTTGCTTAAATATTCTTTACGATGTGGGCGCAAAAGATGAGGAAGAGTCTAAAACTGGATTTGCTCATTTATTTGAGCATTTAATGTTTGGAGGTAGTATTAACATCCCGAACTATGATGAGCCTCTCCAATTGGTAGGCGGCGAAAACAATGCCTTTACCACTAATGATATTACAAATTACTACTGCACTGTTCCACCTGAAAATGTAGAAACTGCTTTTTGGCTGGAGAGTGACCGCATGTTGAGTTTAGCTTTTACTGATAAAAGTTTGGAGGTGCAACGAAGTGTAGTAATTGAGGAATTTAAACAACGTTATCTTAACCAGCCGTATGGCGATGTTTGGTTGTTGTTAAGACCATTGGCTTACCATCTTCATCCATACAAGTGGGCTACTATTGGTAAAGAAATCAGTCATATTGAAAATGCAACGATGACAGATGTGAAGGATTTCTTTAAAAAACATTATCATCCTGCCAATGCAATTCTTGTAGTGGCTGGGAATATTGATTTAGCCTCCGTAAAACAACTTTCAGAAAAATGGTTTGAACCAATTGAAGCCTTAACAAAAGTACCTCGTCAATTACTGGTTGAACCAAAACAAACAGAAGCCAGAAAATTAACAGTTGAACGTGATGTTCCTGCATCTGCTATTTACAAAGTTTATCATATGTGTGCCAGAACAGATAAGGAATATCACACTACTGATTTAATATCTGATATATTAAGCAGAGGAAATTCAAGTAGACTTTACAAAAACCTAATTAAGGATAAGCAGTTGTTCATTGATATCAATGCTTATGTAATGGGTGATTTTGACAAAGGCTTGTTTGTGGTAAGCGGGAAATTGGCTGATGGCGTTTCAATGGAGGATGCGGAAGCAGCCATTCTAATAGAGCTTGATCAAATGAAACATCAGTTAGTAAGTGAAACCGAACTGCAGAAGTGTAAAAATAAAATTGAAAGTACGGTTACATTTAGTGAAACAGATGTGCTAACCAAAGCTACCAATTTAGCCATAAGCGAATTGTTAGGTGATGCCAATTTGATTAACCTCGAAATTGAGAATTATGCTAAAGTAACATCGCAGGATATTCTAAAACAAGCAAAAGAGCTTTTGTCTGAAACAAATTGCAGTACCTTGTATTACCTTTCAAAACCAGCCAAATGAACGCTTCAGAAATAATTCAAAAGCTTAAGGGACTCGGGTTTAAAGAGGATGTTGTTAATCGTTACAACGAACCACATCGATTTTACCACACCCAAAAACATTTAATCGACTTAATTTCATTTTTAAACAGTAAACAACAGTTAACTGATGAGTTGTTTTTAACTGCAGTTTATCACGATGCTGTTTGTTGGCCAAGTTCAAACAAGAATGAAGAAGATAGTGCTGCCTTGTTTGTTAAGGAGGCACAAGAGGCAAAGTATCCTTCTGAAAAGATTAACTTAATTAAGCAATACATCCTCGAAACTAAAGCACATGTTTCCACCTCTATACAAAGTGAGCAATTTATAAAAGCTGATCTTCAGATTTTTGAAAGTCCACTTGGTGATTTGTTAGATTATGAAACGCAAATATTCAAAGAGTTTCAATTTGTAGATTATCTGGATTATAAGAGAGAAAGAGTCAAAGTGCTTGAAAAGTTCAACACGAATGTTAATGTTGCAGCCTTAATTGAATTTGTAAAAAACAGAAAGCCTTTAATTGGTGTTTTTTGTGGAAGCTTTAATCCTTTTCATAAAGGGCATTACAATGTGTTGCAAAAGGCAGAATTAATTTGTGACAAGGTAATTATTGCCTTTGGTAAAAATCCTGACAAGGCAGAACGTAACTGGCCAGTTCCAAAGACAATTCAAAACAGGCAGATGAAAGAATACCGTGGTTTGCTGACTGACTTTTTGGATTCATTGGGGTATGATGTAATTGTTGTAAGAGGATTACGTAATTCAACAGATTTTCAATACGAACAAAATCAATACCGTTACATACAGGAGTTAAAACCTAAAGTAAAAATCATCAATGTTTTTTGTGATAAGGAGTTTGAACATATCAGTTCCAGCGGAATAAGAACGCTTGAAAAATACGGAAAGCATCAAAACTATTTATTAGACTAGGCAGCGAAATATTTAAACATTATTTTGAAAGCCGTTACTATACACTGCTTGTTTTTATTTTATTTATTTACATTGCATTAAGGGCTGCTCTCATTCCGTTTAGTCATGATGAAACAGCAACTTTCTTTTACTATGTGCAAAGTGATAACTATTTACCTTATCAATCGCATCTTTATACAAATAACCATTTTTTAAACTCTGCTTTGGCTAATCTCAGTTTTCATTTGTTTGGCTCACACCGTTTGTTTTTAAGATTACCAAATGTGTTAAGTTTTCTGGTGTTTAGTTATGCAGTGCTTGGAATTGTTCGTAAATTAAATACCAATGGCTCTAAGTTGCTTGTAGTAGCTTTTTTATTGTTAACATTTAATTTCCTCGACTTTTTTGAGCTTTGCAGAGGTTACGGTTTATCAATGGCATTTTTAACGCTTGGCTTTTATTATTTGATAAATTATTTTAATAATAAGCAACCATCAGAATTTATGAAAACGCTATTTGCCATCCAAATTGCGCTAGCGGCTAATTTAACTTTAGCAATTTTGGTTGTTATTCTAACAGGCGTTATACTTTTATTTCAATTAAGGCAGCGTTTACTTCTCAATTTAAAAGTTGTGTTTGTTCATTTGCTCAATATTGGATTAACAGGTTTTTGGATTAAACTATTACTGCATTACAAAGAAGCTAATCTATTGGATTCGGGTATGGGCGAGGCTTACTGGAAGGTAACATTTTTGTCGTTGTTGGATTTTTTATACAATTGTAATCAGACTTGGTTACAAATTACTACCATAATTTTGATTGCTTTAATTGCCACTTATTTTATTCGTGGTGTGATTTCCTCTAAAAAAATTGACGCGCTTTTTCAACCTAGCTTTTTATTCTCATTTCTTTTTGTATTATGTGTTATCATTTATTTTTTGCTCAAAAAAATTGCCGGAATCAATTATCCTGAAGATAGAACGGGTATTTTTTTATTTTTGTTATTTGTTATAGCGCTTGCATATACCATGGAAAAAATACCGGTTCAGTTATCAGGCTTACTCTGTGTAATTATTATTGCGGCTATTTCTGTTAATTCATTTAAAGCAGCCAACTTAAAAAACTTTGGCTCGTATTTTTACCATACCATGCCTAAGCAGGCATACGACTATTTAGTAAGTGAACAAAGCAAATCAGATACGGTATTAACCATTGGTGGACACCGGATAAGAGAATTAAATTTTGCGTTTTTAAATTACAGAGGAAATGCCGTAGTAAACGACATGGATGGTTCGGAAGACATGCAAATGTGCTATGATTATTTTTATGCCTTAAAAGAAGAAAAAATATATTACGATAGGTATTACGATGAGATAATGGCTGATGACTGGAGCCACATGTTATTAAAACGCAAACAAAAATTAAAACGTTCTTTGTTTATAGAAGGTCCTCAGGAAAAAGAATTCAAGGGTCAAGCCACTTACTTTGATTTTCTGGCCCTGAGAGATACGACTTTAACCTCTAACAATCCGTTGGAGGCTGAAGTTAAATTAAGTTTTACAAAAATGCCTAAACCCTTTAATGCTTTTTTGGTATTTAGTGTCGGAAAACCTGATGGAAGCGGGGATACCTGTTATAAATACATCCCATTAAACATGTTGGCTGACGATTTGGATAAGAAGTCCTTTACGTTAAAATTAACCAGTACCAGTTTGCCAACTAAAATAAAAGATCTTAAACTACATATCTGGAATATTAATGATAAAGAAGTTAATTTTAAATTGAATTATTTTAAAATTCATCAATTACAAGGCGATGGTGTTAATTATAGAATACCTTCTCAATACAGATATTTAATTGAACGATTCACTCAAAAACCAGTATTATAATTATGCTTAACAGAACAATTTCACCACCATTTAAAAACATCAGTAAGGTTAATGTTATAAAAGCAGAGGGAACGAAACTTCCTAATAACATTCCGTTATATAAAATTAATGCCGGTTCGCAGGAACTTATTCGTTTGGAATTTATTTTTAGAGCGGGTATGTATGAGCAAACACAACCCTTGGTTGCAAGTTCTACCAATTCTTTATTGGAGTGTGGCACCAAATCCTATAGCGCCAATGAAATCAGTGAAGGCATTGATTTTTATGGTTCATTTATTGAATTAAATGTTGGACAGGATTACGCTTCAATTACAACATACACCTTAAATAAGTATTTAAAGGAAACGTTGAAGTTTATTGAAGAAGTAATTAAATATCCTGTTTTTCCTCAGGAAGAGTTAAATATTTTAATCAATAATAAAAAACAAAAACATGCCATTAACTCGCAAAAGGTTGGTGTTCTAGCAAGAAGACGTTTTAGCGAATTAGTTTTTGGAGAGAGTCATCCTTACGGCATTGATGTAAAGATGCAGGATTTTGAAACTATTAATACTGATACAATTAAGCAATTTTATAACACCTATTACAAATCCACTAATTGTACAATTATAGCCAGTGGTTTTTTACCCGCTAATTTAGAAGAAACCTTGTCTGGTTTTTTTGGAACAGGTGCATGGGGAACTCAAAGCGCTGCCGCCTATAATCCTTTCATTCCGTTTTCAACCACCATGGAGAAAAAACATTTGGTAGAAAAAGCAGATGCTATTCAAAATGCCATCCGAATTGGTCGACCATTGTTTAATAAAAAGCATGCTGATTATTTTGATTTTCAGGTATTAAATACCGTGTTAGGTGGTTATTTTGGTTCACGCTTAATGGCTAATATACGTGAGGATAAAGGTTACACTTATGGTATAGGCAGTAGTTTATCTAATTTGGTAAATGGCGGTAATTTTACCATTAGCACCGAAGTAGGAAGCGATGTGTGTGCTGCAGCTATCGGCGAAATTTATTCGGAGTTAAAAGAACTGCAAACGAATTTAATTGATGTTAAGGAATTAGAAACCGTAAAGAATTATATATTGGGTCAGTTTTTAAGAAGTGTGGATGGACCTTTTGCGTTGGCAGATAAGTTCAGATCAATTTGGGAATATGGCTTGGATTACGACTATTACGATCGTTATTTTAAAGCCGTACAAACGGTTAAGCCTGAACGCCTGAGAGACTTGGCCAACCAATATTTAAAGCAGGATGATTTGATTGAATGTGTGGCCGGTAAAAAATATTAAGGGAAAATTGACTTTCCTCAGTAATTAAATTGAATGAATAACTAATTTTAAAAATTAAAACAATATGAACGAGATACAGGAAAAATTATTAAAGCGCATTGGAGACAAATATAAAGCCATTGGTCAGGACCCAAATACTCACTTGGAAGGTTTGGTGTGGGCCAACCCAATTACCTATTGGGATTATATTTTACCGGATGCCTTATTGTCGCTGCAGGTGCAACGCACTACGCAACCGGATGAAATGGTTTTTATCATGTATCATCAAATAAACGAACTGTTGTTTAAAATGATTTTATGGGAAATTAACCAGGTAAGTAATGCTGCTGAAATTGAAGCTGCATTTTTCACGGAGAAATTATCCAGAGTGAGTAGGTATTTTGACATGCTGGCCTCGTCATTCTCAATTATGGGAGATGGTATGGAGAAAGAGCAGTACATGAAATTTAGAAACACCTTAACACCTGCAAGTGGTTTTCAAAGTGCACAGTACCGTTTAATTGAATTTGCCTCAACCGAATTAATCAATTTAATCGATTACCGTTTCAGAGCTACTATTGATAGAAATACGCCTTACGAGCACGCCTACGATCATTTGTATTGGCAGGCTGCAGGCAAAGATCATGCAACCGGAAAAAAGAATACTTTAATTACTAATTTTGAAAGACGTTATAAAGCAGAGTTCCTTTTAAAAATGGAATCTTATAATACCACTAACTTGTGGACACGCTTTAAGCAATTACCTGAAGCCGTAAAATCTAATATTGATCTAAAAAATGCCATGCGTCATTATGACCATACTGTAAACGTAAAATGGGTAATGGCACATTATCATGCAGCTGGTAAGTATTTAGGAACTGCAGCAGCAACAGGTGGCAGCGACTGGCGTAAATACATGCATCCACAGTTTCAGCGCCGAATCTTTTTCCCTGAATTATGGACTAAGGAAGAATTAGATAATTGGGGGGTAACGAATTTGGAGGGAATTGCTAAGTTGTAGTTGAAACTGAAATTTAATGAAATGAGAGTTCAGAAACAACACTAAGCCCTGAACTTGAGCTGTCTACAAAACAAAAATAATCGCATCAATATGTGTTATAAAATTTTTCGTTTTGGCGTAGTTGTCCCGTTTCGATTTAAATTGCTTGTAATTTTTTGAAACTACAAAACACAAAATTCTGTATGGTATCGAAAGGTGTTTTGTGATCTACAGTTATACACTTTATTTTCTCAAAAAATTTCTTCAACCTAACAGTCATTGAGGTTTCTGAATATTGTTTAATTTCTATGCCGCTACATTTTTTTGGACCTTCTTCTGAAAAAGTTCCAATTACCAAGACACCTTCCGGATTAATACTTTCCTGGGCAGTTTGTATATAGCTTGAAATTTCTTGCTCTACTGTTAAAAAGTGAAAAGCTGCCCGATCATGCCAAAAGTCATATTTTTCGGTTGGTTTAAATGTTGCAGCATCTGCTATTATCCATTTTACATTATTTGCCTTATCACCAAGTCGTTCCTTGGCTCTTTCAATGGCTGCTTCAGAAATGTCAAGAACAGAAAGATCATGATATCCCAAGTCAATCAAATGATCAATTAAAAAGCTGTCGCCTCCGCCAATGTCAATCACTTTTGCGTTTTTTGGAACGTTAAATTCTTTAAAAAAGTCCAATGAAGTAGCAGGAGTAGGCTGAAACCAACTTACATCTTTTAGTTCTGTTGTCTTATAAATGTTTTCCCAATGTTTTTTACGGTCAAAATTTTCCATAGTATTATTCAGAATATTTCTGCTAAAGTTTAAAAGTGTCTTAGATATCAACTAAAGTTAATAATTAATTGTTGTAAAACTATTACTAGTCAATCACAAATGATTACTTTTTCGATTGCGCTGTATTTCCCATCAAAAACAAAGTTGAATGAATAGATGCCACTTCTTAATCTGATTTTATTTGATAAATCAATTGTTTGTTTACCTTTTTGTAGCTTGTCAAAATTCTTATCAAAAATGATTTTACCGTTAATATCTGAAATAAAGAGATCAACATCACTTTCATAAGGCAGATTAAAGGATAAATTTAAATTAGTTTTCGTTGGATTAGGGAAGACGGAAACGCATATCGGATTTTCTCCATTTAGAGGATTTAAATTTGTTAGAGGACTCTTAACTAACCATACTTCATAAATAGTATTGTGAGCATTTGTGACAGATGTTTGATTACTAGTAAATGGATTGGTTTGTGGGCTGTAAATGCCTCCGTAAATATGTCCTGCTAAAACTGAATCTGCAGTTATTTTAGATAGTTTAAGTATTTCTGATTTGTAGTGTGGAATAGTATGATTAAGTATAAATTCTGAACTGGCTCCAATTAAAGCCGGCATTAAATTTGGAAACACGTTTTCTTGAAGGTTACCACTTGCATCACGTGAAACACGACTAATTGTTTTTACAAATGGAACATTGTTGTCTTGAGTTAATACATTGTTAATGTAAGAATACTGACTCATTCCGCCGAAAAAAATAGTGTGCATACTATTGTTAATACTGTCATAAAGGGCAAGTTTAGCAGAATGATAATTACTTAAGTATTGATTGAAGCTTGGTTGAGGAATATGCCCTGAAGCTTTAATATCAACAGGGTATAGAAAAGGGAGATTAATACTTATTTGAAAAACACCGGAAGAAATAGTATACCCTTCCTCTCCGTTAGGGAAAATTTGTGGGACAAGGTTGTAATCACGACGATGCAAATGAACTTGATCTGTAGTGACCGTATAGTTATTGTAACTTAATTGTGTGCCTGAGTTGTTAATTGTAAATTTTTTAATTCCATCAACGTATGTTTGTGTGTAGGTAGGATTACCCATAGGGTTGTAGCGTCCATCAAAGCGATGGCCCCCTACAAGAAAGAAAGTGTTGCCAATCTTCCCAAGCTGTCCGCCATTCACGGCAAAGTTTTGATCAGTGATTTGTTTAAAGTAGGGAATAATAGAAGTAGAATTAGTAATAGCGCTTATTAAACCGCTCACCGAAATGGATGTTAAATTTGGAAATGTTATGTGATCAAGTGTGGAATTACTATAGCCGTATCCTCCGATTATATAAAGAGAGTCATTGTCTTGATAAAAGTTCATGTTTGTTGATTGTAATTGCTCCTTTAAACCTGTTGAGAGAGAATTAACTGAAGCTGTCCAAAATTGCTGAGTATTAATGTCAACGACAAAAATATCGGTATTGTTACTAGTAGCGGGAAAAGCATTGAATGGTTGTCGAGCATGCAAGCCGTCTCTTCTACCTCCAATAATTAACCACTTTCCACCTGACTGTCCTGCTACGAATGAATGCAGTCCTGGAAGGTTTGCGACTGAAACAGGCTTCAGGTTAACTGAATAATTAAAAGGAATCTGTTGTGCAATTCCTAAAATTGTGTTTAAAATAAATAGTAATATAGTGTTTAGTTTTTTCATGGCGAATTTCTTTATCCAAAATTAGCTATATCCAAAAGGTTTCTTTGTAACATTTGTTACAAGAAAGCTTTAATTTTTACAAAACATTATATAAAGTTGTGAATGGCTTTCTGCTAAATATTAAATCAAGAAAGCCTATGCTAACAATAGAATCGATTTTTGAAATTCATTAAATTAATTTTTCTTATTAGTATTCGTTCGAAACAAATCAACAAATCAAAATCAACCTTAATTCATTTGGTTTTTCTTTTGGGGCACGGTGTATGCAGCCAAGTGCAGGACTTTCCGGAGATTCAACAGCAAGTCGCCATAATTCGCCTTTTTGCATTTTTATAATTTTGGCATCCGGTTTGGCTGAGTAATGCAAGTGATAATAATTTTCACGTAAGTACATTTCAAAGTCTTCTTCAGAACCTTGATAGTCTTTTTTAAGAACTTGAATTAATTCAGGTACTTTAATTTTTTGAATGGCTTCATCATTTGGTAATATCTCACTGCATTCACCAAAATAGGTGCATAAAAAAGTGCTCGTTATAATTGGTGCTTCATCCACATGAAAGGAATACACATCCGTTGGAAATGGACTAGCATGAGTGTCTGTTGGGTAATTGCGAATTAAATTGAGTGTAGGTGAGGCTCCGTGATTTTTAAGTAGGTTGTAATCATTTAAAATGGTTGTCCGCGCAAGGCAACCAGCTTCGCTTAATTTTAAAGCATTTAATTCTTCTGGTTCAATTACGGTAACATCATCTATAAGTTCAAGTTTTGAAACGAGCTCTTCAAAATCACCATCAAGCTCACGCTGCCAGCATTCTGCGTTTTGTTTTCCTTTAAACTCAATAGTTACTAATTCTTCAAAAGATGTGGTGTACACAGCTTGTCGATTATCTTTTGGCATTTCTATTTTAACTAAACTTAAATTAACCAAACAAGGGTTGAACAACTCTTAGCTCGGTACCACAAGCAACACAATTAATATGCATGTGCCAGTGTTTAGGAATAGGATTTTCAACGCCACAGCTATTACAGTTTAATACTTTTTTAAGAGTGTTTTCATGGCTGCACTTCTCACAAATACAGCTTATAGCACCATCCGGATAACTGATTTGTTTTTGACAATTTTCGCAAGTACTTTGCTTTATCATGGGATCTTGAATAACGGTATATTCATGATTAAGTCCAAACTCGACTAAAAATTTGTCTGCATCTTCTTCCTTCAGATAAGGAACCCAAACTTGTGCCAGTTTTGACAAATTAACTTTTGCTTGAATATCCCGCGGCATTAGTTCTTGGTAATAAGCTAAGTCCGGATTTTCATATACCCTCACGTAACTTTCATTCACATAATCCATGTATGCTCTAATCATTTTAATAAATGAATCGTAAGTTACAAGGTTTTTCCCGCTGGATTGATAATAACTTAAGGATGCGTAGGCTGAATTATATGCATTGGCGTTTGTTGGTTCCGGTGGATTGAATACACTGTCTGCAGTAATTTCAATACAAGCATTTAAAAATCGTTCATATTTTTCGCCTTTCGAAATATGTGGCGGTAAATATTCAGGATAATGTTGATAGTAAAAATCCCAATAGGCATATTGTTCTTTTTTGTAGGCCTCCACATTATTTTCACGAACAAATTGTGCCGAATTACTCTCGAAAACTGCTTTTTTTCTATTGTATTCGTTAGTGTGTTCTGCAGATTGATTCCACACATTAATACCAACCGTATAATCGATATCAATAACTGTGCTGCAATAATCACACACTACATAAGGGTTTTTAATTGGCATTACTTTTGGGGCACCACAATTTTGACAAGTAAATTTTTTTATTTTCATTTTATGAACTTAAATTACTAATTTTATTGAAATGACAATACTACGTAATAATTTTTGGAAAGTTTTGATATTAATTATCAGTTTAAGCAGCTTTGCCTGTTCTAAGAAAAAATTAAATGAATCCTTGTTTCAGGATAGCAAATCATCTGATTTAAAATTCTATAAAAACAAAGACACCATTTATGATGCAAAGGGCGGAAGCCCGCATGGTAAGTTTAAATTAAAATTTAATTCAACTGCTATTAGTGCCTTGGGTGCTGATGGTAAACTTCCAAAGGGTAGCGAATTTTCGGATGGTTCTGTGATTGTGAAAGAAGCTTATGAAGGGACATCCTTAACTTTATACATTATTATGAAAAAGGACAGTAAATCAAAATATGCAGCCAATAAATGGGTGTGGGCAGAATATGGTCCTGATGGGAAAATAGTTTATAACCTTAACAAAGAAGGTTCAGCTTGTACAGGTTGTCATAACATATCCGATGCCAGAGATTTTACCAGAAGTTTCGATTTGCATTAAAGCTTACAGCCTGAATATTTCTTGATTTTGCCCTTCCGGGTAATTAGCTTTTAGCTACGAGGTTAAACAATTATGCTCCAATCTTGTTAAAAAAGCATGAAAACGTTAATTATTGTATCCATTATAGTTTTAGTAGTTATGATTATTACACAGTCTTTTGTTTCCAATAGTACAAATAAAACAGAGTCACACGCATACGAAGTTTTAAAAGTGTACACTGATTTTGAAGTAAGAAAATACCAGCCTGCTTTATTTTCCGGTGTTAAATTACCTAGTAAGTCATACAAGGAAACTTCAAGCATGGGCTTTAGAGTCTTAGCTGGTTATATATTTGGAAATAATAATCGCAATCAAAAAATTGCCATGACTACACCGGTGGTAATGGAAATGGGAGACACAACTCAAATGTATTTTAAAGTACCTGATGGTTATACGATAGAACAGTTACCGCAGCCTAAAGACAGTAACATCGTGTTTGAAAAGCAGTCAGAGAAAATTATGGCTGCCATTCGCTTTAGCGGCTGGGCCAATGATGATAAAATTCAACATTACACATCAATATTAAAGGGAGCACTTTATAAGGAAAAAATAGAACACACCGGTCACTTTCGTTTTTTAGGTTATAATCCGCCGTATGAATTAGTAAACCGACGAAATGAAGTAGCAGTTGAATTACTTAATTACAATAATTAACCTAAAGCCAAATATTATCTGATTAATTTAGGTTAATTTTAAAGAAACGTACTTAATGTAGTACAAGGAGATTAGTTAATTCTTCTCCCACCATTTCATTAATAATTTACTTTGCTTATTGCTTAACGGATTTGATTTAATTGATTGCTGGCTCAATTCATTTAACTGTTCAAGCCATTGGTGTTCCCAGTTATAGAGTAAATTATGCTGTAATGCATGTTGGCTTACTATTTCAAATGAAGAATTGTTCAAATGAATATTTGTTCGAACAGCTTTGTAATTGTTAAATGTGGTTTTCTTTCTTTTTTTAAGTTGGCTATACATTGACTAAATTTTGGTGGCACAAATTTCGGACATTTACTTTGTGCGAACATTTTTCATGTATTAACAAATTATTAAGTTGATAGATGACTTAATACCACCTGCATTAATATTTAATTGTCTTGCCTTACGTGAAGAATAATTTTCTGATATTTTAAAAATCCAGTTTTGTTTGATTGGATTTATTTTCCTTCGCCTTTGGCAGCGCAACCGCTTTTAATTCTACTCCATCATTGTCAACGCTGCCAAACTTTAAATAATTTTGTTCACTGGCTTCACTGAGTATTAGAGGCATTCTTTTTTTTGAATTATGAATTTCTTCCATTAATTTATTAGCAGCCGTAGTTAAAATTGTGTAGGTACTTAACCATTCACCGGTTTTTGTATTTCTCCATCGGTTGTATAATCCTGCAAACGCAAATGGTGTTTCATTTATTAAAGAAATGCGGTAAGGTTGTTTGTTTTTACCTTTTGTATCTAACCATTGCCATTCGTAAAAAGCGTCAGCAAGCACGATGCAGCGCTGATTCAAATAAGGTTTAAAGCTTGGTTTTTCATCAAGTGTTTCATATTTCGCATTTAAGGTATTAGCCCTGAAACTTAAATCGTTAACCCAACTTGGTAAAAAGCCCCAATTATAAAATTGAATGAGTTCCGGTTCCTGGTTCGTTATAACAGGTGTTAGCGGAAAATCAAAACCGTTTATTTTTTCTTTTGGAACAAGGTCTGCGCAATTTTTAAATTTAGCACTAAAACGTTTCTCTAATGTTTTAACATCACTTTTAAGTTCTGTTGAATAGCACATAGTGTTTTATTAATTAAACGTTTTACAAAATAATTAGATAATTTTTAAGCTTGTCATGGTTAAGCTTCCACCAATGGCTTTATCATTAAAAAATTGAATTGTTTCTTTTTTATCCTTTAAAGCCAAGGTATAGAGTAGTGGTAAATAGTGCTCTGGTGTTGGGATTGCTAATTGGAATTCTTTTCCAAGGTTCCTATAGTTCGCAAGTGACTTGAAATCTTCTGCATCAATAAAACTTTTAATTTTGGTGTTAACTTCAAGAGCCCAGTCATAACCATATTCCTTTTCTTGTAATTTATCCCAGGCAACTAATCCTAAATTATGTACAATGTTGCCGCTGCCAATGATGAGAACACCTTTATTCCTTAAGCTTTTTAATTGGCTGGCCAAATCAAAATGTTGTTGTGGGGTTAAGTTATAATCCAAGCTCAATTGTATAACCGGAACATCTGCCTTCGGATATAAATGTTTAATTACACTCCAAGCGCCATGGTCTAATCCCCATGTTTCATCAAAATTTATTTTTTTTGTTGTAATTGTATTTTTAGTCTCCTCAGCAAGCCATTTACTTCCTGGTGCCGGGTATTCCACATCAAACAAGGCCTTCGGGAATCCACCAAAATCATGAATTGTTTTTGGTTTTTCCATAGCTGTTACTTGTGTACCATTCGTTTCCCAATGCGCACTTATACATAAAATGGCTTTAGGTTTAGGAATATTTACAGCACAATTTCTAAATCCCTTCACAAATTCATTTTCTTCAATAGCATTCATTGGGCTACCATGCCCTAAAAACAGAACAGGCATGGTTGCTGTATTTGGCAAATGAGTATACAGTTGATTTAAAGACATGGTTTTATTTATTAAAGGAATAATAGTTAAATATTTAATGAAATCTTTTCTATTCATTTTTTATTTATTAGAGAAGATTTATGTCAATACTAACATCATGTATTATCTGTTATAAATATTTATTCAACCAGGTTGCTCTAAGTGGTTTTTGCCATGCTTCAAGTTCTGAGCCTGTTGCAACGGCTGTATCGTAAACCAGAGTTTCACCACTTAATTCTCCGTTGGATAGTTTGTCTTTAATGGAAGAAGATGGTATCGCTTTTATGCCATCGTTGGTTTCTATAGCAACTAATAAACGGTTTAAAAGATTAATTTGAAATTCGTTCTCGCATTGCTTTATAAAACGAAGTAATTTATCAACACTACAACCGCTTGCGCCATGCTGGCTCTCATCTACTTTTACAATTATAATTTTATTTTTGAAAATTTCGAAACTGCCTGCTAAAGGGTTTTCATGGGCAGTCCATTGTTGCACAAATGCTAATCCTTTAGATTTAAGCAAATCAAGCTGATCTTCGCTTAGGTCTTTATCTATTAAATAAGTCCAGACTTTTGTCATACATTAAAATTTAGGGTAGATGCCGGTGTAATTGTGAGGTGTAATTTTCATTAACTCTTCTTTTACCTTGTCTGAAACCTGCAGCCCTTTGATGAAATTTTTAATTGATGTTTCGTTAATTGCTTCGTTGGTACGTGTTAAATCTTTCAAAGCTTCATATGGTTTAGGATAGCCCTCACGTCTCAGTATCGTTTGAATGGCTTCTGCCACAACGGCCCAGTTGTTATTTAAATCGTTTTGTACAGCAGTTTCATTTAAAATGAGTTTATCCATGCCTTTTAAAATACTTAAATAACTTATTACACCATGTGCAACAGGAACACCAAGGTTTCTTAAAACAGTACTATCAGTTAAATCACGTTGTAATCTGGATATAGGAAGTTTAGCCGAAAGGTGTTCTAAAATAGCATTTGATATTCCCAAATTACCTTCTGCGTTTTCAAAGTCAATTGGATTTACTTTGTGTGGCATCGCACTACTTCCAATTTCACCCGCTTTTAATTTTTGTTTAAAATAATCCATACTCACGTAGGTCCATATATCACGACATAAATCAATCAATATAACGTTGATTCGTTTTAGCGCATCGCAATAAGAAGCTATATTATCGTAATGCTCAATCTGAGTAGTAAACTGTGAACGGTTTAAACCTAATGTTCCATTTACAAATTGGTTACCAAATGCAATCCAATCAATTTGCGGGTAGGCAACATGGTGTGCATTAAAGTTACCTGTAGCGCCACCAAATTTGGCAGAGAAGGGAACATTGGTTAATTGCTGAAGCTGTTTTTGTAAACGCTCAACAAACACTTGAATCTCTTTACCTAAGTTGGTTGGTGAGGCCGGTTGTCCATGTGTTTTGGCTAGCATACTTACGTTAGACCAGCTTTTACTTTTTAGATCTAATTCAGTAATTACCTGATGAATTAATGGCACAATGGTTTCAACAGTTGCATCTTTTAAGCTTAAAGGAATGCTTGTATTATTAATGTCTTGTGAAGTTAAACCAAAATGCACAAATTCAAGATATTGCTCTAAGCCAAGTTCGCTCAGTTTTTGTTTCACGAAATATTCAACCGCCTTCACATCGTGATTGGTTGTTTTTTCTGTTTCCTTTATTTGATTAGCATCTTCAATACTAAAATTTTGGTAAATAGCTTTAAGTTTAGTTTGCAGGTCGTTGCTAAGTTTTGGTAATTGCGGCAAGCCAATTGAACTGAGTTCAATAAAATAGTCAATTTCTATTTTTACACGGTACTTAATTAATGCATACTCCGAAAAGTAAACATCCAATTTCTCTGTTGATCTTCTGTATCTTCCGTCAATGGGTGATATAGCGGTTAAAGCGCTTAAATTCATTTTGTAAATTAAAGGATAAAGTTAAGTATAATTATTTAAAGAATTTTTTGAGGTATTACAAAAACTTTTGCATCAAATAATGCTGTATTTGACCCCAAAGCAGAAAGCTGCTTTCTACAATGCTATAGCCGTTTCTTTCATAAAATTTAACAGCATTTTCCCTGGCTTGTAATTCAATTTTAACCAATTGTTTATTCTTGGCTTCTGTTTCCAGCAGTACTAATATCTTTTCGCCTAGTCCTTTGCCTTGATAATTTTTTGCAACAGCCATAAAACGTATTTGTCCTACTTTACCTTCATTTTCCTGAAGTCTTCCGCAGGCAATAACCTCATTGTTTAAAGCAATGTAGGCATTAACCGATATTGATTCCAATTCATCTGTTGCTGATTCTTTGGATTGTCCCCAAGGCGCACGCAGTATATCATAACGCAATTGAATGATCGATTCAATTTCGTTGGTAGTAGAAGCTATTTTTGCGTTTAATTCCATTAATCGATTTCAAAAATAGCACTTTTTACAGTGGTGATAGTTTGATCTTCAACCACTGTTTTGGTTATTAGCTTGGCAGCTTCTTCCAGTTCAAAAACCTCTTTTAGATTACGAATTTTTCCAATGGGAATTGAGTTTTCAATACAGAGCTGGTAAAGGTCTTTAAACAAAAATGGTTTAATGTAATTGTAAAGTATGGAATATAGCGCCTGGCGGTTAGCTACTCTGCTTTGGTTAGTGGCATACTGTTTTTCCTTTGCCAAGCCACTATAATTAATAACTTCGCATAATTTTGTAAATTCTTTATTGCTGCCAATAGCAAAGGTGATGAGCTGGCCGTCTTTTGTTTCAAATAATTCGCCATAAGGCGAAATGTTAGGATGCAGACTACCTATTGCTTTTGGTAATTGATTAGCAATTAGCCAATTGGTGGCCTGATTGGCCAGACTGGCAACTGCGCTATCAAACAATGATACCGTAATTTTACTTCCTTGTTTGGTTTTGTATTTTTTAAGGAGGGCAATTAAAATAGCTTCCTTTAGCTGATGTCCGGCCAGTAAATCAATCAATGCAACAGGCATTTTGGTTGGTTTAGAATTGGGTTCACCATTCATGAACATAAAGCCGCTTTCTGCCTGCAAAATTAAATCATAAGCTGTTCTATTGCTGTTAGGGCCAAAACCTGTTATGCTTGCGTAAATGATATCCTTTTTGATTTTGCTAATGCTTATATAATCCACTTTTAGTTTAACATCATCCCCTTTTTTATAATTGGTAATCAATATGTCAGCACCCTTCACTAATGCATAAAGCGTTTCCAAATCCTTTTCAAGGGATAAATTTAACAACCTGCTTTCCTTTCCGGTATTAACACTCCAATAGTAAGCACTGTATGCACTTTTTGGATCTTCCGATTTGCTTTTCCAGCTGCGTGTTACATCACCGTTGGTTTGGCTGTTTTCTATTTTAATAACGTTGGCACCAAGTTCACTAAAAAACTGCCCGGCACTTGGTCCGGCTAGTACACCTGCCAATTCAATTATTTTTAAATCTTTAAAAAGTTCCTTCATTTACTGCAAATTTATTTATATTTGAAAACTATTTCCTGTTAGTTGAACGGTTTTTAACAATTTTAATTTAACAATTTAATTTTTGCCGCTTTAACCTAACTATCATTATGTTTTATATTTAACCAATTATTAAATGGAATACAACACACAATTAGAGAGACTGATTATACCTGAGTATGGTAGAAACATTCAAGGCATGATAAAGTATTGCTGCTCCATTAAAGACAGAGAAGAAAGAAATTTATGCGCAAAAGCCATTATTCAGGTAATGGGGCAATTAAATCCGCATTTAAGAGATAGTGCTGATTACACGCATAAATTGTGGGATCATATTTTTATCATTTCAGAGTTTAAACTGGATGTTGATAGTCCTTACCCAATTCCAAGTGCTGATTCCTTCAAAGAAAAACCGGAACTATTAACTTATCCTAAAGGGAAAATTCGTTATAAACACTATGGCAAAACAATTGAAGATATCATTAAAAAAGCCAAAGAATTACCGGAAGGGCCTGAGAGAAGTGAGTTAACCCGCCAAATCGCCAATCATTTAAAAAAATCATATTACAACTGGAATAAGGATTCGATTACAGATGATGTAGTAATTAAAAATTTAAATGAATTAAGTGGTGGGGAATTAAAACTGGATGAAAACGCTTCTTTAAGTTCTCATCAGGAATTAAGAGGAAACAACAACAACAAAAAGTTTTTCCACAAAAACAACAAAAACAAACACAAGCATAAACATAAACACAACAACACAAATAATAACCGTAAATTTTAATATATGGCAATTTTTGAGGTACATGGCGGACACCAATTAAAAGGAGATATAGTGCCACAGGGCGCTAAAAACGAAGCATTACAAATATTATGTGCAGTTCTCCTAACAAAGGAAAAAATGGTGATTGGCAATGTTCCAAACATTGTGGATATTAATAAACTAATTGAGTTATTAGCTGATTTAGGTGTTAAAGTTGAAAAAACCGGGCACGAAGAATTTACATTTCAGGCAGATAATGTTAATGTTGATTATTTAGTTTCACCTGAGTTTAAGAAAAAAGGTGGTAGCTTAAGAGGAAGCATGATGATTGTTGGACCAATGCTTACACGCTTTGGAAAAGCATACATGCCTAAACCTGGCGGAGATAAAATAGGGAGAAGACGTGTTGATACGCATTTTATGGGCTTTGAGGCCTTAGGTGCTAAGTTCAATTACGACCATGATAATGAATTGTTTGAAGTAGAAGGTAAAAACCTGAAAGGTGCGTACATGTTATTGGATGAGGCCAGTGTAACCGGTACTGCAAACATAGTAATGGCTGCTGTTTTAGCTGAAGGTATTACAACAATTTACAATGCGGCTTGCGAACCATACTTGCAACAGTTATGTAAAATGCTGGTTCGTATGGGTGCAAAAATTGGTGGTATTGGTTCTAATTTATTAACCATTGAAGGGGTTAAAGAATTAAAAGGAACCACACACCGTATGTTACCTGACATGATTGAAATTGGTTCTTTTATTGGTCTGGCTGCAGTAACGCAATCTGAAATCAATATTAAGAATGTGAGTTACGAAAATCTGGGAATCATCCCAACCATCTTCGGTCGTTTGGGTATTCAAATGGAAAGAAGAGGAGATGACTTATTTATTCCAGCGCAAGAGAGTTATGAAATAGACACTTTTATTGATGGATCTATTTTAACGGTAAGTGATGCTATCTGGCCGGGTTTTACTCCGGATTTAATAAGTATCGCTTTAGTAACTGCTATTCAAGCTCGTGGTAATGTATTAATTCATCAAAAAATGTTCGAAAGCCGATTGTTTTTTGTAGATAAACTAATTGATATGGGTGCAAAGATCATCTTATGCGACCCACATCGTGCCACCGTTATGGGGCTTGATAGAAAGGTGCAATTACGCGGTATTCAAATGGCTAGTCCGGATATTCGCGCCGGTGTAGCATTGTTAATTGCTGCCATGAGTGCTAAAGGAAAAAGCGTGATTTTTAACATTAATCAAATTGACAGAGGTTATCAAAATATTGATACCCGCTTAAATGCCATTGGAGCTCAAATTATCAGAAAGGTGTAATCATGAGAGTTGTTTTACTTTCTGCGGTAGTACTTCTTTATTCTTTTGGATGTAAACCAACTAAAACTACAACTTCTAGTGACTCGACAGTGATCAGCACAACTTCTTCAACAACAACAACTGTAAATCCTCAGCCTGCTGAATTACCACCATATGGATTAAGCATCGGGAATCGTTTGCAGGAAATAAGTTTAAAGAATCCAAACGATAGTCTTATTAATTTATCAAGTTTAAAAGGAAAATTAGTATTGGTAGATTTTTGGGCCAGTTGGTGTGGTCCTTGCAGAAAAGACAATCCTAATTTAGTTAAGGCGTACGGAAAATATCACACAGGTAACTATGGTAATGCCAATGGGTTTGAAATTTTTTCAATTTCCCTGGATAACCAAAGAAATTCATGGAGGAAAGCCATTATTGCTGACAGTTTAATCTGGCCATATCACGTTAGTGACTTACAAGCTTGGGAAAGTAATATTGCTAAAAAGTGCGATATTCAGTCCATTCCGTCCAATATACTTTTAAACGAAAATGGCGTAATTGTAGGAAAAAATATGAGTTATTCTAAGTTAATAACTTACCTTGAGAGGATTAAGAAGTAAGATTAATTTTTCATATATTTATCTATTGTAAAAAAACTTTGGTCTATTGTAATTAAATGAGATTGCACTTTTATACTTTTCTGATTATTCTGGCGTTTAGCTCATCAAATGCCCAACAGTTGATTAAGGTCGGAGATAAGGCCCCAACTTTTTTAGTGAATTTGCAACAAAACACTATTCAAAGTTTTAGTATGCCTTATTTAAATAGAATTGTATTACTTCATTTCTGGAGTTCAACTGTAACAAAGTCAAAACAAAATAACAAGTTTTTAAACCGACTAACCGGTCGTTATAAAAATGCCATGTATCGTGCTGCCGAAGGTTTTGAGGCAATTGCTGTTGCCGTACAAAGTGATAAAAAGGCCTGGATGGAATCAATAACCAATGATTCGATAACGAATTTTACAAATGGTATTGCATTAAGAGGATATAACGATGAGGTTTGTAAAAAATTTGGAGTAACTCAGCTTCCTGCAGATATTTTGATTGATGAAAATGGTGTGGTGATTGCAATTAATCCTCGCATGCGTGATCTTGAAAATATCCTTGATGAAAAGAAGAACTTTATTCCAATAAAGAAGGATGTTATTGGTATTTTGGCCCAATCATCTAATAAATCAGAAGTGAGTGCATTTACAAAAATGTATTTATTTGATGCTTATGGCGACAGTATTGCAACTGCTAGAACCAGTGAGAAAGGTTTCTTCAGTTTTTCAGATATCAAATTAAATCAGGATTTTCTTCTTAAAGTAGACAATGGGGTAGATATTGTAACTTCAGATCCTATTGCTTTATTCACAACCAAAGGAGAACATTTGTTGGATGGTAAGAACATGGCAGGTGGTTTTATTTTTAAAATCCCTTCTAATTTGTCTTTTAAGTTAACTGAGGACAATGAGGATAAAACATTAACCGGAAACATCGATCAGGTTAATGTATCTAAAATGTTAGTTTTTAAACCAAATGGTTTTGATTTACTGCCTAAGGACGAAACAGAACTTCTTGCTATAGTACAAATTTTAAGTAAGAATAAGGCTTTAAAAGCAGATATTTATTCGCATACAGACGCTAAATCTGATCCAAAAGCAGCTATGGAACTCACAACCAAGCAAGCCCAATCGGTATACAATTTTTTAGTTAAAAAAGGAATAGAAGCCAACCGCATAAAAATGATGCCTAAGGGTAATGCTCAACCCCGAAAAACATGTACGGCTAAGACCGACTGTGATGAGGCAGACCATAAAACCAATCGCCGGATTGAGTTTATTGTGTATAAAAACTGACATTTTAACCTGAATTGTTGAATTGGCAAAGTTATTGCAACTTAAAGTTGCTATTTATTCAAAACCCTTGTAAACATGGAAAACGAGAGCAATTCAACAGAAACGAATCAATCCTTGGATGACAATAAAAGCACTGCGGCTGACAATAATGCCGAAAGTGAAATCAAAAAGTCTGAAGGTTCGGAAGAATCAGCCGTTAATTATGAAAATAAAATAAATGAACTAAACGATAAGTATTTGCGTCTATATTCTGAGTTTGATAATTATAGAAAAAGAACAATTAAAGAAAAATCAGACCTTATTAAATCGGCCGGTGAAGATGTATTTAAAATCATCATACCTGTTATTGATGATTTTGAGAGAGCCATAAAAGCAAACGAAAGTAGTGAAGATCTTGCAGCCATTAAAGAAGGGATTCAACTTATCTATTCTAAATTTAAAAGTAGTGTTCAAGCAAAGGGTTTAACTGCCTTTGAAACAATTGGCCAATCTTTTGACTCAGAAGTTATGGAAGCTATTACTCACATTCCGGCAGCCGATGAATCTCAAAAGAATAAAGTAATTGACGAAATAGAAAAGGGTTACAAACTGGGCGATAAGGTTATTCGTTTTGCTAAGGTGGTGATAGCACAATAAAAAGTTATGGCTAAAAGAGATTATTACGAAATATTAGAAATTCAAAAGAATGCCAGTGAGGATGAGATAAAAAAAGCTTATCGTAAAATGGCTATTAAATATCACCCTGATAAAAATCCAGGTGATAAAGCAGCTGAAGAGAAGTTTAAAGAAGCAGCAGAAGCCTATGAAGTGTTGAGTAATGCTGAAAAACGTCAGCGCTACAATCAATTCGGGCATGCCGGTGTTGGCGGAGCTTCAGGCGGCGGTGGATTTAATGGTGGTGGAATGGATATGGACGATATCTTCAGTCAATTTGGAGATATTTTTGGAGGTGCTTTTGGTTTTGGAGGAGGTGGAGGAGGTTCTAGAGGTGGACGCAGAGTGAACAGAGGAACCAATTTACGAGTAAAAGTGAAGTTGAGTTTAAGCGAAATTGCCAATGGTGTTGAAAAGAAAATTAAAGTTGCTAAACACGTTAGTTGCAAAACCTGTAGTGGTTCTGGTGCTAAAAACGGGCAATACGAAACATGTAAAATCTGTAATGGAACAGGTGTTCATACTAGAGTACAACAAACTATTTTAGGTGCGATGCAAACCCAAACAACCTGTAATGCTTGTAGTGGCGAAGGACGAATTGTGAAGGATAAATGCGGAACTTGTCATGGTGATGGTATTGTGCGTGAAGATGAAGTAATTTCAATTAATATTCCTGCAGGTGTTGCAGATGGCATGCAATTAAGCATGAGTGGTAAAGGAAATGCAGCACCTAGGGGAGGCGTAAATGGCGATTTATTAATTGTTATTGAAGAAGAAAGTCATCCGGATTTAAAACGTGAGGGTAATCATTTAATTTACAGTTTGTCTATTTCGTTCCCAAAAGCAGCTTTAGGAACCAGTGTTGAAGTGCCAACTGTAGACGGACGTGTAAAAATAAAAATTGACCCGGGAACACAAAGCGGTAAAGTATTAAGATTAAAGGGTAAAGGCCTGCCTGATATTAATTCATATGGGAAAGGTGATTTATTAGTTGAAATTAGTGTTTATACACCAACTAGTTTAACTGCCGAAGAGAAAAAGGTTATCGAAAAATTAATGGAGAGCAAAAATTTTGAGCCTAATCCAAACAAAAAGGAAAAAGGTTTCTTTGATAGGATGAAGGAATATTTTGATTAAAAAGGACTCTTCTAAACTCAAATGCCTTATGTGAGCTAACTAAGGAAACTAAAAAAGCCAAACGAAATCGTTTGGCTTTTTTATTGCTATATGGGTGTCAATTATTATTTACCACCTTTAATTTTTTCATTCATTTCTTTTCCTTTAGCTTCGTCACCAGTCATTAAGTATAGCTTACGTAAAGCAACCATTGTAGGTTTGTCATCAGGCTTTAAGCCTAAAGCTTTCTCTAAGTATGGAATTGCCTTTTTGTAATATTCCTGCGATTTAGCATCTTGTTCTTTTTGTAGTTTTTGTAAGTCGGTAATCTTTCCTTCTACCTTTTTGTTTTGCAAATATCCGCCGTAGTTGTTATACATTGCACCGAGATTATATAAAGAATTGTATTGCAGATCTTTATTTTCTGTACTTAGTTCGATGGCTTTTAAATAATTTGTTTCAGCTGTTTTAAAATATTCATCAAATTCTTTTGGTTTATCTAAATCTTTCCCGGTGGCTTTATCCTTTGGGTTAGCCATGTTATCGTAAATGTTACCTGTTACTAAATACAATACAGCATTTTTAGGGTCTTTTTCGATACTTGTTTTTAAGTTAGTTAACGCTTCAGCTTGTTTACCACGAGCTAAAAACATGTTGGTTTCGCTGTTTAATAAATTCATATCGTTAGGAAAAGCAGTGCGTCCTTTAGCTAAAATAGCCATAGCAGCACTTGTGTCTCCTTTACTTAGATTAGCATTAAAAATATTATCGTAGTTATAAGGCGTAGCAACTTTAAAATCGATCATTTTTTTGTTGTACTCAATAATTTTGGAGGTGTTTTTTGATTTTCCTGCAGAGATACAAGCATTCATAAAACTAGCTGTATCTTTTGCTTTAAAAATCATGGTTTTCAAAAAACCAGTTTTATAGAAGTAATCAGCTGCTTCATCATATTTTTTGGCTTTATATTTACCTTGTGCAATATTCTCACCTTCCATTTTAATCTGTTGTACTAATAAGGCAAATTTCACATCATCTTCACCAAGCATGCTTGTACCTTTCATTAAACCTTCTTGGATGGTTTCCATGTATTTTGGATCTAATTCCTTTATTTTATTTACTTCTTCATTGGCTAATTCAAAATTCGTTAAAGGAGCATTACCGTAAGCCAATAAAACGCGTTCGTTTTTATCAGTTGAAAGTGCTTCGGCTTTTTTTAGTTCAGCCGTTAACTCGCTTTGGTAGTAAGCGTAGGTAATACGGGCTTTGTAAGCATGCGTTTTACCTTGGTTTTTGGTTTCTTCATTTGCTAAGGCTAAATCTATTGCTTCTTTAGCTTTATTTAGATACAATATATCAGGTTTGCCATCTCTTACGGTGGCTTCATAATCATTTAAGGCTCTCCAGGCAGTTTGTACCTTACTTTTTTGAGCCATACCTATTAATGGTAGTACAGCAATACCGATCGTTACGATTCTTTTCATGGTTTCTTTTTTATTTAGACGCTTTAATTTTAAATTTTCATATTTTTAGTTGCAACACTCATACCAATCTGTGTATTTTAACAAATATTAATCTACTCAGTTGGAGGAGTGTCGTTTGTTTCAGTAGCAATATCACCTTCATTTACAGAGCTTTCCGGTAAATCTGAACCATTAATTTGTTCTTCTTCCTCATGGTCAACTTTTGTAACTGCAGCAATTTCATCGCTTTCGCCAATGTTAATCAACCTCACACCTTGCGTAGCACGACCCATCACCCTTAAGTCACGTACATTTAAACGGATAGTAATTCCATTTTTGGTAATGATCATTAAATCGTTCTCGTCAGTTACTGATTTTATACCAACCAGGTTACCGGTTTTATCGGTAATGTTAATGGTTTTTACACCTTTACCTCCACGGTTCGTAATACGATATTCTTCAATGTCACTGCGTTTTCCGTAACCTTTTTCACTTACAACCAAAACATTTGAGTTAGGGTTATTAATACAAATCATACCAATTACTTCGTTTTTATCGCCTTCTTCATCATTTAAGTCAATACCAATTACACCACTTGCGTTACGGCCCATTGGTCGAACTTTTTCTTCCGGGAAACGGCATACTTTACCTAGTTTAGTAGCAAGCATGATTTCGTTTTTACCATCAGTTAAAGCTGCTTCTAATAGCACATCGCCTTCTCGTATTGTGATGGCGCTGATGCCGTTTGTGCGCGGACGCGAATAGGCTTCTACTGTTGTTTTTTTGATGATACCGTCTTTCGTACAAAGTACGATGTAATTGTTATTTATGAATTCCTCGTTGTTTAGATCTTTAATGTTGATGAAAGCTTTTACTTTATCATCAGGTGCAATACTGATTAGATTTTGTATGGCACGACCTTTACTTTGTTTATTGCCTTCAGGAACTTCGTATGCTCGTAACCAATATACCTGACCTTTTTCTGTAAACAACAACAAGTAGTTATGAGTGCTTGCAATGAACATATGCTCTATAAAATCTTCATCACGTGTAGAGGAGCCTTTACTTCCTTTACCACCACGACCTTGAGCTCTGTATTCGGCAAGATTAGTGCGCTTCATGTATCCAAGATGAGAAATGGTAATTACAACATTTTCATCGGCAATCATGTCTTCTACCTTAAATTCATCGCCAACATAAACTATTTCACTGCGACGTTCGTCGCCGAATTTTTGTTTAATTTCAAGTAACTCATCTTTAATTAAAGAGTATCGTAAACTTTCGTTGTTTAAGATTTCCTTTAGATTTTCGATGGTTTTCATTAATTCAGCATATTCAGCATTTAATTTTTCAACTTCAAGTCCGGTTAAAGTGCGCAAACGCATATCTAAAATAGCTCGGGCTTGAATTTCCGATAAATTAAATCGGCTCATCAACTCATCTCTTGCGGTATCCGGCGTTTCACTCTCGCGAATGATTTTAATAACTTCTTCAATATTTTTTTGAGCAATGATTAAGCCTTCTAAAATATGAGCTCTTTTTTCAGCTTGTGCTAATTCAAATTTAGTTCTTCGAACTACAACATCGTGACGATGTTCCACAAAATAGTGGATCATTTCTTTCATGTTTAACAACTGCGGACGCCCTGCAACAAGCGCTACGTTATTAATTGAGAATGATGTTTGAAGTGCAGAATATTTGAATAAATTATTAATAACAACATTACTAATTGCGTCACGTGTTAACTCATAAACAATGCGCATACCCTCACGGTTACTCTCGTCACGAATTTCGCGAACCCCTTCAATTTTTTTCTCATTGCAAAGTTCGGCTTGTTGTTTAATCATATCGGCTTTATTAACCTGATATGGTATTTCTGTAACTACAATTCGCTCTCTGTCTCCAACCGGTTCAATGTTGTATTTTGCACGCATAATAACTCTTCCCCGTCCTGTATGCATAGCATCCTTTACCCCTTCGTAACCATAAATTATGCCTCCTGTTGGAAAATCAGGTGCTTTAATAAATTTCATAAGGCCATCGATATCAATCTCTCTGTTATCGATATAAGCTATGGTTGCATCTATTGTTTCGCTAAGATTGTGTGGTGCCATGTTAGTGGCCATACCAACCGCAATACCAGCGGCGCCATTTACGATTAGGTTAGGTATTTTAGTTGGAAGTACAGTAGGTTCAGTTAAACTATCATCGAAATTTGGTTTAAAATCAACCGTGTCTTTTTCAATGTCATTTAACATCTCTTCGGTAATTTTTCTTAATCGAGCTTCTGTGTAACGCATTGCAGCCGGTGGATCACCATCAACACTGCCGTAATTACCTTGTCCGTCAACCAACATGTAACGCAAACTCCAGTCTTGAGCCATACGAACCATTGTATCGTAAACACTGCTATCACCGTGTGGATGGTATTTACCTAATACCTCCCCAACAATACGCGCACTTTTTTTATACGGTCTGTTGTGTAAAACCCCTAAATCAAGCATACCGTACAATACCCTGCGATGAACCGGTTTTAATCCGTCACGCACATCCGGTAAGGCGCGGCTTACAATAACCGACATAGAATAATCTATGTAGGCTGTTTTCATTTCATCTTCAATGTTAATCGGAATTATTTTCTCTCCTTCTGCCATGTCTTTTTTCTATTATATTATAGTGAATTTTAAAAGCTTTTAACGCTTAATAATGTTTTTTTAGAGTTATTAAATAAGCCTTTAAGGTAGCGAAAAATAGGCAAATGCTATGAAAACTTATTAACAAAAATCAGGTAAAATTCTATTATGTTTTCTGCAAAAAAATTAGTAAATTTTGATTAAAGAAATTAATCATTAACTTTTATCTTCTTGATACTTATTTTATTTGGCCAAAACGAATTTAACTATTCTATTATTTGCTTTTTTTCGGCATTGATGTTCTTGTCTATCGGCAAGCGCACTACTTTGCCTTCTGTAGAAAGTTTTGATTCATCTACTCCAAAATTTTTAATCAACATCAAATTTTTCAATCGCCTATTTTATTTATCGTTGCAGAAATCATAAAAAAAACGATTTTTTCGGCTGCAATTTAATCGTAATCATTATATGCGGCAAATTATGTTTGGTCAGATCCATCTGTGTGTGGAGCGATTTAGGAGATATTAATAGTAATGATGCTCCTATAATAAACAGTTGTTTTATTGCATATTTGATTCAATTGTTGAAAATTTAGTAAAGGCATCGAAAAATTATTATATAAAAATGCTACTTTAAAAAAAATTACTTTTAAATATGTTATAAATTTAGATTTTGAAAGAAATTAATGTTAAATGTCTTTTATAATGAATAATATAAATTTGAGAATTAAGGCCATATATGGTAATGTTTTCTTTTGTTTTTTTTTATTCAACATTAATGCACAAAATGATTTTATTAAAAATTATTCTAAGGCTAAGCTACTAGTTAGTATTAACTATGATTCTGCACTTTATTACAATCAATTTGCAATCATGGATGCGCTTGATAAAAATAATTTGTTTAATGAACAGTTGGCATACACACAAAAAGGTAATATTCTCTTTTATACTAATAAATTCGATTCAAGTATACATTATTATTTAAAATCATCTTTTATTAACAAGAAATTAGCCAATACACATTACCTTGTAAGAAATTATGTAGATGTTGCTTTTGTATATTCTACTATTAATAAAGATTTTACAAAACTTTCAATTAGCTGGCTAAATAAGGCAAAAAATCTTATCAAAGATGCAAATGATTCAACCAAGTCTTATTATTATAACACCGCTGGTGTGGTAAATTTAAGATTAAACAATATTGATAGCGCTCTTAATAATTTTCGTCAGGTTTATAAAATAAATAATCTTGAGCAAAAGGGTTCGAGATATGCATTAATTAATAATATTGGATTGTGTTATCAAAAGAAGAAAAAAATAGATTCTTCAGAGTATTACTTCAATCAATGTATCGATTCATGTATGAATAATGGCGAGCTGAGACTTGGAGCAATTGCTAAAATTAACTTGGCTAATAATGAATTTCTTAAATCTAATTACCATTTAAGTATAGGTTTGGCAAAGGAAGCCATACCGATTTTAATTGAAAAGAAAGCGATACCTAAACTTATTGAGGGATATGAATTACTGGTGAAAAATTATAAGCAATTAAGTATTGCAGATTCAGTTAATAAATATTTGTTTAAGTTTTATAATACAAAGGATTCGATTTTTAATGAGTCTATAAAGCAACAATTAACATCACTTGAGAAAACATTGGAGTTGGAAAATAAAAATTTAGAAATTGAAAAGAAAACCGGCGAAATAGAAGCGTCAAAAAAACAAACTAAATTATATCAATTGGTCACTCTTTTGGCAATCATATCATTTTTAATTTTTACATATTTAATTACAGTGATAATTAAACGTAACACTCTATTAAAAAGGCAAAAGTCAATAATTCAGGAAAATCTTCAAATAAAGGATAATTTACTTGGAGAAATTCACCATCGCGTAAAAAATAATTTACAATTGGTTTCAAGTTTGTTGGAGTTACAATTAGTCAATATAAAGGATGAACATACATTGAAAACAATGAATGATAGTAAAAGCCGAATTAATTCGATGATAGTTTTACATGAAAAACTTTATCAAAGTCAAGAGATTACATATATAAACACAACTGAATATATTACTAATCTTATAAGTAATATTGAATTGGCTTATTCAACAGGTAAAAACATAAAATTTGTATTTGATTCTTCTAATCTCAAATTGGGTTTGGATACAGCTGTGCCATTAGGTTTAATTTTAAATGAGGTTATTACCAATTGCTACAAGTATGCTTTTGATAATATCATAGAGCCTAAAATTATAATTTCGGTTATTATTCAAAACGGACTTCTATTTGTTAGCATTCAAGACAATGGAATTGGAATTGTGGACTTAAATGCAATAAAGAATAAAAGTTTTGGGTACAAGCTAATATATTCATTATGTCGGCAACTCGATGCTAAAATAAAAGTATCAAATAAAAGTGGTACTTTAGTTGAATTGGAAATTAGAGATTATAAACTTTATGAGTAAAGCAAAAATTCTAATTGTTGAGGATGAATCGTTAATCGCAGATTTTATAGCAATTTCTCTCGAAGAGATGAATTACAAAGTTACTGATATTTGTAATAGTTTTGATCAGGCAATTGCTTCTATTGAAAATGATGCTCCAGATTTGGCGCTTCTAGATATTAACATTAAGGGAAATCTTGATGGAATTGATCTGGCTCATCAACTCACAAAGTATAACATTCCATTTTTATTTTTAACATCACGTGTCGATTCTAAAAGTATTGATAGGGCAAAATTGGTTCATCCGCTTGGCTACATTACAAAGCCAATTACTAAAACAAGTTTGCAGACCAATCTTGAGGTACTACTGCATAACTTATTAACTATCCACAAAAAGGAGAAAGTTAACACTTTAGAACAAAACGATTTTTATTTTATCAAAGAAAAAGATACCTATATAAAGATACCTTTTGCCTCGATACTATATGCCGAAGCCTGTGATAACTATTCAATAATTTATACGATAAATTCTAAATATATTGTCAGTCAAACGCTAAAGGCGGTTGAGGAAAAGTTTTCTGCACATCGTTTTTTTAGAGCTCATCGTAGCTATTTGGTTAATTTAGCGCACATAGACAAAGTATTGCCCAAACACGTACTTATTAAATCAAGAGAAATTCCTATAAGTGAAGCAAGCAAATCGGAATTAATAAAACAAATAGGAGTCATTTAATTCATCCTCCAAAAAAGCTAATTCCCTCAAAAAAAACCGCATTCGCCCTTTTTCAAGCACGGATAAAAGTTATAATTCTGAACTTGGTTAAAAATTCAGAGTATGAAAAAATATTTAACTTTATTTACATTAACTATTATGAGTTGCGCTGCGGTTTTCTCTCAAGAAAAGTGCGCTTCACAAATTTTATTAAACATTGAACGGCAAAAAGATCCAACTATTTGGCTTGGGGAGGAATTAAATGGTAATTTATTAACATATCTTAAAGCCAATGCAAGCCCAAGTGTTAGCGCTTACTCTGTGCCAATAGTTGTGCAAGTAGAGCATGATTACGGAGCTGAAAATATACCAAATTCTCAAATTATTAATGCAATTCAACAATTAAACGAAGATTTTAATGCATATAACAGTGATACTGCACAAGTAATTAATCCATTTAAGAGTATAATTGGTAATGCAAGCATTCGCTTTATTTTTGCACGTATTGACCCTGCAGGTAATTGTACAAATGGTATTGTAAGGATACCAGATGAAACAACCTATAATGGTTACGGGCATACAACATATTGGCCTCAGAATAAATACTTAAATTTTTTTGTGGTTAACAATATAACAGGGGGTGCTGGTGGTTATTCTAGCTTTCCTTTTCAAGGTGGGGGGCCAGTAAGTAATCATGCTATAACTGTTCAGTACAATGCCTTTAATGCTTTTTCAAGAACACCAACTCATGAGGCAGGTCACTTTTTTGGTTTACTCCACATTTGGGACGCAAGCAACCAATGCGGCGTTAATTGTAATGGTGATGATTTAGTAAATGATACTCCAAAAACTACAGGATATTTTAATTGTCCAAGCCCAACTGCCGCTCAGAATTGTTCGCTTGGAATACCTGAGAATTATCAGAATTTTATGGATTATACAAACTGTGCCAGAATGTTTACAAATGGACAAGTTATAAGAATGCACGGTTTTATAACATCAAATGCTGATTTACGAGGAAGTTTAACAACCAATAGTGCCGCTATTGCGACTGGGATTCATTTGCCTATGCAAATATGTAAGCCTAATGTGGATTTTACACCGGGATACGGGATAATTATGTGTGCAGGTGATTCGGTTCAATATAAGGACTTATCATACGGAAGCGATCCAACATCATGGCAATGGAGTTTTCCGGGCGGTACGCCATCAACTTCAACCCTTCAAAACGTTTGGGTAAAGTATAACGCACCGGGAACATACAATTCAACTCTAAACGCATCAAATTCAGCCGGTAGTTCTGTATTAACTAAAACGAACATTGTTACAGTTTTTAATAGCTCTCTTACGATGTCGCTACCTTACTTTGAAGGATTCGAAAATAATTCTTCCTTCCAGTCGGATTGGTATGTGTTTAGTAAAAGAAATAATAAATGGAATCAATCGGGTATAGCTGCAAAAACAGGAACGGGCTGTGCTGTAATTCAAAATTTTACCTCAAGTAATAATGAAGTAGATAAGTTGATTTCTCCACAAATTAATTTGGTAGGGAGTATAAATCCGAAATTAACATTTGCGAGATCGTATGTAAGAGTTAATACCAGCAATAATGATAAATTAAGTATTCTTTATTCAACTGACTGTGGCAAAACTTGGAACAACACTGGCTACTTAAAATCTGGTATTTTATTGGCAACAGCTCCTTCTCAAACAAATAATTTTATTCCAACTTCTCCAACACAATGGGATATAGATACTTTAGATTTAACACCAATTGCTAATCAACCCAATGTGCGTTTTATGTTTAACATTGAATCCGATAAAGGAAATAACTTATTCATTGATGACATCAATATTACACACAGTGCAGTTGGAGTGCAAGAAAAAATGAAACCAATACAAAACATTTCAGTATTTCCAAATCCAGCAAATTCTCAAATTACAATTTCATTTATATCCCCAGTTTTTAATGAAGCAAAAATTGAGTTGATTGATGTAGTTGGAAAGATAGTTTGGAGTCAGGATAATCAACTAATTAATGCTGGTAAGAATGAAATCGAAATAAATACACGTCAACACCAAAGTGGTGTTTACTTTGTAAAAACTACTATAGGTACAAGTGAATATTACAATAAAATAATAATTATAAAATAATATAACAATGAAAAAATTAAAAATAATTCTTGTTTCGATATTGATCTTATTTTTCTCAATCAGTATTAATTCTCAAACTCAATTTAATTTCGCAAAGGCATGGAAGGGTCAAACAAACGAAGCGGCCACTTGCTTAGTTGAAGATAATAATGGAAACATTTATGTAGGTGGTGTATTTCGGGATACAGTTGATTTTGACCCAACAATAGTTACAAATAAAATTGGTAGTAAGGGTTCAGATGATGGATTCATAAGTAAATTTGATGCCAACGGAAATTATTTATGGACAAGAACTATTGAAGGAACAAGCTCTGAAAGTGTTACAAAACTAAAAATAAACGCAAGCAGTGAATTGGTTGTGCTAGGAGAATTCTCTGGAGTTACTGATTTTGACCCATCTTTATCTACTCAGACAATAACCTCCAATGGTTCCAAAGATATTTATTTAGCCAGGTTTGATTTGAATGGTAATTATATTGACGTTAAGCAGATTGGTGGAAATGGCACTGAGACGGCAATGAATTTAACATTTGATCAAAACGGCGATATTTTTATTTGTGGAGCAGCAGCAACTGGCTGTGATTTTGATCCTGGTATAGGAGTAAACACACCCACATTTACTAATACAGGATTTATTGCGAAGTATACCGCAAGTATGGGTTTACTATTTGTTGCAAACAACATTGGTGAGTTTGCCACAAATGTGATGGTTAATAATAATAACGACATTATTGTAGGAGGGTATTTTCAGGGTATAGTTGATTTTGATAACTCACCCACAACCTACTCAGTTCAATCTGTTGGACAAAGAGATGTGTTTATTTGTAAATATACAAATACTGGTAATTTCAGTTGGTTGTATAATGTTGGCTCAGTATTAAGTGATCACTTAACCGATATGGCTATAGATAATAATTATATTTATGGTTGTGGTTCATTTAATAATACCGTTGATTTTGATAATAGCGCTGGCACATACACGTTACAATCAAATGGGCAAAGAGATGCTTTTTTAATTAAATTGAATCACACAGGTAACCTTCAATTTGCATATAAATTTGGGAACACACTAAATGATGCTGCAACCTCGGTAATAACAAATAGTAATGGATGTACAGTTGCTTTGTTTACCAACGGAATAATTGATTGCGATCCGGGAGCTTCAACATCAACCATTACTACAAATTACTCTTCAACAATTTTAGAATTTAATAATTCAGGAAATTTTATCTCAAAGCAACAAGTTGGAGAAGCGAATCCATACATTTACAGCTATCAGATTTTAAAAAACACTCAAAATCAATTATACATTGCGGGGTTTATTGATAACAACCCCGGGGATATCATTGATTTTGACGACTCACCGGCAGTATCTAGTTATACTTGTGGCGGAAATGGAGACGCTATTCTTGTTAAATACAATCCTATTACAACTTCTATAATTAATCATCCATATAAGTTAAATGTATCAGTTTACCCTAATCCTTCATCAAATCAAGTGCATGTTGTTTTTTCTGACGAAAATTATAAATTTACTTTATTCGATTCTAAGTTATCTGTTATTCAAAGAGGTCAATTATCGGCAGAAAATCCTATAATTAATATCGAAAAATTAAATGCAGGGTTGTATTTTTTAAAATCAGAAAAAGGTGAAATACTAAAGTTTATTAAAGAATAAAAATTAAAGAATATTATGTCTATTCGTTCAATTCTAGCAGCAAGTCTATTTTCAGTTACGCTTTTAGCGGCAGCACAGCAAATTTCAGACCCCAGTGATGCAAGTGCGACTTCAATACTTAAATCAAGCCGTGAAGTAATAACTAAACTTAATGAGTTTAAGATTATGCCTGATGAAATGAAATTTAATTTAACAGGTAGTTATCATAAATACAGTACCCAATGCGAGTATATTAAAACCACTTCACCGCATGATTATTATGTTGTTGAATTTGTAGGAAAATGCGCAAAAAATGAAAAGCACCCCGCTTATGAAATGAGAGCCGAAGTTCATTATCGCCGAAGTAATTCAGCTAATAGTTGTAAATTAGATAATGTCTGGAAACATTGTGCAACTGAGGTTTGGAGTCCAGTAGCTAATGAGTTAATAAAGGCAAGTACTGAGAATTTGAATTTGCTTATTGAATATTTTAAAAAAAGCAAGGAGCCTTTTTTGTTTAGAATTGATAATCGCTTTAATGATATTGTTAATGTAAAAAACTTAAAAATAATTGATAAAATTGAATGGAATGGAACTGTTCTTAAAACAGAAATGCTAAGTGCTACGAAAAAACTAAATCTTGCAAAATGCGATATAATTGTTGCAAAATTTAATGATGATAAGAGTGCCATATTAAGGTTACAACAAGTTCAAACCTTGGTTAAATTTATTACCGAAACTGTAAATGGAGTTACAACAGTAAAAAGCTATGATAATTTAAGTTTAGGTACGGCTGAAGACTACATTGAAATTGAAATCTTTAAATCAACAGAGTTAAAACCTGAATACGATAGTTTGTTTGCCGGTTATAAAACGGTTGGTTTTGAAAAAATATATAACAGAAAAGAGAATTTACCAAAATTACCTGGTCTTGCATCAACAAAAATAAAGGCCAAAGAGGATTTTATTATTTTGTTAAAAGATGTATTATCAAATGGCAAAACGCTAAATAAACCTGAAAGAATGAAAGAATTTTTATACAGCAAGTACGAAAACAGTTATGAAAATTTTATAGCCATGTTTAGTAAAATGGAAAACGATGGCTACGGCTGGGGTAATTTGAGAGTAATTGATGAGACCACTTTGAAATACGATTACTTTGGTACAAAACTATTAACTAAAAAAAATCGAGGCGATAGAAACATCTCTTTAAGTCAATTTGAAGAAAAAGGGAAGCATGTATTTGGTGTGATTGTGCATTAAGTATTTAAAATATTAATATAACTATCTTAATTGTACCATGCTTCAATTAAATTAAATCATAAATTTGAACGTAGCTTATTGAGAGTTATAGTTTAAAATATGATATTAAGTAATAAATTTTTTATTATTCCGATTTTAATTGTACAATTAAACTATTACTCATTTTCTCAGAATAAATTTTCGTTTTATTATGCTAAGGCAAAACATAACATCACTTTAAATTACGATTCAGCTTATTACTATAATCAGTTATCTATAACTGCTGCGCTTATCGATAATAATCAATTTTACGAGCAACTCGCTTACATTCAAAAGGGCAATATACTGTATTACACTAATAAATTTGACTCAAGCATAAATTGTTACTTAACTGCTGCTGAATTAAACAAAAGATACAACAATATCCATTACTTAATTCAAAATTACGCCGATATTGCATTTGTTTATGCGAACATAAATAAAGATTTTTTAAATACATCTAAAACATGGCTTAAAAAAGCAGAAGATTTATTACCAAATACTCCGGATTCCACCAAAGCCTACTTTTATAAAACGTCGGGGGTTATATTTCTAAAACAGGAAAAGCCCGAAGTGGCGCTTAATTTTTTCCTTCTTGAATTAAAATTAAACAATCAAGTGGATAAAAATGGAAGAGGATCATTGCTAAATAATATTGGTTTATGTTATTTAAAATTAAAAAAGATTGACACTGCGCAGCGTTATTTTAAACGCAGTATTGACTCTTGTAAAAAATATAAACTTGAACGCGTTAGAGGTATTACACTTGTTAATTTAGCAAGATGCGAATCCTTAAGGGAAAATTATTTGAATTCTAATATTATAGCAACTGAAGCAATTCCTATATTAATTAGAAAGAGTGCAATGCCTGCATTAATTGATAACTATAAGTTATTGATGAATAATTTCATAAAACTAAAATTAAAAGATTCTATCATAAAGTATCAAAGGCTTTTTCATGAAACAAAGGATTCTGTATTTAATGAAAGTATAAAACAACAGCTCAGTTCAATTGAGAAAAGAATAGAAATTGATAACAAAAACTTACAGATTAAGAATTCTAAAGACTTAATTGATGCAACTGAAAAACAAGCCAAATTATATGAAATTATTGCAATAGTTATTGGAGTTTCCTTTGTTATAATATTAATATTGGGAATTCTTTTATTTAAAAGAAATACCTTATTGCAGACACAAAAAAGAATAATTCATAAGAGTTTAATTGAAAAAGAGGGACTTTTATCTGAAATACACCACAGAGTTAAGAACAACTTACAATTAGTTGCCAGTTTAATTCAACTACAATTGAAATCGCTTAACGATGAGAAAAGCATAGCCGTAATTAAAGAAACTAAAAACAGAATCAATTCTATGTTATTGTTACATAAAAAACTATATCAAAATGAGAGTATAAGTTATATAGATACTTATGAGTATTTAGACACACTTTTGCCCGTTATTATTGATAGTTATTCTATTAAAAATAAATTAAAAATTAATAATTATGCTGAATCATTAAAGTTGTATTTAGATACTGCTATTCCGCTTGGATTAATAATAAATGAACTTGTAACTAATAGCTTGAAGTATGCATTTGATAAAATAGATTATCCGGAAATAAATTTAAATTTGTTCATGGATAAAAACGAGCTTATATTGAAAGTTTCTGATAATGGACAAGGATTTTCAAATTTAGACGTTGTTAAAAGTAAGAGTTTCGGATTTAAAATGATAAATTCAATGTGCAGACAGCTTGACGCTGAATTTGAAATTGAGAATAATAATGGTGCTATTTGCAGAGTAAAGATAAGAAATTACAAATTGTATGAAAAAAGCTAAAATACTAATTGTTGAAGACGAGGCATTGATTGCCGATGGAATTGTGGATATTTTGGAGGAGTTGGATTACGAAGTAACATCAATTTGTGATACATATGAAACTGCTGTAAAATCTATTAACCATCAAAAGCCAGATTTGGTTTTGCTGGATATCAATTTAAAAGGAAATTTAGATGGTATTGATCTTGCTCATCAATTAAATAAACTTTTAATACAATTTATTTTTTTAACATCCCAATTTGATGGGAAAACAATAGACAAAGCAAAACTTGTTTGTCCATTAGGTTATATTACCAAACCCTTTACTAAAGCTGACTTACAAACAAATATTGAAATTGCTTTATTTAAAATAAACAATCTACAAAGCCCAAAATTAAACGAAGATGTAGATAAGTCTTATTATTTTATAAAGGAGAAAAGTAACTATATCAAAATAAAATTTGAGGATATTTTATATGCTGAAGCTTGTGATAGTTATACAATTATCTACACTAAAACATCAAAACACATGGTAAGTCAAACTTTAAAGGTTATAGAAGAGAAGTTTCGTCAGCATCATTTTTATCGGGTTCATCGCACTTATTTGGTTAACTTAAAATTAATTGAAAAAATACAACCAAAGGCTATAATAGTTGCCAGCAAGGAAATTCCTATAAGTGAAAATAACCGTTCAGAGCTTTTAACCTTATTAGGAGCATTATAGACTTTTATTTTGTTCCAGTCAAATTAATTCAACCCGTTTTTTTGCCATTTCACTAAAAAAATAGCTCATTTGGGCAGGTAATTTTTCTTTTTGATATGTACTCAACTAGTTTTAAGCAGTTAAATCAACAAAACACACTGCTAATTATGAAAAAAATTACCCTATTAACATGCTTGCTATTAAGTATATCTATTACTTCTAAGGCTCAACAAGAAAGTATTCCGGCACCATCAGATGCTGCGGCACTTACTATTTTTAAAACTAATGCAGAGCTTCACAAATTAGTAAAGGAGCGTACAGGCTTCGAGTTTACAAAATTAAAAATGGTAAAAGATAATCCATGGGAAAAATATTGGTCAAAAGAAGGCGAGTTAAGAAAATGGAAGTGGACCATGGACATTATAAGTAAGGCATATGATGTTGAAACTCCTAAGGATAATGAAGGAATTTATAGCGTTTATCAAGTATTCATTAATTACAGGCGCTCTAAATGTAGTATGAATGGTTGTTTGTTAACTGACAATTACACCTTTGAAAATTTTAGTGTAGGGCCAGCATATACATATGGTTTTAGAAAGTTTAGTAAAGATGAGAAAATGAACATGCTTCTAAATTATCTTAAAAATAACAAACCAAATTGTATGAGTGATATTGTTACAATAACAAATATAGAAGTTGATGAGAGTTATGTTGATAATAACACAAGCGCAAAATCTCAGTGTGTGTATTTTAATTTGAACGGAAAAATTGGAATTTACAGCAAAGATTATTCCAGACTATATGAAATTAAAGACATTGATAAACCAATGTTGAAGCTTTATTTGAGCAAGAAAAATGGTGTTTGGTCGGGGGATGAAGTTGAGTTTGAAGACGGTTACCAACGTGTTAGATTTTACCAAAACAATCCCTCATTTTTAAATGAGTATTATAAACCTTTTAAAGAACTTGGCTTTGATGGTGTTTATAAAAAAATGAATCCCATGGCGGCTCCTATTGGTATGTTTGAAAAATTAAAAGAACGATCCGATGCATTTATGAATTTATTTGTGAGTAAAGCAGAAAATATAGTACTGGATGATATTTGGCCTTTTGTGGCTCCGCAATTATTAAGAGAAAGAAGAACTGACGATGAAATGAAAGAAAAAATTAATGAACGTATATCAATCTCAAAAACAAAAACCTATATTAAAGTTGTAACAAATTTCAAAACAAACGCATATTCTTACTCTTGCGACGGACAAACTGAAATTGTAGAATCGCTTGTTACTTATAGTGGCGATTCTGAAACTTATAAATTTAGTAATGGTGAAGTAAAAAAACGTAAATCAACTTCGCCAAAACAAACGGAGAATTTTAGTATCATGTGGTTTTACGATCCAACTTCAAAGAATTGGTACATCTACGATTTAGTTACACCATACTTTCAATAATCTAAACTAAAATTTTGAATGAAAAAGTTAATCTATTTAGCATTATTTTTTGTGAATATTCGTACTATAGCTTGTTTTTCCAAAAGAAATTGGTTCAATTATGAATTAGAAACTCCATCGTTCAATTAATCAAAAAAATAACACAACTATGAATTTTAAATCTTACATATTTGCCATTTTATCAGTAGGATGCTTTTCTTTTAATGCTTTTCCACAAGCACCACCATTTCATTGGGCTCATCAAATTGGAGGCGTAAATAATGATTACGTTTACGATATAATTACCGATAATAGTGGTAATTTATATACTATAGGCAGTTTTGAAAACACTGCTGATTTCGATCCCGGTATTGGAACAACAAACTTAACTTCTCAAGGGGCAGATGATGCTTTTATTGCAAAATATAATACATTAGGCAACTTAATTTGGGTTAAACAAATTGGAGGTAATTCGTATCAATACGCTGAAAATATAAAATTGGATGCTTCAGGAAATATCTTTGTGACTGGTGCTTTTCAAGGTGTAACAGATTTTGATACAGGCCCTGGTACTTATACCTTAACAAATACAACCTTAGGAGAGAATGATGCATTTATTTTAAAATTGGATGCAAATGGAAATTTTGTTTGGGTAAAAGTTATTAAGGGTCAAGCTAATGTAAGTATTAGAGATTTTGAATTAGACGCATTAGGAAATATTTACAGTTGCGGAAGTTTTGGATTAAATACTGATTTTGACCCAGGTGTTACTACATTTACGCTAAATCCCGTTGGTTGGTTAGATATTTATATTTTAAAACTGGATGCAAATGGTGATTTTGGTTGGGTAATTAATATGGGCGCACCTGCTCAAAATTCTTCTCCAACTGCCCTTAATTTAGATGCAGCAAACAATGTTGTAGTAAGTGGAAATTTTGAAGGTACTGTTGATTTTAATCCAAGTATTGCAACTAACACATTATCATCATTAGGTTTAGCAGATGGTTTTATAGCTAAATATACATCTGCCGGTGCTTATGTTTTTGCAAAACAAATTGGCGGTGCAAATACCCAAAATTGTAGAGATTTACTTGTTGACCCAACCGGAGATATTTATGTTTGCGGACATTATTTAGGAATAACTGATTTCGATCCTAGTATTACCAATTTTACTTTAACTCCTGTTGGTTTAGTAGACGCATTCATTTTAAAATTAGATAACAACGGGAATTTTATTTGGGTTAAGAATTTTGGTGGCGCTGGAAACACAAGCACAATTTTAAGAACGATTAATTGCGATTTAAGTGGTGATGTTTATTCATCTGGTGATTTTAGTAATGTTATTGATGTTGATCCTAATCTAGGAATAGTTAACTATACGGCTACCAGTAATTCTGATATTTTTACAATAAAACTAAATGGCAATGGAAACTTTATTTGGGCAAGTCAATTTAGTGGCAATAGCGGAGGTGTAACGACAAATCAATACATTGATAATTTGGGAATTGTTTATACTGTTGGTCTTTTCGCAGACATGATGGACTTCGATCACACGGCAAACACTTATTCTTTAACTTCGGTAGCTTCGTCATACGATGGCTTTATTAATAAAATGGGTCCATGTAACGTGCCAGCTAACCCTTTAAATACAACACCTATTAATAACGAAAATGTCTGTTCAGGCCAAAGCACAACTTTATCTGTAGTACAAAATAGTGCTAATATAAATTGGTACGCTAGCCCAACTTCTACCTTAATTATAGCAACCGGTTCAGTGATAGTTACTTCAAACAGTTTGGCAGTGGGTAATTATACGTACTTCGCTCAGGCAGCAACTTGTACACTATCTGCAAAAACAGCAGTTAGTTTTTCAATTAATACATGCACCGGTTTAATGAATGAAGTTGCTAATTCCGATTTATACAAGGTGTTCCCTAACCCAACAAATGGTAGGCTTAATATTGAAGTGAAAAATTATAATGAATCAATTATTACAGTTATTTCCATTGACGGGCAAATAATTGAAAGTATGAAACCAAGCACTAACAAGTGTGTGATAGATTTGAGTAGTTTAAAAAATGGGTTGTACATTATTAAAATTGAGAGTTTGGATTCATCTTTAATTCAGAAAATTATTAAATACGACTAAAATAACGAACCATACCTAAAAATTAGTTATAACCAAAAACAACAAGCTATGAAAAAATTAATCTGCTTAATCGCTTTATTCAACGTACTACATTTGAATTCGCAAACAAATTGTGCTACAGATTATGTTCACCAGCAGCTAATAAAAAAGCACCCGGAAATTCAAGAAATGATAAATGCACAAACAAACGAGCGCTTATTGTCTTCTCCAAATCAAACAGCACAAAGCATGGCGCTGTCTACATTTTCGGTACCAATTGTTGTGCACGTTATGCATGATTATGGACCAGAAAATATCACAGACAATCTAATAATTAATGCCATTAATCAACTAAATTTAGATTTTTCCGGAACAAACGCTGATTTAGCTAACGTAATACCGCAATTTACATCAGCAATAGGTATTCCATCTTTGGTTTTTGTGCCTGCAAGGCTCGATCCCTCTGGCAATTGCACAAATGGAATAGATCGTTTTTTTGATGAAAGAACCTATGCAACCTATGCTAAGCCCAATCAATGGCCACCAAGTAAGTATTTGAATATATGGGTTGTAAACGCAGTTCCTGACGGAAAATCAGGTTACGCAAGTCCACCTCCTCAACCTATGAGTGATCAAGGTGTAGTTGTGAGGTACAATGCTTTTAATGCTATCTCTCGGACACCTACGCATGAAGTAGGACATTTTTATAATTTATTACATACATTTCAGGGTGGTTGTAATAATAATAATTGCAACAATGATAATGATGAGGTGTGTGATACACCTCCAACAACCGAAAATAATGGATGTCCAAATCCTGCTGGTGCTGTAAATTGCGGAACAATATTATCCAACTATCAAAATTTTATGGACTACACAAGTTGCGGATTAATGTTTACAAATGGTCAAGTAAATCGGATGGGGCTGGCAGCAACGAGTACAGTTGGTGCAAGGTCTAGCTTAATTTCACCAACTACTGCCATTGCTACAGGAATAAATTTGCCATTGGTGCTTTGTCCTCCAAAAATGGATTTTAGTCCAGGTTATTTAAGGGTTATTTGCGCGGGTGATTCTGTAAAATTTGAGGATTTAACGTTTAGCGGTTCATCAGCTTCCAGAACGTGGCAATTTCAGGGAGGAAGTATTACAACTTCATCAAACAACACTTTATTTGTAACCTACAACACACCCGGATTGTACTCCTGTACCTTAATTGCACAAAACGCAGCGGGTACAAATACTTTAAGTAGGTCTGATTTAATAAAAGTGTTACCATCAACAACTACTTTTAGTAATTCGTTTATCGAAAATTTTGAATCAATAAGTTCATTTACTAACAATTGGACAAGCGTTTCAAAGTCACATAATGAGTGGCAATTTAATACACAAGCAGCATACACCGGTACATCTTGCGTGGCGATACAAAATAAATCATCATATAAAAATGAAACAGACAGATTACTATCGCCTGCATTTAATTTATCCCTAATTCAAAATCCAAAGCTAACTTTTGCAAGGGCATTCGCTAGGATTGATACAAGCAAGGATGAATTAAGAGTTTTAGCTACGAATAATTGTGGTAAAACATGGCTTCAAATTTATTCAAAAAAAGGTGCAGGCTTGGCTACAACTAATTCGATAATCGCCAACTTTGTACCAACAAATGTTAGCGAATGGAAAGCAGATACAATAGATTTGGCACCTATTGCTTCACAAACAAATGTAAGGTTTGCATTTTTAATTGAAAATGATAATGGTAATAATATTTATCTTGATGATATAAATGTTTTTTCTGGATTAACATCAGGTATAAGTTCTTCAGAGCTTCCAAATTACAAGTTCCAACTATATCCTAATCCAAGTAATGGAAGTTTTATAATTGATTTGCCGGTGGCTGCAACCATAAGAATAGAAAACAGTTTGGGGCAGTTAATTTACAGCGCAAAATATAACATGGGTAGAACAGAAATTAATTTATCAACGATACCTAAAGGAATGTATTTCATATATGCTGATGCCTCACAGTTACATCAAACACAAAAAGTTATTGTTCAGTAATAAAATCTTCTAGTAAATCTCGCTTATTACTTCTTTTAAATATTAATTACTAATTATAGTGTTCTAGAAAATTTAATTTTGCAAGTAGCACCTTGTTTTGTGCCTTAATTTGTCTTTTACAATTTTAGAGTAATATACCCACAAATAAATTATGTATGAAAAGTAAATCTGTATTTAAATGGAATTTGTAAACGCACAAATTACTCATTAAATAAGTAATATGATAGATTTACTCATTTTTAACTTCGGATGTTTGGAGCTTTATAAAGCTTATTATACATTTGAAAAAAAACATGAAAAAAATATTATTATTACTATCCATTATCTTAGTTACAAAACTAAATGCACAAAATTCAATTAAAAACAATTTAAATGTTGTTAACTGTTCAACATGTACTGGAACTTACACTTGGAATGTATCATCAGCTTTAAATCCGTCAATTATGATTAGTGGGCCTGGTTTAGTGAGAGACTTACAGGCAACAAATTACGGATTTGCAATTCCTTTAACAGCAAGTATTACAGGTATTAATGTACAATTCACCCATATGTCTGTTTTTTCTCACCCAACAGCTTTAAATGACACTTTAGTTACATTGTTAAAGGCGGGTGTTTCTAATGGTTTGAGCAAGCACAATTTAACTCCGGCTTATAATTCAACTGTTGCTTCAGGTGTAAGTTTAGGTGGACCAAGTGATTTATGGGGCGCATCTTGGACACCATCAGATATAAATGCCTCAAATTTCGGGTTTAATTTTAAACTATTTTTAAACTCTGTGGGTAATGTTGATTTGAATATTCAACAAGGTTTTGTGATTACAGTTTATTATACAACACCAACTGGTATTGTTGAAAGTCAAACAAAATCATCAGAAGATGTTTTAGTTTTGGAAGATAGATTGTGTTTGAAAAATTTCAGTTCTATAGGAAATCCAATTATTAATATTTTTGATATTAGTGGCAAACAAATTATGAAAGTAAATACCAAAGAAACATCAATTTTAGATTTGTCTGATTTTGTAAGTGGAGTTTATGTCTATAGTTATGATAATTCTCTAAAATTGATCTCAAAAAAGTTTATAATTAAATAAAATTCGGGGTTATTGAGCTTTCTCTTTATGCTATGTTGCTTGATTTCAATTGATAATTATCGGAGGTATACAGTGTTTTGTTTGTTAAATTAAAATTTCTTTACAAATTAATCTGTTATATAAATCAAACTCATTGAATAATCGTGTAACGGGTCGTCTCCTCTCGTTTATAAACAGTAAAGATTAATTCTATTATGAATTAAATAATGTTATTTTGTCTCTTTTTTAATAATGCTTTCTGAATATTTGTCGTATTTTAAAGGTACTAATGTTAATTTACTATTGCAAACCTATTAATCCTAAAATGCAGCTTATCAGTAATTTGAACTAAACTTTTCAACAAAATTTTTGTTAAAAAAAGAAGATACAATTAATCTTAAAGGAATTTATTAAATCTATTTTTACTTTTGGCATTAAATGTGTAAATTCACTTAAAACTATTTTATCTATTATGGAAGCAAAATTTTCGCCCAGAGTTAAGGAGGTTATTACTTATAGCAGGGAAGAGGCACTGCGTTTAGGGCATGATTATATTGGTATCGAGCATTTAATGCTTGGTATGATCAGAGACGGTGATGGTGTTGGTATGCGATTACTTAAGAATTTAGGTATTGACTTGAACGAACTTCGTAAGAATATTGAACAAAATTTAGTTCCCGGACAACGTCGATCAAATAACCTGGCTAATATTCCTTTGGTTAAACAGGCAGAAAAAACTATTAAGTTAACTTATTTAGAAGCAAAGACGTTTAAAGCAGTTCAAATTGGTACAGAACATTTATTGTTATGTATTTTAAAGGATAACGATAATGTTGTTACTAAAACCTTAATGCGTTTTGGAGTTGATTATGATGCAGTTCGCGCAGAGTTAGAAAACTTCATGGACAATCCGGCTAAAATTGAAAATACAACTTCAGGAGATGGAGATGATGACGGCGATGAGGCATTTGGTGGCAGTGGCAATCAGGGAGGCGCTAAAAAACCGGGTGAAAGTAAAAGTAAAACACCTGTGTTAGACAATTTTGGCCGTGATTTAACAAAAATGGCTGAAGACGGAAAGTTAGATCCTGTTGTTGGTCGTGAGAAAGAAATTGAGCGTGTATCTCAAATATTAAGTCGTCGTAAAAAGAATAATCCAATTTTAATTGGTGAGCCTGGTGTTGGTAAAAGTAGTATTGCTGAAGGTTTAGCTTTACGCATTGTTCAACGAAAAGTTAGTCGTGTATTATTCGGTAAACGTGTTGTAACATTAGACTTAGCGAGCCTTGTGGCAGGTACCAAATATCGCGGTCAGTTCGAAGAGCGCATGAAGGCAGTGATGAACGAATTGGAAAAAAGTCCGGATGTAATTATTTTTATTGATGAAATTCACACAATAATTGGAGCGGGTGGTGCTAGTGGAAGTATGGATGCTAGCAACATGTTTAAGCCTGCTTTAGCGCGTGGAGAGATACAATGTATTGGTGCCACAACATTAGATGAGTATCGTCAATATATTGAAAAAGATGGTGCTTTAGAGCGTCGTTTTCAAAAAGTAATTGTTGAACCTGCAACACAAGATGAGACTTTACAAATTTTGAATAACATCAAATCAAAGTACGAAGATCATCACAATGTAACGTATACACCGGAAGCGTTAAAAGCTTGTGTTACGTTAACTGCCAGATACATAACAGACCGTCATTTGCCTGATAAAGCGATTGATGCTTTAGATGAGGCAGGTAGTCGTGTACACATTACAAATATTACAGTACCTAAGAATATTTTAGAACTTGAAAAAAATATTGAGGAAACAAAAGAACTGAAAAACAATGCGATTAAAATGCAGATTTATGAAGAAGCTGCTAAATATCGCGATGCCGAAAAAACCTTGACTCAACAATTGGAAACTGCCAAAAAAGCCTGGGAAGAAGAAACCAAAAAGAATAAAATTACAGTTTCTGAAGACAATGTGGCTGAGGTGGTGAGCATGATGAGCGGTGTGCCTGTTCAAAGAGTTAACCAAAACGAAGGGGAGAAGTTGGTAAAAATGAACGAGTTGTTGAAAGGAAAAGTAATTGGACAAGACAAAGCCTTATTAAAGGTAGTTAAAGCTATTCAACGTAATCGTGCCGGGCTAAAAGATCCTAATAAACCAATTGGGTCCTTTATTTTCCTTGGACCTACAGGTGTGGGTAAAACACAATTAGCCAAAATTTTAGCAAAACATTTATTTGATAATGATGAAGCGCTCATTCGTATTGACATGAGTGAATACATGGAGAAATTTGCAGTAACACGTTTAATTGGTGCTCCTCCGGGCTATGTAGGTTACGAAGAAGGTGGTCAGTTAACTGAAAAAGTTAGACGCAGACCATACAGCGTTGTGTTATTAGATGAGATTGAAAAAGCACACCCGGATGTATTTAACATGTTGTTACAAGTATTAGATGATGGACAGCTAACAGATAGTTTAGGAAGAAAAATTGATTTCAAAAATACCATCATTATTATGACAAGTAACATAGGTGCTCGTCAGTTAAAAGAATTTGGTACAGGAGTTGGTTTTGGAACTACTGCTCGTAAAGATGGAGAGGATGATGCAGCTAAAGGTGTAATTGAAAATGCCCTTAAAAAAGCATTCGCGCCTGAATTCTTAAACCGTATTGATGATGTAATTATGTTTAACTCTTTAGCTAAAGAAGACATTCATAAAATCATTGATATTGAACTAGCGAATTTATTTGGACGTGTATCTAGTTTAGGTTATACAATTAAAATTACGGAAAAGGCTAAGGATTATATTGTGGAGAAAGGTTACGATGCTAATTACGGAGCAAGACCGCTTAAAAGAGCCATTCAAAAATACTTGGAAGATCCAATGGCTGAGGAAATTATTAAGAGTAATATAAGTGAAGGAGATGAATTGGAAGTGGATTACGACAAGGAAAAAGATGAAATTGTTGTGCACGCCAATAAAACCAAAGGGAAAAAAGGCAAAAAGGAAGATAAAGCTTAATAGAAAAAACCCGCAGTTTTTGCGGGTTTTTTTGTGCGTTATAAAATCGATTGGATTAAAAATAATGTATCTTTAGCAGTACATTGGTAAATCTACATGGAAATTTCTTTTTAATGTGCCGTAGAATTTTTATGTTTGATTTAGGTGATTTAATTGTTGTTGTATAGTTAATAATAGATGAAATCAAAAAAAATTTTAATTACCGGAGTAGCTGGGATGATTGGCTCTCATCTTCTTGATGAATGTCTTGCCAAAAAATATGAAGTTATTGGGATTGATAATTTAAGTTTCGGAAAATTGGAAAACATTAATCACAATTTTGAGAATCCTGGTTTTGCTTTTCATGAAGTTGATGTATGTGACTTTGAAACTCTGAAAGTACTGAGTAAAGGTGTAGATATAATCTTACATCTGGCGGCTTATAAAAAGATTAGTGAAAAAGAAAAGGCGATGCCTACATTTTTGATAAATGGAAAAGGAACAGAGAATGTTTTAGAAGTTGCTAAAATGTGTGGCTGCAAGGTGTTGTTTGCTTCTACGTCTGATGTTTATGGAATGTCTAACGAGCTCCCATTAAAGGAAGATGGTGACTTACTGATTGGACCGAGTATGATAAGAAGATGGAACTACGCTGTTTCTAAATTATATGGAGAACAAATGGCTTATGCATATTATCACGACCATAAAGTGCCAATTGTTATCATACGCTATTTTGGTGGTTTTAGTCCTAGAAGTAGTTTTGCATGGAGTGGTGGACACGTTCCTATCTTTATACGTGGAATATTAGCTGACGAAGAAATTATTGTTCACGGTGACGGATCTCAAACCAGAAGTATGGGATTTGTAAATGATCTTGTTGAAGGGACTATATTAGCTATGGAAAGTGAAAAGGCTATTGGTGAAATTATCAATATTGGAAATGATGAAGAACTTAGTGTTATAGATACTGCTAAACTGATTCATGAAGTTGCTCAAACTGGAAAGGAGTTGAAAGTAAAGTTTATTCCAATGTCAGAGGTATTTGGAAAATACAAGGATATTATGCGAAGAATACCTGATTTAACTAAAGCTAAACAACTTTTAGGGTATGAACCCAAATACCGTCTAAAAGATGCAATCAGAGTAACCATCAATGAAACTCGAAATTAAAAGTTCGGATGATATATTTGTTAATACCGATATACAACGAGGAAGCAAATTTGCCTAACTTATATAAAGAACTCAATGCAATTTTAAGTGAGGAAGAGGTTTATTATGTTTTTTCAGATGATGGATCTTCCGATAAGTCTGTCGAGGTTATAAAAACACTTTTTAAAAATAATTCATATCACATTGTTGGTGACGGGATTAATCATGGACCTGGACATGCTTTTAATGTTGGTTTTGAATGGATATTAAACAACTCTAAAGATGCAGACGATAAAGTTATTACCATGGAAGCTGATTGTACAAGTGACGTCCGATTAATGCCTAAAATGATTGCTATAAATAAACTTGGATACGATCTGGTTCTAGCATCGGTTTATGCCCAGGGGGGAGGTTTCGAGAAAACCAATTGGATTAGAAAATTCTTGTCTGCTTGCGCAAATCTTTTATTTCGGTTTTTATTTGATATTAAGGTATTAACACTTAGCTCGTTTTATCGAGTTTACTCAATAGAACTCTTAAGAAAAATAAAAGAGCGAAATGGTAAATTAATTTCTGAAACCGGTTTCATTTGTATGCTGGAGCTATTATTGAAGGCCATAAAAGAAAATGCAACAATTATTGAGGTTCCAATGATGCTTTATTCGGGTAAACGGAAAGGTAAATCAAAAATGAGAATATTTAAGACCATGTTAGCCTATTTTAGATTTTTGTTTATTCAAAAGTATATTAAAAAATGAATTTAGGCACTTCTGAAATTAACAAGGAATATTGTAACACTCAACAATTGAAACTCTCAGTTCTACTGTTGTGTTTGCCTATTTTAGTTATTGCCTTATATCTTACCAAGTTTAATACTGTTTTTTTGCCCTTAATTATTGTCCAAGTTTATTCTATTTACAAGTTAGGAAAAGTAACTAAATCCAGCCTGGTCTTTTTAATTGAACTATTAGTTTTTGTGTTGTTAACTGTAATGTTATTCAATTTGAAGTATTTTAATAGCAGCATGCAATTAGAGGGCTTAACAGCTGTTGGGGATAAAGGTTTTTACGCCCAGGTATCTGCTTTTATTAAGTCTACAGGAATTGAATCTTGTTATTTTGACTACATTAATACACCTATAAGAAAGCCAATACCTTATCATTATGGTGAGAACTGGTATACTATTTTATTTTCTTCAGTTTTTGGAATTAATGAATTTTATTCACAAGAGTGCATTGCAACTCCTTTTATGGCAGGCGTTTCATTGTTTTTCATTAAAACTATTTACAAAAACATGGGGCTTGGTTACATTACAAGTGTTGTTTTGAGTTTAATCACCCTTTTGTTTTCCGGCATTTCAATTATCAATTATGAAAACATTCCTTTATTCGGTGAAATGATTTCTCAATTTCAATTAAATCCTTTTTCCTTTAATAAATGGGTGTTTTCAACCTTATGCCTGTCTCTTTACTTTTATTCGCTCCAAATTAATAAATGGAGAGTGTCTGATTTATCAGTATTGATTGCCCTTTTTGCGTTTTTAGGTAGTATTAGTTTTATTAATATTCTGTTGATAAGCTTAGTTTTTTATATCGGTCAAAAAAATGTACCTAAGAGGAAGAGAATAGTTGTTTTAGTTTCGGTGCTAGTCTCTATCCTTTACTTTGGGTATTTTTATTTCCTAAACACCTCCTATAACACTCAATCCAATTATAATGCTGCAGATACAAGTTTTTTCGGCACCTGTTTAACACCGCCAGCCTATATTAAAATAGTAATAAACATTGTTGGTAAAAGTTTAATTCAGTTAATTATTATCTTTTTCCCACTCGTTATAGGCCTATTAACAGTTAGAAATGAATCATATTCGGAACTTAAGGGATCAGTTTATTTAACGTACACTGTATTAATTTCAGGCTTGTTGCTTTGGGGTGCTTTGTGGTATTCAAGTGGTAGCATTTCATTATTTTCTGATGCATCCTTTTGGTTCGTAAAAATGTTTTTGTTTTTTATGCTATTCTATTCTATAGTAAAGTTTAAAGTGAGCAATTTCGTTTTTATTTCTGTAGTAGTAGTTTTAGTTTTAATGACCATTAAACCGATTAGCACATTAATACATAATTATGAGGAAGAAGATCTTGAATTAAAAAAATTAACTGAACAGATGTATATTGATGAAGGCAAGCCATTTGTTTATCTTAGAGTTTATAATCCAAACAAGTCCTTTTTCTCTAAAAATCTTTTAGCTTTCCCCAGTATTGCGCCAATTACAAATTTGAATCCATTACATCAAGGTTTATTTGTTGATATTAACAAAATTCAAGCCTCATCAGATTGTTTAACAGCACATAGAGAAAGGGCTCTAGTTAGTACATCTGCTTTTTCTTTATTTATGGATAAGAATAAATTTCAATCAACTGAGGAAGCCTTGAAGGTATTGGTAAAAAAACATGAAATAAAGTATATTATTGCACAAAAGGGTGAGGATTTTAACTCTATAACTTCTATCCTGCACACTACAATAATTTACGAAAATGCTTCATTAATTTTAATGGAAATAAAGGAAGAGATTTAAGATCATGAATGTTTTAATAACTAACATTTTAGCATTTTTAGCATTACAATTTCCAAGAACTATTTTTAACTAGGACAATGGATTTTATTATTGTTAATTTGTGGGCTTATTTATTTCGGAAAGAATTAAGGTAATAAATGAAAAAATACAACTCAAAGTACATTAAAGCTTTAACAGGAATTTCTGTGTTGGCAACATTATTTCATTTGTTGATTTTGATAAGGATTATTCCATTTGAAATAACATGGGGAGGCAGGCTTAAAACAGTAGAGGAAATGTATGTGTTTGAAGGACTTTCTATTCTGATAAATTCTTTCTTCATTTTTTTAGTGTTGCAAAGAGGGGAAATCATTGGGTATTTCATGGGAAAGACGTCAGTAAACATCATTTTATGGGTTTTCTTTGTAATTTTTATTTTAAATACAATTGCTAATTTGTTTGCTAAAACAAATTTTGAAAAATTATTTTCTTTAGTAACCGCCTTATCAGCCATTTTAATTTGGCTAATTTTAAGGGATAAAAAGCCATTAAAGGATTGATCTTATCAATATTCCTTTTTATTGGAACAATTTTGTAACTTGCATAAAGATGAAAAGAATCAATTTAATTGTTTGTGTTTTATTTCTGGTTTTCGGAATGGGATTTAAGCATAAACCGGTAAAGGTTAATAATGCTGTTATAAGTGATGAAGAATATAAATTGTATCAGTTAATTATGAACTACAGGCAATCTAAAAAATTGCCAAAAATCCCATTATCTAAATCATTAACCTATGTCGCACAGGTGCATTGTAAGGATTTGGTTTTAAATAAACCGGATCAAAAAGAGGGATGTAATGCGCATAGCTGGTCAGACAAAGGTAAATGGACTTCTTGTTGTTATACTCCTGATCACAATAAAGCCAGTTGTATGTGGGATAAACCGCGTGAGCTAACAAATTATGATGGTGATGGATTTGAAATTGCAGTTGGTAGCTCCGAAGAACAATTTAAAGATTTTGAGGTTAAGGCTGAATTCGCACTTGAATCTTGGAAGAAAAGCAAGAACCACAATAATGTCATTATTAACCTTGACGTATGGAAAGATACAAAATGGAATGCCATAGGTGTTGGAATTCATAAAGGTTTTGCAACCGTTTGGTTTGGAAAAGTAGTTGACAAAGAAGGTGCCCCGGAAAGGGCAAAAAAGTAATAGAAAAGTAAAATTAAGTTTTATATGAATCCTTTATTAAAGAAATTAAATTTTAAAGACCAAAAGGAAGTTGTAGTGTTAAATGCACCATCTTCATTTCAAAAGGAAATGAAGGCTTTTTTGGAGTTTGCGGATGTTATAACAGACGTGAAAAAACTAAAGGAAATTAATTTTGCCATAGTATTTGCAACCACCAAGGAGCAAATTGATAATTCCATTAAACTAATTTCTCCAAAATTAAAGGGTGATGCTGTTGTTTGGTATACTTATCCTAAAGGGACATCAAAAAACTATACTTGTAATTTTAATAGAGATACAGGATGGGAAACATTAGGTAAACATAACTTTGAAGGTGTGCGGCAAGTGGCTATTGATGAAGATTGGAGCGCTTTGCGGTTTCGGAAGATAGAGTATATCAAATCAATGACACGTAGGGAATCATTTGCTATTTCAAAGGCGGGTAAGGAAAGAGTTAAAAAGAACTAATTACATTCAGTGGATTATTTCAAAAAAAAGAAATTTAGAAAAACGCTCTAACTTGCGCGCCGCCAAGGTGGATGATATCAGTATTCCCATTTTTACGTCCGTTGTAATTAATGCTAATCTGTATGTTTTTATTAAGGTTTCGTTCGTATGTTAATTCCCAGGTATAATTGTCGCCATTGCTCAAAGCATTTAGCATTTCATAAGCTACAGCCGAATTTTGATTACCACTGAATTTAATTTGTATGTAATCAAACTTTGCATTTAAACTTCCTTTTTCAGTTTGATTGTATTTGCCTTCTATACCAATAGTTTTAATCAATGCTTTTTCTTTTTCAGTATTTAGTTGGTTAACTTTCTCTTCGTAATTGGCATTTAAAGCGACTCTGAAATTCGTTGAGGGTTGATATGAGAGTTTGTTTTCTGTTTTGTAACTTTCTATTAAGTAATTTCTTGAGTTAAATAATTGTGATTTATTTCCTTTTTGAGAGTATGTATTGATTGAATTTAAAGACCAGGCTTTCAAAATATTTAAACGCAAGCGGGTTTCATGACTTAACAAATTTCTGTTTTCAATACCATTTACTAACAACTGTTGCGATTGATTATTGATATAAACATAATCCATCCCCAATACAGATGAAGTTTGATTAAAGAAAACACTCCCTCGTACATTATTGTTTTTGGCTATTAACAGCGTGTCAATGATGGGAAGAAGTGGATTGTATTGGTTAAAGTCACCTGTACTAGTATTTTTATTGTCAAGTCGATAGTTTAATTGAAAAACAAATCGAGTGACGATATTATGGAAAACATTCTTATTTTTTTTGATGTAGCTGCTTGGACGAATACTTGTATTAAAGCTGAATTGATTTTGTAAGACTTTCACATATTCATTCGTAGGCGTAAATATTCGGATATACCTTGCTTGATCTGAAAACTGAGCAATTTCGAATTCATTAAGTTCTTTTATTTTATTGTCGTTATAATCAACCCACGTGTATTGACCTTGGCCGGGTGCAACTTCCAGGTAATAAAACTCTCTTTTGTTTTCCAGTCCGTAACCTGACTCATAAAAAACATTAGAAACTATTAAACCTTTAAAATAACGTGGATTGTATTCTAATCGGTTAAGTAGGGTATTATCTGGCTTTAAAAATGTGCCTACTAAATTCCGAGTTTCAAAGTTACGATAGGTAATTAAAAATTTGATGGGATTGTTTTTAATGCTGTAAATGTCTAATGCTAAGCCTATGTTTTGGGCATAGGTACTGTCTTTAAGCTGATTGGTATAAGCTAATTGGTCCGTGCGCTCTTTGTAAAACACTTTATAATTAGTTTTTGAACTATCCGCATTGCTTATACTGGCTTCCCATTCCCAAAATTGGTAAGCATTATTCCTTAGTATGTTAGTTTGGTTAGACTTAAATAAATTTCTTTCAAACTCATCTGAAAACCCGATTTTAAGTTCTTGTATTTTAAGGTAGTTTAAACTTTTATGACGATAAAATTCTGTATTCAAAGAATTAAGTTGGTCCTTGGTTGTTAAGTAACTTGCATTAAAATTGCTAGAACTTTTTTTTGAATTTATTTTAAAGTTGAATAAGTTCTTTAATCCACTGTAATTTGTTCCTTCGTTAAACAGATTAGCAGCATATCCAATATTATCACCGTTCTTAAAAATTAAGCCTAGTTCGCCATTACTAATGTTCTGGTCATTTAATATTTGACCTGTAAGTGGTCTGTTCCAGTCGCGGTCAAACTCAATGCTTCTGAATCGTTCAATAGCATTAAATCTGTTTTGCACATATTCATGGTTAGCATTGTAATACAATATTCTTTTTCGTTTCAGAGAATCTTCATTAAGTACAAAGTTATTTTTAGTAAAAAACTTAAAGCCTCCTGCCTCATCATTTCCTTTATCTGCACTTGAAAATCTATTGATGTCGTTTTTGGTATAAGCTCCTTCAATTCCTAGTTGATGGTTTAAGTTTGCTGAATGGGTTATACCGGCTACTACCATCTGTGTTTGTTTAGGAGTAACTAAGGGAATTAAAGGTTCAAAGCTTCCTTGCGGAATGCTGTTAACGGGTGCTACCCATTTATAAACTCTTCCATTGGCGCTTGTGCTTACCTGAATATAGTTTCCTTTATTTGTTCCAACATTTGAAAAACGAAGCCTGTATTTTGCGCTATCTGGGTTAATGCTGTATACATATACACCGGGATAGAGGATGCTATTAACTAATGTATCTTTTTTAAGATAAAAAACATCTGTTGAGTTAAAGTTAGCTTCTTCTACACCAGAAGAAAAGGCTTTGCTTAAAGTGTCGCCAATTCCGATTAATACATTTTTTTGAGTTTGTGTTAAGTTTTGTTGCAATGGTCTGTTTTCATTGTCTTGTTCACTAAATGCATTAAAGTAAATCTTAGTTTTCTTAAAGGCCACTTCTTCATCAAATACAAACATTGATCGGCCGTAGTTTCTTTCGGCGTATTGGAACTCGCAAACAATCCGTTTATCCTTAGTGATAATCTGTTTTGCAGTAAATGTTATTTCTCCTGTGTTGTAATCAATGATGTAATCATTTTCCTGACCTCTCAATAACATTCGGCCATCAATGTAAATTTTTTCTGTACCACTTAGAATAATAATAAATGGTTCGTTTTCGGCTCCTCTAAGTCTATATGGACCCTGATTGTTTTCGGTACCAAAAAATACCATTCTTGAAAACTTGCCACGGGATACCGCACCACTTATTCGTGTAGTGAATTGAAGACTACTTTTTTTGATACTATCTTTAAATGTGTTTTCAATTACTAAACCTTGCGCACGTTTATAATAGTTTAGGAAGTAACTTTGTTTTGGTTTGGCTAACTGAAAATCGCCAACAACTAATTTCGTTGTTTTGTTATTGAGTTGAATAAAAACTTTATCAAATTCCTGAAGCTGAGCTGTTGTTCCGTCGGCCTGAAAGGGAATGTTGTTATCGGTAGCGGCCATTATGAGGTCAATATCTTCGCTTAGTTTTCCACTTACCTGCAGGTTAAGATTAGAGTTAACAACAACATCTTGAGTAGTTCCGAAACTGATCCCTCTACTAATGTTTCCATTTTTGGCTAGCGCATCGTCGCTTAAAAAGTTGGAATTACTATTTTGATTATTAAAAGTAATGTTAAATGGTGTTTGTGAAAGTGATAGGTCTGTGCCAAGATTATTTAAATCCTTATTGAAGTATACTTTTTCAAAATTAAAGGCATAACGTTGATAGGATAAAATCACACTATCAACCTTCATATTAAAAATGAGGATGTGTTTCTCTGAATTGTAATCAACTATTTTTAAACTGTCTGCACCAAATGCATTATTAATCTGAAGACTGTTTTTTAATATGGTTAAACTATCCAAAAACAAACTGTCGTTTTTTGGATATACTAATCGTTTAACGTTAACATAATTGGTTTGTGAAACTAATTTAATACTGTTAACAGTAAAAAAAATAAAAACGATTATTTTGAGGTATTTCAGTAGACTAATAACGTTTTTAAAGGTAGTAAATTGTATGGTATATTACATCTTTGTGGGTTTATACCGCCGGGTAAAAGAATCAAATTCAGATCAAGGATACAGATGGAAAAAGCAGGGAGAATCTCAAAAGCAGCCATTCTGGGCAAATTATTAAAAGGGCCTTAAAACAAATCAGAATGCAATAATTAGTAGTTTTTATTATCTTTGTTTTTTATGCCAAATCTAATAACCATTGTAAAGAAAATTTGGGTATTTCTCACTAAAAGTATGTGGGGTGTCCGGTTGAATAAACTGGACCCGAGAAAAGGTTTTTTAATTAAACAATTGCGCATCATTTCATTATCAGTGCAGGGGTTTAATGAAGATAAGTGTTTAACAAAGGCTTCTGCGTTAACATATTATACTTTGTTTTCAATTGTTCCGGTTTTAGCTCTGGTTTTCGCAATTGCCAAGGGTTTTGGCTTTGATGCAAGTTTAAAGGCTCAGTTAAGTGAAAAGTATTCGGAATATGGAAGTGTTTTAAGTAACGCTTTTATTTATGCTGATTCATTGCTTGCTACTACCAAAGGCGGAATCATTGCAGGGTTTGGTATAGTATTATTATTGTGGAGTATCATCAAACTTTTAATGAGTATTGAAGATAGCTTTAATGAAATTTGGGAAATAAAAAAGGGCAGAACCTGGGTCAGAAAAATTACGGACTATCTTACCATTATGTTGATTAGTCCTCTGTTTTTAATTGTAGCAGGAGGTTTAACGGTGGCAATTCAAACCAAAATAGGAAGTATTGTTTTTTTAGGAGTTATAAGTAAAATGCTTATCCACTTACTGGCATTTTTATTATTAGCACTCGTGTTTTGCATGTTGTACCTTGTATTGCCTAATGCCAAGGTAAAGTTTAAAGCAGCCGCTTCTGCCGGAATTGTAGCAGCCTTACTATTTGAATTGTTAAACTGGGCTTATATAAAATTTCAGATTGGCGCCTCCAATTTGAATGCAATATATGGTGGATTTGCGGCTTTGCCTTTGTTTTTAATTTGGGTACAATATAGTTGGTATGTAGTTTTATTTGGTGCTGAAATAGCCTTCGCCAACCAAAATGTTGATCACTATGAGTTAGATCATGAAATAATGAATTTAAGCGATCGTTACAAAAAAGCGATTGGTTTATTAATTGCTAATACTGTTGCTAAACGTTTTTACGATGGAGCTCCTTTATATACAGTTGCACAAATTGCCAATCAGTTAGATTTGCCAATGCGTCTTACACGAAACATTGTGAACGAATTTGTGGAAACAAAAATTTTTGTGGAAGTTAGAACTGAAGAGGAAAAAGAATATTCTTACCAACCTGCTGTTACAGAAAGTAAGTTTACAGTTAAATATATTTTTGATGCTTTGGATTTAAAAGGAATCAATAGTCTAGAGATTGAGGACCCGCAAGCATTGAATAAAATAACCCAGTTAATGCAGAGATTAGAGTTAGAGAGTGAAAAACAATTAGGCAATGTGTTGGTAAAGGATGTGGTTTAAATGGCAAGTTTTTGGAGTTCTAATTTGGTTTTTGAGTAACGGTGTTATTGCTCAAACAAATCCCCCTTCATTAGGCACCGACTCCACACAAAAAGAAACCAAAGTTGTAAAAAATACCAGTGCTCGCAAGGCTTCTATATATAGTGCCATTCTGCCGGGTTTAGGGCAGGCTTATAACAAAAAGTATTGGAAAGTTCCAATTATCTATGCCGGTTTAGGTGGGTTTGCCTACTTGTTTTATTCTAATCATCAGGAGTACACTTATTATCGCAAAAACTTATTGGCAGAAACAGATTCAGATCCTAATACGTCCAATGAAATTGTTGGCTATGATATATCAGGCTTACAGTCTGAAAAGTTAAGATATAAAAAATTACGTGATGTTGGAATTATCGGTTGTAGTCTGGTTTATTTGTTTAATATTATTGATGCTAATGTTGACGCGCATTTAAAAACGTTTGATGTGAGCGATAATTTAAGCATGCAAGTGAAACCAAATTTTACAGTAACATCATACAATGAACCGGTAATTGGACTGGCTTTAAAACTTAAACTTAAACATAAATGAATATTGCATTAATAGGATATGGTAAAATGGGTAAAGAAATTGAGAAAATTGCTTTGCAAAGAAACCATACAATTGGATTAAAAATTGATAAAACGGAAGCAGCTACATTTAATAAACAGGATTTAAAATCTATTGATGTTGCGATTGAGTTTAGTACACCGGAAACAGTATTAAAGAACATTGAAATCTGTTTCGATGCAGGCACACCTGTGGTTGTTGGTACAACGGGTTGGTATCAAAACTTTAAAGAAGTTGAATTAAACTGTCATCAAAAAAAGGCAACCTTGTTTCATGCAACCAATTATAGTGTAGGTGTTAATCTTTTCATGAAAGTAAATGCTTATTTAGCACAACTCATGAACAATTATCCAAACTATGAAGTAAGTATGGAGGAAATTCATCACATTCATAAATTAGACAAGCCAAGTGGAACTGCGATTACCTTAGCTAACCAAATTATTGAAAAGCTTGATCATAAAATCGGTTGGAGTATAACTGAAAATACACCAGATAAATTATTTATTAAAGACATTCGTGAGGGAGAGGTACCTGGCACTCACATTATAAAGTATCAATCATCTATTGATGATATTGAGATTATGCATAAGGCACATAACAGACAAGGATTTGCTTTAGGAGCAGTTATAGCAGCTGAATATATTAAAGGTAAAACAGGGATTTATGACATGAGTCATATCATTTGAGTTATCATTGGATTAAAATATTTGAAACTGAAGAGGAAATGAATGGAAGCACTTCTTATAATTCCTTCATTACACTTCAACTGAAAGGGGAGAGTATATGCCTTACTCGAACCAGACAAGGTGTTTTTGCGGTACAGGAGAAATGCCCTCACAACGGAGCAAGTTTAGCGAAAGGTTTTTGCACGCCGGAAAACCTGATTGTATGCCCATTACATCGTTATCAGTTTAATTTGGCCGATGGGAAGGGTAAAACCGGTGGTTATGCTTTAAAAACGTATCCAATCGAAATTAAACCTAATGGCGTTTACATTGGTATAAAAGCTAAATGGTGGGAATTTTAGTTAAAGCAATGCCTTTAACTCGTTTACAATTGATTTTAATTGCTCAACTTCTTCTTCAAGTTTTTCAATACGTTCAATCAATGCGGGATTGTTAGATGGACTTGTTTCAATTGGTTTTTCATATAAGTCTTCGTCCAAAAAAGCTCCAAATAAATGTGCGTAACGCGCTTCCTTCTGTCCTGGTTTTTTCTCTAAAAGTTTAACCATTGGTTCATCTTTTGATATTAATTGATGAATGGTATTTAAAACGCTTTCCAAATCAGCGAATTGATGCATTCGTCCACTCATCGAATTAATTTCACCGGGAGTTAGAGGACCTCTTAAAAATAATAAACCCAATACCGTTGCCTCTGCTTCAGTTAAATTTAGCAGATTAATAAAATTGTGTTTGAATTTACTTGTTCTGCTGCTGCCACCAATCGCAAGACTAATAATGCTAAGTGCTTTTAATTGATTGCATGCCTCAAGTACTTCAGATTCTGAGTAATCTGTTATTGGTTTCCGTGAGCTTTTTTGATTACACCCAGTTGTTAAGCTATTTAAACTTAGAGGATAATACTCAGGAGTGGTTAAACTTTTTTCAATTAAAGTACCTAATACTCTAACTTGAATGGGGCTTAAGGTTCCAAGTTCGAACGAAATCATTCTTATTTTGGTTGAAGTTTAGCGTTACAATCTGCAATTTTCTTAGTTGCAATAGGATCGTTTGGTTTTACTTTCAGGGCCTCTTCATAATTCTTTTTAGCTTCTGTATAACGTTTGAACCTGAAATCATCATCTCCTTTGGTTATAAATTCTTTGTACTTATTTGCGCCAAGCACTTTTGGTATGCTATACTTACTGTCTCCGTGATCAGGTTGCGGATCCTTATCCTTGTTTTCAGTTTCGTATTTTAGGCGCCTTGCTTCATCTTCTTCAGCTTTCTTTTTTCGGCGAGCGGCTTCTTCTTCTTCCTCTTCTTTTTTAATTTTTGCTAATGCTTCTTTTTCTTTTTCTAGATGTTCTTGTTTGGCTTTTTCTTTTTCCAGTTTCGCATTCGCTTTTTTATCTGCCTTTTCTTTTTCTGCTTGTTCTTTAGCAGCCTTATCGGCAGCCGCTTTTGCTTTTGCATCCTCTGCAGCTTTTTCTTTGGCTAATTTATCCGCTTCAGCCTTCGCTTTAGCGTCTTCAGCAGCTTTAGCTTTTGCTGCAGCATCAGCCGCTGCTTTTTCTTTATCGGCTTGCTCTTTCGCAGCTTTATCTGTGGCAGCTTTGGCTTTAGCTTCTTCTGCAGCTTTTTCTTTAGCTAATTTATCTGCTTCAGCCTTGGCTTTGGCTTCTTCCGCTGCTTTTGCTTTTGCTGCAGCATCAGCCGCTGCTTTTTCTTTATCGGCCTGTTCTTTGGCTAATTTATCAGCCTCTGCCTTCGCTTTTGCCTCTGCATCCGCTTTAGCCTTTGCAGCTGCATCTTCTGCAGCTTTAGTTTTTGCTAATTCATCTGCCTTCGCTTTAGCTGCCGCGTCAGCTTCTGCCTTAGCTTTCGCCTCAGCTTCTGCTTTTGCTTTCGCCTCTGCATCTGCTTTTGCCTTTGCAGCTGCCTCTTCCGCGGCTTTTAAACAATCACCAACTTTTGCTAATTGTGTAACAGGGTATTCTTCTCCCGGAATAAGGGCAATGGCTTCAGTATATAACTTTTTTGCTAATGGGCAATCAGGCACCGCTAATGCTGCGTCACCTGACTTGTTTAAGCCACAAAACTTTTTAAATAATTCGTCCTCTGCATCATAAATTTTTCCTACAATACTTAAACCTTGATCAGTTCCGCCATCTGTGTCTTTAAATGCTTTTTTGTCTTCTATGAATTCAACCCTAATTAAGTCCTGACTTAACTCGCTATAATTAATTCCCGGATATGGTTTAACCATGATAAATCCTCCGGTAATTTTAAATGATGGTTTAAAAGCAGCATCTATGTATTTTTCAGGTACGTTTTTAGTACTAACACTCATACGTTTGGCATTACAGCCCGGATAAGAAACAATGATATAGAATTCGCCATTTGCAGGGATCATCATTGTGAAAGCGCCATCCGGATCAGATTTAATTTGTGAAACTTGAGCGCCGCCTGCTTTGTATAGGGTAATATTAGCACCTCCAATAACTTCTTCTACCTTCTCTGCCTTGGTTGTTAATTTCCATTTTCGTAGGTAAACATTACTACTTAATTTTAATTGCCAGTCTTGGGCATTTAAAATACTAAATGCTAACATTAAGAGAATAAATCCTGTTTTTTTCATACTAAATTGATTGTTAAAGATAAGCTTTTATTACGAATGTTTTATTTTTATAAAATATTCAGTTAAATTTAGTTCATGAATAAACGTGATTTTATTAAAAATAGCCTAATTGCAGGTGCAGGAGTAATAGGAGGAGTTAATATGTTGAAAGCCGAGAAAGACTCTGAACTTAGTTTGAATAGCGCCACAACTGATTGGGTGGCTATTCGAAAAGGTTATGATTTAAAAAAAGACTTTATTAATCTTGAAAATGGGTATTACTGTATTCAACCAACTTATATATTAAACGCAAGCCAAAGGAATCAAATAACAGTTAATCAGCAAGGCGCGTATTACATGCGAACTGTTCAGTTTCAGAATAAACAAAAAAGTGCAAGTGCACTTTCAGAGTTGGCAGGTTGTGATAAAGAGGAATTAATCATTACCAGAAATACCACGGAATCTCTGAATTTAATTATTTCCGGTTTCAAATGGCAGACTAACGATGAAGCAGTTTTTGCTGAGCAGGATTATGGTGCCATGCAGGACATGTTCAAACAAGTTGCAAAGCGCCATGGTATAAAAAATGTCATTGTTTCAATTCCTAATCAACCTAAGAGTGACGATGAAATTGTTGAAATATACCGTAAAGCAATAACACCAAAAACAAAATTGCTAATGGTGTGCCATGTAATTAATATAACAGGGCAGGTGTTACCAATTAAAAAAATTGTTGATATGGCGCATCAAGCTAATGTTAAAGTAATGGTTGATGGGGCACATGCTTTTGCTCACATTCCTGTTAACATTAAAGAACTGGGGTGTGATTATTATGGAACAAGCTTGCATAAATGGTTAAGCTGTCCTTTGGGAGCAGGATTTTTATTTGTAAAAAAGGATCTGATAGACTCTGTATGGCCTTTGTTTGCTGAACATGAGTCGGTAAGTAATAAGGACATTGCAAATTTAAACCACACAGGAACAATTCCTGTTCATACAGATTTAACCATTCTGGATGCAATTGCATATTATCAATCGATAGGAGCTAAAAATAAATTAGACAGGTTATTAATGTTGCGAAATTATTGGGTAAACAAGGTAAAGGACTTGCCTAAAATCACAATCAATTCACCTTTGGATTTGGAGCGTTCATGTGCTATTGCCAATGTGGGTGTTAACGGAATAAAGCCTTCGGAATTGGCGAAAATGTTAATGGATAAGTACAAAATTTTTACCGTAGCTATTGAAACAAAAACAGTAAACGGTGTTAGAGTTACACCAAATGTTTATACAACCTTTGATGAGCTAGATCAATTTGTTAACGCATTAAAAGTCATTGCTGCATGATGAAATTATTTATGGTTATGTTGGGTTGCAAACCCAAAGGCAGATTAACAGAACAACATGATATCTATTTTGGGATTGCTAACACCCTAAAGGAATTAGTACCCTATTTTAATGATTTTTGGCCTGAGAGCAAAGGGGTTATACACATTGATGCCTGGCGCGAAGTAACTGCGGTTAATGGTTTTTCAATTGAAATTGTAGAGAAAGTAAAAGCGAAGAAAAGCAATAAAAAGTTGTTTTTTATCAATTTGGGTGGGTATAAAGTAAACGAGTTTGATGAGTATCATTATAAGGTACTCGAGGTAGCAGCTAATAAAACGGAAGCAATCTCTGGAGCAAAAAAAACATCTTTTTTTAAGGAATATGATTTTAAAGGTGGGGAGTCTCACATTGATGATAAGTATGGCTTAGACGTTGATGATGCTTTTTCAATTGAAGATGCACTTGATATTGGATTCAAGAAGAAGTTTCACATAAACATAAAAGCCAGTAAAACATTAAAGGAGGATGCATTACACATTGGTTATGTTAACCTTAAAAAGTTAAAATAATACAAAGCCATCTTTAATTTAGTTTCATTGCGTTTAAACATATACTTTTATAGTGTTGAAGCCTAGATTACTCATATTTTTCGCCCTTATAAATGGTTATTCAGTTTTTTCTCAATTAAATTTAAGCGGGAAATTATTGGATAAGGATAGCACAACGGCATTACCATTCGTTTACGTCATTAATAAAAGCAATGGTAACGGAACCATGAGCGATGTGAATGGAAATTTCAGAATCACTTCAACAAGGAATGACACCTTGGTTTTTAATTGTGTTGGGTATATCAGAAAGTATTTGGCGGTTGCTGATCTGTTAAAGGAGGCTGATTATAATCAATTAAAGGTGTATCTGAAAAGTTCCCCAATCAATTTAAATACCGTAACAGTAAGCACTTTTAAAATAAAGCCTTACGAGCGCGAATATATGAATAGCATAATTGATAAAAGCAGAATACGTCAATTGGATTATGCTACAAGTCCTATTTCTGCTCTTTACATGCAGTTTAGTAAAGAAGGGAAACAATTGCGTAAACTAGCCGCTATTTTCGAGCAGGTTTTGCTTGAAGAACAGGCTGCGAAAAAGTTGAATCCCGAGATATTCAGGCAACTAACCGGCGACGAAACTATTGATTATGAAGCATTCAGAAAATATTGTTATAGCTGTAATGATTATTATATTGTAAATCACGAAGTATACGACGTGTATATGAAAGTAATGGAATGCTACAAAAACTGGAAACGCGAAGGCAGATAATAGCTTATAACGATATTGATAAGTTAATAACTAAGCCCAAAAATCAATTTTGAAGTAATAATAGAATGTTTATATTTAGGCCTTTGTAAAAGAGGAATAAACACTGAAATTATTTTTTCTTTTTCAAAAAAAACATACATTTACAACTTATTAAAAACAAAAAAAACATGGGATATCTATTTACCTCAGAATCAGTATCAGAAGGACATCCGGATAAGGTGGCCGATCAAATTTCAGATGCATTAATTGATAATTTTTTAGCGTTTGATCCACAAAGTAAAGTAGCTTGCGAAACATTGGTAACCACTGGTCAGGTTGTTCTGGCAGGTGAGGTAAAATCTAAAGCTTATTTAGATGTACAGGAAATTGCCCGCGAAGTAATTCGTAAAATTGGATATACTAAGTCAGAATACATGTTTGAAGCTAATTCATGTGGTATTTTATCTGCAATCCATGAGCAATCATCTGATATTAACCAAGGTGTTGAGCGCACTAAGAAAGAAGAGCAAGGTGCAGGCGACCAAGGGATGATGTTTGGTTTTGCAACTAACGAAACTCCTAACTATATGCCATTAGCATTGGATTTAGCCCATGGTATTTTAATTGAATTAGCTGCATTACGCAGAGAGAATAAAGCTATTAAGTACTTACGTCCTGATGCTAAGTCTCAAGTAACGCTTGAGTATAATGATAAGCATGAGCCTGTTCGAATTGATGCGATTGTGGTTTCTACACAACACGATGATTTTGATTCTGATGCTAAAATGTTAGCTAAAATTAAGAAAGACATCATCGAAATTTTAGTTCCTAGAGTGAAGGCTAAATACCCTAAGTATGCTAAGTTATTCAACGATAAAATTGAATATCATATTAATCCTACCGGTAAATTCGTAATTGGTGGTCCACATGGTGATACTGGTTTAACAGGTCGTAAAATTATTGTTGATACTTATGGTGGAAAAGGTGCTCACGGTGGCGGTGCTTTCAGCGGTAAAGATCCTAGTAAAGTTGATAGAAGTGCTGCTTATGCTACCAGACATATTGCTAAAAACTTAGTTGCTGCAGGTTTATGTCAACAGGTATTAGTTCAGGTTAGTTATGCAATTGGTGTTGCACAACCAATGGGAATCTTTGTTGATACCTATGGAACAGCAAAGGTGAAAATGACTGATGGTGAAATTGCAAAAATCGTTGAGAAAATTTTTGATATGCGTCCTTATGCTATCGAACAACGTTTCAAGCTTCGTAACCCAATTTACAGTGAAACTGCAGCTTATGGCCACATGGGACGTAAGAATGAAACGGTAGAAAAAACATTTAAAGCTCCGGGTGGTAAAACAATTAAGAAAAAAGTTGAGTTGTTTACCTGGGAAAAATTAGATTACGTAAGCAAAGTTAAAGCAGCTTTTAAATTAAAGTAAGCTTTTGATAAAAATAAAAAATCCCAAACTTAAACGTTTGGGATTTTTTTTGTAATAAATAAAATGTAGATTTTTTTGACAAACGGTTTTCTTCCTGCTGTTACTTTCTTTACTTGATAATAATAATGGTTATATACTTATACAAAAAAAACAATAAAACCTCTGCTTCCTAATTTTTTGCACTAAGAGGATTCCAACCTTGAGCTTTAATAGGGTGAACGGTTCCGTCTTTAGCAATCATGTTGTATCCTTTTTCTTTTTTAGTAATATGCCCTATAACACTTACTAAATTTTTGTTTTTTAGCTTTTCATAATCACTCATATTAATGGTGAACAACAACTCATAATCTTCGCCACCATTTAAAGCACACATAGTAGGGTCCAGGTTAAACTCTCTGGCTGTTTCGTATGTTTCTGTGTCAATTGGTATTTTTTCTTCGTATAAATCCACTCCAACATCGCTTTGTGTAACTAAATGTAGAATTTCAGAGGATAAACCATCACTAATATCAATCATTGCGGTTGGCTGTAAGTTAATTTTCTCAAACAAATCAATTACATCAAATCTTGCCTCAGGTTTAAGCTGGCGTTCAAGAATATAATCTTTACCGGTTAAATCAGGTTGTAAGTTTGGATTGTCTTTAAATACAGCCTTTTCACGTTCTAGTATCTGAAGCCCCATGTATGCACCTCCTAAATCGCCGGATACGCAAAGCAAATCATTTTCTTTAGCAGTGTTTCTATAAACGACTTTATCTTTTTCAGCACTTCCAATAGCTGTAATGCTAATCACTAATCCACTTCGGCTGCTGGTTGTATCCCCGCCAATTAAATCAACAGAATTTTTATTGCAAGCTAAAAGCATACCAGCATATAATTCTTCAATAGCTTCTAAACTAAAACGGTTGCTGATTGCTATACTAACTAAAATTTGTTCTGGTTTAGCATTCATTGCCAACAAATCGCTAAGGTTCACCATTACACTTTTATAACCTAAATGCTTGAGAGGAACATAAGTCAAATCAAAGTGAACGCCCTCTATAAGCATGTCCGTAGTAATTACAGTTTGCTTATTATTGTATTCTATAACAGCGGCATCATCACCAACACCTTTAATAGTGGTTGGTTGGTGATGTAGAATGTGTTGGGTTAAATGTTTAATTAATCCAAATTCACCAAGTTCTGATAATTCGGTGCGTGATGTATTTTCAAATTCCATAATTTAATTTTTCAGCAAGATACAATTAGCTGCTGCACTGATGTTACTGATTTGCAAGGTGTAAATGCCAGATGAAAAATCAACTGAGCTTATAGGTAGGTTGTTGGTTCCCTGTTGAATTAATACTTTTTTAGTGATTAAATTTCTTCCTGTTACATCAATAACTTTTAAATCAAACCATCCTTCAAGTTCAGAATCTATTCTTGCGCTGTAAGAACCATTAGAGTGAGCACAGGTTAATTTTAGTTTAGAATTTAATTCATTCTTTTTTATACTTTGCGGTGTTGGATAAAATACAAATTTAGCACTAACCGGTAAATGGTCGCTCATATTAAACAAGGCTTGATTTACGTTTGCCGGAACTGATGTATTAATACCATTTAATAAGTCTAAATTAAAATGGTTACCATCATTACCAATAGTTGTGTAGCTATTTGTAAGATAGGTAAATTTGTTACTATTATTTTTGATGGTGTTATTCATTAGTATAAAATCAAAACGATCGTCTAAACCACCTGTTGCACCAGTGCAGCATCCGTTATTTGAGCTGGATCGTGTTGATTGTGTATGAATATCTTTATAGGTGGTACTGTTATTCCAAAAGCCCTCTTGTTGAATTGGATCGTTAAAGGTATGTGTACAAGAGCTGACTAATTTACTGTATGCGGCCTCTGTATTACTTTTTAAATTGAGGTCGCCACAAAAAAGCATATTAGAATTTTGTGGCAATGATCCAATTGAATTACAAAATGCAGTTACTTCGTTTAAACGTTGAACCTCGTCTGGCGGTGTAGAAGTTAAACTGTTACCTGCTTTTAAATGTGCCATATGCAAATACACATAAACAGTATCTCCTGGAGCAAAACTTTTATAAATACGGTATTGAGCAATATCTCTTAAGGTGGTGGCTATTGAAAGTTGTGATTTTAATTTTACTTTTCCGGGTTTATAAAAAAGCATGTTAATGGTGTTCGTTCCATTATTGTTATAAACCAAGGCTGATCTTGTAAAAGTTCCAACGCCGGCTTTGTTAAAGGCACTATCCAAAAGTAGTTGAGCTGCAGTTACGTCTTCAATTTCACAAGCCAATACAATATCAGGTTTGGTATAGTTGATGATTGTTCTTAAATCATAATATCTGGCGAAATTGGCTCCACCGGCATTATAATTTAACAAATTATAAGACATAATGCTTACTGTATCTTGTGCAAAAGCCTTAATACTAAGAATTGCTAATAAAATTACTAATCGCATATAACAAAGATAATTATATTTATGTTTCTAAATTTATATATCCTATGAATTATTGGTTAATAAAGTCTGAACCCTTTAAATATAGCTGGGAACAATTTAAGAAAGACAAAAAAACGCATTGGGACGGCGTGAGAAACTACGCTGCGCGTAACAACCTTAAGGCGATGAAAAAAGGAGATTTAGCCTTCTTTTACCATAGTAACGAAGGACTTGAAATTGTTGGGATTGCTAAAGTTGTGAAGGAACATTATCAAGATCCTACAACCAAAGAGGAAGCTTGGGTGGCTGTAGATTTTGCTCCTCACAAAGAGTTCAAAAAACCTGTAAAATTAGAAACTATCAAAAAGGATTCTTTCTTAAAAACGATGGAATTGGTGCGTTTAATGCGTTTAAGTGTGAGTAAGGTAACCGAAACAGAGTTCTTTAAAATCTGCGATCTTGCTGAATAAATCTGAATTTTATTTCTGTTAAAAAAACCTAAAGGTTTTAAACTTGGCTTAATTTGATTTAACTTCGAATAAGGTTTTAATCAAAACAATCCTTTAGAATGAAAAAAGTCTTATTAGTTTTATTTCTTTTAACAGTTTCTTTCAGATTACCTGCCGCATGGTTGGTAATTCCTATGGATGAAACACAGAAAAATCATTTAAAGGCATATGGTATTGCTTATTGGGCACTTAAAGGAGAGTTAGAAATTTACTGGTTGTTAAATTATAAAGGAGGCAGTTTTATGATACCTAGTTCAAAGCAGGTATCAAATGAGTGTGTAGTAAGAGGTGTATCATATGAAACAATTAGTGATGCGCAAAGTAGTAGTTTGTTAGCTGAAATTGCCAATCCTGAAGTTAATCAGGATGCCGTTAAATTGGAAAAGGCACCTAAAATTGCGGTTTATACACCAAAGGGTAAACAACCTTGGGATGATGCAGTTACATTAGTTTTGAAATATGCCGAAATTCCTTATGATGAAGTTTATGACCAGGAGGTGTTTTTGGATAAACTAAAAGATTACGATTGGTTGCATTTGCATCATGAGGACTTTACAGGACAATATGGTAAATTTTATAGTCAATTTAGTGGTGCAGCCTGGTATCAAAAAGAGGTAAAAGAGAATGAAGAGATGGCAAAGAAATTGGGATTCACCAAGACTTCTCAAATGAAATTAAACACCGCTAAAAAGATACGTGATTTTGTTTTTGCAGGCGGATTTCTGTTTGCTATGTGCAGTGCAACCGATAGTTATGACATTGCATTAGCAGCCGAAGGAGTGGATATTTGCGAGAGTATTTATGACCATGATCCCATGGATCGGAGCGCTCAAAGCAAATTAGATTTCACGAAAGGTTTTGCATTTGAAAACTATAAGTTAAGTATGAATCCATACGAGTATGAATACAGTTCTATTGATACGTATTTCACCAGAAATCAATATGGTATGAATGAGAATACGGATGTATTTACCTTATTTGATTTTAGCGCAAAATGGGATCCAGTGCCAACAATGCTTTGCCAAAACCATACTACCACCATTAAAGGCTTTTGGGGACAAACAGTGGCTTTTGAGAAAAGTTACGTTAAAAAAAATGTTTTAGTTATGGGTGAATCAAAAGCTTTTAATGAAGCTAAATACATACATGGTGATTATGGTAAAGGCACTTGGACTTTTTATGGTGGGCATGATCCTGAAGATTATCAGCATAGGGTAGAGGAACCACCTACTGATTTGGCACTACATCCAAATTCGCCAGGTTATCGTTTAATATTAAACAATATTTTATTTCCTGCAGCCAAAAAGAAAAAACAAAAGACCTGATTTGTTTTAATCTTGGTAATCAAAAATTATTTCTTACATTTGATGCCCTAATTGGGGGTTTAGCTCAGCTGGCTAGAGCGCTTGCATGGCATGCAAGAGGTCACCGGTTCGACTCCGGTAATCTCCACAAAATAATTCCTGCTTATGCAGGATTTTTTGTTTTAAGAGTCTTTTTTGTATTTTAACAATCACAAATAAATTCTATTATGAAATATAAAATAATTGGTATGCTTTTGTTTGGGTCAATCATAGTGAATGCTCAAACAGGTAAGGATCCTTATGCGCTCTATAACATTAAAGGTGAAAAAGCTAATTACGAGCAATTACTTGCTGAAGCCAAAAAGGCAGATGTAGTATTGTTTGGCGAATTACATGATAATCCTGTTTGTCATTGGTTACAATTGGAGCTGACGAGAGATCTTTTTCAAGATAAAAAAGATAAGTTGGTATTAGGTGCTGAAATGTTTGAAGCGGATGATCAAATAGCATTAAATGAATATTTACAAGGTAAGATAAGTGAAAAAACACTGAAGGATGAGGTTAAGCTTTGGAACAATTTCGCCACGGATTACAAACCTTTACTTGATTTTGCCAAGAAAAACAAAATCAATTTTGTTGCTGCGAACATTCCCCGCAGATATGCCAACATGGTTTATGGCAGAGGGATAGAGGCGCTTGATAGTATAGAAGCAGACGCGAAAAAATGGATAGCACCACTTCCTATGAAATACGATGCAACATTAAAATGTTATAAAGATATTTCTGAAAGTGCCGGAGGGCATGGTGGAGAAAATCTACCGAAGTCACAAGCCATAAAAGATGCTACCATGGCTTATTTTATTTTAAAAAACTGGACCAAAGGTCAGTTATTTTTTCATTACAATGGCGCATACCATAGTAACTATCATCAATCTATCGAATGGTATCTTAAACAGCAAAACCCAGGTCTTAAAGTATTTGTAATTTCTTCTACTGAGCAAAAAGATATCTCCAAGCTTGACGAAGAAACAAAAGGTGCTGGAGATTACATCATCTGTACGCCTTCAAATTTAACCAAAACGTATAAGTAAAGTATTTACCTTAACCCATCAAGGAGCTATAAGATGTCGTTTAATTTGATTATATGCGACTCTAATATTCTTAAAACACTCTACTACTGAAATGATAAAATGCATTAATCAAACTAATAAAACCTAGAATAATTAGAAGAGATTAACTTTGACTTTAACAGGCAAAATACTGTTTTCTCATTCTACTTGTATTGGTCAACAAAAAACCCGGCTTTAACCGGGTTTAATTTTTTAATGATGAGCTTCGCCTTCGTGTGATGATTCGCCATGCGATTCACCGCTACCATGGTGACCACCACCATGAGCTTTTTTATGAGCTAATTGGTCTTCAACTGGAATTTGTCTTGTTCGTGTGTAGTGTTCTTTTTCACCAGAATATGTACCTTCAGTTAACACAATAAAAATAGTGTATAACATAAAAATAGCATAAGGTAATAATACTACATACTTAAAAAATTTAACCTCATGACCTAAATGCATAAACCATAATACAATGGCTGCTGCCTTTACGATTGTTAAACCAATAAATAATACTTTAAGTCCTAATGTACCACTCCAACCTTTGCTTGGAGCCATAAAACCAATGATTAATTCTACAATAGTAATAACCAACATGATCCAAAACACATTCCAAAGAGTTCTACGGGTTTTTTTACCGTAGGCCTCATCGTGGTTACTCATTTTTTCATACTCAGGGTAATTATCGTGAAATTCCATATGCTTAATTTTTTTTGATTATAATAAATAGAAAAATGTAAATACAAATACCCACACTAAATCTACAAAGTGCCAGTATAAACCTACTTTTTCAACCATCTCGTAATGACCACGTTTTTCGTAAGTACCTTTTAACACATTCATAAAAATGATAAAGTTAATTACAACACCACTAAATACGTGAGTTCCGTGGAAACCTGTAATAAAGAAGAAGAAGTTAGCGAACTGTGGTACATCGTAATTGCCATATTCGTTAACAGTCATGTTAGCACCATGTACAACTTGTCTTACATAGGTTCCGGTTTCTCTGTCAAAAACATCTCTTAAAGAACCTACATCAGTTCCGTGGATAAAGTGATACCACTCCCAAGCCTGCGATCCAACAAACGTTGCACCACCAACAATAGTCCAGAACATCCAGATGGTCACACCTCTTTTATCCATACGGTGACCGGCTTCAACAGCCAATACCATAGTTACTGAAGACATGATGAGGATGAAGGTCATTAGACCTACATAAGCCAAAGGTAAATGTTGTTCAACAAAAGGGAAATGTGTAAATACATCTTCTGCTTTTGGCCATTGATCAGCATACTTGTGTCTGGCAAAGCCATACGCAGTAAGTAATCCACCAAATGTTAAAGCATCCGAAATAAGGAAAAACCACATCATCATTTTTCCATAGCTCACTCTAAAAGGCGACTGTCCACCGCCCCAGGCTTCTTTTGTGTCTATTTCAACCGATTGACCCATAACTAACTTGTTAAATTAAAATAATTTTGTGCAATATTAACGATAAAAATACAAAAACAAAAATAAATATACCCAAAGAAGGTCTAAAAAATGCCAGTAAATGGCAGTTAGCTCAATTCCAAGGTAATCCGCTGAAGAATATTTTTTCAACAGGCATTTTGTTAATGAAACGATTAAGGCAATAAGCCCTCCAATCATATGGCAAATGTGTAAAAAGGCAATTAAATATAAAAAAGAACCTGAAGCATTACTCTTCGAACCTAAAGCATAAATTCCCTGACTTGTTAATTCCTTCCAGGCCTGAATTTGACTGAAAAAAAAGCCAAAGCCCAGCGCTAAAGTTAAAAATAAGGCAATTGCTGTTACCTGGTAATTATCTTTTTTAATGGCTTGTTGAGCTATAAACATGGTGATACTTGAAGTTACAATAATAGCCGTACTTACAAATACGATACTAGGTAATTGAAAAACAAGCCAGTTACCATTATCGGCTCTAACCACATAAGCACTGGTTAGTCCTGCAAATAGCATCACAATACTCACAATTCCTATCCATAAAAGTGGTTTAGCGGTTTTGCGTTGTGCCTGTTTTAACTCGGCCTTACGCTCAGCTCGACTTAATTTTTTGGCTGTAAAATTGGTTTCCTCGTTCATGATTATTGTTTTGTCATTAGTGCTAGCTGCACTACTGGTAAGTAAACAAGTGTAATTAAAAATAGTTTTTTTGCTATTTCATCGCTACCCTTTTTATAAAAAATATAGGCTTGAAAGAGCATAGCTAAACCGGCTAGCAAACAAACTGATACACTAATAATGCCGGTAAAATGAAAAACAAATGGTAAAAGACTAGTTATTAATAAAAACACTGTGTACAACAGAATTTGAAACTGACTGGACTTATCTTTACCCCCTTTACTTGGTAATAAATAAAAATCAGCTTTTGCATAATCTTCACTATTAAACCAGGCTAAAGACCAAAAATGAGGAAACTGCCATATAAATTGTATGAAAAAGAGTAAAAACCCAAAAAAACTTACATGTCCAAAACCTTCAGTGCTCGCAACCGCTCCAATTAAGGTTGGCAAAGCTCCAGGAAAAGCGCCAACAAAAACTGAAAAAGAAGATACACGTTTTAATGGGGTATAAATAACTGCGTATAAAACAATAGATACAAAACCTAAAATACCGGATAGTGGATTGGTAAATACCCAAAGAAGAACCGTGCCTGCTAAACCGGAGATTGTACAAAAAATGAAAGCTTCGGCGTTGTTAAGGATTCCAAGTGGCATTGGTCGTTTATGTGTACGTGTCATTAATTTATCCAAATCTTTTTCAATTATTTGATTAAAGCCATTAGCAGCACTGGTAACAAGAATACCACCACAAGTAAGCGCCAAAACAGCATAAAGATTAACTTCTTGAGCAACCGTAAAGTAGGTAATTATGGCACTGAATACAACTAAAGAACCCAACCTGAATTTGGTTAGTTTTAAATAACCCAGAACTTTACTGTAGCTTGTAGTTTCTTTTGAAATATGAGTTGAACCGGACAAAAATAAATTTGTGCAAATGTATGGCAAAAGTGTAAATAAAATGATAAATGGTTATAATTTAATTGCAAAAAGGTTTTTCTATTTAAAACTTATTTCTATTTTTGACCTCGAAAAAAACGAAAATAAGACGATGAATTCAAAATTTTTACGCACAATTGGAGCCGGATTATCGGTGGCAGTAATTTTATCAGGTTGTAATGGCCTTGGTAAAATGGTTAAAAAACAAAAAGACATTCAATACAAAGTAACACCTAATCCTATCGAAATGCATGGAGACAGTGTTGTGTTTAGTGTGAGTGGTAAGTTTAATCCAAAATTATTCGCCAAAAAAGTAACATTAACCTTAACACCCGTTGTGAAAGGAACCAATGGTTCGGAAAGAGCCTTAAAACCTGTTGTTTTAGTAGGTGAAAAAGCTACCGGAAGCGGTCAAAAAATTGGATTCTCAAGTGGTGGATCATTTAACTATACATCAGAGAAATTTGCCTATGAGCCAGGCATGCGCAATGCTAAGGTTGAATTAAGAGGTGTAGGTACAGTTAAGAGTAAGGAGAAAAAATTTGATCCGGTTGAATTAGCAGATGCTACAATTGTTACACCTTTATTAGTTCGTAACGATGAAAAACCTATCATGGGTAAAGATGCATTTGTGAAATCTACACCGGTTGATCAAACAACACATATTTATTATCAAATAAACCAATCTAATGTTCGTCCGGGCGAGTTGAAAACTGATGAAGCAAAAGCATTTCATAGTTTTGTTGAGGCTAACTTAAGCTCTCCTTGGTATGAATTCAAAGGAATCACAGTTTCTGCTTATGCTTCTCCCGATGGTGAAACTGATAAGAACGAAAACTTAGCTAAAGATCGTGCTACTTCAGGTTCTAAAGCAATCATGGGCGAGTTCACTAGCAACAAAGATAAAGCTGTAACTTTTGGTAAAACTAAAGAACAGTATACAGTTGGTACTACTAAAGAAGACTGGGAAGGTTTTAAATCTTTGATGGAAGCTAGTACAATGGCTGATAAAGATTTAATCTTACGCGTTTTAACAATGTATTCTGATGCTGATCAACGTCGTAAAGAAATTAAGAACTTATCAAAAACTTATACTGAGTTGGCTGATAAAGTTTTACCTAAATTACGTCGTGCTGAAATCGTTGTTAATGTGAACAAAAAATCACGTACAGATGAGCAAATCACTGCTTTAATGACAAGCAAACCAGATAGCCTTTCAATTGAAGAGTTATTATATGGTGCTACATTAACAAATGATGTCAATACTAAAGTTCAAGTTTATACTTCTGCTGAAAAACAATTTGGGAGCGATTGGAGAGCTGCTAACAATTTAGGTTGTGCTTTATTATTACAAAATAAAGTTAGCGAAGCTGCTGAAGCATTTAAGCGTGCTGAAAAAGTTGCTAATGGCCAACAAGCTGTATACAACAACTTAGGTATTATTGAAGCTAAAAATGGTAACCGTCCTGCTGCTCGTGAATTATACAAAAAAGCTGGTGGTGCTGCAGAAACAAAATACAACACTGGTATCTTAGATATCCGTGATGGTAAATATGCTGATGCATTAAGCAACTTTGGTGAGAACAAAGACTTTAACAAGGCTTTAGCTACTTTATTAACTGGTGGTGCTAGTGGTGTTGGTGCTATTTTAGATGCAGGTACTGATAAAGATAAAGCATTTAGCGATTATTTAAGAGCTGTTGCAGCTGCTAAGAATGGAAATAATTCTGAGGTTATTTCAAATCTTAAAAAAGCAATTGAAAAAGATGCAGCTTTAAAAGCTTGGGCTAAGGACGATGCAGAATTTGTGAAATTACGTGCTGACTCTGGTTTTACTAGCTTAGTAAACTAAAAAATAAATTAAAATTAAAAAAGCCGACTAATTTTAGTCGGCTTTTTTTTTGAGTACAAATTTGGAATAGGAGTGAAGTAACACTCTGAATTTTGAATTATAGTTTTATGTTCATTAGAGTTTATGTATTAGCCTTGAAACAAATTATTTAATTTAAAGAATTATCTGACTTATATTGGATGCAACCTTAACATACTAAATCCAATAACTTCATTACACTTTCTAATTAATTTTTCATCAATTGAAATTGAAATTTAAACTAACGGCACAAATAATTCAATACTAGAATAGAAAAATTATGAGTTTCAATCACGTTGCCCGTTAATCATTGCCTCTGAATCAGGAGGTGTAAACAAATAATTATGCAGAAATTTTAATTCCTTGTCTGTTAAAGATTCTTTGAAAAGTACATATTGGTATGCCGCTTTATTCATTCCACTCCAATGAATTAGTAAATATTTTGATTGCCATATTTGAAATAAATTCAATTTAATAAAGAACCAAAGTATGGCTATGCTACAAATTTTAATTAATTTCTGACTTAAGGAATGAGATGTGTATGTATATAATAGTTTTTTTACAAATAAAGCAAGGGGGAAAACTAGAACGGCGTAGGATTGAACAAGCGCTCGATTTCCGAAAGAGCCACCATAACCCCAATCCCACCAAGAAGATAAAATATAAATGTTGAGAATATTAAAGCTAATTAAAAAATAAAAGAAGTCCTTGAGTGATTTTTTTACAAATAGTAAGCCTACAAAACTAAAGATCATTAAAGGTGTATAAATAAACCAACCTTTTCTGAAACTGAATAGAAAATTGAAAATTTGAGGATCGTTAAAATAAAATTTCTCCCTTCCATAGGAATAAAAAAAGTAGGCATCGTTGTACTTTTTCCATAAGGCTATTTGAATTAACCATGGTAAGACAAAAAGGAATAGGGCAGCGATAAATTTCATTCTATCTCTAAATACAAGCCTTATCCTATCCTTAAAGTCTTGATAACTATTAACTTTAAAAATAAGAGGGAAAAGCAATATTACTATATCTGTAGGCCGAATTAATATAATTAAGGATAAAATAATAGCTATAGGCAACAAAGAAGTTTGATTAGAGTCAAGTATAAATTTGAAGGTATAATGGATTAAAATCGCGTACAAAGAAAATAAATAGCCATGTGGCATTTCTCCGGTGCAATAAGTGTAATAAAATAAATTGGTGCCAAAAAAAATAATAACTAAAGTAATTAGTGTAATTTGATCATTAAAGTAACGCAATAAATTTTTTCGGCAAAAAAGAAGACCAATTAATGAAATAAAAATGCTTCCCCATCTTACAGCCCATTGATAAGGTTCAGAATAGCCATCCAATGGCTGATTCGAAAATCTAGCAACTATGTCTCCTACTAAAAACGAAGGCAAATAAAGGAATGCCATTCCAATTGTTCGTTTATTATTATAAAAGTTAGCTGCAACTTGTTCGTTTGTTCCATAGAAAAATTTAGGCAGAAATGAATAGTACTCTCCTACATCGTATTCAAAAGGACCTAACGCAGGATCAGTTGTAATTTCGTAGCGGTGATGCCTGTCAAGTGTGAAAATGAAAATAAAAACGAAAAGTAAAATGGATCTCCAGTTTAAAGCAAGGGGATTAAATTTATTCTTAATCGAAGCGTAAAGAGTCATTATACTGAATGAACCAATTTCTACTAAACACCAAATTGTTCTAAATGATGATTAATGTGTTTGTAAAACATATTATTCCATTCTTTAGAATTTAATGATCCAAATGATAAAGATTCTTTTCCTTCAAAATAAGATGCGCCTAAGTCACTTGTTTTATTTAAATAATTAATTAAACGTTCCTTTTCGTTTAAGAAGTTTCGTTCATCAGCAATTAAAAAGGCAGGAGCAGTAGATGAGTTTTTTTTGTAAGGCACATCATTAGTAACAGTTTTTTTAATGAACGCTTTTAGAATTAATTTTAAAAAAACGCCCGGCTCTTTGTGCTTATTTTCGTAAGCCATTTCATAAGTTACGTTGCAATGAGCCAACATTTGTGCAACATTCATTTTTCCCCATTTTGCTTGGGTAGTTGGACTCAATTGATTAATTCTGTTGATTAATTGCTCGACTGTAGCTTTTTCGAAAATATTAGGTATCATATTTTCTAATCAAATGTAAGTTAAAACAAGCTTAAATGGAAATCAAAAAGTTTTTTTGTTGTTGATAATCAGTATTTTAAGTTTTTAATATACAAAAGACTTAAATACATAAGAAAATTATGTATATTTGTATTATGTATTCATCAGAATTATTAAAAGGCTCCCTAAAAACGATTGTAATGCAACAATTAAAGGAGCATGGAAAAATGTACGGTTACGAAATCACTCAAAAGGTAAAAGAATTATCTAAGGATAAAATTTTAATTACAGAAGGTGCTTTATATCCGGCACTTCACGCCTTAGAGGCAGAAGGTTATTTAACAACAGAAACTGAATTTATTGGTAAACGTGTTCGAAAATATTATTCGTTAACGCCATCCGGTCAAACTAAAGTTCAAGAAAAAATAAATGAGTTTGCCGAGTTTATGAATACCATGAAATTGATTTTACAATTACAACCAAATTCAAATTAATACATGTTTCAATTAAACGATAAACAGGTTGATTTTATTTTTGATGACATCCGTGCACGTGGCATCAAAAATGAGGATCTGCAGTATAACCTCGTTGACCACGTTTGTTGTATAATTGAACAAAATCTCAAAGAGGGTGGTGACTTTGAGAACTTCTACCAGCAAACAATTTCTAAATTTTACAAAAAGAAATTAATTGAAATAGAAGAAGAAACTCACCTATTAATCAATTTTAAATACTACTACACTATGAAAAAAATAATGAATATCAGTGGATTTTTATCTGCTTTGTTTGCCGTAACTGGCATCATCTTTAAGTTCCTTTGGTGGCCTGGTGCAAGCATGCTATTGATTCTTGGCTTCTCCATTTTTAGTTTGTTTTTTTTACCAATTGCATTTACAATAAAACAAAAACAAAATAAATCTAAGGCTAATCAATTTCAAAATTTGATTGGTACAGTTTGCGGCTCTGTTCTGTCTTTAGGCATTTTGTTTAAAATCATGCACTGGCCTGGCGCTAATATAATGGGACTTACTAGCGTTTTGCTTTTATTATTTGTTTTTACGCCACTATTTTATCTTAGTGGGGTTAAAAATGAAGAAACCAAACAAAACACAGTTATCACATCTGTTATCCTGGTATTAGCTTGTACTTTATTATTAGCACTTATAAATGTTAAGGCTATGCGAGGCCTAGAGCCCAATAAACAGCAAGTTAATCAGCATTTGGTAAGCATTGTTAATGCAAATCAACAAAGTTTAAAAAATCAAATGCTTGTTTTGGAGAAAGACAGTGCTCAAATGCAAACAGCTTCTTTATTAAAATCAAAGTTGCAATTGGTAGATGAATTAGAAAAACTAAAAACAACACTTTTTTCTAAATACGAAATTGAAACTGAAGCCCGAGTGCCTGAAAGATGGCATGAATTTAAAAACATTAGTATTTTTGAAACTGAGGCTAATAATCAGAGCAATGACCTTAAAGCGCTAGGTATAGATGCCTTATACAACAAAATTAAGGACACTAATGTAAACGTTTCAAATCCGGAGGCTAAAACGGACTTATCTTTGAATTTAAGTTTGTTAGATTGGTATAATCTTTATTTTAACAAGGTAACATTAGAACAAGCTTTGCAAAACATTTGTTATTTGCAAACAGTTGTTCTTAGTTAAATAAACCGGTAGTGCCAATAAAGTTAAACAAGGTTTTTAGAAAGTTCTAGCCAACCAATGAATTGAAAAGATCTTTAAAGCCAACACCATTCACTAATCCGGTTTTACCAATTAATGAATGTTCTGCTAAGGCATGTAAAACAAATTCCATCATTACTAATTGCTCATTGGCCTTTAAGTGAGGGTGGAATTTTTTTACAAGTTCTTTTAAACCATTAACTGAATTCAAAGCATTTTTATATTCTTGGTCAGTTAGTGAGTCAGTTAAATCGAGTTTATTATCGGCGCTAAACCAGTCAACAATATCCTGATAATCACTCACGGTTGTTTTCTTTTTCAATTTTGCAGGATCATTATATAATTCAATGAACAACTGACGTATGGCTTTAGAAATTAAGGTTGTAGCCACCATAGCAGCACCTTCTTGTTCTCCTTCGTAAACCAACTCAACCTTACCATTAATAGCCGGTAGAATTTTAAACACATCGCTTAATCTTGCAAAACTGTATGGTTGCTTGTTATTAATGAATCTAAGCTCTGCTGCACTCATTAAATTTTCGCAGGCACTTATGGTTAACCTGGCACTAACACCACTTTTTGCATCTACTAATTCACTCTGTCTCGCCTCTATAGCAATCTGTTCAATAATGGTTTTAATAAGCTCGGATAGTTCTATTTCTGATTGTTCTGCACCAAGTTTTACCTGACTGGTTGTTATCTGTTTTGAATGCTCGATTGATTTTGGATAATGCGTTAAAATTTGCGCACCAATTCTGTCTTTTAATGGTGTTACAATACTTCCGCGGTTGGTATAGTCTTCCGGGTTTGCTGTAAATACAAACATTACATCAAGCGGAATACGAATATTAAATCCTCTGATCTGAATATCTCCTTCCTGTAAAATATTAAATAGTGCAACTTGTAAACGTGCTTGTAAATCCGGTAATTCGTTAATAACAAATATAAAACGATTGCTTCTTGGAATTAAACCGTAATGAATAACCTGTTCATCTGAAAAGGATAATTTTAAATTAGCAGCTTTAATAGGGTCAATATCTCCAATTAAATCAGCAACGCTTACATCGGGTGTGGCAAGTTTTTCAGCAAATCGATCGTCACGATGAATCCAGTTGATTGGTGTATCGTCACCTTTTTCCTGAATTAATTTTTTTGCATAGTTTGAAATTGGTTGAAGAGGACAATCATTTAAAGGACTATTGGCTACAACCGGAATCCATTCATCCAACAACGCGGTCATTTGGCGTGCCATTTTAGTTTTTGCTTGTCCTCGTAATCCTAAAAATAGAATGTTATGTTGGCTTAAAATAGCGCGTTCTAAATCAGGTAATACAGTTTCGTTGTAACCATATATGTCTTTAAATACAGTTGACTTATTTTTTAATGCTGTTATCAAGTTAGCACGGAGTTCCTGTTTAATTGATTTGCTTTTGTAACCGCTTTTCTTTAATTCTCCTAAAGTTTTAATGCTCGTGTTCATCCGTATTTATAATTTTTTTCTTTTGTTGTTCGTGTAATCTCTAAAAATCATCTCACCTAATCCTTTAAGTCCCGTAAAATAGGCTTTGCCTTGGTTTGCATCAGTAAACTCATCAATAAAACTTTGTAAGTAATAATCATTTGCAACCATAAATGTTGTAATTTCTATTTTACTTTTCTTGCAGGCTGCGGCAAGCGTCAAACATTTATTTACTATTTTTCTATCCAAACCATTACTGTTTTTGTAGTATCCTCCATTTTCTTTGATGCAGGAAGGTTTACCATCCGTAATCATAAATATTTGTTTGTTACCTGTTTTCTTTTTTTGAAGAATAGACATGGCTAACTCTAGTCCTGCAACAGTATTGGTGTAGTAGGGGCCTACCTGAAGATAAGGTAAATCCTTAATTGTGATTGGCCAGGCATCATCACCAAATACGATAATATCCAAACTATCTTTTGGATATTTTCGCTTTATCATTTCTACTAATGCCATAGCTACCATTTTTGCCGGGGTAATCCTGTCTTCACCGTATAAAATCATACTATGACTAATATCAATCATTAAAACAGTACTAGTTTGCGTCTTGTATTCCTGCTCAAAAACTAGCAGGTCATTTTCAGTAATTTTAAAATCATCCAAGCCATTATTAATTTGAGCTTGTTGTAAACTTTGCATCATAGCAATGTTTTGAGGCGCATCTCCAAACTCATAAGCTCTTATTTCATCACTCAAATCTTCAGCACCTTTGCCGTTAAATTTAGTGGAATGATTGCCAGCGCCGGATTTTTTTAGTTTACCAAAAATTTTCTCTAAAGCATTGTCTCTGATTAATTGTTCAGTTTTGGCAGTAATGGCCAATTCCCCCGGATTGTCGGGCTCATTTCTAATGTATCCTTTTTCTTTTAACTCATTAATAAAGTCATCGATGGTATAATCCGGAGTAGTTAACTCATATTCTTTATCAAGTTGCCTTAACCAATCAATAGCCTCATCTACGTCGCCGCTGGTGTGCGTAATTAGTTGCTTAAAGATATTTAACAATCTATTAAATAAATCGGCGGGCTTGGCCTCGTATGCGTTAAATCTGAATCCTAACACTGTTGTTAAACAAACAAATTTAAACAAAGTTTAATAGCCTCAAAACCTACAATCGTTAAGAGCTTGTTAAATTAATAAAGGCTTATTATTTTATTGGAAGTTTATTCTTAAGCTAAATCCGCCATTGTTGTTAGCAGTAGGGAAGGCGGCTGAGGTTTGTGGCGTCGTTCTGATCCAATCGTAAAAAATACGTAAGTTGATGTTCTGAGTTAATTGGTAGTCAGCACTGCTTCTTAACGTAATAATGTTGGTACCACCGGTTGGAATACTAATACCATCCGACACACGTCTAATTACAGATAAATTTTGACGGTAACTGAAGTCCACTTTAATAGTTAAATTACTTTCAAGTGGTTTACCTTGTATGGATATTTTCTTGAATTTTAGGCGTGGATACATGTAACCAATACCAACAATGTATTCTTGTCCTTTAGTTTCTATAATTTGCGGACCGGTAATATTTAAGCTTGTCGTTTTATCACGCTTGGTTTCTAAATTAGCATTCCAACCTTGTTTTTGGAATTGGAAATCTAATTTAATTAATGGTGAAAAACTCTCTGATAAAGTGATAGAGTTTACGTTGTAATAACTCACAAAATTAGAGGATAGGTTAGTGGTTCCAGATGTTGCGGCTACAGGTACACGTTGATCTTGTGTAATTCCATCCTGATTAAATAAAAGGTTGTTACTATATCCGGCAATATTATATGTACTGCGGTAACCATGACGGACTGTAATTGTTCTAAAGTGTTTCTTCAAGGCAGGGATTTTCCCTAATCCGTCCCAGGTTAAATTAAAGTTTGGTAATGGCACTTGCGGAAACAAATTTTTTGTGCTATAACCTTTTATTTTTCTGCCTGTATAGGTGTTGTAAAATGCGCCAATTAAAACATCTTGTTGGTTGTTGTCATAGCCATCAATATAGGATTGTTTTACGCCTTTAAAGTCTGTATATTGTATTTCACCTTGAGACCCTAAAGAATTAGTTGGAGATGCTGCGTTCTGCGCACCTAATTCATTTGCTACATTTCTTCTTTCTGTTAAGAACTCATCAAATAGGGAAGAGTTAACACCTTCACCACGATCACTTAATGATTTAAAGAATGTAAAAGTTGAGATGTTGTAATTACCGGTTTCATTTCTACTTACATTAAAATCAAAACGATTATTTACTTGATCAAAAATCATAAACTCACTTAAATTTTTTGATTTAGTTAAGCTACCAGTTAACTCAATTCTTAAACTTCCATGTGGCTCTATACTACTTCTGTAAGATAAATTTTGTTGCCTTGTTTCAATGTAAGGTGTTGTCTGTAAAGGAATTTTTGCCAGCCAGTTATTGTTGGCGCTAGTTTGGCGAATATTGCCATCATATAAACCGGTAGTGAATAAAAAGCCAGGGGCATTCTGATTACCTAAATCCATGCCAAGTAATTGGGAGCTTGGTTTAAAATTTGGCAATGCTTGCCCAATATTATCCTGGTATGTAATGCCAACATTTTTAATCATCATAATGGCTTTACAAATGAAAGCAGCAATATCCTGCATGTTTTCATTTTTCTTTTTAGTAGTATCGGCTTTGCTTTCCGGTTGTTTAGCGCCTCCTTTGGTTAATCCGGCATCAGCGTTGTTTTTTCCTAAACTTTTAATTTTAGTGTCTTGTTCATTGTTCTTTTTATTGGTTCCTGTGTTAATTCGTTTAAAGTATGGTATCTTATTATATAACTGCGTCATATTAAAATTCGCAGTGTAATTATGACCTCCGGTATTTTGGATAGTATTTCCTATACTGTCTGCCGCAGCAAATGGTCTGCGATTCCATGTATATGTACCCGCAAAACGATAAGTGAGGGTAGTGAAATCAAAAATCGGAATTTTATTTAGTGGTAAATTAACATCTAAATTATATTGTTGGCGATACACTGTGTTAGTTCCACCATTTCTTAAGTTACGCATTAAGGTATCGTATTCTTGTGGCTGGCGTTTTGTAACATAACCAATGGGTTCTAGTACACGACCCTCGTTAGCTGCAGTGTAGGTTAGTTTAATTGCCTTACAAAAATCCCATCGTAAGTTATAACCTCGACTTAAGGTGAAGTTTTTATTAATTAAAATTGGGTTTTCAAACTGTTGGGAATTAGCATAAATAGATGTGATGTCACGATTTTTTAAGTCGTTAAAGGTTCTATTAAAGTCAACAGTTGCACCAAAAGCATTTGGCATTAATTGTAAATTAAACTCTTTAATAAGTGTAAACCATTTGTTGTCAAACGCTTTTACTTTTGTAAATGGTTTAAGCGTATAAGGATTTCGGATGTTGTAATTGTACAATAAATTACCTCTGAACATTTTATTAGAACTAAATTCAATGTTGGTATTACGACGGTTAATTTCACTGTAGGCATACGTTGCAGAAAAGTTACTAACATCCCATGGCATTGGTTTAGCCTTTTTACGTTTTAAACCGTCAATTCTCACATTGGTTAAATTAAAGCCTTTACGCTCTGTAAAATCTAATACCTGCCTTAAAACTTTATCTTTAAGATCTTTATCAATATTATCATTGGCTTTCAATGAATCCATTCTGACATCTGGATCTAATGGATTGAACAATGGTGTAACAATGGTTTGTCCGAAATTGTAAAATAATGGCAAAGTTACTTTCCATTTGCTTGGGAAAAATTTACCCATGTTAAGGGAGGTACTCATATCCCATGTGGCATTGGTTTCTTTGCTGCGCTCGTTTATTTTTTTATCAACAGCACCCCAAAACGGTGTCATGTAGGTTCCAGCCAAACTCACATTACCTAAATCAGCAAGCTTTGCTTGAATTTGACCGGTTGCAGCCCAACCACCGGCATTATTAAAGTCAGTTAAACGCAATTCATTAATCCAAACTTCAGCACAATGTGCCAAATTATCTGATGATTTAGGATTGCGTACACCTACCATTACGGACTTTATAGTTCCTAAATTTGGGTTACCCACAATTGTCATGGTATAACCAGTATAAGATTTTGAGTAAGGTTTGGTGTATTTATTCAGCTCACTATAATAACCAAAACGTGGGTCGTTATTACGGGCATTTCTTAAATCAGTTACATCACTAAATTTAAAGTTGATTTCGTTTTCTGCAGGCCAAACCTGATAGCGCGCATCAGTACTATTTGGGTCGTAAGCGCCTTTAGGAGTTAATTTTAAAGGTACTTCGTATTCATAAAAGTTATTGTTATAATCCGTACCAACTCTAAAAAACAAAGTTAAATCGCCATCGTTTAGCGGTATGTTATTTAATTGCTCCGCATGTACATTCATTTTAATGTTGTTAAACATGCGGGTATCTAATTCTACATTTTTAAAAATCGCACGGCTGTCACCATCCTTTAAATTACAGGTTCTCATTTGTAAAGCCTGTTCATTTAATAAAACTAAATTGGTAGTTTGAACATTTTGTTGTTGTTGAATATCCGGAGGCATTACATAGTTAACAGGTTGCTTGGTCCCGTTTTCCTGCAAGTTAACAGCACTAACATCAAATGCGGTACTATTGTCATCATTAACTACATATTCGCCTGGTTTTTTCAAATCAAAGTCATATCTTCTCCAATCACTTCGTACTAATTCAAAACGCGCCATACGGAGTAATACAGGACGATCAAATCCTTTTACAAACACGCGCATAAAACGGATAGAGTTAAATCCTTCAATACCACCTACAACTTTTTCAAATTGGTTTACAGGGATTTTAAACTGATACCATTTAACTACTTTATTAATACCGCCGATATCCGCTGTTCCGTCAAATGCATCAACCAGATAATTAGTTCCAACTGCTGCTTTGTTAACGTCTGATGGTGTTATACTAATTTTATACTGATAATAATTTTCAGTTTCGCTCAAAGTGTTGTCACGGTTAACATCTTCAATATTTGGTAAGTTAGTTTGTCCGGTTGGGTAATTACCTCCATTAGGATTAGCGTTATTGTATTGTTCTTCAGTAGGTGAGTTGCCTTCTGGATTATTATACTTTGAATAGCGTGTTAGTGTAAGTTCATTTGCATTATCATAATCATCTCCCCTAAAGAAATGATATTTATCTGTTGAAGGATCGTCTTTAAAATCTTGAATCGCTTTAGCACTTTGATTAAAAGCACCACTGCTGATATCCTGAATGTACTTGGCGAATAGCGTTCTTTCCGCATCATCAGTTAAACCATCATACCCAACATCCTGAAACGGACGGTCGTTATTGTCCTGAGAAAATGCATTCACCGTTGGCGGTATTAATGGAACAACAGCAATGGCTTTGGTAGTATCTACAGGCAAAGCAGCGCTTACCTGACTGGTTCCAGGCAAACCATTTTCGTAACTCATACGTCCATCTTTTAAAATGTCTTCGCTGATGTTACCAATGTTAATGAACAATTCTCCACGAGGTAATTTGTTTTTATCAAAGTCAGGGTGTGTAGCTACGTCATAATCCTCATTGTATGGATCCATTAACCAGAATTGAATATACTCAACGTTAGCTGCTTGAAAATCATTCGTTTCTAAACGACGCATAATACCACCCCAACGTGTAGCAGGATTTTTTAATAAACCATCAGAAGTAATACCGGCAGATATAGAAGTTCCCAACACATCATAATTATATTGTCCTCGCTCACTTGGATAAAAACCTAAGTCAAGAACCGGTAAAATAACCTGTTGGCCATTTGGCGGAGTTCTTCCTGGAAACAATTCCGTCTCAAACACTTGTCTCCACATGTTATTTGCAAATATCTGGTTGTTGTAATTATTTGGAGTAGCTCCACCTTGATTTCTGGTAAATATTGGGTCAACAGTATACCAATTTAGTCGGGCTCTGTTCATCCCTGTTAAGGTGGTATTGCTATTTACGGCCTCAGGAAATAAGGATGGCTGACCTTGAGGTATACTTGATAGTACCCAACCATTAGGGTTACGAATATCAATTAAAGAAACGGAGCCTTCAAAATCATCAATGTATGAGTTTCCACCGTTTTGCCTAATTGCTCTTGCATTACCAGGAAACAAACGAGCGTATTCACCACGCATGGTAATGCTACTCATTTCTTTAGTGCTGTATAACGGTAACTTATCTAATATTCTGGTGATTAATGGAACTTCGGTTTTATAATTAAAATCAATACCTGCAACAATATTACTTACCGGCTCATCTCCAATGTTTACCTTTTGCGTAATTGGTCGTTCATTAAATCTTAAAAAAGTACCACCAATGGTTAAGTCACGATTAGCTTTAAAGTCGAGACGCGTACCCCATAAACTTTTTTGTTGTACGTTAAACAGGGAATTACTTTCTAAGCTCACTTTAACTTGAGCACCAGAGTTAAGAATACTTTCATTAATAATTTTAACGCGGCCTAAAGTATAATCAACAGTATAATCAGCATTTTCTACTAACGGAACACCATTTGCACTAACAACTACGGCGCCTTGCGGAATGTTTAAGGCATTTAAAGCAATTTCAGAACCGGATGCAGAACGGTATGAGCCTTTAATTTTATATCTGTTTTTGTTTTGGATGAATGTAGCGGCTGTTCTTGTAGAGTCATACAACTCAGTAAAAATGTATTTATTGGCTTCAGGAAAATCGGATGCTGCAAATTTTGAGGCTAAACTTCTTCCAAATGGTTCAACAGTTGGAAAATAAACACGTCCATTATTTGGCTGAATGGTGAAATCTTTAATGAAGTCAAATACACCGTCCGGTGCACGATCTCCATTCACACTTAATTTATCACAATTAAGCACACGAATTAATTGTTGACCATTAACTGCGCCAGCAGGTAAATAAGGAACATCTACTCCTGTTTCAATATTGTTGTAAAAAACATCTAATTTAAAATCCTGTGCATTTAAGTTATACGCTCCAAGTGCATAAACGTTTTTCATCATTAACTGCCACATTTTATGACGTACACTAACACTAACAGTTTTAAGTAACTTGGCAACTAAAATTTTGGAGTTATCCGGAACCTGATCACTGAATTCACCAACCTGATAGGTTTTACCACCATAGGTAAATTGATACGAAACCGCTAAGGCTTGTTCGTTATTTAATTGTTGATTTAAAGAAATATAACCTAAACGTGGATTGAAAAAGTATTCGGTAGGATTTAAACGTCTGGCATTTTGAATTACATTGTAATCACGCGAGGCATCCATATAAATTCCACCAGCGTTATTTGGATTAGTTCCGTATACTGTAGAGGCAAGGCCAGTTACTGCTGATAAAGTTCTTGCAGATAATAAACCATTTACGGTGTTGGTCATTATACTGTAAAGATTATTCGCATCATTGAAAGGAATAGAGTCAACTAAATCAAGATCTTGAATACCTAAGTTGGCGGGAGTTACCAAACTACTGCTTGTTTGGGCCTGCACTTGTTTAATATCCTCACCTAAATCTTGAAAAGCAACTACGTTTCTGGTTTGCTCAGCATTACCGTTAATGTTTAAAACATAAACTTCAACTTTTGTAATAACAATTGGCGTATTAACAACCGGTAAGGTTGCCATCCATTTATCGTAATTGTTTTTAAAATAATGACCTAAGAAGTAATGTTTGTTTTGTTCATAACTGTCGCCGTTAATTGTGAATTGTTGTGTTTGAGCGCCACCTTGTAAATTAATTTCTTGTTTTTTACCGCGTTGCTGCGAGAAAATAGTTGTAGCTCTTAAACGGCCAAACTGCATTTCAGTTTTAAAACCAAATAAGGTTTGGCTTCCGCTAATAAGTGTGCTGTTTAATGGTAAGGTAACATTACCTGCCTCAATTTTCTTTAAGATTTCATCTTCGTAACCGGTGTAATCTAATTTCACTTGGTTTTCCCAGTCAAAACTAGCCTCGGTATTGTAGTTAGTTGTTACTTTTAACTTATCACCAATCTTACCAATAAGGTTTAATTGGATACGCATGTTAAAATCAAAATTGGTAATTTTCTGCTGTCTCTGTGGAATAGCAGGATTAAGGTTTTTATTTCTATTTAAACCAAAAATTAATTCGGCTGTACCTGTAGGTTTAATATCTACTGTGTTTCCACCAAAGATTCGATCAAACAATTCACTGTTAACTTGTAATGTTGGGATAACGCTTTTACGTGGTTTATTGTTAAGCTCATCTGCAGCAACTCTCGAACGCCAATAATCCCTCATTTGTTTCCGATACATGTAATTTTGATACTCCTTCAAATTCATGTAAGTTTCAGGACGGTACTCAAGATCCCCCATTTTTTGAGAAATATCGTATTGCCCGGTTTTAGGATTGTAATTGGTTTCTGTTTTAATGTTTTTAGGGTTTTCCAGATACAATTTACTCTTTGGGTCGTATTGAGGAGGAGCGCCGTTATTATCCTTAAAATCGTAATTTAAATCAATTGGATCAACTTCAGGTGTATCAACTGCTAAAGTAGTTGCTTCAGGTAAACTAGTAAATTGCAGATTATCGCTTGCCTCACCATGATTTCCGGTAACAATATTGAATAAAATAGCAGCGGTGGCTGTTATTAACGTAAATTGTATGATAGAACTAGTTCGCAAGGATGTTTAACTAAAATTTTTTAAAGCTTGTTTAATTAGTAATTCTACATTTTCGGTGCTAACTCCTTGCTGTTTGATTGCCTTTTCAATTGCCTTTTCAGCAGCAATTTTAGGGAATCCCAAGGTGGTTAAAGCCATTAACGCCTCCTCTTTATTTTTATTGTATGTTGTAGTTAAAATCTGTGAAATTCCTCCTTCATGTTTACCTAATTTCCCTTTGAGGTCAACCACGATTCGTTGAGCCGTTTTATCCCCAATTCCTTTAATGCTTTTAAGCATAGTAACATTGGCTGTGTTAATAGCTCCTGCTATTTCGGCAGCACTTAGGCTTGATAACATTAAAATTGCACTTGCGCCGCCAACACCACTTACCGAAATTAATTTTCGGAAAAGGTCACGTTCTTCCTCCGTTGCGAAACCGTAATATTTAGGATTATCGTCACGGATGTAAACACTTTCGGTGAAAAGTTTAGTGGATTTATGATTTTGAATCAGGGTATATGTTTGAAGTGAGACGAACAACCCGTAACCAACTCCGTTGGCCTCGATAATGGCAAAAGCAGGATTAAGGGATGTTAAAGTACCTGAAATGTAACTAATCATAAAGCCTTTAAAGATAGGGAATTATTATGATAATAGAAGATAAAAAAACAGCTAAAAAAACAGCTAAAAAACTGTTTAATTAAAATTCATCCTCGTTAAAGAAAAAATCGTCTTTGGTAGGGTAGTCCGGCCAAATTTCTTCAATGTTTTCGTAGCTTTCGCCTTCGTCTTCCATCTCCTGTAAATTTTCAATTACTTCCATTGGGGCGCCGCTCCTCATCGAAAAATCTATTAACTCATCTTTAGTAGCCGGCCAAGGTGCATCTTCTAACCAACTTGCCAATTCCAATGTCCAATACATAGTAAATTCTAATTTTTCTGCAAAAGAAAATATTTTTTTTGGAATAAAAAAATGTATCTCAAAAAAAAACTGTTCACATGATTATGAACAGTTTTGATTTAAATTTTAAAAGAAAATAGTGTCTAGAAAATAGACCCAATTACGTGTAATAATTTATCAACCTGACTTTGCCATAAAAGCTTTGAGGAGTTTGCATCTTGCGTATTTTCAGCAAAATCGGTAATGATTAATGAAATATCATTAGTAAGCTCGTCTTTTTGAATTCTGAATTCAAAATAACTCCCGTCTACTTTATCTACCCACTGAAATCTAACTAATTGATTTTCAATTGTTTTTAATAATCTTGCTTGTTGCAATTGGCCATCCCACACAAAAGTATAAATACCATTGCGGATGTTCACATCATCACAAAACCACTCTGATAATCCACTTGATGTGTATAAAAACTCAAATAACAAATCAGCTGATGATTTAACTACAAATTCTAATTCATATTTGCCATTAGGCTCTTTTTCGAACTTCACGGCATAAGCATCATTGGTTTTAACAGGGTTTGTTATGCTGCTTGAAATGGAGTTAATTTTACTGGTTGAAATCTCCTGTTTAACCTGTACCGGAATATTGTTTGTTATCGCTAAAACTTCTATAGAACCATCTGAGTTTTTGGTACTTATCGTTTTTTCTACATCAGGAGTTTCTACCGCTTTTTTCAAAACTGGTTTTGGTTCTGGTTTAGAGGGAACTGTATTTACTTTTTTAACTTCTACTGGTTTTGAAGCCTTAGCAGGAGTTACTTTAGCTACCACTTTAGCCGTTTTTGCAGGTTTTACCGGTTTAGAAACTTTGGCAACTACCTTTTTAGCAACAGGTTTTGCAGCTATCTTTTTAGAAGGAGCAACTTTAACAATCTTTTTAACTGATTTGCCTTTAGCTACTGATTTTGAAGAAGTTGTAATCTTTTTTGATGTGATTTTTTTAACCGTCGATGCTTTTTTAGCTGCTTTTACTTTCGTGTTTTTTGAAGTCACTTTGGCTGGTTTTGCAGCTTTTACAGGTTTTTTAGGCGCAGCCTTTTTAGCAATTGGCTTTTTAGGTGCAGGCTTTTTCACTTGCTTTGCCTTTGGCTTGGCTGCTTTTTTGTCCTTTGATTTGCTCACAGGTTTGGCTTTTGCCTTTTTCTCTTTACTGGCTTTGGCTACTTTATTTTTAGCCTTTTTACCGGATGAAACCTTGTTTTTTTTCGACATAACGGAAAAATTTTCAGAAATATAGAAACAATTTTTAAGAATGCAAACAAATTGCAAGTATTTTTTTTATTGCTTGGATATTATTTAACAAATATGTAACTTTGCCACCCAATTTTTAGGCGGGATAGCTCAGTTGGTTAGAGCACAGGATTCATAACCCTGAGGTCACGGGTTCAACTCCCGTTTCCGCTACCAGTAAACCTCCATTTTTTAATGGAGGTTTTTTTGTAAGTGTTATTCGCTAACTAATTGCAATCCAAATTATTAAATCAACTAAGGGAGTTCAATTTTAATTTCTATAACAGCACAAGGTTTTGTTATATTTGCAATCAAATCCTTTGGTAATCAAAAATAAATATTTGCTCATATTAGCTTTTACAGTTCTAATGTTTAATGTAAAAAGCCAAAATAAGACCGATTCCATTAAAAGAAGCATTGCTATTTCTGCAAATGATACCAATAAAATAAAGTCATATTTTCGTCTTTGTAGAATTTACTACAACAATGGCCAAACCGATTCATTGACAAAGTATTCAAAACAAGCCATTGATGTAGCTAAGTTAATTTTTAAATCCGATTCTAATTCACATTTAGCAAAGAAATGGTTGTCACTTGCAAACATTGAAAGGGCGAAAGCCTATAAGCTAATTTCTCAGTACGATTCCTCGTTAATAATTTTAAACCAAACTCTTGAGACTTATAAAGCTATTTCTGATGAGCCTGGAATGGCCTATATATACAATGAATTTGGTATTCTTTATAAATTCCAACGAAATTATGGTCAAGCTATTTCATTTTATTTAAAATCACTAACTATAAGAGAAAAATTAAAGGATTATAAGAATACGGCAGGTTTATTACATAATATTGGTGATGTATACATGTCTATTAAGGAACATAAAAAGGCGATTGCTTATATTGAGCGAGCTATTCCCGTAAACATTAAAACCGGCAATAAAAACTGGCTTGGATTTAATTATAACGCTCTTGGTTTAGCTTATTGTGAATTAAAAGATTACGATAAAGCTTTAATTAATTATAAAGAGGCAAAGAATTGTTTTGTTGAAGACGAATTCCGAGAGGGAATTGCTGGGGTTGAAGCAAATCTAGGGGATTTGTATTTGTTAGATCATCAATATGCGAAGGCCTTAACGAGTTACGAATTTTTTTTAAGTGAAATGGAAGCTTCAAATAACTTCGAACAACTTGCTGCAGCTAATTCTAATCTCGCAAAAACATATCATCTGCTGAATAATCACAAGGAAGCTTACAAACGTTATAATATCGCTATTCAATATGCAAAAAATCTCAGGCAAATTGAAATTTTGAGAGAGCTTCATTTACGTTTATCGAGGCTAGATAGTCTAAACGGAGATTACAAAAAAGCATACCTCAATCATTGTTTATATACTTCCTATAACGACAGTATAAATAATAATGAAAATGCTAAAAATGTAATGGAAACACAAATGCAGTATGAGTATGCTAAAAAGCATATGGCAGATAGTTTGAGATTGGTACAGGATAAAAAAATAAATGAACTAAAATTTAGTAAAGAAAAGAATCAACGTTATTTTTTAATGATAGGTATCCTATTAATAACTGTTTTTTCAGTTTTTATGTTTAACCGCTACCGCCTCACCAAAAAACAAAAACACATTATAGAATTACAAAAAGAACTGGTTGAACAGAAACAAAAGGAGGTAATAGAGAGTCTTAAGTACGCTAAACGTATTCAACAAAGTTGGTTGCCAACCGTTAAGTACTTAGAAAGAAAAATTAAGAACAGTTCTGATAATTAAACCTTTTTTTGATTCAAAATAGCCTTGTTAATTTGTTTAATTAAATCCGGACCTTCATAAATAAATCCGGTATAAAGCTGAATAAGATCAGCACCAGCCTCCAATTTCTCTATTGCATCCGCAGCAGTGTGTATCCCTCCAACACCAATAACAGGAAAAGCATTTTTTGAATTCTGTTTCAGGTAACGTACTACTTCTGTACTTCTTTTTGTAAGTGGTTTACCACTTAAGCCGCCCATGCCGTAGGATTTTATTTCTTCTTCAGTATAGTTTAATCCCTCTCTGCTAATGGTGGTATTTGTGGCAATTACGCCGGCTATTTTGGTTGTAGCAACAATTTCAATAATGTCATCTAATTGGCTATTCGTTAAATCCGGTGCAATTTTTAAAAAGATTGGCTTTGGTGTTTTTTTTGTCTGATTAAGTTCTTGTAAGATGTTTAAGAGCTTAGTTAAAGGCTCTTTTTCTTGTAAATCTCTCAAATTAGGTGTGTTTGGCGAAGATACATTCACCACAAAATAATCAACCACATCAAACAATGCATTAAAACAATGTACATAATCATCAGTAGCTTTTTCATTTGGTGTTACCTTGTTTTTGCCTATGTTTCCGCCAATAATGATGCTTGGATCCTTTCTTTTTTTAAGCAAAACGGCTGCTGCATCAACACCTTTGTTATTAAAGCCCATGCGGTTAATTAAGGCTTCATTTTTAATAAGTCTGAAAAGGCGTGGTTTTTCATTTCCATCTTGTGGTTTAGGAGTTACTGTGCCAATTTCTATAAAACCAAATCCAAAATCCCCCAATTCATTAAAAGCTATCGCATCCTTGTCTAAGCCAGCTGCCAACCCTACAGGGTTAGAAAAGGTTAACCCAGCTACTTTTCTGCTTAATTGCGGGTGGCTTTTTTTGTATATTGCCCGCATGATAGGGTAAAAAAACGGTAGGTAATTACCAGTTTTTAATAACGAAAAGGTTAAATGGTGTGCTGCCTCTGGGTTTTTTTTAAATAGAAAGTATTTTAAAATATTATACATGGGGCTTAAAATGCTGGTTTAGAAGAGAATTTTTAACTTTTTTTATTTTTTTTTTTGTTTTAATCGAAAAAACTGTATTTTTGCGTCCAAATTTAACCAAAAAATAAACCAAAAAATGAAAAAAGTATTATCTATCATCGCTGTAGCTGCTTTATCTGCTACTTTTGTTGCTTGTGGTCCTTCTAAAGAAGAAATCGAAGCTCGCGAAAAAGCTAAAGCAGATTCTATTGCTGCTGTAGAAAAAATGAAACAAGATTCAATTGCTGCTGTTGAAGCACAAGCTGCTGCTGATGCTGCTGCTGCTGCTGAGAAAGCTAAAGCTGATTCAGCTCGTATCGCTGATTCATTAGCAAACTTAAAGCCAGGTAAAAAGAAATAATCTTTTTAAAAGGTAAAAATTAACCCTTAAACGATTGGTTTGAGGGTTTTTTTATGCCCTAACGTTTGGAAACTCATTTAATATCACTATATTTGCACTCTATTAAAAAATTATAACAATGTATTTAACATCTCAAGTAAAGAAAGACATTTTTAAAAAGCATGGTGGAAACGAGAAAAACACAGGTTCATCTGAATCGCAGATTGCTTTATTTACATTAAGAATTGATCACTTAACGGATCATTTAAAAAATAATAAAAAAGATTTCGGTACGCAACGTGCTTTATTAAACTTAGTTGGTAAGCGTCGTGCTTTATTAGATTATTTAAAAAGAACTGATCTAATGCGTTACCGCGCAATTATCAAAACATTAGATATTCGTAAATAATTTTGATAATCTGAAAAAATTGAAAAGGGGGCATTCTGTGATAACGGAATGCTTTTTTTTTAGGTTCTCACATCATAACACAATTAACCAGCGCACGAAAGGGTCGTGTGCATAAAACAAATAACATGTCACAAATAGGAACAACACACAAATTTGATTCGGGCAATGGGCTCGAAATTACATTAGAAACAGGTAAATTAGCTAAACAAGCCGATGGTTCGGTTGTTGTTAAAGCCGGTAACACCATGATTTTAGCAACTATTGTAAGTAACAAGGATGCTAAAGACGGTGTAGATTTTTTACCATTAACAGTTGATTATCAAGAGAAATATGCTTCAGCTGGTAGATTTCCCGGAGGATTCTTTAAACGCGAGGCAAAATTATCAGATTATGAAGTTTTAATTTCAAGAATCGTAGATAGAGCGCTTCGTCCTCAGTTTCCGGAAGATTATCATAGCGATACACAAATCATGTTGTCGTTAATTTCTGCAGACAAAGAAATTTTACCGGATGCCTTGGTTGGCTTGGCTGCCAGTGCAGCTATTGCGGTAAGCGATATTCCAATTAATGCATTAATAAGCGAAGTACGTGTTGGTAAAATAGACGGCAAATTAGTAATCAATCCAACCAAAAGTGAGTTGGCATTAAGTACTATTGATATGATAGTTGCTGCCAACGAAACAGATATCGCCATGGTTGAAGGGGAGATGAAAGAAATTAGTGAGGCAGAAATGTTGGAAGCTATTCAATTTGCGCATGCTGCAATTAAGGTGCAAATTAAAGCCATTAAGGATTTTGCCGTAAAAGCAGGTTTAAAACCAAAGCGCGAGTATAATCATGAAGTAAATGATGAAGACTTACGTAAAAAAGTACACGCTGAAACATTTGATGCAGTTTATGCTGCCGCAAAAAAGTTAGATGCCAACAAATCTAACCGTAAAGAAAATTTTAAAGCGCCATACGAAGCATTTATCAAGCAATTTAGCCCTGAGGAATTAAAAGATAAAGAAGGCTTAATAAAAAAATACTATCACGAAGTTGAGTATAATGCCGTTAGAAAAATGGCTATTGCCGAAAAGGTAAGGTTAGATGGTAGAAAAACAACGGATATCCGCGCCATTTGGGGAGAAGTAGCGTATTTACCATCAGCACATGGTAGCGCGATTTTTACACGTGGAGAAACACAATCTCTTACAACGGTTACCTTAGGTACACCAAAAGATGGATTAATTATTGATGGAGCTTTTCATCAAGGTGAGGAACGTTTTATCTTACATTACAATTTCCCTGGATTTAGTACCGGTGAGGCTAAGCCTAATCGTGGACCTGGTAGAAGAGAGGTAGGGCATGGTAACCTTGCTTTACGCGCTCTTAAACCAATGGTACCAAGTGATACAGGTTATACTATTCGTATCGTAAGTGATATCTTAGAAAGTAATGGATCAAGTTCAATGGCAACTGTTTGTGCAGGAACTTTAGCATTAATGGATGCCGGTGTTCAAATTAAAAAACCGGTTGCTGGTATTGCAATGGGTTTAATTACTGATGACCAAGGAAACTATGCTATTTTATCTGACATTTTAGGAGATGAAGATCACTTAGGTGATATGGACTTTAAAGTGTGTGGTACTAAAGATGGTATTACTGCTGTTCAGATGGATTTAAAAGTAAATGGTTTACCATTTGAAGTAATGGCTAAAGCTTTAGATCAAGCTAAAGCAGGTAGATTACACATTATGGGTGAAATGCTAAAAGCTATTGATGCACCTCGTTCTGATTATAAAGAACATGCACCTAGATTTGAGAAAATTGTAATTCCTGGTGAGTTCATTGGTGCTGTTATCGGACCTGGTGGTAAAGTTATTCAGGAAATGCAAAAACAAACCAATACAACTATTGTAATTACTGAAGTTGAAAAAACCGGTGTAGTAGAAATATTTGGAACAAGTGCTACTGATGTGAAAGCAGCAATGGCTAAGATTAAGGGCATTGTGGCAGTTCCAGAAGTAGGTGAGATTTATGATGCTAAAGTAAAAACATTAATGCCATACGGTGCGTTTGTTGAAATTATGCCGGGTAAAGATGGTTTATTACACATTAGTGAATACGATTGGAAACGAATGGATACATTAGAAGGTGTTTTAAAAGAGGGAGATGTTGTGCAAGTGAAATACATTGGTGATGATCCAAAAACTAAAAAAATAAAACTAAGTAGAAAAGTATTGTTACCAAAACCTGAAGGTGCGGTGCAATCTGAGAATAAGGCTTAAGAAAACTTATTAATTTATATAAGGATAAGTTGAATTTTAATGCGCAGTACTTATTGTACTGCGCATTTTTTATGCCTTTTCTAAAAAACATGAAAAATTATCTTGTAAGTTAAGTTGAATAAAATCGTCTAAATACCTATGAGTAAGAGTTTGTTGACCTTGTTATTATTGTGTTTATTAGTAATACTTAATGGTCAATCAGACTCAGTAAAAAAACAACATCAGTATTTTAAATTTGAGTACGATAACGATGTATTCGTTCAAACAGATCAATATTATACGCAAGGTATTTATATTGAATATGCCAATCAATTAATTGAGAAAATTCCATTAAACTACTTATTATTAAGGACAAAGAATTGGAATCTAATAGAAAATAAAATATCCGTCAGACAAAAATGTTATACACCTACTAACATATCCAATCCTGATGTTATACCAGGCGACAGACCTTACGCCGGCACATTTGAACTTGAACAGAGTAAGGTAATTTATAAGTTAAAAAATAAAGTTACCAGTGCTATAAGTTTAGGAATTATGGGTCAATGTGCGTTTTGTGAAGAAGAACAAAAGATCATTCATAAACTAACAAATAATGCCGAACCAAGAGGTTGGCAGCATCAAATTTCTAATACACCAATAATAAATTATAAGCTGAATTACAGCTATCTATTATTTAATTCAAATTATTTTCAAAATAATATATACATTGAAAGCCAAATTGGAACGCTTTTGAATACTATCAATGCCGGATCAAATTTCAATTTAGGCAGAGGTTTCCTGAGCCTAGTAAATAAAAATAAATTTCCATTGGGAGAAAAAAAGTTCAGCCTATTCTTAGGATCACAACATTTGGTATCGTACGTATTATACAACAGTTTATTACAAGGTTCATTTATAAACAAAAGTTTCTATAGCCTAAGTGGCAATGAAATAGAAAGATTGGTAATAAGAAATTCCATAAATATTAATTTGTGTTACAAAAAAATGTTATTGAGTATGGGTTGTACATTTATTACCAAAGAAATAAAGACTGGTTACAATCATGCTTGGGGCAATGTTGGATTTATTTTATTGCATTAAACTAGTTAGTCGTCCTTCAAAAAACTCTGTATGCCCTACTATTGTTGATTTTTTATTAAAAAGTAATGCATAAAATATGCCGGTTTCTATTCAAAACAATTAAAAAGGCGGAATAAAAATCTTTATAGTATTATTTTAAACACACATTTTAAGTAATATTTCACACAGGCGATGGCATGGCGTTTCGCTGAGCGTGTGTAAGCGTGAATTAATTTTTCTAAGAAAATTCATCGAGGGCGCTTGCGTTTTTTTAATTTGCATTGCATGTATTATCATGGCAAATTAAAATTTACGTCGATTGAATTTTCAAGAAAAATTAAGTGCGGGTGGACAGTTCGAAACGCCTTGACTTTTGCTCCACTTTTTGTTAAGAAAAAGTGGAAAAAGAAATATGACTTTTTGAGTGTTGACTAGTTAAGATGGCTTGCTCGCTAAAATTTAATACCCATTACTACTATATCATCAGTTTGTTCAAGTTGTTGTTTCCAATTACTTAAGTGATAATCAAGAAAAGCAGCTTGTTCATTAATACTGATCTCTGATGCCGCTTTTAGTATATCCATAAAATTTTTCTTGTTCAATTTTTTTTCGCGCTCTCCGCCAAACTGGTCAGAAAATCCGTCACTGCTCAAATAAAGGTAGTCGTTAGGGTTTAACATGATAACTTGTTCGTTAAATACTTTTTCAATATCGTTAATATATCCAATAGGAAAACGACTGCCTTTTAAAACGATAACTTCATCTTTTCTGACTAGGTAAGCATTTTGATTGGCACCGGCGAAATGCAATCGATTAGACTTTTTATTGACCATTGCTACACTCACATCCATGCCATCATAAAGCTGTCTGTTATTCGAACTGTTCAAAAAATTATATAATGCTGTGTCAATTTCATAAAGCAAAGCACTGGCCGATTTTATTTTTTTTGCACTAAATACTTCCTTTAAAATGGAGTTGGCTATAATGCTCATTAATGCACCGGGTACGCCGTGCCCAGTACAATCAATGTTAATTGCATATTTAAAATCTTCATCGTGATTAAAGTAATAAAAGTCACCACTTACAATATCTTTAGGTTTGTAATAAATAAAGCACTGGTTAAAAATTGTTTTTGCATAGCTCTCGCTTTGCAATATTGTTTGTTGTACACGTTGCGCATAATTGATGCTGTCTATAATTGCGGCGTTTTTTTCTGTTAATGACTTGTTTATTTTTAGCAATCGTTCTTCGTATAATTTTCTCTCACTAACATCTTCGCCAATTGCAATTATGCTATCTTCATTAAAAAAACTAAGTTTCCATTTTATCCATTTGCTCAGTCCATTACTGGTTATTAATTCATGCGTAAATTCATAGTCTTTTAATTGCTTGAATTTGAATAAACCAATTATTTTACTTTTAATGATTTCAGACGCTGAGCTGTTTGTTCGGGAATTAATCCACCAGTTATTACCCAATAAATCGGTTTGTTGATAGCCAAGTAAGTTACATGCACTTTGACTAACGTAAATGGCATTTCCGAAGCGGTTAACAACCACAACCAATGCATTTAATTTTTCTAATACTTGCGTTTCAACGCTTTCAAGTAGTAACATGTTTTTAATAAATTTAGGTGAGTAATAAAACTTAACGGCGGCGATATTAATTATCGCATAATAATGCACCAACAATTAAAGCCGGTATAAAAATATGTTAAGTTCAATTTCAAGATGATTCAAAATTATAATAAAAGTTTTAAATTCACAAAAAAAATATGGCTTTAATTTTATCGGTAAAAAATATTAGTCCAAAATGGGGTAATAATTGTTTCTTAGCCCCTAATTGTACTATTGTTGGTGATGTAATTGCAGGCGATGATTGCAGTTTTTGGTTTAATGCAGTGATTCGAGGAGATGTTAATTCAATTCGAATTGGCAATAAAGTGAATATTCAGGATGGAGCGGTTATCCATTGCACATATGAAAAAACTACCGTGGAATTAGGTAATAATGTGTCTATTGGTCATAATGCAATTGTACATGGTTGTAAAATTAGTGATAATGTGTTGGTTGGTATGGGTGCAATTGTAATGGATAATTGTGTTATTGGCAACAATAGCATAATTGCTGCCGGGGCAGTATTAACAGAGGGTACAGTAGTGCCTGAGGGTTGCATTTTTGCCGGTGTTCCTGCTAAAAAAATTAAAGATATAAGTAAAGAATTGATTAATGGTGAGATTAACAGAATTGCTAACAATTATTTGATGTATAGCAGCTGGTTTAAAGAATAATCAGTATTAATTTTTTTTAAATTTCAAAGTAAAAAGCCACAAAATATTACCTTAAATTAGTAGTTTAAAATTAAAACATGAGAGAGTTTGATGACGAAGAAGGAATGGAAGGGAAGAGCTTTGAAGAGAATTTAAAGAAATTTGAAGAAATGCTGTCCGGTGGCACGGTTCATTTTTTTGACGCGGATGAAATAGAAGAGATCATTGATTATTATTTGCAATGGTACAATTATGAATTTGCTAAAAAGGCAATCGATTTTGGATTGGAACGTTTTCCGTTCTCGTCAATTATAAAAATTCGTTATGCCCAATACTTAAGTAGTCAGCATTATACACACGAAGCTTTGGCTATTTTAAATGAGGTTGAGCAAATTGAGCAGAATAATTTTGATTTATACATGGCTCGTGGTTACATCTACAGTCAAATGGGGCTAGGAGAACAAGCCATTGAGAATTTTAAAAATGCATTACCACTGGCAGAGTTCAAAGATGAAGTTTTTGTGGCATTAGGGATTGAGTTTTTGAATGAAGATAAGGCTGATGATGCGGCTTACTATTTCAAGAAAGCAATTAAAAGCAATCCAAAAAATGAAGTCGCTTTAAATGAATTATCATTATGCTTTGATTTAACCGGTAAAAGCAGTGAAGCCGTTAGTTTTTTTCAAAAATACATTGATGAATTTCCATACAGCTATTACGCTTGGTTTAATTTAGGTTTAGCCTTTAGCCGTTTGGGTTTATTTGAAAAAGCAATAGATGCTTATGATTATGCCATTGCGATTAACGAGAAATTTAGCTCTGCATACTTTAATAAAGCGAATTCATTGGCGCAACTGGAGAGATTTGAGGAAGCAATTAAAACCTATCGCGAAACATTTAAGTACGAAGATAAAGAACCAAGCACTTACTATTACATAGGAGAGTGTTATGAGCAATTAAAGCGATTTGAAGACGCATTAGTAAATTACAACAAATGCGTTAAATTGGATCCTACCCATGCCGATGCTTGGTTGGGAATTGGCGTTGTATTAGATGGATTAAATCGTTTAACAGAAAGCGTACATTACGTTAAGAAAGCAATTGAGATTAATCCAAATGAACCTGAATATTGGTACGTGTTTGCAGAAATACAACAAAAACTTGGTTTTATAGAAGAATCGGCCTTAGCGTATGAACGTGTAATTGAACTCGACTATAACGAGGTTGACGTTTGGATTGATTTTAGTTCTATGCTTCACCAGGCAGGTTATGTTAAAGAAGCCAGCGAAGCCTTGATGCAGGGTATTAAGCGTTTCCCTGATGCAGTAGAACTTATTTACCGCCTAGGAGTTGTACTGATGGAATTATCAAAGAATAAGGCTGCAATGGAATATTTTGCAATGGGATTGGAAGTTGATTTCCAAAAGCATCAGGAAATATTTGACTATGCACCAATTCTAAAAGACAACCCTGAAATACTTAATTTAATAGCCCTTTATAAAAAATAACTTATGGCATTAGTATACAATAGTCAATTAGCTCACTTGCCGCAAAGAACCTTTAAGCCACGTACTAATGGTGTAACAATGGTAATGGATAAAGGAATTAGCACAAGACAAGCTGAGGATATGATTTCAACAAGTTCTGATTATATAGATTTTGTAAAGTTAGGATTTGGAACAAGCATCATTTCGAAAAACACCAAAGAGAAAATAAAGCTATACAAAGCTGCCGGCATAAAAGTATATGTAGGTGGTACTTTGTTTGAAGCGTTTGTTATTCGTAATAAATTTGACGAGTATGTTAAGTACATTAGCGATCTTGGTTTAGACACTGCTGAAGTTAGCGATGGAAGTATTACAATTGAACACGATTTAAAGTGTGAATACATCAATAAACTGTCAAAAAATTTCACAGTTCTTAGTGAGGTAGGAAGTAAAGAAGAAGGTGTTATCATTCACCCACAGCGTTGGATTAAAATGATGGAAAGTGAGCTTAAAGCAGGTTCATATAAAGTAATCGCCGAAGCACGTGAAAGCGGGACAGTAGGTATTTTTCATAAGAACGGCAGCGCACACACTATGTTGATTAACCGTATTGTTAATAAAGTAAAATTGGAAAATATTATTTGGGAAACGCCTCAAAAAAGCCAGCAGGTTTATTTTATAAAAATGTTTGGTGCTAATGTAAACGTTGGTAATATTGGCGTTGATGATGTTATTCCATTAGAGACATTAAGAATAGGTTTACGTGGTGATACATTTTTTACCTTTTTACCACAAACAAATAATCAATAATAAAAAGAAACATGAAAGAAATATCTGCACAAGAATTACATCAGCTTATTACGAGCAAAGCCAATTTTCAGTTAATTGATGTTCGCGAAGATTATGAATTTGAAGAAACTAATATTAATGGAGAGTTAATCCCAATGGGAGAGGTTATGGAGAATGTTGATAAAATAAGTAAGGATAAGCAAGTTATAGTGCATTGCCGAAGTGGTAAACGCAGCGCAACAGTTATTAATGCTTTAGAGGCTGAGCATGGTTTTACCAATTTATACAATCTAACCGGCGGTATAATGGCGTATAACGAACTTTATAAACAATAAACCAAATTTAATCTATAATGGTTGAACTTTTTAAACACATCATTCACTTAGATTTTGAATGGATTTTTGCAAATTACAACACTGCAATTTATGTTGTACTTTTTCTAGTAATTTTTGTTGAAACAGGTTTGGTGGCAATGCCATTTTTACCCGGCGACTCGTTGCTATTTACGGCAGGCTTATTTGCCAGAAGCGGTATGCTTAACATGAGTTATTTGTTTATTCTATTATTTATTGCAGCCGTTCTCGGAGACAATATTAATTATTGGGTTGGGCGTAAAATAGGAATCAAAGTGTTTAATTTAAAAATTAAGAACAAACAGTTGGTTAAACAAGAATACCTTGTAAAGACGGAAGAGTTTTTTGTTAAATACGGTGTGAAAGCAATTATCATGGCCAGGTTTGTTCCTTTTGTAAGAACCTTTGCTCCTTTTGCAGCCGGGGTAGGAAAAATGGATTACAAAAAGTATGTATTGTTTGATATACTTGGCGGTGCCTTATGGATTGGTAGTTTAACCACTGCAGGTTATTTGCTAGGAGAGGTAGAAATTATCAGAAAAAGAATTGACTTAGTATGTATAGGCATCATTTTAATTTCGGTGACACCTATTATTTTAAGTTATTTTAAAAATAGAACTAAAACTAAAAGTTAGTTCGTTTTAATCTAACAGAACCATCCAAGCGTCTTTTACTTTATTCAATTCAAGTAAACTTTGAGCAAACAAATGCTGCTCTTTTTTAGAATTGAATGAAGGAATTGTCTTTTTGAAACTTGCAATTTCTTCCGAAGTAGGCAATTGTTCAACACTGCCTAATAAGCCCAAATTATTACCAGTTAAAACGTTACTGTTTTTAATGTCTGAAGGAATCGCATCGAATCCAATTCCAATAGATGTAATTGGTTTTTCAACTTCAAATAATGCCTGACCTGAGGCACGGCAGTACCAATTATCTCCCATGCGTGCAACTAAATCAATTTTATTGGTATCAATTTGTTTATCTGCATTTAATACAGCTTCATCAATATGGATTTTAATGATTTCACAAATGATTAAGTTTCCGGCTCCACCTAACTTACCAAGTTCTTTTACTTCTATTACTTTACATTCAAATTGAACGGGACTTTCTTTTACCCTAGGTGGTTGTATCAAATCAGATGGAACCTGTGTAAAGCCTGCTTTTTCAAATTCATTTATACCTTTTGCGAAGGGGCTGCTGGCTAAACTCATTTGATAAACCATGTTATAATTAACCACGTTTATTACACATTCCGGAACTTCTAAAACATTTAAAAGCGTGTCTTTCGGAGCGCCGGTTCTTCCGCTATATGCCGGCGAAAAAACAGCAATAGGAGGGTTGCTTGAAAAAATATTAAAAAAACTAAAGGGTGCTAAATTAACTTCACCTGATTTACTAATGGTGCTTGCGAAACAAATTGGGCGCGGTGCAATGGCGTTTTGTAAATATTTTTGTACAACTTGTACGGTTAATTCTTTTGGGTTAAGTGATAACATGTTAATACTGATTTAAGCTAAGTAATACTAATGTGCAGGCCTCCTCATATTCAATCCCATTTTCTTCAAGCAAGGAATAGAGTTTTGGGTTTTCTGTACCTGGATTAAAAATAATACGTTGAGGTTTTAAAGATAGAAGATAGGGTAGCCAATTATACTGATGTGATGGATTAATATATAATGTAATTGTATGAATGTTATCCAAACTAGGCCGATTAGTCATTATGGTTGTACCCTCTATGCCTCCTTCGGCTATACCTATAGGATAAACTGTGTGACCGTGTTCTTTCAGTTTAACGGTAGCCATGTAACTATACCTGTCTGATTTTGGAGAAGCGCCTATTATAACAGTGGTTTTATTCATCTGTGCAAAGTTAAAAAATTACTGTAACTTATTTTTAATATACTGTTTGGTTGGCAGAAGTGCGGTTTGAATGCGTTTTGCGTATTTAATACTATCTAAAATTTCTCTTTGTTTTTCGTCCACCAATTCTTTAAGGCCTAAATAAAGATATTGTTTCTGTGTTTTTTCTTGTTTTAACTTCAGTTGACTAATTTTTCTCTCTTCTGCAACCTTAACACTGTCTGCCGCGGCTTTTTTTTCGTATTCGTATTTTAGTTGACTCTTTATGCTTACTTTTTTAGTTTCTTGATTAGATAAACTGTCGCGCATCAAAATATAAATTTCGTAATTTTTTAATGCTAGTTTATCCGAATGTAATTCTTTATATATCTTATATAAGAGAAATGATGAATTTTTGATATCTTCTGGAAAACCATATTCGTCAGCAATCTTTTCAGATTTTAATGCAAATTCTAGTGCTTTAGTGTTTAAATTTTGATGAAGGTATATTTTACCAATTAAGTAATTTAATAAAGCAGTTTGTCTTATTTTTTGGAGTAAATTAAATACCTGCATACTTTTATGATAAGATTCAATTGCTAGTTCATATTTTTTTTCAGATTCATAAATAGATCCAATATTTTTTAAACAAATGGCCATGGAAGATCTATCATCTATTTCTGTAAATATTTTAAGGCTTTCTAAATAGTTTTCCCTTGCTTTAGTTATATTATTTTGTCTTTGATAAATTTGACCAAGGTTACTTAGTGTGGTTGCTATACCACTTTTGTTTTTTAAATCTATATAGTGTAAAAGACTTTTATTAAAAAGCTCCTCTGCGGGCTTAAGTTCATTTTGATTTATATAGATAATTGCTATGTTATTTATGGTGGCGGCAATTCCTCTTTTGTCATTCAATTTTTCTTGTATTTTTAATGCCTTTTCGTAAAACCAAATGGCGCTTTTAATATCAGCTTCCTTAACATATACATCTCCAATCTTTTGAGAAACAGATGCAATTGATTCAGAATTCGATATTTGTTCAAAGATTTTTAACCCACTTTTATAAAAAATCATGGCAGTTTTTAAGTCACCTTTTTCATAATAAACCTCTCCAATATTTATGTTTCCAACAGCTTCTCCTTCTTTATCATTAATTTTTTTTACATTAACTAAATTAGATTTTAATAAATTTAAGGCACCGAATAGATTTCCTGTATCTTGAGCAAGTATGGCTTTATTGTTAATTGATAAGCATAAATATTTTAAGAAAATTCTCTGAGAATTACTTTTTATCTTACTGTTTTTTTCAGCTAACATAAATAGTTTTTCATTATATAATGGCCATTCTTCCTCGCTGGCCTTCTCTGTAAGAAGGGATATTATTTTACAGCGGTCTAGGTCATTATTACTTAATTTAAGGGCTTGTTTTAATGAATCAATAAAATTTTCTTGTGCTAACAAGAGGTTAGGAAATAAAGAAAACAAAAAAGTAAATATTAAAATGAAATGTTTCATGTTTTACTTATCAGATGTCGTTCAATGTAGAGTTCATTCGGCAGAAGTGCGGTTTGAATGCGTTTAGCATAATGAATACTTTCTAAAATCTCTTTTTGTTTTTCGTCAACTATCTGTTTTTGTTTTTCAACCAGTGTTTTTTGTTCTTCTATGATATTTTTTTGTTTTTTAGTTACTCTGAATCAAGGCCTAAATAAAGATATTGTTTCTGTGTTTTTTCTTGTTTTAACTTCAGTTGACTAATTTTTCTCTCTTCTGCAACCTTAACACTGTCTGCCGCGGCTTTTTTTTCGTATTCTAATTGAAAAGACTTTTGAATAATAGCCTTTTTTATTGAGCTGTTATTTAAACTGTCATTACATTTAACATAAAGCTCATACATTTTAAGCGATTCAGTATACTTATTAAGTTGTTTGTAATAAGTGTACAAATATTTAGCGGACAAACTTTTATAAAGCAAATTATCGGTTTTCTCAGCAAGTTCTAAACATTTTTGTGAATAGTTGATAGCCTCCTTAAGATTATTTTGTTTATACATATACTTAGAGAGACTGTTATAAGATTGAATTTGACCAAATGAGTGCTTGGTTTTTAATCGGATATCTAATGATTTCTTGTAATATTTTAGAGCCAATTGGTCTCCATGTTGCTTACTCTTTTTATCATCTTTTATTTCAATATCGCCGTAGAGATCGTAAAAACTACCAAGTTGATTTTGACTAATTGCCAATTTGTTGTTTTGATTTAACGAATCATATATTTTTTCAGCACGTTTTAAGTAAAGTAAAGATTTATTTAAAATATTATATTTTGTGAGTAAGGGTAAACTATCAAGGTTTTTAGAATTAGGATAAGCATGAGCTAAATTGCCGTATGCTGTGGCCATACCGCTAAAATCTTTCATTTTTTTATGTAAGTCAAGTGATAATTCAAAATACATTATTGAGTTTTTATAATCTTTTTCACTTTCAAATAGGTAGGCAAGGTTGTTGTATGCTACAGCAGCGCTGTTAGTGTTTCCATTTTTTAAGAACACGTTTAACGCACTATGATAATACTCTAAAGCCAGTTTAACATTTCCCTGACTATTTGCATTGGCTCCAAGATTTATGTATGTAATACCAATTCCTTCTGTGTAATTTATTCTTTTTTGTCCTTCAAGAGTTTGTTTGTATATTTTTTCAGCTGTTAAAAAATCACCCATTTCAGTTGCTAAAAAGCCTTTGTTACTGAGTGCTATGTAATAATAGCTGTAAAATGCTTTTTTGAGTTCTTTTTTGGCATTTTTGGCAGCGTTGAGAGAAAAATTCAGTAGTTTTTCGTTATAAATAGGCCATTCGTCTTCTTCCAGACCACTTTCAATAAATCCTAATAAAGCAGAGCATTTCGCAGTATCGTGTAAATTACTTTTTAATAATACTTCGATAGAATCAAATTTGTTTTGTTGTGAAATACCAAAGTAATTACATAGTAATAGGCAAAATAAAAATTGTATGTAAGATCTATTCAAAATTGTTTTTTATTTTTTTCGTAAGATACCTATTTGTTGGCAATAAACTCATTTGTATTCTTTTAGCATACTTTATACTATCTAGAATCTCCTTTTGTTTTTCTTCAACTAATTCTTTTTGCTGTTCTACTAAAACTTTTTGTTCTTCAATTATTGCCTTTTGTTTCTTTGTGATTCTGAATCTATTGAACATAAATATTCCAAATAATGTTACGAGTGCCAAACCAAGATATAAGTAACTTTTTTGTATTTGCTCTTGCTGTAATTTAAGTTGAGACATTTTTTTCTCTTCTGCAACCTTAACACTGTCTGCCGCTGCTTTTTTTTCGTATTCGTATTTTAGTTGAGATTTTATTGATGCTTTACGTGTTTCTTGGTTTAAAATACTATCCCGCAACAATACAAATAGCTCTTTGTTTTCTAGAGCTAATTCAAATTTACCAAGTTTACTGTAAATTGTACTTAAATGTTCTGCCGCATCTTTTATCCTTTCAATGTTACCTATAGATTTACTAATTTGGAAACTCTCATTACAAAATTTTAATGCTTTTTCAGTATTTTTTTGTTCAAAATAAATTAAACTCAAGTTGTAATATACATTGGCTATTTTACTTGGGTTGTTTTGCACTTTAAAAAGCATTAAACTTTCTAAGTAATATTCTTCAGCAGTTTGTAATTCTTTTTTATCATAGTAAACTGCTCCAATATGTGCAAGTGCATTTCCAATAGCCATTTTATTTTTAGAGTTTTTGGCAACTTCGAGCGATTGCTTATATTCAACTAGTGCTTTATCCAAGTTTTGCTTCTCTTTATAAATACTACCAATGTTAGTTAATGCAAACGTAATCCCTTCATAATTTTTTATGGATTTACATATATCTAAACATCTTTTAAAATATTCCAATGATTTTTCCAAATCACCTTGTTTTTTATATAGTCCGGCAATGTTATTTAAGGAGTTAGCAATACCACGCTTATCATTTAACTGTTCTCTTATGCGTAAGCTTTTTTCGCTATATTCAATGGCTTTAATAATATCACCACTGTTGAAATATACCATTCCAATGCCGCTCAGGGCATTAGCGATTCCTTTTTGGTCGTTAATTTCGCTTCTAAGAGTTTGACTTTTGTTATAGTAAATTAAAGCATTTTTGTAATCACCTAAATCGTCATAAATTTTTGCAATATTATTTAAAGTAGAGCCGGCCTGTTTTTTAAGATTTAATTTGTTTTCAATTTGGAAACTTTTAAAGGAGTAAAATAATGCACTATCTGTGTTCCCATCATTATCTAATTTATAGGCTAGGTTATTATACCCAATAGCAAGATATTTCAAAAATACTTTTTCTTGAGAGTTAGTTGTCTTTAAATTAGCTTTTGCGATTAGCAGAAGTTGGTCATTGTATTTCATCCAGACAGAATCACGGCTTTCATTCTCAATAATTTCACTCAAAATCTTACATTTTATAGTATCGTGATTAGCCTTTTTTAAAGCTAGTAATAAAGAGTCTGAAATTGTATTTTGTGCAATACCCTTACAAAAAAGTAGGCATAAAAGAAACGTATAATATGACCAGAAATATTGTTTCATTTAATTTAAATTATACATAATATTATATTTGCAGGTTATATGTTGTTTTTATTAACTAATCTTAGATTTTTTATCAATTAACTGTCTTTCAAGATATTTTTCGCTTGGTAACAAACTTTGTTGAATACGCTTAGCGTAATGGATACTATCTAAAATTTCCTTTTGTTTTTCGTCAACTATATTTTTTTGAAACTCAACAATTTTCTTCTGTTCTTCTATTACATATTTTTGCTTTTTAGTAATTCTGAACCTATTGAACATAAGCACCCCAAACAAAAAAGTAAAGAATAAACCAGCAAATAAAACATAACGAAGTGTTTTTTCCTGTTTTAATTTAAGATAGGTTATTTTTTTAGTTTCTTCTGCCTTTAAGCTATCTGCAATCATTTTTTTATCAAACTCATAGGTCATTTGTTTTTGTGTAATGAGTTTGCTGTTGTCTACATTAATCAAGTTATCTTTCAGTTTGATATAATCTTTATAATACTTTAGTGATAGAACCGGCTTATCTGTATTTTCGTAAAATTGACTTAATTCTAACAATACATCTCTTACCCTTGCTTCAATTCCTACTTTTTTTGCAATTGATAGTGATTTCAGAAAATTACTCTCAGAATCTTTGTATTTTTTTTGAAGATAATACAACTCGCCAAAGTGACTGTAAATGGAAGCTAAGCCAGGTATATCTCCAAGCTCTTCTCTCATTTTCCGACTTTCATTTAGCAGCTCTTCTGCCTTTGTTAATTTTTTTAGTTTTAAATATACAAGCCCACAATTCCCAATTTCATTAGCCAAAGTTTGTTTATTACCAGTTTTTTTTGATAATTGAATGGCCTTATTTATAAAAAACAGAGCCTGCCAGTAATCGTTATTTGCCAGAAAATTAATACCTATGTTTCCGTAACAGATCAAAATGGTATTATCATTTTTTAATTCGTTGGCAATTTTTATGCATTCTAGATTATAATAAAGAGATTTTTTATAATCCTTTAATGCGCTGTAAACATTGGCAATATTTCCAAGACTACTTGCAATTCCTTGCTTATTACCAATTTCTTCCTTTATTTTAAGGCTGCGCAAATGAAAATCAAGTGATTTTGGAAAATCTCCAAGGTTCCAATAAGACGTTCCTAAATTGCCTAATGTTTTTGCAATCCCGAGTTTATCATTTATTAATTCTCTTATTGCTAGAGCTTTCTCGAAATTTTCTATTGCTCCCATAAAATCACCACTCATGGCACATTTGGTCCCTTTAATGTTATAAGTATTTGCAATGTGTTTTTGACTTTTGGATAAAATAGCAATTTCCAAAGCTTCATTAGCATATTTATCGCTTATTTTTGAATCTGATTTCAAATACTCAAAAGCTAACTCATTTAAAATGTTAACTTTATGAGTATCGTTTGGAAGTTTTGTTAAAAGTGTTTTTAAAGAATCAATAAAACCGGTTGGCTGTGAAAAGCACCAAAATGGCAATAAGATTAATAAGTATGGGGCAAATTTTGGCACCTTTAAAGATATTAAATTTAATTTAATGTCAAACTAAACGTATTTTTTTTCAAAATTATTTGTTAATCCAAAAAAACTAACTACATTTGCACCCCTTATTTAGGGAAAATACAAAAAAATACGCAAAAAAGTGGACGCATTAAGTTATAAAACAAAGTATGTAACCAAAACAGGTTCTAACAAAGAATGGTTGTTGGTTGATGCAGAAAATGAGGTAGTTGGCCGTTTGGCTTCAAAAGTAGCGATGTTATTACGTGGTAAGCATTTACCAAGTTACACTCCGCACTCCGATTCTGGCAGTAATGTTATCATTATTAACGCTGAAAAGGTTCGTTTTACTGGTAAAAAGTTAACTGATAAGGTTTATACTCGTTATACCGGTTATCAAGGAGGTCAAAGATTTGCAACTCCAAAAGAATTATTGGCAAAAAAGCCTGAAGAAATTTTGTTACATGCTATTCATGGTATGTTACCAAAAGGTCGTTTAGGTCGTGTTTATAACACAAATGTTCGTGTATTTGCCGGGGATAAACATGGTATGGACGCACAACAGCCTAAGAAAGTAGATTTAAGCAAAATAAAATAAATAAAGATTAAATGGAAGTTATCAAAACATCTGGTCGTCGTAAAACTTCAGTAGCCCGTGCCTACGTTACAAAAGGTAGTGGAAAAGTTGAAGTAAATGGTAAGGATTATAAGGATTATTTTAAAACACCAACATTACATTATTATGTATTACAATCATTAAATGTGGTTAACGCTGCAAATGAGTATGATGTAAAGGTTAATGTAAAAGGTGGTGGCACAACCGGTCAGGCTCAAGCTATCAGATTAGCAATTGCTAAAGCTTTAGTTGAGTACAATGCAGAAAGCAAACCGGCTTTACGTGCTGAAGGATTAGTTACACGCGATCCACGTATGGTTGAACGTAAGAAATTTGGTCAAAAGAAAGCTCGTGCACGTTTCCAGTTCAGCAAACGTTAATAGATTTAATAAAAAGGATTATAACAAGATATGTCAAACAGATCATCATTTAACGAATTACTTGAAGCTGGTGCACACTTTGGTCACCTTAAAAGCAAATGGAACCCGGCAATGGCTCCATACATTTATTCAGATAAAAACGGTATTCATATTATCGATTTAAATAAAACAGTTGCTAAAATTGAAGAAGCAGCAACTGCTATTAAAAACATTGCTCGTAGCGGTAGAAAAGTATTGTTTGTTGCAACCAAAAAACAAGCAAAAGATATCGTTGCTGAAAAAACAAAAGCAATTGGTATGCCTTATGTTACTGAGCGTTGGCCTGGTGGGATGTTAACTAACTTCCAAACTATCCGCAAATCAGTTCGTCGTATGAGCCAAATTGATAAAATGGCTACTGATGGAACTTTCCAAAATATCTCTAAGCGTGAGCGTTTACAATTATCTCGTGAGCGTGAGAAATTAGAAATTAACTTCGGTTCTATTTCAGATTTATCTCGTTTGCCAGCTGCATTGTTTATCGTTGATATTACTAAGGAGCATATTGCTGTTGCTGAGGCAAAGCGTTTAAATATCCCAACTTTTGCAATTGTTGATACAAATTCTAATCCAAATGAAGTTGATTACGCAATTCCTGCAAATGATGATGCTTCAACTTCAGTTGCTTACATCATTGAAGTAATGTGTAAAGCAATTGCTGATGGTTTAAGCGATCGTAAGATGGATAAAGAAACAGCTGGTGAAGAGCAAGATACTAAAGCATACAGCGCTAATGAAGCTGAAGAATTAGTTGAAGGAGCTAAAGTAAAAGGCATCTCTAAAAAGGATGAAGAGGACGGAGCTAAAAAACCTCGCAAAAGAACGACTACAGCTAAAAAATAAAATAAATTTAAATTGAATTAGCGGTCATTCTGTATAAAGCAGCTTGACCGTTTTTTTTAAACCAATACAAATACAAATAAAAAAACATTAATATGGCAATTACAGCAGCAGATGTGAACAAATTACGCCAGCAAACAGGAGCTGGTATGATGGATTGTAAAAAAGCATTAGAAGAAACCAATGGCGATTTTGAAGCAGCGGTTGATTTTTTGCGTAAAAAAGGAGCTAAAGTAGCCGCTAACCGTCAGGATAGAGATGCTAAAGAAGGTGTAGTTTTATCAAAAGTAACAGCAGATAGCAAAACAGGCGTTGTTGTTAGCGTTAACTGTGAAACTGATTTCGTGGCAAAAAATGCAGATTTCATTGCATTTGCAGAATCAATTACTAATATCGCGTTAGATAAGCAACCTGCTGATATTGATGCTTTAAAAGCTTTACCATACAATAACGAAATTACTGTAGGTGATAAATTTATGGAGCAAGTAGCTAAAATCGGTGAAAAAATTGATATCGGTTTTTATAGCTTAGTTAAAGCTGAGAATGTTATCGGATACATTCACCCGGGTAACCGTTTAGCTGTAACTGTTGGTTTCAACAAAGCTGTTTCTTCAGAAATCGCTAAAAATATTGCAATGCAAGCTGCTGCCATGGCACCGGTTGCTTTAGATAAAGATGATGTTGATCCTGCAATCATTACAAGAGAATTAGAAATTGCAAAAGAAACAACTCGTGCTGAAGGTAAACCTGAAGATATGGTAGAAAAAATTGCTCAAGGTAAATTAAATAAGTTTTACAAAGAATCTACATTATTAAATCAGGAGTATTTTATTGACAACAAATTTACTGTTCGTCAGTATCTTCAAAGCGTTGAAAAGGATTTAAATATCACAGCATTCAAACGCTTCTCATTATCATAAATTATTTATTAAATCCCGCTTTTTTGGCGGGATTTTTTTTAATCTAATATTTACAAATTCAATGAACTATAAAAGAATACTTCTAAAACTAAGCGGAGAGGCTCTAATGGGTGAAAAGGGCTTTGGTATTGATCAGAATAGGTTGATGGCCTATGCTCAAGAAATTAAAGCTGTTTATGACGCAGGTTGCCAAATAGCAATTGTAATAGGCGGTGGTAATATATTTAGAGGTATTCAGGCAGAAAAAGGGGGTATGGACCGAGTTCATGGTGACTATATGGGTATGCTTGCTACTGTTATTAATAGTATGGCCATCCAAAGTGCTTTAGAGGGCTTAGGAGTGCAAACACGTTTACAAAGTGCTATTAAAATGGAACAAATTTGTGAGCCATTTATCAGAAGAAAAGCAGTTCGCCATCTTGAAAAGGGTAGAGTAGTTATTTTTGGTGCAGGTACAGGAAATCCTTATTTTACTACAGATTCAGCTGCTACTTTAAGGGCAATAGAAATTGAGGCAGATGTTATTTTAAAAGGTACCAGAGTAGATGGTATTTACTCGGCAGACCCTGAGAAAGATAAAAACGCTGTTAAGTACGAGACTATTACTTTTGAAGAAGTATATGAAAAAGGCTTGGAAGTAATGGATATGACTGCTTTTACACTGTGTAAAGAAAACAATTTACCGATTATTGTATTTGATATGAATAAAAAAGACAACTTGTTTAATCTGGTTCAGGGTAAAAAAGTTGGTACTTTAGTTGAAGTTTAATATCACTTAACTTTATATATCGCAAGATTTTCTCGTTCAAAGATTTTATTCGTTGTGTTAACTTTGATATCTTCTTTTTGAAGGAGTTCAGGCTCAATGCATACCAGATACTTTATTTGTGGCCTGCTTCTTAAAAATTCAGATAGATTTTGCCCGCTTCTATTAAAATCTGTATAACCCAGTCTTTTTAAGAGAAACAAGGTTCTGTTTAAAGTATAATCACCTAAGCACAAAATAGTATCCTGTTTGCTAATGCCAATTGTTTCTAAAGCAGGTAAGTCTTTTTCAAATACATGGTGTTTTTTCTTATCATTCCAATAGAAAAACATAAAATCATCAATTTCATCATGATTAAAAACAAATGCAGTTCCTGCATCTGTTTCGTTGTAATTAATTTTTTTCCATGTTTTAATGCTTGTTAAGTAGGTATTAACTAAAACGAATAAACTTAGATTGAATAGTAGTATTCTTTTAAATCTAAGCACGATTGTTTTGTTTGTTTTGGCAATAAAAAACAGAGCAACTACAATGATGCCAAGCATGTTCAGCATATAATAATCATGTATATCAAGTACTTTAAAAAATAGGATAAAATATGCAAGGAAAAATAAAATACATATACAGCTCAAAACAATGTATGTTCTATGTCGTGTTTGATGGTAAAATATTGATGTAATAATGAGTACCGTCATTAAAACAAGAAGGGTTGGATTAAGTATTGAAGGAAAAATGTTGTAAGTGAAGGATGTAATAACCTTGGTAAGTAATTCAGGCGTAGCCTCCCAAATTGGTAAAATACCAATTAGAAAGAAAGAATTGTTGTTTTTGAGGTTATAATTTTTAACGTAACTGTACCAAATTAACCAAATTATAACCGGCACACCTATAGCGAGTATATAGTTTGGCTTAAGGAAGGCCCAGCTTCCATGTTTTTTTGCATTCGAATTATTTTTGAGAATAAAATGCAGGACACAAATCAGGAACAGCATAGCAGACGAAATTTTTAGTAATCCAGCTATTAAAAATATGATTCCAAAAAGGTAAAAGGACTTTAGTTTCTTGGTGCGAGACCAGTGGAAGTAATAAAAACATCCGACTAAACTCATAGAAAGGGATTGTATATCACTTATGCATGAATTTCCGTAATAGGCTAAAATAGGAGAGGTGAATAAAAGAGAGGAAACCAACGCCGCAATTGATTTTGAATTGAATTCCAATAGAAATAATTTGTATAAATAGAATAGACCAATGATTAAAAATAACAAGTTGGTTAGTCGATAAACTGTAACATTTACTCCGGTTATTTTCCATGTCTTTCCAATTAAGTACTGAACAATAGGGAATTCGGTTGCTGCCTTGCCATTATTAACTTCACCTAAGTTATTGAGCCTTGGTTCAAGTATACTTCCCCGATCCGAATAAAAATTTAAGGCAAAGGATAAACAATCATATTGCCTGAAATTATGATGATTCCTAGGATTCAATTTTAATGAATAAGGATAGTTATAGATCAAAAGTTGAGCTCCTATCAGTAAAAAAAATAACCAATGTTTAGTTTGAAGGTATGATAAGAATTTTTGCAAGGTCTAACAATTGGGATAATGCCTTAAAGATATAAATTTTAAGCAAGGTTTAACGCTTCAATTAACAGCAGTATTTTTAGAGGTGTAGATTATTTCAATTATATTTAACAAGTGAAATTCCTGTTTCTATATACTGAAATTGCTGATTACTTCTTATCCTGTTGTCAGGAATTATCTAAGCAAGGCGAAGTTCATGTGATTAGATATCCGGTTAATAAAGAAGCTCCTTTTCAATTTGATAATGCAACTACTGTTAAGTTGTATAATAGAAACGATTTTTCATTAGCTCAATTACATCAATTTGCAGCGGATTTAAAACCTGATGTTATTATATGCAGTGGCTGGATTGATAAAGATTACCTCAAAGTATGCAAAACTTATTTTAAGAAAGTGCCAACGGTGTTGACCTGTGATACGCATTGGCGTGGAGATTTTAAGCAAATTATAGCTACAGTTTTAAGCAGGTTTACCTTATTAAGAATTTTTTCAAACGCATGGGTGCCAGGTTTATCGCAGAAATCTTATGTTCAAAAACTAGGTTTTAAAACAGAACAAATCAGTTTAGGTTTTTATTCATGCAATCATACTAGGTTTGAAGCTGTTTACAATCAAACTAAAAATAATAAGGCTGCTAATTTTCCGCACCGATTCATTTATGTAGGACGCTATTATGAGTTTAAAGGACTAACGGAATTATGGCAAGCATTTAGTGAATTGCATGACGAACAGCCAAATGATTGGGAATTATGGTGCCTAGGAACTGGAGATTTGAAGCCAGTTGAGCACCCAAAAATTAAACATTTTGGTTTTGTGCAACCATCTGAACTCAATAAATTTATTAATGAAACAGGTGTTTTTGTCTTACCAAGCCGTTTTGAGCCTTGGGGTGTAGTGGTGCATGAATTCGCAGCTGCGGGTTTTCCTTTACTTTTAAGCGAAGCAGTGGGAGCAAAGGAACAGTTTTTAAAGGTAGGTCAAAACGGGTTTTCGTTCAAAGAAAATACAGTATCGGAACTAAAATCTGCCTTATCCAAATTCATGAAATTAAGCGATCAGGACTTAATTAAAATGGGTCAGGTTTCTAATGAATTATCAAAAAGCATCACGCCTCAAATTTGGGTGAATGTGCTGGTGAAAATACTTAATAAGTTATGATTTAGCTTAATTACTAAAGTATAGGCTTTTAATCATAATTAATAGAACACCAAATTTACTAGTGTTTAGCCTTCCTATCAATTGACTAAGGATTTGAGTTTAAGGTGGAAAAAAACCATCTTAAAACAAAAAAGCCTCACAATGTGAAGCTTTTTTTGCGGACTGGACGGGACTCGAACCCGCGACCTCCGCCGTGACAGGGCGGCATTCTAACCAGCTGAACTACCAATCCGTTTCCCAAAAGGTTAATTGGGAGTGCAAATTTAATACTTTTTTTTATAAATCCAAAAAAATATTAATTTGATAATATTTGTTTAGCATGATTAGCGGTATCTACACTTTTAATAACATTTTCAATAACGCCATTCCCATTAATTACAAAGGTGGTGCGGATTATTCCATCAAAAACACGACCCATAAACATTTTGGTACCCCAAACATCATAGGCTTTCATTAAGGCTTTATCGGTATCAGCAATTAAAGAAAAAGGTAAGCTGTATTTAGCTGCAAATTTGGCGTGAGATTTCTCGTCGTCTGCACTAACTCCAACAATAGCGTAATTCTTATTACTCAAATACTGGTATTCGTCTCTTAAACTACAAGCAGTGGCAGTACAGCCGGGAGTGTCATCTTTTGGATAGAAGTAAAGGATAATCGTTTTTCCTGCTAAATCACTTAAACTAACATGTTTCCCGTTTTGATCTGTACCACTAAAAAAAGGTGCCTTGTCGCCAACTTTAAGGGAAGTGCTGTGCGCGACAAACTTGGGAGAAGAAGCTTTAGGTTTTGCCTGACTTGCTTTTTTCTTTGGTAAATTGGTCGCCTTTTTTGAAGGCTTTGCAACTTTTTTAGCAGCGGCTTTTTTTACCGCTTTGGTTGCACTTTTCCCTTGTTTGTTAGATGCTTTTTTAAATGTTTTTTTGGTTGCTTTCTTAATTGTTTTTTTGGTTGTTTTCTTCATTGCTTTTTTAGCCACTTTTTTAATTGCCTTTTTCACTGCTTTTTTTGCAGCTTTTTTAACAACCTTTTTAGCTGTCTTAGCTTTTTTTACCGGTTTTTTTGCTGTTTTTTTTGCCATGTTGTTTTATTGATGTGTTTTGTTTAACATTTATTTTTTTGTTTTGTTTAGCGAAGTATTTGCAAAATGAGGTTAATCCGCAGCTCTCACACTTTGGATTTCTGGCTAGGCAAACATAGCGACCGTGGAGTATTAACCAATGATGAGCTTTTGGAATTATGTCATCAGGAATATACTTAATGAGTTGCTTTTCGGTTTGAAGCGGGGTTTTAGAGTTGGTGGTTAATCCAATCCTATTGCTTACTCTAAATACATGCGTATCAACAGCCATGGTTGGCTTGTTAAAAATTACCGAAGCAATAACATTAGCTGTTTTTCTGCCAACACCGGGCAATTTAACCAACTCATCAACTTCCCCTGGAACGATGCTATTGAAATCTTTCACTAACATTTTTGCCATGGCATGTAAATTTTTGGCTTTATTATTTGGGTAGCTTATACTTTTGATGTAACTAAAAATGACGTCGCTATTAGAGCTGGCCATTGCTTCGGCTGTAGGGAATGCTTCAAACAACTTTGGTGTTGTTAAATTTACCCTTTTATCGGTGCATTGGGCACTTAAACTAACTGCTACAAGTAACTCATATGGGTTTTTATAATGCAGCTCAGTTTCTGCATTGCCTATTGATTTTGAAAGGTAATCTAGTGTGAGTTTGTATCGTTCTTGTAAAAGCATTGTTATAAGTAAATGTACTTAATAATTTTTTACTTGGTTTTATATTTATAATTTTGTTTATGCGCAGTTTTCAACTAATTGGTTTAATCATTTGTTTCTTAGTGTTGGCTTGTGAGGAAAAACCTAAAACCTCCGAAAAGCCCGTCGTAATTGAATTCGATCAAACGAAAATAAAGAATCAGTTTGTGGAGGCAAATAAACAATTATTAAAAAAGGAAACCGATGAGATTGATTACTATGTTAAAACACATGCCGATGTTTATAAATCAACCAACAGCGGTATACGGTTTTCTGTTATTAAATCTTCAGCAAAGGGAGATAGTGTTAAAATGAATACAACAGTTTCTATTAATTATACACTTAGTTTGCTTACAGGTGATGTTTGTTATACTTCTCAACCTAATGAACCAAAACAATTAGTCGTAGGAAATGATGATGTAGAAAGTGGCCTTCATAGAGGTCTGCAATTTTTTAAAAAAGGGGATAAAGGGAAACTAATTATTCCATCCTATTTAGCGCACGGTTTACTTGGCGATTTTAAAAAGATTCCGCCGCAAATGCCGATCATATATGAAATTGAAATACTACCGAACTAGTTTAGTTTTATTTATTATTGTATTTGTTTCTTGTACCAACAAACGAGAAGAAGCTTATACGCACCACACCTCTAATTTTTGGTACAAATTACTTGCCTTCTCAGAAGATACCTGCAGTGAAATGTCCTCAAAAGTTGCATATGTACATCTTAATGCTGTCTTCAAAACTCAAAAAGACTCCGTTTTTTATGACACCTACAATAATCTCAATGACCAATTTTTTCTTCAGGTTAATAGTTTAGATAGTAATAATCTTCTGTTAAAAGCATGTGAAGGTAAATGCATTAGCGATTCTATGGAACTATTAATTCCGACGGCTTTATTCTTTGATCAAAATTTTAATTTAAAGCAAATACCATTTTTTAGTTTAAAGGATAGCATTGTTAAAGTTCAAATGGGTATAAGTGGTTACTATAATTCTATGCCTACTATTACACCACTTGATTTAGTTAATCTTGAAAAAGGTCGTATTTTGAATTATTTTGGAGATAGTGTATCCATGAAGTCTTATCTATCTGATAAAGGCTTTTTTTGGGTTAGTAAACCAATTTCTCCCCCTAAAACAAAGAACCTTGACTCAACCTTGGTAATCCAATATAAGGGGTATTTTTTAAATGGAAGACAGATGGATGAGTCTCCGGCTAATTTTACTTATAAACCCGGGGTTCCTGATCAGGTTATAAAAGGCTTAAATATTGTTATTAATTACCTTAAAAGAGGGGAGAATGCAAAAATAATCTTACCTTCACACCTCGCATTTGGTGAAACAGGATCCGTGGATCTCAAAATCCCTCCCTATACGCCATTGCTTTACGAAATAACAATAAAATAAAATGAAAAAGATTTCTTTATTAGCAGCAAGCTTACTTTTATTAAATGCTTGCTCAAACGATGGTTCGCAATTTGATGGGTACAAGCGTGCCGAAAATGGGTTACATTACAAATTTTTTAAACAGGATGAAGCCGGAACTAAAGCTCAATTAGGTTACGGTGTTATTTTTAAAATTGAATTAAAAAATAATAGAAACGATTCAACTGTATTTAGTTCTAAACAACAAAGTCAGGATGGAACAGGAGAAATACAATTTTTAATCCAAAAAAGTTCATTTCAAGGTAGTTTGGAAGATGGGATGATGATGATGGCTAAGGGTGATAGCGCTTCTTTTATCATTTCAGCTGATTCATTTTTCTTAAAAACACAAAATATGCAAGCTTTACCTCCGGGGATTAAACAAGGGGATTTTTTAAAAGCTACTATTGTTATGAAGGACGTGTTAAGCAGCAAACAGGTTGAAGAAAAACAAGCTAAAATGAAGGCAGAATATGAAGAAAAAATGCGTTTAGCACAGGAAGGTGAACAAACAAATAGAGATAAATACTTAGCAGATAATAACATTACTGCAAAAGCATCAGAAAGCGGATTAATTTTCATTGAAACTAAAAAAGGGAATGGTAAACATCCTAAACCAACAGATATGGTTAAAGTACATTACACTGGTACTTTATTGGACGGAACCAAGTTTGATAGTTCTTTGGAAAGAGGAGAGCCTGCTAATTTTCCGTTAAACCAAGTTATTGCAGGTTGGACAGAAGGAATTCAATTAATGAGCAAAGGTAGTAAGGCAAAATTAATTATTCCTTCAACTATTGGATACGGACCGCAAGGTAATGGACCAATTCCTCCATTTTCAACACTTTTATTTGAAGTTGAATTGTTGGATTTTAGCGAAGCACCTGCTATGCCTCAAGGTCACAGTGCCGGAGACGGACATAATCATTAATAAACTAACCTAAAGTAAATAGTCATGAGAAAATTAATAGCATTATTAGTTGTTTTAACTGGATTAAGTTACAATTTACATGGACAAAAAAAACAAAAACAAAAAATAAGTAAAATGGATAAAGAATTTTTAAAAGCACAAGCCGACGGTATTTATGCAAAGTTTGAAACGTCAAAAGGCGATATTTATGTTGTTTTAGAACATAAAAAAACACCAATGACAGTTGCTAACTTTATTGGATTGGCTGAAGGTACAATTACAAACACTGCAAAACCTGCGGGTACCCCTTATTATGATGGATTAAAATTTCACCGTGTAATCCCTAACTTTATGATTCAAGGTGGTTGTCCTTTAGGAACAGGTACAGGCGATCCGGGTTATAAATTTGCTGATGAAATAGATGAAACATTAAAACACACTGGTCCTGGTATTTTATCAATGGCTAATGCCGGAGCTGGTACAAATGGTTCTCAATTTTTCATTACACATGTAAAAACAGATTGGTTAGATGGTAAACACACCGTTTTTGGTCATGTAATTCAAGGTCAAAATATAGTTGATTCTATTAAACAAGATGATAAAATCAACAAACTTACTATTTTAAGAAAAGGTAAAGAAGCAGAGGGTTTTGTAGCTGCGAAAGTATTTGTTGAGGCTCAAGCAAATGCAGCAAAAGTAAATGCAGAAAAAGAAGCCAAATTAAGAGCAGAGTCTGATAGAATAAGAGCTTCATTTACTAATTCAACTCCAAGCGGTTTAAGATACAATGTAATTACCGAAGGAACAGGTAATAAACCTAATGCAACCAGTAATGTAAAGGTTCATTACACAGGTACCTTTTTAGATGGTAAAGTGTTTGATAGTAGCGTTCAACGCGGACAGCCAATTGATTTTGGATTAAATCAAGTTATTCCGGGATGGACAGAAGGTGTTCAGTTAATGAAAGAGGGAGCTAAATATAAGTTTTACATACCTTACAATTTAGCTTATGGTGAGCAAGGTTACCCTGGTGCTATACCTCCTAAAAGTGATTTAATTTTTGAAGTTGAATTATTAAAGATAAACTAATAAAAAACCCCTCTAAAAGAGGGGTTTTTTATTTAGGGCTTAGTCCAATTGTCTTTCTGTCGTTTCGTTAAAGCATAACTTCATTAGTAATTCAATATTTGTTTGATTACTAAATTGGCCGATTAACTTAATACGTTCGGAAATTTCTTCCGTACCAAATGATTTACTTTTTAGTTGCTTGATACCTTTTATATACTCAGTATTAGTATTCGCAATAAGCAGCCCTCCGCTAGGTTTGATGTCTGTTCCTTCAAGCATATTTTGATTGCAAATAATGAATTTTGCGTTAAACAAAACATTTAACAGTTTTAGTTTTAGTCCGGTTGCTTGTTGTGTAAACAACATGTTAATGGCAGACTGTTTAATAAGTGTAGCAAGTTCTTTTTCGCTTGGATTGGCAATAATTTGACAATTAGGTGTTTCTTTAGCCTTATTAATTAATTTTTCTGGCGGGTTTAAGCCTGCAATAATTAATGGCAATTCGCAATGAGGAGCAACTTCCTCCAATAACCAAAAAGCAGCATTGTAATTTTCTGAAACACTTAAATTACCATGAAACAAAACCTGCTGTTTACAATCTTCAATGTTTTGAAAGTTATTATGCGGATGAAAACTAGGTAAATAGTGAACGTTGCATTGAGGGTAATTAGATTTAAAATAAGCCGTATCCTTCTTATTTACAGCCAAAACTAATTGTGCATTATTAATTATTCCTTCGAATTTTTTTAATTTATACGCTTCTATTTTAAAATATATTTTTTTAAGGAGGTTAGATTCAGCTTTAGCGAGCTCATTATAATAATCATGCTCAATATTACTATGGCGATATATTTTAAATCTGTTCTTAAATTGTGGGTCTTTTAATAAATAACAGGTATGGAGAACCTCAAACAAAATAGGATAATTATTAGCCATCAAGTTTTGTTTAAGTTCATTATTTATCCTTGATTTTACTGTGTATGGTAAAAAATCAAATTGATTCAATATTGAAGTGTTTCTTTCGTAATAATATACCTTTTCACAAAGTTTATTTAATTCCTGTGATTCGGCTCTTCCATACTTAAAACAATGTAAGTGTATTTTTACACCTTGTTGTTTAAGTTGAAATAGTTTATAATAAACATCAATTACACCGCCATAATTAGCTGGGAAAGGAACATCAAATGATACAATATTAATGTGCTGACTAATATCCCAAAGATGCAAAAAAAATCAACAACACAAAAATGGCTTATAAGAATAGAATAGGGTGTAACTAATTAGATTATTGGTTAGCCAAATTAAATTAGTTTAGGCATTAGTTTAAAGTTAGATTAGCGACTACTGTATAGTCTAAAGTGTTGTTATTTTCCTCTTCCTTGCAGTACAATTAATATTGTATGCACTAATATTTTAAAGTCTAGAAGCAGACTCATGTTTTCTACGTAAAGTATATCAAACTTTAAGCGCTCGATCATTTGTTCAATGTTCTCTGCATAGCCATATTTTACTTGCCCCCAGCTTGTAATGCCCGGACGTACTTTGCTTAAATGCTTATAGTGTGGAGCCTTTTCAACGATTTTATCAATAAAGAATTGACGCTCAGGTCTAGGACCTACAATACTCATATCTCCAATAAGCACATTAAAAAATTGTGGAATTTCATCTAATCTGGTTCTACGCATGATTCTGCCAAAACCTGTAACGCGCGGATCATTATCACTGGAAAGAGCAGGACCATTTTTTTCTGCATCAACATACATGGTTCTGAATTTATAGATATTGAATGGTAAGCCCCATTTGCCAATTCGTTCCTGTTTAAAGAATACTGGTCCTTTTGAGTTTATTTTGATAATAATTGCAATAACCAGATAAAGCCAGCTAAAACAGATTAATACAAATATTGATGCACTTACATCAATAAAACGTTTAACAGAAACTTGCCATACCGGTATAATTTGATTTTTTAGCTCGATAAGAGGAGTTCCAAGAATGGAAGTCATTTTTACATGACTACTTAAAATATCATACACATCCGGAATAATTTTTATGGTAACCCCTAAATCATTTAATTCATTAATAATACTTTTAAGGTAATTATGCTCCCATGATTCGATGGCAATAATAACCTCTTCAACTTTTTCATTGATGATGATGCTTCTGATCTCTGTAATTTCACCTAAATGTTTCAGTTCTTTTTTTAATTCTTCACTGTATCCATTTTTACCTTCTATATGAACAAAACCAATAAACTTATTTCCAATACCTTTTTTCAGAGATTCAATTTCTTTATACATCTTATAGGCACGCTCATTGCTTCCAATAATAACAGTGTTGAAACCAAACTGACGACGATGGATTTTATGATTAGTTTGAGTTGATAGTATAAGACGAAAGAATGCTGTTAGTCCGAATTGGAGGGCAAACAATAAAAAGAAAAGTTTGTAATAAATTTTATAATACGGTACATAATCATCAAGAATTATATAAAAGAATAGGATTGTTACCCCAATTATTGCTGTAACAAATGTTTGGACAAACTCATTAACCCTTGATCGTCTTAAAACATTATTATAAACACCCGATAAAAAATACATTAACACCCAAATGCTTGGAAGTAAAATGATGTTGATATAATATTGTTTATCAAAGATGGTTATTTCGCTGATGTCTATCTGTAAAGCGTCAACCCTGGTTTTGCGGTAATAGTTGAACAAAGTCCATGCTAAGGCTGCCGATAAAAAATCGAAAAGTATGTATTTTATCGTGATGAGCCTTTTATTCATTAGAAATGCACAATTTTAATGTTATCTAAATCTAGCTTAAGTTTAGGATTGTCTCCATTTGTAACTGCCTTAATGTATAATTTGTGTTTGTTATACTTTGGTTCTCGGTTTACTGCATCTGCAAGTGAAATATATATTTTTGACCAGTTGTCTTTAGGCGTAATCCTGATAGTCGATTTTTCTTCATTGTTTTCTCCAAGCACACCAACTTCAAATTCAACATTACTTCTGTAATCAAGTTCTAAGTAAAGGTTGCTTTCGCCTTTCGGGAGTGTATATTGTAAAGCGCTTTCAATTCTTGCAAATTTGTTAGCAGTAGACAAGGTAATTCTTCCAAAGTTGCCAGTTATACCTGTACCATCATTAGTAACAACAACGCCTGTGTCAGAAACTGGTGATTTAATTAGTTTAATTCCACTGTCAAATCCTTCAACTAAAGGAAAGTCTACACCTGATTTGTAACCAAAAGAAATGTTTTTTGTAATAATAGTCGATTGGTTGGCTAGGGTATCAAGTACGTATAAATCATAAAATGGATAGTTTATCCTTGTTGCCGCGATGCCATTGTTTTTAATACCAGCAACAAGGTTAATTTTTACGTTTTTGCCTTGTTCCAACATCGGAATAGGTATGTTGTTAACTTGTGGGTAAGCACCTTGAAATTTACCATTAACATAAACATATAGCTCTGTGATGTTATGTGTGCCTGTACCTTGCAAAACTAGGTTCGTGTTCACGGTAACCTGATCACTTTTTAAATAAAATACAGGGTTTGAAGGTTTGTACTTTTTACAGGAAATTACTGTAATACAGATAATTAAGGCGGTTAAGCTCCAAAAAAGACACTTTTTATTAAATAGATTTTTGTAAAGAACTTTAATCATGCAGTTGGGCCCAAATTAGAAGGTAAAAATATAAAAAAAAGATGTTTTATAAGTAATGAAAACCCCATTTAATACTAAAACGAACAAAAATCATTTTTCGTTTGGTAAATGTTAAAAAAATTGAGTTATTTTTCTTAAAGGCTTCAAAATCAAAGTGAAAAAGTAGGGCCTAACGTTATTATCCTCCCAGGCTTTTCTGTCTTCTTTGTTGGCATTTAATCTGTTTTTTACACTTTCATTGCTCTTACCTCCAACACGCATTTTTATGACATATTTGTCAAGATAAGCCAAGTTTATTTTATTTACATGTATCAGCCTTAAAAGACATTCATAGTCAGCAGCGGTTTTATAATCTAGCCGATAAGCACCAAACTTTTCATAAACACTTTTTTTAGCAACAAAAGTAGGGTGGGGTGGCATCCAACCCCATTTAAAGGCATTTGGTTTGTAGTTACCGCTGTGCCATTTTCTTACTATTTTATCTGTATTGATGCTATCAACATAATAAAGATTGGCATATACGGCTTCAGCATTTGAGTTATTAAACAGTTCTGCGTATTCCTTTATAACATCTTTATCAAGGTAAAAATCATCAGCATGTAGGAGGGCAATAACATCGCCGGTTGCAAGATTAATCCCTTTATTAATGGCATCGTAAAGTCCATTGTCTTTTTCTGAAATTACCTTACTAATTCTTTCTTTGTATTTCGAAATAATATCCAGGGTTCCGTCTGTGCTTTTGCCATCAATAATTAGGTACTCTATGTTATCATAGGATTGATTAAGTACAGATTGAATGGTATCCTCAAGTGTTGCTGCTGCATTAAAAGTAATGGTGATAATACTAACCTTTAAACTCATAAAGCCTCACTAAATTCAAATAATGATTTAAACTGAAAATTAATTAAACCCGATGAATTGGGTTCGGGGCTTATAAATACGGTTTGCATACCGGCATTTTTGCCAAAGGCCATATCGCTAATACTATCACCAACTATAATAGATTTAGCAAAGTCGATCTCAGGAAAGTCTTTTTTTGCTTGCAGAGCCATTCCTATACCCGGTTTGCGGGTCGGATGATTTTCTTTTTCTAAAAAAGGTGAATAATATACTTTATCAATTTTACCTCCAAGATAAGTAATTTCATAAACCATGTTTTTATGAATTAACTCTAAATCTTCGTGTCGGTATATGCCTTTACCTATGCCTTGCTGATTTGTAACAACAATTATTTTATTAAACTTTCCATTCAAAAACTTTAATGCATCAGTCACTTTATCAATAAACTCAAACTCTATCCAATGTTTTACGTAGTCATTATCAAGTTTTTTGTTAATCACACCGTCTCTGTCTAAAAACAGAGTCCAGGAAGTATCAATATTTAAATTCTTTAAATTCATTTTGAGCTTTTAAATAATCTTCCGGAATTCCAATATCAATAAAATAACTATTGCAAAGGTAGGCGCCAAATTTACAATGTTGATGAAATTGTTCGAAATAGTCTTTTTCTATGGAGAAGGAAGAACTTGACGGTGTTTTTTTAAGGTAATGTTCCTTATTTAAAAGATACACTCCACCATTAATTATTCCACTTTCATTTGTTCCTGTTTTTTCTTTAAACTCAATTATTCGGTTTTTGTCTACTTTAATTGTTCCGTATCTACCTGCATTTTCTATAGCTCTGCAAGCCAGTAGGCCTTCAAAATCATTTTGCGAAAAGAATTTACTAAATGCAACAATATCTATGTCAAGGAAACTATCACCATTCAATACTAAAGTGTTTTCATCCTGAACTAATTGCATAGCTTTTTTAATTGCACCTCCTGTACCAAGCGGTTCCTCTTCAATGCTGTAGCTTAATTTTATGCCATTGAAATTATTCCCAAAGTAATTTTCAATAACTGATGACAGATATCCTGTAGAAAGCACTACATGCTTTAATTGAAAGGAGCTTAAGTACCGTAACAAATAGGTCAGAAAAGGTTTTTCCAAAATAGGTGCCATTGGTTTTGGTACATCACTTACCACAGATTTTAAGCGTGTGCCAAACCCGCCTGCAAGTATGATAGCTGTGTTTAGCATCAATAATTCCTATTTTTTCGGAAAAATGAATTGTTCAACCAATTCACAAATAGTGTGCCCCAGAAGCATATGACATTCTTGAATTCTAGGCGTATCTGTACTTGGTATATTGATTAAATAAGTAGGTAAATCTTTTAGTTTACCTCCTGTTTGTCCTGTAAATACAATTGTGCAGGCGCCTTTCATATTTGCTTCATTAATGGCATTAATAATATTGGCACTGTTGCCGCTGGTTGTTAAGCCAATTAATATATCTTTTTCAGTAACCATGGCTTTAACTAAACGACTATAAACAACATCATAACTATAGTCGTTAGCTACAGCAGTTAAATAACTGGTGTTAACGTGTAAAGCCTCGCTATATAAAGGTGGCCTGTCGTAATAAAACCTACCACTTAATTCAGCTGCTAGATGCTGCGCATCTGCTGCGCTTCCGCCATTACCGCACCAAAAAACTTTACCGTTGTTTTGATAGCATTTAATAATTTCTGCAGCACATAAGTTAACTTTATTAAGTAAATCACTATGATTTAGTAATTCTGTTTTAAGCTGAATACTAGCAGAAATTTTTTGTTTGATTAACTCAACCATGCTCTAAATATAGGTTTTTTTGAATTGTAATTTTTTATTTTCTTGATAAATATTTAATAAACTTATTCAAATAAATGAGTAAGTTTACCTTATGAATATCGAAGTTTGTTTCACTCCCCAGGCCTATTCCTTATTTCATAAACCAAATACAGTTGTTGTGGTTATTGATGTATTAAGAGCTACATCGGCAATTGTTACTGCTTTTTTTAATGGTGTGGATAAAATGATTCCTGTGGCCGAAGTTTCTGAGGCATTGGAATACAAACAACAAGGTTTTTTAGTTGCGGCAGAGCGAAATGGTGAGATTGTAGAGGGTTTTGATTTGGGCAATAGCCCATTTGGTTACATGAATGCAAAGGTGAAAGGGAAAACAATTGCAATAACAACAACTAATGGTACACAAGCAATCAGTGCCGCCAGAAAGGCGGATAAAGTAGTAATTGGTAGTTTTTTAAATCTGGATGTTTTAATTCAGTTTTTAAAGGAGGAAAAGAAAGATGTTTTGTTTTTATGCGCCGGTTGGAAGAATAAATTTAATTTGGAAGACACTTTATTTGCAGGAGCTGTAGCCGAAGCCTTAATTTACAAGTATAATTTTAGTAGCTCATGTGATTCTACAATCGCTTCAATTGAATTATATAAAAATGCCAAGCATGATTTATTCAAGTTCTTGGCCAATTCGTCGCATCGAAACAGATTGGCTAAACTAGACCTTGAACGTGACATTAAATATTGTTTAACACCGAATCAATGTCCTGTAATACCAGTACTTGATGGGAAGTTTTTAATTAAAGCAAATTGATATGATAGTTACACTCCGTCAAATGCAATATGTTTGCGCTGTTGCCGAAACGCAAAGTTTTAGTAAAGCAGCTGAGTTGTGCTTTGCTGATCAAAGTACTGTAAGCCAGCAAATCAAGTTGTTTGAGGAAAAGTTAAACGTTAAAATCTTTAATCGCGAAACTATTCCATTAAAAGTTACAGCTGAAGGAATGGAAGTAGTTGAAAAGTGCAAGAGCATACTTACTGGTGTTGAAGACCTTATTAAGCCTATAAAAAAGGACGTTCATAGGTTTCAATAAGTAAATCGTTATGGAAATATACCATAACGCTTGCTTCTTCTTTAGAATGATTATAAATTTGTAATAAGAAAACGTTCTTTATCAATTAGGGCTGCTGTTATGCTAGTTATTTTTTCATGGGGATGTTTAATTTTTTCTACGTAACGTTATAGTGGCCCTTTTTGTTCTTTCTTTGTTTTCTTAATTACCTTTACCATTCTTCATTTTAGTATTTCTCGTTTCAACATTGTATATTTGTGCATGAGTGCTAACAAATTAATCATTTTTTCTGCTCCATCAGGTTCCGGGAAAACCACCATTGTTAGGCATTTATTAAAAACCTATCCTGACCAAATCGAATTTTCAATTTCAGCTACTAGCCGACCAAAACGCGGAGTAGAGGAAAATGGCAAAGATTATTTTTACCTGAGCCCTGAAGAATTTAAGCAAAGAGTACTTAATCATGAATTTTTGGAGTGGGAGGAAGTATACGCAGGAACACATTACGGCACTTTGAAATCTGAAGTTCAACGAATCTGGGATAAAGGAAAGGCTGTTATTTTTGATATTGACGTGGAGGGAGGTTTAAATCTTAAAAACCAGTTCAAGGACGATGCACTTGCTGTTTTTGTAATGCCTCCAAGTATTAAAATTCTTGAGGAACGACTAAGATTAAGACAAACAGACAGCCCGGAAAGCATAGCCAGACGAGTAGCTAAAGCAGAAAAAGAACTTAAAACTGCTGAGCTGTTTGATGTGTTTATTATTAATGAAGTTTTAGAGGATGCCTGCTCTAAAGCCGAAGAAGTTGTGCAGCATTTTCTTAAGCACTAATTGAAAAGATTTTTTAATGTTCAATCTATTTATTTAACAGCTACTTGGCTAGTTTGCTTTGTTTGGTATAAGCTTGAAATATGCAAGTCCCCCTAAAGCAGACACAATACCTGCAATGGTAATAATTAATTTAGCTTGATTAAGCTCACTAGTTTCTGAAAATGATAACAAGGTTACAAAAATACTCATCGTAAAACCAATACCTGCAAGTATACCGGCTCCTAATAATAGTATGTAGTTTAAGTCTGATGCCAATTTTGCTATTTTCAATTTAATACTTAGCCAGCAAAATAAAATTATTCCAAGGGGTTTACCTAAAGTTAATCCAACAAAAATACCAAGTGTGTACTTGTTGAATAGACCATCAATACTGACATCCCGAACATCGATAAGCGCATTAACTAAAATGAATAATGGGACAATACCATAAGTTACAAATTTATGTAGGGGAAACAGAAAACGTTCTTCGTTATTAAACTCTTTAAAAGGTATACACATCGCAATACAAGCACCTGCAATGGATGGATGGATTCCTGCATTATAAAGTGTTATCCATAAAGCGATTAATGACACAACATAAATAGGAATAAAAGTTACTTTTTTGTAACTAACAAAAGCAACAACAATTAAAATTAGAACGGATAACATCAAATATGTAAACTGAAATTCATTTGTATAAAAAATCGCAATAATAACAATTGCACCAAGGTCATCTATAATCGCTAAGGCAGCTAAGAACAGCTTTAATGAAGCCGGCACACGGTTACCCAACAAACTGATTATAGCTAATGACAAAGCAATATCAGTGGCCATCGGAATTCCAAACCCTTTACTATAGTTGGTGTTAAATGTAAAAATCATGTAAATTGCGGCAGGGACTATCATTCCGCCTAAAGCACCAAAAATTGGTAACCCGGCTACTTTCAAGTCTTTTAATTCCCCTTCAACTAATTCACGCTTAATCTCAAGTCCAACTTGTAAAAAGAAAAGCGTCATTAATCCTTCATTAATCCAATCTTTTAAGCTTAAATGAAAGAAATGAACTTGTATTAGCTGATTAAATTTTTCGGCGAAGTTGGAGTTAGCAATACCAAATGCTGAAACAAATGCTATTAGCAATAAACTGGAACCGGCTTTTTCAACCTGTAAAAAATTTTTAAATATTCGGGTAAGTAGCATTTAGCCCGGTTAAACCTTAATCGTGGCTTTCGTCATTTGAAAAGTCGTCATGACCTTCGTTATCATTAAAATCCTCTCCTTCTTCACCTTCTTCTTCTCCAAATTCATCTTCGCCTTCTTCTCCTTCTAGGTTATCGAGGTCATCTTGTTCAACACCCTCTTCACCGGTATCTAATTTTTTATAGATCTCGTCATCATTCATTTCAGGATCGTTGAGAAGACCTGCCATAGCTAAATCCGGACTTAATTCTTCCTTAGCCATGTTGGTTTGTTTATATTGTTTTGGAGGATTGCCAATTGATTTTATACAAGCTGGGTAGTTTACTTTTGGATTTTCTTCTACCATCTTTACCATTTCAACCAAAAAATTCCACTGTACCTTTGCGTCAAAAACGTAAAAAAATCGCTGATGTGGTTGTTCAATGAAGGAAGCAATTTTTGTTTCCGACATTAATTTTTTTGGTTCAACACCAAGTTTTATTTCCTCAGGCTCTAAGGGTAAATCCTCTTTTCTGAGCGTAATTTCTCTGTTTTTACGCCAGTAATCATCACTTACAAAAAAAGAAGCTTCGTGTTTGTTATCAAACTTAAACGCTTCCTGTATGGCATTATGAAAAAGTTCAAAGTTTTGAGAAGATTTAATATCAATGTCTCTAACAATGTCTTCATTATCTTCTAAACAAACTCTGAATCTATAAACTGCCATAGCTAAACTTTTTGTTATTGATTAATTGCGTGTTTTGTACATTTCGGATTTCATTAATCCAAGTTTATTGAAAAAATGGATAAACGAAACACCTAATACACCTAAACCATATTTCATACTTCTTCTGAAATTAATACTACTGGCCTCAGGAAAGTATTTGGTAGGACAAGTTACTTCGGCAATTTCAAAGCCGGCATAAAAAATCTGTGATATCATTTGGTTATCAAAAACGAAATCATCGCTATTAGCATGGTAATTAATTTTTTGAATTACTTCTTTACTAAAAGCTCTATAACCGGTATGATATTCTGATAATTTTTGATTAATTAAAACGTTTTGAGAGAATGTAAGCATACGGTTAAAAATGTATTTATACATTGGCATTCCACCTTTAAGCGCTCCTTTTCCCAAAATACGCGAACCAAATGCTACCGGGTATAAATCGTTAGCAATGAGGTAGCTTAAACTTTGTATCAATTTTGGCGTGTATTGGTAATCCGGGTGAAGCATAATTACTATGTCTGCTCCAAGCTCCATTGCTTTATCGTAGCAAGTTTTTTGATTTCCGCCGTAACCTTTATTTTTTTCATGTCTGATAACGTGCTTGATGCCTATCTGACGGGCAACATCAGATGTATTGTCCTTACTGTGATCATCAACTAATACTACATCATCCACAATGTCAAATGGAATTTCATCGTATGTTTTTTTAAGCGTTAGTGATGCGTTGTATGCCGGTAGTACGGCTACAATTTTTTTACCGTTAATCATAGATAGCAAAAATAACAAAGTTTAATGAATTGCAAACACAAAAAGTTATCAAATAAGTGTATTTTTAAGGCATATTTATGTATTTAAAGAAACTACATTCCCTTACATTAAAGTCATTTATTCCTCCCTTTATAATGACTCTTTTTGTGAGTGTTTTCTTATTTTTCTTAGTACAAATTGTTATTACCTACCTCGATGATTTTATAGGTAAAGGTTTAAGTACTTTTGATTTACTAACCTTGTTTTTTTATGCATGGATAACGATGATTCCTCAATGTATTCCATTGGCAGTTTTGCTCGGTGCAATCATGTGTTATGGGAATTTAGCTGAAAACTATGAATTGGCCGCCATGAAATCCAGTGGCTTATCCTTATTTAGCATTCTTAAACCTGTTTTCATATTTATTATCGGTCTTGCTTGCTTTACCTTCATTTTCAATAACTTTATTTTACCTGTTGTGAATCTTAAGTTTTCAACTCTCTTGTACGACGTGAGGCAAAAAAAACCTAGTGTTAATATCAAAGAAGGGATTTTTTACAACAAATTGGATAATTACAGTTTGCGGGTTGGTCAAAAATCAAAAAATAAAGATACTCTAAAGGATATTTACATTTATGACCATAGTGCCAGAATGGGTAATGTTATTCAGATGTATGCTAATTCTGGTAAAATTACTACAACCGCTGATAGTAGCGCCTTGGTTTTAATCCTCAAAAACGGTAACCGTTATGAGGAATTGAATTTGCAAGAGAATATTGGAAGAAAAAAGAAAACACTTTCTCAATTAAATTTTAAAGAGTTGCAGGTTAATCTGGAAGTAGAGGATTTAAAACTAAAGCGCAGTAATGAAGATCAGTTTAAACACAACGGTGATATGATGAATGTTTGGCAGTTGGATTCAGTGGCTGATAGCACAAGAAGATTAATTAATAAAAGATTGATTGAATTAAACAGACAAGCTAAAGAATATTTTTACAACCGAATTGCTCAAAAAAACAGAGAACCTGATTCAATTAAAGCCAAGAATAAAAATCCAATTGTGAGTATGGATACTTTTTTAATTAAATTGAAAAAGGAAGAAAAGGAAAAATTAATAGAAGGCGCTTTAAATCAGGTTAGAAGCAATGCCAGCTATATTGATGGAAGTGCCACAAATTTTAGAAATGATACAGAAGAATACAATTCATATTTAATTGAGTGGCATAAAAAAATTGTAGTGTGCTTTGCTTGTATAGTTTTATTTTTCGTTGGGGCTCCTTTAGGTGCCATAATACGTAAAGGTGGACTAGGTTTACCGGTTGTTGTTGCCGTAATGTTCTTTTTGGCTTATTTTATTTTAACAGATGCCTTTATGCTCCTCGCAATTGATGGTACTGTTCCTGTTTGGCTTGGAATGTGGAGTCCAGTATTAATATTTTTACCAATTAGTATATATCTTACCTACAAGGCTGCAAATGACAGTGCGTTATTTGATTTTACAACTTATTTTGGTTGGATCTATAAATTTAAACTTAATAAAAAGAAGAATTGATTCGTGTTCTTCAAATAACTAATAAGGCGCCTTACCCGGCTAATGACGGCAGTAGCATAGCTGTTTATAACATGGCTTTAGGCTTGGTTGAAAATAAAGTTCAATTAACGTTGTTATGTATAAATACAAAAAAACATTTTAAACCTGATAGTGCAGTTGATGCAAACTTTAAAAAAGCAACAAATTATAAAAGTGTATTTGTCAATACCGATACTAGTATTGTTGGGGCATTTCTGAATCTATTTTCTAATCAGTCTTATTTTGTTAGTCGCTTTTATAATAAAGCTTTTGAGTTGGAGCTTATTCAGTTGTTAACTTCTGGAGCATTTGATATCATTCAATTAGAAGGTGTGTTCATGGCTGTTTATCTTCCGGTTATTAAAAAGTATAGCAAGGCTAAAGTTGTTATTCGCACACATAATGTTGAACATAAAATTTGGGAGCGTCATATTCAATCTGAGAATAATTTAGTTAAGAAATTTTACCTGAGTCTTCAGAATAAACGGTTAAAGGAGTTTGAATTATCCAGCTTAAACAATGTTGATGCTGTCGTTACCATATCACCTGATGATCTAAATAACTTTAAAACTTTAAACGTTTCTTGTAAATTATTTAATAGTATAACCGGAGTTAATTTTGAAAATTATCAGTTAAATCCATCTGTAAAACTTCAGGAGAGCACTTTGTTTTACTTTGCAAGTATGGATTGGTTGCCTAATCAAGAAGCTGTTGATTGGTTCCTTAAAACTTGCTGGCCCATCGTTATTTCTAAAAACGAAACAGTAAAATTGGTTATTGCCGGAAGAAATATGCCTGACAGATACAAGCAACTTAAGTCTGAAAGGATTGAAGTAATTGAAAATGTTTTAAATCCTGTTGATTTTTATAGTAGCTATCAAATTTTAATTGTGCCTTTATTAAGTGGAAGCGGCGTGAGAATTAAAATAATAGAGGGAATGTCTTATGGTAAACCAATTATTAGTACAAGTGTTGGAGCAGAGGGAATTGGCGCAACTGATGGTGAACACTTGTTAATAGCTGATTCTCCTTCGGATTTTGCTGAGACAATAATCAGACTTGTGAATGATGCTAGCAAACAAAAACAATTATCAAGTAATGCATTCAGTTTTGCTCAAAAGCATTTTAATAATCATAAAATTGTAACCGAACTATTATTGCAATATCAAAAGTTATTGAATGAGTAATTTGTTACAAATACTATTTTTTGTTGCAATAGGTTTAATTGTTTATTCTTATGCTTTGTATCCGGTAATAATAATTGGATTAAATAAACTATTTAAGAGAAAGAAGAAGGAAGAGGAGAATAAGCTAGAACGAGTGACTATAGTTATGGCAGCGTTCAACGAGGAAAAAGTAATAGGGGCTAAATTAAACAGTATTTTTGATTCTACTTTTCCAATAGACCGTATTCAGGTATTAATAGGAAACGATTCAAGTACTGATAAAACAGTGGAAATTATTAAAGGGTTTCAATTGAAGCACCCATCTATTAAGTTAGTTAATTTTAGTGCACGTACAGGAAAAATTAAAATAATTAATGAGTTAGTTAAGTTAGTTGAAACACCTATTATTTTATTCACTGACGCGAATGTGATTTTTACACCAACTACAATTCAAAATTTAATTAATCCGTTAAATCATGATACGGTGGCATGTGCAGCACAGATAATAAAAACTATTCCGATGGAAAAAGGTATCGCAACGCAGGAAATTAATTATCTGAATTACGAAAATCGGATTAAACATGCAGAAAGTGAATTATTTAATACAGTAATTGGCATCGAGGGTGGTTGTTTTTCTATTTATACAAAAAATTTTGTGCCAATTCCGGATACGTTTATTGTTGATGATTTTTATTCAACACTTTCGATCATCCAACAAAAAAAGCAAATTAGATTTGTTGAACAAGCTGTATGCTTTGAAGATGCAACTACTCAAAGTGAAGTTGAGTTTAAAAGAAAAGTGAGAATATCAACAGGTAATTTCCAAAATTTATTTGCTTTTGGTTCTTTACTGGTTCAGCTTTGGCGTTTACCCGTTTTTGCATATTGGTCGCACAAAGTTATCAGGTGGTTTGTGCCATTTCTATTAATTTTATCAATTGTTACTTCATCAATTTTGGCAATTCATTCGCGCTTTTATTTTGCAATTTTCTTTATTCAATTAATACTAATACAGTTAGCAGTGGTAGTTAATTTGTTTCAGATTCAAAATAAATTTTTAAAGTTCATTAGTCATTTTTATTACATGAACATGGCCCTTTTGCTTGGTTTTTTCAATTTTTGCAGGGGCGTAAAAACAAATGTTTGGGAACCAACAAAGAGATCAGTTGAGTAAATTTTGGAACATATTTATTTTGGTTAGTTGTGTTTTTATCTTAAATGCTCAAAAGTCAACTCAAGTTAAAACTACCAAAACAACTACTACAGCTGTTTCAAGTAAAACAGTTGATGCCGGTAACAAAACGATTAAGATTATTAATGCAGACGCGATGCGTTATGATAAAAATTTTAGTGATGCAAACTACTTAATTGGTAATGTAAAGTGCGAGCATGATGGAGCTTTTTTAAACTGCGATACAGCTTTATTATACGAAAAGGAGAATAAATTAGAAGCTTTTGGACATGTTTTAATTTCTAAGGGCGATAGTATAACCGTTACTGGCCAGAAACTGAATTATGATGGTAAAACCAAAACGGCTACGTTAACCGGAAGTGTTGTTTGTACTGAGAAGGACATGGTGTTAACCACTAATCTGCTTACGTTTGATGTAGGGAATTCCATTGCTAATTACTATGATGGTGGAACCATTGTAAACAAGGAGAATACATTAAAGAGTAAAAATGGTCATTATTATTCACTCAGTAAGGAACTTGCTTTTCATTATGATGTTGAGCTTATTAATCCTGATTATACAATGAATAGTGATACGTTACTTTATAATACAGCCAGTAAAACCGCTTATTTTCTTGGGCCATCTATTATCACTTCTAAAACAGACTATATATATTGTCGTAATGGTTGGTACGATACAGATAAAGATCAGGCTCAGTTTAGCAAGGATGCTTTGTTGGTAACTAAAGACCAAAAATTGAAAGGGGATAGTTTGTTTTACGACAGAAATAAGAAATTTGGAAAGGCCTTTAAAAATGTGATGCTCATTGATACCGGACAGAAATCTATACTGTTTGGTGATTATATTGAGTACCAGCAAAAAGACTCAAAAGCTTTAGTTACAAAAAAGGCCATGTTTGCTAAAATAGTTAATGGTGATACGTTATTTTTGGCTGCTGATACTATTCGGCATTTTAATGTAGATTCATTACATAATTTTTTAAAGGCTTATCATCATGTTAAATTGTATAAGCGTGATATTCAGGCTCTAGCTGATTCAGCAATAGGCAGCACAAAGGATTCCATCATTCAATTATTTAAATCACCGGTCTTCTGGAGTCATCATTCACAAGCAACTGCCAGAACAATTAAAGTGTTTTTAAAAGATAGCACCATTAAAAGCATTCGCTTTGAGGGAAATGCATTTTTAATACAATTGGTTGATTCCTTGGATTCTGTGCCTAAATACAATCAATTACTAGGAAAACGTATAGATGCATTCTTTGAGAATGATACAATTAGAAAGGCCACGATAAATGGTAATGCTCAGATTTTATATTATGTAACCAATAAAAATAAACCACTTGGTTTAAATAAAACTTCTTGTGAAAACATTAATTTATGTTTTAAGGAAAGTGATATAGTTCGTGTAACAACATCATCCTTAACCGATGGAGATATTCAGCCATTAAAGGAGATAGATGTTGCCAATGCAAGGTTAAAAGGCTTTACATGGTTATATAAAAATAGGCCAAGGAGTAGATTTGAGCTTCATGAAAAAGAACAAGTCACAATAAAAGTATCGGAAGTAAAACCTGAAATTAAAAAATCGGAAAGTATACCGATAAAAAAGAAAACTAAGAAAAATACAAAAAAGAAATAATCAACTATACAGCCATGAAATTGAATTTAACGAAACCATTAGTATTTATGGATCTGGAAGCAACCGGATTGACCATTGGTTTGGATAGAATAGTTGAAATTGCATTAATTAAAGTTCTACCAGATAATTCTACTGAAGAAAGATTATGGAGGGTTAATCCTGAAATGCCCATACCTGAAAAGGTATCAAAGCTTCATGGGATTTATGAAAAGGATATTATTAATGAACCGGTATTTAAAAAAATTGCACCTGATGTGGCTAAGTTTATAGGAAATGCTGATTTAGCAGGATACAATTCTAATAAGTTTGATGTACCCTTATTGGTTGAAGAATTTTTACGTGTAGAAGTTGATTTTGATTTGGAGGGTAGAAAATTAATTGACGTGCAAAATATCTTTCATCTCATGGAGCCAAGAAATTTAGTTGCTGCTTATAAATTTTATTGCGATAAACAATTGGTAAATGCTCATTCAGCAATGTCTGATACCTTGGCTACTTTTGAGGTATTTAAAGCACAATTACAAAAATACGAGGCTACAACCATTGAGGATGAGAAGGGTAATAGTATTGTGCCAGTAAAAAACGACATGGAGGTATTAAGTAATTTAACTACAAAAACTAAAAATGTTGATTTGGCTGGCCGAATTGTTTATAATGATGCAGGTGTTCCTGTTTTTAATTTTGGAAAGCACAAAGATAAACCAGTGGCTGAAGTTTTGACGAAAGAACCTGGTTACTACAGCTGGATGATGAATGGTGATTTTCCGCTTTACACTAAACGAATCTTAACCAAAATAAGATTAAGTTTAAAGAGCTAGTCTTTCTTATCCAAGTTCGTGTTGAATGCCAAATTAGGTAGTTCGTGTTTACCCATTTTGTATGATCTGATAACAAAAATAAGGCCTCCAACAATAAACGGAATGCTTAATAGTTGCCCCATGTTTAAACTTAGATTATTTTCAAAGGCTGATTGATTTTCTTTTAAAAATTCATCAAAGAAACGTTCAATAAACAAGAGCATACAAAACAGTCCAAACATAAAACCTTTCCCAAATTGATCACGTTTATTCTTCCATAACCATAAAAACAGAATAAAAAGAATTACGCAAAAAACCGCCTCGTATAATTGAGCAGGATGGCGCCCCGGAATAGGCGTGTTGTATACCTGAAAGTTTTCTATATCCTCATCATTTTTCATAAAACGAAAAGCCCAAGGTAAATCACTCGGCTTTCCTACGATTTCATGATTCATTAAATTGCCAATTCTGATTAAGGCTGCTGATAGTGGAGCAACTACAACCATTCTATCAAACAACCACAACCAACTTTCTTTTTGTTTCATGCAATAAGCTATCATGGCTACTAAAATTCCAATTGCACCACCATGGCTGGCCAATCCACCTTCATGAATTTTTAAAATATCCAGCGGGAACTTCATGTAGTAATTAAAATCATAGAAGAAACAATGACCAATTCTTGCTCCTAGAACAGTCCCAACAATCATATAAATGGTTAAACTGTCCAGTTGTTTATCAGTTCTGTTTTCAGCTTTAAATATTTTAGATAAAAAGTAGTGAGCCCCTAGAAAGGCTAAAGCCCAGCAAATACCATACCACCTTACTGGCCAATCAATAAAAGGAATTGTAAAAGCTTCTTTGCTGACGTTCCAGTTAATTAGTAAAGATGTAAGCATAATTTAATTTAATCTTTCCACAAATATTTGAATAGTAAAATATTCAAAGCAATATTAATGATATTTAATGCAAGTAAGGTATAAAGTAAGTTAAAATTAACTCCAGCCCATTCAATACCATCAACCGCTTGTTTACTTAATTTAATAATTACAATTAATAGAGGGGTAAGCAACGGAAAGCTTAATATGCTTATTAAAGCAAAGTTACCGCCAGCCTTGGATGCAAGAGCACTCATAATTGTTAAGACGCTAGCCAAACCGGCACTACCGGCCACAAGAACAATTAAAAATAAAGGTAAATTATCGGCTTGATTTTTAATAAATAAAGAATAGAAGAAAAAAGTTAGAAGTGATGCTCCTATAATAAAAACAATGTTGTACAGCATTTTAGCTATAATGAGATCAGTAGGTTTATAATACAGGTATGTAAACAAGTTAATTTCGTTACTTTTTGAATTAAAGTTTTTTACACTGATATTAACCGATGTGAATAAATGAATAATCCAGAACAAGGCATTCCAGGTTGGCTTATCTATTTTTCCTTTTAAACTTAAAGCGGTAATAAAAATGGTGCCGATAAGATAAATGACAATGCTGCCTAATAAATTTTTCTGACGGAATTCCATCAAAACTTCTTTATAAAACAGCGTTTTAATCATGCCTAAATGTACTTATTTAATGATGAGTTTGCCTGAATTGTTTTTTATTATGTACTTGTTAATATCTTCAATTTGGTTTAAATGATTTCTAACTAATTCTTTAGAAACTATTAAGGTAGCGTTTTTACCAATTTTAATTTTAGCTCCGGGACATAAAAACAGTTTGTTTTTTAATTCAACCTTTGATTTTCTCTTAATGTCCAATTGCCCATTTAAGGTAACTTCTTTTTTAATTATCGCAGTTTTAAAACGGATGTTTTCTATTTTACCAGGCGGGATATAACAACGCCAAATGCCTCTGGCGTGCGTTGAGGCATATAACAAATTTGACTGGTAATTAAAATCAAGGTCAAACACAAATACGTTAGGTAGCGATTTGTTTTTTGATTCCAATTTCGTCCAAAGGGTATCTTCTTTTGATTTGTAATAAACGCCAGCATGTGTTCCTACATATATATCGCCATTCTGCTTATTTATTTTTAGGCACGGAATACCGGTTTTAGGCAAATTGTACTTAATATCCTTTAAATAACATTTTACACTGTCTGGATCAAATAAAACCTCATAAACATAGGTTGATTGATTGTCAAAGTAGTCATGAGCTGTTATATAAAACTTGTTTTTCTCTGTCAGATCAAATTTAATTGTGTTTATTTCAAACCATCGGTTAAGAACTAAACTTTTGTCATTTATCTGTTCGGTTAGGTCTATAGGTTCACTATCTTTTTTGCCTAATGATTTAAAGTAAAACAACTTTCCTACATTTTTTGGATCTTCCCAATTTGGCAAACCAAATGAAACAATTGCTTCACCATTGGATCTAACGTCGAAACTGTTGATGTGTTGATTTCTAATTACGTTTTGTTGATTTCGAAAATCTTTAAAATTGGTAAGGTTTGTAAACTCAGTTTTTTCATTTATTAGGTCTTTTATTTTTGCACGCCAGATATTTCTGTACCCGGTATAAACAAATGAATCTTGAATAAATATTTCTCGTTTACCAAAGTATGGATCTGGAATACTTAAGTAAACTTGAAAACCGTTGTTTCTGTTGTACAAATAACTTGAGGAACCATTGCAATTAATAATAGCATGATTTTCGTCAAGTACCTCGGCATGATAGCCATCACCACAGTGGTACATGTTATTTTGAGTTTTATGATCTGTTATAAAAAAACCTCCATTATCTTGTGCCCCGGCAGCAATAAATAAACTATCACTCTGTAATACGCCCGCTCCAAAAAACTGATTACCATCTAGCCCATAACCATTTAAACTTCGCCATTGTATGTTCTTCGCATTTTTCAATAAACTAATTCCACCATCATTTGCAATGTAGAGTTTGTCATTAGGCAATAATATCATCCCTCGCACATCGGCATGCATGTTAAGCATATTATAATAGGCTATTTTTTCAAACGTCTTTCCGCCATCGAGGCTTCTGGAGCATTCGGTAAGCCCAACATACATCACATTTGTGTCATTTGGATTTACCCTAAATTCAAAATTCCAATAAGTACCTCCCGCAGCATGTGAAAAGGGTTGATTAAGGTCTTTAGAAAAATCCTTTCCGTTATAATAGCGAATACGAACGTTTTCGCTGCCGTAAGCAACGTAGAATTTATTTGCAAATTTTGGATTTAAAACTGTTTCAAGTTCAATTCTTTCTGCTTTAACGTCTGAGGGTGTGATGTCTTTAAAAGTATTGTTTATTAAATTCAGTTCTAAAATTTTTGCTTCATTTTTGCTGTTCGTTCGCAAACAAACATAGGCTTTACCTTTAACATAAGGAGCAAAGTCGGCATCACAAAAAAACCAGGTGATATCTTTTGCTAAAGGTATATCCATGATTTTAAATGTCTGCCAACCATCGCTTGTTACATAAACACTATGTTGATTATAAGCAAGCATCTCTTGTTGATTTAATGGATTAGAAGCTAAACCAAACATTGGATTATTATTTCCTTTTTGAGGACCTACCTTTTCCCAATTTTTGCCACCGTTTATTGTTTTTAATATACCGGCACCTTGCGGAGAATTGATGCCGCCGCAATAGGTTAATGAACTAACATAAATTGTTTGGTGGTTAGTATTGGGGAAAACAACAATATCGCTTACACCATTTACCGGTTCAGTTATATTATCCATCAAGTTACGCCACTGGGGCAAACTATCATTAGCATTCTCAGTTACAAATAATCCTGCTGCTGAACTACCCGCTAAGGCAAAGTTGGTGTTGTTTTCATCAACCCAAATACTTCCAAAATAACCTTTAATCTGTTGGTCTGTGTTTTTTGGGCCTACATATTCCCATCCGCTAAACTGCCCATAACAGAGTGTAGAAATAATCAATAGTAATAATGCAACACTCTTTTTCATTCTATTAGTTTAAGCGTTTGTTTATTATTTTCATTACGTTTCCAAAGACTTGTCCGGGACTAAATTTTCGCCAATTAAAATCATCTAAGTCACCGCCACTAATGAAAAAATAATCTAATCTAGCCTTGGTAAATTCCTTTAATACATGTTCTCTAAAATTTAACAACACAATCCAGCCGTCATTTCCATTATCCTCAAACCATTCTTCATAATAACTATCATCGCTATTATGAAAGTTTAAAACGTTCTCTCCAATTAAAATGTATTTATTAATGCCTTGTAAAATAAATTCATCAATGTAATCACGCTTTAGTAGCATAATGTCGTTATTAATCGCGTCGTTCCATTCACCAATAAATTCAATTATGGTATACTTTTCATCATAATCAACAAATAATATTTTAATATATAATGTGTCACTTCCAATATCGTCCCATTGAGGATGGATATAATAATTATAAATGGTATTGCTGTACTCAAACTCACTGTATTCTCTGCCATAAAATGGAGAGTTAGAGTCTTGGTTTGCCTCGTACAAATGTTGCCAATTATAAAAAGGTTCAATGGTGTGCATGTGCCTGTAAAGTTACCACTAAAAACACTATTTTTAACACTAAATTATGCGAAGCCTGATTTATTTTTTTTGTATTTTAATTTTTGCTTCATGCAACAGTTCAGTTGAAAGACAGGAGTCGACACAGACTTTTTGTGATAGTTTGCAAGTTCAGGAAAACGGATTATTAAATGCTGCGCTGAAGGATGTTGATTCACTTTGTAATATAAAATCCGGTGTTTTTGTTTTAGAACATGGCGATGAAGCTATGATTTCAAGAGCATGGCTTAGCAAAAATGCTACCACCAGCATTGATATTCAATATTTTATTTTTAGTGTTGATAATGTTGGCTTAATTGCCTGCAATTATTTATTAGAAGCAGCAAATAGGGGAGTGAAGGTGCGGATTCTGGTAGATGATATAATGGTGGAGGCTGAGCCTGGTCAGATTGCAAATTTGAATGCGCATCCAAACATTCAAATCAAGGTTTATAACTCAGGTGTTAATCTTGGTAAAAACATTATTCAAAAATTAAAAGCGTTTAAAAAGGACTTTCAAAAATCTAATCAACGGATGCACAATAAAACATTTATTGTTGATGATAAAGTTGTGATTACAGGCGGCAGAAATATTGCTGATGAATATTTTGATTACGATCATAAATATAATTTTCGTGACCGAGATGTGTTGTTATTGGGAAAGGTTGTAAAGAATGTTTCACAGAGTTTTAATACCTTTTGGGAAAGTATGCTAAGTGTTGATGTGGATAGTTTATTAATAGATGAAAAACTAAACATTGACACATTAAAAGCATATTCAACCTTAAGAAATTATGCCTGTAATCCTGATAATTTTTGGCCTGCTATCAGAAAGCGCATTAATCATTTGCACGATCATTTTAAGGAGATCAAACAATCTGATCAATTTCATTGGATTGACGACATTCGTTTTGTAAGTGATGAACCTGGGAAGTTGTCTGATTCACAAGGATTGCCGAATACCACTGATGCACTGGCTCAATTACTTAAGAAAGCAAATAAATCGGTAATAATTGAATCGCCGTACTTAATTACAAACGATGCTACAGAAAAAATATTTAAAGAAACAATTGACAGAGGTGTTGAGATTAAAATTTTAACCAATAGTTTATTAAGCACCGACAACATTGATGCTTTTGGTGGTTATCAAAAATGCAGAGATAAGCTTTTATCCATCGGTGTAAAAATCTTCGAATTTAAGCCGGATGCCAAAAGCAGATATAGCTTATTAACCGGCGACTTGCAGAAAAGAAAAAATTATGTACCTGTTTTTGGATTGCACGCCAAAACCATGGTGGTTGATGATAGCGTGAGCGTGGTTGGTACTTTTAACTTAGACCCGCGTAGTGAAAATCTGAATACAGAGTGCATCACAATTATAGCTGATAAAAAGGTTGCTAAACAAATCAGTCAGTTTATTTTAACTGATATGAAGGCTGAAAATGCATGGGAAACAACTAAACTATTTAATCCTGATCATTTAGCAACAAAATCAAAACAAGTGAAGACGAAGTTACATCATATCGTTCCGAAGGATATACTTTAATAGAAATGAAATTGAATTATTGATTGGAAGTTCTAATTCAACATATACCTGCTTCTGGGGCCGCTAAATAGTTTGTAGATAGAAGGAACTTTTAGATTAAATCTTGCTCCGGCAGAAAAGCAGACATCCATAATGTTTAATTGTTTGGCATCTGCAAAGCCAACTCTCATTTTGTAGTCAAGAAATAAACTGACCTTTTTAATGTAATATTCGTATCCGGTACCAATGTTTAGGCCGTACCAAACGGTCTTTACCTGTGTGTTTTTAGCGTATTTATCACTTAAATTTAAAAAATCATTTTTGCCTGTAAAAAAACCATTAAATTCATTGTAACTAAGGCCAACTACAGGGTAAAAAAATGCATTTGATTTGGTAAACCTTGCAATAATGTGCAAATTACTTTCAATTGTTCGGGCGTTAATATTTTGCCAGGTGGGTTCTATACTAATGGGAAAATAATAGCTATACTCGGTACTAAGCCTTAAAATTTTACTTCCCCCATAAATAACTGAAAAATGAAGGCCTGTTGCATCATTATTTTCTTTAACATTTCTGTTTAAATACAATACACTGCGTGTTGCTCCAAAACCTAAAGCAAAATTGGTTTCTTTAGGGCGGGTTTTTACCGGTTTACTGGTTTTGATTTGCGATTGAACACTCAAACAGTAAAGGATAGAAAAAACAATAAAAAGCCTAGTACGCATATACCAAATTTACAAAATAAAGTTTATTAAACCTAGGGTAAAAAATATTAAAGAATTGGAGACTAATAGTTTTAGAATTGGACTACCAATACACCTTGCTATTAATAAAATAATTGTAAATTAGCCTTTTTTAAAATCAATAACTATGAATTTTGATATTATTGTAATAGGCAGTGGGCCAGGTGGCTATGTAACTGCAATCCGCGCATCTCAATTAGGCTTTAAAGTTGCCGTTATCGAAAAAGAGAGCTTAGGAGGCGTATGTTTAAATTGGGGTTGTATTCCTACAAAAGCCCTTTTAAAAAGTGCTCAGGTATATGAATACCTTAATCATGCAAAAGATTACGGAATCAGTGCTGATAATATCAAAGCAGATTTTAATGCAGTTGTAAAGAGAAGTCGTGATGTTGCTGATGGGATGAGCAAAGGAGTTCAATTTTTGATGAAAAAAAATAAAATTGAAGTCATAATGGGTACTGCAAAAGTTAAAGCCGGTAAAAAAGTAAGTGTTACTAGTGCAGATGGTAAAGTAACTGAATACAGTGCTAGTCATATTATTATTGCAACAGGTGCAAAATCACGTGTGTTGCCAAATTTACCACAAGATGGTAAAAAGATTATTGGTTACCGCGATGCAATGGTATTACCAACTTTACCAAAAAGTATGGTTGTAGTAGGCAGTGGAGCTATAGGTGTTGAATTCGCTTATTTTTATGCAACCATGGGAACCAAAGTTACAATTGTTGAATTTATGCCAAACATTGTTCCGGTTGAAGATGAAGAGGTAAGTAAGCAATTGGAAAAGTCATTTAAAAAAGTTGGTATCGAAATAATGACTGAGGCAAGTGTTGAAAGTGTTGATACAAAAGGAACCGGTTGTAAAGCAACTGTTAAGACTAAAACAGGCACGGTTACATTGGAAGCAGATATCGTATTAAGTGCAGTTGGTATCGAGGCCAATATCACTGGTATTGGATTAGAAGAAATTGGTGTTAAAACTGATAAAGGAAAAATTGTAACTGACAAATTTTACGCAACAAATGTTCCTGGGTATTATGCCATTGGTGATTGTACCGGTGGACAAGCGCTTGCTCACGTGGCTAGTGCAGAAGGTATTACATGTGTAGAAAAAATTAAAGGTTTACATGTTGATCCGATAGATTATAATAACATACCAGGTTGTACCTATTGTCAACCAGAAGTAGCAAGTGTTGGTTACACTGAAAAGAAAGCTAAGGAAGCCGGTTACCAAATCAAAGTTGGTAAGTTTCCATTTAGCGCTTCAGGTAAAGCTAGCGCAGGTGGTACAAAAGATGGATTTATCAAATTAATTTTTGATGCCAAGTATGGCGAATTACTTGGTGCTCATTTTATTGGTGCCAATGTTACTGAAATGATTGCAGAAGCTGTTGCTTTAAGAAAGTTGGAAACAACTGGTCATGAATTGATTAAAACTGTTCACCCTCATCCAACGATGAGTGAAGCAATAATGGAGGCTGCAGCTGCTGCTTACGGAGAAGTGATCCATTTATAGTTAATAAATTTTTACTGTAAAAAAGTCCGTACAATGTGCGGACTTTTTTAATTAAATAAAAGACTTAAGGTTAATATTATTCGGAATAAAGAAATGTCTACTGCACACGAAAAAACTGCCATTAACGCTACTATTTTTAGTATAGTTGGTAATACGTTGCTTGCTTTGGTAAAAGGATTAGCTGGAATTTTCGGTAATTCTTATGCCCTTATTGCAGATGCAATAGAGTCAACAACAGATATTTTTGCCTCCCTCTTGGTTTTATTTGGACTAAAGTATGCCAATAAACCAGCAGATAAAAATCATCCTTATGGACATGGTCGTGCCGAGCCATTAGTAACATTTTTAGTAGTTGGTTTTTTAATTACTTCAGCTGTAATTATTGCGTATGAAAGTATAACTCATATTTCTACACCTCATGAATTACCAAAACTATGGACTCTTTTTGTGTTAGCCCCACTTATAGTTTGGAAAGAAATATCTTTTCAGTTGGTGATGAAAAAAGCCAAAGAAACGAATAGCTCAGCTTTAAAGGCAGATGCGTGGCACCATCGAAGTGATGCAATTACTTCTGTAGCCGCTTTTCTTGGAATTTCAATTGCACTATATTTTGGGAAAGGATATGAAACAGCTGATGATTGGGCAGCCCTTGGAGCTTCGGTATTTATTTTGTACAATAGTTATAAAATATTCCGTCCTGCCCTTGGTGAAATAATGGATGAACATTTGAACGAGGATTTAATAGATGATATCCGAAAGGTAGCTGCAACTGTAGCAGGAATTGAAGGAACAGAAAAATGTTTTATTAGGAAGGCCGGTTTAAAATACCATGTTGATTTACATGCTCTAGTTGATTCTAATTTAACAGTGAAAGAAGGGCATACGTTAGCGCATAGATTAAAGGATACCTTAAGAAATGAAATCCCTCAACTTGGTCATGTTTTGATTCACATAGAGCCAGCTAATTGAATCCTATCTGATACGATCAGCGCTTTTTAAAAGCTCAATATCCTTTTTAATAAGCTTAGCAGCGATAAAGGCATCCAACATCATAATTGCTGCAAATATTGGCGGATAATAACTTCTCGTTATACTTGATGCCTCTCTTGTTTCTGCAAACGGACATAAAAGCAACATCAATAAAAGTACAAGTGCGCTAATTATTAAAGTGTAGCAAATATTTACCTGTAAGGCTCTTTTTTTGTAAAGAAAAATACAAGCAAAACTTAAAATTAAGATCAAAAAATTAATTGCGATGGCAGCTGAGAAGCCTAGAGTTGTTGGAATTTCAGCATTTGGTGCTAAGCTAAGAGAATGACTTGTGCCGTTTGCTGAAATAGTTGAATTAGGCAGAAACATAAGCATACAACTAAGTATAGCTAATGATAATAGGAATAAACTTTGTTTGCGTTGTATCATTTTTAAAACTTATAATCTTTATAATCGCGCGTAAATTCAGCATCTTCAAACTTTGGATTTACCTGAAGAAAAAAGTAGTTATACTCTTCAAATAAACCAACGTCATCCATAATTTTAACGCTAATTGGTACCATATAAAACTTATCTATATAAAGCGTTACATGCTTACAATACCATGTTGGTATTTTAATAACCTGACCTTTTTTAAGGATGTCAAAATAATCCTTGAATTTTTTATTTTTTTCAAGAATCATGTATTCGCTAACAAAATGACGTCTGGCTATCGAAGTTATACTTTCGTTTTCACCCACAGTGTAATCAGTGTAACCAAAATTTTTATTGTTAATGGTAATCTTGTAACACATGCGATTATTAATTTTTTCTTCACCTTCTAAAGTAAATGCATCATCAAAATTGTCTCCCATTTTTTTTGCACTATAATCAATAATGGTGGCTAAATAATCATAACCCATTTCATTTAATGTATGGTGCTGATCTTGTCTCATTAAATCGCCCATAGGGTCCAAGTTCAGGTTGAAATAGGGGAATGAGTTGGGTTTAACAAGGGCTTTGCCTTTATTGGTGCCTTCAACCCATAAAACCTCAATGCCTTTTATGTATAGGTAAATTTTTCTTGGTTTTTTCTGGAACTTAACAGAACTTTCATAATAATTATAAGTTCCTTTTCTGCTACGCTCTGTAATTTTTAAATGATACTTTAAAGCCTTTACATCATGAATCGCTTTTAAGGATTTGGCAATCAAAGTCTTACAATCTTCGTCAGAGCCAGTTACTTTTGATTTAAAGGAAAATCCCAGTGCTAGCAAGCCAATAATTAAACTAAGGTTAATCCACTTCATTCCTGGCAAAAGTAACATTTCATTTGGATTATTAGGTTTAAAAAATGTAAAAAAAATTACCTATCAAGATGGATTAATTTAGTTATATTGGTTCTTTAAAATTATATTTGTCGCCCTGTTTTTAAATGAATGTTAATCAATATATCAGTAATTCGATACCGAATTTGTTGCATGCGCATCACTTTCTGGTTGTACCTGAATTTGGAGCATTCATTTTAAATTATAGAAGTGCGGTAGTCAAAAAATCACAAGGAGTAATTTTCCCACCGGGCTACTGGGTATCATTTAATTCTAACATACAGCAAAACGACGGGCAATTTGCAACTCATTTAGCAAAGGAGTTAAATATTTCATTAAGCGATGCGAATTCACATTTACAAGGTTTTGCATCCTATTGCAAGGCTGTTTTATCAAATAAAGCCAGAATTACCATAGATGGTGTTGGTTTTTTTTATTATGATTTAGAAAACAATCTCTGTTTTGAGCCCAACTTAAATGATCAGTTTAATAAAGAAAGTTTTGGATTAACAGCCATAAAACTTGAGGAATTAGTGGTAGAGGAACCTGTTAAGTTAAATTTCGATCCTAAGGATAGAACATTGATTTCGCTTTCTGAATCTAAACACCAAACAGTATCAACATCAAGAAGAAAATGGCGTAAGTATGCTTTCGCTGCAGTAATTACAGTTGTCTCACTAACCATGCTTAGTTTGGCAATTTTAAATAACCCTATAAAAGGGGGCATGTTGGCTTCCATGTTCAGTGGCGGTTCAGCAAGTCAGTACTCACCTGTTCAGTATTCTGATATTCAACTCGTTTCCTCCAATCAGGCCGGTAAAGATCTAGTTTTTAATTCAAATGGAATTTCTGAACTCAGTATCAATGGAATAGAGGTTTCTGTAGCTAGTGATAAATCGTTAACAAACCAGTCTTCTAATGTAGTTGATTATAAAATTAGAGCCGGACAATTTCAAATTGTTGTTGGTTGTTTTAGTCAAGCAGCTAATGCCAAAAAACTGGTAAAAAAACACACAAAAGAAGGAGTGCAAGTTTATTTAAGTGGCCTTAACAGTAAAGGTATGTATGTTGTAAGCTACGGTTCCTATCCTACCAAAGAAGAGGCTGTAAACGAATTAGCCTCAATAAAATCTAATTTTCCTAACGCCTGGGTTAAAAACCCGGATTAATTAACTGACAATTTTGCAATTGCGAATACTAAAAAGTGGGCATTTTGTCAATTTTGCCAGATTAAATTAACATGGCATACTTTATGATTAAAGCAAACGAATTTTAAACTATAAAAAATCAAAATATGGCAAAAACAAGTGTAAATGTAAAGCCTTTGGCTGACAGAGTGCTAGTTGAATCGGCTCCGGCTGAAACAAAAACAGCTGGTGGTATCATTATCCCTGATACAGCAAAGGAGAAACCAATGCGTGGTAAAATTGTAGCAGTAGGAAATGGCAAAAAAGATGAGCCTTTAACAGTTAAAGTTGGAGATACTGTGCTTTATGGTAAGTATGCGGGTACCGAAATTTCAATTGACGGGAAGGATTACTTAATCATGAAGGAAAGTGATATTTACGCAATAATCTAATTAAATAAACAAGATTCAGGACAGCAAGAAACAGGACTGTCATGTTTCCTAAAGTCTTTTATTCTGTTTCATAATAATATTAAATTATATAAAAATGGCAAAAGAAATAAATTTTAATGTTGAAGCGCGCGACGCTTTAAAACGTGGTGTTGATGCATTGGCAAATGCTGTAAAAGTTACTTTAGGTCCTAAAGGCCGCAATGTAATTATCGATAAAAAGTTCGGCTCACCAGCTATCACTAAAGACGGTGTTACGGTAGCTAAAGAAATCGAATTAAGTCATCCGGTAGAAAACATGGGTGCACAGTTATTAAAAGAGGTAGCTAGTAAAACTGCAGATTTAGCCGGTGATGGAACTACTACTGCTACTGTTCTAGGACAAGCTATTGTTACTGCCGGTTTAAAAAACGTTGCTGCAGGTGCAAACCCAATGGATTTAAAACGTGGTATTGACAAAGCTGTTGCTGCTGTTGTTGAACAATTGCAAAAACAATCAACTCCAGTTGGAAATGATAACAAAAAGATTGAACAAGTTGCTACCATCTCTGCTAATAACGATCAAGCAATTGGTAAGTTAATTGCAGAGGCAATGCAAAAGGTTAAAAAGGAAGGTGTTATTACAGTTGAAGAAGCTAAAGGAACTGAAACAACAGTTGAGATTGTTGAAGGTATGGAATTTGACCGTGGATACATTTCACCTTATTTTGTAACCAACGTAGATAAAATGGAGGCTGTATTAGAAAGTCCATATGTACTTATTTACGAGAAAAAAATTAGCAGCATGAAAGAATTATTGCCAATTCTTGAAAAAGCTGTTCAAACCGGTAAACCATTATTAATTATTGCTGAAGATCTAGATGGCGAAGCTTTACAAACTTTAGTAGTTAACCGTTTACGTGCTAACTTAAAGATTTGTGCAGTAAAAGCTCCTGGTTTTGGCGATCGCAGAAAAGCGATGTTAGAGGACATTGCAATTTTAACAGGAGGTACTTTTATCAGTGAAGAACAAGGTCGTAAATTAGAAGATGCACAATTAACAGATTTAGGTCGTGCAGAGAAAATTACGATTGATAAAGAAAACACTACTATTGTAAATGGTGCCGGTAAAAAAGCTGAAATTTCAAGTCGTGTTAACCAAATCAAAGCACAAATTGAAACTACTACAAGTGATTACGATAAAGAAAAATTACAGGAGCGTTTGGCAAAATTAGCCGGCGGTGTAGCTGTATTATACGTTGGAGCTGCAACTGAAGTTGAAATGAAAGAAAAGAAAGATCGCGTTGATGATGCTTTAGCTGCTACTCGTGCCGCTGTAGAAGAAGGTATCGTAGCCGGTGGCGGAACAGCATACATCCGTTGCATTAGCAGTTTAGATAAATTGAAAGGCGCTAACGATGACGAAAACACTGGTATTCAAATTGTAAAACGTGCTATAGAAGAGCCTTTACGTCAAATCTGTGCAAATGCAGGTTTAGAAGGAAGTATCATCGTTCACAACGTTCGCGAAGGTAAAGATGATTATGGCTTTAACGCACGCACTGAGAAGTACGAGAACTTATTAAAGGCAGGTGTAATTGATCCAACTAAAGTAAGCCGTATTGCATTGGAAAATGCTGCTTCTGTAGCTGGTATGTTATTAACTACAGATTGCGTAATTAGCGAGAAAAAAGAAGAAAAAGCACCAGCTATGCCGGGCGGTATGCCAGGAGGTATGGATGGAATGATGTAAGAATTACTAATTCATATTAAAAGCCGAAATTATATTTCGGCTTTTTTGTTTTTATAGGTCTTGAGGGGGTTGATTTTTAAACAAATCCCTTTGAGTTTTTCAACAGAATTAACATTCTGTTATTAATTTTATAACTTTGCGCAACTTTAAAATTCATTCAATAATGGAAACTCTAAACAAAAAAAGCTCCAATTATCAGGCCCAGTTAAATGACTGGATTAATCATGAAAAAGCTGCCATTGATTTAATTAGCGCAGTTGGTAAACTTTGGTTCGAAAAATCAATTGAACTTATTTTGTTTAGAAATCAATTGTTTGACAGAAGTGCAAGCGAAATCATGAACTTACACTTGTATGCTAAGGACATCGTAAAAAAACCTATTACTGTGTTTGATACAGTTGCTTTAGCAAATGATATTTTAGCCTCTAATGTAGGTCCAGGAAGAATTGACATTGGTAAGTTAGCATTTGAGTGGTTGCAGGAAAAAACAAATTACAAAACCAGTTCAGACTTTATAAATGATAAATTAAAAAATTTAATTGGTAACGATAATCCTGTAACACCAAAGGATGTGGTGTTATATGGTTTTGGTCGTATTGGTCGTTTAGCAGCTCGCGAAATTATTGCTCAGGCAGGTAAAGGCGAACAATTACGCTTAAGAGCAATTGTTACACGTGGTGGAAGTAATGAAGAGATTGTAAAACGTGCTGATTTGCTCAGAACGGATTCAGTTCATGGTCCTTTTCCGGGTACAGTGATTGAAGATTTAGAAAACAAAGCCTTAATTATCAATGGACATACAGTTCATATGATTGATGCTAAAAATCCTGAAGATGTTGATTATACTGCTTATGGGATTAATAATGCACTTTTAATTGATAATACTGGTGTTTTTAGAGATGATAAAGAATTAAGTCGCCATTTAGCTGCTAAAGGGATTGATAAAGTTTTATTAACTGCTCCGGCTAAAGGTGATGTTCCAAACGTTGTGCATGGCATTAATCATGAAACAGTTGATTTAAAAAAGCAAAGAATTTTCTCTGCAGCTAGTTGTACTACCAATGCAATTATGCCTATTTTATATGTTATTGATAAGGAACTAGGTATCCAAAAAGGACATATTGAAACAGTTCACTCTTATACCAATGACCAAAACTTATTGGATAACTACCATAAAAAGTACCGTCGTGGTCGTAGTGCTGCTTTAAACATGGTAATTACAGAAACTGGTGCTGAAAGTGCTTTAAAGAAAGTATTGCCTCATTTAGCTGGTAAATTCACCGCTAATTCAGTGCGTGTACCAACCCCTAACGTTAGTTTAGCTATTTTAAATTTAAACGTTAATAAAGAAGTTACGCGTGATGAAGTAAATGAAATCGTTCGTAAGTATGCTTTAAATGGCTCGTTAGTTGAACAGATTCAATACGCGTTCAGTAATGAATTAGTAAGTACAGATGTAATTGGTAATTCTTGTCCAAGCGTTTTTGATAGCCAGGCTACTATTATCTCTCCTGATAAAAAAAGCGTTGTTTTGTATGTATGGTATGATAATGAATATGGCTACACTCGTCAGGTGATTCGTTTCAGCAAACATATTAGCGAGGTTAGAAGACCGGTTTATTACTAGGCTAACAACAATTCTACTTGAAAATTCCACCCTTAGGTGGAATTTTTTAGTTTATGTAATTTTACATGGTTTCATAAGCTAAAGCAAACACGGAGCTATTAGTTTTGTGCGAATTAATTTTATTAATAAATTGCACCGATGAGTGTACTCGATATACAATGATTGGAACAGATATAAATTTAGCTGCAAGCTTCCTGAAAAATGGTGAGCTAGTGGCAATACCTACTGAAACGGTTTATGGGCTGGCAGCTAATGGCTTGGATGCAAATGCTGTACTAAAAATATTTGAAGCTAAACAACGTCCTTTTTTTGATCCTTTAATTTTACATGTTCATTCTCTTGAAAAAGTTAATTCATTTGTTCAAAATATTGATGAGCGTTTATTACACTTAGCAAAATCTTTTTGGCCAGGGCCATTAACTTTGTTGTTACCAAAGACTAATTTAATTCCAGATATTGTAACCAGTGGTTTAAGTCAAGTAGCAATTCGTATCCCAAACCATCCTTTGACACTGCAATTATTAGAACAACTTAATTTTCCTTTAGCTGCACCAAGCGCAAATCCATTCGGGTATATAAGCCCAACTAAAGCGGAACATGTTGCAAAACAATTAGGGGATAAGGTAGCTTATATTTTAGATGGTGGTTCTTGCGAAATTGGTTTAGAAAGTAGTATAGTTGGAGTAGAGGAGGGAGAAGTTTGTGTTTACCGTTTAGGAGGTTTAAGTATTGAGCAATTAGAGGCGGTAATTGGAAAGGTAACTTTAAAAGTAAACTTATCAGGAAATCCAACAGCACCAGGTCAGTTAAAAAGTCATTATGCACCACGCAAGCCTTTGTTTTTTGGAGAATTAAATTCTTTAATACAACAACAGAGTGGTAAAAAAATAATTTGTTTATGTTATGGTGACATACCTCTGGTAGAAAAGGACGTTACTGTTTTGAATTTATCAGTCAAGAAGGATATGCAAGAGGCTGCTAAGAATTTATTTAGTTTTTTAAGGCAAGCCGATGAAATGGAAGGTGATGTGATTTTAGCTCAGTCTTTACCAATGGAAGGTTTAGGACTTGCGATTAATGATCGATTAAAGAGAGCTGCGGCCTAGATAATTTCCAATTGCAACTTTAATACTCAAAAAACGCCCTAGAGATTTAATAAAAAACAATAACCGAATCGCAAATCTTTATTTGTAGTTGTTTTATTGTTTTCTTACGAAGAAAAAAAGCCTTAACAGAGTTAAGGCTTTTTAATTATTTAGTTTTTTATTTGAGCAAGGTTACATGACCTGTTAATTGTCTTTCCTTACCGCGCTTATCAGTTACATTTACTTTCCATTGATACACATCCATTTTATCTTCAGGGTATTTACCTTTTACTTTTCCATCCCACCCTTCGTTAATATCTGATGTCATGTAA